>Ga0209509_1000009_pt1:0-305000 | contig 320167 bp, 263 predicted proteins | sample BioC13SIPDNA_FD_185743 | JGI IMG/M metagenome (GOLD analysis project Ga0209509, IMG submission 185743) | Anaerobic biogas reactor microbial communites from Washington, USA - Biogas_R1_A C13 SIP DNA (SPAdes) (version 2) | ecosystem: Engineered > Bioreactor > Anaerobic > Unclassified...
CCCCGCGACGCCGAACTCGATCCGTCCCCCCTCGAGTTCCCGCACCCCCTGCCCGTCGGCCAGGAGGGCGGAAGCCCCCCCTTCGGCGGCGAGCGCCTCCACCCGCCTTCCGGGCCCGAGGGCCAGCACGATCCGCTCCCCCCGGATCACGCCCGAGCGCTCCGAGGCGATCTCTCCGCCCCCTTCGAACGTGATCCGGTCCCCGCCGGGCGCCACCGTCGCCCGGTCCGCGGAGGCCCGGAAGCTTTCGCCCCCCGCACCCACCCTCAGCCGGACCTCCTCGAGGAGCTCGATCGTCTCCCGGGCGCGGTCGTAGCGCGCCCCCAGGGCGCTCCCGGCCGCCTCCCCCGATTCGATTTCGATCCGGTCCGGGGTGGAGGCGGTTTCACCCGCGATGTCGTAGTGGAGCGAGCGGGTCTCGAGCCGCAGTCCCTTTCCGAGGCGGAGGCGCACCTCCCCGGAGAAATCGATCGTCCCCCCCTTCGCGTCGTAGCGTGCCTGCCGGCTCCGGATGGAGTGCCGCGCGGCCCCCGCGGCGTCGAAGTCCCCCGCCTCGATTCCTTCGAGGAGGTGGACCCCGGCGCGCGTCTCCAGGAGGCGCTCCGCGCGGATGCGCAGGCGCGCCGCCCCGTCCCGGTTCTCGGAGTACTCGATCCCTTCGGCCGCCCGCCGGAGTTCGGAGCCGAGCTTTCCGGGGAGGTCGCCCGCCCTGCGCATCTTCGCGATCCAGGAGTGGGCCGCGTTCCAGGCCAGGGCCAGGGCCACGGCCAGGATGATGCCGGTCAGCAGCCGGCGCAGGTGGAGAAGGAGACGGGGGTTCATGGTTCAGAACAGGCTGCGGGCATTGAAGCTCAGGGGAGTGATTTCCCCGAGGGAGATCCGGACCTGCCAGATGTACTCCTCCGCCCCGTCCGGGCCGTCGAACGTCACCCGCACCCAGTACAGGTCCTCCCCCCGGCGGACGGCCCCCCACCCCCTGAATTCGAGCCCGGGGTCGTCCCCGGCCACCATCGCCGCCAGCTTCTTCTGGGACTTGAGCACCAACTCGTAGGCCTGCCGCTCGATCTCCCCCTGCCCGTAGGGGAGCCCGTCGTCCGGGGCCTCGGGCGCCGCCGCCGGCGGCGCCGGCGAAGGCGCCTCGCGCACCAGCGGGGGGGCCTTGCGCGCCCCCTCGCCCCCCTGGGGCACGAGGCGCGGGCGCGTCCGGGCGCCCGCGGGCGCCGCGGCGGGGGGCGCCTTTACCGGGGGCGTAGCCGCCCTAGCCGCCGGAGGCGGCGAAGGCGGCGGCGAAGGCGGCAGTTCGAATTCCTCGGGGTAGGGTTCGGCCGCCGCCCCCGCCGTGGCCATGGCGGGCGCCGGCTCCCCCGTGATCGCGGCCCGGAGGGAGTGCGCCCGATCGAAGAGGCGGTGGCGCAGCCCGGGGACGACCCCGAGCGGGATTCCCACCAGCAGGACGAAGACCGCCAGCCCCATGTAAAACCTGCGCCGGATGTCCGCCATATTCTCCTCCCCTTCGGCCCCGCCCCGCGGCCGCCCGCTAGGCGCGGCCCCGCACCCCCCGGTGGACCAGGTACTGGTAGATGAAGTCCTCGATGTCGCCGTCGAGCACCCGGTCGGCGTCGGACGTCTCGTACCGGGTGCGGTGGTCCTTGACCATCCGGTAAGGGTGCAGGACGTAGCTCCGGATCTGGCTCCCGAACCCGATGTCGAGCTTGCTGTCCTCCACGGCCTGCAGCTGCTGGCGCTTCTTCGAAAGTTCCAGCTCGTACAGGCGCGCCTTCAGCACCGTGCGGGCCATTTCGCGGTTGCGGATCTGGGAGCGCTCGTTCTGGCAGGCGACCACGATCCCGGTCGGCAGGTGGGTGATGCGCACGGCCGAATCGGTGACGTTGACGTGCTGCCCCCCCGCCCCCGAGGAGCGGTAGGTGTCGATGCGCAGGTCCTTTTCGTCGATCTGGATCTCGATCCGGTCATCGATCTGGGGGTAGACGTAGACGCTGGCGAAGCTGGTCTGGCGCTTGTCCATCCCCCCGAAGGGGGAGATCCGCACCAGGCGGTGCACCCCGCTCTCGGTCGACAGGTAACCGAAGGCGTAGTCCCCCTCGGCGATGAAGGTGGCCGACTTGATCCCGTCCTCCTCCCCCGGCTGGTAATCCAGCATCTTCATGGTGTAGCCCGCGCGCTCCCCCCAGCGCAGGTACATCCGCACCAGCATCGCGGCCCAGTCCTGGCTGTCGACGCCGCCCGCGCCCGGGTGGATGGTGACGATGGCGTTGCTGGCGTCGTGCTCGCCGCCGAGCAGCATGCGGATTTCGGTGTGCCGGATCTCGGCCTCGAGCCGGGTCACCTCCCCGAGGAGCTCCCCGGCGCAGTCCTCCCCCTCGCCCGCCAGTTCGGCCAGCGCCAGGAGGTCTTCGCCCTCCCGCCCGAGCCGCGAGTCGGTCTCGATGTCCTTCTCCAGCCGGCTGCGCGCCTGCAGCGTCCTCTGCGCATCCTCCTGGTCGTTCCAGAAATCGGGCTTCGCTATCGCCTTCTCCAGCTCGAGAATCCGGGCGCGCTTGTTTTCCGCATCAAAGATAACCTCGGACCATCGTTATCTTTTCCTCGACCGCACTCACCCTTTCCTTCAGCTCCTCGAGCATCATCGCCTCCGAAGTTGTCTCCGCTTTTTCCGTTCCGCCCAGAGGACGGAAACCAGCAGAATGATAGCACACAGCAAAATGAAAACGTCCCCATAACGGGTGTAGACGCCCTGCTCCCGCACGAACCGGAAGCTTCCCCGCCCGAGAGCCTGATGGAGGATCCCGGTGGCGGACTGGATGCGGCCGGTCGGCTCGATGCAGGCGGTGACCCCGCTGTTGGCCGCCCGCAGGAGGTAGCGGCGGTTCTCCACCGCCCGGAATCGGCTGATGGCCAGGTGCTGGAAGGGGGCCGCGCTCGGGCCGTACCATTCGTCGTTGGTGAGGTTCAGGAGCAGCCCGCTCCCGCGGCGGGTGACCTCCCGCGCCAGGGAGGGGAAAACCGCCTCGAAGCAGATGAGGGCGGAGGCGGGGTTCCCGCCGAGCGAAAAGACCCCGGGGTCCCCCCCGGGCGAAAACGCCCCGATGTCGCTGGAGATCCTCTCGACGAAGGAGAGGAAGCCGGACCCCGGGATGTACTCCCCGAAGGGGACCAGGTGGATCTTGTCGTAGATCCCGGCGACCTCCCCGCGGCGGTCGATGAAAAAGGCGCTGTTGAAGTAGCGTTCCCCCTCCAGCCGGATGTTGCTGAGGACCAGCCCGAGGGGGAAGCGGGCCGCCAGCTCCCGCATCGCGCGGCGGTAGCCCGCGTCGAGCTGCCAGATGCTCGGGGCCGGGGATTCGGGCAGGACCAGGAGGTCGATCTCCCCGGGCGGGAGGCGGTCGGCCATGGCGACATACCCCTGCTGGAATTTTTCCGCCTGGGCCGCCTCCGACTCCCCCGCACCGATGTTCCCCTGGAGCATGGCCGCCCGGTAGCGCGGCTCGACCTTTCCCCAGCGCTCGAGCTGGTGCGCGCCGTAGAGGAGGGAGACGAGGAGCAGGGCGCCCGCCGCGCCGAGGGGGGCCAGGCGGGCGCCCCACCCCCCGGCCACGAGGGCCCGGGCCGCGGCCGTGTTGAGCGCGAGGACGAGGAAGGAGACGCCGTAGACCCCGGCGAGGTCGGCGATCTGGATGACGGGGAGCCAATCGGCCTGGGTGTAGCCCGCCAGGAGCCAGGGGAGCCCCCCGAAGGGGGAGAGGGAGAGGGCGTATTCGCCCAGCACCCAGGCTGCGGGGAAAGCGAGGATCCACCCCCTCCCCCCCCGCAGCATCAGGTGCTTGACGAGGAGGCAGGCGGCGGCGGGGTAGAGCGCGAGCAGCGCCGCGAGCGCCGCGTAGGCGCCCCAGGCGGGAACGGGCGCCATGCCGCCGTGGCGCACGAGCACCCCGGGGATCCATGCGAGCAGGATGCCGGTGTAGATCCCGGCGGCCAGGAGGCCCGCCCCGAAGGCGCCCCCCCGGCCGCGCGCGCGGGCGACCGCCACGAGGAGCGGGACCCACGCGACCCACGCGAGCGCCCCCAGCCCCGCGGCCGGGAAGGAGGCCGCGAGGAGGAGCCCGGAGAGGACCGCCGGGAGCGCCCTCTTCAGTTCGCCTTGATGAAACACTTGAAGCCGCTGCTTTTGAGCCGGAGCTGCATGGCGGCCGCCTCGGCCCGGGTCCCGAACCTCCCGACCTTGACCAGGTAGAACCCATCGGGGGAATCGGGGACCTCGATCCTGCCGGTGAACCCCTTCTCCCGGAGGCTGCGCCCGGCGCTCTCCGCTTCGCGCCGCGCCCGGAACGCCCCTACCTGCACCGAATAGGTGACCCCGTCGGAGGCCGCCCGGGCCTGCGGCCGCCGGGCGGGCGGGGAGGCCGGGGCCGCCTGCCTGGGCGCCGCTTCAGCTTTCGGCTCCGGCTCGGCCTTCCCCGCGGGCCCGGGGGCGGGGTCCAGCCTGGGGGCGATCGAGGGATCCCCCTCGCGCCGGTTCACGCTGCGGTACCATTCGAGGTCGCTCTCGGCGATCTCCTCTTTCGGCCCGGCGGCCGCGGATTCCCCCGGCGTTCCGGCCGTCGGCGCCGGGCTTCCGGGCGCCGTTTCGAGCGCCGTCTGCATCCCGTCCTGGAACCCCTGCCGCCGCCCCTCCATGAAGCCCAGGACGAAGAAGGCGCCGCAGATGGCGATCAGCACGGCAAAAGCGATGATGAGTTTTCGATTATCGAGCACCAGTTCGTGTCCGGCCTCAGGTTCGCGATCCGTCATGAAGATTTACCCCTGTTTCCTGGGTTCCATCCAGGCCTTGATCATGTCGATGGGCACGGGAAAGACCACGGTGGTGTTCTTCTCCGTGCCGATTTCGGTCAACGTCTGCAGGTAGCGGAGCTGCAGGGCCACCGGTTCCCGGTTGATGATGCCCGCCGCCTCCGCCAGTTTCGCCGACGCCTGGAACTCGCCGTCGGCGTGAATGATCTTAGCACGTTTTTCCCGTTCCGCCTCGGCCTGCTTCGCCATAGCTCTTTGCATCTCCTGCGGCAGGTCGACCTGCTTGACCTCCACCAGGCTCACCTTGATCCCCCAGATGTCCGTATGCCGGTCGAGAATCTCCTGCAGCCGGACGTTGAGCATCTCCCGGTGGCTCAGCAGGTCGTCCAGGTCGACCTCGCCGAGCACCGAGCGGAGCGTCGTCTGCGCCAGCTGCGAGGTCGCGTAGAGATAGTCCTCCACCTCCACGATCGCCCGCGGGGCGTTCATCACGCGGAAATAGACGATGGCGTTGACCTTGACCGAGACGTTGTCGCGCGTGATGGTGTCCTGCGGGGGGACGTCGAGGGTGACGGTCCGCAGGCTCACCCGCACCATCCGGTAGACGGGCCAGAAAATGAAGACGATGCCCGGCCCCATCGCCTTGGGGACCAGCCGTCCCAGGCGGAAGGCCACCCCGCGCTCGTACTCCTTCAGAATATGGATCGTGCTCCAGAGGTACAAGAGCACGATGATGAGGCCCAACATCCACATCGATCCCATAACGCCCTCCCTTAGGACTCCAGACGGTCAGTCACCCCCGTCGGTCGTTTCCTCCACCGTCAGGGTGAGGTGGTCCACCCCGACGACACGCACCCGCTTCCCCGCCGCGATGGGGGCCTCCGCGCGCGCGGCCCAGTACTCCCCCCGCACCAGGACCCGGCCGGCGGCCCCGATGGCGGTGTCGGCCACCCCCTCGAGCCCCACCATCCCCTCGTCCCCGGTGGCCGCCCGCTGGCCCAGGGACCGGATCAGCGCGACCAGGAGGATGAGCGAGATCACCGCGAAGGGGAGGGCCAGGGCGAGGGCCGTGTAGAGGCCGATCCGGACCGCCGGGTCCGGGGAATCGATAAGCATCATCATACCCATGACCATCGACACGATCCCCCCGATCCCCAGCACCCCGAAACCGCCGACCTTGACCTCGGCGACGAGCAGCCCGACCGCCAGCAGGAGGAGGAGCACGCCGACATGGTTGATCGGCAGGAGCGAGAGCCCCAGGACCGCCAGGAGCACGCAGATCCCGCCGACGACGCCGGGGACGATGAAACCGGGGTTGGAAAATTCGAAATAGAGGAGGATCACCCCCACGAGCCCCAGGAGGAGCGCCAGGTTCGGCTGCGACACGGCCGCGAGCGCCCGCTCGCGCCACGTCATCTCGTAGCGCACCACCGCGGCGCCCGCCGTGGCGAGGATCCGCTCCTCCCCCGAGAACATCCGCACGCGGCGCCCCTCGAGGGCCCCGAGGAGTTCCGCCTCGCTCCCAGCCACCAGGTCGATGAGCCCCGCCGCCAGCGCCTCCGCCTCCGTGAACGACTTGCTCTCGGTCACCCCCTTTTCCGCCTCCTCCGGGCTGCGCCCCCGCCGCGTCACGATGCTGCGCAGGTAGGCGGTGGCGTTGCTGGTGACCTTGTCGGACAGCGTCTTCCCCGCCTCCCCGCCGTCGACCGGGAAGCCCCCGACGGCCAGGAGCGGGTGGGCGGCCCCGGTCGCGCTCCCCGGCGCCATGGCGGCCACGTCCGCGGCGAGCAGGATGAAGAACCCGGCCGAGGCCGCCTTCGCCCCCCCCGGCCCCACCCAGACGACGACGGGGACGCGGCTTCGCAGCATGCGCGCGATGATGGCCTCCATGGAGGCGCCGAACCCGCCGGGGGTGTCGAGCCGCAGGAGCACGAGAGCGGCCCCCTCCGATTCCGCCCGCTCGATGCCGCGCACCACGAACTCGGCCGTGACCGGGTCGATGGCGCCCGCGACCTCGATGCGGGCCACCGGGTCCGCCGCCGGGGCGGCCGGGACAGAGAGGAGAAACATCACCGCGCAGAGGATGCTTTTCATATCGGGAACGACCTTTGTTCCTATCATAGCACAGCGACGGGTTCAGCGCCCCGCGAACGCTTCGTGCGCCTGGTAGGAGGAGCGGACCAGCGGGCCGGAGGCGACGTGGCGGAAGCCGATCGAGAGGGCGTGTTCCCGGAGCCGGGCGAACTCGCGCGGCGGGACGAAGCGCTCCACCGGGAGCGAGGCGCGCGTGGGCTGCAGGTACTGCCCGAGGGTGAGGAAATCGACCGCGGCCCCCCGCAGGTCCGCGAGCACGGCGCGCACCTCCGCGTCCGTTTCCCCGAGCCCCAGCATCAGGCTCGACTTCGTCCTCATCCCGGTCCCCAGGGCCCTGGCGCGGCGGAGCAGCTGGAGCGAGCGCTCGTAGCGCGCCCCGGGCCTCGCGAGCGGGTAGAGGCGCGGCACCGTCTCCACGTTGTGCCCGAGCACGTCCGGGGCGGCCGCGACCACCGTCTCGAGCGCCCCGGGGTCCCCGCCGAAATCGGGAATGAGGACCTCGATCCGGATCGGCCCGGCCGTGGTGCGGACCCGCCGGATCGTCTCGGCGAAGATCGAGGCGCCGCCGTCGGGGAGGTCGTCCCGGTCGACCGAGGTGACGACCACGTACCGCAGCCGCAGCTTTTCGACCGCCACCGCCACCCGCCGCGGCTCGTCCGGGTCGGGCGCGAGCGGCCTGCCGCTCGCGACGGCGCAGAAACGGCACCCGCGCGTGCACACGTCCCCCAGGATCATGAAGGTGGCGGTGCCGGCGCCCCAGCATTCCCCGATATTGGGGCAGCGGGCGTCCTGGCAGACGGTGTGCAGCCGTTCCCCCTCGACCAGCTTCCTGAGCCTGACATACCCCTCGCCGGAGGGGAGTCTCACCTTGAGCCATGCCGGGCGCGGGCCTCGATGTTTCATACGTGCCCCCATCATAGCACAAAGAACCGCTTGAGGCTGGGATCCCTTCTCCCGGCGCGGTATACTGTATCGTTTATGTCTCTACTCGACCGGATCGGCCGGCGCGTAAGCCGGAACGCGAAGCTGCGGGGGCGGGAGGTCTTCGACCGCGGGGGGGTCCGAATCCTCTTCGCGGACGAGGAGTTCGTCTCCGCGCAGGTGGCGGCGGACCCCCCCTCGACCGTGGACCTGGAAAACGAGCTCGGGGAGCTGGTCTATTCCTGCGACTGCGCCCGCTTCGAGAACACTCTCGCGGTGTGCGAGCACGTCTGGGCCGCCCTGCTCGAACTCGAGCGGCGGAACCATTTCGAGCAATGGGCCCCCTCCTTCCCCCGCGCCCTGGCCCCGGCCGCCTTCGACGGCGAGGGGTTCGACCCGGACGGGGAGGAGGACGAGGATTTCGACGACGCGGACCTCGACCGTTTCGAAGACGCGGCCCCGGCCGGCGGAGCCTTCCCGGAGGGAGCCGCCCGGGTCGGGGAGCCGCCCGAGGACCCGGGGGACGAGGGGGGGAGGCGCGGCGCGGGGGAGTGGCGCCGCCTGCTCGAGGGGATGCGGCGCGCGGCCGCGCCCCAGGCGCCGGCCGCTTCCTGGCCCGAGGGGCGGCAGATCCTCTACGTCATCGAGCGCTCCAAGCGGCTGGCCCACGCCCCCCTGGTCATCCAGATCGAGGCGCGCGACCCCAAAAAGAACGGCGGATGGAAAAAGCCCCGGCCGCTCGAAGCGTTCCGCGACGGGGTCCCCGATTTCGGCCACCCCCTCGACCGGGACATCCTCGCGCGCCTCGTCGGGGTCAAACGCGACGCCTGGTATTTCGGCTCCTACCCGTCGAACCTCCGCTTCCAGCCCGCGGCGGCCGATCTCGCCCTCCTCCTCCCGCTCATTTCGGACACCGGCCGCCTTTTCCACCGCGCGGAGGAGGAGGAGCTGCGCCCCCTCAAATGGGACGGGGGGGAGAGCTGGACCTTCGAGGTGGAGGCGCGGCGGGCGCCCGGCGAGGAGCGCTACGAGATTGCGGGCGCCTTCTTCCGCGACGGCGAGCGCCTGCCGGCCGACGCCCCGGACCGCATCTTCGCCGAAGGGGTCCTGCTCCTTGACGAAACGCTGGCTCCCTGCACCGGCCCCCCCGAATGGGTCTCCTTCTTCCGGCGCGAGGGCCCGTTCTTCGTCCCCGCCGCCGAGGCGGACGCGTGGATCGAAACGATGATGGGGATCCGCACGGCCCCCCCCCTGCGCCTTCCCGCGGAGCTGCGCCTGGAGGAGGTGGCCCCCCCCTTGCGCCCGGTCGTGCGCATCCGCACCCGCAAGGAGCCCTGGGGCGCCCCCTACCTCGCGGCGGAACTCGAGTTCGGCTACCTCGACCGGACCGTCGCCGACGGTGACGGCTCGACCTCCATCCCCGTGGTCCGGGAGCGCAGGCGCATCCTGCGCGACCCGGAGGGGGAGCGCGCCGCGCGCCTGCTCCTCGAGCAGGCGGGGTTCCGCCCCCGCCGGGGAGTGCGCGGCGCCACCGCCTGGTCGATCACCGAAAACCGCCTGGCCGGCGCCGTCCGGGACCTGGTCGGCGCCGGGTGGCACGTGGAGGCCGACGGGAAGACGTTCCGCAGCCCCGGCGCGCTGACGCTCCGCGTGACCTCGGGCATCGACTGGTTCGAACTGCACGGGGCCGCCGACTTCGGCGGCAGCAGCGTCCCGATCCCCCGCCTGCTGGCCGCGCTCCGGCGCCGCCAGCGGGCGGTCCGGCTCGACGACGGCGGCTACGGCATGCTCCCGGAGGAGTGGGTGCAGAGATACCGCATCCTGGCGGGGCTGGGAAAGGAGGAGGGGGACCACGTGCGCTTCCGGACCCACCAGGTGGGGCTGCTCGACGCGCTGCTCGAGACCGGGCCCGAGGTGAGCTGCGACGCCCTCTTCGGCCACATCCGCGACGAAATGCGCCGCTTCGAGGGGATCCTCCCCGCCGACGCCCCGCCGGGGTTCCGGGGGGAGCTGCGGGAGTACCAGCGCGAGGGGCTCGGCTGGTTCCACTTTCTCGAGCGCTTCAACCTTGGGGGATGCCTGGCCGACGACATGGGGCTCGGCAAGACGATCCAGGTGCTGGCGCTGCTCGAGGAGCGCCGCACGCTCCGCGGGCCGGGGGGCGCCCCCTCGCTCGTGGTGATGCCGCGCTCGCTGGTCTTCAACTGGGTCGAGGAGGCGCGCCGCTTCACGCCCGGCCTGCGCGTGCTCGAGCACACCGGGAGCGACCGCGAACGAGACCCGGGACGCTTCGACGGCTACGACGCGGTCTTCACCACCTACGGGACGCTGCGGCGCGACGCCCCGCTGCTGCGCGAGAAGGAGTTCGACTACGTCATCCTCGACGAGGCCCAGGCGATCAAGAACGCCTCGACCGCGTCGGCCAAGGCCGCGCGCCTGCTGCGCGCGCGCCGCCGCCTGGCCCTGAGCGGGACCCCGATCGAAAACCACCTGGGGGAGCTCTGGAGCCTGTTCGAGTTCCTCAACCCGGGGATGCTCGGCTCGGCCTCGGTCCTGCGCCTGGGCCGCGGGGCGGACCGGCTCGACGAGGAGACCCGGGCGCTCGTCGCCCGGGCGCTGCGCCCCCTCATCCTGCGCCGGACCAAGGCCCAGGTGGCGCGCGACCTGCCGGAGAAGGTGGAGCAGACCCTCTTCTGCCAGCTGGAGCCGGCGCAGCGCGCCCTGTACGACGAGCTGCGGGAGCACTACCGCCGCTCGCTCCTGGGCCGGATCCGGAGCGAGGGGATGGCCCGGTCGCAGATGCACATCCTGGAGGCGCTGCTGCGGCTGCGCCAGGCGGCGATCCACCCCGGCCTGGTCGACCCCGCCCGCGCCGCCGAGTCGAGCGCGAAGCTCGACATGCTGGTGCCGCAGCTGGAGGAGGTGATCGACGAGGGGCACAAGGCCCTGGTCTTCTCGCAGTTCACCTCGATGCTGGCCATCCTGCGCCGGCGCCTGGACTCGGCCGGGATCGCCTACGAGTACCTCGACGGGCAGACGCGCGACCGCGCCCGCGCCGTGGAGCGCTTCCAGAACGACCCCGGCTGCCCCCTCTTCCTCATCAGCCTCAAGGCCGGGGGCCTCGGCCTGAACCTGACCGCGGCCGAGTACGTCTACCTCCTCGACCCCTGGTGGAACCCCGCCGTCGAGGCCCAGGCGGTCGACCGCACCCACCGGATCGGCCAGACCCGCTCGGTCTTCGCCTACCGCATCATCGCCCGCGACACGGTCGAGGAAAAGGTCCTGGCGCTGCAGGAGAGCAAGCGCGAGATCGCCGACGCCATCATCCGCGAGGACAACAGCCTCCTCGCCTCCCTCGACCCCGAGGACCTGGCCCTGCTGCTCGATTGAACATTCGAAATTAGTCTTGCCTCCGCCGGCCCGTCTGGTTTACATTCGGCCTCAACCAAGGAGGCCCCATGATCCGTCACGGCATCATTCCCCCCTACCTCTTGCGATCGATCGCGGTCAACGGCAGCCGGCGCCAGCAGGCGCTGGCGTGGGCCACCCTGACCGATTCGGAACAGATCCGGGGGGAGCGGCGCGCCCTCCCCCCCCTCACCCGGCTCGCCGTGGTCCCCGGGCGGCTGCGGCGCTCGGTCTACGACGCGCGCAACCGCTACGACCTTCCCGGCAGGCTCGTGCGCTCCGAGGGGAGCGCGGCGAGCGGCGACCCGCGGGTCAACGAGGCCTACAGCGGCGCCGGTGCCACCTACGAGATGTGGCGCAAGGTGTTCGAGCGCAACTCCGTCGACGACCGGGGGATGCGGCTCGACGCCACCGTCCATTACGGGAAGGACTACGACAACGCCTTCTGGAACGGGCGGCAGATGGTCTACGGCGACGGCGACGGGGTGATCTTCGGCCCCTTCACCCGGGCGCTCGACGTCATCGGCCACGAACTGGCCCACGGCATGGTGCAGTACGAGGCCGACCTGGTCTACCGGGGCCAGCCGGGCGCCCTGAACGAGTCGTTCGCCGACGTGTTCGGGATCCTGGTCAAACAGTACCGGCGCCGCCAGACGGCCGAAGAATCGGACTGGCTCATCGGCGTGGGCCTGTTCCGCCCCGGGGTGGGCGCCCGCGCGCTGCGCTCGATGAGGGAGCCGGGGACGGCCTACGACGACCCGGTACTGGGAAAGGATCCCCAGCCCGGGCACATGAGGGACTACGTCGACACGAGCGAGGACAACGGCGGGGTGCACCTGAACTCGGGGATCCCCAATCGCGCCTTCTGCGAGCTGGCCCTGCGCCTCGGGGGGTACGCGTGGGAAAGGGCGGGGCAGATCTGGTACCGGACCCTCTGCGACAAGCTCCGCCCCAACTCCACCTTCCGGGAGGCCTGTTCCCGCTCCGTCACCGCGGCGGGGGAACTCTACGGGCCGAACAGCCCGGAGCAAAAGGCAACGCGGGAGTCCTGGGCGGCGGTCGGCCTCTAATCAGGCCCGCAGCGGTTCGATGAGCGCGCCCAGCCCGGCCGTGTCGAAGCAGGGGGCGACGAGGCGCGCCCCGGGCAGATCGGGCGGCTCGGCGGGGAGAGGGCCGATCACCACCACGCTCCCCCCGTCCTTGGGCTTCAGGTCCCAGAGGTGCTTGCGGACCAGGTCGAGCGCGAAGGAGTCCTCGAGTTCCCCGGCGGCCGCGAACTCGATCATCACGTCGGGGCTCGTGCGGGTGCATTCGTAGATGTCGGCGAAGACGGGGATGCTCCCGGGCGATTCCATGAGCGACAGGAGGATCACCCGGCTGTCGAGGGTATAGGAGGTGTCCCCCGTCTTCTTCCTGGGGCGCACCGCGGGCTTGTAGCGCACGCCGTAGCCGTCCACCTCGCGCGCCAGGGGCACCTTCACCGCGACCAGGCGCCCGGAGCCCCGCAGGCGCAGGACGAACTCCGGCAGCCGCATCGTCGGGTGGTGCGCCTGCCGGCCGAAGGCGATCTCCCTGAGCGGCGCGAGGAAGGGTTTCGAGTCCTCGTCGAGCTCCACCCCGAAGCCCTCTTCCGGGTCGAGCATCCTGATGATGGAGAGCGCGGCCCAGCGCTCGTAGCCGAGACGGTAGAGCTGCACGGCCGCCGCGCGGATGTCCTCCCCCGCCTGCGCCTCGAATTCCTCCCCGCTGAGCTTCCCCTGGAGCAGGTCGAACATCCGGTTGTAGAGGACGCGGGCGAGCCCCTCGGCGGGATTTTCCAGGAAGGAGGCGAGGTCCACCGGCGCGTCGATCCGCTGGAGCCCCAAAAGGCCGGTCACTTCCCTTTCCACTTCGGCCGTCCGCCGCGCCAGCGCCGCCGCGTCCACGGGAAGGGAGTCGAGGTGGGAGACGACGACGGCGCGGCGCGCCTCGTCGAAACGGCGGTAGAACTCCCCGCGCACCTCCTGGGGGATCGAGACCTCGTTTCCGGCCAGGATGATTTCGGGGTGCGCGGCGATGTAGTCCGCGAGCGGGGCGAAGGTCCCTTTGAGCGTCTCGGTCAGTTCCATGCTTTTCCTCCCTTTCCTCGGGCCGTGGCGGTCCGACCCGTGATCTTACCCCAAACCCGCCCGGCGGCGAAACCCCGCCCTATCCGCCTCATCGAAGTTGCCAGGAAGGGCCCGACAGGTTACGATACTTGCGAAACCGGGCGGCGGTTACGCATCCGCCCGATTCCGGAAGATTCCGCCTGATTTTGGAGGACGCATGCACGCACGTTGTTTTCTTGTGGCCCTTATGTTTCTTTTCGGGTGGGGGGGCGCGGCGCCCGCCGGCCCGCTCCCCGCGGTCGACGAGGACGCCGTGACGCGGCCCGACGACACCGAGATCGTCGAGTGGATGGGGCGCACGGCGCCGATGACCGAAGCGGAGCGCGCCTCCGCGCTCGACGCGATCCTCGCCCGGATGACGGCCGGGGGCGGAGAGACGCCGCGGACCGATTTCATGACCTGCGCGGCGCTCGCCCACCGGGGGGAGGGCCGGGCGCAGTACTGCGTCGGGCAGGCCTACGAGAACGGGACGGGCGTCGTGGAGGATCCCACCGACGCCTACGTGTGGTACGCGCTCGCCGCCCGCGCCGGATACGGCGCCGGGGCCGAGGCGCGGGAACGGGTGAAGACGCTGCTGGTGTCGGTCTACCCTGCGCCCACCGACGAAGAGCTCGGCGCCCTCGAGGCGGCCGCCCTGGAGGCCGTCGCCCGACTCGGGGCCGAGGCGCGGAAATAGGAAAACCGGAGGAGGAGAGATGCGCTACCGCAAACTGGGGAAGACCGATCTGGATGTTTCGATCCTGGGGTTCGGGGCGATGCGCCTGCCGATGGTGGGCAACCCCGGAGGGCTCGCCGGGTTCGACCCGAAGATCCCGATCGACGAGGAGCACGCGGACCGGATGGTCCGCCACGCCCTGGACGAGGGGGTGAACTACTTCGATACGGCCTACGGGTATCACGGCGGCCAGAGCGAGAGGTACATAGGGAAGGTTCTCCGCCCGGTCCGCACGAAGGTGATGATCGCGACCAAGCTCCCGGTCTGGAACATCGAGAAGCGGGAGGACTTCGACCGGGTGTTCGAGGAGCAGCTCGCCAAGCTCCAGACCGACTACCTCGACGTCTACCTGATCCACAGCCTCAACCGCCCCTTCTGGGACAAGATGAAGGGGCTGGGGGTGCTCGAGTTCCTCGACCGGCTCAAGGCCGAGGAGCGCATCCGGGCGGCGGGCTTTTCCTTTCACGACGAAATCAAGGTCTTCAAGTCGATCATCGACGCCCACGACTGGGACGTGTGCCAGATCCAGTACAATTTCTACGACCGCGCCTACCAGGCCGGCGCGGAGGGGCTCCAGTACGCCGCCGCCCGGAATATCGGGGTGGTGGTGATGGAGCCGCTGCGCGGCGGGCAGCTGGTCCACAGGGTCCCGGCCCGCGTCCAGGCGCAGTGGGACGCAGCCCCGGTCCGCCGCAGCCCCGCGGAATGGGCGATGCGCTGGGTCTGGAACCACCCCGGCGTCTCGACCGTGCTGACCGGCTCGAGCACCCTCGAGCAGCTGCAGGAGCACACGCGCACCGTCCGCGACGCCGCGCCCGATTCCCTCTCCGGGGAGGAACTCGCCCGGTTCGACCAGGTGCGCGCCCTCTACCGGGAGATGGTCAAGGTGGACTGCACCGGCTGCGCCTACTGCATGCCCTGCCCCAGCGGCGTCGACATCCCGCACAACTTCCAGCTCTACAACGACTATTTCATGTTCCCGGGGCGGGAGTTCTGCAGCTTCTTCTACGGCAACCTGATGCCAGCCCAGGAGCGCGCTTCCGGCTGCGTCGAGTGCGGCGACTGCATGGACAAGTGCCCGCAGCAGATCGACATCATCCGGGAGCTCAAGGAGGTCCACGGCCTCTTCGGGGCGCCGCCGAAACAGGACTGATCGGCCGGGCCGCACGCGCCCCCGGGCCGGAAAGGAGAGGAATGACCGAGAGAGAAAAGATGGACATCGCCGCCGCGGCGCTCAAGCACAACGGCTTCGATCCCGTCATCTGCGTCGAGAAGGCCGAGAGCGCGGTCCCCGTCATCCTCGACTGGATCGAGCCGGACGCCCGGCTCGAGATGGCGGGGTCGGTGTCGGTGGGTCAGCTGGGGCTCCTGGACCTGCTGCGCGAGCGCGGCAACCCGGGTCTGGACTTCCCGGCCCCGGGGGAGGAGGATCCGGCGCGCGGGCGCCGCGACGTGCTGCTGGTGAGCGCGAACGCCCTCACCCTGGACGGAAAGATCGTCAACATCGACGGGATGGGAAACCGGGTGGCGGCCATGGCCTACGGGATGCGGCGCGTCATCCTCCTCATCGGCGTCAACAAGATCGTCGCCGACGTCGACGAGGCGCTCGACCGCGTGCAGCACGTCATCGCCCCCTACCACGCGAAGTGCCTGGGGGTCGACACCCCCTGCGCCCGGACCGAAACCTGCAGCGACTGCAGTTCGCCCCAGCGGATCTGCAACGTCACCACCATCATCTCCCGCCGCCCCCCAGGGGCGCAGTTTTCCATCGTCCTGGCGGCAGAGGACCTGGGGCTGGGGTGGGACCCGGCCTGGCCCGCGGAGCGGATCGACCGGATCAAGACCGCCTACCGGGTCGAAATCGACAGATTCCGCGCCGCGCTCGCGCAGGCCCGGGAGGGAAAGGGCGCGCCGGGCGCGTAGGAGCGCCCGACGGATCCGGCGTCAGCGCTTTCAGGGGATGCCGGGGCGCCCGTTCTCCAGCCGCGCCCGGACCTGCTCCGCCTCCGGGGCGTCCGGCGCGTGCCTGAGGTAGAGCCGCATCGCCTCGTCGGCCGCCGCCGGGTCGCGCCGCAGGGAGAACAGGTTCGCCCGGATCAGGTGTATCTTGGGGAACTGGTGGGTACTGTCCCTGAGGACCGTCTGCTCCGCCCGCTTTCCGGCCTGATCGTAATCCCCCAGGTTGTAGTGGGCCAGCGCGCTCAGGTAATAGGCCTCGGGGAAGCTCACCGGATCGAGATCCAGCGCCTTTTCGATGACGTCGGCCGCTTCCTCCCACCTCTGCTCCAGGGCGTTGAGCCACCCCAGCGCCACGTAGGGAGGAACGTACAGGGCGTCTCCGGCGAGGGCGCGCCCGAAGGCCTCGCGCGCCTCGGGGTACCGCTTGCGCTGCTGCTGGAGCTTGCCCAGTTCCAGCCACGCTTCCCCGTAGTCCCCGTACTCGGCGATCGCCTCCCTGAGCAGCGCTTCGCACTCCCCGTCCTTCCCCTTCTCCAGGGCCTTGCGCGCCCGCTTCATCTTCTCCTTCGCCTTCTTCGGCGCCATCAGGCTGGCGGCGCTGACCACGGTGCCGCGCACCCGCTCGAGCGGGTACACGATGATGGTCCCCAGGGTGTTGACCCGGGTGAGGTTGGTGGCGTTGAGGGTGAGCGAACTCGAGCGGTAGCCCGCGATCTGGGCCTTGAGGTCGCAGCCCGAAAGCCGGATGTACAGAGGGGTGGTCGTCTCGATCCGGGAGTCGGAGCTCGATCTCAGCGGGTTCCAGTAGATGGCGTCCTCGTCGTTGATATGACCGGTCCCCTCGCTGGCGTCGGGGACGATCGAACTGAACCGCTGCGCCCCGCCGTACTGAAAGGCGAAATACCCGTTCGGCCCCACCGAAGCCTCCCTCGTCTTGGAACTGCCGCAGTCCAGTTCGATGATGGTGCCGAAGGGAGGAGGGCTCCCGTCCTCGCGCATGACGGTCCCCGCGAGGAAGATCGGCTGGATTTCGCGCGGCGGGAGGCGGAAATCGGGAACGGCGAAGATTCCGGGCTGGGGCACGACCCTGGGCGCGGCGGGCGCGGCGGGGACCGAAGGGGTCGACGGCGTCGTGTCTTTCGGCGCTGAACTCTGCTGGGCAAAGAGCGCGACGGGCAGAAGCAGGAGAAGGAGCAGGGGGATCAAGCGCGAGGGCCGGAGAATAAGCATAAGCACCTCCGTAAAGCGGGGTTTCTGGGGTTTTTAACCCAGACATGATTAATATACACCATCCGCGGAGCGAACACAACCGGCTCCCTCCCCTCCCCCGGGCCGCTGCGGATTTCGTTGCGCGCCACGGGTGTTTGTGGCACCCTTGCGGCCGTACCGGACGGGAGGAGGCGCATCATGAAGGAGGCCGAATGGAACACGCTGCTCGCGGTCGTGCGCGGTGAGGAGCCGGCGCGGATCCCCGTGGGCTTCATCATCGACAGCCCCTGGCTCCCCAACTGGGCGGGGCACGCGATCCTCGACTACTTCACCGACGAGCGGGCGTTTCTCGACGCCAACCTGAAGGCGCTCGAGACCTTTCCCGGGGCGATGATGCTCCCCGGCTTCTGGTCCGAGTACGGGATGTGCACCGAGCCGTCCGCCTTCGGCGCCGTATCGGTGTGGGAGGAGGACGCCTTCCCCTTCGCCCGAAGAACGCTCGCCGCGCCCCGGGACGTCGAGCGCCTGGAGCGGCCCGATGCGCGCCGGGAGGGGCTGCTCCCCTTCGTGATCCAGCGCCTCAGGCACCTCGAACCCGAAATCGTGAAGGCGGGGCACCGCATCCGCTTCGCGGTGGCGCGCGGGCCGCTCAACATAGCGAGCTTCCTCATGGGGACGACCGAGTTTCTGACCGCGCTCCGGACCGACCCGGAGCTCATGCACCGGCTGCTCGATGTCGTCACCGGCTTTCTCGTGGACTGGATCGAATGGCAGCGGGAGTGCTTCCCCTCGATCGACGGGATCCTGCTCCTGGACGACATCGTGGGGTTCGTCGGCCGGGACGATTTCGAGCGGTTCGCCCTTCCCCGCCTCGCCCGCGCGTTCGACGCCGGCGTCGCGGTGAAGTTCTTCCACAACGACGCCCCTTCGAAGGCCTCGGCCCCCCTGCTCGCAGACGCGGGGATCAACCTGCTCAATTTCGGGGTGCAGCACACCCTGGAGGAGATGAGGGAATGGACCGGGGGCAAAGTGGCGCTGGTCGGCAATCTCCCCCCGCGCGACGTCCTCGCCGCGGGGACCCCGGAGGAGGTGGCGCGCGCCGCCACGGAGATGTTCGGCGCGCTCCGCGACCGGTCGCGCCTCGTGGCCTCCTGCGGCGGGGGGATGCCCCCCGGCGCGCCGACCGAAAACATCCGCGCCTTCATCGACGCCGTCGCCCGGCTGTAACCCCCCTCGGGCGCCGGAGGGGACCGGTGCCGGGACCAGGAGGGATGGGGGTCAGCGCACCCCGGCCTCTTTCACGATCTCGGGGACCGACTCCTCCCACTCGATCGCCATGATGTGGACCCCGCGGACCCCGGGGATTTCCCGGAGCTGCCGCACGGTCTCCACCGCGATGCGGATCCCCTCCCCGGCCTGCTTGTCCCTCGGCACCCCCTTGACCCGGGCGATGACGGCCTCGGGCACGTCCATCCCCGCCACATGGGTGGCCATGTACTCGAGCATGGCGGCGCTCCGGGCCGGGGTGATCCCGGCAAGGATGTGGGTGGCGGTGTCGAGTCCGCGCTCCCGGACGTCATTCATCCATTCCTTAAACTTTTCAATGTTAAATACACATTGAGTTTGAATAAATTCAGCTCCGGCCGCGACCTTTTTGGCCAGGCGCGGGACCTGGATCTTGGCCGGGTCGGCGAAGGGGTTGGCCGAGGCGCCGATGAAGAGTTCGAGTTTTCCCTCGAGCGCCTTCCCCCCCGCGAAGAGCGACGCGTCCCGCATCTCCCGGGCGACCTTCACCAGCTGGATCGAATCGAGGTCGAACACGTTCTTGGCCTGCGGGTGGTCGCCGAAGCTCTGGTGGTCCCCCGTCAGGCAGAGGAGGTTGGGGATCCCGAGGGCGGCCGCCCCCAGGATGTCGCTCTGGGCCGCGATCCGGTTGCGGTCCCGGCACACCATCTGCATGACGGGCTCCACCCCCTCCTCGGAGAGGATGCGGCAGGCGGCCATACTCGCCATCCGCACCACGCTCGTCTGGTTGTCGGTGACGTTGCAGGCGTCGACGCTCCCCTTGAGGAGGCGCGCCTTCCGCCGCACCGCCTCGGCGTCCGGCCCCCGCGGGGGACCCGCTTCCGCGGTCACGGCGAATTTCCCTGCTTCCAGTACGGACTGCAGCCTGCTTGGACTCATGAGCTTTCCCCCGACAATTCTATTGGAGATCCTTGCGGATCAGCTTGCGCGGACCGCCGTCCCGTGATTTGGACCAGTCGGCCGGGGGCTGGATGACGTCGTACTGGTCCAGCCGCCCCAGCGCCTCCAGCCGGTCGACGATGAGGTTCCAGGCGCAGGGGATTTCGGGATCGACTTCGCACTTGCCGTCGCGCGATCCCCCGCAGGGCCCGTTCATCAGGCTCTTCGAGCAGCGCGTGACCGGGCAGATCCCGCCCGTCACGAACAGCTTGCAGTCGCCGCAGGCCTGGCAGCGCTCCCCCCACTCCCCTTTGCGCTCCACGGCGCCGATGAAGTTGGTGTCGAGCGCCGGGAACACCTCACGGCCCTGGGCATGCTCGGCCACGAGCTGAACGCCGGCGCCGCACGCCATCGAAAGGACGGCGTCGTGCTCCCCCGCCAGGGCGAGCAGTTCGGGCAGGAATTCCGGGTCGCACTGCCGCTCGACGGTGATCTTCGTGATCCGGAAAGGGCGCCCCCGCCTCTTCCCCGCCAGGTCCAGGATCCGGGCGAGCATGTCGACCTCCTTCTGCCCCCCCGCGTTGCAGACCGTGACGCAGCCGTTGCAGCCGGCGATCAGGATGCGTTCGCGCTCGGCCAGGTAATCCAGGATGGTCTCGATCGGTTTCCAATCCCCTACAATCATGTCTCTACCTCCTTGCCTGGTCCCGGACGACGGGGATGGTCAGGCTCCCGTCCATCAGCACGAGGACCGAAGCGTCCGGCCCCTTCTCCCCGAGGGCGGCGTCCACGGCCTCCTGGAGCCCGGCGAACGGGCGGATGAACACGCTCTCCAAAAACGCCGGGTCCAGGTCGGTCACCGCCCAGACCTGGGCCCAGAGCCCGATCTCGGCCATCTTGGCCGCCTTGTGATAGCCCAGGACGAAGCCTTCCTCGATGCGCCGGAGCGCGTCCGCGGGCGAACTGGCCGACCCGAGCAGGCGGGCGAACGATTCGTCCCCGATCCCCATGCGGCACTTGGCCACCAGGAGCAGGATCCCCCCCTCCTTGAGCGCGTACTTGGCGTTGTCGATCCCCTTCTGGGCCTGGTACAGGTCGATGTCGGAGGGGAACTTCGCCACCGAGATCACGATATCGGCCTTGCGGGGGATTTCGGCGACGAAGACCTCGTTGGCCCGGGCGACCGCGGGTTCGAGTGAGCCGTAGATGTCGCCGGCCACGGCGGCGTAGATCCGGTGGTCCCGGTCGAGCACCGTGTTGATGGCGAAGATCTCCTTCTTGACCGTCGAGAGGGCGTCGATCATGTCCTCGTGGACCGGGTTCCCCTCCAGCCGCAGCGCCGAGGCCTCCCGCCTGAGCGCCAGCTTGTGGTTCTGCTCGATCGTGTCGAAGGCGGCGATCCCGGGGAGGAACGATTTGCGCCCCCCGGTGTAGCCGGCGAAGTAGTGGGGCTCCACCGAGCTGATGATGAGGATGCGGTCCGCCTCCACCCCGCGGCGGTTGACCCTCATCTCGGTCCCGTTCTTCGAGGTCCCCAGGTGGACCATCTCCTCGCTCCTGCGGGCGTCGTGCACGAAGATGCGGTCGCGGTACCGGGCGTAGTGCCGCTCGGAGAAAATCTGCACGTACTCCTCGGGCGTCGGCGCCCGGTGGGCGCCCGTGGCCACGATGAAGCTGACCTCCAGGCCGGCCAGTTCGGGCTCGAGGTAATCGAGCACCCGCGCCGTCGGCGTCGGCCGGGTCGGGTCGTTGACGATGACGAGGACGTCCCGGGCGCCGGCCAGAAACGCGCGGACTCCCGCCGAGCCGACCGGGTGCTCGAGCGCCCGGCGGATCACCTCCCCCTCGTCCCCGATCGGGACGCGGTTCGGTTCGATGATCCCCTCGATGCGCGCCTCGTCGATGGCGGCCTCGAGATATCCCTCCTTCCCGTAGGGCAGCCGCAGTTTCATGCCTCGCTCCTTACCAGCAGCGGGCCCAGGGCCCGGACATCCTTCATGAAAGCCTGGGTCGCCTCCAGGAACTTCTTGGGGTTCCCCTGCGCGACCTCGGCCACCTGCACGCGCCCGGGGTCGACCCCGATCGCCGCCAGCGGCTTCAGGAGAGCCTCCAGGCGCGCCTTCACCCGCGGGCTCCCCCCGTGCTCGCAGTCCTCCTCCGGGCAGGAGACGACCAGCACCCCCCAGGCGCCGGCGTCCAGGGTCGACAGGATGGTTTCCGAGCGGATCCGGCCGCTGCAGACCGTCACCAGCACCTTGTACTCGGCCGACGCGGCATCGGGCTCGTAGCTGGCCGTCTGCATCCCCGGGTAGTTGGACCAGCCGCAGGAGAAGACGACGGCCTTGGCCTCCGGGTTGCGCCCGTCGGCGAAAAACGCCGCCACCTCCCGGTCGAGTTCGTCGGGGTTGGTGCCGAAGCCGCGCCCGATCGTGACCCCCTGCTTGGGGCAGATGTCGAGGCAGCTGCCGCAGGACTGGCATTTCAGCAGGTCGGTCACGATCCGGCCGTCCACGAAACTGCGCGCCTCGTGCTTGCACATCCGGACGCAGTTCAGGCAGAGGGCGCAGACGTCGGTGTCGGTCCGGGAAGTGGTGCCGGGGACCTCGAACCCCGCCTCGACGAGGAGTTCCCGGGCGTCCTGGTAGACGTCCTGGATCGGGACCCCGGAGGAACACGCCTTCTGGCAGCGGCCGCAGTGGAAACACTCCATCAGCTTGCCCGCCACGTACTCCGACGGTTCGATCTCCCCGCTCAGCAGGCCGTAGAGCAGGATCAGCTTCCCCCGCGGGCTGTCGATCTCCCACCGGGTGGATTTGTAGATCGGGCAGTGCTCGTAGCAGTAGCCGCAGCGGATGCACTTGTTGAGCGCGCCCTTCCATTTTTCCAGTTTGCCCATATCGCCCATGTTCGCCCCCGCCTACGATTTCTGATAGCGCAAATGCGTCTCGCCGACCCAGTCGTCCGGGCCGTCCATCAGCTTGCCCGGGTTCATGATGTTGTTCGGGTCGAACACCTTCTTGATGCCCCGCATCAGGTCGAGCACCGCCGCCTTCTCGCGCCTGAAGGCCCCGGCCTTGCTGAGCCCGATCCCGTGTTCGGCCGAAGTGGTCCCGCCGACCGACAGGACGTATTCGTAAATCTCCTTGACCGCCTGCCGGGCGCCCTCCCACTGCGTCCCCTTCTCCGTGTCCATCAGGATCTTCGTGTGCATGCACCCGGCGCCGCAGTGGCCGTACGCCGTCATGACCAGGCCGTTGCGCTCGGCGATCTCGTGGATCTTGTTGGCGGTCTCGGCCATCTTGGAAAAGGGCACCGCCATGTCGTCGGCCAGCGACGTCGAGGCCAGGCGCTCGTCGTACTTCGAAAGCGAGGGGAAGAGCTTGGAGCGGGCGGCGAAGATCCGCGCACGCTCCTTCTCGTCGTAGCTGAACTCGAGGCCGAAGCCGTTGTGGCGCTCGCAGATGGTGCGGAATCTTTCGATCTCGGGATCGATCGTCTCCTTCGCCATGCCGTCGGCCTCGAACAGCAGGATGGCCTCGACCTCCGGGAGCCCGAGGTTCTCCGCCTTGTTGGCGGCCGTGATCGCCACCTTGTCCACCAGCTCGAGCATCGACGGCTGGCACCCGCTCCCCATGATTTCACTGATGGCGTCCCCCGCTTCCCCGAGCACGTTGAACATGGCGATCCCGAGGCAGCGGAGCTTGGGGATGGGTACGAAGCGCAGGGTGGCCTCGACGATGACGCCCAGGGTCCCCTCCGAGCCCACCATGAGGCGTTCGAGCGGGTAGCCGCTCGCCGCCACCCGCGTGGTCGCCCCGAGCGAAACCAGCTCCCCGCCGGCCAGGACCACCTTCATCGCGAGGATGGCGTCGCGCGCCGCCCCGTACTTGACCGAACGGGTGCCGGAGGCGTTGTTGGCGATCTCCCCGCCGATCGTGGCCACCACGCTCGAGGCGGGGGTCGGGGGGTAGAAGACCCCGTGGGGCTTCAGCGCCTTGTTCAGGTCGTCGTCGACCACCCCCGGCTCCACCCGGCAGTAGCCGTCCTGCGGGTTGATCTCCAGGATCCGGTTCATCGCCTTCATGTCCAGGATGATGCCCCCCCGGACGGGAACGGCCTGGCCGCACATGCCGGAGCCGGAGCCGCGCGGGATCACCGGGATCCGCTCCTCGTCGGCGTAGCGCAGCAGCTGCTGCACCTGTTCGGTGTTCCGCGGGCGGACGATGGCGTGCGGCGTTCCCTCGTGCACGCTCGAATCGGAGCCGTAGACGTAGAGATCGGCCGGGTCGGAGAGGACGCCGCCCTCCCCGACGATGGCTTTCAGTTTCTCAAAGTTGATGTCACTCATCGACCACCTCTCGCGATAATAGGGGATGACGACCGAAACAGAAGAGGGGAATGCGGATCCGCGCCCGTAAAAACGGGTATCAAACCATTCTCGAGACGACGCCGGGACAAATAACCCTCCAGTCCTCAGGGGGGCCTACGCCAAACTCACGACACTTCAGGTTATCACAGCCCGGAGGAAAAATCCGGGGCCATTTTCGGGAAACCGTCAGGCCCGGGAGGGAGCGAAGCCGAGCAGAAGCCACTCCCCGCGCCGGCGCCGGGAACGGACCGCGAACCCCGCCCGGTCGAGCTCCCCGCGGATTTCGTCCTCGTCCTGCTCCTGCAGCCCCGAAAGGCAGCCGATGCCGCCGTCCCCGAGCAGGCGCGGGAGGAGGGGGCAGAGCGCCGGAAGGGTCCGGCCGTCGATATTGGCGACCAGGATGTCGCCCCGCTGCCCGGCGCACTCCTCGAAGGAGCCCGCCCGCAGCTCCAGCTCCGGCCCGAAGCCGTTGGCGGCCGCGTACCCGCGCGCGCACTCGATGGCGATCGGGTCGTTGTCCACCCCGAGCGCGCTCCGGGCCCCGAGCCGGAGCGCGGCCATGGCCAGGATGCCGCTCCCGGTGCCGATGTCGAGGACCCGCTCCCCGCCGCGGATATTCTCCTCGAGCCACTCGACGACCAGCTGCGTGGTGGCGTGGTGCCCGGTGCCGAACGCGCGCTTCGGGTCGAGGACCAGCTCGATGCCGTCAAAAGCGGGGTCGGGCTCGTGCCAGCTCTGACGGACGCGGATGCGGCCGCCCAGCCGGATCGGCTGCAGGGACGCCGCCCAGGCCGCGTTCCAGTCCCGGTCCGGCACCGGCTCCACCTCCAGGCTTCCCGCGTCGATGCCGAGCGCGCCCAGCGCCCGCTCGAGTCCTTCGAGGGCCGCACCGTCCCACCTTTTTGCCGGCCAGAAGAGGTGCACCACCCCGTCCCCCCCCTCCCAGGCTCCCAGCTCCTCCCCCCCGTCGAGCAGGGCCAGGATCTCCCCCGCATCCACACCGGTTCGCAGGCGCACTTCCACGTAGTCTTCAGCCATGGGGGAAGGATACCCGCAACCGCCCTCCACCCGAACACAATTATGGACATCCACTCTTTGAACAAATCCTGGACACCCACTCTTTGAGCCAGAAGGTGGATGTCCAGGACTGGCTCATCGCCGGTTTTGGGGCAAAGGGTGGATGTCCAGGATTGGGCGTTGTATCCTGTCCTCATGCCTTACTGGTTTGACGGCAACAACCTGATCGGGCAATCGGCGGCGGCGGCGGCCGCCGACCCGCGCCCGCGGCGGGAGTTCCTGGCGGCGCTGGCCGCCTATCGCCGGGCGGGCGGGGGCCGCCTGCTGGTCTTCTTCGACGGGGACGACCCCGGGCGGTCGGACCTCCCCCCGGGGGTCGCCGTGCGTTACGCCGCACCCGAATCGGCCGACGCGGCCATCCTCCGGCGCCTCGGCGAAGCCTCCCGCCCCGCCGAAGTCACCGTCGTCACCAACGACCTGGAGCTTCGCGCCCGCTGCCGCCGCGCCGGCGCCCCGACCCTCGACTGGCGGGAGTTCGCCGCGAGGATGCGCCTTCGTTCAAGCCGCCCCGGCCGTACCCGGAAGCGCCCGGAGGAGGCGGTCGACGTGGCGGAGTGGATGCGGTGGTTCGGCCTCGACGGCGGGGAGGGCTAGGCCGCCCCAGGCCGCCGTGGTTTCGGCGCCTTTTTTTTGATAGACTTCTCCCGGTTGCGCGGACCCTTACCCCTACTGCGTCGGGATCTATGGAACAGACATCGAAGAGCCGTAACACCGCTTCCGTCGTCAACGATTTCAGCCTCCAGATCGCCACGGTGAACGGCTCCGGGAGCCAGTCGGCCAACGCGATCCTGATGCGGGCGATCTTCCGCATGGGGATCCCGGTCAGCGGCAAGAACATCTTCCCCTCCAACATCTCGGGACTCCCCACCTGGTACGCCATCCGGGTGAGCGAGCGGGGCTACGCCGCCCGCAAGGCCGGCATCGACATCGCCGTCGCCCTCAACCCCCACTCGGCGCGCGAGGACGCGCTCGCGGTCAGCCCGGGAGGGGTGCTGCTCGCGGAATCGGCCCTGGGCCTGGGCAGGCTGCGCGACGACATCCACTGCTACGAAGTCCCCTTCGCCCGGCTGGCGGAGGAGGTCACCGGCAACTTCCGGCTCCGCGCGCTCCTGGCCAACATGGTTTACGTGGGAGCCCTCACCCGTCTCCTCTCCATCGACACCGCCGAGGTGGAAGCGGCCATCCGGCGGCAGTTCCCGGACAAGGCCGGGGCCGTCGATCTCAACCTTCGGGCGCTCGAGGCGGGACGCTCCCATGCCGAGCGCCACCTGGAAAAGAGAGACCCCTTCCGCCTCGAGCCGCGCACCCTCACCCGGGGCCGGATCCTCATCGACGGCAACGGCGCGGCGGCGCTGGGGGCGATGTTCGGGGGATGCACCGTGGCCTCGTGGTACCCCATCACCCCCTCCACCTCCCTGATGGAACAGCTGCAGGGGTTCCTGCGCGAGTTCCGGACCGATCCCCGCACGGGGAAAGCGTCGTTCGCCGTCATCCAGGCCGAGGACGAAATGGCGGCCCTCGGCATGGTCGTGGGAGCGGGGTGGGCGGGCGCCCGCGCCATGACCGCGACCTCCGGTCCCGGCGTCTCCCTGATGACCGAGTTTTCCGGCCTGGCCTATTTCGCCGAAATCCCCGCCGTCCTCTGGGACGTCCAGCGCCTGGGACCCTCCACGGGCCTCCCCACCCGCACGAGCCAGGGGGACCTGCTCTCCTGCTACTTTCTCGGCCACGGCGACACGCGCCATATCCTCCTCCTGCCGGCCACCCCGGGGGAGTGCTTCGATTTCGCCCAGCAGGCGCTGAACCTGGCCGAGCGCTTCCAGACCCCCGTCATCTGCATGAGCGACCTGGACCTGGGGATGAACGACTGGGTCGCGGAGGAGTTCCCCTACCCCGACCACATCCCGCTGGATCGCGGCAAGGTACTCCGGGAGCCGGACCTGGAGGCGATGGCCGACTTCGCCCGCTACCTCGACAGCGACGGGGACGGGGTCTGCCCCCGCACCCTGCCCGGGAACCGGCACCCGGGCGCCCCCTATTTCACCCGCGGGAGCGGCCACAACCCGAAGGCCGAATACAGCGAACGGCCCGGGGACTACGCCCGGCTCATGGAGCGCCTCGCGCGCAAGATCCGGGGAGCCGTCCCCTCCCTCCCCCCCCCGGTCATCGCCGACGGCGCGGGGGGCCCCGTCGGCATCGTCTCCTGGGGCTCCACGCACGCGGCGGTGGAGGAGGCGCGCGACCGGCTGCGGGAGGAGCATGGCGTCGAAACGGGATACCTGCGCCTGCGCTCCCTGCCGCCCGGGGAGGACACAGCCCGCTTTCTCGAGCGCCACGAGAGGGTGTACGTGGTGGAACAGAACCGGGACGGGCAGATGCGGGCGATCCTGCAGATCGAATTCCCGGCGGCCGCCGCCCGCCTGCGGTCCGTCCTTCACTGCGACGGCGTCCCGGCCGACGCGGCCTCGATCGCCGGATCGATCCTGGAAGGGGAAAGGAAAGGGGAAGACCATGTCGCCTGACAAACCGCGCCCCGGGGCGCCGAACCGCGCCGGCCTGACGATCGAAGCCTACAAGGGGCGCCCGTCCACCCTGTGCAACGGCTGCGGCCACGACGCCATATCGAACCAGCTCGTCCGCGCCTTCTACGAGTACGGGATCGACCCGGCGGAGGTGGTCAAATTTTCCGGCATCGGGTGCAGCTCGAAGACCCCGGCCTATTTCCTGGGACGCTCCTTCGGCTTCAACGCCATCCACGGCCGGATGCCCTCGGTGGCCACCGGCGCGCTCGTGGCCAACCGCCGCCTGAAGGGGCTGGCCGTAAGCGGCGACGGCGACACGGCCTCGATCGGGATCGGTCAGTTCGTGCACGCCATGCGCCGCAACATCCCCCTCGTCTACATCCTCGAAAACAACGGCGTCTACGGGCTGACCAAGGGGCAGTTTTCGGCTACGGCCGACCGGGGCTCGCGCCGGAAGGGGGGGGAGGCCAACGAACTCCCCCCCGTCGACTGCTGCGCCCTGGCGATCGAACTCGGGTGCGGCTATGTCGCCCGCTCCTTCGCGGGGGACCCCAAGCAGCTCTCGGCGCTCCTGAAGGGGGCTTTGGGCCACCGGGGGACCGCCTTCATCGACGTGCTCTCCCCCTGCGTCACCTTCAACAACCACGAGGGGTCGACCAAGAGCTACCCCTACCTGAAGGGGGCGGAGGAGTGGCTGCACGATGTGGGCTTCATCCCCTATTTCGAGCAGATCGCGGTGGATTACGCCGACGGGACCACGAGGGAGATCGCGCTCCACGACGGCTCCCGGCTCACGCTGCGCAAGCTCGAACGGGAGTACGACCCGACCGACCGGGCCGGGGCGCTCGCGAAGCTCCGCGCGTCGTCGGAAGAGGGGACGTTCCTGACGGGACTCTTCTACATCGACGGCCGGAAACCGGACATCACGGAACTCCTCGACCTCGACGACGAACCCCTGGCGGCCCTCCCACCGGAAAAGCTGCGCCCCTCCCGCGCCGCGTTCGAAGAGATCCTGGCGCGGCTCAGGTAGGGGGGCGGACCGGGCGGCGACGGCCCCCCCTCACTGCGAACGGTAGTTGCCGAACTTGAGCTCGATCGAGAAGTCCTTCTCCTTGAGCAGGCGCATCACGGTCTGCAGATCGTCGCGCGAGGGGGAGGAGATGCGCACCTGGTCCCCCTGGATCTCCGACTGGAGCTTCTTGATCTTCTGCTCCTTGAGGTATTTCACGATGGCGCGCGCCGTCTCGGTCGGGATCCCCTGCTGCAGGCTCACCTCCTCGACCACCGTCCCCCCGGCCGCGGGCTGCGCCTTGCCGTGCTGGAGGTTCCGAAGGGGCACCTGCCGCCGCACCATCTTCTCCTCGAGCACCTCCCAGGCCGCCCGGAGCTTGTATTCGTCCGGAGCGCGCACCACCAGCTTGTTTTCCGAGCGCCGGAACTCGATCTCGACCTTCTGCCCCTTGAAATCGTAACGCTGCCGGATCTCCTTCATCGCCTGGTTTACGGCGTTGTCCACCTCCTGGAGATCGCAGCCCGAGGTGACGTCGAACGATTGCGTGGCCGCCATGGCACCCTCCTCAGGGTTCGGGGGACGGCTGCGCGTCCCGCGTCCGTTTCAATTCCTCCAGGGCGGCCCCCAGCCTGCGGAGCTCCTCCCCGTACTTCGCCCAGTCCCCCTGGCGCTGCGCCGCGACGGCGCGGCTGTAGGCTTCCCCGGCCTCCTCGACCAGGCCGAGGGCCGAGGACGGCGGACGCGGCGCGGCCGACTCGCCGTCAGCCCCCCCGGCCCTGTCCGGGAGGGAGAGCTGCCCCTCGAAGATCCGGGCGATGGAAGCCTCGAGCGTCTCCTCCATGACGATCCGGTTCTCGTAGGCGACGATGACGCGCTTGAGCTCCGGGATCTTGCCGTTCTGGGCCCGCAGGTAGAGCGGGCGGATGTACAGCAGCGCCTCCTCGATCGGGATGATCAGGAGGTTCCCCTGGATCACCTGGGACCCGCGCTGGTCCCAGAGCGCGATCTGGCGCGCGATCTCGGCGTCCTGGTTGACCCGGGCGACGATCTGGCGCGGCCCGTAGACCAGCTTCTGCTTGGGGAAGCGGTAGACGACGAGCTTGCCGTAGTGCTCCCCGTCGCTGCGCGCCACCATCCAGGCCGACAGGTTGTCCTTCCGGCCGGGCGTGAACGGGAGCATCAGGATGAACTCCTCCCGGCTCTCCTGCGGCAGGCGCATGATGGTGTAGTAGGGGGACATCGGGTTTTCCGTGCTCCCGGTCGCGAGGGTCGGAATCTGCCACAGGTCTTCCTTGTTGTAGAAGATCTGCGGGGCCCCCATGTGGTAGACCGAGTACATGTAGGTCTGCACCGTGAAGATGTCCTCCGGGTACCGCAGGTGCCGCCGGAGGTGTTCGGGAATCTCGGAGAGCGGGCGGAAGACCCCGGGAAAGATCTTCTGGTAGACCCGGATCACCGGATCTTCCGCGTCGGCCACGTACAGGTCCACGCCGCCGTTATAGGCGTCGACCACCACCTTGACCGAGTTGCGGATGTAGTTGCCCACCCCCGGCGTGCGGGTGGAATAGGGGTAGCGGTCCGACACCGTGTAGGCGTCCTGGATCCAGAAGAGCTTCCCGTCGGAGATCACCATGTAGGGGTCCTGGTCCAGCATCAGAAAGGGCGCCAGCCGGTTGATGCGCTGCCGGATGTCCCGGAAGTAGAGGAAACGGCTGTCGCGCGTCACCAGCGGCGACAGGAGGATGTTGGGGTCGCGGAAGTAGAAGGCGAACAGGAGCTTTCGCAGCAGGGAGTGGACGCGCACGCCCCCCTCCCCCTGGTAGCGGGCGTAGACGTTCTCCTCGCCGGAGGGGTAATCGAACTCCTCCTGCCCCGTGTGGACCAGCGCGTAGCTCTGCGTCAACTCCCCGTAATAGATTTCGGGGCGGTCCACCTCCAGAAGCGGGTAGGAGGACTCCGGCGGGATGTTCTGCACGTGGAGCACCGGCAGCCCCTCCGACGTCATCCGGTTGACCGGCCCCACCGCGATCCCGTAGCCGTGGGTGTAGCTCAGGTGCTCGTTGATCCAGTTCCGCTCCGGGAGGCTCGCGCTGTTCAGTTCGCGCGCCGAGAGCATCAGCTGCTTGAGCTGCCCGTCGATCAGGTAGCGGTCGTTGTCGACCGAGACGAAATCGTAATAGGTCCGGATCTCCTGGATCTGCTTCAGGGCGTCCAGCAGCGGCTCGTGGTCCCACAGCCGGATGCTCTGGATGGTGGCGGAGTTGTCCTCGATGTCGCGCGCCGTGAGCGCGGTGTCGCCCGACAGGTCGCGCTCCTCGACCGCCTCGAGCTTGTAGGCCTCGAGCGTCGCCCGGATGTTATGGGCGATCTGCGGGCTCTCCTTGTCGAGTTCGTTGGGATCGACGAAGAACTTCTGGATGAAGGCGGGGTAGAGGTTCCCCCCGAACATCACCACGAGGTAGAGGAGGATGGCGATGACGGCGGGGCGGCTGCCCCTGAGGAACGCGTTGGCTATCCACAGGAGGGCCCCGGCCAGGGCCGCCAGCGCGAGCAGGCTGAGCATGGGCAGGCGCGCGTGCAGGTCGGCGTACCCGGCCCCGGAAAACACGTCGTGGGTGCCGTAAAGAAGCTCGAACCGGTCGAGGTACGCGCTCGCGCCGAGCAGCGCGAAGACCAGCGCGGCCAGGAGCGAAATGTGGACGCTCGGGCGGCTGCGCCCCGCGTCCCCCTTCAGCTGGCCCCAGCTGAGCGCCCCCTTGAAGTAGTAGAGCACCGCCACCCCGATCAGGGCGAGGAAGGAGAGCATGAGGCCGAAGCGCACCACGTCGCGCAGAAACGGCAGCGTGAAGAAGAAGAAGGAGACGTCGCGCCCGAAGACCGGGTCGGACGAGCCGAAATCGACCCGGTGGAGCCACCGCCAGACCCTCTCCCAGTTGGCCGCGTACCCGACCCCGATCAGAAATCCTATCGCGAGCGAGGCCAGCCCGGCGAACCGCCGCACGGTTTCGGGTTCGACCCGGTAGGCCGTGATCTGCCCGTTGGGCGTCGGTATCCCGATCTCGATCTGGCCGGGGCCGCGGTTGGCGAACAGGAGGTTGAGATAGAGGAAGAGGAATGCGGCCAGCAGCGTTGTGGACCCGAGCAGGCTCTTGGCGTACAGAACCGTGGTGAACACCGCGGTCTTGCCCAGTTCCGCAAACCAGAGGTAATCGAAGTACAGGCCCACGCCGAACGACAGCCCGCCGAAAAGCACAAAAAGCGCGATGAGAACGACCATCCAGGTGATTCTTTTGTGCATAACTCTCCTATCCCGGTTTATCGATTGTCGATGCGGTCCATCATACACGCTTCGGCGCACCGGTTCCACCGAAACAGCCCGGGCGCAAAACCGCGCCGGGCTTGTGCGCGGAAGGCGCATCGGGTATTGTGAAATTTTGCCCGTGGTCGGACCGGAATCCCGGCCCGGATCCCGCGTGATCCGGGCCGCCACAGAAGGGAATGCCAGTGACGCGCAGAGAGGGGGCTCCCGGAAACGGGATTACGAAAAAGGTATGGATCCAGGCTTCGGCCGAAACCGTCTACCGGGCCCTGACCGAACCGGGCCTGCTGGCTCACTGGTTCTGCGACAAAGCGTCGTGCGACCCCCGCGAGGGCGGGGAGCTGCTCGCCGAGTGGCACCACGGGAAAGACCGGCGCAGGGGGCGCGCCGTCATCACCCGCCTCCAGCCGGGGCGGGCGATGGACCTCGCCTGGATCGACGACGGGCAGGGGGCCGATCCCCCGTCGCGCCACACCCTGAGCTACGAGATCCGGTCCAAGTCGGGAATGACGGAACTGGTCATGACCGACCGCGACGACGCGCCCACCGACGAGGAGACGCTGGAGTTCCTGACCGACGGATGGAATTCGGTGCTGCTGGAGCTGAAGGATTTCTGCGAAAACCGGGAGCGTACGGCGAAAAAGGGCGCGGACGCCCGCTCCTGACCCCCGGCCCCGGGCCCCCGGGGCCGGAAAACGGGCGTGCACGCATCTTTTCCGAACGGGTAAATTCCAAGGCCACAGGCGCTTGCAATCTGCCGGGCGCTTCTGCTAGGATATCGGGTTGATTGGGTCGGCCCATATATCCGGAGGCATAAATTATGCGAAAAGTCCCTTTGGGGGAGTCGTTGCGCATCATCGGGAGGGGATCACTGAACTGGATGGCGCAGCGGCCGATCGTGGTGTCCTTCGAAGTGACGGACGCATGCACCTGCTACTGCAAGCACTGCGATCACGGAGGCCCCCGGGACATGTCGCGGGATCTCCAGCCCGCCGAATACCGTAAATACATGAAGGTGCTCCGCCCCTGCGTGGTGCAGATCTCCGGAGGGGAACCGCTCATGCGGGAGGACCTCGAGGACGTGGTCCGCAACATCAAGTCCGATTCGGGCCTTCCCTACATCATCCTCGTCTCCAACTGGTCCCACATGACCGAGGAGCGCTACCTGGGCCTGCGCCGCGTGGGAGTGGACGAATTCTGCGTCAGCCTCGACTTCCCCGACGAGCGTCACGACGAGTTCCGCGGGCTGCCGGGGCTGTACCGCCACCTCGCGGAGGTCGTCCCCAGGGCGGCGGCCCACGGTTTCGACGACATCGTCATGAACAACTGCATCACCGCCGCCAACGTCGGCGAGCTCCAGGCGATCGCCGACCGGGTGGCCGAGTGGGGCGTCAACGTCAACTACAGCGCCTACTCCCCGCGCCGCACCGGGTGCCGCGACCATTTCCTCACCTCGGCCGACCAGCTGGCGGTCCTGGACCGGGGCCTCAGGAAAATCAAGGAGCGCATGGACGCCTCCCACTGGATCACGAACAACGAGTCGACCCTCGACGCCACGAGCGAATACTTCCACCGCGGCGGCATGCCCTCGTGCAAGGCGGGGCTCCGCTGGCTCGTCGTCACGAGCGACGGTTGGCTGCAGCCCTGCTCGATGCAGTTTCAGCGCTACGCCCTCCACGAACAGGCGCGCATGGTCCGGGAGTTCACCCGCAACAACACCTGCGACGAGTGCTACGTCTCGATCCGCTCCTACCTGGACAAGTCGTTCCCGCAGCTCCTCAGGGAGAACGTGTCGGAGTTTTTCTCCTTCAAGTCCCGGGCGTAGACACCGGAAAACCGGGCGCGGACGTCCATCCCCCGAGGGGGTGGATTCCGCGCCTTTTTTGTCCCCCTTCGATCCGCCGCGCGCGTGTGCTACCCTTTCCGGTACACCCATGAAGGAGGCGCCGTGAAAAGAATCGTGCTGTTCGCCCTCGCCGGATTGTTCTGCGTCCCGCCGCTCGACGCCGCGACCGAAGTCCACGACCGCGTGGTGCGCGGGGCCATCGTGCTCCGGGAGATCTCCGCGGCCCCCGACAACGGGATCCCCCAGGACCTGCTCGACAGGAGCGCGTGCGTCGCCGTCATTCCGGGGCTGAAAAAGGGGGGCTTCATCTTCGGCGCCGCCTACGGCAAGGGGCTCATGTCCTGCCGCCTCGACAACGGCGCCGGCCCCTGGAGCGCCCCCAGCATGTTTTCGCTGAAGGGGGGGAGCTTCGGGCTGCAGCTGGGCGCCCAGAGCGTGGACCTGGTGCTGGTGATCATGAACCTTTCGGGGATGGCGAGCCTGCTCGACAGCAAGTTCACCCTGGGGGCCGACGTCAGCGTCTCCGCCGGTCCCGTGGGGCGCACCGCCTCGGCGGAAACCGATGCCTGGATGTCGGCCGAGATCCTCGCCTACGCCCGTTCGCGCGGGCTGTTCGGGGGCCTGACGATCAAGGGGAGCGCCGTGCGCCCCGACCGGGACGCCAACCACGTCCTGTACGGGCGGGAGATGAAGCCGCGCAGCCTGCTCCTGTACCGGACCGACCCGGTCCCCCGCGACGCGGAAATCTTTCTGGACGAGCTCAACCGCATGAGCCCTCCCAAGGCCGCCCGCTGATTCAGCCCCTCGAGGCGCGGTTCAGGTCGTAGAGGATCCGCAGGCCCTCCAGGGCCAGCCAGGGCTCCACGATATCGATCACGCTCGTTTCCCTGGCGATGGTCTCCACCAGCGCCCCGGTGCCGAAGGTCTTCATGCCCGCCCCCAGTTCGGCGCGGAAGCGCGCGACCATCCCCTCCACCAGCCCCACGTAACCGAAGAGGAGCCCGGACTGCAGGGAGTGGACGGTGTTGCGGCCGATGGCGGAGGGAGGGCGCGTGATCTCCACCCTGGGGAGCTTGGCCGCCCTCCGGAAGAGGGCGTCGGACGCGATGCCGATCCCCGGGGCGATGGCGCCCCCCAGGTATTCCCCCTCGGCCGAGAGGGCGTCGAAAATGGTCGCCGTGCCGAAATCGACGATGCAGGCCGCGCCCCGGTAGATCCGGCGGACGGCCACGGCGTTGACCACCCGGTCGGCCCCCACCTGCTTGGGGTCCTCGTAGCGCAGCGGGATCCCCGTCCGCGTCCCGGCGTCCACGACCAGGGGCTCGGCGTGCAGGTAGTCACGGCAGGCGCGCAGGAAGGTCCCCGTCAGCGGCGGCACCACCGACGCGATCGCGATCCGCGCCACCCCGCCCGCGGAGACCCCCGCGCGCTCGAGCAGCTGCGCCACGAGGAGGCCGTACTCGTCCGAGGTGCGTTCGTTGTCGGAAGCCAGGCGCCAGCGCGCGCCCAGCGTTTCGGCCTGGAAAAGCCCCAGGGTGATGCTGGTGTTCCCGATATCCACCGCAAGAAACATGGCTACCTCCCGCGCCGCTCGAGCGTCAGGTTGTCGATCAGGCGCGTCCGGCCGATCCGCACGGCCAGAGACAGGAGCCCCCCGCCCTCCACCCGGTCGAGTTCGAGAAGCGTCTCCGGGTCGGCGACGGAGACGTATTCCTCCCGCGCGAGCGGCTCGGAGCGGAGCTCCTCCCGCATCGCCGCGCGCAGCGCCTCCCCCGCCCTCTCCCCCGCGTCGTACCGGGCGCGGGCGGCGGCAAGCGCCCGGTAGAGCACCGCCGCCGCCCGCCGCTCTGCGGCGCCGAGGTAGGCGTTGCGGCTGCTCAGCGCCAGCCCGTCCGGTTCCCGGACCGTGGGGCAGACGACGACTTCGATGGCAAAATCGAGGTCGCGCACCATGCGCCGGATGACGGCCACCTGCTGCGCGTCCTTCTGGCCGAAATAGGCCCGGTCGGGGGTGAAGGCGTTGAGGAGCTTGGCCACGACCGTGGCCACCCCCCGGAAATGTCCGGGGCGGCACCCGCCCTCGAGCGGGCGCGTGATCTCCTCGACCGTCACCCAGGTCTGGTAGCCCGGCCCGTAGAGGCTCGCGGCCGCCGGGGTCCAGACCAGGTCGGCCCCCAGCCCCTCGAGCAATTCGAGGTCCCGGCCGATGGGGCGCGGGTAGGCGGCGAGGTCCTCCCCGGGGCCGAACTGGGCCGGGTTGACGAAGATGCTCACCCCCACGGCGTCGCACTCCTCCCGCGCCCGCCGGACGAGCGACGCGTGCCCCTCGTGCAGCGCCCCCATCGTCGGGACCAGGCCGAAGCTCCCCCGCAGCGACCGGCGGGAGTCCCTCAGCTCCTCCAGGCTTTCCGTCACGCGCATCGATTCCCCTTCCCTTCGGTCGCGGCCCGCACCAGGAGCCAGAGCAGCCCGTTGACGGGGGCCGGCACCCCGCGGCGCGCCCCTTCGGCCGCCACCGCCCCCTGGATCGCGTCGCACTCCGTCGGCGCGCCGCGCTCGAGGTCCTGGAGCATCGAGGACCGGTTCGAAGCGGTGCGCGCGGCCACCGCCCGCGCCTCCTCCGCCGCGTCCTCGAACGGCAGCCGGATGCCGGCGGCTTCGGCTACCCGGGCGCATTCGCGCGCCGCGCGGGCCACCAGCTCCAGGGCCGCGGGCCGCGCCAGCAGTTCCCCGTTCGGCACCCCCAGCAGCGCCGTGAGCGCGTTGATGCCGCAACTGGCCGTGAGCTTTGCCCACAGCAGCGCCTCGACCTCGCCCGGGTCGCACGCGCGCGCATCGAACCCCGCCCGCCCGAGGAGCCGCGCCACCCATCCCGGCGCCGCCACGACCGTGGGCCCGCCGCCGGCCGCCCGCACGTGTCCGGGCCCCAGGAGCGCGGCCCCCTCCGTGGTGCTGCCGCCGAAGGCTCCCGGGCCGAGCCGCTCCAGGTTCCCCAGCCCGTTCTGCAGCGTGAGGGCCACCCCCCCCTCCCCGAGCGCGGGGCCGAGGTGGGGGGCGATCGTTCCGGTCCGCCACGACTTCACCAGCACGAGCACGAGATCGGCCGCCGGCGTTCCCTCCCCGAGCCGGGCCGTGCCGACCCGGACGCTGCGGCTGCCGGCGCCCTCCTCGAGGAGGATGCCCCGCCGGCCGATGGCATCGAGCGCTTCCGTCCAGCTCCCTACCAGGGTGACCTCGGCCACCGGGGCCAGCCTGGCGCCGAAGAGGCATCCGAGCGCCCCGGTGCCGAATATGGTGACATGCATCCCGGCTCCTCGACCGCGGCCGCGTCAGTGAAACCGGCCGGGCGCGCCGCCGTCCGGTCCCGTCTCCGATTCCAGCATCTCGATCTCCCGCACCAGGTCGCGGAATTCCTGGGGGTCCATCGTGTGGGAATGCTCCGGCGCCGGGAACCGGCGCTCCTTCACGTCCCCGATATATTCCGTGAAGGCCCGCTGCATCTCGGAGAAAAGATCGGCGTACCTCTTGACGAAACCGGGCGTGAAGCGGTCGAAGAGTCCGAGCAGGTCGTGCACCACCAGCACCTGGCCGTCGCAGGCGGCGCCCGCGCCGATACCGATCGTGGGGATCGCCAGCCGCCGGGTGACGAGCCCCGCGAGTTCCGCGGGGACCGCCTCGAGCACCACCGCGTAGCAGCCGGCGTCCTCCAGGATCAGGGCGTCCTCGATCAGGCGCCGGGCCGCGGCGGCCGTTTTCCCCTGCACCCGCCACCCCCCCAGCTGGTGCACGCTCTGAGGGGTGAGGCCGAGGTGGCCCATGACGGGGATCCCGGCCGAGACGATGGCCTTGACGGCGGCCGCCCGCTCGCGCCCCCCCTCGAGCTTGACCGCGTCCATCCTCCCCTTTTTCATCAGGCTGCCCGCGTTGCGCAGCGCCTCCATCGGGGAGCCCTGGTAGGTCATGAAGGGGAGGTCGGCCACCAGCTGCGCCCGGCGCGCGCCGCGGGCGACCGCGCGGCAGTGGTGGATCATGTCCTCGAGGGTCACCGGCAGGGTGTTGTCGTATCCCAGGACCACCATCCCGAGCGAGTCCCCGACCAGGATGCCGTCGATGCCCGAGCGGTCGAGCGCCACCGCGGTGGAGTAATCGTAACCGGTCAGGAAGGTGATCGGCTCCCGCCGCGCTTTCTTGGATTGCAGCGTGAGGGTGGTGACTTTCTTTACCGCGGATGCGGAATCGCTTGAGGCCATGGCTATCTTCTCCTTCCGAGTAAGATGCCTGTATATGCCGCAACCAGGAGCGGACAGGCAGCGCCGTCCCGGTCCGTCCCGGATCCAGGCGGCACCCCATATCATAGGCGACCGGACGGGGTTTGAGAAGGCCGAACCCCCTTTCCCCCGCCCCGCGAAAGATGTGTCGGGCGGGCCGCCGCTGGAGTAGAATCAGGGCATACCGCCGTATCCGAGGATCCGCGGGCAAGGGGGGGAGCCATGAAAGCACTGGTGAAGAAGGAAGCGCGGCCGGGGTTGTGGCTCCTGGACGTGCCCGAACCCGAGATCGGGATCAACGACGTGCTGATCCGGGTCGACCGCACCGGCATCTGCGGCACCGACCTGCACGTCTACGAGTGGGACGCCTGGGCCCGGCGCACCATCCCCGTGCCCCTGGTCGTGGGGCACGAGTTCGTGGGGGACGTGGTCGAGGTCGGCTCCAACGTCTCCGACTTCCGCCCCGGGGACATGGTCAGCGCCGAGGGGCACGTGGTCTGCGGCCGCTGCCGCAACTGCCTCGCCGGGCGGCGGCACCTGTGCAAGGCCACCTGCGGCATCGGCGTCAACCGCCCCGGCGCCTTCGCCGAGTACATCTCCGTCCCGATGACCAACGTCTGGCACCACCAGGACACCGTCGACCGCGACGTGGCCGCCATCTTCGACCCGTTCGGCAACGCGGTGCACACGGCGCTGGCTTTCAACGTGCTGGGTGAGGACGTGCTCGTCACCGGGGCCGGCCCGATCGGGATCATGGCCGCGGCCGTGGCGCGCCACGCGGGCGCCCGCTACGTCGTGATCACCGACCTGAACGAGTACCGCCTGGAGCTGGCGCGCCGGCTGGGGGTGACCGAGGCGCTCGACATCCGCACGGCAACCCTGGAGGAGACGCAGCGCCGCCTGGGGATGCGCGAGGGGTTCGACGTGGGGCTCGAGATGTCGGGCAACCCGGAGGCCTTCCGCTCCATGATCGCCAACATGTGCCACGGCGGCAAGATCGCCCTGCTCGGCATCCCCTCGGAGCCGATCGAGATCGACTGGAACACCGTCATCTTCAACATGCTCACCATCCGCGGCATCTACGGCCGCGAGATGTACGAGACCTGGTACAAGATGACGGTCATGCTCGAAAGCGGCCTGGACATCCGGCCGGTGATCACCCACCGCTTCCCCGCCGCGGAGTTCGAGCGGGGGTTCGAAGCGATGCGCACCGGCCGCTCGGGGAAGGTCCTCCTCCACTGGCGATAATTTTCGCCCGGCGGCGATAATTTCGCCCGGCGCCCACATGTTCCATTGACTTCGCCCGGGGTTATTGCTAGTTTATTGCCCGTGCCATTTTGCTCCTCAGTAGCTCAATGGTAGAGCATTCGGCTGTTAACCGAAGGGTTGTAGGTTCGAGTCCTACCTGAGGAGCCAGAACACCCCCGCAAAGCCAATAAACACAACAACTTACAAAATCCAAAAATCTGGCACCCAACGATCTACCCCACGATTCCAAAGCCGTGAACCACAAAAAAGGCCCGGTTTCCCGGGCCCTGGTTCAGCGGTCGTCTGTCCCCCCTACTCAAGGTTTACGCCCTCTTTCATGATGCGGAGCAGCTCCTCCCGGGGTATGACGGTCCTCCGCCCATATCGAATAAATCGAATCTTTTCCTCCTGGCACCAGCGATACACCATCCGCTTGGAGACGTATTCCAGATACCGGGCGACCTCATCGGGTCGGAAAAACCGCTTGTTCGGGATCTCAGGCATATCATTCACGGTCGGACCTCCCGGGAAGCCACTCAGAAGCGAGCCAGATATTGCTCATTCATCACCCCCTTCCGGGGCGGCGGACCCGATCTCGTCGAGCTCCTCGATCAGGTCGCTGCCCTGTTGCGCTACCATCTCCAGGAGCGCTTTGGGGAAATGCTCGGCGTCCATTTCGGCCAAGTCATTGAAGACCATAGTCAGCGCGAGGATGGTCTCGTATTGTTCGGTTGTGATCGTGATTCCCGCGTTTTGTGGGGCAGTGCGCGAAATGGTATTCTTACGTCCAGCCATGCGTTCCTCCAATCAGGAATGCAGGGTCAGGAACCGGCCCGGGTTGGCGCCCGATCCGGTTCCGCTCCTTGCAGTTTATTTTTTCTTTGCCTTCCTGAGGTATTCGCGGAAGAGCTCCGCTGCGATTTCGGTTATCGTCCGATTCTCCTTTATAGCCTGAATCTTCATGGCCGAAATCAATTCGGGCTCCACCCTCAGGTTGAACGACTTTTTCTTTTCCATGCATGGCAGTATATACCTAGGCGCCTAGGTGTCAACAATATTTTCGCCCAGTATCACGCCCAGGTCATCTATCCCCCCTCCGTGCGGTAGTATGCCGGGAGATCGCTTTGGATGTTCGGCTGTTGGCGTAGGCCAGGTCGGCGGCGATCACCTCCGGGCCCCGCTGGGTCAGCACGCTGAGCGCTTCGTCCCGGGCAATAATCCGCATCGTCGCCGCGTCCGCCATCTCGATATCGAAGGTCTTTGAGGTGCCGTAATTGTAGACACTGACCTGCAGCGGCGGGCGGGACATCTCCCCCAGGTCGAATGTCCCGCTGCTGCCAATCTGCCTCTCCTCCGGGACCTGGCCGGCGTTGAGCGCCTCGAGGAGGGGGCGGTAGCGCCGCGTCACATCGGCGTCCATGACGAATTCCTGGCCGTGGACGAACCCCGCCACCTCATCCGGGGAACCGAAACCGGTGAAGCCGCCCTCCTTGAACCCCTGGGAGCTGATCGCGGCCACCTGGGCGAACCCTGCCGCCATCACGGCTGCCATATTGAGGGCACCCCAGATTCCGCCCTGCGCCAGCGCCTTGGTCGCGCCGACGTAGGTGTTAATGGTAGCCTCGGCGATGGCGGCTGCCTTGCCGATGGCGGCGATCACCCTGATATGAGAGCTCTGGATTTCCGCCAGATTTCCGAAGAAGGTCTTCGCGTTCGCCAGCTTGACGCTCGCTTCCTCAGCGGCGATGCGTTTCTTGGCGGCGGAGTATTCCTCCTCGCTGATCAGGTCCCTCTCCCTGAGCTCCTCGATCTCCGCATAGTATTGGCGGATCGTCTCCAGCTGTTCTTCCTGGGCCGTCGTCGTGAAATCCATGGATCGTTCCATCATCTGCGTGATGCGATCCTCGGCTTCTCCCAATATTGCGGCGTCGATCTCGGTCGCCTCGATGGTCGCCTTCCCGATTGCATCCCAGGATGCCCGGAACTGTTCGGTGCTTATGGAGAGCTCCTGGTATTTGTCGAGAGCGTTTTGCAGTTCGGCGTTGAATGAGTTCAGGTTCTGGGCGCCTAGGCGGCGGGAGGTTTCCTGGGGGTTGAGGTCGAAAGGCTGGGGGAGACTGTTGACGCCTCCGAAGCTGCCCCAGTAGGACTCATTGAAGAGATCCATCATTTCCTTTGCCTGGGCTGCCTGTTTATCCTGCGACTTTGACAATTCATTGACTACTTTCAGCTGCTCGTTCAGACCGCGGAGCACTTGCGCCTGGGCCGCCAGCTGCTCGTTGGTCCCCTTCTGGATGAGGTTATCGAACGTCTTCTGTGCCTCCGTGATCCTCATCCGCAATTCTAGATTGTCCGCGTTCTGGGCGATCAGCCGTTGCTGCTCGACGAATATTGCCCTCGCCTGTTCCGCCGGATCATATTGCTTCCGATCCAATGGGGGAGTCGGAGGACTCACCACATTCTGGAAGTTTTTATCACGTTGCAGGTATTGCCACGCACCCTGCTCATCCTCTGGGGCTCTAAGTCCGGGTGCATCCCAAAGGGTGTAATCCTTGCTGCCTTCAATGATGAATTTAAAGAAAGGGTTGTTATTGGCCGCTTCGCCGAGCTTCGCCATATAACTGAGTGTTTCTCCGATCCCTACTTTTTTGTTTGTCACCCATCTAGCCCAGGCCCTGTCGACTTTATCCAGCGCCTCGTCGAACTGCATCAGCTTCTGCTGGGTAATCTCATCCCATACCGGTCCGCTCGACTCCATGATTTTGATCTGCTCCGCCAGGCTATCATTGCTGGACATGAGAAGTGGAATCAGGGTGCGCAGCTCGCCGCCCAATGCGGCGTTCATGGCCTGGGCCCGCTCGATCGGATCGACGATGCCAGCGAACTTCCCCCGCAACTCATCGAGCAGGGCTACAGCATCCCTAGCGTTTCCATTCGCATCGATCAGGGCGATGTTGTTCGCCACGAGAGAGCGGGTGAAGTGGCCCCCCTCCCGGCTTCCGAGCTGCTTGTTGAGCTCCCCTATTGTTCCTGCCAGGTCGATCCCTTCGAGGCCCGCCTCCTTGCTGATCTGCCCGAGGGCCTGAATCGTCTGGGTGGTCAGCCCGGTAGATATTGACAGGTTGTAGAGCGCCTCGGCCTGGTTGGCCATATCGGCGCCCATATCGAACAGCGCCTTGCCGGCCAAACCAGCAGCCGCGGCCACGGCTCCCATCCCGATAGCCACAGGGCCCAGGCCCTCCAATATCGAGGCCAGTCCTGCCTTCGCCGCGGCCATCGGATTCCCGGCAAACTCCTGAATGGACTTGCCAAGGTTCTCGAAATCGCGCATTCCTCCGGCGACTTGTTTATTCTGCTCCATCAGCCGCTGGACCGTCGGGTCGATAGCGCTGCCCATTTTCTGCTGGGCCTCGGACGCCTGCTTCACGCGGTCCTCGTACACCTTCCAGATTTCGGACGATGACTTCCCGGCCTTTTCCAGCAGCTGGATCTGCTCCCCCAACTCCTTCGTGGGATTCAGCGCCCGATCGAAAGCGCTCAGCATCCGCTGCCCGGAGGCCGTCACCTTGATTCCTGCCTCCTCGGCCGCCTTCATGCTCTCGCGCATCGACTGGTTCATCCGGTCGACGTCCTTCCCAATTTCGACGAATAGTCTTGAGATTGCCATATCTTTGCCTCACTCGAGTCCCGACTCGTGCCCCGGATAGTATGGACAAAATTTCAGTGAACAACTGTTTCCGCATCAGCAGGGGCCGCGGCGATCATTTTCCGCAGCCCCTCCAGGTCCTTTTTTATCGCCTCGATCGCAATAATCACGGCCACCTGAACTGCTGCAATCTGGAGCACCTGTTTCTCTAAGTCAGCAAACCTTTTGTCGTCCATGACTCCCCCATTGCCCGGTATTTTTCTCCCGCGCCGGGCCTCGCGGTGATCGCAGAACCGCCGATATTTGTGTCCGCCTCGGGCGCGGGCGGTCAAAATCAGAGATAGACGGCGCCTTTGTGCCCCGCGTTGAATCGTGCCCACGCGCCGGGGCTCGCGCCGGAGCGATCGGAGGTCAGAATCGAAATCTCCGCCAGGTCCAGACGTCGGTAGGTCTCTATGCCGGCAGAAAAGTCCTTTTGGCGGACAATCGGACGAAAAGAGACGCCGAGCACGCGGTTGAGCTCAAAAGCGCGCTTAATTCGGTCGCCGCGGCTAGAATCGGGCAGCCGGTACTCGAAATACAGGCCGCGTCGATCCTCAGCCAGAAACAAAGCGCCGTCGGATTTGCGGCCGATTAACTGCTCGGAGTCGTGGTCCAAAAGCACCGCACAGTCAACGTCTCGCTCGAGCCACGCCGAAAAGGCGCACGGTGCAATCTGGATCTCGCGGTCCAGAGCTGCGGTGTGCCAGGTGGCGACGTATCCATAGAGGCATCCGACCGGCGCCCTTCGGATTTTCGCCAGGTCGGCGCGGTGCTCCCAGGGCACGGCTGTAAGGGCCTCGCCTTTCTCTGGCCATCGGCCCCACCTATTGTAAAAATCGAGCGAATCGAATCCGCTCAACTCAGGGTCCCTGATATTCATATGCTGCCTTTCTCGAAAATTTGGATTGCATCCGCTCCCGCGGGGTACGTGGTGTGCGTACACAGAGCGGGCTGCCTGTCGGGTTGCGGCGCGGCCGCCACTTTGGCCGGCGTCGGGTGTGCGGGTTGTGGCGCTGCGGGCGCGTCGGGCTGCCCGGCTTGGTGTGTCGGGGAGACAGCCGCGATAACGCGGTCCCACAAACCGGGCTTGGTTTCCAGCGCTTGGAGGCGCTGCTCAAGGGCCACAATACGGTGCTCCATCAGTCGGAATTTTGCGGAAATGGCCGAGCTGAGGTTCGCGCTGTCGGACCTGACGGTAGACAGCTGCCGCTGCAAGACGTTAACGTTGTATTCGGTGGACGATCTTTCCATTATTACCTCACTGTTTCTGCCCGGAGCCGCCGGGCCGCGGTCAGTCCTCGAGCAGCTCCCGCTCCTCGTCGGTCAATAATCCCAGCCGCTCGAGCTCCGCGACCTGGGCGTCGGGGAAACCATCCAGGCCCTGGTCGAAAACCCAGAATGCCCAGGGCCGGCGGCCGGCCTGGTGGCGGAGGGCGTGTTCTTCGCAGCGGCCGCGCACCTTGTGACACTCGCACAGCCGCATGAACAGGTGGCGGTTCGCCTCCCAGGCGGCCCGGGCGTCCTCGAGCGTCCGGATCCGGACTCGCGCGGGCGGCGCAGGATCGTGGAGAAGTCCAGAGTGTAGCGTCAAGGTATCCAGGACGGGGCACAGGGTCTCAAGAGCCCAGGTGGCAGATAGCCGGAAATTCCGGGTGCGGCGTATGCGTTTTGTCGGCATGAGACGATCCTCACTTTCCAGGGGGGCGCCCCGGACGGGGCTGGAGCGGTTCAAGGTCTAAATTCAGACTTTTCAAGCACGCCAACATGGTCTGCACGCTGCCTCTCTCGACCGCAACGCTCGGGTTCTCGCGGAGCTGACCAAATCGGTCTTTGAAGGTTGTCCCCTCATCTCTGATTTTTGCCCGGGCCTCCTCGGCGCGGTCGAGGGCATGGCAGAACTCGCCAAGCAGCCGAAGGCCGGCCGCATCCTCGATCTGGTATTCGAGAATTAGGGTTTTCCAAGCCTTTCGCGCGGAAAGTGACAAGTTCTGAGGGGGTTTTGGCGTCTTTTCAGAATTTTTCATCCGGAGAACTCCATTTCGTTCACGCGAAGGCGCGCGCCCGGTCTCTGGTAAATCGACTCGGAGATTTGACTACCCCCCCACCCCTTACCTATAACCCTATATCTCTTTATATATCTATAAGATAGAGGACTATAGATAATGCTGAGAGCAGGCATAGACTCGCACGGTAGTGACAAGGGGGCACGGGGTGGTAGAGGTGAACGGTGAACGGGGGTGAACGTGAATATTGGAAAAGTATTTATATATGCGCATATGAGAAAAGTTTTGGTAAATTGCTGTTCACCCGCGTTCACCGTTCACCTCCTCGGATCCGGATTCCTTCCATGGAGCGGATCGCGGAGCCATGAACCTTTCTCCGTCCGGGGTGACATCCAAGGCCCGTTATTCGGAGTCCAAAGACCGTTCGGGTAAGAGGGTCAATACCGCTGTGCTCCGCCCATGCAGCATAGGAATCCCAGAGTGCGCCGCTTGAAACCCAGGCTGTAGGATCGAGCTCGCAGCACTCGGCGAGGTAGTCGGCCAGGGGATCCGAATCAGTGCGCCAGGCATCAACCGCAGACGTTACCTCCTCCGGCCTGTGCAGCCCCTCAGCGCACCATCGCACGGCGCCCTGGATCATCCATGCCAGGACGCCCTCCGCCTCGGCCAGGAGCTTCTGTCGGAGGTTGGGGTCCTGCTCTGCTTTTGGGATGGTGACCTCGAAAGGGATCAGGGCCAGCCGGTTCCAGATCGCCGGATCCTGGCCGCGTACAACCGGGCGGTGGTTCGCGTCGATCCAGAGCGTGTGCGATTCGGGAAACTCGAACCAGTCCTCATATTTTTTGCAGGCCCGGATAATTCCCATCCCCTGGGTGATGCGCTTCAGCCGGGCCTCATTCAGGCGTTGCCCCTGCTCCGTCTCGGAGCTCCGCACAAACCGGGCGCCGCGCAAGTTGGCCAGGTCGGCCAGCTCATTGTTTGATAAGTTTTTGCTCATGAGGCTTTCAGTAGAGATCGAGGCGCTGTAGGGGCCGATGATCTCCCGGATCAGCTCCAATAACGTCGTTTTGCCGTTGTCGCCGGCGCCATGGCAAAGGAACACCACCTTCTCGCTGGTGACGCCCACCAGGGAATATCCCAGCGCCGTTTGCATGAAGTGCACAAGCCGGGTGGATCGCTCCTCGGATTGCTCGAGGCCCATCATGCGATAGAGCGCCACCAGGAAGGCCGCGCACTTCGCCTGGGGGTCGTAGCGGAAGGGAATCACGCGGGTGATGTAATCCTCCGGGAGGTGCGGCCGGAGCGCGCCGCTCCGGCAGTCCACTGTTCCATTGAGCACGTTCAGGCTGTAGGGATCGCGGTCCAGTTCGTCCATTTCAATCGGGAGCTCGCATTGCGCCAGCGAGAGCGCATTCTCGATCCGCTTGGAATCCAAGCTCCGGCGGCTGAAGGTCTCGTGCGCCTCATTGTGCGCGATCAGCGCCTGGCGGTGATACTCGGTCATCACCAGCTTTGCGCGCCGGCGCAGATACCCGGAGGTATCCCATTCCCAGTGCGTGCCGGCGTAATAGAGCCATTTTCGGGCGGGGTAGCAGTATCGGATCTCCTGCTTGAGGTGCGCCAGGAGGCGCTCGGAATTGCCTACGTCGTGCATTCCATACCGCAGGAGGTCGGGCTCATATTCTCGGGCGGCGGATATGCGCTCGAGGAGGCGCTCCGGGCCGCCGTCAGGGTGCGCCAGGTAGTCATCGGCTCCGGTCTTTTCCAGGTCGGCAAGGTCGGGAAGGTCCACCAGGTAGACCTCCGCTCCCCGGGATTTCAGTTCGCCTGCCAGGCCCCGGGCGGCCGCCTGGACGGATTTATTTCGCGCGGCGTCAGAATCGAACAGGATATATGCGCGGCGGCCCTGCCAGGTGATCCGGGCCAGGTCGGGGATCGGGCCCTTTACCGCCTGGCGGCTGCCGTCAGCTCCGGCCTGCTTGCCAACGGTCCCGCGCCACGACCACACGCCCGTAAGGCCCAGGGGAAGATACCTCGGGGTCTCCTGGTCGCTGGTGGCCATGCGCCAGAGCGCCAGAACCTTGAAGGCCCCCTCGGTGATGATGATCGGCAGCTGGGAATCATCCAGGTTGCCAGCCGTGGCCATGTCCGGAACATAGAGAATATTGCTCCGGCCCGGCGGGAGAAGATACTTTGCCTTCGGCTTTGTGGTGCCGTCCCGCTTTATCTCAAGCTCCGGGTGATCCAATCGCAGCTGGGTTTCCCGGGTGCCGGCGCCTGGCCAGGTGTAGGGGATCGCCAGCCCCGCGTAATCGCCGGATCCCTTCCGGCCGATGATGGCCGCGCCGTCGGCCGATTCCACCCGGTAGATTCCGGCCGCCTCCGCCAGCTCGGGCGGGATCCATCGCGCGCCCAGGGCTTGGAGGTCGCCATCATTCAGGCTTGCCATGCGGCACCTCCATGGGGCTTGCCCTTGGAAATCACTTCTCCAGCGTGTTGGAGAAGTGTTTCTTTCGGTCTTCCGGGCGCGGCACCTCCATGGGGCTTGCCCTTGGAAAGCGGGTCTGCAACGATTTGCTGACCCGCTTTTTTGTACTCATCGGAGCAATGATCCCCGCCCCCTTCCCGCATCCGCTCCTTCGCCTGTGCCTTGTAGATGCCATCCTGTTTTTCGGCCCGGTAAAGAGGGCAAAGCATCGCGTGATGATCGCGCGGACCATAGACCACGGCGCCGCATTTCGGGCAGCGCCAGGGCGCCGGCTGGCCGTCGGGGATCCGAATATTCGTTGACGGGTGGGGCAGCATAGCCTACTCGCCGATCAGTGCGCGAATCTCGGACGCACGCCAGGCGGTGATACGCGGTCCCAGCTTAACAGGCTTCGGCGCGCGGCCGTCTCGAACCATATTCCACCAGGTCGCGCCGCAGATCGGGAGGACGGCCAGGATCTGCGGCAAGCGCACGAATCCCTGCGCGGGGATCCCTGCCGTTGCCAGCCGCCGGGGATATCCGCTTGTTGCCTTCCGTGTTTTGTTTTGAGTGCTTTCTCGCATCGCTATACCTCCATGCGCTGAGGTATAACGATTTCCGGATACTGCCTACAAGGTAATCAAAGGGGCCTTTTTTGTACCTTTGTTTACCCTGTAGGCCTTTGCCGCCGTTAGGGTGAGTTTGTGGGCGCTGTCACCTGATACCATTTCTCCGGCGGCGGCGAGCAGGATAAGGATGCAGTTTTCGAATGATCCATCACGGGTGGCCTTTGGATCGCATCCGTGCTCATTGAATATCTCGAACACCTGGAGGACGTATTGCCCTTTTGGGTCGGCGCGGCGGCCCTTTGGGCATTTGCCGGATATCGCGTACTGTGCCCTTCGAATTGCGGCCCACAACTCGCGCAGCGCATCCGGGCTGTCACGGATTATTGCCGGGTTCTCCCCCTGTAGCGCGGCCACCTGGCCAATCATCGAACCGGTCAGAGGATCGAGGCGCTCGATCCTCTCCATGAGCTCCCGGGTTCTCACCTCGAGCTCGGATAGTGCGCCCCTTATGTTCCCGATGGAGGGGATCGCAGTGCCGGCATATCGGCTCCATGCGATAAACCGCGCGGTGACAAACTCCAGCGCATTATAAAAATCAGCCGTCGGTTTTTTAAGCAAATTCTCGTTAATCTGCTTCCGGGTCGCTTCATCGAGCGAAAATTCCGGGATCCAATATCCGGACCTTGCGCCCCATTTCGCTTGCGGCCTGGCCATTATGCTCCCCTCATTTTCACTACTTTTTCAGCCGGCTTTGCCGTGGCGAAGGCCGCCCAGGCTTCCATCAGGGGGCGGCGCAGATCGAGAAGATCGCTACGCTGATAGCTCTCCTCCACCTTGGATTGCAGTCGGTGGGCGAGGCATTTCTCAATCACGTTGTGCGCATATCGGTTTCGCTCTTCCGCCCAATCCCGGAACGATGAACGGAAGCCGTGCGCCGTGATTTCAGACCTTCCCATGCGCTTGAGACATTGCAGGAAAATCATATTCGAACAGGGGCGGCCATAGGTGCGGCCCGGGAAAACGTAGTCCCCTTCCCCCAGCTCCCGTGCCTCCTGGAGTATTTCGAGACAGCGCGGGGCCAGCGGTACCCGGTGGGGGATCCTCCGTTCTGTTGCCTTGCCCTTCATTTGCTCGGCCGGAACGGTCCAGGTCCTCGCCTCCAGGTTGATCTGATCCCAGCGCGCGAGCAGGACCTCGGAGGTCCTCATCGCTGTGAGGATCAGGAATTCAAACGCCAGCTTCACGGACAGCGCCGCGTCCGCTGCGCGCATTGCCAGGATAAATCCGGGCACCTCCTGGTAAGGCAGGGCCGGGTGGTGATCCGCCCCGCTTACTTGCTTGGGCAGAACCTTTGTGACATCCTCCGCCGGATTGTCGCCGGACATCCACCCCCGCGCCTTGGAGTAACTGAAGACGGCCCGGAGGCGCTGTTTGATGCGCTTGGCGCTTTCGGGGATCTCGAGCCATATCGGGGTAAGGACCTTCAGGACATCGCCGGAGGTGACACTATCCACGGCCAGGGCGCCGATCGCCGGGAAGGCATACGTTTCAAGGGTGGTGATCCATCGGTTTGCGTGGCGTCGATCGAAGCCCTTGGAATTGACCGCGTGAAATTCCCGGGCCGCCTCCTCGAGAGTGGGGACCGTCATTCGCTCCCGCCGCCGCTGTTCGACCGGATCGCCGCCGGCCCTGGCGATCTTTCGAAGTCGCGCCGCCTCCTCGCGCGCGTCTTTGAGCGAGACATAGGACAGGCCTCCCAGTCCGATATCCCGGCGCTTGCCCTTGACGGTGGTCCGGAGGATCCAGTGCTTCCCTCCGCTCGGTTCGACCACCAGGAATAAACAGCCGCCGTCAGCGTACATTCCGGGCTTCGAAAGTCCCCGGATTTCGGCGGCCGATAACGCCTTGTCGGGGTGTTTCCCAGGTTCGATTCCTTTCATAGGAGCCTTTCCTACCCCACGATTTACCCAACGAAATTATTTTGATGCCACTATATTCCCTTCCTTTTCCTTTGACAATGAAAATCTACAAATGGTTATGAATACTGGGTTTTGTTTACGTTGCTTGTTTTCCTTAGACGCTATAAAAACGCCTACCTGAGGAGCCAGTACCTTCCTTTAATTACACCACCCATTAAGACTTAGACCCAAGACCCCCTGCAAATCCCGGGCTATTCGATATTGGCGCTGACAACGGACGCCATCTGCATCATGTCGATCGTCTGCCCCGCTTCCAGGCCGGTCAGATCGGTCACTTTTCCGTTCTTCCCGGTAGTCCGGGTGTTTTTGAATATTTTGATCAGGTTGGCGTCCGCCACGATGAATTTGCCGGCATTTTCCGGCTTGCCGTTCACCGTTTTCGTCTGCAGCCCGTTTTCCTTGATGTAATCCCACAACCTTTTGGTGATCTCGGTGCGAGGAAGCGAGGCAACGCCCAGGAATGCGGCCAACTCCGCTTTCAGTGTCACCGGTTTGTTGAGTCCCTTTTCTTCCGCCATGGCTGTTGTCTCCGTTATCTGGTTGGATCCGATCTGGTGGAGAAAGTATTAGGGGCTTCCCGTTTGCATGTCAAGGGACCAGACCCGGTGCTGCCGGGCCGTCCCGTGAATGCGGAGGGGGATCCGGGGTTGGGGCCACCGGTGACTGGCCCCCCGGTCAGGCGATGGCGGTCAGCCGCGCCACCCGCACCGCCGGGCGGTTGCGGGCGATGTCGTAGGCCGACTGCAGATTAGCCCAGAACTCGGGCGTCGTATGGAGCGCCTCGGACAGCATCCATGCCGTCTCCGGGGTGACCCCCCGCTTGCCACGCACGAGTTCATTGATACGCTGCACCGGCACGCCGAGATGCGATGCAAACGCCACCTGCGAGACGCCGAGCGGCGCAAGGAACTCCCGCTGCAGGATCTCACCCGGGTGAGTGGGTATGCGATTTTCCGGAATCATGGCAATGCCTCCTGCCTGTGATAGTCCATCAACCGGACCTCTGCGGTACCGTTGTCATCCCAGCGAAACACGATCCGCCACCGCTCGTTCACGCGGATCGAATAACACCCCTTCAGTTCACCTCGGAGCCTTTCGAGCCGGTTTCCGGGCGGTGATCCCAGGTCCTTTGCGGCGGCGGCGCCGTTGAGCATATCCAGCTTGACCAGGGCCGGCTCGACAATGTCCTGAGGGAATCGGCGTACGCGGCTCGCAGGTCGACCATGGTACAAATCCTCGGTGGCGCGGCCGCCGAAAGAGACAATCACGGCGCCTCCCAGGTCAGGAATCCAGTATACCGGAAATCACGGATAGCGTGCACACTTTGGAGCAGGTTCGGTTTGACGGACCCTGTCCATGAATGCGGGAGCGGTTTCGGGCTTCCCAGGTCAGGAATCCAGTATACCGGAAATCACGGATAGCGTGCACACTTTGGAGCAGGTTCGGTTTGACGGACCCTGTCCATGAATGCGGGAGCGGTTTCGGGCTTGGGGACACTGGTGACTGTCCCCTTACAAAAAGGGATTGCACTTCGGGGCGGGTGCGCGACAATGTTGGCAGCACGGGGGGAAAGAGCTTCATGAAGATCATCCACACCGCCGACTGGCAGATCGGCAAGCCGTTCGCGGGGATCGAGGACGATTACAAGCGCGCGCTCGTGCAGAGGGCGCGCATCGACGCCGTGGAGCGGATTGCGGAGATCGCACGCGAGGAAGGCGCACGGCTCGTGCTCGTCGCCGGGGACCTCTTCGATTCGCCGAGCGCGGACAAGGCCACGGTCGCGGAGGCGTCGAGCGCCATCGGCCGGATCGGCGCGCCGGTGGTCGCGATCCCGGGCAACCACGACCACGGCGGCCCGGGGAGCGTCTGGGAGCAGGATTTCTTCCGGCGCGAAAGCGCCCGCCTCGCCCCGAACCTGACGGTCCTGCTGGGCACGGCGCCGCTCGAACTCGACGAGGTCGTCGTGCTTCCCTGCCCCCTGCTCCGCCGGCTGGAGGCGGGGGACCGGACCGACTGGCTGCGCGACCCGGCCCTGTTCCAGAGCCTTTCCCCCTCCAAGGCCCGCGTCGTCCTGGCCCACGGCAGCGTCCACGGCTTCGCGGGGGGCGGGGACGACGAGGAGGCGGACGGGACGGAACCGAACCGTCTGGACCTTGCGCGCCTCCCGATGGAGGAGATCGACTACGTCGCCCTGGGGGATTGGCACGGGGCGAAGCAGGTGGGACCCAAGGCGTGGTATTCCGGCACCCCCGAGAGCGACCGGTTCCGGAAGGGGGAGGAGCAGAAGCCGGGCCACATCCTGCTCGTGGAGCCGCGGCGCGGGGCAATGCCCGGGGTTCGGATGATCCCCACGGGCCGGCTGCGGTGGTCGGAGGTCTCGTTCGAGTTCGCGGATGACGGAGGGGTCGCCCACCTTGCCGACCGGCTCGACGAGTTGCTGGGCCAGCGGGCCAACGAGGACCTGCTCCGCCTCTCCCTCGGCGGGAGTCTGGGCATCGGGGCCTCGAGCCGCCTCGAGGCGCTCCTCGATTCCCTCCGGGCCCGGCTCCTGCGGCTCAAAATCGACGACCGCACCACGATCGCCCCCACCGACCGGGAGGTGGAGGCCCTCACCATGCAGGCGGGCGATCCCCTCATCGCCACCGTGGCGCGCCGCCTGGTCGAACTGGCCCGCTCCGCCGGGGACGAAGCGGAGATCGCGGCCGTGGCGCTGCGCGAACTGCACGCCGCCTGCCGGCAGGAGGGGGGGGCATGAAGATCGTATCCGCCACGGTGCGCAACTACCGGATTCATCGCGAGACCCGGGTGGACTTCGACCCCTCCCTCACCCTGATCGGGGGACCGAACGAATCGGGCAAGAGCACCTTCATCGAAGCGGTCCACCGGGGACTTTTTCTCAAATCCAGGATCACGGGGGAGGGGCGGCAGGGGATGGTCTCGAGCCTGTACCCCGGCCACCCGGAGGTCGAGATCGTTTTCCGCGCCGGCGGGAAGGAATACCGGCTGCAGAAGCGCTTCAGCGGGGCGGGGGGCACGACGACGCTCTCCGAGTCCGGGGGCGCCTCCCGGCAGGGGGACGAAGCCGAATCGCTCCTCAACGCGCTTTTGCAGGTGGAGGACGTGGGCGGCGGCCGCAACCTCGCCGACCGGATCCTGCAGCAATGGGCCCATCTCTGGGTGTGGCAGGGCAAAAGCGGGCACGACCCCTCGGGCGACGCGGCATCGGAACAGAACGCGCTGCTCGCGCGGCTCCAGCAGGAAGGGGGCGCCGTCGCCCTGCAGTCCCCGCGCGACGCCGAGGTGGCCGGCCGCTTCGCCGAGCGCTCCGCCGCCCTCTTCACCCAGGCGGGCAGGCCGAAGGCCGGGTCCGAACTGCAGCAGGCGGAGGCCCGGCTCGAGGCCGCCCGGGCGGCCCGGCAGGACGCGGCCGGGCGGCAGCAGCGGCTGGTCGATGCCGCTTCCGCCTTCGACGAGGCCGAGGAGACGATCCGGCGCACCACGGCCGACCTGGAATCGCTGGCCGCCGGGCTCCGGAAAGTCGAGGAGCAGCTGGCCGCGGCGCAGACCTTGAAGGCGCGGGAGGAACAGCAGGCGCTCGCCTCCGCCCGGGCGGAGGAGAGGCTTGCCGACCTCCTGAAGGCCGACGGGCAGATCGACACGCTGCGCCGGGAGATACGGGCCCTGGAAGCGGCGCTGGCCCCCGGACGGGAGGAGGCCGAACGGGCCCGCGACCGGCGGGAGGAGCGGCGGGCGCAGGCGCAGCTTGCGGCCAAAGCCCACGGGGAGGCCGCCGCGGAGGCGCGGCTCCTCCGTCAGCGGTGCGACCTCGCCCGCGCCTGGGTGGAACGGTTCGACTGCGACGCCCGGTGCCGGCGCCTGGCCGGCCGGCTGGAGGACGCTCAAAAGATCCGGGACTCCATCCGCTCCCTGCGCGACGACCTGGCGCCGCTGCCCCGGGTGGACGCGGACTCCCTGGGCCGCCTGCGCCAGCTCCAGGCGCACGCGGACCGGGCCGCGGCCACGCTCGAAGCCATGGCCGCCGGCATCGAGGTCGTCTCATCGGGCCGGCCGGTGCGGATCGGAGACCGGGAGGCGCCCGCGGGGAGCGCGCACAGGGTGACGGATGCCGTCGACATCTTTATCGGGGAGGACGTTCACCTGCGCGTCCGGCCGGGCGGCGGCAACAGCCTCGCCGAGGCCCGGGACTCCCTCCGTGCGGCGGGCGACGCGCTCCGGGAGGCGCTCGACCCGCTCGGGGTGGATTCGGTCGCCAGGGCGGCCGAAATCCTGAATGTACGCGAAGGCCTGCAGTCGAAACTCGAGCGGGAACAATCCAGGCTCGGGGATTTCGATGACGGCAGCCTCGAAGGGGACCTGGCTGAAGCCCGGGAAGCGCTGGCCGCAGCCGAAGGCGAAGTGGACCGCCGCTCGCGGCTGGTCCCCGGCACCCGGGAACCTCTGGATCGCGATCGGGCGGCGGCCTGGCGCCAGGGCGAAGAGCAGGCCCTGGAACGGGCCGAGGAGGAGGAGACCACAAAAAAGGCCGCCGGGCAGGCCGCCGGGGAAGCCTTCGATGCGGCAGAACAGGCCCTGGTGCAACTCGCCGCCGCCATCGGCGCGCAGGAGGCGCACCTTGTCGAGATCCAGGCCCAGCTGCGCCTCCTCCTCACGAACCACGGAGAGGACGCATCCCGCCTCGAGGCCCTGCGCGCGGCCGGGGAGGCCGCCGCGGAAGCCCGTGCGGCTCTCGAACAGACTCGCGCGCAGCTGGCCCGGCTGCAGCCCCAGCAGCTGGAGCGGGACCGCAGCCGGCTCGAAAGGGCTGTCCGGACCCAGGAAGAGCAGCGGCAGAAAGCGCGCGAACAGCGCGCCGCCAGCCGTGCCGCCCTCACCCTCGACGGCAGCGAAGACCCCTTGGCGGAACTGGTCCGGGCCGACGTGCGCGAGCGGGCGGCCCGGGAGTACCACGAGTCCGTCCGCCGGCGGGCGGAAGCCGTCCGGCTCCTCGGCCGGCTCTTCGAAGAGGAGCGGCGCGTCCTGGCCGAGCGGTTCACCCGGCCGCTGGCGGAGCGGATATCGGACTACCTCGCGGGGGTCCTCGGCCCCGGCGCCCGGGCCGTGGTCACCTTCGACGGCGGCGTCTTCAAAGGCCTCCGCCTCGTCCGGCCCGGGGCGGCGGAGGCCTTCCCCTTCGACGCCCTGAGCGGCGGCGCGCGCGAGCAACTGGCCGCGGCGGTGCGGCTGGCCACGGCCGAGCTGCTGGCCGCGAACCATGGCGGTTCGCTCCCCGTGGTCTTCGACGACTCCTTCGCCTTCTCCGACCCGCTCCGGGTGCGCAACCTGCAGCGCATGCTGGATCTGGCCGCCGCCCGCGGGCTGCAGGTCATCGTGCTGACGTGCAACCCCTCGGACTACGCCCCCCTCGGCGCCCGCCAGACCCTCTTGTCCCCTGCCCCGGTCCAGCCCGTCGAGCCGGGCCAGCCAAGCCAGCCGGTTCAGCCGGGAGTGGATGACATGGGGCTGCACGCGGAGGGCGCCGTCATGGAGGAAGCTCCTTCGGCCGCGGAGACAACGGAAGCCGACGGCGACGCCTTCCTTGCCGCCCTCCAGGGGCTGGGGGGGAAATCGGGCAACCAGGCGCTCTGCGAACGGCTGGGCTGGACCGGGGAGCGTTACGCCGCGGTCAAGACCCGTCTCGCCCGAGAGGGACGCATCATCACCGGAAAAGGAAGGGGCGGGAGCGTGATGCAGCCGGCATAGGTGCCCATCAATATCATGAGGCTTCTGCGATGAGCCGGGCCAGATCCAAGGCCTTCGGATCCACCAATTCCCCCGTAACATAGCGGTGGAGGATACTGCCGATCAGTGTTTGATAGGGCACTCCCAGCCGATCCGCCTCGGATCGCAGATCCGCAAGCACCTTTCCATCCAGCCGGATGCTGATAGGGGTTCTGGCCGCGTCGGGATCCACTTTCACCCTTCCCGGACGTCGTTTCAGTTTTTGCAGGTCATATTCCCTTTTCATACTCCCTCCTCTCACCAGGGGTCGCCTTTCGAGCCGAAATCATGCGAATGGTGGATCCTTCGGAGCGTTCGCAGAACACGACCAGAAGCAATCGACTCCCTGTCGAATGACCGATTCGAATGAAACGATCTTCATTGGAGCCATGTTCCGGATCATAGAATTCGATGGATGCCGCATCGGCCCAAACAGTCTGGGCTTCCTCGAACCAGATTCCGTGTTTCCTGAAATTGGACCGGTTCCTATTCTCGTTCCACTCGAATTTCATTCTTCTACTGTATGCTATTGTATATACATCAGTCAATCCCCATGCACCGCAGCCCATGCACCGCAGCCCATGCACCGCAGCCCATGCACCGCAGCCCATGCACCGCGGCCCATGCACCGCGGCACGCGCACCGCGCTTCCGCGGGTTCCTCTCGCTGCGGCGCGCGCGGGACTGAACCCCTTCCCTTGGTCCCCCGTCCGGGGCATAATGGTCTCAAGGAACGACGCATGGCATCCCTGGATATTCGTGCGAAGCGCGTGTACGCCCCCATCGAAAAAACCGACGGGACCCGTGTGCTGGTCGACCGGGTGTGGCCCCGGGGCGTATCCAAAGAAAAACTGGGCGCGGAGCTGTGGCTCCGGGAGGCGGCGCCCACGGCGGCGCTCCGGAAATGGTTCGGCCACGCCCCCTCCCGCTGGGAGGAGTTCAGGCGCCGCTACCACGGCGAACTCGACGCGAAACCGGAAACGGTGCGGGCGCTCCTGGAACTTGCGGCGCATGGACGGATCACCCTTCTCTACTCGGCCCGCGACGAGGGGTGCAACCAGGCCGTCGCCCTTGGGGAATACCTGGTGTCGCGGGCGAAAGGAAGACAAGGGACATGAAAGCGACCGACGAGCTCAAGGCGGAACACGAAGGGATAGGCGTCATGCTGCGGGTGCTCGAGGCCGTGGCCGAACGGCTGGGGGAGGGGGAGGCGGTGGACGGCGGCGACCTCGAGGGGATGCTGGAATTCCTGACGGTCTTCGTCGACCGCTGCCACCACGGCAAGGAGGAGGACTTCCTCTTCCCCGCGCTCGAGCAGGCCGGGGTGGCGCGGGAGAACGGCCCGATCGGGGTGATGCTCGTCGAGCACGAGGAGGGGCGCCGCCTGGTCGCCCGGCTCCGGGAGGCGTTCGCCGGCCTCGGGCCCGGAAACGCGGCAGGCGCCGAAAGCGCCCGGCGCCTCCTCGAGGCCTACGTGACGCTGCTGTTCGGGCACATGGCCAAGGAAAACGAGGTCCTCTTCGTCATGGCCGACGCCCGGCTCGATTCCGACCGGGACGGCGAACTCGTCGCCGCGTTCGAGAAGCTCGAGCGGGAGCGCATCGGCGCCGGGCGGCACGAAGCGTTTCACGCCCTGCTCGGCCGGCTCGAGGAGGAGTACCTGTTCTGACCCCCCGCCGAAAGAATCGTGTGGCGCCCCGCGCCCTCAGTGTGTAATCTGGAAGCAGAGGTCTCCGGGGTTCGCGTTCCCGGGGACAGATTTGGTCCCTGAGGGAGGAAGAGCGGACAAGCCCGGTCCGCAGATGTCAAACCCGCCTGGCCGAGTGTTCATGACTATTCGTGCATTTTCGCGACACGCGCTGATACCGTGGATTCTTCTCGCGTTGGGAGTCTTCCCCGCCGCCCCGTCGGCCCGGGAGGAACCTCCCGCGCGCCCCGCCATCCGCTCGGCCGCGGAGATCGACTACCCCCCCTTCAGTTTCGTCGACCCCGAGGGGAACGCCGACGGGTTTTCGGTGGAGCTGCTGCGGGCGGCGCTGGGCGCGATGGGGCGGGAGGTCACCTTCCGGACCGGCACCTGGGCCGAGGCCCGCGGGTGGCTCGAAGAGGGGGGGGTCCGGGCGCTCCCTCTGGTGGGGCGCACCCCGGAGCGCGAGGAACTCTACGATTTCACCGTCCCCTACATGACGCTGCACGGGGCCATCGTCGTCCGCGGCGCCGAAACCGGCATCGCCCGCCTCGAGGACCTCGTCGGCCGCCGCGTGGCCGTCATGCAGGGGGACAACGCCGAGGAGTTTTTGCGCCGCACGGGCCTCGGGATCGAGATCCGGCCCCTGCCGACCTTCGAGATCGCCCTGGAGGAGCTGGCCGCGGGACGGCATGACGCCGTCGTGGTGCAGCGGCTGGTGGCGCTACGCTTGATCCAGAAAACCGGGCTGACGGGCCTCCGCGTCCTCGACGAGCCGGTCGAGGGGTTCCGCCAGGACTTCTGCTTCGCCGTCCGGGAGGGGGACCGCGACACCCTGGCGCTTCTCAACGAGGGGCTGGCCATCGTCATGGCCGACGGGACCTACCGCCACCTGCACGCCAAATGGTTCGCCGCGATGGAGCTCGCCTCCGATCGTCCCCTCGTCATCGGCGGCGACCGCAACTTCCCCCCCTACGAGTTCCTGGACGAGCGCGGGCAGCCGGCGGGGTACAACGTCGACCTGACCCGCGCCATCGCCCGCGAGATCGGGCTGGATGTGGAGATCCGGCTCGGCCACTGGCCCGAAAGGGTGCAGTCGCTCAAGGACGGCTACATCGACCTGCTGCAGGGGGCTTTCTACTCCCCCGCCCGCAACCTGGAGCTGGACTTCACCCAGGCGCACACCGTGGGGCACTACGTCGCGGTCGTGCGCGAGGGGGAGCGGACCCCGCCCGCATCGATCGCGGAGCTGCGGGGCAGAAGGATCGTGGTCGAGGAGGGGGACATCCTGCACGATTTCGCCCTGGAGCAGGGGCTCGGGCGCAGCCTCGTCGCGGTGGCGGACCAGGAGACGGCCCTCCGGGAACTGGCCGGGGGGCGCCACGACTGCGCCGTGGTCATGCGCGTCACGGCGCTCCACCTGATCGAAAAGCACGGCTGGTCGAACCTGGTCCTGGGGAAAAAGCCGATCGTCGGGTTCGAGTACGGCTACGCCGCCAAGAAGGGGCGAAAGGCGTTGATCGCGCAGTTCAGCGAGGGGCTCAAGGCGCTCGAGCGCAGCGGCGAGTACCGCCGCATCCACGACAAGTGGCTCGGCGTCTATTCCCCCGGCTCTTCCCTGCTGACCGTGCTGCGCTATTCGGCCGTCGTCGTGGTCCCGCTCCTCCTCCTGCTGGCGACGGCCCTCGCCTGGACCTGGGCCCTGCGGCGCCAGGTGGCCGACCGGACCCGGGAGCTCCGGGAAAGCCTGGAGAAGTTCGAAACCTTCGCCCGGCTGGCCCCCGTGGCCGTGGCCATCTCGGACGACGAGGGGAAGGTGATCCACCTGAGCCGGAAATTCACCGAGCTGTTCGGCTACACGGCCGAGGACCTCCCCCGCCTGGACGAGTGGTGGCGTCGCGCCTACCCGGACGAGGAGCGGCGCCGGCGCGTGCGCGAGCACTGGACGGCGACGATGGCCGAGCTGAGGCGCACGGGGGCCGAAATCCCGCCCGTGGAGTTCCCGGTGCGCGCGGCCGACGGCCGGGAACTCCAGATCGAGTTTCGCGCGGCCCCGGCGGGCAAGTTCGACATCATCATCTTCGTGGACGTCAGCGAGCGACGCAGGGCCGAGCGGGAAAAGCAGAAACTCCAGGCAGAACTGATCCAGTCCCAGAAGATGGAATCGGTGGGACGGCTGGCGGGGGGGGTGGCGCACGACTATAACAACATGCTCAACGTCATCATCGGGTTCGCCGAGCTGGCGCTGGAAAACACCCCCCCGGAGGACCCGCGCCGCGGGGACCTCGAGGAGATCCTCGCCGCCGCCCGCCGCTCGGCCGACATCACCCGGCAGCTCCTGGCCTTCGCCCGGCGCCAGACCATCCAGCCGGAGGCCCTCGACCTGAACGCGTCGGTCGAGAGCATGCTCAAGATGCTCCGGCGCCTCATCGGGGAGGCGATCGACCTCCGGTGGCACCCCGGGCCGGGGCTCTGGAGCGTCTTCATGGACCCCTCCCAGCTCGGGCAGATCCTGGCCAACCTCTGCGTCAACGCCCGCGACGCCATCGCCGACGTGGGTAAGATCACCCTGGAAACGGACAACGTCACCCTCGATGACGCCTACTGCGCCGAGCACCCGGGGTTCATCCCCGGGGAGTTCGTGTCCCTGGCCGTCAGCGACGACGGCCACGGGATGGACCGGGAGACCCTCGCCAACGCCTTCGAGCCCTTCTTCACCACCAAGAAGCCGGGGGAGGGGACGGGCCTGGGGCTGGCGACGATTTACGGCATCGTCAAGCAGAACGGCGGCTTCGTCAACGTCTACAGCGAGCCGAGCGAAGGAACCACCGTCAGGATCTACCTCCCGCGCCACGCGGGGGAAGGAGCCGCCGTCCGCGTCCCCGAACCGGGGCGGATGCCCCCCGCCGAGGGGGAGACCGTAATGGTCGTGGAAGACGAGGCCGCCATCGGGCATCTGGCCCGGACCCTGCTCGAAAGGCTCGGCTATGTCGTTCTCTCCGCCGACAGCCCGCGCGCGGCGCTGGCCGAGGCCGGGCGGCACGGCGGGAGCATCGACCTCGTGATCACCGACGTCGTCATGCCCGAGATGAATGGACGCGACCTGGCCGACCGGATGCGGCAGATCCACCCCGAGATCCGGGTGCTCTACATGTCCGGGTACACCGCCAACGTCATCGCCCACCACGGGATGCTCGACCCCGGGGTGTTCTTCATTCAGAAGCCGTTCACCAACCGGGAACTGGCGACACGGGTCAGGGAAACGCTCTCCGGCCGTCAGCGGCCGGACTGAAGGAGGCTCCATGGAAGTGACCGCCCTCCCCGCCCTGGGAGACAATTACATCTACATGATCTCCGGCGACGCGCCCGACCGGGCGACGGCGGTGGACCCGGGGGACGCCCGGCCCGTCCTCCGCTGGCTCGAGAAGTCGGGGCGGCGGCTCGAGTCGATACTCATCACCCACCACCACGCCGACCACACGGCCGGCGTCCCGCGCCTGCGGGAACTCTTCCCAGGCGCCGGGGTCTGCGGGGGGGCGGGCGACCGGGGCCGGATCCCGTGCCAGACCCGGTTCCTCGCCGAGGGGGACCTCCTCCCCGTCTGCGGCGCCCCGGCCCGGGTCCTCGAGGTGCCGGGACACACCCGGGGGCACATCGCCTATTTCCTCGAAGACGGGCGCGGGGGCGGGGAGCTGTTCTCGGGCGACACCGTCTTCGGCGGGACCATCGGGAATCTGTTCGAGGGGACCCCGGACGACATGTTCGCGTCGCTCGAGAAAATCCGCGCGCTCCCGGGCGGAACCCGCATCTGGTGCGCGCACGAATACACCCTCGAATTCGTGCGGGAGGCGGCGCGGGTGGACCCGGAGAACACCCTCCTCCGGCGGCGGCTGGAGCGCCTGGAATCGGCCGCGGGCACGCCGACGGTGCCCCTCACCCTCGCGGAGGAGCGCGCCACCAACCCCTTCTTCCGCTGGGACGCCCCCGAATTCCTGGCCCTTTTCGGGACCGCCCCCGGGATCGAGACCTTCCGTCACCTCTGCGCCATCGCCTGACGGGCCCGATCCTCAGGTTCGGACCAGCGCGCCCGAGGCGGGGTCGCACCGCGCCGCGGCCCTGCGCGCCCTTTCCGCATCGGTCGTCGCGTAGCAGTAGAGGCACCCCCCGGGGCAGGTGTCGTAAACGCCGATGTCGCGGCTGGGGACGCAGCGGCACGCTTCCCGCTGCCCCCGGTCCCTTCCCGGGCCGACGGTCAACCCGAATAGGCGCCGGATCAGGACGTCGTCGATGCATTTGCCCGCTTCCACGCCGAAGCGCTCCAGGGGCTCGGCGCAGCTCCGGATCTCCATGCCGCATGCGCGGGCCGTCGCAGCCAGCCCGCTGATGAGGATCCCCAGGTCTCGCTCCCCGGGCGTCCGCTCGGCCTGGACCCCCCGCCGCTCCATTTCCCGGAAACCGGGCCCGGTCTTCCGGTAAAAATCGACCAGGCTGACGATTACCCGACTGGTCGAGCCCGAGAGCGCCCGCGCGATCGCCGAAAATTGTTCCAGGTGCCAGTCGACCCCGGTGCGCGCCGAAAGGAGGATGGGATCGTAGCGCCAGACCACCCTTTCCGCCCCCACCCGGGCGGCCAGCCGCCGGAAGGACGCGATGCGCCCGGCGCGATCGGGGATGCCCCGTTCGATCTCCCGGCCGTAGGCGTTCAGGGTGTAAAGGAAAACGTACCGGTAGCCGCGCCGGTCGAGACGCGGGAGATGGGGCTCGAGCGGCGCCGGGTTCTTGGTCCAGAACACGAACAGCGCCACCTCCTCCGGGGTGAGGGGGATGCGGCTCACCCGGCCGCGGACGCGCGGGTGGGGGACATCGCAGAACCCCTCCTCGACCCGCGCGATGAACCAGTCGGCATACCAGGCCGGGATATCCGTGCGCCGGCTCGCGCTGATGATCGCACCCATGGCTTAGCGCGAAAGGAACGCCTCCCGGCTCCGGTCCGAGGAGAGGACCCACAGGCCGTAGGCCCCGAGCGCGGTCCCGAAGGGGAAGTTCAGCAGATGGAGGACGCTGACGACGACGCCCAGGATCCGGCCCCAGTTCCGGAGCCGCACCAGGCCGATGCCTGCGACGATCGAGGGGGCGGAGAGCAGGAGGAGCAGCAGGGCGATCGCCCCACCGACCACGGCCAGGACCGAGGGCGCCACCGCCGGGTGCACGGAGGGGGGCGACGCGGCCCCGACGATCCCGATCACCCCGCCGAAGACGGCCAGGATCGCCACGGCGCCGAGGACACCCAGCGCCCCGCAGACGATGTTCAGAACCCCCAGGACCTTGATATGCTGATCCATCACCCACCCCTTTTCTTCGAGCCGCGATTATACTCCTGCCTTACGTTTCCCGGGGAGGCGGGGTTCAAAAAATCGCGAACCGGGAATTATTGACTTTGAACAGGCCGTATCCTACCCTTCCGGAAACGGGGCGCGTGGGCCCCGGTTCCCTGTTTATGGTCCAAGGAAAGGATCCGGATGTCCCATATACCCGACCGCAGGCGGTTTTTGAAACAGGCCGTCGCCCTGGGCGCGGCGGCCGCCCACCCTTCAATCACGGGAAGATTCGCGAAAGCCCAGGAAGCGCCGAAATCGCGCCTCGTCATCGTGCGCGACCCGGCCGTGCTCACCCCCGCCGGGGACGCGGACGTCGACACCGCGGTCCTGGCCCGCATGCTCGACCAGGGGGTGGCCCGGCTCACGGGGCACTCCGATGCCCGGGCGGCGTGGAGATCGCTGTTCACCCCTGAAGATGTCGTGGGGGTGAAGATCAACTGCCTCTTCGGACGGGGGGCCTCCACCCACCCGGCCGTGGCGCACGCGGTCGCCGCCGCCCTGGTCGCAAGCGGCGTCAAGCCCTCGAACGTCATCATCTGGGACCGCTCCACGGGGGACCTGCTCAAGAGCGGCTACACCATCAGCAAGGAGGGGGACGGGGTGCGCGTCCTGGCCAACGACGGGGTGTGGGAGGACGAGCCGACGGTCCAGGGGCAGATCAGCGGCCGCCTGACCAGGATCCTCACGCGCGACATCACCGCCCTGGTCAACGTCCCCTTCATGAAGGACCACGGGATGGCGGGGGTCACCGGGGCGATGAAAAACCATTACGGGAGCTTCGACAACCCGGGGCGCTGCCACGCGAACCACTGCGATCCCTACCTCGCGGACCTGAACGAGATCCCCGTCATCCGCCGGAAGACGCGCCTCATCGTCATGGACGCGCTGCGCCCCCAGGCCGACGGAGGCCCGCCCCTGCGGCGTGACGCGCTGTGGGACTACGCCGGACTGCTCATCGCCCGCGACCCCGTGGCCGTGGACGCCATGGAGTGGCGCATCATCGAGGAGCGGCGCAAGGCCACCGGCCTGCCCACGCTGGCCGCTGCCGGACGGGAACCGACCTGGATCGCGACCGCCGCCTCGCGGGGGCTGGGGGTGGACGACCCGTCCCGGATGGACATCGTCAGGATAGGATGAGGGCCATGAACCGGAACCTCCTGTCCCTCACCCTGCTGGCGTCCCTCCTCGGTCTCCCCGCCGCCCGGGGAGCCCGCGCGGACCTGGAAAAGATCGCCGTGGACCGCCCCGCGGCCGGCTGGAGCGCGGTCCCGGGATCGACCGTCTACGGGCGCGGGGACGGGCTCCAGGACATCTACAACGGCGGGTACGAGGTCTACACCCGCGCGGGGATGCTCGAAGCGCTCCGGCGCCTGTACGAAAACGCGGGGGAGTATCTCGAGGTGACCGTGCACACCGCGCGGTCGCCGCAGGAGGCGCGCGGGTTTCTCGCCGACCGCTACCGGATGGAAACAGGGGGGCCGGCGCCGCGTAATACAGACTGGGACCGTTTCACCGCCGCGGGCGCCGGGAGCACGTCGGGCTACGCGGTCGCGGGACGCGTCTTCCTCTCGGTCGTGGCCTACGACGCCGGGGAGAAGGGGCGGCGGCAGACGGAGTTGTTTCTCAAAACGATGCTCGGGCGCGCCGCCCCGGCCCGGGCGGACTGACCGGCCGGACGGCCGCGTGTGGCAAGGGAGACCCATGGATAGACGCAGATTCCTCGGACTGGCCGGAATGGCCTGCGGCGGCGCCGCCATCGGCGGGTGCGGCCGGGGTCCGGACCCGGGCGGGACGGCCGCGCCCGGGCGCGCCTCGCTGACGGCGGGAAAGGGAAAAGGGGAGGTGTACGTGGGCAAGGACGCCGACCCCGTCACGGCCCTCCGGTCGGCGCTGGCCGCAGCCGGGGGCCTCGAGTTCATCCGGCCCGGGAGCCGCGTGGTCCTCAAGCCCAACGCCGCCTGGTCCCGCACCCCCGCCCAGGCCGCCAATACCGACCCCAGGCTGCTCTCGGCCATGATCGAGCTCTGCCGCGAGGCGGGAGCGGGCAAGATCACCATCTTCGAGCATACGATCGACCGCCCGGCGGCGCAGGTGCTCGCCGTTTCCGGCATCGCCGCCGCCGCGCGCCAGGGGGGGGCCGAGCTGATCTACGCGGCGACCGAGCGGGATTTCGCCCCGATCGAGGTGCCCCGCGGCAGGATGATGAAGCGGGACACGCTGGCCCGCGCGGTGCTCGAGGCGGACGTGTTCATCAACATGCCCAAGGCCAAGCACCACTCCCAGACGCAGCTGACGCTAGGGCTCAAAAACCTCATGGGGGTGAATTTCAACCGCCAGGCTTGGCACTCGAGCCCGGACCTCGCCCAGTACATCGCCGACTACGCCAGCGCGGTGGCCGTCGACCTCACCGTCATGGACGCGTCCCGCATCCTGGTCACCAACGGGCCGAAGGGGCCCGGCAAGACGCGCGAACCCGGGGAGGTGATCGTGTCCTTCGACCCGGTCGCCGCCGACGCCTACGCCTGCGGGCTGTTCGACCTGGAACCGTCGGCGGTCCCCTACATCGGAAAAGCGGCGGACCTGGGCCTCGGCGAAGGCAGCAGCTCCAACATCGTCGTCAGGCGGGCCTGACCCGCAGCCACCGGGTACCGACTCTATGAAAACCGTCCGAAGAGGCAGCCAGCTCTTTTTCCTCATCCTCTTTTTCGTGCTTTTCTTCCAGACCGCGCGCCAGATCGACTGGGCGGACGGCCGGATGACGGTCGGGGCCTTCCTCCCCGCCGATTTCTTCCTCCGCATCGACCCCCTGCTCGGCTGGACGGCGCTCGCCGCATCGCGCACCTTCCTCCTCTCGGTCGCGCTCTGGACGGTGCCGGTGCTGCTCCTGACCCTTCTTTTCGGCCGGGCCTTCTGCGGCTGGGTCTGCCCGCTCGGAACCCTGATCGACGGCGCGGACAAGGGGGTGCGGCCCAATCGGGAACGCCGCACCCACCGGGAGCGTTCCTGGCCCCGGTTGAAGTACTACGTCCTGGCGGCCGTGGCCGCGAGCGCCATCCTGGGATCGCAGCTGGTCTGGTTCCTCGACCCGATCGCCCTCACCTTCCGGAGCCTGACCCTCGGGTTCTTCGCCCCCCTCGACCGTGCGGTCCATGCGCTCTCGGCGGTCCCGGGTTTGGGCTGGATGGAATTCCCGGCGATCTTTCCCGATCAGCGGGCGGCGTACGGGTCGGGGTTCGCCGCGCTGCTGATGCTGGCGGCCATTCTCGCCGGCGGCGTCCTCTCCCGCCGGTTCTGGTGCCGCAGCCTCTGTCCGCTGGGCGCCCTGCTGGGCATTGTCGCACGCGTCCCCCTCTTCCGCCGCCGGGTGGGCGCCGGGTGCAACGAATGCACCCTCTGCCAGCGGGACTGCAAGATGGACGCGATCGGCGCCAAGGGGAAGCGAACCGCCGCGGCCGAGTGCATCTTCTGCTACTCCTGCGACGAACTCTGCCCGCAGGGGGCGATCCGGATGGCCCCCGGCAAGCCGGAGAGGAGCCTCCCGCTCGACCTCAACCGCAGGCGCCTCCTCACCGGCATCGGCGTGGGCGCCGTCTGGGGGCTGGGCGCATCGTCGGCCCTGGCGCGGCGCCCCACGCGGGACGGGGAGAGCCACATCACCGGCAAACGGCTGATCCGTCCCCCCGGGTCGGCGGCCGAGGAGCTCTTCACCGAGCGCTGCGTCCGCTGCGGCGCCTGCATGAAAATATGCCCGACCAACGGACTCCAGCCGGCGCTCTTCGAAGGGGGACCGGGCGCGATCTGGACCCCGGTGCTGATGCCCCGCGTGGGCGAATGCAGCCAGAACTGCAACCTCTGCGGCGAGGTCTGCCCCACGGACGCCATCGAATCGTTCACCATCCCGGAAAAGGAGCACCTGTTCATAGGGCGAGCCGTCATCAACCGCTCCTCCTGCGTCGTCTGGGAATCGCGCAAACAGTGCCTGGTCTGCGACGAGGTCTGCTCCTACAGCGCCATCTACTGGCTGGACGAGAGCGGGGCCGAGATCGGGCATCCCGCCGGCGAGGGGGACGCCCAGCCCCGCCAGGGGTTCCCCTACGTGGACCCCGCCCGCTGCGTGGGGTGCGGCATCTGCGAATACAACTGCCCCGCCGGCGGCCCCGACGCCGCCATCCGGGTGACGCGCGACGGGGACAAGCGGCACCTGTCCCGGGAGGGGCAGCGGGCGTGGCAGGCGGCCAACTGGACCGAGCGCGAGGGGATACCCCCGCTCCGGTAGCGCATCCGCCTCCCCCGCACGGCCGTTTTCTGGTATAGTTCCGGCGCACTCAAGCAAAAGGAGCAGGGTATGTCCGGAATCTTCGGCGCGGCATCCAGGAAGGGCAACTGTATTCAATCGCTCTATTACGGTCTCGACTACCACAGCCACCTCGGCACCGACTACGCCGGGATGGCCGTGTACCGCGACCGGGGGATCGAGCGCAAGATTCACGACATCCGCGGGGAAAACTTCCGGCCCAAGTTCCGGCACGATTACGAAAGGATGGGCGGCCCCTACGGCATCGGCGTCATCGGCTACGACATCCAGCCGGTGGTGCTCTCGTCCCGCCTCGGGGTCTTCTCCGTGGTCATCAACGGCAACATCCACAACCTCGACGCCATCATCGCCCGGCTCCAGTCGGAGGGTTCGACGTTTGCCGAGATCCAGCCCGATTCCACCATCAGCCCCGCCGAGGTCATCGCCGAAATCATCAGCCGCGCCGACAGCCTCGAGTCGGGCATCCTCTCCGTCTTCGCCCAGATCGAGGGTTCGGTATCGCTGCTGGCGCTGACCAAGGACGGCATCTACGCGGCGCGGGACCGGGAGGGGCATTCCACCCTCGTCATCGGGGAGAACGGCGACGGGTTCGCCGTCACCACCGAAACCACCGCGTTTCCCAACCTGGGCTTCAGGACCATCGCCGAGCTCGCGCCCGGCGACGTGGTGCTGATCTCCGAACGGGGGATCGTCAAGCGCTGCGGAACCGAGCCGACCCTGGGCAGGCCCTGCGCCTTTCTCTGGATCTACACCAGCTTCCCCGCCAGCTCCATCCACGGGATCAACGTGGAACAGGCGCGCTACCGCAGCGGAGCGCTGCTGGCGCGCCGGGACCGGGCCGCCGGCTTCACGGCCGACATCGTTTCCGGCGTCCCCGACAGCGGCGTGGGGCACGCCATCGGTTACGCCAACGAATCGGGGATCCCCTACGCCCGCCCGCTGGTCAAGTACACCCCCTCCTGGCCCCGGAGCTACATGCCCTCGGAGCAGGCGACGCGCGACCTGATCGCCAACATGAAACTGATCGCGATCCCCGAGCTCATCCGGGACAAGCGCATCGTCCTCTGCGACGATTCCATCGTGCGCGGCACCCAGCTCCGGAGGATGATCAAGGAAAAGCTGCTGGCCAACGGGGCCCGCGAGGTGCACATCCGCATCGCCTGCCCCCCGCTTGTGTTCCCCTGCATCTACAACGAGTCGACGCGCACGACCAAGGAGCTGGCCGCGCGCAAGGCGATCCGGGCCCTGGAGGGGAGCGACATCCCCGATGTCACCGAGTACCTCGACACCCGGTCGGCCAAATTCGGGAAGATGGTCTCCGCGATCGCCCAGGAACTGGGGGCCGATTCGCTCCTGTACCAGGACATCGGGGACATGGCCGCGGCCATCGGCCGGCCGATCGAGGGGATCTGCACATACTGCTGGACGGGGTGTCAGGGGAGCGCGGCGAACACCCGGTAGGAATGGGGTTTTATCTCGACCGGGACCGTCGTGCGCTTCACCCCCCCCGCGCCGAAGAGCCCGAAGCCGCCTGAAGTCCCCGCCTTGCCCGCCAGGGTCTCCCCCGTGGTCACTTCCCGCACCCCCGTGTACCGGGCGTCGAGCGACAGGGTGACGGCGACCGGTTCCGGACGGAACGACTCCACGATGAAGGTGCCGTTGTCATAGACGAAGAGCGCGACGTCTCCCGGCGCCTCCACCCGCACGAACATCCCGCCGAGCAGAACGTTGCGGATCTGCGTGAGCACCGGGGGGGGGAAGCTGTAAAGGTCGCTGAAGTTGTCCGGGACCGTCAGGACGTAAAGGGTCCCCCCGCCGTAGGCGGCCTGGACGAGGAGCGGGTACCCGAGGTCGTTCTGGGTCATGGCGCTCGCCAGTTCCCAGGCGTCGTTGGTGAGGTACTGGAGCTGCGGGATGAGGATGCGCAGGCCCGGAGGGAGCTCGGGCTGGCCCCGGAAATTCCTGACGATCGCCCTCCGGCCGGTGTCGCGGATCTCGGCGATATCCCCGATCCCCTTCCCTTCGAGCGCCCGCAGCAGGCCCGAGGTGATGGTCACCGATTTGCCCGCCGTCAGCTGGCGCTTGATCTTGTCCACGATGCCGGCATCGAAGGCTGCCGACTCGGTCAGCAGCACCATGGGCGCGTCTTCAGGAAAGCGCGGGAGGAGGTCGATCGGGATGCCGATCATCCCCAGGTAGTTATGGAGGAAATCCTCGCCCGTGGAATGATAGGGCTTGTAGCTCGCGAGCCCGACGGGACGGCCGAGCTGGCCCAGGAACCGGTCCGCCTCCCCGAGCGCGTACCCCGCAGCGCGCGCGAAGGTGAGCGGAGGGGTCTCCCCCCCTTCCGGGGCGGCGACCGAGGCCGCCATGGCGTCGAAATCGAAGCTGGGCCCGAGATCCTGCCAGGGCGCCCGGTCGGCCGGGCGGATCGGGCGCTCGAGCTGGGCGAAGTCGAAGAGGGTGATTTCCGGGGCCCGGGCGAACAGGGTGAGCCAGATCTGTTCCGCGTAGCGGTCGGGGTAGCGCCCCCCGTAGGTGTCGACCCAGCCGCCGCCGTTGTGCCCGGGGCGGATGTTCTCGAAGTAGCGGAAAATCGAATACCCCAGGTACTGCTGCAGGTGCTGGTCGCCGGTCCGGTCGCGCGTCTCCGTGCCGGTGTAGATGCCGTCGAACAGCACGGGCCCCCGCTCGAGATCGAAGCCGAGCCCCTGGAAGTGCTCGTACCAGTTCGGGTACTTGACCACCATCCGGACCCGGGGGTTCACCCGTTTCGCCGGCCCGATGACGAGGTTGCGGGCGGCTTCGTCCATCAACTGCAGGCGGAAGCCGGTCCAGCTCTTCTCCCCCTTGGCCCGGATGCAGCGCTCGCACTTGCAGTTGGTGAAGAAGAAGTCGTCCAGGATGATTTCGTCGAAGAGCCCGGCCGTGAACTCGACCACCTGCCGGACCTTGTCCCGGTGTTCGGGGTTGCTGTAGCAGTAGGTCTCGAAGCGGTTGCTCTCGTTGACGGTCAGGGTGATGCCGCCGGCGACCTCCAGCCCCCGCTTCCGGAAAAAGTCGGCCGCCCGCTTCACCGTCTCCTCGTCCGCGACGATCGTGTCCCGGTGGGTTTCCAGGTAAATCTTGTCGACCTTCACCTGGCGCGCTATCGCGTCCCAGCGGGCCTGGAGCCACTCGGGGTCGGCCATCCGCCGCACCTCGTAGACGCGGGCGTAGACGGAGACGGAGAAATTGCGGTACTGCCCCGGGGGCGGCATGGCCCCCGGGAGTGAGGAGACGAGGACCGCCACGGCGGCCATTGCGGCGCAAAGGAAGGAAAACCGTCGCATCATGCCCGCCCTGCCGGAAGAGACGGGGGCGCCGTCAATACGGCCCCCGTGCCCTTCCGGCCCGATTCATGCCTGGACTAACGGCTGCCGAAGTTGAACACCACGCCGGCGGAAAACCGCATGTTGTTCTGGAAATCGGAATTGACCCGGGTGCCCACGTATTCCAGCTGGATCGGACGTACGGACATCTTGTCGGTGACCTTGACATCCACCCCGCCGCCGAAGGCCAAGGCGAAGTTGTTCTGGGTGGCGTCCCCCGCTTCGGGGTTGACGTGGTTGACGCCGAAGAGCGCATGGAGGAAAGGCGTGACTTTTTCACCCCTCATCTTGAAGCGCGGTCCGAACATGAAGTTGTGCGACTTGACATCGTACCACGGATAGACACCCGAAGCCGTGGCGACGGGACCGTCCAGGTACCCGTAGTGGCCGCTGAAATCCATGACGGCGCTCCAGTTGTCGCTGACGTTGAAATCCACTGCGGCGTTCCACCCGTTCAGGTTGCAGGAAATGTCATCCCCCGCATCGCAGCGGAAAAAGGAATACCCTCCGAAAACCTCGGCAACCGGGACATCCTGCGCCATGACCATTCCCGAAAAGCCCAACAACAGAATCACTGCAAGCCCAAGCTTTTTCATCAGTCGTACCCCTTCAAGTGTAAGTTATGTTTGTCTGACTGCAATCACAATCAGCGTGAGCGTCCTCGAAACCAAAGTCCAATCCTAACCGAAGAGTTCGTTATGGGTTCTCACCCGAGATGGCCGCATATTATCCAAATATGGTTTTTATTGTCAACAAGTATTGAAGATAACAGAAGACTTGGTTTTCCGCGGGGATAGTGAGAATCTTTAACAGGGTGGGGCCTGCGTTCCGGCACGGCCCCGATGGAAAACCGGATTCGGGAGATCACACGCATGCCCCAGAAAAAGAAGGGATCCAGACCCGGAAGGAAGGGACAGCCCCTTTCCCGCAGGGAGTTCACGCTCTCCTCCCTGGCGGCCGTGGGAGCGCATTCGCTCGCAGTGGGAGCGCATTCGCTCGCCGTGGCCGAGGATCTCCCCCCGCTCTCGGACGAGGCGCGGGCGATGAAGCTGGTCCTGCCCGACGGGGTGAGCGGGCGGCTGGAAGAGCGCCACATCACCGAGGAGGACATCCGCCGCGTCATCGACCACGCGGAAAAATCGGGCGTCAAACTCTACCGCCCGGGGTGCCCGGGATTTCTGGCCAAGCTGCGGGTCGCCGAGACCTATTTCTACGTGGAATACGAGCCGGTCGACGGGGCCTTCCGCGTGGAGACGGCCTATGCGCACCGGCTGCTGCTCGAGGGGGACCCCAGATGACCGAATGGTACTGCTACGAGGACAAGGTCGCCATGGAGGAAAAGGAACTGCTCATCAGCTACATGCTGCTCCGGCAGTTCGTCCCGGGAATCAAGTGCCCGGTCTGCGGCCGGGAATACCTGACCGAGGAGGTGGTGTCCACCATCGTCAACCCGGCGGAAGACGCCCTTGAACAGAAATAGAGCGGGCGCATGACCGAGGTCCTGTCGCAAACCGAGAGCCTGTGCCCCCACTGCCTGCGGCGCATCCCCGCCGAGCGGGTGGCCGAAGGGGAGGAGGTTTACCTGCTGCGGCGCTGCCCGGAACACGGAGAGGTGGAGCCGGTCCTGATCTGGCGCAACCGCCCCGTCCCCTATCCGCTCTGGGAACGGGCCCGCGCCGGCCGGCCCGGCGCCGAGCCCGATCCGCCCGGGGACTGCCCCCGCCTCTGCGGCATCTGCCCCGGGCACCTGCAGCAGACCTGCAGCGCCATCGTGGAGGTCACCGGCCGCTGCGACCTCCGCTGCCCCGTCTGCTTCGCCGCCTCCGGGCCCGCGGCCGGCCCCGACCCCGCACCCGCCCGGCTGGAGCGGCTGCTCCGGCGGACGTTCGCGCTCGCCGGGAACTGCCCCCTGCAGTTGAGCGGCGGGGAGCCCACCCTCCGGGATGATCTGCCCCTGATCGTGCGCCGTGCGCGCGACATCGGTTTCGACCATGTCCAGGTCAACACCAACGGCCTGCGCCTCGGGCGCGACGCGGAGTTCGCACGCGCGCTCGCCGATGCGGGCGTCACCAGTTTCTTTCTCCAGTTCGACGGGGTCAGCGACGATGTCTTCCGCCGCCTCCGGGGGGCGCCGCTTCTGGACCTCAAGCTGAAGGCCCTGGAGCGCTCGAGGGAGCTCGGGATCGGCGTCATCCTCGTCCCGACCCTCGCGAGGGGGGTGAACGACTCCCGGATCGGCGACCTCATCCGGTTCGCAAAGGCATGGATCCCGGTCGTGAAGGGGATCCACTTCCAGCCCCAGGCCTGGCTCGGCCGCTACCCGCAATCGCCCCGCAACGGCGACCGGATGCTGATCCCCGACATCCTCGAGGCGATCGAGCGTCAGACCGGGGGGGAGCTCGAGGCCGCCCATTTCATCCCCCCCGGGTGAGAGGAATCCCACTGCTCCTTTTCCGCCCTCTCCGTGCTGAGAGAAGATGGGACACTGATGCCAACGACCCGGTTCGAGCGCGCCGGCCCGGCCGGGGACGACGCCGCGGAAAGGTCGCGCGCCTATGTGCGCCGCCACTGGAAGTACGCCGACCCGGGCCCGTCCGCCCCGCGACCCGGGCGGGGAGACTCTTTCGAGCGGATCCGCACCCACGCCTTCTGCATCTCCGGCATGGCGTTCCAGGATGCCTGGAACATCGACCTCGAACGCCTCCGGCGCTGCTGCATCCATGTCGCGTCCGAAACCCGGGGGCTGGTCCCCTTCTGCGCCCACTACCTGACCGACACGCGCGGCCGCGCGCTCCACGAGGAGTCCCGGCATGTTCCTTGAGGAGTGGCTTGCCGCCGTCATCCGTTCCGAACCGGGGTACGACGCCGGTCGGCGCGCGCGGATCCCCGCAGGGGCCGGACGCCCCCTGGGGCGGACCGAGGTGCGGCGGTACCAGGGGGCGCTCCTGGCCCGGGTGGTGCGGTACGCGGCGGCGCAGAGCTCCTTTTACGGGGAACTCTTCCGCAGGAGCGGGACCCGCCCGGAGGGGATCGGCGGGTGCGACGACATCGGACGCCTTCCCCTTACCCGGCAGGAGGATGTGGCCCGCGAGCCCTATCGCTTCCTGTGCCTCTCCCGGGCCCGGGTCGAACGGGTCCACACCTTCGTCACCTCCGGCACGACGGGGCCCCGGAAGAAGATCTTCTGGACCCGGGGGGACCTCGGGCGCATCGTCCGCTTCATGGCCGCCGGCATCGGGACGGTGGCCGGCCGCGGGGACGTCGTGCATATCTGCCTCCCCGACGGCCCCCCCTACAGCCAGGCCGACCTGCTCGCCCGCGGGGTGGCCGCCATCGGCGCCCGTGCGGTGGTGGCCGGAACCGGGCGCTCCGCGCGGGAGCACCTGGAGCTGATCCGGCGGCACGGCAGCACCGTCCTGTTCGGCTACGCGGGCCCCCTGTACCGCCTCACGCGCGAACTGGAGGCGCTGTGCGACCCGGGCCGGTGCGGGGTGCGCGTCCTCTTTCTCGCCGCCGAGTACGTCCCCGAGGCGCGCAGGCGGGAACTGGAAAGGATCTGGAACTGCCGCGTGAGGACCCACTACGGCCTCACCGAAATGGGGCTGGGCGTGGCCGTGGAGTGCGAGGCGGGGCACGGCTACCACTTCAACGAGGCCGACCTCCTGCTCGAGATCCTCGATCCCGTGACGCTCGAGCCGGCCGCCGCGGGGGAGGAGGGGGAACTGGTGTTCACCACCCTCAACCGCGAGGCGATGCCGCTCTTGCGCTACCGTACCGGCGACCTCTCCCGCTGGATCCCGGGGCCCTGCCCCTGCGGCGCCCGGAGCCTGCTCCGGTTCGACGCGGTCCGGAAGCGCCGGGAATCGATCGTGACGATCGGCGCGGGGGAGGAGATCTACCCCACGCTGTTCGACGACATCCTCTACGCCCTCCCCGGGGTGCTGGACTACCAGGTGGAGGTGACGCGGGAGCGGGGGAGGCCGCGCCTCGATTTCCGTGTCGACCTGCTCCCGGGACCGGAGGACGCGGCGCACACCATCGCCGCGAGGCTCCACGGGCACCCCCTCATCGAACGGAATCTCCGCCGCGGGGAGATGGCCCCCCCGCACGTGGACATCCTGCCTCCGGGAGCTCTGAAAACGGCGGAGCGGGCCAAAAAACTGGTCGTGGACCGGCGGCCCCTGAGGCGGGTCACGGCCCGGGCTTGACGGCCGTGATCGAGGCACTGGCCCATTTCCGGTCCACGTGCGGGATCATGGGCCCGATGTCCCACCCCTTCTCCTCGAGAAACCCGAGGACCTCGCGGGCCCGGTAGCGGTGCGTCGCCTCGATGCGGATTCCCCCGAAACCGGCCCCGGCCAGCCTGCGGGCGTACTCCCCCTCCTCGAGCGCCCCGCCGAGGCACCCCACCCAGCGACTCACGCCGGCACGGATCCCCGCGGGGATGTCACCCCGGGTGACGATATCGCACGCCGCCAGCCTTCCGCCGGGGGCCAGGACCCGGAATGCCTCCTCGAAGGCCCGGCCCTTGTCGGCGGAGAGGTTGAGGACGCAGTTGGAGATGATGACATCGATCGCGCCGTCCCTGAGGGGGATCCGCTCGATGTCGCCCCTGACCAGCTCGACGTTGTCCGCCCCCGCGCCCCTCAGGTTGCGGGCGGCCAGGGCCACCATCTCCTCCGTCATGTCCAGGCCGTAGACCCGCCCCCCCGGCGCCACCCGGCGGGCCGCCAGCAGGCAGTCACGCCCGCCGCCGCTGCCGAGGTCCAGCACCACCTGTCCCGGCCGGAGCCGGGCCAGCGCCACGGGATCGCCGCAACCGAGCGGCACGGCCACGGCCGCGCCCCCTTCCCGCTGGCTCCTCTGGAGCGCGCGGGCTGCGATCGACCCGTATCTGCGCCGCACTTCCCCCCCGATGTCCATACCGCCCTCCGTCCGGGGCCGCATCCAGACCGGGTGCGGCCCGCTTTCGACGAAACGTTACCATCATCGCGGACGTATATTAAAGGGATTGGATTGAATGGTTGACAACCCGTCCCCGTTTGTTTCACAGTGGTAGCCGCCCACCCGCACGCGGATGCCAAGGCAACGGTTGTTCATGGGGCTGCCCCGAAAACGACCTTCATTCTTTAATATCGAGCGAAGGAGTAACGCTATGTCCGATGGCAAGAAAGCTGAAAGCACGGAAGCTGCTGCCAAAAAGAAATTTACAAGACGTGATTTTCTGGTCACCGGCGGTGCCGTCGTCGCCGTGGATGCCCTGATATCCACCAACCCCGCAGCGGCGGCCGCGCTGCCGCCTGAAAAGGTCCAGGCGTACCCCGCGTCCAAGGGATACCTGGTCTACGACAGCAAGAAATGCACCGGGTGCACGACCTGCATGCTCAGCTGTTCCCTGACCCACTACGGGGAGCAGAACCTGTCGCTGGCGCGCATCCAGATCATGCAGGACTCCTTCGGAAAGTTCCCCTACGATCTCGAGATCGCCCCCTGCCGCCAGTGCAAGTACCCCCCCTGCGTGCAGAGCTGCCCCGTGCAGGCCTGTTTCGTCGACGAGGCCAACGGCAACGTCCGCAGGATCGACACCGACAAGTGCATCGGCTGCAAGACCTGCCTCAAGATGTGCCCGCAGCAGCCGCACCGGACCGTGTGGAACCACAAGATCAGCAAATCGACCAAGTGCGACCTCTGCCTGGACACCCCCTACTGGAACGAAAAGGGGGGGATCGGCGGCAAGCAGGCGTGCGTGGAATCGTGTCCGATGAAGGCCATCAGGTTCGTGACCGAAATGCCCGACCAGAAGGAAACCGAGGGGTACAACGTCAACCTGCGCAACGAGCACTGGCTCAAGCTGGGGCTGGTGGACGACAGCAGGACTCAACCGCCTGGAATGGGCGGCTTCGGCGGTGGCGCACCCAAAGCCAAAATGCAGGCACCGAAAGCCAAAATGCAGGCGCCCAAAGCGAAAGTTTAAGGAGGAGACATCATGCCAGGCGGATATACAGGTAAGATTTTAAGAGTCAATCTGACGAACAAACAGATCAGCACCCTCCCCACGGAAAAGTACCTGGAATTCGGAGGCGGCCACGGCATCGGCTCGGCCGTCTTCTTCGACCTCGTCGGCGACCAGCTCCCGTTCGAGGCCTTCGATCCCCGCAACCTCATCATCATGATGGCCTCCCCCTTCTCGGGCACCTTCATGCCCGGGAGCGGGCGGTGCGAGGTCCAGGGCCTGGGCCCCATGCTCTACCCGGTCGAGTGGTTCGGCCACAGCAATTTCGGCGGCCGCTTCACCGCCCAGATGAAGTTCGCGGGCTGGGACGGCATCGTCGTGGAAGGCGCCTCGGAAAACCCGGTCTACATCGACGTCGTCAACGACAAGGTGAAGATCGAGGACGCCACCAACGGCGTTTGGGGCATGGACACCTGGGACGCGCAGCAGGAGATTTCCCGCCGCGCCGTCCCCGGGCTGCGCCGGGGCGAATGGGCCGAACTGGCCCAGAGCTGCTACACCACCCAGATCCCGGCCGTCGTGGCCTGCGGCCCCGCGGGCGAACGCAAGAGCCGGCTGGCCGCGCTGCTTCACGGGCCGGGCTCCCAGGCCGCCCTCTGCGGCTTCGGCGGCGTGTTCGGGTCCAAGAACCTGAAGGCCATCAGCTTCCTCGGCACCGGGGGGGTCCCGATCGCCGACCCGAAGGCGTTCATGGACGCCCGCCTCTGGTTCCGCCAGTTCCAGTGGGACGTGGATAACCCGCGCGACGCCGAAATCTTCGAGGGGAGCGGCTATTCCCTGATCAACGGCGCCCCGAGCGGGGGCAACGTGACCAACGGCGGACCGAACCGGGTGCCCGCGCGCGCGGCCGCGTGCGCCTCCTGTCCCAGGGGGTGCAAGATGCGGCTGGCCAGCGCCGACAGCAACGAGGCGGTGTGCGCCGGCACCATGGTGGCCAACGTCGGCGGCGGCGGCATGTTCGGCGGCTTCGGCCGCAAGCCGGACCCGAACGCCATGCCCACGGCTCTGAGCCAGAAGCTGACGCGCCAGGCCAACGACCTCATGCACCGCTACGGCCTCGGCCACTGGCAGGTGATGGCCACCCGCGGCTATATCGAGGCCCTCGCCCGCGAAGGCGTCATCGGCAAGGGAAAGCAGATCGATTTCGAGCTGCCCCCCTCGGGAAGCTACGCCTATCACGAAACGATGTTCCGGACCATCGCCCTGCGCGAGGGTCCTCTCGGCGCGCTCGCGTGCGAGGGGGCGGCCCGCATGGCGGAAAAGCTCGGGCGCTACCAGAAAGACGTTTCGAGCGGCCTCCTGAAGCTGACGTACTACGGGACCCAGGAGCATTACGACTCCGCCACCCAGGTGGAATGGGGCTACGGCTCCATCCTGGGGGAGCGCGACCTGATGCTGCACCAGATGTCCAACTACCCGCTGCACTGGATGGCGCAGTCGGGCAACCCCTACCTCGACGCCGAGCAGGCCTCCAAGCTCTACGCCGAGGCGATGGTGCCCTACCAGGACGACCGCTACCTGGTCGATTACGGGGACGGGCCGACGGGGATCTATTCCGATTCCAAGGTCAAGCAGGTGGCCTGGGTCAAGCACTACGAGAAATTCTGGATCGGCGCGGGCGGGTTCTGCGGCTGGCGCTGGCCGCAGTGCATCACCAACAACTCCGCCGACCGGCGGGGGGCCACCCCGAACGCGGAGCCGAGGTTCTGGAACGCGGTGACGGGCCAGAACAAGACCTTCGCCGATTACATGGAACTCGGGCACAAGATCTTCACCCTCGACCGCGCCATCTGGGCGCTGCAGGGCCGGACGCGGGACATGGAGGTCTTCCCCGACTATGTCTACGACCAGCCCACCCGCGGCAGCGTCCAGCCGATGGTGGTCGACGGCAAATGGACCTACGCCACCGGCCAGGGGCGCAAGCTGGACCGCGCCAAGGTCGAGGACTGGAAGACCCGCTTCTACAAGTTCGAGGGGTACGATCCCAAGACCGGCATCGCCACGCGGGAGACCCTCGAGAAGATGGGGATGAAAAAGGTGGCGGACGCCCTCCAGAAACAGGGCAAGCTGGGCTGACCGCCTCTGAATCCTGAGGCTTCGGGCCGCGGGTCGCGCAGGCGATCCGCGGCCTTTTTTTTAGTGCGATCCGATCATCCCGACCGCGTCGGGGCGCGGGGCGTTACGGGCGTTGTCCCAGTACGGCGAGAGGGTGCGCAGGTTGGCGACGATGCCGGGAAACACCTCGATCACCCGGTCGATCTCGGCTTCGGTGGTGTAGCGGCTCAGGCTGAAGCGGACGGAACCGTGGACGGCCGTGAACGGCACCTTCATCGCCCGGAGCACGTGCGAGGGCTCGAGCGACCCGGAGGTGCAGGCCGATCCGCTCGAGGCGCAGATCCCGTATTCGCTGAGCTGAAACAGCATCCCCTCCCCCTCGATGTAGTGGAAGGAGATGTTGAGCGTATTCGGCAACCGCGGCGCCCCGCCCCCGTTGACCTCGACCGACGGGATCCTTTCCACCAGCCCCCGCTCCAGCCGGTCGCGCAAGCGCCCGATCCTGGCCTCGTCTTCCCGCGCGGTTTCGGTCGCGAGGCCGAGGGCCCGGCCGAGGCCGACGATGTAGGGGACGTTCTCGGTCCCCCCCCGCCGGCCCGATTCCTGGTGCCCCCCGAGCAGAAACGGGCGGACACGGGTGCCGCGGCGGAGGTAGAGGGCCCCGATCCCCTTGGGCGCGTGCAGCTTGTGCCCGGAAAAGGACAGGAGATCGACGTAGGGGAGCCCCCGCACCATGTCGATGGGCAGCTTCCCCACCGTCTGGGTCGCGTCGGTATGGAAGAGGATGCCCGGGTCGGTCTCCTTGACGATGCGCGAGAGCCGCTCGATGGGAAACACCACGCCGGTCTCGTTGTTGGCGTGCATGATCGACACCAGCAGGGTTTCGGGCGAAAGCGCGCGGATGAACCCCGGCATGTCGAGGTTCCCGTCCCGGTCCACACCCACATAGGTGACCGGGTGCCCGCCCCGTTCCATCTCCCGGCAGACCTCCAGCACGGCCGGGTGCTCGACCGTGGTGGTGACGATCTGTTTGCGGTTCGGGTTCGCGCGCGCGGCCCCCTGGATCGCGGTGTTGTTGCTCTCGGTCGCGCACCCGGTGAAGAGGATTTCTCCGGGAGCCGTCCCGCCCAGGCATTCCGCGATCGTCCGCCGCGCGGCCTCCAGCGCCTGACCCGTCTTCCGGGCGGGCTCGTACATGGAACTGGGGTTGAAATAGTCGTCGGTGAAAAACGGGATCATGGCCTCGTACACTTCGGGGGCGATCCGCGTCGTGGCGTTGTTGTCGAGATAGATGATGTCCATGTCCCGTCAGACCTCGATCACCCGGATCCGCTCGTCCACCTGTTCCTTCAGAATCCGCTCCACCATCATCTTCAGCGTCTGGGCCGCCCCCGCGCAGTTGGCGCAGGCGCCCTGGAGCCGGCAGTAGACCATGGTACCCTTGATGTCCACGATCTCGACATCGCCCCTGTCCATTTTCAGGGAGGGCCGGATGTACTCCTCCACCACCTTTTCCACCTTCTTGGAGAACTGGTAGGGGGAAAAATCGGCCGGCGGCGGCGCCTCGATGGAGACCAGGGGCAGCGGCGACCCAGCCCCGCCCGAGGCCGGGCTCTTCCCCTGCCAGACCCGGTCGAGCAGGTCCTGCAGTCCGCCGGGGACGTGGTGACAGCTGCCGCAGGCGCCGCCGGCCTTGATGGCGCTCGTTATCTGCGGGATGGTGCGCAGGTTGAGTTCCTTGATCTTGCGCAGGATGTAGGGCTCGGTGAGGGAGAAGCACTTGCACACCACCCGTCCCTCTTCCGTCTCCTGGTCATGGAGATCGATGCCCAGTGCCTTCAGGTCCACCCCGCGCCGCTGGGCCCAGTTGAAGACCGCCGCCTCCAGCGCCTCGGCCCCCATGACGGAGCAGTGGATCTTCTGTTCCGGGAGCCCCTCGAGGTAGGTCACGATGTCGCTGTTCTGGATCTTGAGCGCGGCGATCGGGGTGTACTCCCCCTTCTCGATGATGTCGCAGAGCGCCTCGGAAGCGGCGATGGCGGAGGTGCAGCCGAAGGTCAGGTATTTCGCCTCGGTGATGACGTCCTGGGTCGGGTCGCTGGGATGGCGCCGGACGCGGAAGGTGAACCGCATCGCGTCCCCGCAGGCGATCGATCCGTGCTCCCCCAGACCGTCGGGGTTTTCGATCTCGCCCAGGTGGGTGCCCGGCCTGCCGTGCACCGCGTCCATGAAAAGCTGCTTGGTCTTTTCGCTGTATTCCCAACCCATCGTCCGACTCCGTGTGATTTCCGGTGGCCCCGGTCCGGGCGGCGCCCCGCGCGGCGCCCCGCCCCCTCCGGCCGGGTGACTGTATACTATAGCGCTTCGGGAGGCTTCAGGCAAACGGGGAGGTGCGGACGAGGGGGGGGGACACGGCGGGGAAAACGGGCGGGGGGCTCAGCCGGCCTCGGCCACGCGCGGGAAGGTCCGGACGGCGCCCGGCTCGAACAGCACCCTCCAGGGGAGGGGGCCGGCCAGCAGGGCGTCCACATCCCGGGGCGCCATCGCCTTGGAGAAGTAGTACCCCTGGCCGAAATGGCAGTGCAGCGACTGGAGCATCCGCAGCTGCATGACGTTCTCGATCCCCTCGGCGATCAGTTCCATGTCCAGGTTCCGCCCCAGGTTCACGATCGCCTGCACGATCTTCCAGGTCTCCTCGCACAGCCCCAGGTTCCCGACGAAGGAACGGTCGATCTTGAGGCTGTCGATCGGAAAGCGGTTCAGGTAGCTGAGCGAGGAGTACCCCGTCCCGAAGTCGTCCATGTGGAGCCGGATGTTCATCGCCTTGATGTCCGAGAGGGTCCGGAAGACCGCCTCGGAGTTTTCCATGAGGGCGCTTTCGGTGATCTCCAGGCTCAGTCGGCGCGGGTCCAGTCCCGTCGCGCGCAGCACGTCGTCCAGTTCGCGGATGAGGTTGGGATCGGTGTAATGCCCGGGACAGAGGTTGACGTTGATGGTCAGCTCCTCCCCGCCCGCGAGCCTCCAGCGGGCCATCTGCCGGCACGATTCCCGCAGCACCCAGCTCTCCAGCGGCAGCAGGATGTCGGTGGACTCGGCGATGGCGAGGAAATCCTTGGGGAACATCATCTCCTCGCTCCGCTGCCAGCGGACCAGCGCCTCGAAACCGACCAGCCGCCCCGTCTTCAGTTCGGTGATCGGCTGGTAGTGGACCCGGAACTGTCCGCTGTCCAGGGCCCGGCGCAGGTCGGATTCCATTCTCAGGCGGGCGACGGCCGAAGACCTCATGTTCGCGTCGAAGATCTCGAACCTCCCCTTCCCCCCCCCTTTCGCCCGCTGCATGGCGACGTAGGCGTCCCGGATCATTTCGTCCGGATGGACGTGGTCCCGGGTGCTGACGGTGATGCCGATATGGGTGGTGGCGTAGATCGACTGACCGTCGACCAGGAAAGCCCGGGAGAGCTCCTTGTGCAGCCGGGAGGCGGCCCTGGCCGCCTGCTTGCCGTCGGAGGCCTCCTCGATCAGGAGCACGAAGTCGTCGTTGCCGAAATGGGCGACGGTGTCCTCCGCCGAAACACACTCCTGGATCCGGCGCGCCGCCTGCACGATCAGTCCGTCGGCGACCACGTGCCCGAGGCTGCCGGCGACCGTCTTGACTTCGCCGATCTCCACCACGGCGATGCCGAAGGAACGGGCGTTGTCACGCGTCCGCCGCAACGCATGCTCCACCCGGTCCAGGAACAGGAGGCGGTTGGGGAGCCCGGTGAGGGGATTGTAGACCTTGCGGTCGGTGATGTCGGTCTGCGACCCGGCGATCCGGTGGGCCCGGCCTTCCCCGTCGCGGCTCGCCAGCCCCCGGCAGAGGACCCAGCGGTAGGCCCCCTTCGCGTCCAGGATGCGGTACTCGCTCTCGAAATGACCGGTTTCCCCCTTCAGGTGCCGGGCGACGTTCTTTTCCACCTGCTCCCTGTCGGCCGGGTGGATCCTGCCGAACCAGTCCAGGGGGGAGCTCCCGATCTCGGGGTCCCGGTAGCCCAGCATCGATTTCCAGCGCGGGGAGAAATAGATCTCCTTCGACCGCAGATCCCAGTCCCAGAGCCCGTCGTTGGCCCCCTGGGTGGCGAGCGAATAGCGCTCCTCGCTCTCCCGCAGCTTCCTCTCCATGCGATGGCGGTAGAGGGCGATCTCGATATGGCTGTGCAGCTCCCGCTCCTCGAACGGCTTGATCATGTAGCCGAAGGGTTCCGTCACCTTGGCCCGCTCCAGGGTCTTTTCGTCCGCGCACGCGGTCAGAAAGATCACGGGGATGCCCAGCCGGGCGTGAATGGCCCGGGCCGCCTCGACGCCGTCCATCTCCCCCTTCAGGATGATGTCCATCAGCACCAGGTCGGGCATGGTCTGGTCCGCCTTGCCGATCGCTTCCGGGCCCGAGGTCGCGGCCCCGGCCACCTCGTATCCGAGCAGCCGGAGGCTGTTCTGGATGTCCATGGACACGATCGTTTCGTCCTCGACGACCAGGATCCGTCTCGGCTTCACAGGCGCTGTATTCGTCATCGTTCCAATCCTTGATATGAGGGGCCGCGGCGCTCCCGCCCGGCGCCCGAACCGTTACGTCCTGGCATGGGGGATCACGATCGCGCAGGCGAACCCGCTGCGGCTCCGGAATTCGATCGTCCCCCCCAGCTGCTCGGTCAGGCTCCGGACCAGCTTCAGCCCGAGGGAATCGCACCGGTCGGGGTTCCAGTCCGGGGCGCATCCGACGCCGTCGTCCCGGACCGAGAGATGCAGCCCCCCGTCGCTGCCGGCGTAGAAACGGACGTCGATGCACCCGTTTTTCCCCTCCGGGAAGGCATACTTGAACGCGTTCGACACCAGTTCGTTGATGACCAGGCCGCAGGGGATGGCGACATCGAGACTCATCGGCACCGATTCGACCTCGAGGTTCAGGCGGATGGCCGAGGCGTTGACCCGGTAGGACCGGACCAGGTGCCCCGTGAGGCTGCGCACGTAGCCGGAGAAATCGATCCTGGCCAGGTCGCTGGACTGGTACAGCCGTTCGTGAATCAGGGCCATGGCCTTCACCCGGTCCTGGCTCTCCTTGAACTTCTGGTTCGCCTGGGGGTCCTCGATCTCGGCGCTCTGCAGATTCAGGAGGCTCGAAATGATCTGGAGGTTGTTCTTGACGCGGTGGTGGATCTCCTTGAGCAGGACCTCCTTCTCCTGGAGCGACGCCTTGATCTGCTCCTCCGCCCGGCGGCTGGCCGTGACATCCTGGTATTGCCACAGGTGGTAGCGGTTGCCGGCGTCGATCGAAAGGGGTACGTAATTGCGCAGGAAGGCGCGCTCCTGCCACGCGATCTCCTCCCCGAGCACCGGTTCCGCGTCCCTGATGACGGATTCGATCCTCTCGGCGAACTCCGCCGTCTGGGCGAAAAGGAGGCGGCTGTCGATCCCGAGCAGCGACCCGCGCTGGACGGGGACCCTGAACATGTCGGTGAAGGACTGGTTGACGTGGGTGATCCGGCGCTCCTCGTCCTCGACCACGACGCCCGAATGGAGGTGGTCGATCAGGCTGGAAAGGAGCACGGTGGCGGCGCGGAGGCTCTCCTCGGTCTTCTTCTGCCGGGTGACGTCCTCGGCGATGCCGACGACGCGCTCCACCTTCCCCGCCTGGTCCCGGACCGGGAACGCGCGGTCGTGGATCCAGCGGATCGACCCGTCGGGACGCTCCACGCGGTATTCCTCGTCATACTCGTTCCACCCCTGCCGGATGAGGGCCTCCGATATCCTGCCCCGGTCCTCGGGATGGATCGCCTGGATCCAGGAGGAGGGGTTGCGCTGCAGGCTCGCGCACGTCCGCCCCCACACCTCCTCGTAACCGGGGCTCACGTATTGCTTGGCCCGGCCGTCCGGGGCCGATATCCAGAACACCGCCTGGATGTTGCCGGTCAGCTGCCGGAACTGCTGCTCCACCCGGACGCTCGCGATGATGGTGCCCAGAATCTGCCCCGCCATCTTCAGCCCGTCGATTTCCGAAAGGGGCCACTCCCGGTCGACGAAACACTGCTCCAGCCCGATGCAGCCCCACAGCTGCCCGTCGACGAACATCGGGACGATGACGCCCGAACGGATCCCCATCGCCTCGAGGATCTCCCGTTTCTTCCTGTCGACATCCCGCGCGTGGAACACGACCGGGTGCCCGCCGTAAAACCGGTCGGACATCTCGTCGATCATCTGGCTCCGGATCAGGTCCAGGACCTTGCGGTCCCCCTCCTCCTTCGCGAGCGCCGAACTTTCCCACTCGTAGCGGCAGGCGTCCCCCACCTGCCCCCCCAGTTCCGGGGTCCGGCTGTCCATCAGGTAGACACGCGTCACCGCGGTCGCTTCCCCGAGTCTCCGGATCACGTCACGGGCACCGGTCTCCCATCCCGTGTTCCCCAGGAACTGGCGCGCCGCGTGACTGACCGCGTCCAGGATGGCGTTCCGGCGTTCCATCTCCCCCTCGATCGAACGCGTGCGGGTGATCCCCACCGCGATCGCGTGGGCGTTGACGGAAGCCGCGCACACGATCGCGAGCCAACCCCAGCCGGCGGCCGGCGCGGCGTCCACTGTCGCCAGCAAAAGAGCGAAGGCGCCGCCGATCAGGGGCGCCGCGATGCTCGTCCCCTCCAGCCCCCGTCGGACCGCGACCCACACCAGCGGGGCCGAAAGCAGGATGAAGGCATAGAGCCTGTCCGGCGCCGGGCGGGTGAAGACGAACCAGAGGGCGGCGCCCGCAAGGCAGAGGAAAGCGAGGGCGAAGAAGGTGCTGCGCCGGTCCATGCGCAGCGGCCGGAGGAAACCGGCCCGTTCATCCCTGACCCCGAACAGCGCTGCCTGCAGCCGGGGACCGAGATGGATCACGAGCAGCGGGGTCAGCAGGAGCAGGCCGCAGGCGTACCCCACCAGCGGCGGCGCGAACTCCCCCAGCAGGCGGCTCCAATCCCCCGGTGCTTCCAGGGCCCCCGGCAGGATGGCGGCCGCGGCGCACAGGACCGCCCCGCCCGCGGAGACCCCCAGGAAAAAGGCGAGGTCCCTCCCCCGGCGCAGCGTCGCGCGGTGCCCGGACAGGAACCGGAGCAGGAGGGCGGCCGCCCCGATTTCCACCAGGACGACCGCCGCGCCGATACCGAGCGCCCAGGCGCCGGAATAGGCGGGGTCGTGGAACCAGAAGGAGTGGACGAAGGCGGCGGCGGCCACCACCGGGGCGTATCCCAGGCCGCAGGAGAGAAGGAGTCCGACGTTCAAGCCGGCGTGGAGGCCGAATTCCCCCGTAAACGCGGACACTCCCAGGGCCCGCACCCCCCAGAGCAGGGCCGCATAGAGGCCGAGGTAGAGGGCCGCGGGCACGATCAGGCGCATGTGGTAGCCGAACCTGGGGGCCAGGTTGAAATCGGAGTCGAGAAGCGCGGTTTCCAGTTTGAAAGCGTTTTGCATTTTCCGGCATTCCTATGGATACAACGGCTTATCGTCGCCCCGGGGCCGTAACTATAGGCAAGAATTGCATCCATCCCGGCCCGCGGGCCGCGGGGATGCGGCGGGAGTGTGGTAGAATGGCCCGTAACGGGCGGCCACCATGAGACTGAGCGAATTCGAGGAGATCGTCGCGAAAGCCCTGCGGGGGGTGCCCCGGCGCTTCAGGGACATCCTGGAGCGGGAGGGCATCCCGGTGCTGGCGCGCAACCGGGTCCCCGGGCCGCTGCGGGAAAAGGACCGGTTGCTGTTCGGGCTCTTCGTCGGGGTGCCCTACACGGAACGCTCCGCCTTCGACCTCGAAATGGAGCCCACTCGCATCGAGCTGTACCGGGAGAGCTTCGAGGAGGCCTTCCCCGACCGCGGGGAAATGGAGGCCGAAATCGTGAAGACCGTGATCCACGAAATCGGCCACTATTTCGGCTTTTCCGAACAGGAGCTCGAGCGCCACGGCCTCTGACCGGCCGGGGACGGCCCCGCGGGCCCGCTAGGGATGCTGCGGCGCCATGTCCAGCCCCATCGTCTCGGGCAGCCCGAACATGGCGTTCATGTTCTGCAGCGCCGAACCCGCCTGCCCCTTGACCAGGTTGTCGATGTGGCTGATGACGCGGAAAACGCCCGTGCGCTCGTCGGTGGCCACGGTGACGATGACGCGGTTGGAACCGCGCACGTCGCCCGTCCCCACCGCCTCGCCGAAGTCGCGCACCTGGAGAAAGGGCTCCCCGGCGAAGGTGTCCCGGTAAGCCTCCAGGACCTTCCGGTGCGTCACCCCTTCCGGGAGCCGGCCGTAGAGGGTGGAGAGAATGCCGCGCACCATCGGCACCACCTGCGGCGTGAAGGTGACACGCACCTCGGCGCCGGCAAGCAGACCGAGTTCACGCTCGACCTCCATCACGTGCTGATGTCCGGTCAGCCGGTAGGCGTTCGCGTTCTCGTACCGCTCTGGGAAATGAAAGCCGGCCGCAGGCTTCTTTCCCGCGCCCGAAACGCCGGTCTTGCAGTCGCAGCAGATCCCCTCCCTTTCCACCACCCCGTGCTTCACCGCGGGCCAAAGCCCGCAGATGCAGCTCATGGCGAAGCACCCGGGGTTCCCCACGACGCGCGCCTTCCGGACCCGGTCGCGGTGGAGCTCGGTCAGCCCGTAGACGCTCTCCCGCAGCAGGTCGGGCGCCTTGTGCACCGGGTCGCGCGAGATCCGGGTGGCGTATTCACGATACAGCGCCTCGGAGTCGAAGCGGAAGTCGCCGGAGTAGTCGATGACCCTGCGTCCGGCGGCCACCTCGGCGGGGGCCGCCGCCTGCCCGACCCCGTCGGGCGTCGCGAAGAAAACGACGTCGGCCGCGGTCTCCCGCGCCTCGGCGGAATCGGGCGCGACGATGACCTGGTCGCAGAAACCCCTCAGGTAGGGCCACATGTCGCTCAGCCTGCCGCCCACCCCCTGCACGTCGACCAGCGCCGCCAGGGAGGCCTCTCGATGCCGCAGCAGCAGCTCCACCAGCCCGATCCCCCCGTAACCGCCCGCTCCCACCAGCTTCACTCGTACCATCGCATCCTCCTCAACCCGCGCCGCCGCGGCCGCGCCGTGCCCCCATGTCGTCCGTGAACCAGGGCGTTCCTCAGGCGATCTTGTCCAAAACAAGGCCCGTATTCACCCGATTGCGAATATGGGGCCATGATCCCAGCAATGACGGCGCTTTGTCAAATCCTGCCTCCAAAAGGCTGCCGCGGGGGATCAGGGGTGCAGCAGTTCGCGCGCGGAAAGGAGGATTTCGATGGTCCCCTTTTCCCGGAGCCTTGCGACCAGGGCCTCGAGCTCCTCGCCGACCTTGTGCTTCCGCAGGCGCTCCTCCAGCTGCGGCCGCACGTCTTCGAAGGTGAACCGCCCCTCCGGCCTCCGCTCCACCACCTCCAGGATATGGTACCCCTGGCGGCTGCGGACCATGCCCGCCTCCCCCACGGGGAGGGAAAAGGCCGCCTCGGAGTATTCCGGGGGCAGGCTCCCGCGCGTGCCGAATCCCATCTCCCCCCCGAGGGTGCGGGAGGGGTCCATGGAGTGTTCCGCCGCCAGATCGGCGAAATCCTCCCCGCGGCGCACCCTGTCGAGCAGGCTCCGGGCGAGCCGCCGCGCCTCCTCTTCCCCCTCTCCTCCTTCGACCCGGATGAGGATCTGGCGGGTCCGGACGATCTCGGGGTGCTCGAGTTCCTCCGGGTGGGCGGAAAAATGCTCCCGCATCTCCTCCTCGGAAACGACGACCTTCCCGTGGACCGTCTCCTCGAGGTATCTGGCCGTGACCAGGTTCTCGCGCAGTTTCCTTTCCCAGGAGGCTCGGTCGAGGTTCTGCCCGGCCAGGGCCGCGTCGAGTGCCGCGTCGCTCTTGAACGATCCGCGGGATTTCTCCATTTCAGCCGCCACCTCCGCCTCCGACACCCGGACCCCTGCAGCGGCCGCCGCCTGCAGGACCAGTTCGGCGTTGATCAGCGCCGTGATCTTGCCCAGGACCAGTTCCCCCCGGTACTCGGGGCGCAGGTCTTTCCATTCCGGATCGCCGATGGCGCCCAGTTCCCGGCGCACCTCCAGCTCCAGGTCCCGGCCGGGGATCTCCGTCCCGTTCACCCGCGCTACCACCGCGGGGAAAATCCCCTCCAGGCCGCGATCCCCCTCTCCGGCGAGGCCGGGCGAGGCCAGGAGCGCGGCCAGCAAAGCCGCCAGCGCCCGCTCAGACAATGTCATGCACCCTCTCCCCCATCGATTTCATGCGCCTAAGCTAACACAGCGGACTCCGGTTTTCATGTTATAATCGACCCCCTGCGGCCCGCCGCTCGCGGGGCGCGGGAACGGAATCCACAAGGGTGAAAGGGACGGAAGAGAAGGACCATGCTCCACGAAAAACAGAACTCCACGAAACGGCACTCCATTGACCTGTCCGGAAGAAGCATCCTCGCGGCCCTGTCGCTCCTCGCGGCGCTCGCGGCCCTTCAGGGGGCTCCTCCCGCGCAGGCGGAACTCCCGGTGGTGCGGGCGGTCCTCTTCAGTTCCCCTACCTGCTCGCACTGTGCCGAGGTCAGGGAGAAGGTGCTCCCCCCCCTGGCGGCCCGTTTCGGGCCCCAGCTCCAGGTAGCCATCGTCAGCACCGCCAGCCCGAACGGGCAGGAACTGTTTCTCGCGGCCTGCATGAAGCACGGGCTCCTGCAACTGTCGGTCCCGCTCCTGGTCGTGGGAAACAAGGCCCTGGTGGGAAGCCTCGACATCCCGAACGAGTTTCCGGGCCTCATCGAGACCCACCTGGCGTCGGGGGGTGTGGACTGGCCCGCGATCCCCGGGCTGCAGACGATGCTGGCCTCGGCAGGGGCTCCCCAGGCGCCGGCGGCGGCCTCCACGCGGACCTCTCCGCCCTCTCCGGCCCCGCCCGCACCGAAGCCGGCCGCGCCTCTACCGGAACCGGTCGCGGGTGCTCCGGCGCCCCCGGCGGCCCCCAGGCCGTCGCCTCCGGCCGCCCCGCGGGCCGCGGCCACCGCGACGGCGGCGACGCTGCCACCCCCGGAGAATGCGCCCTCCCGGATCCCGGGGCCGGATTCCGATCCCTCGACCCCGCTCCCGAACGCGGAGCCACAACCCGGGACACCGGTCGCCGAATCCCGGAGCCCCGAACCGGCATCTCCCGCTTCCGGCATCATCGACCTGACCGGGGGGGAACGGATACCCGGAGTCCTGGAAAAGATCCTCCGCGATCCTTACGGCAACGGCCTCTCGATCCTGCTGCTCCTCGCCATGACCGCGGTGGTGCTGGCTTCCCCGAAAATTGCGCGACGCGCCCGGGCGGCGCATGGGGAGATCCGCAGGCCGCGCCTGGACGCGCTCGTCCCGCTCCTGGTCGTGGCGGGGCTCGTCGTCGCCGGGTACCTGTCGATCGTGGAAGTACGGGAGGTCGAGGCCGTCTGCGGCCCCGTGGGGGACTGCAACACCGTGCAGCAGAGCTCCTACGCGAAGCTTTTCGGCATCCTCCCCATCGGAGTACTGGGACTCGGCGGTTTCCTGGCCATCCTGACCGCGTGGGCGCTGCGCCGCTGGGGCCCCTCCCGGATTTCCCTCCAGGCGGCGGTGGCTCTCCTGGCGCTGACGGCCTTCGGGGTGCTCTTTTCGATCTACCTGACGTTCCTGGAGCCCTTCGTGATCGGCGCCACCTGCCTCTGGTGCCTCAGTTCGGCCGTGATCATGACCCTGCTGTTTCTGCTCACGCTCGGGCCGGGGGCCGGGGCCTGGAAGGAGCTCGGGAAGAGCCCCGGGGCATAGGGCTCGGCTACTCTCCGGCCGCGTCCCCGACGGCGCCGAAGACGACGACGCTCTTTTCGGCGACCGCCGCGGCCGCGTGCCGCGTCCAGTCCAGGTCGATGGTCCCCTCCGGAAGCGGGCGGACCCGCAGGGCGACGACGGCCTTGACGCAGTAATCGGAGTTTTTCTCGTACTCCCGGCTGTAGCGGTGACGCTCCGGGACCCGCGCCACGCAGGCTTCGGTGGCCCGGATGGAGATGTCGGGGATCCCCGGGTTCTTCATCTGGGGCGCCACCACGCGCAGCGGCCCGCTCCCCACCAGCCTCCCTTCGGCGGAGATGGAAGCGGCGGGGTAAGGCTCCCCGTTGACGGTGAAGGAAAGCAGGATGTCGGCGTCGGGCAGCGGCACCCCCGCCCTGAGCCCCCGGGCGCCGTATCGGACCCAGCCGCATTCCCCCAGGGTCGCCTCGTCCAGCCCCAGGACCGGGGCCGCCTGGGGATATTTCTTCCGCAGCTGCTCGATGGAAAAGGTCGTGGTGTACCCGTCCAGGCTGATGACGTCGACGCTCGACGCCCCCTTTCGCATCCCGGCGGCCTCCAGCACGTCGATGAGGCGGAAGCCGCCGAGGTCCGAATAGCTGTCGCCGTCCCTGGACTTGCTCACGTTGACGAACAGGGCCTGCTCGAGCACCGGGACGTCGCGCTTTTTCAGCTCGTCCAGGGAGAGGATCACGTGCGGGGCCGGGGGGAGGTCGGGCCGGCTCGCGGCGTCCCCGGGATGGGTCGCCGCCCGGATCTCGTCGGCATTGGAAAACCCGTCCCGGTCGGAATCGCGCGCGGCGATCGCCCCGAACGCCCCGGCGGCGCGCCCCGCCTCGAGGTAGTCCCTCCCGTAGGGGTTCAGGGTATCCCCTTTCCTGCGGCCGTAATCGGTCACCCGGTGGCAGGAATCACAGCTGCTGAGCACCACGGCGCCCTCCTTCGCCCCGGGGGGCGGGGCCGAAATGCGGCTGTGGCAGGCGTCGCAGGTGTCCATCCGGGTCCCCTCGAGGTGCGGATGCGCGCCGACGAAGATTTCCGAGTCCTGTTCCTGGTGGGTCCGGTAGGCGGCCGTTCCGGCGCCGGCCACGAGGAGGAACGCCGCGCCCAGCGCGGCCGTTGCGGGTTTGATTTTGCGGAGGAAATGCATGCTCTCGTCTCCCGGTAGCGGCCCTCGGGCCGGTAATGTCTGCGCGCCCATGCGCGAAAAGATCTTACCTAAAGCTACCTTTACTTACAACTATGGAGACGAGAGGACAAATAGTACCGCAAAATGCTATTTAACCTGGATCACGGCCCGCTCCGCGGCGACGGGGAGGATGGGGACCTCGCCGATCTTCACCAGGTCGGCCACCGATTGCGGAAGCCTGCGGTAGTTGAGGGCGCCGGTGATCGTGAGTTCCCCCCGGGCGATATCCGCCGGGATCTCCCAGCGGTAGCGCTCCACGACCGCCTCGAGCGGCCTGAGGCGGTTGTCGAAAACGCCGGTGTCGGCCGCGTACCACTGCGCGACGGTCTCCTCCCCCAGCGGGTTGAGGAACACCTTCCGGAACAGGCGGTCCCCTTCGGGAAGCGCATCCCGCGGGACCCCCTTGAAGTCGGCGATCCCCATCATCCGGCCGAGGTCATGCCAGGCGGGCCGGTTGGTGGTCACGCTGTAGCTCTTCCCGGCCGGATCTCCCGCGGCCGGGGACGCCGGGATATGGTAGGTCTTCCCCGCCGCATCGCGCGCTTCCATCCTGAGCCAGAGCTGCCGCTCCTCCGTCGATCCCGTGGGGATGCGGTGGCCGGCGCGGTGGTTGCTGATCACGACCGAAATGTCGAGCGTCCGGCCCGCGGCCGTCTCCCCCGTCGCCGGGTAGAGGTACAGGGTCGCCGCCCCGCGGAGCATGGCGGGGGAGTAGGCGCCCTGGAACAGGTGCTGCGCCACGTCGGGCCGTTCCTTCCCCATGACGGCCGCCTTCCCCGCCGCCGCCGGAACGTGGCAGCGGAGGCACGTAATCCCCGCCTCCCGGTAGGGGCTGAGGCTCCACTCCCGGTAGGTCTCCTTGACCGGGGCCCCGTAAGGACTGCTTTCGTCGTGGCAGGTTCCGCACAGCTCGGCCCCCTTGAAGAGGGGGGAGTAGGCGGCTTCGTGCCCCATGGGGGCGGCGTCCCTGCGCGAACCGTGTTTGACCTTGCCCGGGCTGACGACGTAGTTCCCGTTGATTGGGGCCTCGCCGTCAAAGCCCGTCATGGCGTGGCACATGTCGCAGGAAACCCCGTCGGCCTTCGGATCGGCTTTCCCCGCTTCGGGCGGCGGCACGTCCCCCGCCAGAAAGGCCTGGGGCGCATGGCACTGGATGCATCCGGCTTCCACCGGGGCCACCCTGGGCTCGATCCGGGTGTGGGGGAGCGCCAGCCGGAAATACTCCGCCTGGTCCCAGGGGAGGGCCTGCGACCGGGCCATGGCCGATCTTTCGTACTGGAGCGCGATCTCCTTGTGGCAGACGGCGCAGCGCTCGGACGGCTCGAAGGCGTCGTAGGGGTGATCCCCCATCTTCGCCCCTGCGCCCGGCTGCCCGGCATCCCCCCGCTGCCACCCCGCGAGCAGCAGCAGCGCCGCGGCCACGGACAGCAACAGCCCCGTTCTTCCCCTCTTTCTCCCCATGGCCCGCACCTCCCCTGGCCCGGCCGTTCCGGCGGGTCCCGCCGGAACGGCCGGGGCGACGGCGACTGCACCAACGGCCCGCCTAGTGATCCGTGAACGGATCCCAGACTTTCCATACGTTGCCGACCAGCTCGGGCGCCGGCTTGAGCGTCTTCTTCCCCGGTTCCCAGCCCGCCGGGCACGCCTCGGTCCCCTTGGCGGCGCGCACGTACTGGTAGGCCTGGATCTGGCGGACGGTCTCATTGAATTTGCGTCCGACCGGGGGGGTCAGCACTTCCATCGCCTGAATGACGCCGTCGGGATCGATGATGAAGCGGCCCCGGTAATCGACGCCGTCCTCCGCATCGTAGACGCCGTACAGGGACCCGATATTCCCTCCCCCGTCCGAAGCCATGTAGAAGGGGATGTCCTTCTTGGCCATCTTGGACAGTTCCTGGTCGTTCCAGACCTTGTGCACGAACTGGCTGTCCACGCTCATGGAGATGACTTCAACGCCCAGCTTGGCAATCTCGTCGTACTTGGCAGCGACCGCTGACACTTCGGTCGCTCAAACGAAGGTGAAATCCCCGGGATAGAAACAGAGCAACACCCACTTGCCCTGGAAATCGGACAATTTCACCGTGGTGAATCCGCCCTTGTGATAGGCCGGCGCCTCGAACTCGGGCGCCTTGGTTCCTACTTTCACCGATGACATATCTGTTCTCCTCTCGATCAGGTTTGTGCCCGTTCCATCGCTTTTCACGCACCTGATTGTACCCCAACCGCGCGTCCCGTTGCCAGCGGTTACGGCCGCACTCCTGTCATCGCGCGCCCCCTTTGAGTTATAATAGGGATCCTTCGAAGACCACCAGGACCGTCACGACCGTGCAAAGGAGGGGGCATGCCCGGACAACCGCCCGCAAGCTGCGAATTCGACAGCGACAAGCTTCTGGTCCAGGTGGACCTCACGATTTCCGGGGGGGTGGAGGCCATCGCCCCCGTCCTCGAAAAGATCATGGCCATCGTCAAGGGGATGGGATGCGCCAGGGACCGGGAGTTCGAAGTGGAACTGGCCCTGGGCGAAGCCCTCGCCAACGCCATCCGGCACGGCATCGCCCGCGCCCCCGGGGGGAAGGTCCAGTGTTCGGTCGCCTGCGACCGCGAGCGGGGCATGCTCATAGTCGTCCGGGACCCGGGCCCCGGGTTCGACCCCGCCTCCATCCCGAGTCCCGTGACGGGGCAGAATCTCTTCTCGACCGGGGGACGCGGCATCTTCCTCATCAACCGGCTGGTGGACGAGGTCCGCTTCGAAAAGGGGGGGACCGAAATCCGGATGAAGGTGACTCCCCCCCGCTGACGCGCTCCGGGGGCGCTCCCCCGAGGCGCCGCCCGACAAATCCGGTTGCCGTCGCGGCGCGGCTGTGCGATGGTGTTCCCTGCGGCGAAGGGAACCGGCCATGGAATGGACGACGCTTCGGGATTTCGGGATCGCGCTTCTGATCGGGGCCCTGGTGGGCGCCGAGCGGGAGAACCACAAGCGCGCGGAGGACCCTTCCGGCAACAGCGGCCTGAGGACCTTCATCCTGCTCGCCATGGCGGGGGCGGTTTCCGCCTGGATCGGCGCCCGCACGGGCACCCCGTGGATTTTCGTCGCCACCCTGGCCGTAGCGGGCGCGGGCCAGATCGGCAGCTACGTGACCCACGGCCGGCGGAGGCCGGAATCGAACGGCTGGACCACCGAGGCAGCGGCGCTCTGCGTCTGCCTGCTCGGCGGGATGACGATGCTGGGATACCCAGAACTGGCCGTGGGGCTCGGCATCGTCACCACGGCCATCCTGGCTTACAAGGACCCGATGCACGGCTGGGTCACCCGGCTGGGGCGGGACGATATCTACGCCGGGCTGAGGCTCCTCTTCGCCTCGTTCATCGTGCTCCCGCTCCTCCCCGACCGGACGGTGGACCCCTGGGACGCCCTCAACCCCTACAAACTCTGGCTCCTGGTCATCCTGATCTCCACCCTCTCCCTGGTCGGTTATGTCGCCACCCGCTGGCTGGGACCGGGACGGGGCACCGCGCTGACCGGGCTGACGGGGGGAGTGGTGTCCTCCACCGCCGTCACCCTCTCCTTCGCCCGGGGCGAGAGGGATTCGGGGCGGGCCGACTCGGGGGACCTTTTCGCCCTGGGGATCCTGATCGCCTGGGGGGTGATGTTCCCGCGGGTGCTGGTGGAAGTGGCGGTGGTGTACCCCCCGCTCCTCGCCGGGCTGGCGCCCCCCTTCATAGCCATGGGCCTGGCTTCGTTCGGGGCGGCCGCCTTCTTCCATCGCCGCAGCCTCCGCGCCCGGACCGGGGGCCACGGGACCACCCGGGAAGTCCCGCTGAAAAACCCCTTCAGCCTCACCCGCGCCGTCAGTTTCGGCCTGGTTTTCGCCCTGGTGCTCGTGACCGTCAGCATCGTCCGGGATCGCTTCAGCGCGGGCGGGCTCTACCTGGTCTCGTTTCTGGCCGGCCTGACCGACGTGGACGCCATCACCCTCTCCATGGCCGGCTTCGCCCGGACCGGGGGGGGGCTGGAAACGGCCGCGGGCGCCATCACCCTGGCCGCCCTGGCCAACACCTTCGTCAAATGCGCCTTCGTCCTCCTCTTCAGCAGCAGGGCGCTCAAGAGGAGGGTGCTTCCGGCGACGCTCGTCATCGCGGTTGCGGGCGCCGCCGCGCTCTGGCTGGCCTGACCCCGCAGGTGCCGTCCCCCTACCAGTGCGGCTGGTTGCCCATCCTGCGCCCCATGACCTCCTGCGTGTCCATCACCACCACGAACGCTTTCGGGTCGACGCCGGTGATCGCCTTCTTGATCTGGGGAAGGTCCCTGAAGGAGATGACGGTATAGAGGACGTGCTGCGCCTCCCCGCTGTACGCCCCTTTCCCTTCAAGGATGGTCACGCCGCGCCGGTCCTTTTTCAGGATCTCCCGCGAGATCTCGGGCCAGTGCTCGGAGACGATCAGCATGGTCTTCCTCTTGCTGAGCCCCATGACGACGAGGTTCATCATCTGCGCGCTCACGTAGATGAACAGGAGCGTGTACAGCGCCATGTCCAGGGAAAAGATCAGCGCGGCCCCGAGGAGCAGGCCGGCGTTGAAGAGAAGCGAGGTGGTCCCGACCTTGACCGAAAACTTCTTGTTGAGGATGACGGCCAGAATGTCCACGCCCCCGGCGGACCCGATCGACCGGAGGATGAGGCCGCTTCCGCAGCCGTTGATGATTCCCGCGAGCATGCCCGCCAGGATCGGGTCCGAGACCGGGACCGGCACGCGCACGAAATGGAGCGCGGCGGAAAGGATCGTCATCCCCAGGATGCTGTAGAGGAAAAAACGCCGGCCGACGAACTTCCATCCGACGAGGAAAAGCGGGATGTTGAGCAGAAAATAGACGAGGCCCAGGGGGAGGGCGTCGCTCACGAGGTGGATGAGGAGCGTGACCCCGGTGAACCCCGCGCTGAGGAACCCCTGCGGGAGCAGGATGCCGTTCACCGCCGCCGCGCACAGGGCGCTCCCCACGAGGATCAGTACGATATTCCAGGCCAGGGTCTTCACCGCCCCTCCAATTTCCGGCCCCCGCGGGGCCTATTCGCTCTTGAGCGACCGTTCCATCAGTTCGCCGATAGCCTCCCTCGGGCCGATCGCGCCGCGCAGGAGGCGCCCGACCATCGTCGCTATCGGCATGTCCACCCCGAGGCGCCGGGAGAGCTCGAGCACGGCTTCGGTGGTCTTCACCCCCTCGGCCACCTCGCGCATCGGTCCCAGGATGTCGCCGAGGGTCCGCCCCTTCCCCAGTTCGACCCCCACCCCGCGGTTCCGGCTCTGCGCCCCGGTACAGGTGAGCACGAGGTCCCCCATCCCTGCCAGCCCGGCCAGGGTCTCCTGCTTCCCGCCGCAGGCCGCGGCCAGGCGGGAAATTTCGGCCAGCCCCCGCGTGACGAGGGCGGCCATGGGGTTATGCCCCAGCCCCAGCCCCTCGATGACGCCCGCGGCGATGGCGATGACGTTCTTGACCGCGCCCCCCAGTTCCACCCCCACCACGTCCTCGGAAGCGTACAGGCGCAGCGTCCGGGAGGAAAACTCCCGCTGGATCCGCTCCGCGACCTCCGGGCAGCCGGAGGCCGCCACGAGCGCCGTAGGCTCCCCGCGCGCCACCTCGCGAGCGAAGCTCGGTCCCGACAGGACCGCGATCCGGGGAGTGAAGCGGGAGCGGAGAACCTCCCCGATGACCTCGCTCATGCGCATCAGCGTCGCCTGTTCCAGCCCCTTGGTGGCGCTCACGAGCACCTGGCCCGCCCCCAGGAGCGGGAGCATGCGTTCGTACAGGGCGCGGCAGACGTGCGACGGCATCACCGTCAGCACGATCCCCGCCGGCCCGATCGCCTCCTCGAGGCTCGAGGTGGCCCGGACGGCGGCGGGCAGGACGACATCGGGCAGAAAGAGCCGGTTCCGCCCCTCCTCCCTTATGGAGGCGACCACCTCCTCCTCGCGCGCCCAGAGCCGGACGCCGTGCCCCATGTCCGCCAGCGCACCCGCGAGCGCCGTCCCCCAGCTCCCCGCCCCGATGACGGCGACCTCTGCCATGACCCCTCCTCCCGTGGTCAAAATAGCACACCGGCGCGAGGGCTTGGGGAAGAAGTCCCATAATTTTCGGCCCGGCGGGCGATTGGGAATTCCCAAACCCGCCGGTTGCCGTCATAATGTCCCCATGCTGAAGCGACAGAAAACAGGGTCCGTGCTTTGCCCCTCGTGCGGCAAACTGGTCGGGGTGAAGGACGAGGTCTGCTACAACTGCGGCCGGCGCAACCCCGGGATGTGGGGCTTCGCCGGGGTGTTGCGCCGTGCGGGGGGCAGCCTCGGGTTCGTCCCCGTGGTCCTGTACGGCTGCGCGCTGCTGTACGCGGCCACCCTCTTCATGGACCCGCAGGGGATCCGGATGTCGGGGCTCTCCATCCTCTCCCCGAGCACGCGGAGCCTGGCCGCCTTCGGCGCCAGCGGCGCCATCCCCGTGTTCGGCTACGACCGCTGGTGGACCGTCCTGTCCGCCGCCTGGCTTCACGGCGGGCTGCTGCACATCGCGTTCAACCTGCTCTGGATACGCCAGCTGGCCCCGGCGGCGGCCGAGCTGTACGGGGCCTCCCGCGCGGCCATCATTTACACGGTCGCCTCCATCGCCGGGTTCCTGCTGAGCAGCCTCTGGGGCATCCCGCTGACGGTGGGGGCCTCCGCCCCCATCTTCGGGCTGCTGGGGGCGCTGGTGGCCTACGGCCGGCGCACCGGGAGCCGCCAGGTCGGCAGCCAGGCGCTGACCTACGCCGCGATCCTTTTTGTTTTCGGGTTCCTGATGCCCAACATCGACAACTTCGCCCACCTGGGGGGGTTCGTGGGGGGATTCCTCGCGGGCCGGGTGCTCAACCCCCTCCTCCCCGAGCGGGTGGCGCACACGATCGCGGCCCTCGTCTGCCTGGGGCTGACGGCCCTCTCCATCGTCGCTTCGGTGGCCACTTCGGGGATTTTCTTCGCGCGGTGATCAGCCGCCGATACGGATCATCTCGATCTTCCGGCGCGACCCCGGCTCGTAATCACCCGCTTTCATCGCCTCCAGGCGCTCTTCGGAGTAACGGTCGGTCCTCGATTCCCAGGCGGACCGGATGGTCTGCAGGATTTCCCCGTCCCCGGCGCCGCCGCGCAGAAGGCGCTTGAGATCGAGACTCCGGTCGGAAAAGAGGCAGAGGACGAGCTTGCCGTCGGCCGTCAGGCGCGCGCGCGTGCAGCCGGCGCAGAAGGGCTCGGTCACCGAGGCGATGACGCCGATGTTGCCCTTCCGGTCGGCATACGCGTAATTGACCGCGGGCGCGCTCGGGTCGGTTCGCCCGGCCTCCTCGAGGGGATACCGCGCGTGGATGAGATCCAGGATCTCCCCCTTGGGTATCATGTTCTCCGATACCCAGTGGTTGGAGTTCCCCACATCCATGAACTCGATGAACCGGAGCCAGAACCCGTTCTGCCGCGCGAACTCGACCAGGGGGAGGATGTCGTCGTCGTTGACGCCGCGCTGGATCACGGAATTGATCTTGATCGGATCGAAGCCCAGGAACCGGGCGGTCAGCAGCCCCTCCAGGACGCCGGCCAGGTCGTCGCGCCGGGTCAGGGCACGGAATTTCGCGGGACTCAGGGTGTCGAGGCTCGCGTTGATCCGCCCGAGGCCCGCGCGGAGCAGCCCCGCCGCGTGCTCTTTCAGGTGCGAGGCATTGGTCGTCAGGGAAAGGTCCCTGAGCCCTCCCAGGCCGGCGAGGGCGGAAACCAGGGTATCCAGCCCGTGCCGCAACAGGGGCTCCCCCCCGGTGAGCCGGATCTCCTCGACCCCCGACCGCAAAAACAGCCCGGCCAGGCGCGTGATCTCCTCGAAGGTGAGGATCTCCCTCCGGTCGATCCACTCGTACTGCTCGAGCGGCATGCAGTATGCGCACCGGAAGTTGCACCGGTCGGTGACCGATATCCTCAGGTCCCTCAGTTCCCGACCGAGAGTGTCCTTGATGCTGACCCGATCGACATCCATTGGTTCCAGCTCCGAAGCGATTCCGGCCGCTCCCTGCCCCCCTCCCATGATAGCACGGGCGGCCTTTCAGTATCGCACCTCGGGCGGCTCAAGGCAACCGGGAGCGGAAAGGGGGCACTCCGGCCCTCGCCGGGCCGGGCCGGTTGAGGTATGATGCCTCCCCTATGAAGAAGTACCGCGGATACCTCCGGGAAACGCGCCGGCCCGTCTACTCGGCCGCCCTGGTTTTCCCCTTCCTGCTGGTGTACCACGCGGGGACGCTGCTCGTCGGCGGCACGCACATCAACGGCGCCGACGCGCTGATCATCCGCCTCCTCGGCGCGCTCGGGGTCTTTTCGGTCTACGCCTCCGCCCTGGTCCTGGCCGCGGCGCTGGCCGCCTGGCAATGGCGCACCCGCGCGCCCGGCAGGATCCGCGCCCGCCTGCTGGCGCTCAGCCTGCTGGAAAGCGCTTTTTTCGCCCTCGTGCTCCTGGCCGCCTTCGGCTGGCTGGGCCCGCGCCTCCCCCTGGCCCTCTCCGATCCGGCGCCCGTCCTCCGCGACTTCATCCTCTACTGCGGGGCCGGGGTGTACGAGGAGTTCCTCTTCCGGTGGCTCCTCCTCGGTTTCCTCCTCTGGCTGTTCCGCAGGATCCTGCCCGGCGGCCATGCCGCGGCGACGGCGGGCGCCGTCCTCTCCGCGGCGTTGATCTTCGCCGCCTTCCACTACATCGGCCCCGGCGGGGACCCTTTCTCCCCGGGAAGTTTTGCCCTGCGGGCGGCCGGCGGGTTGTATTTCGGCCTGATTTTCATCGCGCGGGGATTCGGGCTGGCCGCGGCGTCCCACGCCCTGTACGATATCTTTCTCGGGCTGGCCGCACGCTGAGCCCCGGGAGCGCCCAAGAGGTCCTATGATCCAGAGAATCGAATACGTCATCTTCGACAACGACGGGCTCCTGCTCGACACCGAGCCCTTTTATACCCGCGCCCACGGGGCGGTCGCCGCCCGTTTCGGCAAGGTGTTCGACTGGACGGTGAAATCCCGGATGATCGGGCTGCGGGCCGAGGATTCGGCCCGGGTGGTGATCGAGGGCCTCGGGCTCCCCCTCTCGGTCCCCGAATACCTCGAGGCGCGCCAGGGGATGCTGGACGAGCTCTTCCCCCAGACCGAGCCGATGCCCGGGGCGGTGCGCCTCAGCCGCCACCTCCACCGGCACGGGATCCCCATGGCGGTGGCCACGAGCTCCGATCGCCGCCATTTCGAGCTGAAAATCACCCGGCACCGGGAGTGGTTCCGCATCTTCTCCTCGGTGGTCACCGGGGACGACCCGGCCGTCGGCCGGGGCAAGCCCGCGCCCGACATTTTTCTGCTGGCGGCCCGGACGGTCGGCGCCGACCCGGGCCGCTGCCTGGTGTTCGAGGATTCCCCCGCGGGGGTCGCCGCCGCGCTCGCCGCGGGGATGTACGTCGTCGCGGTCCCCGACCCGCACCTGGACGAGGCCGCCTGCGACGGGGCGCACCAGGTCCTCCGCAGCCTGGAGGAGGTGAACCTTCCCGCCTGGGGGCTCCCCCCTTTTCCCGAGGAGGCATGATGAAAAGTCACCGCAAGGTGCTCGAGGTCCTCATCCCGGGCCGCATGGAGTTCCTCAACATCACCCCCGAGGTGCGGGCCGCCCTCCGGGAGAGCGGCATCCGGGAGGGCCTCGTCCTCGTCAACGCCATGCATATCACCGCAAGCGTCTTCATCAACGACGACGAGCCCGGCCTGCACGAGGACTACGCCCGCTGGCTGGAGCGGTTGGCCCCCTTCGACGCGGGGACCGAACGGTACCGCCACAACCTCACCGGCGAAATCAACGGCGACGCCCATCACAAGCGGCAGGTCATGGGGCGCGAGGTGGTCGTGGCCGTTACGGGCGGGGCGCTCGACTTCGGGCCCTGGGAGCAGATCTTCTACGGCGAGTTCGACGGCGGGCGCAAAAAGCGGATCCTGATCAAGATCATCGGGGAATGAAACGCCGTCAGAGGAGCTGCGCGATGCGGGCCGCGGCGATATCCGCCCCGCCCCCCGTCAGCCGCTCCGCCGGTTCCGGCCTCCGCTCGAGCCGGTCGAGGAAGGGGCGCAGGTTCCCGCGGTAGAGCTCCGCGGCGGGGATGTGGACGTTCCGGAGGTAGCGGCCGACGGCCTCCTCGAGGACGGGGTATTCCCGGAAATCGCTCCGTTCGGCGTACACCAACGGCTTGCGGTTGACGACGCAGTCGGACAGGATACCGAAGCCGGGCTTGGAGACCACCGCATCGACGGAGGCGACCACGTCGGAAAAAGGGACGCGCTCCCGTTCCAGGGCATGGAGGTTGGGCGACTCCCACCGGAGCGGAAGGACGGTGAAGAAGGCGCAGTCTTCTATCTCCCCGACGCGCGCCAGGGCCTCGGCCCCCCACTCGAGCGTCGTGAAGGAGAGGAGGACCCACTTCCTGCCCGGGTCGCACCCCGTGATCCGCGCGATCTCCTTTCGCCGCGAGCGGCCTGCGGCGGCGACCAGGGGGATGTCCTCCCTGCGGGGGAAGGATTCCATCGCGGGGGAAAACGGGAGGCGCAGGAGCAGTCCCGTCCGGGCGTACCCTTCCCGGAAGGCCTCCACGACCTCCCCCCAGCGCGGGTCGCGAGCGCACAGGCCCTCATAGATCCAGTCCCAGGAAAAGTTCCCGACGGCCAGGCTGGGGATTCCCAAACCGGCCGCCGCCTCGATGGGGATCGCCGGGATGTCGGCCACCACGACGCCGATGCCCTGCCTGCCGAGAAACTCGCGCTCCGCGTCGACGCTCTCCCTCCGCCGGGCGCAGACCCCCTCGGCCCGCAGCAGCGTGGCCTCGACGTCCACCCGGATCGAGTCGAGCTGGACCATCCCGACGTCGAACGATCCCGCGCGCAGGGTGTAAGCGCCGGGGCCGAGCTGGCTCCGCAGGAACGGTTCCCCGAGCCCGCTCACCACGTGCACCGCGGCGTCCGGCCGGATGCGGCGGAAGGCCCGGACGATGTCGCACGACCGGCGCCCGTGCCCGTAGCCGTGGGCCGTGATATAGAAAGCGACCGCCGGTTTCACTGCGCCGGGTGCGTCCCCAGCCACCGCTCGGCCCGCAGCGCCGCCATGCACCCGAAGCCGGCGGCGGTGACGGCCTGCCGGTAGTTGGGGTCGTGTACGTCGCCGGCCGCGAACACCCCGTCCACGCTGGTTTCCACGTCGTTGCGGGTGACGATGTATCCCTGCGGGTTCAGTTCCAGCGCGCCCCCGAGAAACCCGGTGGCCGGCTGGTGCCCGATCCCCATGAAGACGCCCGAGACCGGCACCGTGCGCTCCACGCCGCTCTTGACATCCTTCACGGTGACGGCTTCCAGGACCTCCGCCCCGTGGTAGGCGGTCAGCACGCTGTTCCAGAGGAAGGCGATCTTCGCTTCCCTCTCCGCCCGATCCTGCATGATCCGGCTCGCGCGCAGTTCATCCCGGCGGTGGACCACCGTCACCTTCGAGGCGTGGTGCGCCAGCGTCAGCGCCTCCTCCAGGGCCGTGTCCCCGCCCCCGACCACCATGACCTCCTGGTTGCGGAAGAACATCCCGTCGCATATCGCGCAGGCCGAAAGCCCGCGGCTGCGGTACCGGTCCTCGCCGGGCAGGTCGAGCCACCTGGCGCTCGCCCCGGTGGCGACGATCACGGTGCGCGCCTCCTCCCATCCCGAACGGGAGCGGACGCGGAGGGGGCCGCCGGAGCCGACCTCGGGAGGTCGGCCGAAATCCACCTCCTCGGCATCCTCCTCGCGCATCTCCACCCCGAAACGGAGCACCTGCTTTTTCATCGCTTCCATGAGGTCGGGGCCCTGGATCCCATCGGGGAAACCGGGAAAGTTCTCCACCTCGCTCGTGAACATGAGCTGCCCGCCCGGCATCTGCATCCCCCGGGGTTCGGAGGCGAACAGGAGCGGATCCAGCCCGGACCGCGCCGCGTAGATGGCCGCGGTGTATCCCGCGGGACCGGAGCCGATAATGATGACGTGTCTCATAAAACACCCTTGCCTGTTGTGGTTGAACAGTGATCGATTATAACAGACCGGCGGTGGAAGCCCAATCAGGTCACCACCGAGGGGCCCGTGAGGCCGAACCGCTCCTCGATCCGGAGCAGGCCGCGCGCGGCCCGGACCAGGGGCGCGAGGGTCGCTTCCAGCGGCAGCCCCCCCTCGGGCCGGACCCTTTCGAAATAGAGCCGCAGCGTCGCCCCCTCGGTCCCCGTTCCCGACAGCCGGCCCACGATGCGGGAACCCTCGTCGAGCAGGATCCGGATCCCCTGGTTGCGGCTGACGCTGCCGTCGACCGGGTCGGTGTAGCTGAAGTCATCGGCGTCCCGCACGGCCGCGTCCGCCAGCCGGGTCCCGGCGAGCGCGGGGACGCGCCCCCTCAGGTCGTCCATCATCCTCCCGGCCTCTGCGGCGTCCAGCCCCGCGTAGTCGTGGCGCTGGAAGTAGCTGCGCCCGAAGCGGCGCCAGTGGCCGGAAAGCGTCTCCCCGACCGAGGCGCGAGCGCCGGCGAGGATCGAGAGCCAGCAGAGGACGGCCCAGATCCCGTCCTTTTCGCGCACGTGGTCCGACCCCGTGCCGAAGCTCTCCTCCCCGCAGAGGGTGCACCGCCCCGAATCCATCAGGTTGCCGAAAAATTTCCACCCGGTCGGCGTTTCATGGCAGGGGACCCCCAGGGCCCGGGCCACGCGGTCCACCGCGGTGCTCGTAGGCATCGAGCGCGCCACCCCCCGCAGCCCGGAGCGGTAACCCGGGATGCACCCGGCCGCGCGCTCCGCGATGACGGCGAGCGAGTCGCCCGGGCTCACGAAAACCCCCCGGCCCAGGATCATGTTGCGGTCGCCGTCCCCGTCGCAGGCGGCGCCCATGTCCGGGGCGTCGGGCAGGGACATCCTCCTGAAGAGGTCCCCGGCGTGCCTCCGGTCGGGGTCGGGGTGCCCCCCGCCGAAGTCCTCGAGCGGCGTCCCGCGGATGACGGTGCCCTCGGGGGCTTCCAGCATCCCTTCCAGGATGGCCCGCCCGTACGGCCCGGTGACCCCGTGCATGGCGTCGAATACGAGCCGGAACCCGTTACGGAAGAACCCCCGGAGGGCATCGAAGTCGAATATCCCCCCGAGGACCGCGACGTAATCGGAGATCGGGTCGATGACGGCCACCTCCGCGTCCCCCAGCCCCAGGGTACGCTCCCGGTCGAGGTCGACCCCGGGAGCCTCGAGCGTGAGAAAGCGTTCGATGGCGCGCGTGTGCGCGTAGATCGCCTCGGTGACCCCCTCGGGCGCCGGGCCGCCGTTGCGGATGTTGTACTTGATCCCGAAATCGGCCTCGGCCCCCCCGGGGTTGTGGCTCGCCGTCAGGAGGATCCCCCCGAGCGCCCCCCGGCGGCGGATGACGGCCGACATCGCCGGCGTCGACAGCAGCCCGCCGCGCCCGACCAGGATGCGCCCGAAACCGTTGGCGGCGGCGATCTTCAGAATGCTCTGGATCGCGTCCCGGTTGTGGTAGCGCCCGTCGCCGCCCACGACCAGGGTCTCCCCGGAAAAGTCGGGCGTACCCTCCTCGCGCACCGAATCGAAGATGGACTGCACGAAATTCTCGACGTAGTGCGGCTGCATGAAGCGCCGTGTCTTCCTGCGCAGCCCCGAGGTGCCGGGGCGCTGGTCTTCAAAAGGGGTGGTCGGGACGATCCGGCTTTGGCATACCATGCCCCCATGATAACGCATTTCCGTGGAGCCCCCCCGAGTTTTTACGCCCGCAACCGATGCCGGATCCGCCGCCGCTGTGGTACTCTGGTCAGGCCACGATCACCATTTTACGAGGAGGGGGTACCATGAAAAAGGACGACTTTTACCAGTACGCGGTGGACGGCTACCGTCCGGTCGAAAACATGATGAAGATGGTCCCGGCGGACAAACTGGACTGGAAGCCGGGCGAAAGTTTCATGAGCCTCGGGCAGCTCATCCGCCACCTCGCCGACGGCATCGGCACCGAGCTCGAAATGCTGGTCCGCAACACCTGGCCGCAGCAGGCCGAAGGACAGGGGATGCCCTCCTGCAGCGCCCGGGACGCCCTCTCCATGCTGGAGCGGGACAAGGCCACCCTCCGCGCCCTGCTCGACGCGGTGACCGAAGAGGAATTCGCCGAGAAGGTGGTCTCCACCCCCTGGGGGGCCTCGGGGAAGCTGGAGAGAATGGCCTTCTTCTTCCAGGAGCACTTCACCAACCACAAGATGCAGCTGTTCACCTACCTCAAACTGCTCGGGCTCCCCGTCAACACCCAGACCCTCTACATGGGATAGGCCCGAACAGCCCGTTGCCGAGCGAACGAAAATGGACCGGTTGCCCAAACCCGCGAAACTGTTTTCCCCCCGGACGGTCGTCGCCATCCTCTGCGTCTGGCTTCTGGCCACCGCCTTCCAGCGCGACCCGGGCGAAGCCTGGGCCGAAAAAACCCTCGAGGCTCTCTCCCTGAGGGACAAGATCGCCCAGCTGGTGCAGATCCGGGTTCCGGGCACGTTCACCAACCGCCGCAGTCCCGAATTCCGGAAAATCGCATCGGACATCCGCGAGCACCACGTGGGCGGGCTGGTCCTGTTCGCCGGCGACATCTACGAATCGGCCGTCCTGCTCAACGAACTGCAGGGGCTTTCGCGGCTGCCGCTGCTGGTCGCCTCCGATTTCGAGCGCGGGGCGGCGTTCAGGATTTCGGACACGACCCCCTTCCCCTGGGCGATGGCGCTCGGCGCGGCGGGGGACGAGGGGCTGGCCCGGGAGCAGGGCCGGGTCACGGCCCGCGAGTCCCGGGCCCTGGGGGTTCACTGGATCTTCGCCCCCGTGGTGGACGTCAACAGCAACCCCGACAACCCCGTCATCAACATCCGGTCGTTCGGCGAGGACCCGGAAACGGTCGCCCGCCTGGGCGCCGCCTTCATCCGGGGGGCGCGCGAGGGGGGCGTGCTGACCACCGCAAAGCATTTTCCGGGGCATGGGGACACGGCCGTCGATTCGCACATCGGCCTGCCGGTGATCCGGGCGGACGCCCGCCGGCTGCACTCGCTGGAATTCGTCCCCTTCAAAAGCGCCATCGCCGCGGGGGTGGACTCCATCATGACGGCCCATGTCGCCGTCCCGGCGGTGACGGGAGATCCCGGGACCCCGGCCACCCTCTCCGGGAAGGTCCTCACCGACACCCTGCGGGGTGAACTGGGGTTCGAGGGTCTGGTCGTCACCGACGCCCTGGAAATGGCGGGGGTGACGGGGCACACCTGGGGCGGGCGGGCGGCCGTGGCCGCCATCGCGGCGGGAGCCGATGTCCTGCTCCTGCCCACCGACGCCCTCGTGGCCATCAACGAGGTCGAGCGCGCCGTCCGGCGCGGGGAGATTTCCGAAGCCCGCATCGACGGTTCGGTCCGCAGGATCCTCGAGGCCAAGAGCCGGATGCGGCTCCATCTCCACCGGCGGGTCGAAGTCCCCCCGATCGGCGAAGCCGTGGCCGCCCCGGAGAGCCTGGCCCTGGCCCAGGAAATCGCCGACCGCGCCGTCACCGTCGTCAGGGACGACGCACGGCTGCTGCCCCTCGACCCGCTCGAGGACAGGAAGATCTACAGCCTCGTGCTGACCCCCGAACTGGACTCCTCCCCCGCTTCCGTTTTCCAGGCCGAACTGCGCCGCCGTTTTCCCTCCGCGGCCACGGCGTGGGCCAACGCCCGGATCCCCGCCGAGCAGGAGGCGGCCATCCTGCGGAGCGCGGCGCGCGCGGATGTCGTCCTCTGCTCCATCGTCGTCCGGCTGGCGTCGGGCAAGCCCGCCCGCTCGGTGCCCGCCGTGCAGCGCCGGCTCCTGGCGCAGCTGGCCGCCTCCCCCCGGCCCGTGATCTGGATCGCGCTGGGCAACCCCTACGTGCTCGAACTGGCGCCCCCTTCGGCGACGTCCCTGTGCACCTTCAGCTATTCCGATTCCTCGCAGATCGCCGCCGCGCGGGCGCTTGCGGGCGCCGTCCGCGTCGCGGGGAGGATGCCCGTTACGATCCCGGGGCAGGCCGATGCCGGCTCCGGGGTCGAGATCCCGAAGCTCGAGATGGTGCTCGAACGGGCCGATACGGCGTCGACGGGGTTCCCCCCGGGCGCCTTCGACCCCACCCGGAGCCTGCTCCGGGGCCTGACCGGGTCCGGGGTGCTGCCCGGCGTCGAACTGGTCGTCGGGCTCGGGGGGAGGATCGTGCTGGAGGCGTCGATGGGAAGGACGGGGTCGGCGCCCGACGCGCCGGCCGTCGGGCCGGATACGATCTTCGACCTGGACGCCCTGTCCGGCCCGGTGGCGGCCACCATGGCGGCGGTGCCGGCGATGGAGGACAGGGGGTTCGACCTCCGCTCCGCCGTCGCCGATTACGTCCCCGAAGCCGGGGATACGGCGCCCGGGAAGGGGGAGATCCGGGACCTCTTCGGCTCCCTCGGCGGCCCCGAAACCGCCGGCGCGGAACTCTTCGCGGAGGCGGTCTCCCGCTCCCTGGGCGTCCCCTGGAGCCGCTTCGCCGCCGAAAACCTCCTCGCGCCCCTCGGGATGAAGCACACCTCCCCCGTCCCACCGCCCCCCCTCCAGGGAAGGCGCCCCCCCCTGCCGCTCGACCTGTACAGCACCGCGGGCGACCTGGCGACCTGGGCCCAGATGCTGCTCAACCGCGGACTGTACGCCCATCGCCGTTACGCCCATGCGGCCACGATCGCGACGCTTACCGGATCGCGGGGCCCCTGGTCGAAACCCTCCGCGGCGGACTGGACCGCGGCCCTGGGGCGCACGGCCTTCGGGCACAACGCGCCGAACGGCTCCTTTTTCTGGGCCGACCCTTCACGCGGGGCGTTCGCCATCCTGCTCGCCAACGGGCGGAAGGGGGAAGCGGCGGTGCTCGAGGCCCAGGGGGCGATCGGCGCGGCGGTCCTCGCGGCGCTCCCGGATTGACGCCCGGCGCCTTCGTCATGGAAACGCCGTCGGAACCGCTCCCCATCGACCCCCGCCTCCCGGACATCGCTGCGGCCCTCGCGTCCGCGGGGGCCCTGGTGCTGACGGCGCCCCCGGGGGCGGGAAAAACGACGCGGATCCCGCCTTTCCTCTACCGGGAAGGGTTCGCCGCCGCGGGCGAAATCCTGGTCCTGGAGCCGCGCCGGCTGGCGGCCCGCATGGGAGCGCTGCGGGTCGCCCGGGAACTCGGGGAAAAGCCGGGGGAAACCGCGGGCTACGCGATCCGGTTCGAGACCGTCGGCGGCCCGCGCACCAGGATCCGCTTCCTGACCGAGGCGATCCTGGTGCGGCGCATGACGGAGGATCGCGGCCTCGAGGGGGTTTCGCTCGTCATCCTGGACGAGTTCCACGAGAGGAGCCTCGCGACCGACCTCGCGCTCGCCTTTCTCCGCCGGCTGAGGCGGCGCGCCGGGCGCCCGAAGATCCTCGTCATGTCGGCGACCATGGACCCCCGACCGGTCGCGGAGTTTCTGGACGGCGCCCCCGTCATTTCGCTCGCGGAGACGCGCTACGACCTCGACATCGCCTACGATGAGACGATCGACCGCCGGCCGCTCGAGGAGAGGGTGGCCGGCGCGGTCCTGGGCCTCTTCCGCTCCGGCCTGGAGGGCGACATCCTGGTCTTCCTCCCCGGCGCCGCCGAAATCCGCCGCGCCGGGGAGGCGCTCCGCCCGGCCGCCGGCCGCCTCGGATTCCGGATCCAGCCCCTGCACGGGGACCTCCCGGCAGGGGAGCAGACACGGGCGCTCCAGCCGGGGGAGGGACCCAGGGTGATTCTGTCCACCAACGTGGCCGAGACATCGATCACCATTCCCGGCATCGGCGCCGTCGTCGACAGCGGGCTCGCCCGTGTCTCCACCCATTCCGCCTGGAGCGGCCGGCCCAGGCTCGCCACCGCCAGGATCGGCAAATTCAGCGCCGCGCAGCGCGCGGGACGCGCGGGACGGACGCGCTCCGGACGGGTCCGCCGCCTTTATACCCGGCACGATTGGAGTACGCGCCCCGATGCGGACCCCCCCGAAATAAGCCGCGCCGATCTCTCGGAAACCCTCCTCGTGCTCCATGGCTCCGGGGTCCGCGACACCGGCGCCTTCCCCTGGCTGGAGCCCCCGCCCCCGGCGGCGCTCGAGGCCGCGCGCACGCTCCTCGGCCGGCTGGGTGCGATCGACGCGGCCGGCCGCATCACCGCCGACGGGCGGCGGATGCTCCGGTTCCCGGTCCACCCCAGGATTGCCCGGATGATGGTGGAGGGGGAAGCGCAGGGGGTGGCCGAAGACGCGGCGCTGCTCGCCGCCCTCCTCGGGGAAAGGGACATCCGCCTCGACGCCCGCGCCCGCTTCGGCGCCCCGGGCGCGGCGCGCAGGGGCGCCGCCTCGGGCCTGTCCGACCTCCTGGACCTGGCGGACCTGTTCCGCGAGGCGGAGTCGGCCCGTTTTGACCCGGAACGGATCCGGGCGCTCGACCTGGACCCGCGCGCCGTCGGCGCCGTCCGGCTCTCCCACCGGCAGCTCGCGAGGATCTCTTCCCTCGCCCCGGCGCCCCCCCGCCCTCCTCTCACCCCCGGCGAGCGGGAGGAGGCGCTTCTGGTCGCCCTGCTCCGCGCCTTTCCCGACCGGGTGGCCCGGCGGCGGCGCCCCCACTCGCACGAACTCCTGCTGGCCTCGGGAGGAGGGGCGCGGCTGTCGGACCGGAGCGTGGTGCGCGAGCGGCCGTTCCTGGTCGCGGTGGATATCGAGGACCGCCCCGACCCCTCCGCCCCCGCAGCGGCGCTCCCCATCGTCCGGCTGGCCTCCTCCGTCGAGATCGAATGGCTGGCCGCGCTCTTCCCCGATGCGCTGGTCGATAAGACCGAACGGGTGTGGAACGCCGCCGCGGGGAGGGTGGACGAGGTCCGGAGAACGATGTACGAGCGGATCGCCCTCGAGGAGTCGATCCGGCCCGCCCCCCCGTCGGAGGAGGCTTCGCGCCTGCTCGCCACGGCCGCCGCGGATCGCGGCATCGGGCTCTTTCCCGATCACGCCTCGGTCCCCGGGCTCGAGGTCCGCGCGGCGCTCCTGGCCCGCCACTTCCCCGACAGCGGGTTCCCCCCGCTCGGCGCCGAAGCCGTCGCCGCCGCCGTAGAGCGCCTCTGCCGCGACCGCCGCAGCCTCGCCGAACTCGCCTCCGCCAGCCTCGTCGCCGCGCTCGTCGAGCCGCTCTCCGGACGCCAACGCGCCCTGCTCGAGCGGGAAACGCCCGAACGGATCGGGCTCGCGCGGGGGCGCTCGGCGCGGATTCATTACGAACCGGGGCGCCCCCCCTGGATCGCATCGCGCATTCAGGATTTCTTCGGCATGACGGCGGCGCCGGCGATCTGCGCCGGGCGGGAGGCCCTGACGGTGCACCTGCTGGCCCCAAGCGGGCGGGCGGTCCAGGTCACGCAGGACCTGGCCGGTTTCTGGAAAAACCACTATCCCGCCATCCGCCGGGAACTGGGCCGGCGCTACCCGAAACACCCCTGGCCGGAACGGCCCGCGTGATGCGGACTAGAGCGGCCGGACGTCGGCAGCGTTTATGTCGACGGCGACGGCCTGGCGGATCAGGTCCACCTGGAGCACGAACCGGAGGCGCCCCCGCTTCTCGACCAGGATGCCGACGACGCCCTCGAGCGGACCGGCCGTGACTTCCACCCGCGTCCCCACCCTCACGTAGGGGTAGGGGTCGGCGGCGACGCTGGCCTCCAGGAAACGGCGGACGGCGACGATCTGCTGGTCGGGAACCGGCTCGGCGCGCCCCTCGAACCCCACGAAACGCACCGCGCCCGGGAGCTTCAGGACGCGGTGGCGGTTCTCCGGGGTGTCGGCGTGGCGGACGAACAGGTAGCCCGGAAAAAGGGGGAGCCAGACCTTTTTCCTGCGGTCCTTCCACCGGCTGAGGACTTCGCGCATCGGCAGAAAGACCTCGATCCCCCGCTCCGCCAGGGCGGCCAGCATCTTCTTTTCGAAACGGCTCCGGGTATAAAGGGCGTACCAGCGGGGCGCCGGCACGGCATCCCCCCCGGGCGGCGCGGGCGGGGTGCCGGATAACGGGTCATGCGGTTCGGCCATGGCTCTGGAACGTCACCCTTCCTGAAACGATGAGGGCCTCCCGGGGGAGAACGGGTTGAATATAGCCGCCGGGCCGGGGCGTGTCAACCGGCCCCTCCGGGGCGCACCCCGGTCCGGACAAATGCGCCCGCACTCTCAGTTTCTTCATTTGATTTATGGATATTTCGTATATCATAGCGGCAGTCTTGGACATTGCACACAACCGAGCCGGGATCCCCCGCACCCCCCGGTGCGGGAACGGACCCGGAGCATTAGGCCCATTGTCAGCAACAGGAGGATTCGATGCATCTGCCGAAACGGTTTCACCGCTATGGTCCCCTTCCCGCCCTGATCGTGTGCTCGGCGCTCTTCGCCGTCGGGATCCCGGCGCAGGAAGCCGCCCCGACGAACGGCCGCGCCCTCTACGAGGCCCTGAAGGCGTTCGATCTCCAGGGGAAGGCGGCGGTGAGCGGCCTCACGCTCAAAAAAGACCGCGCCGAAATGGTCTTCAACGGGGACTTCTATTTCGCCGCCCCGGTCAACGGCCGGGTTACGGGTGCGGTCTTCATCGGCAGCGGGAGTTTCAAGGCGCCCGCGCCCGACATCTCCTATGAAAAAGAGGCCATGGTGCGCTTCATCGACACCGACACGGCCGAGAGCGATTTCCGCACCGCCGTGCTGCGCTTCAGCGACGACACCTTCGAGCAGATCGGGAAGGGGATGGAGCCGGGAGCCGCGGTGCCGGACGACGCCCGGAAGCTGGCGGCCGAGCTCGGGCCGAGGCTGCTCAAGGAAACGGGGGCCAACGTCTCCGCGCGCCTCATGGTTTCCCTGGCCAACGCCGAATCCCCCGGCGTTTTCCTGGGGCAGTTCGACAAGGGGAGCCGCGGGCGGTTCACCTATCTCGTCGACCCGCAGACGCGCCTTCCCGGCTCGGCCTTCGGCATCAACGGGGGGGAAAAAGTGCTCCTGTTCGCCTACGCCCCCTACGTCTACACCAACGACATGTGGATCGCCACCTACTCGGAGGAGAATTTCGCCCGGAACCAGGCCAGCTATTCCGACAGCTTCGACCTGGTCGCCCCGCTCCATTACGACATGGAGATCGATGTGCGCGACGCGCGCAAGATCCTGCGCACCAGGATGCGGATCGATTTCCAGTCGCTGGTCGACGGGCTGCAGGCGGTCCCGATGGACGTCAACGAGGGCCTGACGGAGTTCGACAACGTCCGGCTGAAGGAGGCGATGCGGGTAACGTCGGCCCGCCACGGGGGGAAGGACATCCCCTGTATCCAGGAGGACTGGGAATCGGGACTGACGATCCTTCTGCCGAAGGCGATGAAGAAGGGGGAGGCCTTCAGCGTGGAGGTGGCGCTCGAGGGCGACTTCATCGACAACCAGGACAAGTTTCTGAACTGCTACTACCCCCAGGACAACAACGGCTGGTACCCGAAGCACGGCTACCTCAAGCGCTCCACCTTCAATGCCCTGTTCCGCCACGACAAGAACGACCGCGTGGCCAGCATCGGCAAGCTGGTCCGCGAAGGCACCTGGCCCGATTCCGGTGACGGCCTGACCGAATTCCGGATGGACACCCCGGTTTCCTTCATCTCCTTCGCGGCCGGAAAGCTCGTCCGCCACACCGATCACCGCAAGCTGCAGTTCGGGGAGATCGATCTCGACTTCTATTCGGTCCCGGCCTCGGTCAGCAACGTCAAGGAGGAATTCATCCTCGCCGAGATGGGGAACGTCCTGAACTATTTCAGCGAGTACTTCGGGGCGTACCCGTACCCCTCCTTCAAGGCGACCATCCACCCCTTCAACTTCGGACAGGGGTTCCCCACCATGCTGATGATCCCCAGGGCGGACGAGGCCAACTACGCGGTCTTTTCCTTCATCGCGCATGAAACCGCGCACCAGTGGTGGGGCAACATCGTCGCCTGGCGGTCGTACCGCGACCAGTGGCTGAGCGAGGGTTTCGCCGAATACTCCGGCATGCTCTACACCGGGTTCCGCGACAGCATGAAAAACCAGAGGGAGTTGATCGACGACGCCCGCTACGTGCTCCCCTTCCCCCCGAAAACCGACCGGGGGGTCGGCAAGGAGAAGCTGGCGGAAATCGGGCCCCTCATCCTGGGGCAGCGCCTGAGCACCCGGAACACGATGAACGTCTACAGCGACCTGATCTACAACAAGGGGGCGATGGTGCTGCGCATGCTCCACTTCCTGCTCTCGGACCCCAACACCGGGTCGGGCCAGCCGTTCTTCGACATGATGTCCGATTTCGTCAAGCAGTACCAGAACCGGGCGGCCACCACCGAGGACTTCATGCGCGTCGCGGGCGCGCATTTCGCCAACGCTCCGATCGGGAAGATGTTCGGGTTGAAGGATCTCGGCTGGTTCTTCCAGCAGTGGGTGTACGAGGCGAAACTGCCCAATTACCGGATGGAATACAGGATCGAGCAGGGAGACAACGGCTCCGCCGTGGTCACCGGGACCATTTTCCAGGAGAACGCCGGACCCAACTGGTTCATGCCGCTCCCCGTCGTCTTCAAATTCCCGGGGGACCAGATGGGGCGCGCGGCGGTCTATGCCAACGGGCCGGAAACCGCGTTCAAGATCCCCCTGCCGATGAAACCCTCCTCGGTCGCGCTGGACCCCGACCTGTGGATCCTGTCGGAAAAAACCAGCACCAAGAAAAAGTAGTCCCCGGAGCCGGCCGCCGCGGGCTGCATCCGCGGCGGCCGGCTTTCCCCGCCCCCTTCCCCATCAGGTCTTGCCACCCCCTCCCCCTTCTGTGGTACAAAGGGCCGGCAGGGACACGGGGCGCCTCCCGCCGGTTCGGCGGCGGCACCCCGGTCACGGGATACACCCTCCAGGGAAAGACGGGGATCGATGGATAAAAAACTGGCGCCGCTCCTCGATCCGCGCGGGCACCAGGAACGGCCGACCGTTCCCCTGGCGCCCCGCGGCGGCATCGAGGACCTCAGGCGGGGCAAAATTCTCTTTTACGACAACACGAAACTGGGCTTCTGCAACTACGACGAAGTCTTCGTCCGCATCCGGGAGCGCCTCCGCGGGCTGGGAATCTCGAATTTCGTCGATTACCGGGAAACCGTGCGCGGCAAGGACACCCGGGAACTGGAGGCGTACGCGGCGATGCTGGCCCGGGAAAAGCCGGCGGCCGCCGTCGTGGCCCTCGGCGACATGGGGACCTCCCCCGCGACCTGCATCGTCACCATCGCGCTGGAGAAGCTGGGCATCCCGAGCGTCTACATCACAGCCCCCCCCGGCGGGGACCTGGTCGAGGGGGTCGCGGTCTACCGCGCGGGGAACCTCTGCCTGTGCAAGATCGACATCTACCAGGCCAGCACCCGGGAAGAGGTGCGGGCCCAGGTCGACCTCAAGTGGGACTTCATCATGGACTCGCTCGCGGGGACGCCCGAGCGGGTCCGGGAGGCCGCCCGCATCGATTTCAAGATGGACCTCGTCCCCCCCGCCGCCGACGGGCTGCTTCCCGTCACCGCGGGGATCGAGCCGCGCGAGGAGAGGGTGTACGAACCGGGCTGCTACATGGAAGAGATCATGGAGTACCTCGACCGGGAACACCTGGGGGACGGCCTGCCGGTCATCCCCCCGACCGCGGCACGCCTCGAAAGGATGTTCTCCTGCTGCCCCTTCGCGCCGGGAACCCCCCTCTGGCGCGAAGTCGGACCCGCGGGCAAGGACGTCACGGTCCGCGACGTCGCCGTCGCGGCGGTGATGGCCGGGTGCCGGCCCGAGGCGATGCCGGTCCTGGTGGCCGCGTTCCGGGCGATGGCCGACCCGCGCTACAACCTGCTGCAGTCGGTGACGACGTCCCACCCCGGGGGGAACCTCGTCCTGGTCAGCGGCCCGATCGCCCGGGAGATCGGGATCTCGGGCCGGCAGGGGTGCCTGGGTCCCGGGTATCCGGCCAACGCCACCATCGGGCGGGCGGTCAACCTCGTCATCCTCGACGTGTGCCGGGCGGTCCCCGGCGTCTGCGACCTCGACTGCCTCGCCTCCCAGGCGGAGTTCACCTACTGCTTCGCCGAGGAGCCCTCCCTGGCCCAGTGGCCGATGATCAACGAGGAGCGCTGCGACGCCCGGACCACGACCGTCTACGTGCTCAAGGCGGAGCCGCAACACGACATTATCGATTTCCTGAGCCTGGACGGCCACGACCTGCTCGACACCCTGACCGACTGCTGCACGACGCTCGGGACCAACAACGCCTACATCCCGGGGCCGCTGGTGCTGGTCCTGACCCCGGATCACGGGATGATGCTGAAAAACTCGGGGTACACCAAGGACGCCATCCGCGAGCATATCCACCTGAGGGCGGTCCACGACGTGCCCATGGTGCGTAACCGCGGGCTGGTCCCGGTGCGCCCCCCGCAGTTCGCCCACCGCCACCCGATGCCGGTGACCCGGTCGCCCCGGGACATCGAGGTGGTCGTCGCCGGGGGGCGCGGGGGGCATTCGGGCGTCATCCTCCCCTGGGCGCTGCACAGCGAGGGGATCGTCCTGCCGGTGACCCTGCCCGACGGCACCCCGGCGCGGAGCATCGAGCAATTCAGGAACTGACCAGCCGCCCGCGGGGCGCAGCGGAGAGAGTGCATGGAAATATACGGTGAATACGATGTCGTCATAGCCGGCGGGGGCACCTCGGGGGTAGCGGCCGCCATCGCGTCCGCGCGCGCCGGCGCGCGCACCCTCCTCATCGAGCGCCTCGGCGCCCTCGGGGGGCAGATGAACGTGTCCGGGCCGCCGGGGTTCGCCTACGCCTACATGTTCAACCCGCGCCGGGAGCAGATCATCGCCGGGATCATGGAGGAAACCCACCGGCGGCTGCTCGAGGCGGGGCACGCCCTGCCCCACACCACCCCCGATTTCCGCGTCGGCTACAGCTTCGCCCTGGTGGACCCCGATTACTGGGGGCTCCTCGTCTTCCAGATGATGGCGGAAAACAACGTCGAACTGCTGCTCCATTCCCTGGTCGTGGACGCGGTCATGGAAGGGGACGCGATCCGCGGGGTGATCGTGGAAAACCCCTCCGGCCGGCAGACCGTGCTCGGCAAGGTCGTCATCGACTGCACCGGGGAGGGGGAGCTGGCCGCGCGCGCCGGGGCTCCCTGCGACCAGGTCCCGAAGGAGGAACTGGAGCCGCACACGGTCTCCTTCACCGTCGACGGGGTCGACTGGGACAAGGTGCTGGGCTACGTCAAGGAGAACGCGGCCTACGAGTTCAACGCCATGACCCATCCCTACCTCGGCTGGACCGAAGAGGAGATCGTCGAGAGGATCCGGCGGGTCGAGGACGTGAGGGAAATCACCAATTTCATGGGGTATTACACCCTGCGGGATCGCGCGGTGGCCGCCGGGGAGTACCACCCCTACAGCGGCGTCGGCTTCTTCATCATGCCGCGCGACAACGGGGTCCTGCAGGCGCACTTCCAGCATTCCTCGCAGGTGGGCAACGCCGACCCCACCGACGTCCGCGACCTGACCCGCTGCGAAATCGAGTGCCGGGCGCAGATCCGGATGGCCCTGGGCTTCATCAAGCGCTACATGCCGGGGTTCGAGAACTCCTACCTGACGCGCGTCTGCCCGGAGCTGAGGATCCGGGAGAGCCGGCGGATCGTGGGGGACTATGTCCTGTGCAAGCGGGACGTGGCCGAGGCGCGCAAATTCCCCGACGTGATCGGGAAGAGTTCCTTCGCCAGCGGGGCCAAGCACGTGGCCACGGCCGACACCATCTCCTACGAGGGGATCGTCTACCCGAAGGACGGCGGCTCCTACGACATTCCCTACCGCTGTCTGGTCCCCCGGAAGGTCGAGAACCTGCTGGTGGCGGGAAAGGCGATCTCGACCGACCGCGCCTCCTATGCGCGCTTCCTGCAGCTGACCATGGTCACGGGCCAGGCCGCCGGCGTCGCCGCCGCCCTCGCGGCCCGGCAGGGGATCACTCCCAGGCGGCTCGAGGCGGACGTCACGGAACTCCAGCGGGTCCTCCAGCAGCAGGGGGCGATCCTGTTCGGGACCCACTAGGGGGGGGGATGGAATACAGGCCGTGGACATGGAAGGTGCCGGAGAACTACCGCGAGACGCAGCCGTCCATCCGCCGGCAGGACGCCTGGGAGAAGGTGAGCGGGAGGGCGGCCTACACCCGCGACATCACGCTGCCGGGAATGCTGTACGCCAAGATCCTGACCTCCCCATACGCCCACGCGCGGATCACGCGCATCGACTGCGCGCGCGCCCGGGCGCTCCCGGGGGTCCGGGACGTGCTCCAATTCACGGACCCGGACATCGCCCATGACAGCGCCACCGGGGCCTGGTACGAAATCTCGGGCAACTACGACATCCTGACCCTCCCCGGCACGGCCGACTTCTTCCAGCACCCCATGGGGGTCGCGATCACGGCCGACAGCGAGGAGGTCTGCGACCGCGCCCTGCGCCTCGTCGAGATCGAATGGGAGGAGATCCCCTTCGTCCTGGACATGGAGGCGTCGGTCCGCCCGGACGCGCCCAAGATCATGGCCGACGTCCGGCGCACCGGCGCCCATGCCCGCGAACCCAATACCATCCTGGCGGAGAGTTTCACCCTCGGGGATCCGGACCGGGGATTCGCCTCGGCGGACGGAGTGATCGAATACAAGGTCACCCGGGAAATGAACGCGCCGGTGGGAGCCGAACCCGCGGTATGCATCGCCCAGTGGCGGGGGGAATTCGTCGACCTCTGGGTCCACCACCACGACATCCCGCACTGGTTCCTCGTCAACCCATCCGACGCCCGGGAGCGACCGGTCCCCCCCCTCGCCGAGTGGTCCAAAATCACGGCCACCCTCCCCTACCAGGGGTGCATGTTCGGCGGCTTCGCCTGGCTCGCCTACTCCGCCTGCTTCACCCGGCTGGCCGTCATCCTCGCCCGCCGGGCCGCGGGGAGACCCGTCAAGCTCCTGTACGACGAGAGCGCCCATTACTGCCTGGGGGACGACGGCGGCACCTACAGCTGCAAGGTCGGCGCGAAAAAGGACGGGACCATCGCCTCCGCCGCCTGGCACGTCGTCGGCCCGCGCAACGCCCTGGCCGAGAAGACCTACGAGGGGACGGCGATCCCCAATCTGCGGGCCACCTGCGAGTGGGGGCTCGTCAACCGGGGGCACCAGATGTGCTTCCGCCACGGGGCCAACAGCTGCGTTCCTCATGGGGTCATGTTCGACCGGGTGGCCGCGGAGTTCGGGCTCGACCCCACGGAGGTGGCGCTGCGCAACGACGGCTGCCGGGGTCGCGGCCGGGACTGGGTCACGCGCTACCAGAGGGAGAACGGCTTCCCCGAACGCTGGAGCCTGCGCGAGGTGATCGAGAAGGGGAAAGCGGCCATCGACTGGGACCGGAAATGGCACCCGCCGGGAGCGCGAAAGCTCCCGGACGGGAAAATGCACGGGATGGGCTTCATGCAGGTGCTCGAATGGACCTGGCAGGCGCCCGCGAGCGCGATGTCCTGGGCCTGCCTGATGCTGCGCAACGGCATCGTGGCCATCGTGGGGGTCCGCAGCGACATCGGCTCCGACACCGAATCGGGCGCCCGGCACGTCGTCGCCTCGGAACTGGGGCTGAAATACGAGGACACCGTGATCCAGGAGCGCCGCTCGGACAACTCGAGCTTCTACATGTGGCAGCCGGGCGGTTCCTTTTCCACCGCCTATATCAACACCCAGCTGGTGATGGCCGCCCGCGAGCTGAAGCGGAAGATCCTCGAGTACGCCGTGAGGCCCACCCCCGCGTACAACTCGAGCCACTTCTTCAAGACCGCCGGGCCCCCGGCGTTCCCCGGCCTCCGCCCGGAAGAGCTCGACGTCCGCGACAGCTTCGTTTTTGAAAAAGCCCGCCCGGAAAACAGGAAGACGGTGCGCGAGGTGGCCGACATCTTCTGGGACGCCGACCCCGCCCTGTCGCATCCCGTGGTCGGAACCGTCGCCGGCCTGACCGCCGACGGCAGCCCCGATCCGACGATGTACGTCATGGGGCGCCAGGCGCATTTCATCGAGGCCGGGGTCGACACCGACACCGGGATGGTCGACATCACGCGCATCGTCTGCGTCAACGACGTGGGCCACCTGTTCAACCCGCGCGGGGCGCAGGCCCAGCAGTACGGCGGCGCCGTGATGGGGCTCGGCCGGAGCGCCACGGAGGAGCAGATCTGGTGCCCGCGCACCGGGGTGGGGCTGAACTTCGACCTGGTCCAGTACCACATCGGGACGATGAACGACTACCCGCCGGCCGAGTGCCATGTCACCGAAAGCCACCTGGGATACGCCGCCTTCGGCGCCTTCGGGGTGGGGGAAAACGTGGGGGCGGCCATGTCGGGAATCACGGCCTCGGCCATCTACAACGCCACGGGGAAATGGGTGACGGACTATCCCACCACCCCCGACCGGGTCCTCCGGGCGCTCGGCAGGATCTGACGGCCGGCGTCAGCGCCCGCGCCCGAGTCCCGGGAAGGGGGACAGCGCCCGGTCGAGCGCCCCGAGCGAGTAGGTGATCGCCACCCCGTAGTTGGTGATGGGGACCCCGGCCTCCCGGCAGCGCAGGATGCGGGAGATCACCTCGCGGCGGTTGAGCATGCAGGAGCCGCAGTGGACGACCAGCCGGTACGACCCGATGTCCTCCGGGAAATCGTGCCCCTGCAGGTGGACGAAGTCGAGGTCGGTCCCCGTGTATTGCCGGAGCCAGCGCGGGATCTTGACCCTGCCGATGTCCTCCCCGATGGGGTGGTGGGTGCACGCTTCCAGGACCAGGACGCGGTCCCCCCGCCGCAGCCGGTCCACCGCCTTCACCCCGCGCACGAACTCCCGCAGGTCCCCCCTGAGCCGGGCGAAGAGGATGGAAAAGGAGGTCAGGGGAACGCTGTCCGGCACGTCCCCGGCCACCTTCAGAAAGACCTGGGAGTCGGTTACGACCAGCGCCGGGGGCTCGCGCAGCCCGTCGAGCGCGCCCCGGAGCTCCCGCTCCTTGACCACCAGGCAGCAGGAGTCGTGGTCGAGCACGTCGCGGATCGACTGCACCTGCGGAAGGATGAGCCGGCCGCGCGGGGCCTCCAGGTCGATGGGGACCACCAGTACCACCACCCCCCCCGGGGAGATCAGGTCCCCCAGGATCGGCGGCGCCTCGAGGAACGCCTCGGGGGCCGACCGGATCAGGGCCTCGCGCAGCTGCGGCAGTCCCCTCCCCTCCCGGGCGGCCGTCGCCACCACGGGGACCTTCCGCCCCTCGAGGTCCCGCAGCGTCTCGGGCGCGGCGGCTCCGATATCCGCCTTGTTGAACACCACGATGACGGGCATCTTCCGCTTCTCGAGTTCCCCGAGGACCCTTTCCTCGAATTCACCCCAGCTCCCCGCCTCGGCCACCAGGATCCCGAGGTCGGTCCGTTCGAACACCTGCCGGGTGCGCCCCGCGCGCAACTCCCCGAGGGCGCCCACGTCGTCGACCCCGGCCGTGTCGATGAAGAGCACCGGCCCGAGCGGCAGCAGTTCCATCGGCTTCTCCACCGGGTCGGTCGTCGTTCCCGGGACATCGGAGACGATCGAAACCTCCTGGCGGGTGAGGGCGTTGAGCAGCGAGGACTTCCCCACGTTGCGGCGGCCGAACAGGCCGATGTGAAGCCGCATCCCCCTGGGCGTATCTTTCATTCCTTTTCCTCCGGCGGCGGGGACCCCAGCCGCGTGACACTGTCGGGCGCGATCAGCTCCTCGAACTCCGCTTCGGTCAGCCCCCCGTGCGCGAGCGCCGCCTCCCTTACGCTCTTCCCCTCCTCCCGGGCCAGGCGGGAGATCTCCTGCGCCCTTTCGTAGCCGAGCGCGTCCGCCAGGGCGGTCCACGCGGCGGTGGACGCCTCCACCCCCCTGCGGCAGCGCGCCTCGTCGGCCTGGAGGCCCCGGATGCAGTGCTCGCCGAGGATCCGGGCGGCGCGGGCCAGCAGGTCCAGGTTTTCGAGCAGGCAGTCCGCCACCAGCGGCAGGAACGGGTTCAGTTCGAGGCACCCCATCCCGCACGCCTGGCCGAGCGCCTGGTCGTTGGCCGCCACCCGCAGCGCCGCCTGCGTCACCGCCTCCGGGATGACGGGGTTCACCTTGGCCGGCATCAGCGAGGAGCCCGCCTGCCTGGCCGGCAGCCGGATTTCTCCGATCCCCGCCTCCGGGCCGGAAGAGAGGAGCCGCAGGTCGGACGCGATCTTCACGAGGTTGGTGGCCGAGGCCTTCAGGATCCCGCCCACCTCCACGTAGGCGTCGGCGTTCTGGGTGCCGTCGATCAGGTTCTCCGCCCGGGCCAGCCCCAGCCCCGTGATCTCCCGCAGGCGGTCGACCACTCGGAAGATATACTCCCTGGGCGCCGCGATCCCGGTCCCGATGGCGGTCCCCCCCAGGTTCACGACCCGCAGGCGCTCCTCGCACTTGTAGATGCGCCACCGGTCGCGGGCGATCGCCTCCGCCCAGGCCCCCATCGCGCACCCGAGCGTCGTCAGGACGGCGTCCTGCATCTCCGTCCGGCCCACCTTCACCACGTGGGCCAGCTCGAGCTCCTTGGCCTGCAACTCCCCGAGGAGGCCGATCACCTCCCCCTGGAGGCGCCGGAGCGAAAAGATGGCGGCCACCCGGAGCGCGGTCGGGTAGGTGTCGTTGGTGGACTGGTGCCGGTTGAGGTCCTCGAGCGGGTGGATCCGCGCGTAGTCCCCCGGCGCGGCGCCCAGAAGCTGGAGGGCGCGGTTGGCCAGCACCTCGTTGACGTTCATGTTGGTCGAGGTGCCGGCGCCCCCCTGGAGCGCATCCACCAGGATATGCCGCTCGAGCACGCCGTCCATCATCTCCAGGCAGGCGGCCTCGATGGCCCGGAACGTCCCTTCGTCCCAGCGCCCCAGCTCGTGGTTCACCCGCGCGGCCGCCAGCTTCACCGCGCCGTAGGCGCGCACGAGCCCCGGGTGGACGGGGCGCAGCGAGAGCGGGAAATTCTCGACGGCCCGGGCGGTGTGAATGCCGTAGAGGGCGTCCGCGGGCACCTCCCGCTCCCCCAGCAGATCGTGCTCCGTCCGGCAACCTTCCATGTCGGCACCCGCGGATCGTGGATTCAGAAAAGGAGGTCCCGGTCGCCGGTCGCCCGGATGCGCTCGAGCCGTTTCTCGATCTCGTCCCGGTTGGCCTCCGGGCCGAGACGCCCGAGCTCCGCGCGGATGAGGGCCTCCCCGGCCCGCCGCGTCGCGGGCGACGCGTAGTCCACCAGGTATTCCTGGAGCGTCGTGAGGGCGTTGGGGGTGCAGTAGCGCTTGATGAAACCGGGGATGGCGAATTCCATGAAGTGCTCGCCCGTCCGGCCCAGCCGGTAGCAGGCGGTGCAGAAGCTGGGGAGGTACCCGTCCTCGATCAGTTCGTGCATCACCGCGTCCAGGCCCCGGGTGTCCCCCAGCTCGAACTGCTCCCGGTCCCGGACCTGGCGGGAGTCCCGCTCGGTGTACCCGCCGATCTCGATGCGGCTGCCGGCGTCGATCTGGGAAACCCCGAGCTTGAGGAGTTCGCGCCGGAGCCCGGCCGGCTCCCGCGCCGTCAGGATCAACCCGGTGTAGGGGACGGCCAGCCGCAAGGTGGCGATCACCCGGCGGAAGTCCTCGTCGGCGATCGGTCCCAGCCCGGCGAACTCCACGCCGCTGGCCGGGCGCAGCCGCGGGAAACTGATCGTGTGGGGACCGACGCCGTGCCGCCGGCGCAGGTACTGCGCATGCGCCACGAGCCCCAGGACCTCGAAGCGCCAGTCGTAGAGGCCGAACAGGACGCCGATGCCGACATCGTCGCACCCCCCCTCCATGGCCCGGCTCAACCCGTCGAGGCGGTAGGCGTAGTCCCCCTTGCGGGTGCCGGGGGCGTGCATGCGCCGGTAGGTCTCGTGGTGGTAGGTCTCCTGGAAGATCTGGTAGGTGCCGATCCCCGCGCCCTTGATGGTGCGGTAGCCCTCGACGTCCATCGGCGCCGCGTTGATGTTCACCCTGCGGATCTCTCCGTGCCCCTTCCGCACCCCGTAAACGGTGCGCACCTGTTCGGCTATGAACTCCGCGTCGTACCTGGGGTGCTCGCCGAAAACCAGGATGAGGCGCTTGTGCCCCGCGTCCTCCAGCCGCTCGACCTGCCCGCACAGCTCCTCCGGCGTGAGGGTGCGGCGTACCGCCAGCCCGTTGCTGCGCCGGAAGCCGCAGTAGACGCAATCGTTGACGCAGTCGTTGCCGACATAGAGCGGAGCGAAGAGCACGATGCGGTTGCCGTAGACCGTTTCCTTCAGGGTCCGGGCGGTGCCGAAAACCATCTCCAGCAGCTCCGGGTCCTCGACCCTCAGGAGCGCGGCCGTCTCCTCGACCGTGAGCGGCTCCTTGCCCAGGCTCTTGGCGACGATGTCCCGGACCCTCTCCCGGTCGGGCGCCGGCTGGTCGAGGAGCCGGGCGAGGAACTCGTCGTCGATGAAATCGACCGCCCCCGGGCTGGTTTTCAATGCACTCAATCCAGGCATACCCTGCTCCGCTAGCGGGAAGCGCTCGGGACGTCCCGGCGGAGCACCACGCTGAAGGTGCTGCCGGCGTCCGGCTGGCTCTTCACGGCAATATCCCCGTCGTACAACGTGACGATCTTTTTGAGTGTCGACAGGCCCAGGCCGCTTCCCAGTATGTGCCGGGTCTTGTCGTTCTTGATGCGCGAGAAATCGCTGAAAAGGCGCTGGCACTCCTCCGGCGTCATGCCGATGCCCGAATCCTCCACGGCGATACGGACCTCGCCATCGGAGTCCCGGACCCGCACTCCCACGCGGCCCCCGTCCCGGTTGTATTTCACCGCGTTGGAGACGAGGTTGTTGAAGATCATCTCGATCTCGGCCCGATCCGCCTCCATCCGGGCCCCTTCCGGCACGTCCAGTTCGATCGCGATGCCGCGCCGCGCGGCCTCGCCCCTCACGTTTTCCGCCGCCTGGCGCGCGAGCTCGCCCAACTCGACGGTCGCGATCGCCCGCTGGCGCTGCCCCGACTCGATCGAGGTCATGTCGAGCAGGTCCGAGATCAGCTTGCGCATCCCCTCGATGCGCACGAGGCAGCGGTCCACGATATGGTCGTAATCCGCGAGACGATCGCCCACCGCCCGCTCGCGCATCATCTGCAGGTAGCCCTCGATGGCGGAGATGGGCGATTTCATCTCGTGCGCGAGGACGCTGACGAACTGGAAACGCACCTGCCGCTTTTCCTCGGCCAGGCGCCGCGCCTGGCGCTGCAGGATCAGGTGCCGCGCCGCCTTCCGGACGGCGCCCCGGAGTTCCTCGGGCGTGAAGGGCTTGGCGAGAAAATCGTAGGCCCCCCGGCGCGTGGCCGTCACCGCGGTATCGAGCGAGGCGTAGGCGGTGATCATGATGACCAGCAGGTCCAGCGGCTGCTTCATGAGACGGTCCAGGATGTCGAGTCCCGTCGTATCCGGCAGCTTGTAGTCGAGGACCAGGATGTCGGTCGGGCCCTCGTTCATCTTCTCTTCGAGTTCCTTGCCGTCGGCCGCCGTGCGGATGCTGAAGCGGACGTCCCCGTTGATGTCGTGCAGGTGCAGGTGCATGTCCCGCAGGGCGCGCTCCGCCCCCCGCCGCATCCCGTATTCGTCGTCCACGATGAGTATGTTCAGGAGATCCACTGCCGGCGTCCTTCCGTTATGCAGTCTCTTTCAGGAGACCGTCGACCTCGTCGGCCAGGATGCGGGGATTGATCGGCTTTTCCAGGAACTTGCTCACCGGCAGCCAGGTCTCGTCGGGCCCGAAGCTGAATCTCAGGTCCATCTCCTTGCTGATGCCCGTCAGCATGACCAGTTTCATCGCGGGATAGAGAGCATGGAGCTGGCGCGCCAGCTCGAAACCAACCGTCTTTTCCTCCATCATGACATCCAGCACCGCCAGTTCCGGCGCGTCCGCCTCGGCGGCCTTTTTCGCCTCGGCGGCCGAAAACGCGGCCGTGATCCTGTGCCCCCGCTGGGAGAGCGCCGTCCGATTCATCTCGATTATGTCCTGGTCGTCGTCGACCAGCAGAATGTGAGCCATTGCAGTCTCCTTTCGAGAACCACGCCCGGCCTATTCGTCCCGCGACCTGCGCGGAAGCCTGACCGTGAATTGAGTCCCCGTCGGCCCCGCCGACGGGTCGCTGTTGGACACCATGGTGATGTCCCCCCTGTGCATCTTAACAATTCCGTAGGTAACGGCAAGCCCCAGCCCGGTCCCCTTCCCGATCTGCTTGGTGGTGAAGAAGGGCTCGAAGATCTTGGACTGGTTGTCCTTCGGCACCCCGATGCCGGTGTCGGCGACGGAGAAGCGGACCCCGTCCGCGTCCCCTTCGGCGGTCACCAGGACGGCCCCGCCGTCCGGCATCGCGTCGCAGGCGTTGCCGAACAGGTTGGTCAGGACCTGGTTGATCTGGTCGGGGTCGAGGTCGACCACGGGGTCCTCGATCGGGGTCTCCACCCGCGCCTGGATATGGGCGGGAAAGGGGTAGGCCTTGACCGCGTGCCGCAGCAGTTCGCCGAGGTCCACCGTCCGCAGGACCGCCTTGTTCTGGCGGGCGAAGTGGAGCAGCCGCATCACGATCTTCTTGCAGCGGTCCGCCTGCTCCGCGATCATGTCGAGGTCTTCCTTCCACTCCGTCTTCTCCCCGGCCTCCTCGAGCAGCATGTGGGCGTGCATCAGGACGATGCCGAGAGGGTTGTTGACCTCGTGGGCCACCCCGGCGGCCAGCTGCCCCATACTGGCGAGCCTTTCGGAGTGCATCAGCGCTTCCTGCGTGCTGACCAGCTGCTCGTGGGACTCCTCGAGCTGCTGGTTGGTGTCCCGGAGCTTCTCGATGGTGTACGGCAGGCACATCTCGGTTTCGGCCAGGTGCCGGTGGATGGCGATGGCGTGCTCGACGCAGGTGTCGTAGCCGCACGCGCCGCAGTTGAGTTCGTCCTCCGGCCTGAGCTTCCCCATGCGCGCGAGGATGGCCGTCACCTCCTCCCGTGAGGGCTGCGCGATGCGCTGGTCGTAGGGGGTGAACCTGCGCGCGAGGTCGACGTCGCCGAAGCGCTCCATGTCGGACTCCCACCGATCCTGCCGCTCCCCCCGCCAGCGGTTCTTGACGTACCGGCCCACCAGGTTCCGGCGCCAGAACAGGGTGGTGTCGACCGTCATGCCCGCCCCCATGATGCAGCCGTTGCAGCAGAGGACCTCGAGCAGGCGCACGTCCAGGCTGTTGGATTCGGCCGCCTGGATCGCTTCGACGAAATTGGTCCGCCCGTCGGTGGCCATGATCTCGCCCTGCATCAGGTCTTCCCGGATATCGGCCGCCTGCAGCAATCCCCGGCTGATGGGGAAAAGGCCCCCGGGACCGCTCCAGGGGGGATCGAAATCCCCCGGAGCCACCGCGCCGGGCGTGATCCCGGCGCTCGAGAGCATCTGGCGGAACTCGGCGAACGTCAGCACCGCGGCGACCTCGCCCTCCACCTCCTGCCCGGCCGCCTCCCCCTTCTTGGCGATGCAGGGCCCGATGAACACGACCGGGACCCCGGGGCCGTAGAGAGTCCGGAGCACGCGCGCGGTCGCCACCATCGGGGAGACGATGGGTGCCAGCCTGGGGACCAGGTCGGGATAGTACCTTTCGACGTACCCGACCAGCGCCGGGCAGGTGGAGGCGATGTAGCGGTTGCCGGGGGAACTCTCGAGCAGCTCCCGGTATCCCCGGGCCACGAGATCGGCGCCGAACCCGACCTCGTGAACGTGGCGGAAGCCCAGGGCGCGCACCATCCCGACGACGGCCTCGGGGGGGCATTCCTCGAACTCGGCGGCGAAACTGGGGGCGATGACGGCGGCCACCGCGCCGTGGCTTCCGAGCAGCTCGGCCACGTCACGGGTCCCGTCGAGCACCTGCTTGGCCCCCTGGCTGCACACCCGGGCGCAGTTGCCGCACCCTATGCAGCGTTCGGGGATCACGCGGGCCTGGCCGTCGGAGATGCCGATGGCTTTGGCGGGGCACTCGCGCACGCACGTGTAACATACGCGGCAGCGCTCCCTGATCGTCTGTACGAAACAAGCCGCCTGCATGTCGGTTCCCCCAGGTTCCGGCCTGCCCGCCGCGGGGCGGGCGCCCGCTCTATGTGTGGCCGCCCGCCGCGTCGGCGGCGGGTTCCCGCAGCAGCCGGCGCACCTCCGACCTCAACTGCTCCGGCCGCACCGGCTTGTCCAGGATCCGGTCCACCTTGATCCACGACTGCGCCTCCGGGTAGAGCGCCGAGAAGGACAGCCCCGTGGCCCCGGCGACGGCCGTCAGCAGGATGAGGGGCGTGCCGGGGTACAGGTTGTGAATCTGGTGGCTGAGCACGAAGCCGGAATCCTTCTCCTCCATCATCAGATCGAGGATGGCCAGGTCCGGCTTGAACCCGAGCAGCTTCTCCTCGGCCGCCGCGCGCCCCTCCGCGCCCGCGACTTCGTATCCCGCGGCCGTCAGGATCACCGTCATTTGTTCGAGGAGATCGAAATCATCGTCCACGACCAGTATCTTCTTTTTCACTCTCGTCCTCTCCCTTGCCCGGCATCTCCGGGGCTCCCGGTCCCGCACCCGTCGCGCGGAAGCTCTATAGTATATCCCTGGCGTTGTATTGTGTATGGAGGAGTTGGTGGCTTTTCTTCCCGAGCGGCTTGCCCAGGAACTCCTCGTAGAGCCTCGCGACCTGCGTGTTCTTGTGGCTGACGCGCCCGGATTCGCTCTGGTCGATCCGGTACAGCGCCTGCATCCGCGCGCGCGCCGCGTCCGGGTCGGACCCGATCGGCTGGCCGCCGCCGTTGATGCACCCCCCGGGGCAGGTCATGAACTCGACGAAGTGCAGGTCCTTCCTCCCCGCCCGGATCTCCTCCAGCAGCCGGCGCGCGTTCCCCAGCCCGCTGACGACGGCGGCCCCGACCTCCAGGCCGCCGATTTTGGCCCGGATCTCCTTGGCCCCCTTCATGCCGCGCAGCGGCTGCACCTCCAGCCGGGCCGGCTCCTTTCCGGTGAGGAGGAAGTGGGCCGTGCGGACCGCCGCCTCCATCACACCGCCGCTGGCGCCGAAAATCTTCCCCGCCGTCGACCGCTCGCCGAAGGGGGTGTCGGCCGACTGCGCTCTCATCGCCATCAGGTCGACCCCGAACATGCGCAGCAGCTGCGCCGCCTCCCGCGTGGTCAGCACGTAATCGACGTCGGGGACGTAGCCGGGCGCCATTTCGGGCCGGCCGCACTCGAATTTCTTGGCCGTGCAGGGCATGATCGAGACGCTCACGATGCGGGCGGGGTCGATCTTCTCGCGTTCGGCGAAATAGCTCTTGATGATGGCCCCCATCATCTGCTGCGGGCTCTTGCACGTGGACAGGTTCGGGATCAGGTCGGGATAGAACTGTTCCACGAACTTGATCCATCCCGGCGAACAGCTGGTGAACATCGGCAGCACGCCGCCGTCCGCGACCCGCCGGGCCAGTTCCGACGCTTCCTCCATGATGGTCAGGTCGGCCGCAAAGGAGGTATCGAACACGCGGTCGAACCCCACGCGGCGGAGCGCCGCCACCATCTTGCCGTCGACGTCCTGCCCCGGTTCGACCCCGAATTCCTCGGCCAGGCTCACGCTGACCGCGGGGGCGTGCTGGACGACCACCATCCTGTCCGGGTCGGCCAGGGCGGCGATGACCTCGCCCAGGCTGGAGCGCTCCGACAGGGCGCCCGTCGGGCAGGCGATGATGCACTGCCCGCAATTGACGCAGGCGGAGACGTTGAGGCCCTGGTCGAACGCGGTGCCGATATAGGAGCGGCACCCCCGCCCCACGAATTCGATCGCCCCGATCCCCTGCACCTCCTCGCAGACGCGCACGCAGCGCCCGCACAGGATGCATTTTTCCGGGTCCCTGACGATCGGCCCGGAAACGTCCCGCTCCATCGTGTTCTTCTTCCCCCGGAACGACCGCTGACGGACCCCCATGGTCTGGGCCAGCTGCTGCAGGTCGCACTTTCCGCTCCGGGCGCAGTAGAGGCAGTCGTCGGGGTGGTTGCCGAGCAGGAGTTCCACGATCGTCTTGCGCGCCTCGAGCACCTTGAGCGAACGGGTCTGGAGCTTCATTCCCGGGGCCACGGGGTAGGAGCAGGAGGGGATCAGCCCGGGCGCGCCTTCCATCTCCACGACACACATCCGGCAGGCGCCGCTGGGCGGCAGCCCCTCCATGTGGCAGAGCGTCGGGACCTGGATCCCTTCCCGTTTGAGGGCGGAGAGAATGGTCTCCCCCTCGCTGGCTTCGATAGTCCTGCCATCCACTTGCATCTCGATCATCGGTTCACCTCAATCCATGCGTCCTGTCAGTACAACCGGTTCCCTGGGCCCCGTCCGTCCTTTCGGTCATTGCGGTTGCGTGAATTCCAAATCGCAGCGGGCGCAGCGCCGCGCCTCGGCCATGGCCTGCGCTTCGGTCGGGCAGAGTTCCACTTCCGCGAAACACCCCCTTCTCCGGGCCTCCGGAAGGAGGGGAAGCTCCAGCCGCGGCAGGTCCTGCCCCTCCTCGTCCACTTCCCCGACCGGCTGGATATAGACCGTGGGGAGCTGGACCTTCGGGAGGACCTTCATCAGCTTTCCGGAAACGTAGCGATCGATCATCACCGCCGCCTTCCGGCCCGAGGCGATCGACCCGATCACCGTGCTGGGGCCGGTGACGACGTCCCCCCCGGCGAACACCCCGTCCCGGCCCGTGGCCCAGGTCTCGGGGTGGGCCTCGACGGTGCCCCAGGAACTGAAGCCGAGGCCCTCGAGCCCCTCCGTCTCCGGTTCCTCGCTGATGGCCACGATCAGGGTGTCGAGCGGCACCCCGAACTCCGAGCCCTCGATCGGTACCGGCTTCTGCCGCCCCGAGGCGTCCGGGGCCCCGAGCCCGTTGCGCAGCAGCCGGAGCCCCGAAAGGCGCCCCTCCTCGCGCTCGACGGCCACGGGAGTCACCAGTGTCTCCAGCACGACCCCCTCCTCCAGCCCGGCCGCGATCTCCTCCGCGTAGGCCGGCATGCTCTCCCGGGTGCGGCGGTAGAAAACGGTCACGCTCTCCACCCCGGGCTGCCGCACGGCTACCCGGGCGGCGTCCATTGCGCTGTTGCCCCCGCCGATGACGCCGACGCGCCCCCGGGCCATCGCTTTCCCCTCGAGGTTGTAGGCTTTCAGGAACCGGACGCCCGGAACGATCCCGGCCGCCTCTTCCCCGGGTAGATCCAGCTTCTTGCTGCCGTGCGCGCCCGTGGCCACGAACACCGCCTTGTAGCCGTCGGCGAACAGCCGGTCCAGGGTGAAGTCCCGCCCCAGCGCCTGCCCGTAGCGCATCTCGATATTGGGGTTGAGCAGCCGGGCGATCTCGCGCTTGAGCCCTTCGCGCGGCAGCCGGTATTCGGGGATCGCGGCCATGAGCATGCCGCCCGCCTGCGTCTCCCTTTCGAACACCGTCACCTCGTGCCCCATCCGCGAGAGGTCGCCGGCGGCCGCCATCCCCGCGGGACCGGCACCGACGACGGCGATGCGGGCCGCGTCCGCCCGCGGGACGATCACCGCGGTCTCCGCCTCGGGGACGACGGTGTCGACCACGAAGCGCTTCAGGCTCCGGATGGCGATCGGTTCACCCCCGGTGGCCCCCGCGCGGCACACCGACTCGCAGGGGTGGTGGCACACCCGCGCGCAGGCCGACGGGAAGGGGTTGGACGCCCGGATGACGCGGTAGGCCTCCTGGTATTCGCCGCGGGCGATGTGCGCCACGTAGCGCCAGACTTCGGTCCCGACGGGACACCCGCTCTGGCAGGGGGCACCGACCAGTTCCTTGCACGACCCGGCCGGGCAGCGGCGCTCGAACATATGCGCCTCGTACTCGTCGCGGAACCACTCGAGCGTCGACAGGACCGGGTTCGGCGCGCTCTGCCCCAGCCCGCACAGGCTGGTCGTCTTGATGGTCTCGGCCAGCCGCTTCAGCTGCATGATGCCCTGCACCCTCAGCAGGGGGTCGAGGTCGCTCTCCTTGTGGCGCGGGCGCGTCACCGCCTCGAGGATCTCCAGCATCCGCCGCGTCCCCTCGCGGCAGGGGATGCACTTGCCGCAGCTCTCGGACTGGATGAATTCCATGAAGTACTTGGCGAAATCGACCATGCAGGTGGACTCGTCGACGACGACGAGCCCGCCCGACCCCATGATGGTGCCGAAGGCCTTCAGTTCCTCGTAATCGGTGCGCAGGTCGAGATGGGCCTCGGGAACGCATCCCCCCGAGGGCCCGCCGATCTGCACCGCCTTGCACCGCTTCCGGTTCGGGATGCCTCCGCCGATGGTGTACACCACCTCTCGCAGCGTCGTCCCCATGGGGACCTCGACCAGGCCCGTCCGCCGCACCATCCCGGAGAGGGCGAACACCTTGGTCCCCTTGCTCCCCTTGGTCCCCATCCCCGCGTACCAGTCCGCCCCCCGGTCCATGATGACGGGGAGGTTGCTGAGGGTCTCGACGTTGTTGATCACCGTGGGCTTCCCGAACAGCCCCTGCACGGCGGGGAAAGGGGGCCGGGGGCGCGGCATCCCGCGCCTGCCCTCGATGGAGTGGATCAGGGCCGTCTCCTCTCCGCAAACGAACGCCCCGGCCCCCATCTTGAGCCGGATCGAAAGGTCGACGCCGCTGTCGAGGATGTTGGAGCCGATCAGCCCGGCCCCCTCCGCCTGCGCGAACGCCTCGTTGAGGCGCTGGATCGCCAGCGGGTATTCCGCCCGGATGTAGACGTAGGCTTTGGTCGCCCCGATGGCGTAGGCCGCGATCAGCATCCCTTCGAGGAGCCGGTGCGGGTCGCTTTCGCATACGGCGCGGTCCATGAAGGCGCCCGGGTCCCCCTCGTCGGCGTTGCAGATCAGGTATTTCTGGTCCGCGGCCGCGCTGCGGGCGAACTTCCACTTCATCCCGGTCAGGAACCCGCCCCCCCCGCGCCCCCGAAGCCCGCTCCGGAGCACCTGGTCGATCACCTCCTCCGGGGTCATGCCGCGCAGGATGCGCGCGATCGAGCTGTATCCCCCGTGGGCGATATACTCGTTGATGTCGCCGGGGTCGATGACGCCGCTCGCGGGGAGCACCACGCGCACCTGGCCCGCGAGAAAGGGATGGTCCTCGAGGTAGCGCACCCCGTCCCAGGGCTCGGCGCCGCGGGTGTGGTACTGGCCGAGCGCCAGGTCCCCGGGCACCCGGTCGTCGAACATTACCGCCTCGAGCAGCGCGTCGACCCTGTCGGCGGTCACCGAACCGAAGCTGACACGGCATTTCCCGGGCATCTGGATGTCGACGATCGGTTCGTCGGAGCACATCCCGTTGCAGCCGACCTCGACGACTTCCCCCTTTTTGCCCCGCCGCTCCAGGAATTCCTTCACCGCGGCGATGGTCCGGGCCGCGCCCGCCCCCAGGCCGCAGGTCCCCGCGCCGATGAAGATGACCGGATGCGCAACCCGCTCGCGCCGGAGCGAGGCCAGCAGCTGCTCGAGCGTCCCGGCCTCCCGGGCGCCGGCGAACGGTTCCGACTTGAGGTCGCCCAGCAGGCTTTCGGAGATTTCGCGGAAACCGACCCAGCATTTTCCCGTCGGCGCCAGCGTCCTGTCGAAGGAATTAAGACTCATTTTTGGACTCCGTTTCTCTGCATTCCTGGATGATTTTGACCAGCTTCTGGGGGGTGACCTTCGCGTAAAACTCGCCGTTGAGGTTCATGACCGGGGAGAGTCCGCACGCTCCCATGCAGGCCACCGTTTCCAGGCTGAACAACCGGTCGCGCGAAGTCTGCCCCGCCTTGAGCTTCAGCATCTTTTCGGCCATTTCCAGCACCCGGTTGGATCCCTTGACGTGGCATGCGGTCCCCCGGCAGACGGTGAAGTGGTACTTGCCGCGGGGCTGGAACCGGAATTGGTTGTAGAATGTCGCCACCCCGTAGATCTTCGTGGCCGGCAGCCTGAGGTGTCTGCCGATCCGGGCCACCGCTTCACGGGAGAGATACCCCTGGCTTTCCTGAACCTCCTGCAGGATGGGAATAAGGGCGTCCCTGCCCGCCCGCGGGAATTTCTTCAGGACCGATTCCACGTCGTTCATGATGTGCTCTCCTTTATCGTCGATGGCGCCTGGGCCGGCGAGGCCGCCTGTTCCGTTTTCAGGGACCGGCGCGCAAAAAAGGCCACTCTGTCCAGAGACATGGCCAGGTCGATGTTCTCCACGTAAACCCCCGCGGGCACCTCGAGCGGGGTCCGGGCGAAATTCAGGATGCCCCGGATCCCGGCGGCGACGAAGACATCGGCCACGTATTGGGCTTCGGTGTCCGGGACCGCGATGATGCCCACGCTGATCCCCTCCCGGCGGATCACTTCCCCGGCGCTGTCGATCGAGTGGCACCGGCACCCGTAAATCAGCCGGTCGAACTTTTCCGGGTCGGCCTCGAAGCTGGCCGTGACCCGGAGGTTCGGCCGGCGGCCGGTGAAGAATTTCAGAAGGGCGAGACCGATGTTTCCCACCCCCGCGATGGCCGCGCGCTGTTCGCTCGAGGGGAAAACGTAGGCCTCGATGCACTCGATCAGCCGGCGCACCTCGTACCCCCGTGCCGGGGTGCCGCTGTACCCGAGAACCATGATGTCCCGGCGGACCTGGGCTGCCGTCACCTGCGCTTTGGCCGCAAGGAGGTGGGAGTACGCGTACGTCTGCCCCTCGGTCTCGAGGTCTCTAAGCGCTCTCCAGTAATGAGTTAAGCGCCCTATGGTCCGATACGATGCCCTGTTCAATTCATCGCTCCGTTATTTCTTTCGCATTGTGATTCGTTTCACACGGCATGTCAAGCAAAAACTGGCCATCACGCGAATTCCTGGAATGCCGCGCCCGGTCGGTCCTATTCCGAAAGCCGGATATGGTGGGTTTGAAGGGTCCGGGCCGTGGCCCGGTCCAGGTTCGCCGCCGCCGCGGCGAGGTCCGCGCGGGCACGCACCTCCCGGCTCCGGGCCGCGATAAAGGCAGACTGCCGCTCGAAGACCAGGAACATGGTGGAGGTGCCCGCCTCGAACTGCCGCTGTTCGCTCCCGTATTGATCCTCGGCCGCCCGGCGCGCGGTGACGGCCGCTTCGTACCGGATCCCGGCCGCATTCCACTGTTCGAGCGCGTTGCGGACATCGGCCTTCACGTACATCTCCGTTTGCCGGCGCAGGAGCTCGAGCCGCCTCCCTTCGGCCCGGGAGGCGGCCGCGTTCCCGGCCGCCGCGCGGTTGCGCAGGGGGAGTGAAATCTGGATCCCCACCTTGGCGGTAGGATAGCGTCCGTCCCAGATATTGGTGAGCGACTGGCGGTTTCCTCCCAGCAGGTGCTCCGGGACCGATCCCACCGGGAAGTCGCCGAAGGGATTCGCCGCCTGGCGGCTTCCGGCCAGGCCCGACGCCGCGAAAGTGGCGACGGCGTCGACCTGCGGCTTCTTCTGGTCCTGCCAGTAGCGCGTGTCGATGGCGTTGATGGCGATACGGAGCGCGCTCTCGGTCAGTTCGGGCCGCCCGGCGAGTGCCTGCCGGAGCGCCTCGGCGGGATCGGGCGGCTTGAAATCGGCCGCGGGCGGTGTTTCGGGAACCAGGGCGGTCTCCCACAGGGGATCCTCCGGGCCGGACGCGATCATCTGCTTCAGGTTGTTTTCCGCGGCCGTGAGGGCCTGTTGCGCGGCGGCCAGCCCCTGCAGGAAAGTCGCCACCTGGGTCTCGGCGGCGACCACTTCGATCGGCGCCAGGATCCCCTGCTCCGCCTGCCGGCGGTTGCTTTCGTATTGCGCCCGTGCCAGCTCGACCGCCTCGCGCTGCACCTGGAGGTTCTGCCGCGCGTAGGCGAGTTCCCAGTAGAGTTCGACCCCCCGGGTCACCCGTTCGATCACCTTCTGCCGCAGCTGTTCCCCGCCCAGCTCCCGGTTGCGGCGGGCCACCATCAGGGCGCGCCGGCCGGAATCGATGCGCAGGCCGCGCCACAGGGGCTGACTGTAATTGAAGGTCAGCGACGATGGGTACTGCGGGTTGAGCTGGCTGAAGAGGCTGTCGCTCTCCTCCTTGGCGTCGGAAAAGACCAGGCTGTAGGTCGAACCGATCCACGGCAGGTTCCCGCTGATCTTCGGATTGAACGACAGCTCCTTGTTGACCAGCCGGCCGCTCGACGATCCGCCGATGGCGGAGGCGATCGGGATCGCCGTCTTGGACCTGAAGGCTTCGAAGCCGAGCACCGGGTCGAAATGCCCCTTGGCGGTCTCGATTTCGTACCCGGCGCTCTCGAGGGCGATGCGGGAGATGGCGAGTTCGGGATCGTTGGCCAGAACCCACTCGATCACCTGTCCCAGGGCGACCGGGAGTTCTCCCTCTATCCCGATGCGGGGGCGCATCGGGTCCTCCCCGGGTGCCTGGGCGGCCCCGGCCGTCCGGGGGAGGAACGAGATGGCCAGGACCGCCGCGACCAGGGCGGCCGCCGCCGCTTTCGCCGCCCGCTTCGCGGGCCAGCGGATGAAACGGCGCGAGCGGAGCCAGAGCCCGAGGTCCTCCCAGAGCGAGTAGAAGACCGGGACCGCCAGGAGCGTAAGACCGAGGCAGAGGGTCTGCCCTCCCGCCACCATCCACCCGATGGAGTGGTTGGTACCGGCCCCCGCCCCGCGCGACAGCAGGAGGGGAATCATGCCGCACACCAGGGCCATCGTGGTCATCAGAATCGGCCGCAGCCGGTCCCGGTTGGCCTGGATGATGGCCTCGTAGCGCTTCATCCCCGCGGCGCGCAGGCCGTTGGTATGATCGATCTGGAGGATGGCGTTCTTCTTCACGATGCCGAAGAGCAGGAGCAGCCCCAGCCCCGACATGATGGTGATGTCCTGCCCGGTCACGAGCATGGCCAGGAGCCCGAACGGCACCGCCAGCGGCAGCGAGATCAGGATCGTCACGGGATGGATGAACGACTCGAACTGCGCCGCCAGGGCGATGTACATGAAGATGAAGGCGAGCGCGAACGCCACCGCGAAGTTGTAACCCGCCTTCCCCATTTCCCCCGTCATCCCCGTCGCGCCCCCCCTGTAGCCCGGCTCCATGTCGAGTTCCTCGATGAAACGTTCGAATCCCGCCACGGCGGTGGACTGGGAGCCCCCCGGCCTGAGGTTGCCGGAGATCTCCACGATCCGCTGCCGGTTGAGCCGCTCGATGGCCGAGGGGCCGAAGCTCTCGCGCGCCCGCACGACCTCCCTGAGGCCGACCGACCCGGTGGAGGAAGCCACCGCGAGCTTTTCCAGCCCCTCGACGCTGCCGCGGAAACGCCCCTCGGCCTGCACCACGACGTCGTACTGGTCCTCCCCGGCGTTGAAGGTGCCCACGGTCTGGCCCGCAACCAGGGTATTGAGCGCCTGCTGGACCCCCTGGACCGAAACCCCCAGGTCGGCCGCCCGCTCCCGGTCGATATCCAACCGCACCTCAGGCTTGCCCGAGCGCACCGAACTGTCGATGTCGACGAGGTCCGGGAGGGTCCGTGCCCGGGCCACCAGCCGGTCGGAATATTCCGACAACCTGGCGATGTCGGGCCCCTGCAGGTAGTACTGGACGTCGCTCATCCCGCCCGGCCCGATCCCGCTCGAGGCGGCCACGGAGAGGAACACCTCCTCCGCGTGGTTTTGAAGCATCTCCCGGACCCGCGTGGCCATGTCGTTGGACGACTCGTCCCGCTCCCCGATGTCCACCAGCTTGACGTAGATGGAAGACTCGTTGGTGCCCCCGCCCGAGTCCCCGCCCACGGTGTTCAGCGTGTGGGTCACCCCCTCGAGCCCGCGCACCCTCCGGGCGATGTCCTCGGAATAGCGCGTGGTTTCGGCGAGCGAACTCCCTTCGGGGAGGCGGATGTTGATGTTGAACTGCGACTGGTCGTCGCGGACGAACATGTTCTTGCCGCTCAGCATGAAGAGCGGGACGATCGAGAGCATCACCCCGACGCAGGCGAGCACGACGGTCTTGCGGTGAGCCATCGCCCAGACCAGCGCGCGGGTATAGGTGGCGTCGAGGAAGCGGAAGAACTTCGCGTCCTTCGACCGGCGCCCCGTCCCTTCGGCCGGCGGGCGCACGAAGCGCGAGCAGAGCATGGGGGTGAGCGTGAAGGACACCAGCATGGAGACCACCACGGCCCCGGCGCAGGTGAAGCCGAAGGCGCTCATGAAGCGTCCCGTCATCCCCCCCATGAACCCGACCGGGACGAAGACGGCCAGGAGCGAGACCGTCGTCGCCAGCACGGCGAGCCCGATCTCCTTGGTCCCGCGTTCGGCCGCCTCGAACGCCCCCATCTTCTTCTCCTCCATGTACCGGTAGATGTTCTCCAGCACGATGATGGCGTCGTCGACCACGACCCCCACCATCAGGGTCAGGGCGAGCATGGTGATCTGGTTCATGGTGTAATCGAAGATGGCCATCACCGAAAAGGCGGAGATGATGGAAACCGGGATCGCGACGGCCGCGATCAGGGTCGTGCGCCAGTTGGCGAGGAAGAAGTAGAGCACGATGCAAGCCAGCAGGCTCCCCTCGAACAGGTGGTTGCGGATGTTGTTGATGGCCGCCTGGACGAAGATCGACTGGTCGCTGATGATTTCGACCCTGACGTCCCTGGGCAGTTCCGACCGCACCTGTTCCAGCCTGCGCTTGACCGCCTCGGCGACTTCCACGGTGTTGGTCCCCGACTGCTTGTACACCGCCAGCTGCACGGCCGGGTTGCCGTCGAGGCGCACGGCCGAAGTCGGCTCCTCGCTCGAGTCCTCGGCGCGCCCGATGTCACGCACCTTGACGCTGTAGCCGCCGCGGGTCGCGACGGCGATGTCGTTGAACTCCGCCGGCTCGGTGATCTTGCCCGAGGTGCGGATCGTGAAATCCCGGGCGCCCGAACGGAGGCTGCCGCCCGGCATCTCCATGTTCTGGCTCCGCACCGCCGCGATCACCTCGGTGACCGTCAGGTCATAGGCGCGCAGGCGGTCGGGGTCGAGAATGATGCGGATTTCCCGGTTGGCCCCCCCCTGGATCCGGACCTGCCCGACCCCTTCGGCGTTCTCGAGCTTCTGCTTGAGCAGCTTGTCGGCGATCAGGGTGACGTCGCGGGTGGAGCGCGGGGCGCTGACGGCGATCTGCAGCACGCTGGAGGCGTCCGGGTCCATCTTGGACACCACCGGGACCTCGGCGCTCGCCGGCAGCTCGTTGATGACCTGGTTGATCTTGTTCTGCACCTCCTGGGCGGCGACGTTCCCGTCCTTGGACAGGGCGAACTCGATCCGGACCAGGCTCATCCCCTCCGAGGAGGTGGAGGTGAGCTCCTCGAGCCCGCTGATGCTGTTGACCGCATCCTCGATCTTCTTGGTGATCTCGTTTTCGACCTCCTCGGGGGAGGCCCCGGGGTTGACCACGGTGACCATCACGAAGGGGGCGTCGATCTTGGGCATCCGGTCCACGCCGAGCGAGAAATAGGTGAAGACGCCCGAGACGATGAACGCGAGGATCAGCATCGTCGCAAAAACCGGGCGCTTGATGCAGAGTCTGGCAAGGGAGTGCATGACTGGAGTCCTTTATGGACGGGTGGAGACGGGGGCGCCGTCGTACAGGTCCGTTTGGTTTGAGAGAATCACCGTTTCGCCGCCTTCGAGCCCGCTGAGGACCCGCACCTGGTCGCCGTCGGAATCCCCGCGGAGCACCACCCTCAGGCGCGCGACCCCGTCGGCGACGATATAGACGTGGCTGGCGTCGGTCGTGTTGTCGTAAAACACGGCCCGCTCCGGAACAAAGACCGCCCGCTCCGTCCCCGGCAGATTCACCCTGGCGCTCGCGAACATGCCCGGCCGGAGCTCGGCCCGGGGGTTGTCGAACCGGGCCTCGGCGATGAAGACGCGGGAAATGGAGTCGACGGCCGGCACGACGGCGCTGACCCGCCCGGCGAAATCCCGCTGCGGGTAGGCGGCCACGCGCGCGGTCACCCCCATGCCGGTCTTGACGAGAGCCGCCTGTTGTTCGGGGATCTCGAGCCGGAGCTTGACGCGCGCGATCCTCACCAGGGTCGCCACCTTGTTACCGGTTCCGAGCCACTGCCCGACGGCCGTAGGCCTGTCGGTGACATAGCCGTCGAACGGCGCACGGATGGAGGTGTCCTCCAGGTTCTTCCGGGCCTGGGCCACCTGGGATTCCGCCGCGGCCAGGGCGGCGCGGGCGGCCTCGATCGCCCCGAAGTTCTGCCGCGCCGCGTTGAGCTGGCCCTCGTACTGCCTGCGGGCGGAGTTCGCGGCGGCCTCGGCCGTCTCCTGCTGGGTGCGGAACTTCTCAAAGCTGCTCTGGGAAACGTCCCCGCTCCGGACCAGGTTTTCATAGCGCCGCGCGTCGGCGGCGGCCAGCCGAGCCGACGCCAGGGCCGACTCGTAGGCCGCCCTTGACGAGGACACCTCCGGGACCGATTCGGGGTCGAACGCGCCCGGCCCGCTGTGGCCCACCCGCGACTCGGCCTGGCGCAGCATGAATTTCGACTGTTCCAGGGCGGCGCGCGCCTGCTCGAGCCGGAGTTCGGCTTCGCGCTGTTCGAGCCGGCAGATCACCTCGCCCTTTTTCACGAAATCGCCCACGTCCACCGGGGTGGCGGCGACCCGCCCGCCCGCGGCCGGGGCGAGATCGGAAGTCTCCTCGGCGATGAAGGAGCCGTTGGCGCTGAAGGAGGAGGCGACCTCCTTCACGAGCGCCTTGCCGACGGCATATTCGGCCTCCGGCGCGGAAACCGCTTCCGCCTTGCGGGCGGGGCCCTGCGGGCCGGAGCATGCGGACAACGACAGCACAACCATGAACAGGAAGATGGGAATTCGTGACATGTTCAGCTCTTCGCCTTTCTGTGGCCTGCCTTGGCGACCCCGCGCCCTTTGCGGCCGGCAGGCGCCGGGGATTTTCGGATCCCCCCGAGCAGGATCCGGGCGAACTGCCGCGCCAGCTCCTCGTCGGGAAGGTCCAGGGTCGGCGCATTCATGATCCGGGTGATCTGGCCGTACTGGTGCGCCAGGGCCCCCAGCGCGATCAGGAGGGTGTGCGGGTCGCCCTCGACCAGCGCGCCCTCGCGCTGCCGACGCCGGATGTAGGCCACCAGCTTCTCGAACGTGGCGGCGTACTGCTCCTTCATCCGGGCCAGCCCCTGCCCGTGCCCTTCCAGGGCGGCGAACAGGATGACGCGTTGCAGCGCCGTGTCGTTGACGTAGGCCTCGAGGATGCGCCGGATGAAAACGACCGCCAGGCCCTCGTCGTCGCTCCGCTCCATGCAGGCCTCGACCTGCTCCCGCCACGAGTCCTCGTCCCCGGTGTCGAAGTGGAGTTCCAGCACCGCGCTGTAGAGCGCCTCCTTGGAAGGGAAATGCTGGAAGATAATGGCCTCGGTCACCCCCGCGGCGGCGGCGATTTCCCGGGTGGTCGCGCCCTTGAACCCCTTGCGGGAAAAAACGTTCAGCGCGGCCTCGAGCAGCTGCTGCTGGCGGTCGGGTGCGGACATTCGCTGGGGTGCCGGGCGCGCATCGTTCATAGGGGGCCAATATTAAGTAAGCGCTTACTTACTTGTCAAGACCTCTATTACGTCCCGGACCCCCCTCCCGTTACGCCGACCGTGCTCCCGACGCCGGGTCAGCAGGGAAAAATCACGCGGAACTCGCTCCCCTCCCCCGGACGGCTCCGGACCGCCAGGCGTCCCCCGGCGCGCTCCACCAGCCGCCTGACGATCGCCAGCCCCAGGCCGTTCCCCTCGACCCCCCGGGTCTCCTTCCGCTTCTCCCGGAAAAATTCCTCCCCGAGCCTGGCGAGGTTGCCGGGTTCGATCCCGATGCCGGTATCGCTCACGGCGATCTCCAGCCCCTCCCCCGAACGGCCGGCCCGGACCGTGACGCTCCCCGAGGCGCGGTTGTACTTCACGGCGTTGCCCACCAGGTTTGTCAGGAGGGTGCGCAGGTCGTCGGCCGGAATCGTGCAGGGGGGGAGTTCGGGCGCGAGATCGACCTCGATGCGGACCGACCGCGCCGAGGCCCGGTCGCGCCAGAGCTCGACCACCTCGCCGACGACGGTCGGGGTGTCGGCGGGAGCGTCGGGTCGCCGGGGGGCTCCCTCGTGTTCGATGCGCGAGAGCGACAGGAGGTCGGAAATGAGTTCCCCGAGGCCGTCGATCCGCTCATCGGCGCGGTCCAGGAAGGAGAGGTAGGGCCCGAGGTCGTCCCCCAGGCTGCGGTCCCTCATCACCTCGACGATCGATTTCAGGGCCCCGAGCGGGGCGCGCAGCTCATGGACCAGGGTGCGGGTGAAACGGGCCTTTTCCAGCGCCATCCTCCGCACCGAGGAGATGTCCACCGCCGTCACGATGCGCCCGAGCATGGCGCCCTCGTCGTCGTAGAATCCGCTCACGGTCACGAACAGGCGCCGCTCGCCCCGTTCCGCCTCGAAAACCGCGGGCGCGGGGTTTTGCGGGTCGAGTGCGGCCACGGCGGGGGCCAGCACGCCGCCGCCCAGGGCCGGACCCACCTGCCGCCCCAGGAGTTCACCGGCCGCCGCACCCAGCATCTCCTCCATCGCGCGATTGGCCAGCACGATCTCCCCCTCCCGGTTGACGGCCAGCACGCCGTCACGGAGGCTCGCCACCAGCGAGTGGGTCTGGCTCTTCTCCGAGGCCAGTTCGCGCAGGCTGGCCGCGTGGGCCGCCCGCAGCTCGCCGGCCTCGTCGCGCAGCTTCTTGTAGCCGAGCAGGGTGTCGACCGCCCCGAGCAGGTCGTCCGGGGAAAAGGGTTTTGGGAGGAAGAGGTCGACCCCCTGCCGGGTGGCGAAGACGGCGGTTTCGATGTTGGCATAGGCCGTGATCATGCACGTCATCACCTCCGGGCACCTCTGGCGGATCGACCGCAGGAGCGTCAGGCCGTCCACGTCCGGCAGCCGGTAGTCGATCAGGGCGACATCGTACGGCTGCTGCGTAATGAGTTCCTGCGCCCGGCGCCCGCAGTCCGCGGTATCCACCTCGTACCCTTCCAGGGTCAGGATCTCCCCTACGCCCGAAAGGATCCCGGGCTCGTCGTCCACCACGAGGATGCGTGCGGCCATGGCTCACCTCCCCCCGGCCGGTTCGTCCGGGCCGCCGAGCCGCTCACGGACCACGGCCAGGAGGCGGTGGGCGCTGACGGGCTTGTCGAGGAAGTCATCGAGGTGCGACCACTCCCGGAGCGCCTCCCGCTCCCGGGCGAACCCGATCCCCGTCTCCGAGGCGACGCCCGAGAGCATCACCAGGGGGGTGAGGCGGAAGCGCTCCTCGCGCCGGATGCGGTGCGCCAGCCGGAATCCGCTGTCGGTGTGCTCCATCATGAGGTCGAGGAGGATCAGGTCCGGTGTTTCCTCCCGGAGCAGCTCGAGCGCGGCGTCGGTCCCGCCGGCCGTGAGCACCGTGTATCCGCGGGCGCCGAAGAAAGCCTTCTGCGCCTCGAGGAAAACGGGATCGTCGTCGATGAAGAGGAGTGTGTGTTTCCCGGTGTTCGCTTTCAGTTCGTTCATGACGTCATGCTCCTTGTCTGCCGCGCCTGGCTCGCGGGCAGTTCGATGAAAAAGGCGGCCCCTTCCCCCGGCGCCGACTCGAACCAGATCGACCCGTGGTGCATCTTGACGATGCCGTAGGTGATCGCGAGCCCGAGGCCGGTGCCCCGGCCTATGCTCTTGGTCGTGAAAAAGGGCTGGAATATGCGGTCGTGGTCTTCCGCGGGGATGCCGCAGCCGTCGTCCCGGACCGCCAACCGGACCCGGTCGCGGGCGCCCGCCCATTCGAGCGACACCGTCACCTTCCCGCCGCGGTCCCCCAGCGCCTCGATCCCGTTCCGCACCAGGTTCACGACGACCTGCGTCATCTGGTCGGCATCGATGTCGGCCTCGATCGGTTCGGGGACCGGCTCCAGCGACAGGCGGACGCCGGCGCGCCCGAGGGCCGCGGCGTCGAAGGACTTTTCGAGGACCCCGGCCAGGAACCGGTCCAGCCGGCAGGGAGAGAACCGCACGCGGTTCTGGCGGGCGAAATCGAGCAGGCCCGCCACGATCCTCTTGCAGCGCTGGGTCTCCTTCTGCACCAGGTCGATGTCCCTGGCCACCGCCGCCCCGCCCCCCACCTTGCGCTCGATGAGGCCGGCATAGAGGAGGATGGTCCCCAGGGGGTTGTTCAGTTCATGGGCGATCCCCGCCGCCAGCTGCCCGAGCGAGGCCAGCTTTTCGGTGCTTACCAGCTGGCGGTGGATTTCGCGCAGGTCCCGCCAGGGCACGTGCAGCTCGTGGCACACCCGCTCGGCCTGGTCGATCAGGAAGGGGAGGCACATCGCCTCCTCGGCCAGCCCGTTGACCACCGCCGCCGCCTTGGCCCTGCACGTGGGATAGCCGCAGGCGCCGCAGTTCAGCTCGTCCTCGGGCGTGAACTTGTTCGTGCGCGCCAGGACGTTGCGGATCTCCTCCTCGGTGGGTTCCGCGAGGCGCCGGTCGTCGCGGGAGAAGTCCCTCTCGAGCCGTTCCGGGGGGGCGCCCCCCCCCGTTCCCGGCCGCGCCTGCCGGGCGAAGTCGCAGATGCTCGCACGCCGGCGGTGGCGGGCGGCCGCCCGCGACATGCCCGGCCCCTCGTGGCAACCGTGGCACATCAGGGCCTCCACCAGGCGTGGACGGATTCCCCCCGATTCCATGTCGGCCAGCACCTCGTCGGTTTCGCGCCGCCCGGTGGCCACGACGAAGCGCCCGTCGAGCGGGTCGGATTCCAGGCCGGCGCTGATCAGCAGCCCCCCGACCAGGGGGAAGGCGCGGCCCGAGCCCGCCCGCGGCGGGTCGGCCGCCGACGGCTCCGCGCTTCCCGGTTCGATGCCCCGCTGCGCGAACAGGCGCCGGATTTCGCTGAAGGTCAGGACCTCGTCGACCACCGGGGGCAGGAGCGGGTCCCTGGCCTCCACCTTCTTGGCGATGCAGGGGCCGATGAAGACGCAGCGCACCTCCGGGCCGTGGATCGCGCGCACCTCCTCGGCGATGGCGATCATGGGAGAGACGATCGGGGCCAGCCGGGGGACCAGGTCGGGGTGATACTTCCGGATGCGCTCGACGATGGCGGGGCACGCGGTGGCGATCCAGGACCCTCCGGGGTCCCGGGAGAGCAGTTCCTCGTAGGCGGCCGAAACCCGGTCCGCCCCCCTGGCCACCTCGACGACATAGCGGAACCCGGCGGCGCGCAGGGCCCCCACCACCCGGTCCGGCTCGATCCCGGCGAACTCGGCCGGATAGGAGGGGGCCACGAGCGCCGCCACGGGGAGCGCCCCCGACAGCAGGGCGTTCGTCAACTCCACGCCCGACACGTAGGTCTTGGCGTTCTGGCTGCACACGGTGGTGCAGCGTCCGCAGGCGATGCAGCGTTCCGCCACGACCGACGCCTGACCGTCGACGATGCGGATCGCCTTCACCGGGCAGGAGCGGACGCAGGTGTAGCACCGGCGGCAGTTCTGTTTGATGGTCTCGATGGCGGTGAACATGATGACGCTCCCTTTCCGCGACGCCGCGCCCCGCTAGGGTCGCTCGCTCCGGTCGCTGTAGCCCCGGTGGAGCCACTGGTGGCCCTTCCGGCTCCCGGCCCCGCCGAGGACCTCCTCGTACAGGCGAAGCACCGCCCGGTTTTCGTGGGCCCCCTGCAGCTTCTCCCTCCGGTCCGCGTCGCGGATCTTGCCGCGCAGCGCCTTCAGGCCCCCTTCGGAAACCGACCGGGGCTGTCCCCCTCCGCCGATGCAGCCTCCCGGGCAGCTCATGACCTCGACGAAATCGAGCGGCAGCGTTCCCGCCTCGACCTGCTCCAGCAGCGCGCGCGCGGCCCCGAGTCCGCTCACCACCGCGCAGCGCAGTTGCCGCCCGCCCAGGGTGACGGTAAAGGTCCGGAGCCGTTCGTCCCCCTGGAGGGGCGTCAGCACCGACGGGCCCAGCCTGCTGGAATCCCCTTTGAGGTGGGCCGCTGTCCGGAGCGCCGATTCCAGCACGCCCCCGCTCCCCCCGAACAGGCGACCGCCGCCGCTGGCCTCCGCGAAAGGCTCGTCGAGTTCCGCGGGCTCGAGGTCCGCATCGAGCCGCAGGCCGAATTTCTCCAGCAGCGGGCCGAGCTCCCGCGTCGTGAGCACCGCGTCGAGGTCCCCGACCTCCACCGCCTCGTACTTCTTCGCCGTGCAGGGCATGACGGCGACCGAGAAAAGGCGGCGTCCCGGCTGCGCCGCCCGCTTCCTGATGAGGGTGGCCGCCATCTGCTGGGGCGATTTGCATGTCGAGAGGTTCCCGATGAAGCGCGGACGGTGCAGCTCGACGAACCGGACCCAGGAGGGGCAGCAGCTGGTGAACATCGGCAGCGGCCCCCCCCGCTCCAGGCGGCCGAGAAACTCGTGCGCCTCTTCCATGACCGTGAGATCGGCCGTGAACGCCGTGTCGTAGACCGCGTCGAAACCGATCCGCCGCAGCGCCCCGCTGAGCAGCCCCAGCGCTTCCGGAACGCCCCGCAGCCCGAGCTCCGCGGCCAGCGTGGCGGGAACGGCCGGCGCGATCTGGGCGACCACCCGGGTCCCGGGATCCGCCAGCGCCTCGACCAGGCCGGCGAACGCGCTCTTCTCCCGCAGGGCCCCGGTCGGGCACACCCTCACGCACTGTCCGCAGAACACGCAGTCCGAAACGTCCAGGCCCGCGTCCGCCCCCGGCCGGACAAGGGTGCGGAACCCTCGGCCCGCGTAGTCGATGGCGCCGATCCCCTGCACGTCTTGGCACACCGTCACGCAGCGCCCGCACAGCACGCACTTGTTGGGATCGCGCACGATGGCGGGGGAGGAAACATCGACCGGGTGTCCCTTGGGCCCTCCGCCGTAGCGGCGCCCGCGGATGTCCATCCCGGCGGCCAGGCGGGAAAGCTCGCAGTCCCCCGAACGTTCGCAGTACAGGCAGTCGTCCGGGTGGCTCGCCAGCATCAGTTCCACGATGTTGCGCCGGATGCGCAGGACACGCGGGGAATGGGTCCGGACGGAAAGCCCCTCCCGGACCTTCATCGTGCAGCTCGTCTCGAGCCGCGGTTGCCCCTCCACCTCCACCAGGCACACCCTGCACGAGGCGTGCGGCACGGAGGAGTGCTCCATGGCGCACAGGTGGGGGATCCGGATGCCTGCCCGGGAGGCGGCCGCCAGCACCGTTTCCCCCTCGTGACACGCCACCGCTCTTCCGTTGATCTCGATATTCACAGTGTCACCTCCCGCCACGGCGCCTTTTCGATGGCGTCCTTCGGACAGACCGGGACGCAGGCGCCGCAGCCGATGCAGCGGTCCTCGATGATGTAATGGGCCTGTTTGCGCTCGCCGACGATGGCCCCCTGCGGGCATTCCTTGCGGCAGATCCCGCACCCGATACAGAGGGCGTTGTCGATGGCAAAGGTGCGCAGGCCTTCACAGGCCCCCGCGGGGCAGCGGTGCTCGTAGAGGTGCGCCTCGTACTCGTCGCGGAAGTAGCGCAGGGTCGAGAGCACCGGGTTGGCCGCCGTCTGGCCGAGCCCGCACAGCGACCCCTCCCGGATGGTTTCCGCCAGTTCCTCGGCCGCCATCAGCCCCCGGAAGCGCAGCAGCCGCTCCATTTCGCTGTCGACCGGTTTCCGGCAGAGGGCCTCGAGGATCTCGTACAGGCGCGTGGTCCCCTCGCGGCAGGGGGTGCACTTGCCGCACGATTCCGACCGGATGAAGTCCATGAAGTACTTGGCCACGTCCACCATGCAGGAGCGTTCGTCCATGACGACCAGACCTCCCGACCCCATGATGGCCCCCCGCTCCTGCAGCGCGCGGTAGTCGACGGGCACGTCGAGCCGGTCGGCCGGGAGGCATCCGCCGCTCGGTCCCCCGATCTGCACCGCCTTGAGGCGGTGGCCCGGCAGGGCGCCCCCCCCGATCTCCTCCACGATTTCGCACAGGGGCATGCCGATCGGGACCTCCACCAGGCCGCTCGAGCGCACGGCGCCCGACAGGGCGAAGACCTTCGTGCCCGAGGCGCCCGCGCCGATGCCGGAAAACCATTCCGGGCCCCTCTCCAGGATGGGAGGGACGTTGGCCAGCGTCTCGACGTTGTTAAGGACGGTGGGTTTGCCGTAGAGCCCCTTCTCGGCGGGATACGGGGGGCGGGGACGCGGCATGCCGCGCCGCCCCTCGATGCTGTGGATGATGGCCGTCTCCTCGCCGCAGACGAAGGCTCCCGCCCCCGGCTTGATCCGCACATCGAAGGAGAACTGGCTGTCGAGGATGTTATCCCCGAGCAGCCCCGCCTCCCGGAGCGCCGCGATGGCCGCCTCCAGCCGCTCGATGGCCAGCGGGTACTCGGCTCGGCAGTAGATGTATCCCTTCCGCGCCCCGATGGCGTAGGCCGCGATCTGGAGCCCCTCGAGCACGCGGAAGGGGTCCCCCTCGAGCACGGCCCTGTCCATGAAGGCCCCGGGGTCCCCCTCGTCGGCGTTGCAGATGACGTACTTTTCGGCGCTCGCCTGGTCGTGGGCGATGCGCCATTTGCGCCCCGTCAGGAATCCCGCCCCCCCCCGGCCGCGCAGCCCCGAGGCGACCAGGGCATCGCACACCTCGGCCGGAGTCATGGAGGAAAGCGCGCGGCTGAGGCCTCGGAGCGCCCCCCGTGCGAGCGCCGCGTCGAGCGACACGGGATCGATGATGCCGCAGTTGGCCAGCACCACCTTCTGCTGGCGGGCGAAGAAAGGGACCCGGCCGATCTCCGGCAGGGAGGCCAGGGGCCCCGTCGTCCCGTCGTGCCGGCCCAGGGCGAGCGGGTGGTCCGGTCTGCCCCGCAGCAGCACGTCTCCCAACAGGCCGTCCACATTGTCGCGCGTCACGCCCGCGTAGGCGATGCGGGGGCCGCCGGGAAGGGCGATATCGACGAACACCTCCTTCTGGCAGTAACCGATGCAGCCGACATCCACGATGGCGGCATCCAGCCGGTTTTCCCCCAGGAAGGCCTCGACCCGTTTCCGGATCGCCCCGGCGCCGTTGGCAAGCCCGCAGGTGCCCATGCCGAGGAAGATCAGGATCCCCTCCCCCCCCCGGCGCGCACGGGCGAGCCGATCGGCGCGCAGCTGACGGCACCCGGGGCCGTCGTGGCACAGCGGGCCCTTTTCGATGCACGCCACGGCGTTCACGCAGGGGGACGAAGGCCGGTGCCGGCAGGCGTCGCAACAGGGCTGCAAAAGTTCGCTCTTGTTCATAATCACCTCGAAAGATCGTCGATCATCCTGTCCAGCTTCTCCTCGTCCACGTTGCCGTGGAATTCGCCGTCGACCCGGACCACGGTCGCGATCGAACAGGCGCCGAGGCACGCCGGGGTCAGCAGCGTGAAGCGACCGTCGCGGGAGTTCCCGTTCTTCTGCAGCTTGAGCCTCCGGCGCAGGTGGTCGCACAGCCTCCCGCTCCCGCGCACGTGGCAGGCCGTGCCGCGGCAGATCTCGATCACGTGCTCGCCCAGCGGGTCGAGCCGGAACTGGTTGTAAAAAGTGGCGACGCCGTAGACGGTGCTCCGCGGCACCCCGAGCGCGCGGGCGATTCCGGCTATGGCCGGGTCCGTGACGTACCCGAACTCCTTCTGCGCCGCCTGAAGGAGCGGGATGAGGCTCGAGGGGCTGAGCTCACCCTGCCGGTCGATGATCTCGGCTATGGTCTGCATATCTCCTCCTTCCGGTCTTCCGGGATCAGGCGAGCAACCGGCGGACCGCCTGGTCGATGTCCGCGAGCGCAGCGGGCTTTTTGATGAACTCCGTCGCGGGCCAGTCGCGCCCCATGACGAATTCGAACGATCCCGACCTGCTTTCGAGGTAATCGGTGAATCCGGAGAGAATGATGATGGGGATTTCCCCCTTTTCCTTGTCCTCCTTGAGTTTATAGGCAAGGTTGAATCCGTCGGCGTCGCTGTCCATCATGATGTCGAGGAGGATGATGTCGGGCCGGGCGTTTTCGATCTCCCGCATCCCGTCCCCGCCGCTGTGGGCCGTGCGCACGCCGAAGCCCCGCGCTTCGAAGTACGCTTTCAGCGATTGGGTGAGATCCCTGTCGTCGTCGATAACGAGAATGTCTTTTCTATTCATGATCTCTCTCCTTCTGTTCAATGCCCGTTAATTTTACCACTGAGGCTTCTCTGTTACCAGGTTCACTGTGTATATTTTCACACCTAACTTCAAAAATTTTTCCCTTATCCCTCTTCCACCCGGTTTTTCACCAGGAACGAAAGCTTTTCCAGCTTGGCCGAGATATCCTCCATCTCCACGTGCACTCCGCGCGGCACGCGGATGATGGCCGGGACAAAGGAGAGAAAGGACTTCACCCCCGCCGCCACGAAGCGGTCGACGATTTTCTGAAGCCCCTGGGGCTGGCAGGCGAGGATGGCGATGTCGACCGGGCGCCCGGCCAGGATCCCTTCCGCCTCGGCGATATCGAAGCAGCGCCTCCCGGCGATCACCCTCCCGATCTTGGCGGGGTCGCTGTCGAAGACCACCTCCACCGAAAACCCGCGCTCGACGAAGCCGCCGTAGGCCAGGAGCGTGCGTCCGAGGTTGCCAACCCCCACCAGGGCCACCGGTTGGATCTCCGAGGTCCCGAGCAGGCCGGAGAGCACGGTGATCAGGTGCCGGACGTTGTACCCCCGGGAGATGTTTCCGAAGGAACCGAACAGGGAAAGATCCCGCCGGAGCTGGGCCGGGGTCACCGAGACATATTCGGCCAGCTGGTGCGAATAGACGTACTGTACCCCCTGCCCATGCAGGTCCTCCAGGACCCGCCGGTAGGTCGAAAGCCTTTCAATCGTCTGCAGCGCGATTCGCCGGCCGCCGAACTGCGCGGAAGAGGCGGTCTCGACCTGCTTTCGGATCGATTTCATCGTGCTCTCTCCTTCCACTGTTACTGTGTACTCATTCACAATTATTGTCAAGAAATTTTCTCTCTTTTTCCGGACCCCGGTGGCTGCACTTTTTGTTTTCCCCGCCCCACCGGGCGGGGCTATGATAGAGCGATCCCTGATTCCAAGGAAAGGCGGGAGTTCATGCATCGATCCCGGAAACTGCTTTTTGTCCTTCTTCCCCTCCTCGCGGCCGCCGGCTGCCGGAATCAGCCCCACCCGCCGCGGGCGGGAATCCCGGTTTCCGTGGCCCCCGTGGAGCGGGTTGCCGTCCATACCGAATGCGATCGCGCGTGCCTTGCGGGCTTCATGGACCTCTACCTCGAGGCCCTCGTCGCCCACGACGCCTCCCGGCTTCCGGTGACGCGCAACGTCAAGTACACCGAAAACGGCGTCCGCCTCAACCTGGGCGACGGTTTGTGGAACACCGCATCCGCCATGCCCGACTACCGCGTCGACGTCATCGACGAGGAAGCGGGCTCGGTCGGGCTGCTCGGCATCCTCGATGAAAACGGGAACCGGAACTGGTTCGCCGCGCGCCTCTCCGTCGACGGGGGGCGTCTCATCTCCGCAATCGAGAACCTGGTCGTCCGCAACATCTCCATGGACGCGCCGGCCGGCGCGGGCCGCCGCACGCACACCGAGCCGCACCCTCTCATGAAGCAGGTACTGCCCGAGGAAGGGCGTCTGTCGCGCGCGGAGCTGGTCGCCATCGGCAACAGTTATTTCACGGGACTCGACACCGACAACCACGGCCGGAACGTCCCCTTCGACCCCGATTGCCAGCGGCGCGAAAACGGGATGGTCATGGCGAACGACCCCGACTCCCCGGAGGGCTCCATGCAGCACATGGGGTGCCGGGCGCAGTTCGACACCGGTTTTTCCGTGATCGTGTCCGATATCCGCGAGCGCCGTTTCGAGGTCGTGGACCCTGCAACGGGCCTGGCCTTCGCGTTCGGCTATTTCGACCATGACGGGAGCACCGCACGGTACTCAACCTCGCTCGACGGAAAGAAGGTGGACGTCGACCCGATGTTCCGGCAACCCTCTTCCTTCTACATCGCCGAAATCTTCAAGATCCGCCAGGGGAGGATCCGCCAGATCGAGGCCGTCCTGACCACGGTCCCCTTCGGGATGGAGTCGGGCTGGTAGGCCCTCCAGCGGGGCGTCGTCCGGTCCCTCCCTCAGTCGATGACGAGCCAGCGGAACCAGATCGGGTGGTGCTCCCGGTACCACTCGAGCACCTCGCGGATGCGCCGCTGCTTGTCCGGCGGGAGCACCGCCTCGTCGATGCGGGAGAAGCGGACGCGGATGCGCCCGTCCTCGAGGTAGTCGAGGGCCTCCGAACAGAGCGTCTGGAGCTCGTTCCGGATCCTCCCCGAGTCGGAAATCTTCACCGGCCGGGCGCGGAAATCCTCGCCGTAGTAGAAGCGGTCGAGCAGCGGGGAGAAAACCAGCCGGCTCTTCTCGAGCGATTCCTCCAGGCGCAGCCGCAGCGTGACGCGCACGATCCCCTCCCGGGACAGGGCCGAGGTGGTCACCCGGTACGCCCCGGGCCCCACGCACTCGACCCCTTCGGCGCCGCTGTAGGGGTCGGGCAGCATGTGCCCGGCGACGGCCAGGAGGTTCCACTCCTTGAGCGGGAAGAAATCGTCGATGGCCACGGCCGAGTCCCGGAGCGGCATGCGGGCCTCGCGCGCCCGCTTCATGTCCTCGAGGTAGGAGGCGACCAGGCCGTCCCCGGGCTCCAGGCCCAGGACCGCGGCCAGCCGCCGCCGGCAGTCCCCGTCGGCGGGGTCGATCCCCATGACTTCGCGCTCCCGGTCCCAGCCGACCTTGAAGCGGGAGGTGAAGACCGACATGGAGGTCCGGGTGCCGAGGACCGGGTCGAGGCTCGAGGCCTGGACCGCCTCCGCCGTGCCCGCGTACCCGTCGAGGATGAAAAGATGGAGCCGTCCCTCGGCATCCCGCCAGGGCCCGATGGAGCGGGCGGGGGCGTAGGTGCCGGAGCTCGTGAAGACCCGCCCGCCGGTGGGCAGCGCCCAGCCGTCCTCGACCAGGTGCGCCCCCACCGCCCGCCACTCCTCCCAGAGCGAACGGAGGCGTCCCTCCCGGGCCCTGCCCGTCAGGGTCCACACGTGGACGTTCGCGCTCTCGATGCCGGGATAGGTGTCCGCGATGGCCTCGTAGACCAGGGCCCGGGGGGTGCGATAGGAAATCAGCCGGGACCGGCGCGCCGCCGTGTCGTGGACCGCGCTCGGGAGCGCCAGGGTCCCCATGTACCCCTCGTAGGGGCGGCTGACGACCAGGGGCTGGTCGTACAGGTGCAGGACCGTCATCGGCCCCGTGACCGCCCCTTCGGCGAAGCGGGAGGTGTTTTCCAGGGTGTCGATGGCGGCGCCCCAGACCGTCAGCCCGGCCGCGCGCACGTCGTCCCAGAAGCGCCCCCACCCGTAGCGGCCGTCGTTGAGCAGCCGCCGCACGAACCGGTCGAGCTTCAGGGCCACCATCGGGCGGGCATAGACCCGGCCGAACCCGAGCAGGGGGTTCGACCCCTGCTCGGGCGTCTCGCCGGCCTTGGGCATCAGCCCCTCCCCCATGCTGACCAGGAGCGCGTGGTTTTCCGGAAGGCCGCGGGAGAGATACCAGAGGGCCTCGCTGAGCGCGTAGGCGCTCTGCGCATCGGCGTCCTTCTTGATGCGGTTGACCTCCGCCTTTGTCTTCCCCCTCCCTTCACCGTACCGCCCGAAAAGCCTCGTTCCCAGGGCCGTGACGGCCGCCGCCATGATGAAGGACCGCCGGAGCCCGTCCCCGACAAAGAACCCCTCCCCGCTCCCGGAGCCGGGGCGGAGGCACTCCTCGTCGACGTCCTCCAGCCACAGATGGAACCTCCCCAGGATCGGCCGGGTGTCGAAAGCCCACTGGGCGATCCGGTCACGCCGCGCGTTCTGCATGCGTCACCTCGCTTCGGGTCGCAGGATCCGATACTGCGTATTATAGCCCTTTCGGGCCCCGCCGGAAGCGTTTCAGGCCCGCCCGCCGATTGCGCTTGCACCGACCGCCGGGGATCCCTCACAATGAACGCATCGCAGGCCCCCGCTTCCTGAAAGGGATACGACCATGGACAGACGCCCCCCATCCATGTCACGCAAGGAATTTTTGAAGAAATCATCGTCCGCCCTCCTCGTCGCGGGCCTGGTCGGCGGCGATCCCTCCGGGGCGGACACCCCCCGGGGCGCGCAGCCGCGGACGCGCCCCCTGGGACGCACCGGCCTCGAGATCTTCCCCATCGGCTTCGGCGCCACCCGCACCATGGAACCGTCGCTGGTGCGGGCGGCGGCCGAGGCGGGGATGAATTTCTTCGACACCGGCCGGTCGTATTCCGGCGGCCGCAACGAGGAGATGGTGGGAGAAGCGCTGGCGGGACGCCGCGGGAAGGTGGTCGTGCAGTCCAAGCTGGAGCTCCGTCTCGCGCCGGGGAGCGGCGCCGATCCCGCACCCGCCGACGTCCGGCGGGTCACGGGCGAAATGGGCCGGTCTCTCGAGGCCAGCCTGAGGGCGCTGCGCACCGACTGCATCGACATCCTGCTGATCCACAACGCCACCGACCCGGGGCTGGCCCACCACGAGGCGGTGCGCGCCTTCTTCGCGGGGGCGAAAAAGGTGGGAAAGATCCGGGCCCACGGCTTCTCCTCCCACGGCAACCAGATCGCGATGCTGCGGGCGGCGGCGCGCGTGAATTTTTACGACGTCGTCATGGTCCCGTACAACCACAAGGGTTCCTACGTCCACTCCAATTCCGGCCGCTCCGACGCGTGGGACCAGGCGGAGCTGGAAGCGGCGATCGGACAGGCGCGGGAACGCGGCATCGGGGTGGTGGCCATGAAGACCTGTTCCGGGGGCCCCCGCCCCCCCGCGGGGGGCGGCAAGCCCGATTTCACCAGCGCGCTCGGCTGGATCCTCGAGAGGGGACGCGTGGACGGCATGGCCGTCGCCATGGCCAATTTCCAGCAGATCCGCGAGGACCTCGCGGCCTATACCTAGGGGGATACCGCAATGAAACAGCAGACCCGCCTCCAGCGTCGCGAATTTCTCCGCTGCTCCACGGCCGCGGTGGTGGCCGGGCTGGGCGGAAGCCTTCCCCGCCCCGCCCGGGCCCAGGCATCGATCGAGGAGGCGGTCGCCACGGTCGGCCGCCTCCCGCGCACCGAACTGGGCAAAAGCGGCCGGAAGGTCTCGGTCCTCTTCGGATACGCCGGCATGCCGGCGCCGCTCGTCGAGGCCGCCGTCCGGTGCGGCATGAACTACTGGCACATGGCGAACCGCTGGGGGGATTCGGGGGTCCCGCCCGCCATCCTCAAAAACCGGGAAGCCCACTACTGCCAGGTCACGGTGGACCGGGTCGGGGGCAATCACGAGAGCGGCCGCATCGACGAGGAGGCCCATTACGCCTTCGTGCGCGAAAGCCTGGACAGGACCGGGCTCGGGTATTTTGACGATATGCAGCTGCACTTCGGCTATCACAGCGCCGCCGAGCTCAAGGCCGACCGGGGTTTCGTCCGCGCCTTCGAACGGCTGAAAAAGGAGGGCCGGGTGCGCCACCTCTGCCTGTCGCAGCACGGCTACGCCGGGAACTCCCGCGTCCCCGGCGGGGAGAGCGCGGCCGAGGTGCTTTCGGCCGTCATGCGTGACGGCGTCTACGAGCACGCCCAGCTCATGTATTCCTACGGCGAGGACCCGGCCACGACCCGTTTTCTCGAAGCGGCCCGGAAAGGGGGATTCGGCACCACGGCCATGAAGACCTCCCGCGGCATCGGCAGGATGAGGGAAGACCCGGAATTCATGCGCCGCCTCCCGGCCGGCACCACCCCCCACAACGCGCTGACGCGCTGGCTGACCGCCGGTTCGAACGTCGACACCGCCATCATCCGGGTCCGGAACCTGGAGGAATTCGTCGACACCTACTCCGGTGCCGGCCGCCCGCTCCGGGCGGCCGACCTGCGGGCGCTCGAGCTCATGACCGCCCGCGCCGACCGGACCGCCTGCCGGTTGTGCACCGAGTGCCAGCCCCACTGCCCAGAGCGGGTGCCCATCGCCGAGATCCTCCGCTTCGCCCGTTACGCCCTGGACGACCGCGATCTCGATTCCGCGCGGGAACTCTACTCGGGCCTGGAGCGCCGCGCCGACGCCTGCGCCGGCTGCCGCACCTGCATGGGCCACTGCCCGCAGGGGCTGGAAATCCCCGCAACGCTCGCCCAGGCCCACGCGCTTCTCCGGCGGGCGTAGGGGAGGCGCGGGGCCGGGGGCGCCAAGTGGCCTTGGCGGGGGGCAGGTCGCGCGGTTGTGCTTGACCACCCCCTTCCTTATGTGCCATAAAGCAGAAATGCGGCCCGGGCCGCGAGGCACCCACACCAGTCACCAAAGGAGCTTGACCCCATGGCATCCCCGACAAATCTGAGCAGAAGGCATTTTCTTTCCGGAAGCGCCCTGGCAGTGGCGCCGATCGCGCTCTCCGGAATCGGCGCCGGCCAGGCCCTGGCCCAGGGCGCGAAACCGCAGGCGAAGGGAAAGATCCTCCGGCGCAAGCTGGGGCGCACCGGCATCGAGGTGCCGATCGTGAGCATGGGCGTAATGAACGCGGACAACCCCGCGGTCGTGCAGCAGTCGTATGAAATCGGCGTCCGCCTCTTCGACACCGCCATGGGGTACCAGGCGGGACGCAACGAGGAGATGATCGGGACGGTCATCAAGAACCTCGGAGTGCGCAAGAACGTCACCATCCAGACGAAGATCCGGGTGCCGCGCCTCGGACCCGACGTCCCGGCCGACGAGGTCGCCGCCCGGCTTCGCGCCGATTTCGACGGTTGCCTCAAGCGGCTGCAGAGCGACTACGTGGACATCCTCATGCTGCACGGTCCGAGCGTGGCGCAGATGAACGACCCGGGGGTCCGCAAGGCCCTCGCCGAGGCCAAGTCCTCGCGCCGGGCGCGCTTCGTGGGGGTGTCGACCCACTCGGCCCAGGCCGATGTCCTCAACGACGCCGCCAAGACCGGGTTTTACGACACCGTCACCGTTTCGGTCAACTTCACCCAGGCCGGCGACTCCGCCCTGCTCGGCGCCATCAGGAAAGCGGCCGCTGCCGGCGTCGGCGTCATCGCCATGAAGACCCAGGCATCGGGCCGGCGCGGGTTCCAGCCGGGGCCGCCCGTCAACCAGACCGCCGCCCTGAAATGGGTCCTGCGGCACGAGGAGATCACCACCGCCATCCCGGGATACACCAATTTTGCCCACATGACCGAGGATTTCTCCGTGGCCTACGGGCTGGAGTACAACGAAGAGGAGCGGAAATTCCTGGCGGAGAAGAACCTGCAGGCGGAAATGGCCTACTGCCAACAGTGCAGCCAATGCGTGCCGACCTGCCCCCGGGGGGTGGACATCCCCACCCTGATGCGCACCCACATGTACGCAGCGCGCTACGGCAACTTCCTGCACGCGCGGGCGACCCTGGACGAGATCGGGGGGAGCGCCCGCCTGGCATCCTGCGGCGACTGCGGCGACTGCGGCGCGCGCTGTTCCAACTACGTCCGCATCGCGGAGAACATCCGCGACCTGAAATCGATGTACCTGTAGAAACCTATTTCGCGCGGAGGCAGGCCGCGGCCTGCCCGAGCGCGGCATCGGCCGACGGGCCGCCGAGGGCGATCGCGATCCTGCCGCCGCTCCGCAGCGCGGCCATGGGGCCGTAATACGCGTCGTTGCCGACAAACCCGCCGTCCCCCGGGGAGGACACCTCCCGGAGCACTTCCCCCCCGCCGGCGGTGAAGATGCGGTATTTATCCATGGCCTCCCGGGCGGCCGCCTCGCCCCCCGGCGAGAGGACCACCACCCGGGTCTCCCCGCCCCCGCTCCGGTACCTGGCCTCGAACGCCTCCCGCAGATACGTCTGCCCCAGCACGTCGGCCGGAAGGAACCGGATCGAATGAGGGACCAGGTCTTTCTCCGGGAAGAGCGCCACCTCGGGCGGGAGTCCGCCGGGAGCCCCGATCCTTTCCGCCAGGCGGAGGGCGAACTTTTCCATTTCCCGCCGGAGCTCCTCCGACTCCTCGTAGACCGCCAGCTTGGCGTAGTAGGGGCCGGCCCAGAAGTTGAGCCCCGTCTCCCCGATGTAGCCCTCCGCCCCGATCGGCCGGAAATCGGCGTCGGACTGAAGTTCGGACCGGTAGATGCCGAACGCGTTGCGCGCGTCCGCCAGCCGGTAGAGCTCGAGCAATATCGGCGAGGATTGCGCCGGGCTGCCGTACTCCGCCGCCGCCACCTGCCGGAACCCGTAGACGAAGTAGCTCTCCGCGGCGCCGTTGATCAGCTCGAACAGGTCGTCCTCGCCGAAAAACCGCACCTCCCCCCGGCGCGCCCACCCGGCGACCCCCGGGTCCTCCGGGACCAGGCCCATCATCCCCGCGGCGTCCGCCGGGGCGGCGACCTCCGCCGGTCTTTCCGGAGCCTTGTCCTTCCTGGAGCAGGACGCCAGCATCCCGGTCGCAAGCATGATTCCCAGAGCCAGAACGTTCAGCCGCCTCATAGCCGTCTCCCCCATCGGGCCGCGCCGCGGACCGCGCCCCTCTATCGATTCCCGGACGGACCCGTCCCGTCCTTCCCGCGCTCGACTTTCATACTAACGGCTTCCCCCCGGCCGGGGCAATGGTTTCTTCCCTCCCCAGCTCGAGCATGCGCTCGAGCGCGCGCAAAGCCCCGAGGGCGACCTCCGGCGGCACCGTGATGCGTTCCCCGCCCGTCCCGTCGAGCGCGCGCCTGACCGAGAGCAGGCTGCCCCGCTTCATGTTGGGACAGACCACCTCCTCGGAGACGGGGTAGAAGCGCTTGCCCGGGTTGTGCTTCCTCAGGGTGTGCAGGATCCCGGTCTCGGTGGCGATGATGAACTCCCCCGCCCCGCTCCCGGCGGCGCGGCGCAGCATCCCCCCGGTCGACAGGACGGCGTCGGCAAGCGCGCGGCACTCGCGCGCGGCTTCGGGGTGGATGAGGACTTCCGCGCCGGGATGCGCCTCCCGCGCCGCCCGGATCATGTCGGGGCGGATCCGCAGGTGGGTCGGGCAGAGGCCGTTCCACAGCACCATGTCCCTCCCGGTTTGCTCCCGGATCCAGTCCCCCAGGTGCCGGTCGGGGACGAAGAGGATCCCCCTCTCCGGCGGGAGCCGCCGGACGATCTCCACGGCGTTGGCACTGGTGACGCAGACGTCCGACAGTGCCTTGATTTCGGCCGTCGAGTTGACGTAGCAGACGACGAGGTGATCGGGATACCGGGTCTTGAGCCGCCGGAGCTGCGGCGCCGCGATCATGTCGGCCATGGGGCACCCCGCCCGCGGCTCGGCGAGGATGACGGCGCTGGCGGGGTTGAGGAGCGCGGCCGTTTCGGCCATGAAACGGACCCCGCAGAAGACGATGCGCTCCGCCCGCGCCCGCCGCGCCTCCTGGCTCAACCCGTAGGAGTCCCCCACGTAGTCGGCGCAGTCCTGGACCTCCGCCGGCTGGTAGGTGTGGGCGAGGATCACAGCCCCCTTCTCTTTCCGGAGCGCGGCGACCTCGTCGCGTAGATTTTCCGCCCGCAGGCCGGTGTCCGATTTCATGGCGGCTCCCTCCAGTTGCCCGTTGACCCCATGTACCACTTTGTGGTACTTCTAGCGCGTTCAGAGTAGCATGCGCTCCCGGCATTCACAAGCCGGGAGTGGGAGTGGAGAGAGGGCATGGACAAAGCGCAGTTTTCGCGGGCCCGGGCGGAGTTGGGAAAAACCCAGGCCCAGATGGCCGAACTCCTGCAGACGTCGCTCAAGGCGGTCCAGAGCTACGAGCAGGGGTGGCGGACGGTCCCGCCCCACGCGGAAAAGCAGGTCCTCTTCCTGCTCGCGCTCAAGGCCGGCGATGCGAAGCGGGAAGAGTGCTGGACCGCGCTCCGCTGCCCGCCCGAAAGAAGGCGGCGGTGCCCCGCGTGGGAACTGAAGGCCGGCCGTTTCTGCTGGTTCGTCAACGGCACCCTCTGCGGGGGAAAGCCGCAGGCTACCTGGCGGGACAAGATGAAGATCTGCGGGTCGTGCCGGGCGATGGAATCGCTGGCGAAATTCCGGTGACCCGCCCGGACTCCCGGCCCCCGGCAGCGGGGGTCCTTATCACGTGAAGGAGACGCCGATGGCCAAGATATTCGAGGACAACTCCCGTTCGATAGGCAACACCCCCCTGGTCAGGCTCCACCGCGTTGCGGCCGGACTCGACGCCGCGGTCCTGGCGAAAATCGAGGGGCGCAACCCCTCCTACTCGGTCAAATGCCGCATCGGCGCCGCCATGATCTGGGACGCCGAACGCAAGGGGATCCTCCGACCCGGATCGGGCAAGGTCACCATCGTGGAACCGACCAGCGGCAATACCGGGATCGCCCTGGCCTTCGTCGCCGCCTCCCGCGGGTATCCGCTCGTGCTGACCATGCCCGAAACCATGTCCCTGGAACGGCGCCGGCTGCTCAAGGCCTTCGGCGCCGACCTCGTCCTGACCGAGGGGCCACGGGGGATGCCGGGGGCCATAGCCCGGGCGGAGGAGATCGTCGCTTCCGATCCGCGGAAATACTGGATGCCGCAGCAGTTCCAGAACCCGGCCAACCCGGAGATCCATTTCCAGACTACGGGACCGGAGATCTGGAACGACACCGACGGCCGGACCGACATCCTGGTCTGCGGGGTGGGGACCGGGGGGACCATCACCGGCGTCGGCCGCTATTTCAAGCTGGCGCGCAAACGCCCGCTCTGGAGCGTGGCGGTGGAACCGGCCGAGTCCCCCGTGCTCACTGCCGTCCGCGCCGGGGAGGCGCCCAAACCGGGGCCCCACAAGATCCAGGGGATCGGCGCCGGTTTCGTTCCCGGGGTCCTCGACCTCGGCCTCGTGGACGAGGTCGAGCGGGTGACGAGCGATGAGGCCCTCGACATGGCCCGCCGCCTCCACCGCGAGGAGGGGATCAGCGCGGGCATTTCCTCCGGCGCCGCGGTGGCGGCCGCCGTCCGGGTGGCGGCGCGCCCCGAACACGCCGGGAAACAGGTCGTCGTCGTCCTCCCCGACGCCGGGGACCGCTACCACTCGTCGATCCTGTTCCAGGACATCACCGTCTAGACCGAAAGGACACCAACGCCCATGAGCGCCGACTACCGACTGGCCACCCTGGCCCTTCACGCCGGGCAGGAACCAGATCCCGCGACCTCCGCCCGCGCCGTACCGATTTACGCCACCTCCAGCTTCGTGTTCCGGGACTCCGGCCACGCGGCCGATCTCTTCGCGCTGCGCGAGTTCGGCAACATCTATTCCCGCATCATGAACCCGACCAACGACGTCCTGGAGAAAAGACTCGCGGCCATCGACGGCGGCGGCGGCGCGCTCGCCTTTGCGAGCGGCCAGGCGGCGATCATGGCCGCCATCCTCACCCTCGCCCGCGCGGGCCAGAACTTCGTTGCCTCCACCCGACTGTACGGGGGAACCTGGACGCTGTTCACCCAGACCCTGAAAAGACTCGGGGTCGAGGCCCGCTTCTTCGACCCGGGGCGGCCGGAGGAGATCGGGAGCCTGGTGGACGAAGGCACCCGGTGCGTCTATGTGGAATCGATCGGGAACCCCACCAACGACATTCCCGATTTCGGTGCAATCGCCGGGACCGCCCGCCGGCACGGGCTGCCCCTGATCGTCGACAACACGGTGACCCCCGCCCTGTTCCGGCCCATCGAGCACGGGGCGGATATCGTCGTGTATTCCACCACGAAATTCATCGGGGGGCACGGCGTCCACATCGGCGGCGCCGTCGTCGACAGCGGCCGCTTCCCCTGGACCGCGGAGCCGGCGAAATGGCCCGAATTCACCGCTCCCAGCGAGGCATACCACGGGCTGGTGCTGTCGGAGGCGCTCGGGCCGCTGGCGCACCTGGCCTTCATCGTTCACGCCCGCACGCACTGGCTGCGGGATACGGGCGCCTCGATGAGCCCGTTCGGCGCCTTTCTCTTCCTCCTGGGTCTGGAGACGCTCCCCCTGCGGATGGAACGGCACGCGCGCAACGCGCTCGACCTGGCCCGCTGGCTCGAGGCTCACCCGGCCGTCGAGTGGGTGAACTATCCCGGCCTGGAAAGCCACCGCCACCATCGGCTCGCGCTCCGGTACTTCCCCGACGGGGCCGGGGCCATCCTGGGGTTCGGCATCCGGGGAGGGAGCGCGGCGGGGGTCCGCTTCATCGACAACGTCAGACTCGCCAGCCACCTGGCCAACATCGGGGACGCGAAGACCCTCGTCATCCACCCCGCCTCGACCACCCATTCGCAGCTGACCGAACGCGAGCGGGCCGACGCGGGCGTCACCCCGGAGTACATCCGCGTCTCGGTGGGGATCGAGGATATCGAGGATATCCGGAAGGACTTCGACCGCGCGCTCGCCGCCGCGTGGGCTCAGGGGCCGGGGAGCAGGTAGGGGTTGGCGCCCGCACGGGCGTACCCTTCGCCGGACAGCCGGATGTCCAGGGCGACCGTGGCGGCGTCGTCGGCGAACGGCTCCGCCCCCGGGGCCGACTCGAGGTAGAACAGCTTCAGGTAGGTGCGGCACCGGCGGCAGCATTCGGCCTTCACCCCCGCGGCGCCCCCCTCGAGCGCCAGGTAGGCCATCGCCTCGGTCGACCCGCAGGCGGAGCAGCAGAGACGCGGCAGGTACCACTCCGTCGCGCAGAGGGCGCAGACGAGATGGCGCACCCCGATGTCGCCCGCCACCACGCCCGCCACCGGCGGGGCCCCGCAGACGGGGCAGCAGTCCCGGGACGGCTTCCCTTCCGGGACCCCCGCGCCGGCGGCGCGCGCCGTCCAGACCGCCTGCAGGGCCGCGCCGATGAAGGGGGCGAAGGGCAGATCGGCCTCCGTATAGCTTCCCGCCAGGATGCGCCCGGCCGCCGCCTCGAGTTCCTCACCGGAAAAAGAGGCCAGCCGCCCGATCGCGGCGCGCGCCTGCACGGGAAGCGGGACCCGCCGCATGGCGCCGAGGATCGTTTCCAGCGCCGCGCGCCAACCGGCGCCGCACCCCGGGAGCGCCTCCCCCTGGGCCCGGCACAGCGCCGCGCACGCCCCGAGGTAATCGGCCATCGCGCCCGCCCCCGCGAGCGTCCGGAAACGCTCCGCGCGCGCGGCGAAAACCGCTTCGGGGTCGGGGAGGCGCACCTCGACGATGTCGGGGATCCCCGCGGCCGCCATCGCCCCCTTCACTCCTCCCTCCCCGAGATTTCGCGGAACCAGGCGGGGTGGTGGAATCTCGCCCAGGAGGGGGAGACATACCCGCGCACCATGGCGCGGATAGACCCGCGCGTCCAGTAGGCGGCGTACCAGTGAACGCCGATCCCGACGAACATCGCGAAGGAGCAGACCGCGTGCACGAGCGCGGCCCAGCGCCGGAGGGGGGCGGGGAAAACGGGGGCGAACCAGGGCTGCCAGATGACGACGCCGCTCAGCAGGAGCAGGGCGATCAGCGGGACCATCGACCAGAACATCAGCTTCTGGCCGGCGTTGTATTTCCCCGTGTCGGACGGGTGCACCTCCTTGCGCATGAACGCCCACATCTGCCTCACCCACCCGTCGTCGGCCGCCGTCCAGCGGTTGTCCCGCCACACCCTGGCGGCGTAGGGATAGAAGAGCACGACGAGCAGCACCCCGGCGAGCGGGTGCAGGAACCGCATCATCTGGCCGCTCCCGTACAGGGAGGCGATCCAGAAGAAGAAGGGGTGGAACAGCGCCAGTCCCGAGGTGAAGAGGAAGAGGAAGACGATGGCGACGGCCCAGTGAGTGACGCGCTCCCCCACCGGGTGCCGCAGGATCGTGTCGATGCGCTCTCGAGTCATGGCTCGTTCTCCTCTTTTTCCCCGGGGGCCTGCAGCGGCCCGTGCCTCATGTAGTGCAGGATGCCGGCCGCGAGGACCGCGAACATGGTGAAGACGCCGATGCCGCGCGCCACCGGGCTGCGCCACACCTCGACGACGGGGCTTACGGCCGGGTCGCGCGGGAGCCCGTACGCCTCCGGCCGGTCGCCGTGCGGGAGCACGTAAAAGACGTGGGTCCCCGAAACGCCCGGGGGATCGTACGGGGCGGCGTTCCGGTAGCCGCGCCCGCGCAGCTCCGCGACCCTTTCAGCGGCCACGGCGTGCATTTCCCCGCGGGAGCCGAACATCAGGGCCTGCGTCGGGCAGCTCTTGACGCAGGCGGGGGCGAGCCCGACCGCCACCCGGTCGGAGCATAGGGTGCACTTATAGACCCTGGAGTCCTCCCGGCGGAGGCGCGGGATGTCAAACGGGCAGCCCGAGATGCAGTAGCCGCAGCCGATGCACTTCTCCTGGTCGAAATCGACGATGCCGTTCGAGTGGCGCACGACGGCGCCCGGCGCGGGGCAGGCGCGCAGGCACCCCGGGTCGGCGCAGTGCATGCAGCCGTCCTTCAGGATCAGCCACTGGAGCGCGCCGTCGATCTCCTCCTCGTGAAACCGCATCAGGCACCAGTTCTGGTCGTCGAGATCGGGCGGGTTGGTATAGGCGCCCTCGAAGCCCCCCACCGGGCCGCGCAGGTCGTTCCACTCCAGGCAGGCGGCCTGGCACGCCTTGCACCCGATGCAGCGGGACACGTCGATGAGCTTGGCCACCTCCAGCGTCCGGCGCGCCGAGGGGGAGGAGAACGTGGTAGCGGAGCTTTGAACGATGTCGAGCGCATGCTGCGCCATGGCGTCCTCCTATGCCTTCTGGATGTCGACGAGGAAGGCCTTGAATTCAGGGGTCTCCACGTTCGGGTCCCCCACGAAGGGGGTCAGGGTGTTGACGAGGTGCCCCGGCCGGGTCAGCCCGTCGAACCCCCAGTGCAGCGGAAGCCCCACCAGGTGCACCGTGTTCCCCTCGACCTGGAGGGGGCGGATGCGCTTCGTCACCAGGGCCGCCAGCCGGATCCGGCCGCGGCGTGACCGGACCACGACCATGTCCCCGCTTCGGATGCCGCGCAGCTCGGCCAGGCCTTCGCCGATCTCGGCGAAGGCCTGCGGCTGCAGGATGGCCGGGATCCCGGCGTGCTTGGTCCAGAAGTGGAAGTGCTCGGTCAGCCGGTAGGTGGTGGCGACAAAGGGAAACTCGTCGGCCCCTCCGAGCTTTTCCCGGTCCTCCTCGAACAGGCGCACGGCGGGGTTGGAGACGGCCCGGGGCGCGAACCGGTTGCCGCCGAGCGGGGTCTCGAAAGGCTCGTAGTGGGTGGGAAAGGGGCCTTCGGCCATCCCGCCCAGGGCGAAGAGGCGGCCGACCCCCTCCGCGTTCATGATGAAGGGGCCCATGCCGTCCTCCGGAAGGCTGTCGGCCTTGTAGTCGGGGACGTCGGCCCCCCCCCACCGCTCCCCGTCCCAGAACACGTATTTTCGCTCCGGGTCCCAGGGGCGCCCCCCGGCGTCGGCCGAGGCGCGGTTATAGAGGATGCGGCGGTTGGCCGGCCAGGACCAGGCCCAGCCCGGGGTGACGCCCAGACCGTAGGGGTCGGCGGGGTCGCGCCGCGCCATCTGGTTGCCCGCCTCGGTCCAGCAGCCGGCGTAGATCCAGCAGCCGCAGGCGGTCCGCCCGTCCGCCTGCAGGGCGCCGAAGCCCGGCACCTGTTCCCCCCGGCGCGCCAGGAACTTTCCCGGTCGTCCCGGCACGGGGATGTCCTCGAGGGCGTAGCCGTTGAACTCCCGCGCCAGCTCCTCCGCCGACGGCACCGCCTCGATCCGGTAGGGCCAGTACAGGTTGAGGACCGGGTCGGGGAACGCGCCCCCTTCGGCCGCGTACAGCCGGCGCAGGCGCGTGAAGAGACCGGCCATGATCTCGACGTCCCCCCGCGCCTCCTCGGGCGGCTCCGCCCCCTTCCAGTGCCACTGCAGCCAGCGGCCGGAGTTCACGAGCGAACCCTCCTCCTCGGCGAAACAGGTGGAGGGGAGGCGGAAGACCTCGGTTGGAATCGCCGCGGGGTCCACGTCGTTGAACTCGCCGTGGTTCTGCCAGAAGTTCGAGGTCTCGGTCGCGAGCGGGTCGATGACCACGAGGAACTTGAGCTTCGCCATCGCCGACGACAGCTTCCCCTTGTCGGGCACGGAGGCCAGCGGGTTGAACCCCTGGCAGACGTAGCCGTGGACCTTCCCCTCGGCCATCAGCTGGAACACCTGCAGGATGTCGTAGACCTTGTCGTTCTTCGGCAGCCAGTCGTAGGCGAAGTCGTTTCCCCGGGTGGCGGCGGGGCCGTACCACGCCTTCAGGAGCGAAACGAAGAACTTCGGGTAGTTCTGCCAGTAGTTCATCTGCCCCGGCCGCAGCGGCCTCGGCGTGCGCCGGGCGAGATGGGTCCCGAGATCGGGCTCCGCCTCCGTCGGGATGCCGAGGTAGCCGGGGAGGAGGTGGCTCATCACCCCCAGGTCGGTCAGCCCCTGGATGTTCGAGTGGCCCCGCAGCGCGTTCACCCCCCCGCCCGGCATCCCCATGTTCCCCAGCAGGAGCTGGATGCAGGCGATCGCGCGGATGTTCTGACTCCCGACCGTGTGCTGCGTCCATCCGAGCGCGTACAGGCTCGTCAGGGTCCGCTCGGGCGCGGCCGTCGAGGCGATGAGGTCGCAGATCTCGAGGAAACGTTCCGCCGGCACGCCGGTGACGCCGGCCACCGCCTCGGGGGTGTAGGGTTCGTAGTGCCGCTTCATCAGCTGCAGCACCGAGCGCGGGTGCTGCATCGATTCGTCGACCCTGGCGTAACCTTCGGCGTCGAGCTCGTAGGCCCAGCTGCTCCTGTCATAGCGGCGCGCGGCGCCGTCGTAGCCGCTGAAGAGCCCCTCCTCGAAACCGAAATCCTCCCGGACCAGGAACGGGGCGTTGGTGTAGCGGCGCACGTAGTCGTGCTGGATCCGGTCATTCGCGAGCAGGTAGCGCATGACACCGCCCAGGAAGGCGATGTCGGAGCCGGGGCGGATCTGCGCGTAGACGTCCGCGACCGCGGCCGTGCGGTTGAAGCGCGGGTCCACGACGATGAGACGCGCGCCCTTGCGGATCTTGGCCTCGATCGCCCACTTGAATCCGCAGGGGTGCGCCTCGGCGGGGTTGCCGCCCATGACCAGGATGACGTCGGCGTTTTTGATGTCGACCCAGTTGTTCGTCATCGCGCCGCGACCGAAGGTGGGGGCCAGACCGGCCACCGTGGGGCCGTGTCAAACCCGGGCCTGGTTGTCCAGGGCCGTCATCCCGAGCGCGCGCAGCACCTTCACGGTGAGATACCCGGTCTCGTTCGAGGACGCCGAAGCGGCGAGAAACGCCGTGGTCGTCCAGCGGTTGACGGTGAGGGCGCCGCTCTTTTCCAGAAAGTTCCGGTCCCGGTCCTCCTTCATCAGCCGCGCGATCCGGTCGAGGGCCCAGTCCCAGGTGACGCGCTTCCACTCCGTCCCCCCCGGCTCCCGGTATTCAGGATATTTCAGCCGGTTGGGGCTGTGGATGAAATCGATGAGGCTGGCCCCCTTCGGGCAGAGGGTGCCGCGGTTTACGGGATGGTCCGGGTCCCCCTCGATGTGGATGATGGCCGCTCGCGAGTTCTTGGAATGGTCCCCGAGCCCGTAGAGAATGAGGCCGCACCCGACCGAGCAGTAGGGACAGGTGTTGCGGGTCTCGCTCGTGCGCTGGAGCTTGAACCGCCGCGCCTGGGCGAGCGCCGCCGCGGGGGAGAAACCCATGGCCGCCAGGCTCGTGGATCCCGCGGCCGTGATCTTGAAAAATCCGCGTCTGGTGACTTTCACAATACTCCTCCATGAGCCGGCAGGCCGGAAAGATGCAGGCGGTTGAAGAGGGGGGTGAAAACGGGAAAAACACCGCTGTCGATCCAAAGCGGAGCGGCAACCGTCGGAACGTACCTCATTGGCCTATCCCGGAACGTGGTCGTGAAACATTGCCTGACTGCGGACATTATAGTGCAAACGCCCGGAAACCGAACCCACTATTTTCCTCCGGGATCGTGGGACCCGCCCCCCTCGCGGCCGTCGTACTCCGGGTAAAGGGTGCGGAGGCAGTCGGGACAGAGGCCGTGGCTGAATTCCGCCTCCGAATGGGAACGGATGTAGGCCTCGATCTGGTTCCAGTACCCGCGGTCGTCGCGGATCTTCTTGCAGGAGGAGCAGATGGGGAGCAGGCCGCCCAGGGTGCGGGCCTCCTGCACGGCTCGTTCGCGCTCCAGGGCCAGCCGTTCGTAGACCGTGAGGATCAGGGCGAATGCCTGCATGACCAGGAGCATCTTGAGGAGGATGAGAAAGAAGGCTTCGATGTTCCCGGCGCGGAAAAAATCGTATCCCATCGGCGGGCGGGCGAGATTCCACAGGAGGCGCGACAGGAGCACCAGGAGGCAGACGCCGTAGACCCTCTTCACCCAGCGCGCGTTGTGGCGCAGGGGGGGGTCCACGCGCCGCGCCGCGAACCACAGGCCCTGGGCGCAGACCAGCCCGAGCGCGACGCAGAAATTCAAGGTGCGCGCCCAAAGGCTGGGGTGGACAAAGGCGAAAATCGCGTGCAGGAAAACGAAAGCGGCGCAGAGCACGTAGTTGGGCGTCCGCCGGACGGGAGCGTGGAAGAAAAGGCCGAGGCCGATGTAAACGGCGAGGGTGCCCCCTACGATCAGGCCGTTGCCCAGCACCACGGACACCCACTCCGCCACCATGCCGCGCAGCATGATGAGGAGCACTCCCGCGGTGGTGGCGGCCACGCCGGCCACCCAGAGGGCGAGCCCGTCGAACCGCCCTCGGCTCTGGCGCCACAACCCCGCCAGCAGCCAGACGCAGAGCAGGTCGAACATCACCCCCGTCAGCAGCACCGTCCGTATGTCGATCCTGTCCATCCCGCTCCCCCGCCCGGCTTTCCGGGTCCTTCATTTTCGACCTTTCGGCCCCGGGAGACAAGGACAAACGGGGGGGCGGAACCCTCTCCCTCCCCGCCCCCCGCCCTTTCCAAATCCCTAATGCATAGGATGGATGATTGAAAACCAAATTATTTTGGAAAGTAAATCGCATTCCTACCGATATGATCCCCCGGCGCAAGCAGCAGGTTTTCAGGTCAGGGCGCGACCCGGGGACGCCGGGGACGCCCCCCCGCCGAACAGCGGCCGTCGCCGCGCCTTATCGTGCCCGCCCCGCGGGCATGCATTTTGTGTTTCAGCACTCGAGAAGGAACAGGATGACCCAAAGCGGCCGGCATGTCGCCGGCACAAGGAGAGAATTCATGAAACGAACACTCGGTATGATGATTTTCGCCGGAGCCCTCCTTCCCCTGGGCGCCGGCCAGGCTTCGGCCGAAACCGCCACCGCCAGCCACGACATTACCATCAACGTCAGCGAGGTCGCCCTGCTGGGGCTCGACGACGCCTCTACGCTGGTCTTCGGCATCGGCGCCCCGACCACGGCCGGGGAGGCTTTTTCGGTCACGCAGCCGGCGGATGCGGTCAAGTATCTCCAGTACACCTCCATCGTCGAGGAAGGCAAGACGCGCAAGATCACGGCCCAGCTCGGCAGCGACATGCCCGAAGGGCTCGTGCTCGAAATCAGCGCCGAGAGTGCGGATAACTGCGGCGACCTTGGGAGCGCCGAGGAACAGGTGGAACTGACCACCAACGATTCCATCGACATCGTCACCGGAATCGGCAGCGGGTATACGGGCGCCGCGGCCGACTCCGACGGAGTCAAGCTGCAGTACGGGCTGAAGACGGTCGAATGCGAGGAAGCCTGCGACGTCGTTCCCATGTCGGGAACGAGCATCACCATCACCTACACCCTGACCGAAGGGGCCTAGCGGAAACCGTCATGAAAACCATCGCTTTCTCGATAGCGCTGCTGGCGGCGCTGGCGCTCCCCGGCGCGGCCCGGGCGCAGGTCCACGTGGTCGGCGATCTCAGCCGGCACGTGGAACTCGCCCCCGGGGCCGAGAGCCAGGGGGAGGTCCTGGTGCGTAACGGCGGGGACCGGCCGCAGACGGCGCGCGTCTACCTGACCGGGTATCACGCCACCGCCGACGGGCGCACCGTTTACGGGGAGCCCGGGGAGTCCCCCCGCTCGAGCGCCGCGTGGATCCACCTCGTCCCCCGGGAGCAGGAGATCGCCCCGGGCTGCACGGCGTCGTTTCATTACGTGATCCGGGTCCCGCAGGATCCCCGGCTGGCCGGCAGCTACTGGAGCATGCTCATGGTGGAACCGGTGGCCCCCGAAACCCTGGCCCCCGGGGCCACCAGGGGGGGGGTGGGGATCCGCACCGTCACCCGGACCGGCATCCACCTGGCCACCCACATCGCGGGGACCGGGCACGCGGAGCTGAAATTCGCCGACCGGCGCCTCGAACAGGGGGAGAAGGGCGCGGCGCTCCTTCTCGACCTCGAAAACGCCGGGGACCGCTACCTCAGGCTCCACCTCTGGGCGGACCTGTTCGACCGCGAAGGGATCCCCGCCGGCCGCTTCGAGGGGGGGCGCAAGGGGCTCTACCCGGCCGACTCCGGCCGCGTCCGGATCGACCTGGACGGGATCGCCCCGGGGACCTACCGGGCCATCGTCGTGGCCGACGGCGGGGACGAGCGGGTCTTTGGAGCCCGGTATGAGCTGGAAATCCGCTAGGGTTTCCCCGCACCGCAACTTCCTTCGGGGCGCCGGGCTGCTCCTGCTTCTCTGGGCCCCGTCCCTGTCCGCCGGGCCCGCGGGGTTGGAGGTACGGCCGGTCGCCGGCGAAACGGTGGAGGCCGAACCGGGGCGGATCCTGACTTTGGCCTTTCGCGTCACCAACCGCTGGCACGATCGGGTGCCGATGCGCGAGGCGGTGACGCTCCCCGAAAGCTGGCGCCTGGTGATGCCGCTGGTCGATTTCGAACTGGAGCCGGCCGAATCGGTGGTGCGGATGGTCGTGGTCCGGGCCGGGGGCGCCGCGCCTGCCGGAGAATACGAAATCGTCTATGCCGCTTCCGGCCGCGCCGATTACGCCCTTTCGGACCGGGCCGCCGCCCGGATCATGATTTCGCCCGTCTACAATCTGACCCTGCAGCCCGAAGACGCTCCCCCGGAGCGGCTCGCGGCCGGGGAAAACCTCCACCTGAAAATCCGGCTGCTCAACCGGGGGAACGCGGACCTGGCCGTCGCCCTGGAGGCCGGGATGGGTACGGCCGGACACGCGGCCGTCGCGCCGCAGGCCTTTGCCCTCCCCGCCGGAGAAAGCCGCCTGCTCGAGGTGACCGCCGCGGCCGACGCTCGCGCCGACCGGCTGACCCGGTCCCACCTGCGCCTCGTCGCCCGCACCGGCCGCACCGTTTCCGGCCGCGCGGTGGAGGCGACGCTCACCCTCCCGCTCGAGGTGGTGCCCCGCGTGGCGGGGCAGGACACTCACCTGCGCTACCCGGTGACATTCTTCACCCGGCTCGGGGGGGACAATTTCGGCTCGGCCATCCAGTTCGGCCTCGAGGGGGACGGCTACCTCGACGAGGCGCGCCGGCGCCGGCTCGATTTTTCGATCCAGGCGCCCGACCGGCATGACCGGGGGACCCTGGGCCGCCGGGACGAATACCGGCTCCGCTACGAGGACCCCCTGCTCCGCCTCCAGGGGGGAGACCAGTCCTACTCCCTGTCCGAACTGACCTCCTGGCACCGCTACGGCCGGGGGGGTGGAATAGAAATCGGCGGGGGCGCCCTGGCCGGGGGGATGTACTACGTCGAGGACCGGTGGACGCTCCAGAAACGGCGCGACGTGGGCGCCTTCCTTTCCGCGGACCCGGCCCCCGGGACGACGGTGCGGGCCCACTTCCTGGCGCTGGCCTACGACGAGTGGCGCCTCGCTCCCGCGGCCCGGGAGGATATCTGGAGCTTCGGCGCCGAAACCCGCCGGCTGCTCTCGCACCACCTGAAGGGGGAAATCGGCGTCAGCCGGACCGACCGGGCCGGCGCCGCATCCGATGCGGCCTGGAGCCTCGAGGTCCGGAGCCCCTCGCAGTGGGCCGCGCGCTACCACCTCTCGGCCCGGCAGGGGGGCCGCGACTGGGGCGGCCGCTACCCCGATTCGGCCTCCTATTCCGGGTCCCTCTCCCTCCCCCTGGGAGAGCGCCTGAGGGCCGGCGCCGCCTACGACCGCTACGATCGCAACCGCGAATCGGACCCCGCCCGCGGCTCCGCCCCCCGGGAAACCCGCTACCAGGCGGGACTCGAGGCCCGGCTGCCGGGCAGGCACCACGCGAGGGTCGACTACGACCGCTACGAACGGACCGAGGCCGCCGCCGAGGCCTTCCGTTTCCGGGAACACGGCGTCGCCCTGACCATCGGCCACAGCGGCGGCCGCTTCGGGTACCGCGCCGAGGCGCGCCGGGGCCGGAGCCGGGACCTCGCTTCCGGGCGCCGGTACGGCGGCTGGAACTTCGACCTCCAGGGCACCTTCTCACCCCGGAAGGACCTCTTCCTTGCCTTCTCCTCGAGCTTCGGCGACGACGGCTCCCCGGGCGAGAGCCGCCTGCTGCGGCGGGGGCGCAACCACGGCGGGAGCGTGCGCTGGGCCCCCGCGGGCGCTTTTTCCGCCTACCTCGACTATGCGCGCAACGACGCGACCTTCCCCGACGAGCCGCTGCGCGAGCGGGTGGAGAGCGACCAGTGGGGGGCGGGCTTCACCTGGAAAACGCGCCGGGGACCCGCGGTGGAGTTCGCCGCGCGCCGCAGCGGCGGCCTGGGCCGGGAGGAATACACTTCCTATTCCGTGACCTGCAACCTCCCTTTCAAGGTCCCGCTCCGCCGCCGGGAGTCGGTCGGTTCGCTGGCCGGCCGCGTCTTCCGCTCCGACCTCCCCGGCGCCCCGGGCGTCGCCGGCGCCGTGGTCTACGTCGGCGGAACCGCGGCGCTCACCGACCGCGCCGGCCGCTTCACCTTCCGCACCCTGGCCCCGGGCGCCCACGAGGTACGGGTCGACGAACGTTCCGTCGGCATCGAAAACGTCCTTGCGGCCCCGGGCCCCGTAACCGTCACGGTGGAGGGGGGCCGCTCCGCCGCGGTCGAACTCCCCCTGGGCGCCTCGGGCGTCCTCGAAGGATGCGTGGCGCTCGCGCAGGCTCCCGGGGGGGCGCCCAGAGGGCTCGCCAACATCCTGGCGGAGCTGGCGCGGCCGGGGGAGACCCGCCGTACCGTCACCGATTCCAGCGGCCGTTTCCTCTTCGAAAAACTCGCCCCCGGAACCTGGACCCTCAAGGTGTACGAACGCAACCTGCCCGAAAACCACCGGCTGGAGCGGGCGGAGCAAACGGTGACGATCCCTCCCGGCGCCCGGGCCGGCGCCACGGTGCACGTCCTCCCGCGGCCGCGCGCCATCCGCTTCATCGACGAGGGGCGCGTCGGGCCCGCCCCCGGCGGAGAGGAGCGGGTGACCCATGCGCGCTGAAACCGGGGCCCAAGGACGTTCCGGACGGAACGGGATTTTCGCGCGCCTCCTTGTCCCGCTCGGGATCCTCGCATCGGCGGCCGCCCTGTTCGCGGCGGGTGAATCGGGTGGCGTCATCACTTATGAGGGGGACCAGGTCGTTCACACCTTCACCTCGGGCGGCACCTTTGTCCCGGCCGCGGGCGTCGTCAGGGTCGAAGTCCTGATAGTGGCCGCGGGCGGGGGCGGGGGCGGCTCCAACAACGCCCGGCGCGCCGGGGGCGGGGGCGGCGGGGGCGAGGTGATTTACGAACCCTCCGTCGAAACCTCCGGACCCGTCACCGTCACCGTGGGCTCCGGGGGCCAGGGGGGAGCGGGGAACGCCGTGGGCGGGAGCGGCCGCGAATCGGCCTTCGGCCCGCTCGTCGCCCGGGGGGGCGGGGGCGGGGGCAGCGGCAACATGGGCGGCCTCCCGGGGGCGAGCGGCGGGGGCGGGGGCGCGACCAACGGCGCCAACACGATCCCGGGCGGCGCGGGTTCGGCCGGTTGCGACGGCGGCTCCGGCTTCTCCGGCAGGGGAGGCGGGGGTGGAGGGGGCGCGGGTGCGGGAGGCGACGCCCTGGCCGCGGCCGCGGGAGAGGGCGGAGCCGGCCTGCACCTCCCCCGGTTTGCTCATCTGAACGGCGGCTGGTTCGCCGGGGGCGGAGGAGGCGGAGCCGGACTGACCTACGCTCCCGGAGCGGGAAACCACGGGGGAGGGGACGGCGGTCCTTCCGGCGCGCCGGGAGTGCCCGCCCTTCCCTATACCGGGGGGGGCGGCGGCGGAGCCGGCGGCGGCGCGGCCGGCGGGTCCGGGGGATCGGGCGTCGTCATCGTCCGCTACCCCGCCCCGCGGACGGCCCTCTCGGTCCGCAACGACGTCGCCCTGGCGATCGGCCCGGCCATCGTCGCCGCCGGACAGGGACAGGTTGCGGTGAGCGACGCCTCCTCGAGCATGAACTGGTCCTCGGCGGCCGGGCCTGACAGCCCCAACAAGATCCAGGTCCGCATCGCCGGCGGTGCCTTCCCCGCTGGGCTGCGCCTGGGCGTGGACACCGAACGGGCGTCGGCGCCGGTGACACTCGAGGAAACCGCGCGCGATTTCGTCACCGGGATCGGGAGCGAGAGCGTGACCGACCAACCGCTTCGCTACACCCTGGAGGTGACCGATTTCGGCGCCCTGAGCGGGGGCTCCACCTCCCTCGTCATCGAATACACCCTCACCGCCCAGGACCCCTGACTCCCTTCGACATCCCCGGGATCCGTCCGTCCGGCTATTTGCAGACCGGTTCGTCGGGCCAGCCCATCGATTTGGCGCCGGCGCCGATGACTGCCTGGATCAGGTCCACCTTGCCGCCGCGCATCCGGAACACGTGGAAATCGGGGAGGCTGCCGGCGAAATGCACGTAGGCGACGACGGTCCCCGCCTCGAGGTCCACCAGGAAACGCCGGGGCCCGTGGTTGGTGATCACCAGTCCCTTCGGGGAGCAGTCGTGGGCCGTCATCTTGACGCCCCCCATCTCCCCCCCTCCCCGGGTGGTGTAGAAGCCGTTTTCCCAGCGGTCGCACACCTGGGCAAACGGGGTGCGCACCTCGGGCTTCTCGGCGAACATGTCGAAGTAATCATCCGCGGCCGCGATCATGGCCAGCCGGCTGCTCCGCTGCTCTTCCGGGATGATGCTTTCCCAGTCCTGGTCCCTGGTCTCGAGCACGACGGCGGCGTTGAACGCAAACTCGGTTTCCCGGGCGACGAAGGTCTCGATCTCCGTGATCCGCTGATTTTCGACCTTGAGCCGGACCCCGTACAGGATCGGCCGGATGGTGCCGTCGGCGGGCGGTTTCGCCGCCAGGCCGGCGAAGGGGGATTTCGAAGCCGGCGCCGCCGTCTTGGGAGCGGTGTATTTTTCCTCGATCACGACATTGGAATGGGTGCCGCACTTCCGGGTGTCGACGAGGTCCCGCTTGAGCAGCACCTTTCCCGCGGTTTTCCAGAAACCTTCCCCCACGGGCATCTCGACGCCGTTTTCGGTGAATTTGACCTTGGGGGCGAGCGGGAGGCCCGAGGGATCGCGCGCCTCGAGGGCGCTGAAATACTGCCCGATCACTCCCTTGAGGCTGTCGCGGGTGCAGGCCGATTGCGCGTGGGCGGAAACGATCCCCCCGCCGGCGATGAAAGCCAAAGCCAGAAAGCACTGTACCGTTCGTATCATTCCGTAGTTCTCCTTAAAAAAGGTTCCTGAAGAAATTCTCACATCGTTCGCGCCGTCGCACCGCCAGGGGAGCCACTATATCACGGCCGCCGCGCGGCGCGCTCAGCATTCCAGGCCAGGGCCCAGTTCCCGGTAGATGCGGGGCAGGAGGTCGCCCAGGCGCGTGAACTCCCGCACGTTGTGCCGGGCCAGGCCCTGGACGGGCGCCGCGGGGACGGCGACGCCCGGCGGGAGGCACGACTGCGCCCTGCCCGGCCCCGTAAACCGGCACCCCATCCAGAAGCGGGTGCGCTGCACCAGGCCGCCGGGGACCTCGTAGAATACGTGGCACATGATGGCGGGCGCCGCGACGGCGTCCTCCCCGGCGTCGACCGGGACCGACCACCCCTCCCCTCCGGCGAAGGTCGCAGCCACCCTGTGGAAGCGCTCCATGTCGAAGCCCATGTCCGCCGGGGAGCGGAAGCCGATGTCGATCGACTCCATGCCGCAGCCGCAGTTTTCCGTCACGTGGTGCGTCACCCCCCAGTTCTTCTCCCGGTTGGGGATGCCGGGATCGAGGATCCGCGCCCGGTCGGCGCGCTCGAGCGCGACGCCGGCGTGCCCGGGCGGGTACCAGATGCGGTAGCGCAGGTCTTCGAGCGGGTGCCAGGCGAACCACCAGTCGATCATGTCGGCCGTCACCCCGGGGTGGAACATCCGGTTGGCGACGAAGCCGACGCCGTCGGGCAGCAGGCACCAGCCGGTCTCCACCTCTTCGGTTTCCAGCCTCCCGACGTCCAGCAGCCGGTTGATCTCCCCGGGGCCGAAGGCGCGGGCGGGGTCCACGGGCCGGTCCATCAGCGCGTAGTGGGCCGGGTCGCACGGCTTCATCTCTTCGTAGAAGTATTTGGCGAAGGGACGCGCCTCCTCCTCCGGCGTGAGCGGGGGGAGCGCGGCCCTGGCCCGGCTCTCGGCCCGGCTCCGGGCATCGGTCCGGGGGTGCTGCCCTTCGGGTCGGGTTCTGTCGTCGGTCATTTTTTAAGCTTCCTTGCCAGCGAACACTGCCTGTTGATGGCCGGGTCCTCGACCCTCTGCCACAATCGGTAAAGATCGGGGAGGAATTCCGGAAACGTCGATACTTCCGACCGGTCGTGCGCTTTCCAGATCTCCGGCAGCCTGGGAGGGACGGGGCCGAAAAAGCGCATCGTCGACCGCATCCGGGTCCCGCGGGGACTGGCTTCCCACTCGTGCAGGATCATGGCTCCCACGTTCCCATCGGGATCGATTCCCGAAGCGACGATCGCGTGTTCGTACCTCGGCCGGATGGGACAGCGGTCCGGGTCGTCCCACCGGATCCGGATCTTCATCGGCGGCAGGGGGCCCATCTTTTCCTCCGCTACCTGGATGGCGCCCAGGTAGCCGCCCGCGGGGGGCGGCACCTCCCACACGAACGATTTGTGGGCCTCCGGTTCCCACAGGGGGTAGCCCTTCTCCATGTTGACCCACCACCAGTCGATCATCTCGGGGGTGACGCCCACCAGCTCGCCGTGATCGACCACCGCGTCGGGCACGGCCGGAGCGGGCTGGATCCTGAAGCGCTCCACGGGGACGGCCTCGGTGTCGACGACCATTCCGTCCCCCCCCTTTTTCACGATCACCCACCGGAGCCAGTTCGCGTCGTCGCGCCGGGGATGGTCCTCCCGGTAATGCCACCCCCGGCTTTCGGTCCGCGCCAGGGCGGCGCGGAACCCGATCTCGGCGCACAGGGCAATGGCGCGGGCTTCATGGCACCGGCCCAGCTCGTGCGGGTCCCTGGCGCCGAGCCCGGGCAGCCGGGCCTGGACGGCCGCGATCCTGTCCAGGGCCTCCTCGAGCCTCTCGCGGTTCCGGCGCATGCTGTACCTGACCGGGATCACCACCTCCTGTACGGCCCGGATGGCATCCTCCGCCCGGGCGCCTCCCTCCCGGTGAAGCGGCGCGAAGATCGACTCCTCGATGCGCGCCACGTCCGCAGGGTCCGCCGACGGGAGCGCCGTCCCCGCCAGGGAGCCGGACACCGAGGGGGCCGCCCTCAGGGCGCCGAGCAGGGCGTTCATCAGCCCCGAACCCCGGAGCCTCCCGGGGGGAGCCTCCGTCGCGCCCGCCCACGCCGAGCCGGCATAGCTCGTGTCGCCGATGGCCCAGAGCCCCGGAACCGTCGTCCTCATGTCATGGTCGACCCTGACCGGCGAAAGCTCCCCGGTGAAACCGAGCGAGGCCTCCACCCGCTTCGCCGGGGGCGCGCCGTATTGCCGAGCCTTGGCGTCTTCGATCGCGAACAGCGCCTCGAGGTGCGGCCGGTGCCATTTGAAGATTCCGCCGTTCCCCATGGAGCTCCCGTACTCCTCCATGTCGACGTAGAGGGGCCCGCGCCCCTCAAGGACCTCACGCTCCATCCCGAGGATGATCGAAACCGGGATGTCCGGCTGGGGCCCCTCGATGTACCTGGAACTGATCTGTTCGCCGCGGGCGTTGTAGAGATGGTGGAAACCGAAAACGACCGGGATGCCGGTGCCCTTGTTGACGACATCGTAGAAATTGCCGAACTCCGCGTTGCGCATTTCGGCGCCCGCGTGATAGGCGGCCGCAATCCCGTCGCCGGTGGCACTCGCCCACATCCGCATGACGCCGAAATCGCAGTCGCCGTTGGCGAGGATGGTGGCCTTCGCGCCAAAGACCGCCATGCGGCCGTCGAGAAGACGGAACCCGGCGGCGCCGGTGACGCGTCCCTCCTCCTTCAGCAGTTCGACCAGGTGGGTCTTGTCGACGAGCTTCACCCCTGCCCTGGCGGCCTTCGCCCGCAGCGGCCGCATCATGTCCAGGTCCACGGCGGCCAGCGACCACCCGGACGGCAGGCGGCTGAGGTCCAGCTCCCCCGAAGGGGTCTTCATCACCTTGACCCCCCACTCCGCCAGTTTCCTCACCCCCCCGTACGATTCCGCCGCCATCGCGCGGAGCAGCTCCTGGTCGTTGAGGAAGATTCCGATCTGGTTCACGTGATAGGCGACGAAGGCGTCGAGATCGTCTTCGGGACCGAGGACCCACAGCACCCCGGCGCCCTTGTTCGCCTTCCCCCCCCAGCCGATCGTCTGCTTGTCCACGAGCGTCACGCTCGCGTCCGGAGCCAACTCCTTGACCCGGATCGCGGCGGCGAGCCCGCCAAAGCCGCCGCCGATCACGAGGACATCGGAGCTCCAGGCCGTCTCCGGGTCTCTTGCCGTTTCCGTCATGCTCCGCTCCCTTTCAATACGGTTGGACCTGCCGAAGCTGCATGTGCGGCTCGACCGCGATGCACCGGACAGGGCAGTTGAGTTCGCAGGTGAAGCACCAGACGCAGTCGTCCGCGTAGGCGATCCTCGGCTTCTCCGCGGCGTCGTCCCAGCGCAGCACGTCCACAAAGCACGCCTCGACGCAGGTCTTGCAGCCGACGCATTCCTCCAGGCCGATGGTAATACGGGCACTCATACCGCCTCCGATTCGAAGTGGTTTCACGGGCCGGGAGGCCGACGCATCCGCCCGATCCCTTACGGAAAACTACCGGGAATCCCGCTATTTGTAAAATGAATCCTTTGGATATAATGGGATTTGATTATTAAATGCTCGGAGGCGGGATGGATTTTCACGAGTTCGATGCCGGCCTGCTGGTGGCGCTCGACGCGCTCCTGTCGGAAAAGAGCGTGACGCGGGCGGGCGAACGCCTCCACCTGAGCCAGCCGGCCACCAGCATCATCCTGGCCCGCCTGCGGCGCTACTTCGGCAACGACCTGCTGGTGCCCGCGGGACGCAGGATGGTGTTGACCCCGCTGGCCGAAAGTCTCGCGGAACCCGTGCGCGACTGCCTGCTCCAGATCCAGCACACCGTGGCATCCAGGGCGGAATTCCATCCCGCCCTCTCGACCCGGAGATTCCGCCTGGCCGCCTCCGACTACGCGACGGCCGTCCTCCTGGCCCCGGCCCTTCAGGAGGCCGCGCGGCAGGCCCCGGGCCTGACGTTTGAAATGGTGCGCCTGGACGAGAACATCGAGCGGAGCCTGGAAAAGGGCGCCGTCGATTTCGTCATCCGGCCGCTGGTCCATGCGGTGGCCGGACACCCGAAGGAGCCGCTGTTCGAAGACCGCCACACCTGCGTGGTGTGGCGCGACAATCCACTGGTCGGCAAGCGCCTCAGCCGCAAGCGGTTTCTGGAGCTGGGCCACGTCTCCGTCCATTTCGGGCACGCCCCCGCCATCTTCGAGGACTGGTTTTCGACCCGCTACGGGGGGATCCGGAAGATCGAGGTGATCGTGCAGGATTTCGAGGTCGCCTGCCGCCTGGTCGTGGGAACCCACCGGATCGCCACGGTCATGAGCCGCATGGCGCGGCTGTGCGCCGATCACCTCCCGCTCAGGCTCCTCACCCCGCCTTTCGCCGTTCCGGCGGTGACCCATTGCCTGCAGTGGCACCGCTACCAGGACCAGGACCCCGGCAGCCGCTGGCTCCGGGCTCTCCTCGAGGAGGAAGCCGGCAAGATCGGGCCCACGAACCGTTCGGTCGGCCGCCGGCAGGCGAAGGCCGACGGCTGACAGGAATCCTATGCCGTTTCGCCATAAACCTACCGGCATCCCCGACCCGGTATTCGACCGAGCGGGCATGGCAAAATTCAACGTCATCGTTTTGTTGTGCCAGAACTCTTGGTATCATTACTTGGAATTTGGAAAATCTGCCTTCCATCGCGGATACTATGGGAGAACGATCAAGGTGGCAGAACAGGAACTGATGGAAAGGGTTACTTCCAAACCCGACGTATGCGGCGGCAGGCCCTGCATTCGCGACACCCGCATCGAGATCGCCGTGATTTTGGACGGTCTGGCCGAAGGCATGTCCGAACCGGACCTGATGGATCACTATCCGCAACTGACGAGAGACGACATTCACGCCTGTCTCGCCTATGCCGCAGACCTCGCGCACGAGAGCGTCTGGAAGACGGGCACTCTGTAATGAACCTCAAGCTGGATGAAAATCTCTCCCATCACCTCAAACCGGCATTGATCGAACTGGGGCATGACGTCTTGACCGCAGCTGACGAGAATCTTCTTTCCCATCCCGATACCGAGATCGCACAAGCGGCCAGAAAAGAACAACGTATGCTCCTGACCCTGGATGTCGAGTTCGCCGACCTGCGCAAGTATCCCCCTGGCTCCCATCCCGGCGTCATTCTCTTCCGCCCGCTTTCCTTGAGCCCGCTGTCCGTCAATGCCTTCATCACCGATTTTGTCCGCCGCACAGATCTCGATAAACTCGGCACCTGCGTCGCCGTCGTCGATCCCGTCCACGTACGCGTCCGCTGCCCGCTCAGGGCCGCGGAATAAACATCCCAGGCACAGGACAATCAACCCAATCGGGGGATTTCGAGCTGATTCAGGTACCCCGGCGTTACCCGGAGGGGTTTGAGGGGATTTGCTGTCGGCCGTAAGTGCTTTGTTTTGTGGTGGGCCCAGAGGGACTTGAACCCCCGACCCGCTGATTATGAGTCAGCTGCTCTAACCAACTGAGCTATAGGCCCTTTTGTGGTATGCGTCAGAGTAGCATGGAGCCCTATCGCGGTAAAGCGCGAATGCGCCGGCGCACGAATCTGCAGCGCGAGCGGTTGAGACGGGTCCGGATGGGGCGGGCGACGGGGACAAACGCGAACTTATGGGTTCTATGGCGCCGCTATCTGCAATGGGGACAACAATAAGCCTGGTCCGTCCCCGAACTGTATCCCCGAATCGTCAACGGTTACCCCGCTTTTTCCAACAAGACTTCGTTGATAATGGTCTGGTAGCCCACGCCGCGTTTCCGGGCTTCCCTGCGTGCCCAGGCTAATACTTTGGGGTGTAACCGAATCGATGTGGGCTGATATTTCTCCTCTTCTGCTTTCGCCGGTCGGCCTCGCGGCGGACGAGGCTTGCCGGTTTTGGCCTCTATCGCCTTGCGGGCAGCATCCCGTTCTTTCCTGGTGACCCGTCTGGCCTTTTCAAAGGGAAAATCCTCTGAATTCTTCATATCTCTTCCTTTCACGGCGATTCGCCTGCCGGGCACCGATGATGCGATGCACCTGCCCGCGCCGACGTCTTGTGAATACCACCACGAGCACTCCATCATCCGATTCGCCGATCAGCCACTCCCGAATTTCTACTGCGCTGGAGTGCTTTTCATCGGCAGCCACCAAGGCAAAGGGGCCATCGAATGCCGTAACCGCCTGACCGAAGGAAATGCCGTGCTTGAGCGGATTCCGATGGGCTTTCTCCTCATCCCATTCGAATTTCATGTTTTCAGTATATACCATATATATATGTTTTCAAGAAGATCTTGCGCCGTACAAAGCATAGGCGCATTCCTGCGGAACTCGGGGCGGGCGGCGGGGACAAAGGTGGACTTACGGGTTCTATGACGCGGCTATCTGCAATGGGGACAACAATAAACCTGGTCCGTCCCCATTTTTACTTGAGGTAGTCGACGGCGTTGCGGAACAGGAGGAGGCCGAGGCCCTCCGCGGGGAGGGTGCCGTCGAGCTTCTGCAGCTCCCACTGCGGGTGGTTTTCCGGGTAGAGGTAGGCCTCCGGGTGGGGCATCAGGCCGAAGATGCGGCCGGAGGGGTCGCACAGGCCGGCGATCGCGTTCAGGCTCCCGTTGGGATTGTGGGGGAACTCCTGGGTCGGCAGTCCCGTCGCGGGGTCGGCGTAGCGGCAGGGGACGCACCCGAGCGCCTCCAGCCGCTCGAGCAGGCGCCGATCCAGGGTAAAGACCTTCCCCTCCCCGTGGCGGATCGGGAGGGGGAAATGGGTGAGGCCGCGGGTGAAGACGCAGGGGGAGGCGGGCTCGAAGCGCAGCGTCGACCAGCGGTTCTGGAAGGCGCCGCAGTCGTTCTGCACCACCGACAGGCGCTGCGTGAAGTAATCGCGGTCGAGCCCCGGCAGCAGCCCCAGCTTCACCATGATCTGGAAACCGTTGCACACCCCCAGGATCAGTTTCCCCCCGCCGATGAAGCGCTCCAGTTCTCCACTCAGCCGGTGGCGGGTGCGCAGGGCGAAGACGTGGCCCGAGGTCATGTGGTCCCCGTAGGAGAACCCCCCGATGAACATCAGCGCCGCGTAGTCCCTGAGGCGAGCCGGCCGCTCGACGAGATCGCTGAAGTGGACGAGGTCGGCCCGGGCCCCCGCCATCTCCCACGCGACCTTCGATTCGGCCTCGCAGTTGAGCCCGTAGCCCGTGATGATGCAGACCGGAGTGTCAAATGCCATACAGGGTTTCCTTGAATGCGCGCCGGAGCGCTTCGGTTTCGACATCCACCACCAAACGCCCCCCGCTCCCCGCGACGCGGAGCCGGCCGGAGGCGGTCACGGTGCCGACGCGGGCCAGCGGCAGCCCGCGCAGAAGCGCCTCGAGTTCGGCGGCGTCCCCGGGGGCGCAGCTGATGACGAAACGGCTGTTCGATTCCGAGAAAAGGCGCGCGTCGTCGTCGAGCGTCTCATCGGATGGGACGGCGCCCAGGTCGACCTCGGCGCCCAGGCCGCCGCCGACGGCGGCGAGCCCGAGCGCCACCCCGAGCCCCCCGAGGGTGGGCGTGTGCGACGAGAGCAGCAGGCTGCGCGCGGCGGCCTCGTTCATCGCCCGGTAGGTCTCGAGCGCCCGCTCGACGTCGAGGCCGGGGAGCCGCCCCCCGTACGCCCCGGGCGTCCCCTGCTCGCGCGCGAGCATCCGGTGGAATTCCGACCCCCCCAGCTCCGCGCGGGTGAGCCCCAGCACGTATACGGGATCGCCGGGGCGCTTGAAATACATCGTGACCGCCGTCCGGACGTCGTCGATTTTGCCGATGGCCGAGAAGAGGACCGTGGGGGGGATGGAGATCTTCCGCCCGCCCCGGACCGAATCGTTCTTCATGCTGTCCTTGCCCGAGATGACCGGCACCCGGTAGGCGGTGGTGACGTCGTACAGGGCCTTGTTGGCGCGCACGAGCTGCGCCATCTTGTAGCGCCCGTCGGGGTTCCGGTCCGACTCGACCGGGTCGGGCCAGCAGAAGTTGTCCAGCCCGGCGATCCGGTCGAGCCTCCCGCCGGCGCTCACCACCCGCCGCACCGCCTCGTCGATGACGCTGGCCATCATCCCGTAGGTGTCCAGGTCCGAGTAGAAGGGGTTGATCCCCTCGGCCAGGACGATCCCCTCGACCGAGCCGTGCTCCACCCTCATGACGGCGGCGTCGGCCGGGACGTCGCTCTGGACCCCGACGAAGGGCTTCACCACGCTGAGACCCTTGACCTCGCCGTCGTACTGCCGCGATTTGAACTCCCGGGAGCAGACGTTGAGCCCGCGGAGCAGGCCGAGGAGGCGCCCCGTGCGCGCGCCCCGGCGCGCCGGGCGCGGGGGAGCGACCCGCGGGGGCTCCCAGAGGGCCTCCAGCGTCAGGCGCGGCCCCCCCTCGTGCAGGAACTCGAGGTCGAGGCCGGCCACCACCCGCTCCCCGTAGCGGACTACGAACTGGCCGGTGGAGGTGAAGGTGCCCAGCGCCGTCGCTTCCACCTCGCGCCGCCGCGCCAGCTCCACCAGCGCCTCCAGGCACTCCGGCGGGACCGCGAGCGACATCCTCTCCTGGGCCTCCGACAGGAGGATCTCCCAGGGCTGCAGCCCGTCGTACTTGAGGGGGGCTTTCCGCAGGTCCAGGTCCGCCCCCCCCGAGATCCGGCTCATCTCACCGATGGACGAACTCAGCCCCCCGGCGCCGTTGTCGGTGATGGCGCGGTAGAGCCCCCGGTCGCGCGCCTCCATCAGGAACTCGTACATGTTGCGCTGGGTGATCGGGTCGCCGATCTGGACCGCCTGGGCCGGCGACTCCTTGCGCAGCTCCTCGGAGGAAAAGGTGGCGCCGTGAATCCCGTCCATGCCGATGCGCCCGCCGCACATGACGATGACATCGCCGGGGGAGATCTCCTTGCGCTCCGACGGCCTCCCGCCCACCAGGAGCGGAATGCGGCCGACGGTGCCGCAGTACACCAGCGGCTTGCCCAGGTAGCGTTCGTCGAAGCGCTCGAAGCCCCGGACCCACGGGATGCCGCTCTGGTTCCCGCCGTCGATGACGCCCTGGTGCACTCCGTCGCGGATGCGGCGCGGGTGCATCAGCCCCTCCGGCAGGTCCCCTTCGTAAAAGGGGGACCCGAGGCAGTAGCCCCAGACGTTGGCCAGAAGCTCGCACCCCATGCCCGTCCCCATCGGGTCGCGGTTCACCCCCACGATCCCCGTGATGGCGCCGCCGTAGGGATCGAGCGCCGAAGGGGTGTTGTGGGTCTCGACCTTGCAGGAGACGTGGTACCGGTCGTTGAAGCGGATGATGCCGGCGTTGTCGCTGAAGACCGAGACCAGCCAGTCCACCTGCGCGCCGATTTTGGCCGTGGCGTCCCGGATGCAGGTCTTGAAGAGGGAGTCGATCCACTCCCCGGCACCGGTCTCGTCCACGTAGTGCACACGCGCGGCGAAGATCTTGTGCTTGCAGTGTTCCGACCAGGTCTGGGCGATGCACTCGAGTTCCACGTCCGTGGGGTGGAGGGGGAGCCCCATCGCTTCCCGCCGGCGGCTCACATCGTCCGAGGCGAAATAGTCCCGGACGGCGTGCATCTCCTCGAGGCTGAGCGAGAGGATCCCCTCCCGGCTGATGCGCAGCAGTTCCGCGTCCGGGACTCCCAGGTCGTAGCTGCCGACCCGGATGCCGGCCTGCTCCCGGACGGCGGGGACCTCCAGGTCGATGCCGGAGGCGGCCCACTCGCCGGGAGAGAAGATCCGGATCGAATGGATCAGGGGGTTGGCAAGCAGGTCCCGGGACAGGTGCTCCACGTCGGGGCGCGCGAGCGCGCCGCGGAAAAAGTACTGGATGGAGGTGTAGACCGACTCGTCACGGCCCAGGGGGCGGTCCAGGACGTCGCGGGCCACGGCGCAGGCGGTCGAACCGACGTTATCGGTCACCCCCGGCCGGAACCCCACCTCGACCATCCAGTCGAAACGCGGGGGGGGGAGCCGGCCCGCGGCGGAGCGGCAGATGACGGGATCGGTGAAGGCGGTCCGGATCTTCCGGAGCTCGCCGGGCGAGAGCACGAGGTCCAGCTTGTAGACATCGCGCGTCCGGCAGGACACCACGGGAAGCCGAAGAAAACGGTGCGCCCGGGCCGCGACGGCGCGGCCCCGGGCGTCCACCACGCCCCGCTTCAATCCGATCTCTATGCGATGGGTCACGACGCAGTCCGATCCTTTCAGGTTTGCAGGCGCAGGATATTGGGATCGCGGGGCAATTGCAAGGGGCCGCGGGGGGAATTCCCGGCGGTCAATCGCGGACCGAGGAGCCCTCCAGGAAAGCCATCAGCATCCGGCTGCGGGAGGGGTGGCGCAATTTTCTCAGGGCCTTCGCCTCGATCTGCCGGATGCGCTCGCGGGTGACCGAGAAGCGCTGCCCCACCTCTTCCAGCGTGTGCTCGCTGCCGTCGCCGAGGCCGAAGCGCATCTTGATGACCTGCTCCTCGCGCGGCGTCAGAGTCTGCAGGACCGATTCCGTCTGTTCCTTCAGGTTGATGTTGATCACCGCTTCGGCCGGGGAGAGCACACCGCGGTCCTCGATGAAATCCCCGAGGTGGCTGTCCTCCTCCTCGCCGATGGGGGTCTCCAGGCTGATCGGCTCCTGGGCGATCTTGAGGATCTTGCGCACCTTGCTGACGGGGAAGTCCATTTTCCTGGCGATCTCCTCGCTGGTCGGTTCGCGGCCGTATTCCTGGACGAGGCTGCGGGAGGTGCGGATCAGCTTGTTGATCGTTTCGATCATGTGGACGGGGATGCGGATGGTGCGCGCCTGGTCGGCGATCGCCCGGGTGATCGCCTGGCGGATCCACCAGGTGGCGTAGGTCGAGAACTTGTACCCCCGGCGGTACTCGAATTTGTCCACCGCCTTCATCAGGCCGATGTTCCCCTCCTGGATCAGGTCGAGGAACTGCAGCCCCCGGTTGGTGTACTTCTTGGCGATCGACACCACCAGCCGCAGGTTCGCCTCCACCAGCTCCTTCTTGGCGATGTCGGCTTCCAGTTCTCCGGAGCGGATGGTCGCCAGCGTCCGCTTCAGCTCGTCGGCGGGGGCGAGGGCGTCCGATTCGATCTGCTTTATCTCCGCGTCGATCAGCCTCAGGCGCTTCTTGATCCCTTTGGAGTCGTCCAGGCGCCGGGGCGCTTCCAGGCTGCGCAGGAGCCTGTGCCTCTCCCGTTCCAGCCCGACCACCCTGTCGACCGTTTCCCGGATGACGCCGATGAGCCTTTCGTGCTGGATGACGTTCAGCTCCAGTTCCCTCACCTTCCACGCGATCGGGATCCGGTACCGGGCCAGCATGGAGAGGTTCTTCTTGTAGATGCGCGATCCCTTCCGGCAGCGGGCGATCCGGGCACGGATCCGGTGCGCCGCGCGCTCGTGCTTGCGGATGCTGTCTATGACCGAGAGTACTTCCTGCGCCTTCTGCTCCACCCGTTCCTCGGTGACCTCCTCTTCGTTGAAGAGGACGATGTCCCGGACCGATACCTGTTTTTTCTTTAATTGATCACCTATTTCCAGGATTTCCTGAACTACCAGTGGAGATCTGGAGAGCGCCTTGAGGATCACCCGCTGGCCGTGCTCGACCCGCTTGGCGATTTCCACCTCTCCCTCGCGGCTCAGCAGCGGGACCGTCCCCATTTCCCGGAGATACAAACGGACGGGGTCGTTCGTCTTATCGAGATTCAACGCTCCGAAATCGAACTCGCTCTCTTCCCCGGAATCGTCCTCCTTCTTCTCCCCCCGCTTGTTCTCCTCCTGGAATTTCTGCTCGGTGTCGATAACCTCGATTCCCGCGGATCCGAAGAGAGAAAAAATGCTGTCGAGTTCATCCGAGGAACAGACCCCTTCGGGGAGGAGGTCGTTGACCTCGTCGTAGAGGAGATACCCCCTCTCCTTCCCCATCAGGATCAGCTCTTTTACTTCGTCGTATTTTTCTTCGATAGACAAACCGCTGTCTCCTTTCCCCTCTATTTGCTGGAAAGACCGACCAGTTCCCGGTCCACGGCGACGCGCTGCTCGAGCAAACGGGTGAGCGTCTCCTCGTCGTTCCGCCCGGCCGCCTCCGCGATTTCCAGCACGATCTGCTGCCTGTACGCCGTCAGTCTCAGGGTCCGCAGTGCGTTCAGGAAACTCTCCGCCGTATCGGTCGAGGGGCTTTCCGGCATCTCCTCCATTTCCAGGTGGGCCAGCAGGTCCTGTTCGGGCTCGCCCGCGAAACGCCGGTGGAGGTCCGCGAAGCCGCTCTTTTCGCCCCGGTCGAACCCGTCGAGCAGGGCGGCGAAGATCTTCTCCCCCGCCAGGCCCTCGAAATCCTGCCGGCAGCAGAGGGGGAGGATCCGCTCCTGCAGTTCCTCGTGCCCGACGAGAAGCTGGAGCAGCTTCTTTTCCGCCGTTCTCATCGACACGGCCCTCGCCACCGTCTCCTCGCCCAGCCGCCCCCGCTTCTGCTGCGCCGCGCGCTTGGTCTCGGCCAGCAGCTGCCGGTCCTCGATCCCCAGCCTGCGGGCGAACCGGAACACGTATTCCGAGCGCTCCACCGCGCTGGGCAGCCGCGCCAGGTAGGGGAGCACCGTGTTCATGACCTGGATCTTGTTTTTGGGATCGTCCAGCGCGCCCTGGCTGCCGATGGCGGCTTCGAGCACGAACTCGAGGTAGGGGACCGCAGCTTCCGCCTTCTCCCGGTAGGCATCGGCCCCGCTCGCGCGGACGAAGGCATCCGGGTCCTGCCCCTCGGGGAGACGGAGAACCTTCACCCGGAAGTCCCCCTCCAGAAAGAGGTCGAGCGATCTTTGCGCGGCGGCCAGTCCCGCGGAATCCGGATCGTAGCTCACCACGGCCTCGTGCGTATAGCGGCCCAACAATTCCACCTGCTGCGGCGTCAGACTCGTTCCCAGGGAAGCCACCAGGTTGTGCACCCCCTGCTGGAAGGGAATGACGAAATCCATGTACCCTTCGACCAGGATGGCGTACCCCCGTTCCCGGATGGCGTCCTTGGCGAAGCTCAAGCCAAAAAGGTTCCGGCTCTTATTATAAAGCCGGGTCTCGGGCGAATTCAAATACTTCGGCGGCCGCCCGTCCGTGGCCCGCGCGCCGAAAGCGACCGGGCGGCCCTGGACGTCGGTGATGGGGAACATGATCCTGCCCCGGAAACTGTCGTAGGCCCGGCCCCCGTCCTCCGAACGTTTCGCCAGCCCGCAATCCTCGAGCACCTGGAGCGCGAACCCCTTTTTCTGCAGGAGGGGGACCAGGTAATTCCCCCCGGAGGGGGAGTAGCCGAGGCTGAAACGCCCGATGGTCTCCTCGGTGATGCCCCGGTCGGCCAGGTACCGGAGCGCGCTCTTCCCCTCCTCGGTGTGGCGCAGACAGTGGTGGTAGGTGGCCACGGCCTCGGCCATCGCCTTGCGCAGGGCGTCGGAGCCGGAAACGGCGGCGGCCGGGTGGGCGGGGGAGGCCTCCGGGAGCCGGATTCCCGAACGCTCCGCCAGAAACCGCACCGACTCCGGGAAGGAAAGATGCTCGATCTGCATGATGAACTTGAAGACGTCGCCCCCCAGGCCGCAGCCGAAACACATGAAGATCTGCTTTTCCTCGTTGACGTTGAAGGAGGGGGTCTTTTCGTTGTGGAAGGGGCAGCGGGCGAGGTGGTTGCGCCCGCGCTTGCGCAGGCTCACATACTCGGAAACCAGGGATACAATATTGACGGAGTTGCGAACCTCGTCCAGTACGTGATCCTCGAAGAAAGGCATTACCGTGGCCGCCGATAAAGAAATTCCCGCTCCTGCATGGCTCCCGAGAAAAATAACACAATCCGCCCGCAATGGGGAGAAGGGGTTTTCGGGCGCCGGCGGGACGGGCGGAGCGAAGGGCCGTCAGGGCGTGCCGCGCTTCCGGTTGATCAGGCCGGCGACGTATCCGGCGCCGAAACCGTTGTCGATGTTCACGGTCACCACGTTGGAGGCGCAGCTGTTGAGCATGGCCAGCAGCGAGGACACCCCGCCGAAGGAGCTGCCGTACCCGATGCTCGTGGGGACCCCGATGACGGGGACGCGGAGCAGCCCCCCCACGACGCTCGCCAGCGCCCCCTCCATCCCGGCCGCCACGATCACGACCGCCGCCCGCGAGAGCTCTTCCCGGATGTCCAGGAGGCGGTGGATCCCGGCGACCCCCACGTCGAAGGTGGTCCGCACCTCGTTCCCCATCAGCCGCGCCGTAAGCGCCGCTTCCTCGGCGACCGGGATGTCGCTGGTACCGGCGCACACCACGTGGATGGTCCCCTGGCCGTAGAGGGTCTTGTCGAAAACGATGGTGACGGCCCGGGCGTTCTCATCGAACCGTGCCCTGGCGGTGATCCTGCGGATCCGGCGATAGACCGCCTCCGTGGTGCGCGTCACCAGGATGTTCGACTTCTGCCGCAGCAGGCTCCGGACGATGGCCGCGATCTGATCCCCGGTCTTTCCCGGCCCGAAAATCACCTCCGGGAAACCCTGGCGCAGCGCGCGATGATGGTCCACGCGCGCGAACCCCAGGTCCTCGAAGGGCATATGCTTCAGGCGCTCGAGCCCCTGATCGGGCGACACGGCCCCCCGGCGAACCTGCTCCAGCAACTCCAGAACCTGTTTCGAATTCATGGCGGCCCGATGCGTGCGGGGGCGGCCTCACGGCCGCCCCCGGGTTAACGTTCCGGCAGGAGGTCAGTAACGCCCCCTCCCGCCGCGGTCGCCGCCCCGCGGGCCGGACCGGTCACGGTCTCTCCCCTGACGGCCGCGGTCGGAGTCGCGCCGCGGCGGACGGGGGGATGCCTCGATGGGAGGCAAACCCGCCTGCTCGCGCAGCACGGCCCTGCGGCTTAGGCGGATCTTGTTCGGGGGCTCGATGCCGATCACCTTCACCGGGATCTGGTCGCCGACCTTGAGCTCGGAGTTGATGTCCTCGACCCGGAAATCGGCCACTTCCGAAATGTGGAGCAGCCCTTCGGTCCCGGGGAAGATCTCCACGAAGGCGCCGAAGTCCACGATCCGGGTCACCGTTCCCAGGTAGGTCTTCCCCATTTCGGCTTCCATGATCAGGTCCTCGATCATCCGGATGGCGCGCTGGGACGACTCGGTATCGCTCGAGGCGATGTTGACCTTCCCGTCGTCCTCGATATCGATCTTGACCCCGGTCTGTTCGATGATCCCCCGGATCACCTTCCCGCCGGTCCCGATCACGCCCCCGATCTTTTCCTTGGGGATCTGGATGGTGATGATACGGGGGGCGAAGGGGGAGATGTCCGGACGGGAGGCCTCGAGGCACTCGGCCATCCGCTTGAGAATGAACAAACGCCCCACCCTGGCCTGCTCCAGGGCCTCCGCCATGATCTTCCTGTCGATCCCGCCGACCTTGATGTCCATCTGCAGGCTGGTGATTCCCTTCTCGGTGCCGGCGACCTTGAAATCCATGTCGCCGTAGTGGTCTTCCGCGCCGGCGATATCGGTCAGGATGGCGTACTTGTCCCCTTCCTTCACCAGTCCCATGGCCACCCCGGCCACCGGGGCCTTGATGGGGACCCCGGCGTCCATCAGGGCCAGGATGCCGCCGCAAACGGTCGCCATGGACGAGGAACCGTTGCTCTCCATGATGTCCGAAACCACCCGCACCGTGTAGGGGAACGCCTCCTCGGGGGGCATGACCGGCAGGATGCTGCGCTCGGCCAGGGCCCCGTGGCCGATTTCGCGCCGCCCCGGCCCGCGCAGGAACTTGACCTCTCCGACGCTGAAGGGGGGGAAGTTGTAGTGCAGCATGAAGCGCTTGAAGCTCTCCCCTTCCAGGGTGTCCATGCGCTGCTCGTCATCGGAGGTGCCGAGCGTGGCCGTCACCAGGGCCTGGGTCTCGCCGCGGGTGAACAGGGCCGAGCCGTGCGTCCGGGGGAGCATCGAGACCTCCGCGCTGATGGGGCGGATTTCGTCGAACCGTCGCCCGTCCGGCCGCCGGCCCTCCTCGAGCATCTCCCGGCGGAAGATCCGTTCCATCACCTGATGGTAGATCTTCTCCGCCTGCGCCCGCCGCTCCGTCTCCTCCTCCGGGACCGAGGCGACGATCTCCGCCTTGACCACGTCGAGGGCGGCGTAGCTTTCCAGTTTCGCCGGGATGTGGAGCGCTTCCGATATCTTCCCGGCGAAGTCGCGTTCGATCCGCTCGATTTCCGAGGGGTCGAACTCGGGCTTGACGAACTCCCGCTTGACCGGCTGGATCCGCGCGTACAGTTCCTTCTGCAGCCCGATGATCTGGCGGATGATGCCGTGGGCGAAATCGAGCGCCTCCACCATCATCGCTTCCGGGATCTCACTGGCGCCCGCTTCGACCATGACGATCGCATCCTCGGTGCCGACCACCGTCAGGTTCAGGCTGCTCTCCTTCAGCTTGCTGATCGGGGGGTTCACCACGAACCGGTCTTCCATGTATCCGACCCTCACCGCCCCCACGGGGGTGAAGAACGGGATGGCGGAGCAGTACAGGGCGGTGGAGGCCCCCGTGATGCCCATGATGTCCGGGTCGTTTTCCTTGTCCGCGGAGAGCACCAGGGCGACCACCTGGGTTTCGCACATGAACCCGTCGGGGAAGAGGGGGCGCAGGGGCCGGTCGATCATCCGCGAAGTCAGGACCTCCTTTTCGGTCGGCCTCCCCTCGCGCTTGAAGAAGCCGCCGGGGATCTTCCCCGCGGCGTAGGTGTTTTCACGATAGTCGACCGTCAGCGGGAAAAACCCCTGGCCCTCCCTGGCCTGCTTGAGTGCGCAGGCGGTCGCCAGGACCACCGTATCGCCGTAACTGATGTAGGCCGCACCATCGGCCTGCTTGGCGATCTTGCCCATTTCGATTGAAAATTCCAACCCGCCGATCTCGGCAGAAACTCGATGTACCATACTATCCTCCAATGTGTGGGTAAATCCGGGAAGCTGGCAGGCGGGAATTATGAACTAGGAATTATGATTATGAGTACTGAGTTAAGGATTATGCCCGATAACCCTTAACTCATAACTCATAATTCATAATCCACCCAACCCCCCGGTATTCGTTTCTAAAACCAGGCCCCGAACCCGCCCGGCGCCCCTTTCAGTACCCATAAAGGGGAAAACCGGGCTCGGCGTACGAGGCCCGGCTTCGGGGAACGCCGCATCCCTTGTCGCGCCCGGGCAACCCGCCCGGCGACGCAGGACCTGCGGTTGTTCGGAGGGACTCCCGGAGGAGCCCCTACTTGCGGATGCCGAGCCGGTTGATGACCGTCCGGTACCTGTTGATGTCCTTATCCTTCAGATAATCCAGAAGGCGGCGGCGCTTCCCGACCATGCGCAGCAGGCCGCGGCGGGAATGATGGTCCTTGGCGTGAACCTTGAAATGCTCGGTCAGGTACGAGATCTTCTCGCTCAGAATGGCGATCTGGACCTCGGGCGAGCCGGTATCCTTCTGGTGAGTTTTATAGGCTTCCACTAATTCCGTTTTCTTCTCTACAGTCAGTGACAAGCTGCCCTCCGCATAAGCCAGGAATATTAAGCCGATATTAAAAAAAGCGAGTATATCACACGACTTGCGGTGCTGCAATCAGGAAGCGCTCCCTCTTTACCGGGGAGTTACGGGACCCCTCCCCCGGCCCCGCCGACGACGACGGAAAGGTCGGCGACCGCGCCCGCCGTGGCGGCCCGCAATTTTTCCAGGAGCCGGGGTTTCATCCCCCGGAGCGCCTCGGCCCAGCCCAGGTCCCGGGCTGCGATCACCAGTTCCGACTGCCGGAACCGGATCGGTCGGCACTCGGCGGCCAGACGCTCCCCCACTATCCCGGGCCAGGCCGCCCCGAGGCTGGCGACGACCCAATCCCCGTATTGGGGGGATCCCCGGTAGAGCGAAAAGAGCACGCCGGACAACGGTTCCATATTACGGCTCGGGCAGCGCCACCGGGGGCACGGAGGAGATGAACCTCAGCTGCCTGTCGCCCAGCTCGCCCATGGCGTGCAGGGGCAGGCTCGAACGCACCCGCACGTTGCCCGAGATCAATCCTCCCATTCCGGGGAACCAGTCATCGAGCGTTCCGGACATGCTCGCCCCCGCCTCGAGCGTGACGGCACGGGCCGCTTCGAGGGTCCCCTCGACCCCCCACAGTTCCAGGCTCACATTCGCGGCCTGCTCCCCGCTGTTGAGGAGCGAGATCTCCGTATAGAAATCGGCATCCTCGCTGACCAGGGGGTACACCAGGCGGTCCATCGGGTGCCCGGAGAGTTCGAAGGCGGCCAGGAACCGGTTGCCCGCATCCGTGAAGGATACGGTTCCGACGATCCGGTCCACCGTGCTGACGACCTCCAGCCACCCCTCGCGCCCCTCGAGGCCCTGGTCGTTCCCGAAAATGTCCCACAGGTTCCCCTTGATCTGGGCGTTGACCGAAAGGGTGCGGCTTTCCGTCGCCAGGACCTCTCCGCCGGTCGAGTGGAGGATGAGGTCGACATCGGCCACCTGCTCCTGGTTCCCGTTGATCACGTTGAGAAAGGTGATCCTCTCGGAGGAGAGCGTGAACCGGGGGGAATACACGCGCGTCACCCCGACGTAGCGGTCCATGTCGATCCCCTCGACGGAGGTCCTGGCCCCGCCGTTGCTGTAGACCTGGCTGGAGAGCATGCCGACGTCGGAACGAATCCTCAGGTACCCGGCCGAAACCCCCTCGGTCAGAAGCGCCGTGGAGTGCGCCTGGCGCGGGGCGGACATGGCCACCGACATCCGGGTGAACAGTCCCGTCTGCGGGCTGTACAGGTCCCCGACGGCGAGGGTTTCCACCTCCGTGACGTCATCCGAATCGACCAGGCCGTACCCGCCCGAAATGAGCACCCTGTCGTTGTCCCCCTCCCTGTCATCCATGAGGAGCGTCGCCGTATGAAAGCTGCGGTAGGCCGTCATCTGGCCGTTGGTCGCGGAAAAGAGGCCGGTGGAGGGATCGTACAGCTCCGCCGTGTTCAGTCCGCCGGTCGGGGCGGATTCCGAGTTCGAGCCCCCGGTGACCAGCACGGTACCGTCAGCCAGCACCGTGGCCGTGTGGTTGCTCCGGGCCGCCGTCATCGAAGACGCCGGGGAGAAGGTGCCCGACTGCGGATCGTAGAGCTCCGCGCTGTCGAGGGTGGCGCCGTTGTATCCTCCCGCCACCAGGACCCGCCCGTCCCCGAGCAGCACGGCGGTGTGAAACGCCCTCGGGACGCCGAGGCTCCCCGTATAGGAAAAGGCGTCGGTCGCGGGGTCGTAGATCTCCGCGGTGGCGGTCGCCCCCACGCCGTCGAGCCCTCCCACGATCAGCACGCGCCCGTCCGCCAGCCTCGTGGCCGTGTGCGCGTCCCGCGGCAGGTTCATCGGCCCGGAGGTGTAGGAAAACCGGTCGGAGACCGGGTCGTACAGTTCGGCCGTCCGGTTGATGGAGGTGGAATTCTGCCCTCCCGCCAGCAGCACCCTGCCGTTGCCGAGCGCGGTGGCCGTATGCCGGTAACGCTCGGCCCTCATCGATCCGGGCGTGAAGGCGAAGGACCGGCTGGCGGCGGTATACAGTTCGGAGCTGCGCAGGATCCTGAACCCGTTCTTCCCCCCCGCTATCAGGGCTTTCCCGTTGGAAAGCACCGTCGACGTGTGCCCCTGGCGCGGCGTATTGGGCGCCCCGAGGGCCGTGAAGTAGCTGAGGGAGACGGAGTCAAAGAGTTCCGCGGTGCTGTTGGTCTTCTCCGAATCGAGCCCCCCGGTGATGAGGACCAGCCCCCGGGTGATGCTGGACACCACGTCGGTCAGTTCCCGCGTGGCCCGGTTGGCGGCCCCCAGGTTCGCCGCCGCCTTTTTCTGGACCTCGGTTCCATCGGTCCCGTAATGGGTGATTTCATAGACCGCGTTGTTGTAGTTCGGGTTGACGAAGGTCAGCTGGGCGGAGGAACCCGCATCCTGGGGGATCTCGGGAAGGATCCAGTCGTGCAGTTTCCCGAACCCGGCATAGAGGGGGACCGATTCCATGTTGCGGATATAGGCCTCGAGGAAATTGCCCTGGATCTGTCCCGCGGCCGTATGCCCCACGACCACCGGCGCGGCGCTCTCGATCAGGAGGTACCCTTCGTTGATCGCGTCGTTGTTGAGGTTGAAGATCTCCGACAGGTCCACCGCCTTCTGCCCGTTGGGGGGCAACGCCACGATCGCCGGGTTGACGATGTCCTCCCCGAAGGAGAAAAACTCGGCCCCGCTGTCGTTCATCGCGGTTATCACCACGTCCACCGAAACCCCGGAGAGATTGACCAGCGAAAGTCCCGTGAATTTGTCCTGCTGGCTGATGAACTTGGTTTGCCGGAAAACGGCGGAATCCGCAAGGAGGTCCAGCTCGTTGCTGGCCAGGTTCAGCGCCGCCAGCACGCGCCCGTCGGGCGTGATCCCGAGCCTCGAGGTCTGGTCCGCACTCAGGTTGGGGTCGTCCCCGGCCGGGTAGGACCCCACGACGCCGCCGCTCACGAGATCGTGCTGAAGGACGCGATCGGTCGTCGAGGAGGCGTAAAACGCGTAGCGGTTGTCCGCGGAGAGCACGATATTGGCCGAACCCAGGGGCGCGGGAACGATATCGTACTGGATAACTGAAGTCTCCTGGTCGGTCTCCTGGTCGTTTATTTCGTCGCCGTCGTCGGCCGGGTGGACCGTCGGGATCAGGGAGAGGAAATTCTGCGACAGCACCGCCCAATGCTTCCCGCCGGGGAGCAGGGTGGCGTAACTCGGCTGGGAACCCACGCCGTAGATGCCGTCGTCCCCCTCGTCCTCGTCGTTGTCGGTTGTCGACCCGTCGCCGTCGTCGTCGTCGTCGTCGGTGACCAGCGCCCCGGTGGCGGGGTCGAAGATGAAGGCGGCCGACAGTGAGGTCGAGAGCGCGTTGGAATCCTGGCTCGTGATCAGGGCCAGCGTTTCGTCCGCACTCAAAACCACCTGGCTGAAAATGGTGAAGTTCGTGATCGGGTAGACCGGGACGGGATCGAACTGCGCCTTCGAAGCCATGCTGGAGGCATCGACCAGCGTCACCCGGTTCCTCGTCGTGTCGACGACGTAGAGGGTCCTTCCGTCACCGCTCAGGGTGATGCGGGCGGGCGCGCCCAGGCCCGTCAGCCTCCCGAGTTCGGCGCCGGTGGCCAGGCTGAATTTGATCACGGCCCCCGTTTCGGTCGAGGAAATGTAACCCGCCGTGCCGTCGGGGGAGACGGCCGGCACGCTCCCGAACCCGAAGCGGCCATCGAAGGAATAGGTGGCCGCCAGCGTCCGGGCCGCGGCGTCGATGATGAAAACCCGGTTGTCGAGGACGGACACGGCCGCCAGCCTCATGCCTCCGGCGTAGGGAACGAGCCAGGCCGGTTTGCCGCCGGTTTCGATCCGGCCGGTCACCTCCCCGGTGGCCGGCGAAAAAGCCACCACGGTGCCGGAACCGGCGTAGGGGACGAACCCGACCGAGGAATCGGCCGAAAATACGATATTGGGAGCGATGCTGTCGGACAGGCTCTGCACGTTGACGTCGAAGACCAGCGGATCGTCGTTGCGCCCCCCCGCCAGAAGCACCCGGCCGCCCGCGAGGGGGGTGGCCGAGTGCCCGGCCCGGAAGGCGGACATGGTCGAAGCCAGCGGGGAGAAGGTTCCGGCGGCCGGGTCGTAGACCTCGCCGGCGGCGAGATACCCGTCCGACTTCCCTCCGGCGACGAGGACCTTCCCGTCGGGCAGAAGGGTGGCCGTGTGCCCGGTCCGCGCGCCCGCCATGTCCCCGGTCGCGGTGAACAGGCCCGTTTCCGGGTTGTAGATTTCGGCGGAAGGGAGCCCGCCCGCGCCGTCCATCCCCCCGGAAATCAGCACCCTGCCGTCGGGCAGGAGGGTGGCCGTATGCCCCCTGCGCGCCGTCGTCATGGATTGGACCAGCGTGAAGGTCCGGGTGCCGGGATCATACATCTCGGCGGAGGCCAGAAAGTTGTTGCAGAACACTTCGCTGCTCTGCAGGTTGTTGCACCCCCCGGCGACCAGGACCTTCCCGTCGGGCAGGAGGGTGGCCGTATGCCCCGTGCGCGCGGTGCGCAGAAAACCGGTCGCCGTAAAGGTGCGGTCCAGGGGATCGTAGACCTCCGCGTTGGAGAGGAAAGCCCCGTTGAACCCGCCTGTGATGAGGATGGATCCGCTCTGCAGCCGGGCCAGCACGGGGTTCTGCCGCGCGATCGTCATCACCCCGCCGACCAGCGAGAAGGTCCCGGTCACCGGTTCGTAGATCTCCGCGGTGGACAGGTAGGTGCCGTTGTAGCCGCCGGCGATCAGGGCGCCGCCGCTGGGAAGGAGCGCGGCCCCGGCGCCGCTCCGCGTCGACAGCATGGAGTCGGTCGCGGCGAAGGATCCGCTCGATGGATCGAAGATCTCCGCATCCTGCAGGTGGTGGTTGTTGTACCCTCCCGCCAGCAGCACCTTGCCGTTCGCCAGCCGGATCGCGACGTGATCCTCGCGGGCGACGCTCATCGCGTTTCCGGCCGGGGAAAAAGCCCCCGTCGCCGGGTCGTACAGGTCCGCGCTCGCGTTATAGACCGAGGTATTCGGGTTCACCGTCGTGAAAACCCGTTTCTGCGCATGCAGAGGGGAGCCCCAGAGCACGAGAACAGCCGACAGAAACAGTATTGACCGGAAACGCATATCTCTCTCCATACGGCTGCAGCCCGCAGCCAGACAAAGCTTACAAAATATCATGAATGCAGGGCACGCCCTGGTCCTTCGGCCTCACCCGGCCCGCGCGGCCGCGCGGCGAGGCTCCTTTCTTACGATTTTCCACCCGGCGACGTTCCAAAAAGCGGCGACACGGGACTCTCCCCGGCCGGCGCTTTGCGACGCCCGGCTCCAGATCGAGGGAGTCATTATATACGAGGCGCGCCCGGTTGGGGACATAAAGTGGGGGGAGTTTTTGCCCGCTCCCCGGCCCCTTTCCCGGCCCCTCCCCCGGCAAGGCGGAGCCGGCGGAAGCCGTTTGTCATCCACCTGTTTTTGTGCCAATATTGGCAGCTATCGACAAAGGGTGCGTACAGTGCCACAATATTGCGCGCATCCGGCCGATGCATTCGTTCGCCGCCCGGGAGCCGTCCAGGCAGCCCGACGGGGAGCGAATTCCGAAACATCCGTGAGGAGGTGAGGGGTGACGCGGTTTACCTATCGATCGATCCTTGGACTGCTTTGCGCCGTCTTGGCGGCATCAATCACGTGCATACCGTCGCTGCGGGCCCAGACCGGGTCCGTGCGCCTGGAAGGCATCGTCTGGGACCCTGCGGGGAACCCCATTCCGGGCGCCCTCATGACGGCGGTCGAAAGCGACTCCGGCCATGCCTACGACACCGCCAGCGACAGCGACGGCTATTACCGGTTCCTCGCCCTGCGGCCTGGAGTCTACACCGTCAGCGCGAAAGCGGAGGGCTTCAAGGACGTCGTTCACCGGAACCTGTATCTCCACACCCCCGGCAGCACCCAGGATAACTTCAGCTTCGAGGTTTCCGCGATCGAAACGGACATCGGGCCGAGCGAGCGGATGCGGACGCTCGATTCCGACGTCGCTGTGTCGTTTTCCGGCCGCCAGCTCGAGTCCCTGCCCCTCGTGGACCGCGACCCGCTCGCGCTCGCGCCGCTGCAACCCGGCGTACAGACCAACGGGGGGAACGCGGCTTTTTCGGCCGTCAACGGGATCCGCCCTTCGATGCACGCCGTGCGGCGCGACGGCGTCTCCGTCACCGACCCGGAGGATCCCCGGCTCGGCTTTTCCCTGATGCCGGTGAACATCGACGCGGTGTCGGCATTCCAGGTGGTCACGGCCGGGGCCACGGCCGCGTATGGCGGCTCCGGCGGCGCCCACTTCCTCCTCGACTCCGCCGTCGGCACCCGGGCATGGAGGGGAAGCCTCTACGACTACATCCAGAACGACAACCTGAACGCCAACGAGTTCTTCAACAACGCGCGCGGCATCTCCCGCCCCGAAAACACCCGCCACCTCTTCGGGGGAACCGTTTCCGGCCCGCTGGGCGACCGCACCCGCATCTTCGGGAATTTCGAGGGGAACCGCACGAATCAGCAGATGCAGCGCAACCGGCTCGTGCTGAGCGAGACCGCCAGGACGGGGGTGTTCCGATGGTTCCGCCCCGACGCCACCTCCTTCACCGAGGATGAGGTCCAGAGTTTTGACATCGCGGCGAACGACCCGCGCGGGCTCGGGATCGATCCCGCGGTCGCCGCGCTGATCGCCCGGACCCCGCAGCCCAACAATTTCAACATCGGCGACGGGCTGAACACGGCGGGCTACCAGTTCAACAGCGACGCCTATCTCAACGGGGAGCAGGTCAACGTCCGCGTGGACCACGACCTCGATCCGCGCCATCGCTTTTTCGTCCGTTTCGCGTGGAACCGCACCGAAGCGACCGATACCGGGAGCGCCTCCGAAGCCCCCTTCCCCGGGGAGGAATCGGGCATCCGGAAGACGAACGATTTCAGCATCGTGGCCGGATCGCATTTCACCCTGAATCCCACCATGGTCAATGAACTGCGGGTGGGTTATCAGAGGACCGCCACCGACTACGAGCGCCCGGGGGGTTCCCTGGGGCCGATGCTCGTGTCCAATTCCTGGACCAGCCCGCAGATCACCTCGTTCCCCCGGTCCTACCGCTCCCCGTCCTTTGAAATCAGCGACCACTTCTCCCAGGCCCGGAACATCCACGCGTTCAAGTACGGGGGGGCCGTGCGCCGCACGCGCCTCGGCAGCACCGAATACGACGGCGCCTACCCCAGGATCTCCTTCACCCGGGATTTCGGGAACATCCCCTCCGGAGCCATCGGCCCTTCCGACGCCATGGAGATTTCCGTGGAGGACCGGGAATCTTTTGAATACCTGTACAACGATCTCCTGGGAAGGGTCGGGAGGATCGGCCAGACTTACCAGTCGAACCTCCGGGAGTTCCTCCCCGGAGGCTCCCCCCGGGAGCGCGATTTCGCCCTGCTGGAACTTTCGGCCTTCGTCGAGGACAATTGGAAAATCCGCCGGAACCTGACCCTGAATCTGGGGCTCCGGTACGAGTTCCACACCGTGCCCGAGGAATTGAACGGCATCCAGGGCGTGCTGGACCGGGCGTCGGAGGTCTCCCCTTCGGCCCGCATCTCCGATTTCACGATCCGTCCGGGGGACGGATGGTACTCCGCCCCGCTCGGCAATTTCGCGCCGCGGGCGGGTTTCGCCTGGGACATCTTCGAAACCGGGTCGACCGTCCTCCGGGGATCTTACGGGATCCATTACGACCCCCTGATCATGGGGGCGGCGCGCTTCGTCGACCGGAACAGCCCCGGCCTCTCCAGGAACGTCGCCGTGTACCCCAACGAAAGCGGGACGGACTATCGCCTGAGCGACGAGCTCCCGATGCCCGTGAGGCCGGAAGCACCCGGCCTCGAGCCGGAGGCGGACCGTGCTTCCTCCGTCGCCGTCCTGGACTCCGACCTGTCCACCCCCAGGATCCACCAGTTTCACCTGACTCTCGAGCGGCGCCTGTGGGGGGCCGTTTGGGAAGCCGGATACACCCGCACGCGCGGCAGGGATCTCTTCCAGTACCTGAACCTGAACCAGCCCCGCATCGGGGAGGACTTTCTGCAGGCCTTCAGGGAACTGCAGGCCTACCGGAATTCCGGGGTGCCGGTCCCGGAGTCCAACACCCTGGTCCGGATCTTCGGCACCCCTCTCGACGCCTTCGACGCCCTCAAGGGATTCACTTTCGACAGCGGGCAGGCGGGCGTCGCGGCGGACACCCTGGACCGGGACTATTCCCACCTGTATGCCGACGCGGGGGTCAGCCCCTTTTACCTCCGGAATTTCCCGCAGTTCGACAAGTTCCTTTTCGGCACCAACGCGGCCGAGTCCTGGCACGATGCCCTGCGGCTGGGAATCCGCAAGAGCACCTACAACTATAACCTGAGGGCCTCCTATACCTGGAGCAAATCGCTCGACACCAGCTCCGCCGACGGGTCGGACCGGGTGAGTACCGTGGACGCCTCGAACCCCAAATCGGAAAAGGCGTACAGCGATTTCGACCGCGAGCACGTCCTGAATGTCACCGTGGACTATGCGCTCCCCTTCGGCCGCAACCCGGACAGCGACTACGATTTCCCCGGCTGGGTCAACGCCCTGTTCTCGGGGTGGAACCTGGGCGCGATCGGAACATGGGAAAGCGGCGCGCGTTTCGACGTCACTTCCGGGCTCCAGACCCGGTTCCCGGGGGTCGCCAGCCTGGCCAACCTGGACCGCGAGGGGACCGGGCTGCTGGGCACGCTCTTCACCGAAAACAACACCGTGTACTGGATCGGCCCCGCCACGGCGGAAAAGTTCAGCTACCCCGTTGCCGGCGCCCAGGGCGATTCCGGCCGGAACGCCTTCGTGGGCCCGAAATACTTCAACCTGGACATGGCGCTCCACAAGAGGTTCCACTTCCGCGAAACCCATGCGATCCAGTTCAGGCTGGAGGCCTACAATATCTTCAACAACACCCGCTTCGCCCTGCCGAACAACAACATCGACAGCCCGGGCTTCGGGACCATCACGTCGACGGTGGGAACTCCGCGCCTGCTGCAGGTGGCGCTGCGCTACCAGTTCTAGCGGGCCGGTCATGGCCACGGGACGATCCGCCGGGGACGCCTGCCCGGCTGAACAAACCGGGAAAGAGGGCGGGGGCCGGCGGGAATGGGTCCTGGCCTCCGCCTCCCCGCGGCGGCACGAGATCCTGGCCCGCCTGGGGCTCCGGTTCTCCGTCGACCCGAGCGGCATGACGGAGCCCCCCCGGGACCCGGCAGAATCCCCCGCGGCCTACGCCCTCAGGGTTGCCCGGCTTAAGGCCCGGGAGACGGGCGCGCGGCATCCGGGCGCCCTGGTGCTGGCGGCCGACACCATCGTGGTCCTCGACGACGACATCCTGGGAAAACCGGAAGGGCGCTCCGGGGCGCGCGCCATGCTCGGGCGCCTCGGCGGCCGCTGGCACGAGGTCCTTTCCGGGATCAGCCTGCTCGACACCGCGCGGGGCGCGCTGCACTCGACCTGCGGCCGCGCGCGCGTTCATTTCCGCGCCCTGTCCCGGGAGGAGGTGGAGTGGTACCTCGACACCGGGGAATACCGGGACAAGGCGGGGGCCTACGGCGTCCAGGGGTACGCCGCGCTCTTCATCGACCGGATCGAAGGGTGTTACTTCAATATCGTGGGGTTCCCGGTCGCGGCCTTCGAGGCCCTCTGCCGCGAGGCCGGGGTCGACCTGCGCTCCCACCTCGCCACCGGTCAGGCGGACCCGCCTACCCCCAGCCCAGCTTTTCGCGCAGCAGTTTGAAAAAGTTGTTCCCGAACGGGAGCATCAGCTTCAGGGACGTCCCGGCCCGCCCGATCCGGAGGCAATCCTGGGGCCTGAGCGGCATCCCGACCTGGCCGTCCACCGTGAGATAGACGTCCTGCCCGCGGCGCAGGCACACCCGCAGTTCAAGGCGGTCGGGGATGACGAGCGGCCGGTTGGTGAGGGAATGGGGGCAGATCGACTCGATGATGATGGCGTCCAGGGTCGGGTAAAGGATCGGCCCGCCGGCCGCCAGGGAATAGGCGGTGGATCCGGTGGGGGTGGAGATGATCAGCCCGTCGGACCGCGTCAGGAGCACCGGCTGGGAGTTCGCGCTCACCTCGAGGTCGATGATGCGGGCCAGGGCGCCCTTGTTGATCACCGCGTCGTTCAGCGCCCGGTAACGGGCGATCGACCCTTCGTCCCGGATCACCTCGACGTCGAGAAGCATCCGCTCCTCGATGTCGTAGCGTCCGGCGATCAACTCCTCGAGCGCCGTGTACATCTCGTCCAGCTTGACTTCGGTGAGGAACCCCAGGGATCCCAGGTTGATCCCGATGATGGGCACCCCGCTCGAGCCGATCAGGCGCGCCGCGTGCAGCAGGGTCCCGTCCCCCCCCAGCACGATCAGCGCGTCCACCCGCGCGGCCAGGGTGTCCGGGGAGGCCACGGCGGCATCCACGACGACGTGCTCGGCCGAATCCTGCTCGAGCACCACCTCCACTCCCCGCGCCTCGAGCCAGGGGAGGATCTCGCACACCACGTCCCGCACCCTGGCGTCCTGCTTCTTCAGAACCATTCCCATGCTTCTTATGCGCCGGCTCATCATCGGGATAATAGCCCCTTTGTCCAACGAAGATACAATAAAAACTCGAGGTTCCCCCCGGCGCCGGGCAGCGGGGAAACGGTGTCCCCGACCACGCCGTAGCCGGCGGCGGCCGCAGAGTCCTTTACGGCGCCGAGCGCCCGGGCCCGCACCCCGGGATCCCTCACGATCCCCCCCTTCCCCACCTCCCCCCGGCCCGCCTCGAACTGGGGTTTGACCAGCACGACGACGTCGACCACCCGGGCCTCGTCCGCCCCCGGCTCCGAGGGGGGGCCGGCCGAGTCCAGGGCGCGGCCCAGGGCGGGAAGAATCTTGGTGACGGAAATGAAGGACAGGTCCATGCAGACGAAGGAGACGTCCCCCGGCAGGTCCCCCGGGCCCAGGTTGCGGACATTGAACCGGTCGCGCACGACGACGCGCGGGTCGCTCCGAATCTTCCAGTCCAGTTGCCCTCTGCCCACGTCGAAGGCGAAAACGCGCAAGGCGCCGTTCTGGAGCAGGCAATCGGCGAATCCCCCTGTCGAGGCCCCCAGGTCGGCGGAGACCCGGCCCCGCACCTCGATCCCGAAATGCCCCAGTGCCCCCTCGAGCTTGGCGCCCGCACGGCTCACGTAGGGGAGCCGGCCGAGGATGCGGATCGCGGCCCCCGGGTCCACCTGCTGCCCGGGCTTCCCGATCTTCCGTTCGTCGGCCAGCACCTGGCCGGCCAGGACGAGGGCCTGGGCCCGGTGCCGGCTCTCGGCCAGCCCGCGCTCTACCAGCAGTTGATCGATGCGGCACTTCATGGGAAGTCAGGCCGTGCGCTGGAGGAAATAGCGGGCCAGGGCGCGCAGGGCGTCGGCGCCCCCGTCGAAGCCGCGGATCTCCTCGAGGGCCGAGTCGACCAGTTCCCGCGCCTTGCGCCGGGAGGCATCGATGCCGTAAAGAGCGGGATAGGTCGCCTTCCCCGCCCTGACGTCCTTGCCCGCGGTCTTTCCCAGCGCCTGGCTCGTCGCCGTGACGTCCAGGATGTCGTCCACGATCTGGAACACCAGCCCGATCGCGCTCCCGTAACGGTCGAGCGCCTCCAGTTCCCGGCCCGCGGCGCCGGCGGCCAGGGCGCCCGAGCGGACGCACGCCCGCAGAAGAGCCCCGGTCTTGGAATGATGGATATATTCGAGCGTCTTCGCGTCGAACGGCTTCCCTTCCGACTCGAGGTCGGCCACCTGCCCGCCGATCATCCCGTCGACGGTCCCCGTCGCGCACGCAATTTCCCTCACGATCCGGACCCTGGAGCCGTCGCCGACCCCGGGCAGGTCGGCAAGGAGCTGGTAGCACCGCGTCATCAGGGCGTCGCCGGCCAGGATGGCGATGGCCTCCCCGAATACCTTGTGGCAGGTGGGGAGCCCCCGGCGCAGGTCGTCGTTGTCCAGGGCGGGGAGGTCGTCGTGGATCAGGGAGTAGGTGTGCATCATCTCGATCGCCGCCCCCAGGTGGAGGAGACAGTCGTGGTTCCCGTGCACGCTTTCGCCGGAAGCCAGCACCAGTACGGGGCGCACGCGCTTTCCCCCGGCGAAGACCGAGTGGCGCATCGCCCGGTGAATGATCGAGGGCGCTTCCCCCTCCGCGGGGAGCAACCGGTCCAGGCGGGCGTCGACCTCTGCCCGCGCATTCGAAAAATATTCCTTGATATCCATGGCTTCCATCCGGCGTCCGGCGATGGAACGGGGCCGTTCCACCCGGAATCGCGATAGGTTCAGACTTCGGGGGCTTCCTCGAACGGCGTCGCTTCCATTTCCCCTTCCGGGTTCTTCGCCAGGATCTCGACCTTCCGCTCCGCCTCGTCCAGCTTGGCACTGCAGTAGCGGCTGAGCTTCACCCCCTCCTCGAACAGCTCCAGGGAGCGGTCGAGCGCGAGATCCCCCGCCTCGAGACGGGCGACGATATCCTCGAGCGATTGCAGCGCGGATTCAAAATCCTTGACCTTCGGTTCCATGGCTCCCCTGTCCTCGTTGACGGTTAAAGGTTGACGGCTTCCACCCGGCAGTCCAGTTCCCCCCGCGCCAGGGTGACCCGGACCGGGTCCCCCGGGGCCACGGCCGCGGCGTCCCTGACGATCTCCCCGTTGCGGTCACGGCAGAGGGCGAACCCCCGGCCGAGGATGGCGAGCGGGCTCAGGGCGTGGACCCGGCCCGCGGCGATTTCAAACCGGGACCGCCCCGTCCGGAGCACGCCCGCCACCGCCGCGGCCAGCCGCCGTTGCCCCTCGGCAAGGGTCTCCCGCTCGTGCCGGATGAAGCGGGACAGGTCCACCGACCCGAGGCGCGCCGACAGCACCCGCTCCCTCTGCCGGAGCGCGGAACCGTGGCGCCTCATCGCCTGGCAGAGCCGGAGGTTTCCCTCGTCGAACCGCTGCTGGAGGTCCCGGATCCGGCCCGGGGCCACGGCGAAGGCCCGGCTGCGCGCCAGGCGCTCGACGAGGAGCCGGCGCGTGTCCATCCCCCGCCGCATCGACTGATCGAGCCGGCCGCGGAGCCCCGTCACCCTCCCGAGGAGTTCCTCGCGCGCGGCCGATACCAGCTCGGCCGCGGCCGAGGGGGTCGAGGCCCGCACATCGGCGGCGAAATCGGCGATGGTGAAATCGGTCTCGTGTCCCACCGCGGAGATCAGCGGAAGCCGGCAGCCGTGGATGGCGCGGGCGAGCGTTTCCTCGTTGAAGGCCCAGAGGTCCTCGATCGAACCGCCCCCGCGCCCGACGATCAGGACATCGAGATCGGACCGGCCGTCCAGGCAGCGGATCCCCTCGGCGATCTCCCCGGCGGCCCCCGCCCCCTGGACCCGGGCGGGGTAGATCAGCACGTCGATCGAGGCATTGCGCCGCTTGAGCACCCTCAGCATGTCCCGGATCGCGGCCCCGGTGGGGGAGGTCACGATCCCCACCTTCCGTGGGAGGATCGGGAGCGGCTTCTTACGGGCCTGGTCGAACACCCCCTCCAGGAGGAGCTTCTCCTTCAGCCGCTCGTAGGCCAGCTGGAGGGACCCCTGCCCCACCGGCTCCATGTATTCGGCGATGAACTGGTAGTCGCCGCGCGGTTCGTACACGCCCAGCCGGCCGCGCACGATCACCTCCATCCCGTCCTCGGGGCGGAACTTGAGGTACATGTTGTGGTTGCGGAAGCAGGCGGCCCTGATCTGGGCCCTCCCGTCCTTGAGGGAAAAATAGAGATGGCCGGAGGAATGGCGCTTGAAATTCGAAATTTCCCCCTGGATCCAGAGAATGCCGAACTGATCCAGGGAGCGTTTGATCTCGGCCGTCAGTTCATAAACGCTGAATATTTTCCGCTGCTCCGTCGCATCCACCGCTTCTGTTTATCACGAAGAGGCGGGGGAGACAACAGGAGGATTCCGATCCGCCCGCATTCGCCTCTGAAAGAGGGAAGGCGGGCGATTACAATGAATTACAATTAAAAACAATTGAGTGACAACCCCCCGGGGAGCCCGGTCCAAGATAGCGCCTTTATACGGGGAGATTTGTATGCACCTGTTCGGCCCGCAGCTATCCGATTATGAAAAATTCGTCCAGACCGGGAACATCTCCTATCTCTACGAGATGAACGGTTTCGACCTGACGATCGTCATCGCCTATTTCACCGTCCTGGCGATTCTGAGCTTCTACGGCCTGCACCGCTACAAGATGGTGTTCCTGTACCGCAAGCACCGCAAAAGGGTCACCGAGCCGCTCGCCCGCTTCACCGAACTCCCCCGGGTCACCGTGCAGATCCCCTCCTACAACGAGATGTACGTCATCGAACGCGTCATCGACGCCGTCTGCGCCTTCGACTATCCCCCGGACAAACTGGACATCCAGGTCCTGGACGACTCCACGGACGAAACACGCCGGATCGCCCGCGACGCCGTCGAACGCTGGAGCGAAAAGGGGGTGGACATCCGGTACATCCACAGGAAGGACCGGACCGGCTTCAAGGCGGGGGCGCTCGAAAACGGGCTCCGCACGGCGAAGGGGGAGTTCGTGGCCGTCTTCGACGCCGATTTCGTCCCCAACCCCGACTTTCTCCAGAAATCGATCCACCACTTCACCGATCCCGGGGTGGGGATGGTGCAGGGACGCTGGGAGCACCTCAACCGCGACCACTCCTTCCTCACCAGGACCCAGGCGATCTTCCTCGACGCCCATTTCATGCTCGAAAGCTACACGCGCTACCTGAGCGGGCGGTTTTTCAACTTCAACGGCACGGCCGGCATCCTGCGCCGGAAGGCGATCGAGGACGCCGGGGGATGGGAGCACGACACCCTGACCGAAGACCTCGATCTGAGCTACCGGGCCCAGATGAAAGGGTGGCGCTTCGTCTTCCTCCCCGACCTGACGGTCCCGGCCGAACTGCCGGTGGAAATCAACTCCTTCAAGACCCAGCAGTGCCGCTGGGCCAAGGGGGCCATGCAGACCGGGAAGAAGACCCTCCCGCACGTTCTGCTGGGGAAGTTCACGAGGGGGCAGAAACTGGAGGCCTGGTACCACCTGACCGGGAACATCACCTACCCGCTGATGGTGGTCCTGGCGCTCCTTCTCTGCCCGGCCATGATCATCCGCTACAACCAGGGGTGGTTCGAGCTGGTCACCATCGACCTCCCGCTCTTCATCCTCTCCTTCAGCAGCGTCACCACCTTCTATATCGTGTCGCAGAAGGCGCTGCACAGGGACTGGCCCAGGCGCATCCTCTACCTCCCCGGGCTGATGGCGGTGGGGATCGGCATGACCATCCCGGGATCCAAGGCGGTTCTGGAGGGGGCGCTGGGGATCCAGTCCCCCTTCGTGCGCACACCCAAGTTTTCCGTGGACGCCCGCGGGGGCGAGTGGATGAGCAAGAAATACCGCTGCGATATCGGGGTCCTGACCCTGGTGGAGATCCTCTTCGGCGCCTGGTTCACCTTCGTGATCGTCTACGCCTGGAACTCCGGCATCTACGCCGTCATCCCGTTCCTGTTCCTCTTCCAGTTCGGCTACCTGTACATGGGGCTGTGGGCCATCGCCCAGAGCCTCAAACGTTCCGTGCTGGGGGAGGCCTTCGAACGCCTGATCGGCTCGCCCGGGGCGAATCGCATGACGGGCATCGACTAACCCTTCGCCGCGGCGACGGCCGTCTCCACGTCGTCGCCGGTCAGGGCCCGGTAGTCCGCCGGGGTATCGACATCCTCGACGGCGCCCGTCTCCCCGGTCGGCACCAGGGCCATGGCCGCGCGGTGCCGGAGGAGGATGCCCTTGGGCCCCTTCTCGAGCGGGGCTTCCATGAACTCCCCGAAGAGCGCGCGGTGGAAAATGGCCGGGTGCCCCCGCCGGTCGCCGTACAGGGGGCAGGTGACCGGGGCCCCGGTGGCCAGAAACCGCTCGGCCAGGCTGCGCACCAGGCGCGCCGATACCGCGGGCTGATCGACCGGCCAGATCATGGCGCCGAGGCAGCCCGGATCGAGCCGCTCCAGCGCCAACTGGATCGAGGAGAGCTGGCCCCGGCCCGGGTCGGGGTTCCGGAGGATCTCCACCGTCCACTCGCGAACGGCCGGTTCGATGTCGGCGGCCGCGCCGCCGAGGACGACGACGGGACGCGCGAGCCCCACCTGCCGCAGGGTCCCCAGGATATGCGTCAGGAAGGTCTCCCCGCCCAGAGGGAGGAGGGCCTTGGGATAGCCCATTCTCGTGGAATCCCCGGCGGCGAGCACCACGGGGACGATCGACTCGAAAGACGCCGGGATCGTGTCCATGGGATCGGCCCTATGCCTTGCCCAGCGCCTTGAGCACCTTGTCGGGCGTCGCCGGTGGGTCCACCCACCTGCCGATCGCGTTCTGGATGGCGCAGATCACCAGGTGCGTGTTCGCCAGGCTGTGGCTGATTCCGTTGGAGCCGTAGGCGGCGTTCCCCGCCCGCGTCTCGACGAGCTCCTTGTCCACGCGCGGCATGTCCAGCATGCCGACCTTGCGGTAGTCGAGCATGTTGGCGTTGAGCTTGACCCCGGTCGCCCGGTCGTAGAAGAAATCCTCCTGGAGCTGGCAGCCCGCGCTGAAATCCATGACCTGGTCGATCTGGCTCTCGAGCGAGGTCCGGCGGATCACCTTGCCGGTGTCGGCCACCACCCCGAACCTGAGGATCTCCACCTCCCCGGTCTCGAGGTCGACGGCGACCTCGCACATCGCGACGTTCATCGTGTCGAGCAGCTTTCCCATGCCGACGGCCCAGAGCGCGGTCGGGGGCCGGCCCGAGTAGGTCGCGAACAGGTGCGCCCCCTGGGTCGCCCGGGCGAGCGGCACCGATCGTTCCGGGTCGGACTTGACGTAGACGTTCCCGTCCTTCATATCCAGGTCCTCGGGCGCAAAGCCCTTCAGGGGACTCGGCTCCGCTTTCGCCGGCGCTCCGAAACCGGCCGGGGCCGGGGGATTTTCCGCGTTGCGGCTCGCGGTTTCCAGGATCTGCCGCTTCAGGCGATTGGCGCACTCCTTCGTGACCCAGGCGGAGGCCGTGGTGCCGTCGCTGCCGCCTCCCACGGGGGCGAAAACCTCCCGGGGGTCGAAATCGATGCTGACGTCCTCGTACCGGAGGCCGAGCTCCTCGGCGACCACCATGGCATTCCCCTCGACGGCATAGATGCCGGTGCAGGGTCCCTGGGTCGGCATGTGTACCTTCCCGTCGCGCAGTTCCAGTTTCGAGTTGTATCCGGAGAAGGAGTGCCGGGGGCACATCTGGTAACGGAATCCGGCGCCGTGCATCCGCCCGTCGGGGAGCTTCTTCTCCCCCGTGCCGTGCCACTTCCAGTTCATCAACCTTTTTCCGGCCTCGATGCACGCCTGGTAGCTGGGCACGGGGTCGGGATCCGTCTGGCTCGTGGGTCCGTGCAGATTGAGCGTGGCGATATCGATCGGGTCCTTTCCGAGCTTCTCGGCGATCAGCTGGATGGCCACGGTCAGTGAATCCCAGTTGAAGGGGCAATGCTGGCCGCTGGTGTACATCCGTCCCCGGTTGCTGTTGACGACCTCCATGACCTGCCGGATGTTCAGGCACCGGGTCGTGACGTAGGGGCCGTAGCCCTGGTCCCCCGAGGTGCCGAGGGTGGAAACCGGGGGGACGCCGGCGTCGGATATGGAGAAATCGTCGATCGCCGTGATCCGGCCGTCGCTCCGGAATCCCACCTTCACGTGCATGAAGCGCTCGTTCATGTTGAAGTCGTACATCTCCCGGCGCAGCAGCGTCATCCGGACCGGCCGTCCCGTCCTCCGGGCGAGCAGCGGCGTGATCTGCTGCGATTTCCGGAGGCCCCAGTCGCAGTACCTGCCCCCCTGGAACAGCCCTTCCTGCTTCACTTTCTCGGGCGGGAGTCCGTACATGCGCCCGACGGCGTCCTTCCCCCCGCTGGCGGTCCAGACGGCGCCCTCTATGTGCAGGCTCGGCCGCTCCGGGTCGTGATAGGGATCTTCGTACCAGCGGGAAACCGACGCGGGGGGGTTCGGCATGTGGCCGCAGAAGGCGGGCATGTAGAAGTCGTATTCGACCACCTGGTCGGCCTCCCGGAAGCCGGCCTCGACGTCCCCCTGGCTGGCGCTGACCACCGTCACATTCCCCCTGCCCTGGGCGTTGGGCCGGATAACCGGCGCGTCCGGCTTCCTCCCCTCCCGGATCTCCACGACGTGCGGGAGCACTTCCCATTGGGGGTTGAGGGCCTTGAGGGCCTCGTCGCAGAGCTCCGCGCTTTCGGCCACGACGATCACCGCCACCTCGTCGTCCTCCATGTCGGCGACATTGTCGACCCAGGCCGCCTGCGCCCCCCCGGGGCCCCGGCCGCCGCGGCCGCCGAAATTCTTCAGGTCCTCGTCTTCCCATGTCAGCACGTCGACGACGCCCGGGATCCTCTTGGCCGCCTCGACGTCGACTTTCCTCACGACCGCGTTCGCATGAGGGCTCCGGAGGAACTTGGCCTCCAGCATGCCGTCGTAAACGTAGTCGGCGCCGTATTTGGCCATCCCCGTGGCCAGCGCGTAGGACAACTTGCCGGGCAGGTTGGGTTTGCCGACGACCCGAAACCCCTCTCTCTGTCCGTTGACTCCCGCCGTATCCGCCATCCCGCCTCCTCCCGTCGATCCCCCGGCGAGACGCTCACCGGGGAGGCCTGCGTGCGGGCTGAGTGTGGCATTTGTTCCGGACGGCATGCAAGCATTTATTGGCTGGTCTTTCGGGGCGCAAAGGGGACACGGGTGACTGTCCCCATGTTACAATCGCCCTATGAGATGTCTGCCGCGCCTGTCCCGTTCATGGTCCTGTCTCGTCCTGGCGGCGGCGCTGGTCGCCCCGGCCGCCGCCGCGGAAGGGGTCGAACCGCTGCGCGCGGAACTGGAGGCCATTTTTGCCGATCCCCGTCTCCGCGAGGGGCAGTGGGGGGTGGAGGTGGTTTCGCTCGACCGCGGCGAAACGGTCTACGGCAGGAACGCCCACAAGCTCCAGGTCCCCGCCTCCAACATGAAGCTCCTGACCGCCGCCGCGGCCCTGCTGAAGCTGGGTCCCGACTACCGGTTCAGGACCGGCCTCTCGGCCGATGGCCCTGTCCGCGACGGCCGCCTCGAGGGGAACCTGATCGTGGCGGGGTCGGGCGACCCCTCCAGTTCCTCGCGGATTCCGCCCGGAGACCCCTTTCACCCCTTCCGCCTGTGGGCCGCGAAGCTCCGCGAAATGGGGATCCGGGCCATCGGCGGAGACATCGTGGCGGGGGGGGGCCCGCTCCCCGCGCCCGCCCACGGAAGCGGCTGGGCCTGGGACGACCTGAAGATGGGGTACGCGGCCGGGGTGAGCGCGCTGCAGTTCAACGAAAACATGGTGGCGATCCGGGTCTCCCCCGGGCCCGCCGTCGGCGCTCCCCCCTCGGTCGCCGTGGACCCCTATCTGGGCTATCCGGCCGTCTTCACCGAAATGGTCACGGCCTCCCGCTCGGCCCGTCCGCGCATGGAAATCGCCGACGGCGACGGGGGGGACGCCATCACCGTGCGCGGTACGATCCCGCTCGGCGGGGCCCCCCTGGAGCGCACCGCTTCGGTGAAGCGCCCGGTGCTCTACTACCTCTCGGCCCTCCGGCACGCGCTCGGCCGGGAGGGGATCGATGTCTCCAGCTGCGCCGTCAGGGAGGGGGGTGTCCCCTCCCGCCCGCTCTGGACCCACCAATCGCCCCCCCTGTCCGAACTCCTCGCCCCGATCCTGAAGCAGAGCCTCAACCTCCCGAGCGAGACCCTCCTGCGCGCGCTCGGCATGGAGTTCGGGGGGGAGGCGTCCGCCGCCCGGGGGATCGAGATCGTGGAGGACACCCTCGAGGCGGCCGGGATCCCGAAAAAGGACTACGCCTGCGCGGACGGGTCCGGGCTCTCCCGGATGAACCTGGCGAGCCCCCGCACCCTGGTGCGGGTCCTGGGGCACATGCACCGTCATCCCCGGTTCCGGATCTTTTACGACGCCCTTTCCGTCGCCGGCGTCGACGGCACCCTGGAGACCCGGCTGCGGGGGACCGCGGCGGCCGGCAACGTCCGCGCCAAGACGGGCACCCTTTCGGGCGTTTCCGCCCTCAGCGGGTACGTGCGGAGCGCCGACGGCGAGCTGTTCGCCTTTTCCATGATCGCCGGAAACTTCCTGGCTCCCGTCAGGACGGCCGAGGAGGTCCAGGACCGGGCGCTCCTGCGGCTGGCCTCCTTCCGCCGCGGGCCCGGCCCGGGCGCGGAGCCGGAGATACGGAGGGACCGATGATGCCCTGGATCGTGCTTCTGTTTCAACTGGCCTCGGCCCCGCCCCCGCCCGGCTCCGCGGCGATGGAGCGGAGCGCCTTCTTCGCCTTCGCCGACCGGGAATACATCTTCACCGTGGAAATGGTGAAGCCGGGGATCCCCCTGCTGAACTTCGTGTCGATGGCCGAACGGGACGCGCGCCTCCTGGCCCGGAACGTGCGCCTCGAGGTCGGAAACCGGAAGGCCGCCTGCCGCCTGCTGGCCGTGGAAGCGGGCGACTTCCAGCAGCCCATGAAGGTCCCCGCCCTGACCATGCACCCGCGCTCCTCCTTCGGGGTCCGCCTGGAGGGGGACTTCGGCCGGGAGGTCGAACTCCACGGCGCCTCCATCAGGATCGGAGACGAGGATTTCCAGCTGGCCCCCCTGTCCCGCCAGGAGTTCGAAGCTCTGGTGCTGCGGGTGAACCGGCTGAATCTCGGGTCGCCCGATTTCAGCGAGGACTGGCGGGTGCTCGGACTCGAGCCGCTGGGAAGGCGCACGGGGAGGCGCCCATGAGCCCCGCCCGCTTGTACTTTCACCCGGGGCTGGTATACTGCCCGTCTATGATGCCGCGAGACAGCGCCTTTCACGGGACCACCATTCTGCTGATCCGGAAGGGGAACCGCACGGTGATCGCCGGGGACGGCCAGGTCACCCTGGGGGATACCGTCGTCAAGAAGAGCGCGCGCAAGATCCGCCGCGTCTACAACGACCGCGTCCTGGTCGGTTTCGCGGGCGCCACGGCCGACGCCTTCGCCCTCTTCTCCCGGCTCGAGGCCAAACTCGAACAGTTCCAGGGCAATCTCAGCCGGGCGGCGGTGGAACTGGCCCAGGAATGGCGCACCGACCGGGCGCTGCGCCACCTGGAAGCCTTCCTGCTGGCGACCGACGGAAAGGCCGTTTTCCTGATTTCGGGAACGGGCGACGTCATCGAACCGGACGACGGCATCCTCGCCGTCGGCTCGGGCGGCGTTTACGCCCTGGCGGCGGCGCGCGCCCTGCTGCGCCACAGCAAGCTGCCCGTCGTCCGGATCGCCGGCGAAGCGCTCAGGATCGCGAGCGAGATATGCGTGTTCACCAACAGTGAAATCATCGTCGAGGAATTGTAGCCGGCGGCCGGACGCCGGGCCGCCCTCATCCTCCTTTATCGGGCATATTCGGGAAACGGAATTCCATGCAGAAGAGGTCGACGGGCCGCAAGCGGCCTACCCGCGGCCTGGACGAAATGTCGCCCAGGGAAATAGTGAGCGCTCTCGACCGCTATGTCGTCGGTCAGCAGGCGGCCAAGAAGGCGGTGGCCATCGCCCTGCGCAACCGGGTCCGCCGGCAGAAGCTGGACGAGGAGATGGCCGAGGAGGTGATGCCCAAGAACATCATCATGATCGGACCGACCGGAGTGGGCAAGACCGAGATCGCCCGCCGCCTCGCGCGGCTGGCCAACTCCCCCTTCCTGAAGGTGGAGGCGACCAAATTCACCGAACTGGGGTATGTCGGGCGCGACGTGGAATCGATGGTGCGCGACCTGGTGGAGATCGCGGTGGACATGGTCCGCGGGGAGAAGATCGACGAAATCGAGGGGAAGGCGCAGCAGAACACCGAGGAACGTCTCCTCGACCTCCTGCTCGAGACCCTCGAGAGCGTCCCGGGGGAGAAGAGCCCCCTCGGCGACGGCAGGGACCTGGCCAGGCTGGAGAAGGCGCGCGAAAGGCTGCGGCGTCAGCTGCGGGCGGGAAAACTGGAACAGCGCATCGTCGAACTGGAGGTGCGCGAACACCCCGTCAGCCCCGTCGCCTTCCAGTTCCTCGAGGGCTCCAGCCTGGAGGAACTCCAGTTCAACATGAGGGACCTCCTCTCGGGCCTGGCCGAACAGAAGGCTCGAAAGCGCCGCATGCCCGTGGAGGAGGCGGCCGAATACATCATGCAGGAGGAGGAGCAGAAGCTGGTCGACAATGAGCAGGTCGCCCGGCAGGCGCTCGACCGGGCGGAGCAGAACGGGATCCTCTTCCTCGATGAAATCGACAAGATCGCCGGCCGGGAGGCGGGTCACGGCCCCGACGTCAGCCGCGAGGGGGTGCAGCGCGACATCCTCCCCCTCGTCGAGGGAACGACCGTCAGCACGCGCTACGGCATGGTCCGGACCGATCACATCCTCTTCATCGCCGCGGGCGCTTTTCACATAGCCAAACCGACCGACCTCATCCCGGAGCTCCAGGGACGCTTCCCCATCCGGGTGGAGCTCTCGGCCCTCGGGGAGGACGATTTCGTCCGCATCCTGAGGGAGCCCAGGAACTCCCTGGTCAAGCAGTACATCGCCCTGCTCGGCACCGAGGGGCTGAGGCTCAGCTTCGCCGACGACGCGCTCGCCGAAATCGCGCGGTTGGCCTGCACCGTGAATGAAAAAACCGAAAACATCGGGGCGCGCCGTCTGCACACCATCATGGAAGCCCTGCTAGAGGATTATTCCTTCTCGGGGAAGCAGCGCAAACCGAAGAGCGTCCGGATCACGGCGGCCTACGTCCGCCGGAAGCTGGAGAACATAGCCCGGGACCAGGACCTCACCCGGTACATCCTCTGACCCCCATGCGAACCCGATGCGGCTGTCATTCCATGCGGACCAGGGCGGCGGCCGCCGCCCTCCTGGCCCTCCCCCTCATCGGGTGCGCCCGGATCGCCGACCCGCAACCGCCGCTGGTGCGCATTCCGGCCGCCGCCTCGGACCTCGCGGCGCGCCAGGCGGGGATGGAGGTGGTGCTCGAAATCACCCTCCCGGAGCGCAACACCGACGGATCGGCCGCCTCGACGGCGCGGGCGGACGTGTTCCGGATCACCGAAACGGCCCCCCACCCGCACCCCCTTCCGGGGAGGGAATTTCTGCGGCTGGCCGCGCGCGTCCTTTCCGTCCCGAGGGAGCGGTTCGAGCTCCACGCGGACGGCGGGAAGCTGGTGCTGCGCCACCCGGTCCCCGCGGGCCCGGCCGGCTACCCCCCCCTCCGGTACGCCGTCGCTTTCGTCAATGCCGGGGGTCGGGCCGCCGGGCTCAGCAACCAGGTACGGATTCAGCCGGTCCCGGTTCCGGAGGCGCCGCCGGGGGTCTCGGCGGAGACGACCGAAAGCGCGGTCCTGGTCCGGTGGGCGCCCCCGCCGCTGAACATGGACGGAACCGGCCCGCCCCGGATCGCCGGGTACCAAATCTACCGGTCCGAGGACCCGGAGCGATTCCCCGAAGCCCCCCTCGGCGCGGTCCCGGAGGGGCTCACCACCTTCGCGGACCGGGAGTTCGAGTTCGACCGGACCTACCACTACGTCGTGCGCGCGCTGGCGCCCGCCGGCGGGGCGGCCGCCCTGGGGGCCCCCTCGGGGGCGGCGGCGGTCGCCACCCGGGACACCTTCCCGCCGCTCCCCCCGGAGAATCCGAGCGCCCTCGACGAGGGGGAGGATGTCGTGCTGCTCTGGACCCCCTCCCCTTCCCCGGACGTGGCCGGCTATCGCGTCCTGCGCCGCGCGGACGGGGGCGAGTTCGCCCCCGTCACCGGGGAACTGGTCCGCGTCCCCGCCTACCGCGACATCGGGGCGGGCGGGAGGGGATACGAGTATGCCGTCCGTGCGGTCGACGCCCGGGCGAACGAGAGCCCGGCGGCCCGGGCCGCGAGGTCCGCCCCCCGGGTTCCCTCCGCGGGCGATATCTGGTAGGCTCATGGGGCACCCGTGCATTGGAATCTTTTCCTGATGAGGAGTGGAGAGTATGAAATTTTTTCTGGATACCGCCAATATCGATGAAATCCGCGAAGCGGCCGAATACGGCCTCATCGACGGGGTCACGACCAACCCCTCGCTCGTCAGCAAGGAGGGGCGCAGCTTCAAGGACATCATCACGGAAATCGCGGGCATCGTCGACGGCCCCATCAGCGCCGAGGTCGTCAGCACCGATGCCGCGGGGATGCTGCGCGAGGCCTACGACCTGGCGAAGATCCACGAGAACATCGTGATCAAGATCCCGATGATCAAGGAGGGGATGAAGGCGCTGGGGCGGCTCTCCGCGGACGGGATCCGGACCAACGTCACCCTCGTCTTCAGCTCCAACCAGGCGCTCGTGGCGGCCAGGCTCGGCGCCACCTACGTCTCCCCCTTCGTCGGCCGCTTCGACGACATCAGCCAGGTGGGGATGGAGGTGGTAGCCGATATCGCGCAGATCTTCTCCAACTACGACTTCGAAACGCAGATCCTGGTGGCCAGCTGCCGCAACCCGCTGCACATCCGCGAGGCCGCCCTTCTCGGCGCCCACGTGGCCACCATGCCCTACGGCGTGCTCGAACAGCTCCTGAAGCACCCGCTGACCGACATCGGGCTCGCGCGCTTCCTGAAGGATTGGGAAAAGGTGGCCCGGGCCGGAAAAGCCTAGCCCGCCCGTCTCCGGGCCGAAGCCTGGACCGCCGGCAGGAGCTCCCCCACCAGGTAGAGCGAACCGGTGACGACCACGAGCCCCCCCGGGGGACAGGAGGCCCAGGCCGCGGCGAGCGCCCGGTGCATGTCGGCATGGGCCTCCATGCGCGGCCGGTGCCTGGGGTGCATGGCGGCGATGTCGGCCGGGTCGGCCGAACGGGTGTTGACCAGCGGGGTGAGGTGGAGGCGGGTGGCGGCGGGAAAGAGGATCCGGCCGACCTCGCGGATGTTCTTGTCCCGCACCGCGCCGAAAACCATGTGGATCTCCCGCTCCCGCCTCTCCGAGAGCGCCTTGCGGAGCAGGGCCGCCGCCTCGGGGTTGTGGGCCCCGTCGAGGAGGGTGCGCCGCACGGCCCGGTACTCGTCGAGCCGCCCCTCCCAGCGCGTCCGGCCGAGTCCCTTGCGGATCACCCCGATCCCGAGGGGAAACGCCCGCTGGGTCCGGAGCGCCATGACGGCCAGGGCCGCGTTGTGCGCCTGGTGCTCTCCATGAAGCCCGGGGGCCAGCGCGGGGATCCTCCCCTCCGGGGTTTCGAGGTCGAAGCGAAAACGCCCCCCCCTCCCCTCGAGCCCGCGGATCGCGAAATCGCGGCCGAGTTCCAGAAGCGGGGCGCCGACCGCTTCCGCCCGGGCGCGCACCACCCTCCTCGCCGCGGGATCGAGGCAGCCGGAAATCGCGGGAACCCCTTCCTTGATGATGCCGGCCTTTTCGCGCGCGATTCTGCCGACGGTCCGGCCGAGATAGTTCTGGTGGTCGAGCGCCACCCCCGTGACCACGCTGACGATGGGGCGCACGACGTTGGTGGCGTCGAGCAGTCCCCCAAGCCCCACCTCCATGACGGCAACCTCCACCTTCCGCAGGGCGAAATGCAGGAAGGCGGCGCAGGTGAGAAACTCGAAGGTGGTCAGGGGGCGGTCGATGACCTTCCGCGCCTCGAGGTCCTCCTCCGCCCTGCGGATGCGGGTGGACAGGCGGGCGAAGGCGGCCGCCGCGATCGGCTCCCGGTCGACGCGGATCCGCTCCTCGACCCGCACCAGGTGGGGCGAGGTGTAGAGCCCCGTTCTCCTCCCCGCGTGGCGCAGGACCGATTCGGCCATGGCGGCCACGCTCCCCTTGCCGTTGGTCCCGGCGATATGGATCACGGGGTATTTTTCGTGGGGGTCGCCCAGCAGCTGCATCATGGCCAGGGTGCGGTGCAGCCCGAGGTGCATCATCTGCACCTCGTTCCCCTTGCCGGCAAGGTAATCCAGGGTCTCTCGATGGTTCATGGGAACAGGGGGAAGCGCGCGGCTCCCGAAAAAGGATGGCGGATTCGGCGACGGCTCCCGCCGCGCGGATTCGGGCCGGTCAGGGGTCTCCAGTCAACCGGAAGCGGCACCCCGCCGCCCCGGGGATGCATTATAGTCCAGATCCGGGGGAGCGACCAGAGGCCTCCCGGGGTTTCGAAGTGTACGGTAAGGACCCGCCCCCCTGATGCCGATAGGACTCATGGGCTGTTCCTGTAACAGGGTACGACGGACGCACTTCCGCTTTTCACGGAGCCACTTCCATGCCGAAACCATCCGTTCCTCATCTCCTCCGTCCCGGCCGGGTACGGTATTCCCTCCCCTTGCTGCTCCTTCTCCTGCTCCCGTTCGCGGCCGCCCTCCCCCCCGCCTTCCGCGCCGAATGCACCCGGATCGTGGACGGGGACACCATCGACGTCGCCCACGCCGGAGAAACCGTCCGGATCCGCCTCGAGGGGATCGACTGCCCGGAGCGTGACCAGCCGTTCGCCGAGGAGGCCAGGGCCCTGACCGCCCTCCTCGTCGAGGGGAAGACGGTGGAGGTGATCGCGAAGGAGAAGGACGCCTACGGGCGCACGGCCGCCAGGGTGTTCGTCGACGGGCGGGACCTCTCGGCCGAACTGCTGAAGGCGGGGCTGGCCACCCACTACCGAAAGTACAACTCGGACTGGCTGCTGGCCTCGCTCGAGCGGCAGGCCCGGGCCGAAGGGGCCGGCATGTGGGGGACGGCGCCCGCCCCCGCCGTCTACCACGGCAATGTCGGGAGCCGGGTGTTTCACTCCCCCGCCTGCCCCCACTACGACTGCCCCGACTGCACCCGCCGGTTCGGGTCGAGGGAAGAAGCCCTGGCCGCGGGCTTCCGCCCCTGCGGCCGCTGCAGCCCCTGACCGCCGGGACGCTGCCGCCGCCGCCCGACGGGACCGCCCCGCCCGGGAAAACGGGAAACATACGCTACGTCCCCCTTTTTCCCGCCATCGGTGGTAGAATCCCTCCGTGGGCCGTTCGGGCCCGGGATTACGGGAAGAGGACCATGGAGATCACTCAGAAGCGCTTTTCAAACCGGGCCACCTTCGGGTTCGGCGAAGCACGGCTGGCCTACACCATCAGCGACCCGAGCGGCAGCCGCTCCTTCACCATCGAATACGGGTACATCCCGACCGACGTCGGCGAGCTGGAGGAGCGGGCGCCCTGGCTGCGGGACGCGGGGATATTCCTGGGCGCACTCGGCCTGCTCCTGACGGGGGTGCAACTCGCGCTCGGGCAGCCGCCCGCGGCCCTGGTCTGGCTCCCGATCGGGGCCCTTGCCCTTGTCGCCTACCGCGTCCTGAGAGCGCGCTTCACCGTCATCCCCACCGAAATGGGCCGCATCTTCGTCCTCAGGGACGCCCGCCACGACGAGGTGATGGAACAGCTGGACCGGCGCCGGATGGCCCAGTGGCGCCAGTGGTACGCGGAAGTCGACCTCGACAACGACCCCGACAGCGAAATGGACAAGTTCGACTGGCTCCGGGAGCGTAACGTCATTTCCGAGGCGGAGTACCGGGAGGCGATGAAGGCCATCGCGCTGTACCACGACCTCGAGCCGGAGAGCGTCGGCGACGACCCCCTCGTCCACTGAGCCCCGGACTCCCGCCCGGGCGACAAAAGGCCCGAAGACCTGAACCTGATTTTTCCTGGTTGCAAGTGGTGGGCGGTACTGGATTTGAACCAGTGGCCCCCGGTGTGTAAGACCGTTTTTTTTCTATCTCACCAGAAACAACCATAAACCTTCATGGGCCATAAACCACACATTACCAAGCCTTAACAAGCACCATTTGTTTTCCGGTTGTTTATCCCGGTATATGGAAATATAATTTTCCTGCACTTACCGTGCACTTACGGGCCAAAACCCCGAACCGGGAGGCACCATTATGAAAGCGAGAATCACCAAGGATTTCGTGAAGCGCGTCAAGCCAAAGGCGAAAGCATTTGAGGTCCGGGATACGGAAACCCCGGGGTTCATTCTCCGGGTTCAGCCGTCCGGCGTCACGGCCTATATCGCGGAGTATGGGCGAGGGAAACGGATCACCGTGGGGCAAACCAGCGTTTTGAGGCTGGACGAAGCCCGGGAGAAGGCGCGCGAATACCTCGCAAGCGCCGTCCTGGGGGCCGATCCGATGAAGGAGCGAAGGAAGGCGAAGGCTTTCACCTACGAATCCTTTGTGAGGGATCGCTACGCTGCCTGGATCACCTCCCACCAGAAGAGCCCGGGGGAGACCCTGCGCCGGCTGGCGCTCTTTTACCCCTGCCTGGGGAGCAAGAAGCTGTCAGAGATCGACGGCTGGAGCATTGAGCGCTTCCGATCCGCGCGCCTGAAAGCGGGGGTGAAGCCGATCACCGTCAACCACGACCTGGACGTCCTGCGCGCCGCACTGACCCGGGCGATGGATTGGGGGTTAATCGACGTCCACCCCATGCGGAAGGTGAAACGCAGCAAGGTGGACAGCGAGGGGAAGGTGCGATACTTGACGCCCGAGGAATCCGGGCGGCTCCGGGAAGCGCTCGACGCCCGGGAGGACAAGCGCCGGAAGCAGCGGACGTCCTTCAATCAGTGGCGCCAGGTACGGGGGTTCCAGGTTTTCCCCGAGCATGGCACCTTCACGGATCATTTGATGCCCATGGTGCTCCTGGCGCTCAATACCGGGATGCGGCGGGGCGAACTGTTCAATTTGAGGTGGACGGACGTCAATCTCGCGGCACGGCTCCTGACTATTGCCGGGGCGACGGCCAAATCCGGCCAGAGTAGGCACCTTCCGCTGAATGATGAGGCGCTCGAAACCCTGACCCTTTGGCGCAAGCAGAACCCGGGCGGGGACCTGGTCTTCCCTGCCGATAATGGCGGGAGGATGGATAACATCAACAGCAGTTGGCGCCGGTTGATGAAGGATGCCAAGATCGAAAACTTCCGCTTCCACGACCTCCGGCACGATTTCGCGTCAAGGCTGGCAATGAAGGGGGTCGACCTAAACAGCATCCGGGAATTGCTAGGACACAGCACCATCGCGATGACGTTACGATATAGCCATCTGATGCCGGGAAAGCTGGCGGAAGTAGTGGCAAAATTGGGAGGATGAAAAATAATTTGAAAATTTTCCCCATTTTTTGGGGGTGGGCGTAAAGGGCTTTGTGATATAAAGGAACCATGCCGCTAGGTTAGCTACCGAAAAGCCCGGTCTCCCACCCGGGCCTGCGGCGATCCAAAAGTGGGAAACCTTGTGGGAGGGGTTATGGCGCGCACCGAAATACCAACGTTCTCCGATGAACAAATCCAGGCCGAGGAATATAAGCGGGTAAGGCGCCAGGTCCGTACAGCCCCACAGAACAACGAAAGCCGGACCCCGAAATACTCAGAGCTAATCCATGCGGCGGAAATCGAAAACGCAGCAAATGGCATTTTTGAATACAGCGGAGATCCCGTATTGGGGCCCCAATTCGTCGAACAGTACCAAATCCTCCGGCGGGCCGCTGGCCGTCGCGCTGACGAATATAAGCGGAAACTCGAAGATTACATTAAGCGCAAAAGCGACGATCAATATGGACCTGAGGGCGCAAGGGGCGTCCTGTTATTACTCCGCGACGCCATACAGCAATCGGCCAACTTGACGCGGCCAGAAAAAGAGGTCTGCCCCTTGTGGCAGCGGGGATTATCGCAGAGCGAAATAGCCGAGAGACTCAAAAGGACACAACCGGCGATAAGCAAGGCAATGAAATCCATGAAAATAAAACTCTATCTGGCGGAGCAGGATCTTATTGGACCCCACGACCGGGTACAACGGCAACTAACCCACTTCGCCGATACGCATGGGTTGACCGGGTGGGGCCGCGACTACATTAAGGAGCATGGGGAGAATCCGCCGTTCTGCCGGAACTGCGAGAGCTTGTATCGGCGGGAGCAAGAACTCAAAGTGCATTAGAATCTAAGGATTAGAGCAAAAAAGTTATATTTGCGATTTATTGGTCTATAAGTAGGGAGCTTTTTTCGGGTCAGCGGAAACGCTGGCCCTTTTTATTTGGAGGAACGACATGGCGGCGACTGTGGTGGTTTACGACCGAGGCGGGGAGGGGGAACTTGTCCCGATCATGACCTCCAGCAGCCCGGAGATCGTCGCGGTGATTCAGCGGCTGATCTCGCGCGAGCTGTATCGGGCTGCATATATCACGGAGCGCCCGCCAGCAAAGCGGCGCGCCTCCAGCAGCAAAAAAGGGGCAATCGACTAGGCTTTTAATCAGTCAATCAGGGGACCACGACCCGGGAACCGCATAAGCGGCCCGGGTTTTTTTGTGCCCGGAAGGGGAATCATGGATAGCAGCAGCAGACGGGAGCGGCTGACTGAGACCGAGGCGTCGATCTACATCGGGATGTCGCGCCCGTGGATGCGCCTCGCGCGGATGAAGCGCCAGGGGCCGTCGTTTCTGAAGATCGGGCGGGCGATCCGGTACGACGTCGCCGACCTGGATCAGTGGTTGGACTCGCATCGGGTCCGTTGCGCGTAAGGGGGAGCTAGTGGCCGTTCATATCAGTGAATCCTGGGATTCAATCACTCGCCGGGTAGACGCACCTCTTTTAAGAAGGGGTCGAGGCGGGTGTGTTTCCTGCGGCAGCAGTACCGGGTTTTCCGCCGACGACGACCGGGGGGTGTTCTATTGCTTCGCCTGCGGTGAGCGCGGCGACAAGCTCTCCTACGTCATGAAGACACTGGGGTGCGATTTCAAGGCGGCCCTGCGGTTTTTCGGGCTGGAACCTGGCCGACCCCCGGCGCCGGATCCGGCAGTGGTGAAGAAGCGACGGGCGGAGGATGGACTCCGGGCGTGGGCGAAGCGGCGGGGCCGCGAATTGCGCGAGGAGTACTACAACCGCAGCCGCATCGAGCTATACGCCCGTCGCAGGCTGGAGAATGACCCCGAGGACCAGCTCGGATGGGGGTTGTTGGGGGTCGCCTACAGCGGGACGCCATTGGACGAGATCGAGCGCCTGCACGACTTGTTGATCGGGCGACCGTGGGAACAATTGGAAGCGTATCGGGCATTGGAAGGGGTGGTGGAATGACGATGCAAGTGGGCGCCTGCGAGATGACGACAGCAGAAGAAATGGCGTTGGGGTGCGAAGCGGCACAAACCGATGGGGTGGAGCCGGTCGATCAACCCCAAGCATGGGACGAGCCCATTCCGTTTTTCGATTCCAATCTCCCGGGGTTCCCGGTTGATGCCCTGCCGGAGAGCATAGGCAAGTACGTTTCGGCGCTGGCAACATCAACCCAAACCCCCGTTGACCTTGCGGCGATGCTTTCGCTTGCGGTCATGGGCGCGGCCTGCGCCAAGAAGATCGTCGTTGAAATCAAGCCGGGATTCGTAGAGCCATTGAACCTGTACACGATTACGGCCCTGCCAAGCGGAAACCGGAAATCTGCGGTCTTCAAGGCGATGCTTGAGCCAATCGAGGCGTTCGAGAAAGCCGAAACCAAGGGTATCGCGCCGGAGATCGCCAGGGGTACGACCAGGTACAAGGTTCTCGAAAAATCGCTTGTCAAGGCGCAGGAAATCGCAGCCAAGGCGTCCGATCCGGCGAAGAGGGCGTCCCTTACTGCTGCGGCGGAGGACATGGCGGTCGAGCTTGATTCCCTTCGCATACCCGCTTACCCGCAATTTCTGGCCGACGATTGCTCACCAGAGAGTTTGGCAAGTCTTTTGAGCACGCAGCACGGGCGCATGGCGCTAATGAGTGCTGAGGGTGACCTCTTCGAGATCATGGGCGGGCGGTACTCCGCGAACAAGAGCCCCAATCTCAATGTCTTCTTGAAGGGTCACAGCGGCGATGAACTCCGGGTCAATCGCATAGGACGGCCACCCGAATATATCCACGACCCGGCACTGACTATTGGGCTGGCGGTTCAGCCGGAGGTGATTGAGGGGTTGGCCGGGAAGCCCGGATTCCGGGGAAAGGGTCTGCTGGCGAGGTTTCTCTATTCCCTTCCCGAGAGCAGACTCGGCCACCGGCGGGCCGACCCCCCGACGATTCCCGGGATGACCCTTGCCGCCTACAACCAGGCGATCACCAATCTGCTGGCCCTGCCGATGTCGGTCGACTCCAGCGGGGACGTTTCCGCCTACGTCCTGCGCCTGGACGACTGCGCCAGGGAAACGGTCCTTGCCTTCATGGAGTTTTTGGAGCCGAAACTTGAACCATTAGGTGAACTTGGATTCATCTCGGATTGGGCGGGCAAACTGACCGGCGCCATCGCCAGAATCGCAGCACTGATACACCTCGCGGAAACTGCCGACCGGGACAAGCCCTGGGATATTCCCGTTGCAGACCAAATCCTGCATAGAGCGATCAAGATCGGGGAGTACCTCATCCCGCACGCCATTGCCGCCTTTGGAACGATGGGGGCAGACCCGGTGGTCGAGGCTACGAAGAGAATCTTGTCTTGGATCAAGCGGGAGGGGCTGGCGACATTCACCAAGCGGGAAGCATGGCAGGCACTTCGCGGGAGATACAGCACGGCAGCCGACATGGATCCGCACCTCGCCTTCCTGGTGACACAAGGCTACATCCGCGAGGGTCAACGGCCTGCCGCCGGACCCGGACGCCCAAGCAGGGTGTTCGAGGTCAATCCGAATTTTGGGGATATTGGGGATATTGGGTAGGGGATTTTAATGTCAATCCGAATTTTGGGGATATTGGGGATTCTGGGTAACTAGGCTTGATAGCCATTTTAGACCTTATATTATATTAGTAAAAATACAATACAGGGTCACAGGCAGACTTTCCTGCGGAGGCTATCGCCTCCCAAAATACCCAAAATACCCAAAATTCAATCAGCGCCAGTTTATCGGCCAATATGGCCGTAATGGCCAAAACCCATGGGGGAGACAATGGTCGGCAACATATTGACCATGGTGCGGGAGCAATCCCGCCAGCAGGAGCAACGATATATCGACGTCTTCCCGGGGTGGAAGCGGGGCACCGTGCCCCAATGCCCCCGGGTAGTGGCCGGGAAGCGATGCTATGAGGCTGACGGGCGCAAGGTCCCGGAGTGCATTTGCACCCGATACGGGCGGCGCATATTCGACCATACCAGAATCTGGCGCACGCCGGAGGGCTACCGCGTCCTGACGACCGAACCCTACAACGTGGACCTGGACGACCTGGCTGCATTCCGGGACGAGTGCCGGGGGTTGGGGCTGGCCGTCGAGCTATTCGCTCACAGCCCCTACAGCCCGGGCCACACCGTCACCCTGATGATTCATCGAGCCGACCAGGTGGTGCGACATGACCTCATCGGATGACGGCCTCCTGACGGCGGCAGAAGTAGACGTCCTGACCAAGCGACTCGCAGACGCGGCAGACGGCCCGGTAGGTGAGCGGGAGATCGAGGCGCTCATTGGATGGGCCGAGCGGGGGATGCGGCACTACCTGGCCCTGAAGATGATCTTGTGCGGCGAGGCGAGGGTTTGGGTCGAGGGCGACCAGGTGATGATCGGGGAGACATGGAGTGTGCATTAGGGGGAGGGGGGGGGCTTTCGGGTCCTTGGTGGGGGGTACAAGCCGAGGGTTGGGCAGCCTCACACTTTCTCTAGCTACAGCGTTAAAAATCAGGTTGCCGGTTGCCACCGGGGACCACATCTGAGGGTAGGACATTGACAAAGAAAAATCAACTGCTATCGCGGGCCGACTTCGCGGCGGCGCAGGGAGTCTCCCGGCAAATGGTGGACCGCTACGTTAAAAGCGGGATGCCCTTGCAGGACGGCCTGATCGACCCGGAGCAGGCGCAGACATGGATCGCGCAGAACATCCTGGCCCGATCCAAGCCGGGGGAGAGCTACAACGAGGCCCGGACCCGATCAATGGTTGCGGAGGCCGGGATTAAGGAAATGCAACTGGACATTCTCCGGGGCCGCTACATCGACGCCGAGGAGATGCGCGAATTGTTGGGCCGGATTTATACGGGAGCTAAAAATATTTGGCTGCAGGCAATCCGCAAGATCGAGATCCGGCTGAGTCTCACCCCGGAGCAGTCGCAGTTTGTGCAGGACAGCATCTATCGCGGCCTGGAGGAATTGGCGTCGGGCCGCATTCTGAAGGAGAAACCTAAATGCGAAATGAAAAGAAAAAGATTGTCGCGGAAGAAGTAGCGCCGATTGCGAATGCAGCCATGAGGGCGTGGGCTCCACCGGCAGAGGAAGCGCAGCGGCTCCTCATGGATTTCTACGCTGCGGGTAGCCTGGTGCAAGAAAGGTATCGGCGCACGGGCGATTTATGCGACATCCTCAAGCCTTGGGGCGAGGTCCTGAACCGGTTCCAGAAGATTGTGGACTTTGTGGTGGCGAACCCGTCTCCGGCGCTGGGCCTGATGGTCCTGAATCGGGCGGATGAATACTGGGATTTCGATCTGAAGCCGGTATGGTCGGCAATCCTGCGCCAGTCGGGGGCCGAATAATGGACGCCGACGGCAACCCGACCTGTCCGGCTGACGTTTACCGGCTCGCCCTGGAGCGGACCCCTGAGGTATGGCGCACGCTCCGGCGACCGGCAGCGATTTTGATCGCCGGGGATGTTGCAGCCCACAGTGCCAGCGAGTCCGGCTTCACCCCTCATTGGTCCACCAGGCAGCACACCTCCGTTCACGAGGCGGGGCACGCGATTATTGCGTTCCTGGTGGGGGGTAGGCGGTCTGCGGTCGCCGTGTTCGAGAACGGCGGCGGGATTTGCGGGCCGCTCGATTCACCAGAGGCGGCACGGGAGGCGTGGGCGAAAGGAGAGAGCGACGAGGAACGGAATCGAGACACGGCGGCGGCCGCACCCGACCGGCTCGACCGGCTGGCAAAGGCGATTGATCGACTATTCCGGCGGCGCTGGTATCGGGCGGCATTGCTCGAACTGGCCAACCGCCTTCATGCGGAGGATTTCGTCAATGAGGATGAGGTTGGAAGTTATCTGGAAGGCTGGTTCCCGCGCTCTCCGGCTCGCATCCGAGCCATGGCGGCGGCTGCAGAACTGGCACCGGCTCCGGGCGTGGAGGCTGGCGCGGGAGGCGGAGCGGGCGGAAATGGAGGCGTACTTCGCGGGGCTGGAGGCGGAGCGCCGGGATCGGGAGCGGGAAGAAAAGGAGCGCGAACGGCTGAGGCTGGCCGGAATGAGCAAATTGGATCGGACCTTGCGGGAGCCGTGGATCAAGACCCCGTTTGGCAAAATCTAACAATCAATCAGAAAGGAAATCACAATGTCTGATAGCACTCTTTGCACGGCGGGCGATTTCGCCCAATCGGAAAAACTCCATCGGGCCTTCGCGGAGGCCGAACGGAAGCGCCAGGAGGCGCAGCCCCGGATTGACCAGGCGCACGCCGATTATGAACTCGCAGCTCTTCACCGTCACGCGGCGGGGAGCCTGTGCGACGGCGTTCCCCAGGCGCGAATCGAGGCGCTGGACGCCGAGGTTGCCCGGGCCAGGGCCGAGCGGGACCGCGTCCTGGCCGGGGCCGAGGAGCCCTACCGCGAGGCATTGCGGACCATGCTCGACTTCGACCGGCACTTCATTAGCGCGGCGTCCTCTTGGTTGGCCCAGATCATTCGCGATTACGGCGATGCCGACCCGCGTCTGGTGGCCAAATGCCAGCCCGCCCGGCGCAAGCTGGAGGACATGGCGAATCGGCGGCTTCCCCTCCGGCAGATCGAGGGCGCCTTCGCGCCCGTGTATGCGGAGCTTTGCGCGTGGAAATTGCCGAAGGTTGAGAGTGTCGCCTATGGCGTCCCGCATCCGCCGGACAGGTTCAGCCCCCCGCGCCTGTCCGACTGGTTGGAGAAGCGCTAACACCTTGGGCCGGGGCGTTCCCGGTCCATCGGGCCAAGTGGCCCACCGTGCAGGGGCGGCTTGACGGCGCGTCCCGGCACACCCGCCGGCGGGGGTGCTCGTCAACCACCCCCGCCGGCACTCCCGGAGAACGATCATGCGACTGACGTACTGGACCGGCCCGATTGACAACTTGGGCGGCTTGTTTCGGACGATGGGCGTTACGCTCGTCGACGACGCCATATGTCGCCAGGTCCGGCGGTTTGTCCGGCACTGGGGCCGACAGCGGCGCCGGTCGAAAAACGCGGAAAACGTAATCGTTTCGCTTGTCTGGTCCCCGTCGCGCGGCGTCGATGCCGAGGCGAGCCGGATCAGCTACCTTTAAGGAGAAAACATGATTATCGAAATGGGCAATGGCTACGAACTGAAAATCGATCCCGGCGGCGGGGCGACCCTGCTTCGCGGCGGGCAGAGGATCCGGTCCGTCCCGGCTGGCCCGGGCGAAAAGCCCGGAACCATTTTCCGGCGGCTGCTTGAGGACAAAACGTTGGTCGGCATGGACCGGCTGGCGGTTATGCGGATCGTCGGCGATAGCAACCTTTTGAAAAACAAAAGCGGTTTCATCGTCTGGTGACCCGTCTTTCTCCCGGGGGCGCTGTCCTGTGGGCAATTCTACGGCCAAAACCCCCGGGGGCATACCTAGGTATGGGTTGACCCGAGATCGTCGTTTCTGGTGCGGCAAACGACGGCTGGCGAGGCTTTCCGGGGCAAAGTACGCGACAGCGTGAAGCCCAAGCGAAGGAGCGACCGGAGGATTGCGGAGGCGTGTCAGGTCGGCGGAACCCTCGTCCTCAATGTCAGGCGCGAATGTCAACTGCTCTCCGAGAGCAGTTCCCCCGAACCCCCCAAGCGCATCGGCGCAGACGGCAAGGCCCGATCAATGCCGACTCCGCGCGAAAGCCGGGGATGGACCGCGCCGGAGGTGGCATTAAATGCCACCCCGGCTCCAGCCACGCGCACCGGCAGAGACGGCAAGCAATGGGTAGTTTGCTTTATATCGTAAAGTGAAAAAAGGGGTTGACGGGTTTAATTGTAGGGTATATACCATACACTTATGAGCAGGGGATTGGGTGTTCTTCAGAAAACGATCCTTGGAATCCTTGACGGCACAGAAAAGGCGCTCGTCTATAAAAATTCGGGCGGAGGGCTCATCACGCGCGAACTCGTGGAGGAGCTTATCGAACGCGAGCTACTCAACGAAAGAGCGCCGCGAAAACAACTGGCGTCCTCGGTTATCCGGGCCTGCGGTTCGTTGTGCCAAAGAGGGCTTCTCGAGGGGACATACAACACGGACGCCGATAATCCGGGGAGATACACAATCACCTGGAGGACAGCGCAACAACAACCCAAACCGAAGTAAAACCCGCAGAGAGCGGAACCGGCCCGGGGCGCAACCCGAACCGATTCCTAACCCTGCACATGGAGGCACCATGAGCAAGGCTGTAAAGAAATCTACCATTTCCGCAGTACGCGCAGAACCCAAAAACCGACCCATAATCACCCTTACAGCACGGGCGACCGACAGGTTTCCCTTTGCCGATCCGAACCCCGTCCCGCACCTGGAAAGGATCTCCGATGATATCGGGCACATGGCCGAGTATCTGGACTGCCTGTATGACCTTTCCGCGCTGGATGAGGACAACCCGGTTGTCGCGGGGCTCTCTCTTTTCATGCGGGAAATCATCAATAGGCTGAAGGAGCACGCCGAGCTTCTTTCGGACATCGGCGACACCCTAGCGGTGAAAGGGGGTGCAGCATGACCCCGCTCTGCTACCGGATCGGCGTGAGGGGTCAATGCAAGTGGGCGTTTATTGCCGGGCTGGCGCTTGGATTCATGATAGGTCTCGTCTGCGGGGGTGCCCGATGATAGACCTTGCCGACAACGCCCCGATGATTGTAAGCCAACTGACGCCCTGTGAATTACAGCGGGCGTCCGAAGCTATCGCGCGGTTGATTGCACTGGCCGGGAAGCGGCAGGATTTTTTTCTAATGGGCATGGCGGTTGAAAAGCTCCGGCTGCTACAGCGGAGAATGAAGGCGGAGCCGTAGGAAAGGGAAATTGTTGATGCAAACCGGGCCCGGGAAACCGGGCCCTTTTTTATTGGCAAAGCCCCTGCACTTACCACGCACTTACGGCTCATTTTCGGGCTTTTTGGGGAGGGGGGAAAATCTCTGTAACTCTTTATTTTTGAATGGTGGGCGGTACTGGATTTGAACCAGTGGCCCCCGGTGTGTAAGACCGATGCTCTGCCGCTGAGCTAACCGCCCGTTGTGAGGTGATATTACGCGACTTAACCCATTATTCCAACCGGTAAATTCCGCCCCCGCCCGGCCCCGGGCGATTGTCGGGACGCCGGGGCTGTGTTAGACTTTTGACCTTTGCTATGAGTCGCCGTGGGTCGTTAGGAATCATGGCAGGCTGGAGGGGATCTTGGAATTCCATAAATCGACCGTACGCGAATATTTCGAATCGATCGTCATCACCGCCATCATCGCGCTCTTCGCCACCACCTTCGTGGTCCAGGCGTTCAAGATCCCGACCGGATCGATGGAATCGAACCTCCTCATCGGCGACCACCTCCTCGTCAACAAGCTCGCCTACGGCATCACCCCCGGCTTCCTGGCCAAACTGCTCCCTTACCGGACGCCCCGGCGGGGAGACGTCATCGTGTTCAAATATCCGAACAATCCCGAGGTCGCCTACGTCAAAAGGCTTATAGGGATGCCGGGAGACAAGGTCGAGATGGTCGGGCGGCAGATCTTCATCAACGGCGAGGCGCTCGAGGAGGACTACACCCAGTACATCGACGCCGACAGCATCTACCGCCATTACGGCCCGTACGAGGTCCCGGAGGACCAGTATTTTGCCATGGGGGACAACCGGGACAACAGCCAGGACAGCCGATTCTGGGGGTGCGTGCCGCGCGACTACCTGCTCGGGAAGGCGCTCGTGATCTACTGGTCCTTCGAAACCCCCAGGGACGAATATCTTCAAACCAGCGCTTCGGACAGGATGAAACAGTTTGGCGATGTCTTCCTCAACTTCTTCACGAAGACCCGGTGGGAACGGACGGCCAGGGTCATCCGCTAGCCGCGCCCTCGCGTGGGGGCTTGTGATTCTCCTCACCTCCGGCGGGCTCCTCCCGCTCCGGGGTTCCGAACCGGCCCTGTCCGGGGAAGCCGCGGAGCGCTGCGCCGAAAAAATCAGGGAGATGGAACGCTTCACCCGGGAGAAGGAATCGGGGAAAAGCCTGTCGACCCCCTTTACCGAGGAGGAGATCAACTCCTACCTTCAGCTGGTCCTGAAACCCCGCTACCACCCGTCGCTGCGCAGTCTCCAGGTCAGGTTCGAGCAGGACCGGCTCCAGGCCCGCGCCGTGATCGACTTCGACCGCCTGCGGACCTCGTCGACGGGCCTGTTCCGCAACCTGCTCGCCTACATGTTCTCCGGCACCCGCATCCTCGACGCGGACGGCAGGCTCCACACCGGCAACGGCCGGGGGCGGTATGAACTGGAGCAAGCGCGCTTCGACGGCCGCGTCCTGCCGAGCGGGCTGGTCAACGAGATCATCGCGGCCGTGGGGATGCGGCAGACCCCTCCCTTCAATCCCACCGAGCCCTCGACTCTTCCCTACGGAATCGAACGGGTCGACATCGAACCGGGTCGCCTCGTCGCCCACCAGTAGCCCCGCTTAGGGAAAATCTCCATCTTTCGCTGAAATATTGTATAGTACCGTCTGTCTGAAACATCGTTTCCAGGGGGCATCGAGTGAACAAACAACAGTTCAACGCCAGACTGAAAAGAGCCGGGTCCGACGCGGAGAGGATCTCGCTCCACGACGCCTACGCCGAAGAGCTCTTCAACAAGGGAAACTACCCGGAGGCCGCCCGGGTCTACGGCGAGGCGCTCGGGATCGTCCGACAGAAGAACATCAAGGCCTATTTCGCCGGCCAGGTCGGGATCTGCCACTTCAACAACGGGGAGGACAAGAAGGCTTTCGAGTACCTGCTCAAATCGGCCAGGCTTTTCGACCCCCGGAAGCCCGAATTCATGCAGGACATGTACGGGTTCATCTTCTTCCACCTCGGGTCGCTCTACGAATACCACGGGAAGACGGCCAAATCGCTCGAGGCCCGGAAGAGGTGCGAGGAGCAGATCGACAGCCAGGAGAAGGACACCCAGTGGATGCTCTACGCGGGGCTCAGCCGGAACTACGAGGCGATGGGGAAGCACGGCGAGGCGATCCGCTATTCCCAGAAAGCCATCCAGGTGCTGAGCGACAACGACCCGGGGCTCGCCTACCTCTACGAGAGCATGGCCAACAACTACCTGGGGCTCGGGCAGCACCAGGAGGCCATCAAGCACTATTCCAAGGTGCTGGAGCTGGATCCGCGCTTCGAGCGGCGCGACGAAATCCACGCGAAACTGGCCGAATGCTACCGGAAGCTGTCCAACTACACGATGGCGATCGAGACCTACGAGAAGATCCTCAAGCTGAAGCAGCTGACCTCCAGGAGCAGGGACCTGGCCTGGATCTACCTGAAAATGGCCGAGTGCCATTTCCGCACCAATTCCTTTGAAAAGTCGCTCCTGATCGCGCTGGAGACGCTGCACCGCAATCCCCAGGACGTCCTGGAGAAGGCGGAGGCCCGCAGCTTCCTGACCGACAATTACTACGAGCTCGGGCGCTACAAGGAGGCGGTGGAGGAGGGGGAAGCCACGCTCAGGCTGGCCAAACGGTTTCCCAACGACGATCTCTTCTACGTCCGCATGGCCCTCGCCTGCCACAAGCTGGGGGACAGAAAAGCCTTCGCCCGTTACCGCTCCCTGTTCCGGAAGCTCTTCAAGGACGACAACTGGAACAAGCAGCTCGACAAGCTGTCCTAGGCCGGCCCGGGGAGAGGCCCTTCGCCCTCCCCCCGGCACGGGCCCCGAAGGAACCATGATCAGAGCCGCGCGACGCATCGTCGACAGGCTGCGTCTCGGCGGGTACGAAGCCTACTTCGCCGGGGGGTGGGTGCGCGATTTTCTGCTCCGGAGAAGACCGAGGGACATCGACATCGCCACGAGCGCCCCGCCCGACGAGGTGCGGCGCCTCTTCCCCCGTTCGCGCGCGATCGGGGCCCATTTCGGGGTGGTCCAGGTGTCGATGTACGGGCGCGCGTTCGAAGTCGCCACCTTCCGGAGCGACCGGGAGTATGTTGACGGGCGACGCCCCTCATCCGTGGTCTTTTCCGGCCCGGCGGAAGACGCCCGGCGCAGGGATTTCACCATCAACGGCCTGTTCTACGACCCCACCGGCGGCCGCCTCATCGATTACGTCGGCGGCCGGGAGGACATCGAGCGCCGCCTCGTCCGGACCATAGGAGACCCCCGGGAACGGTTCCGGGAAGACAAGCTCCGCCTCCTGCGCGCCTTGCGTTTCGCCTGCGGCCTCGGGTTCGACATCGCCCCGGAGACATGGGACGCCATCGGGACCCTGGCCCCCCGCATCACCGAGGTCAGCTGGGAGCGGATCCGGGGCGAACTGGAGGAGATCTTCACCGGCCGCGACCCGGGACGCGGGCTCGAGTTGCTCCACAGGAGCCGCCTGCTCGCCGAGCTGCTGCCGGAGGTCGCGATCCTGGAGCAGGCGCCCCACCCCCGCTCCGGCGACCTCCTGGCGCACGCTTCGGCCGTCCTTTCGCGTCTCCGCGGCCGGTCCCCGGTCCTGGCCTTCGCCGCGCTGCTCAAGGACGTCGGCGCCGGGCCGGGACACCGGGCCGAGGGGACCGAGGGGCGCGGGGCGCAAAGGGGGGAGACGGTCGAGCGGATCTGCCGCCGCTTGAAAATGTCCAACGGGGATATCCGGGCCGTCCGCGGCCTGGTCCAAACCCACCCCGAATTTTTCCGGCTCCCGGAAATGAGCCGGGGCGAATGGATGCGGATGGCGGCGCTCCCCGACATCGAAGACCACCTGAGGCTGCTCGGGGCGGCGGTGGCGGCCGGCTCAGGGACTCCTTCGCTCCACGCGGGGTGGCGCCGCCGCCTGCGGGAATTCCGGGATTCCCCCCCCCTGCGCCCCCTCATCGATGGATCCGACCTCGTGGCCCTGGGCCTCGAGCCCGGGCCGGCGTTCCGGGAGATCCTGGATACCGTCCGGAACCTCCAGTTCGAAGGCGCCCTCTCGACGAGGGAGGAGGCGCTCCGGTACCTCCGGGAGCGGCACGGAGACACTTAAACCCCATTCACAGATTCGAGGCATCGATTGAACCCATTTTCGCTCGACCAGACAGTCCAGGTGAACGGTGCCGCGGTGCGGAGGATCCGCAGGGGGCACCTGTGGATCTATGCGGGGGACCTCGAGCGCGGGCCGGAGGGGGATCCGGTATTCGTCCGGGTCGCCGACGGCGCAGGGAACGAACTCGGCACGGCCTTCTACAGCCCGCAGTCCCAGATCCGGCTGCGCCTGTTCACCCGCAGCCCCGAGGTCGCCTCGCCGGAATTGCTCCGCGCGCGGATCGAGTCCGCCGTCGGGCGGAGACGCGGCCGGATCGGCCCTTCCTCCGCCTGCCGCCTGGTGTTCGCGGAGGGGGACCTCCTCCCGGGCATCATCGTGGACCGTTATTCGGACCGGCTCGTGCTGCAGACCCTGTCCCGGGGGGCCGACGCTCTCAAGACCCTGATCGCCGACATCCTCGAGGAGACACTCCACCCCGCGGGGATTCTCGAACGCAACGACGTCAGGGCTCGCAGGCTCGAGGGGCTCGATGAGGTCTCGGGCGTCCTGCGCGGGGAGATCCCCGGGGAGATCGAGATCGCCGAGGACGGGGTCCGCTTCATCGTCGACCTGCGCCGGGGGCAGAAGACCGGGTTTTTCCTGGATCAGAGCGACAACCGGGTCGCGGCGAAGACGTACGCCTCCGGGCGCGCCCTCGATTGCTTCACCCACACCGGCGCCTTCGCGCTCCATTTCGCTTCGCGCTGCCAGAGCGTGCTCGGGGTGGACGCCTCCCCGGAATCGGCCGCCATGGCCGGGCGCAACAGCGCCCTGAACGGGTTCGACAACACCGATTTCCGCGAGGGGAACGTTTTTGATCTGCTGCGCGAACTCGAACGCGCGGGGGAGACGTTCGACACGATCTGCCTCGACCCCCCAGCCTTTGCCAAGAACCGGAAGTCGATTGCGGGCGCCCGGAGCGGGTACAAGGAAATCAACCTGCGTGCGCTGAAGCTCCTGCGGCCCGAGGGGGTGCTCATCACCTCGAGCTGTTCCTACCACATGTCCGAAGCCGATTTCTTCGACCTGATCTCGGAGGCGGCGCGCGATTGCCGACGCCCCCTGCAGCTGGTCGAAAAACGGGGACAGGCGGCCGACCACCCCAGTCTGGCGGGGATGCCTGAAACCTATTACCTGAAGTGCTTCATCCTGCGGGCGTTGTAACGCGGCAGCCCGTCCAGGCGCCGGGAGAGCGCCGGCGCCTGAACGAGCCTGTCTTCGTTATCGGGCCTATCGGGCCTGGGCGGCCTGGGCGACATCCTCGGGGGTGGCGTCCTTGGCGCAACGGCAGCCGAAATCATAGAGCGCGCTCGGCGGCTGAGCCGCCCGGTCGTACAGGTGCCCCATCTTCCCGCGGTAACGGGAGGCGAGGCCGCGGACCACGCGCAGGGTCTTGCCCGATTTCGGATCCCTCTTCGGGTTTCCCTTGTAGGTGGTATACCACGAGGAAGTCCATTCCTGGACGTTCCCCAGCATGTCACGCACCCCGAAGGGGCTCACGTCGTTGTACTGCCCGATGGCCTCGGGCTTGGCCGGCCCCGATTCGTAGGTGTTGCTCATGCCGTCCTGCCACTCGTTCCCCCAGGGGTAGATGAACCCCTCGGTGCCCCGGGCGGCCTTTTCCCACTCCTCCTCGGTCGGCAGCCTCTTCCCCTGCGCCTTGCAGTAGGCGTCCGCGTCGTTCCAGGTGATATAGACCACGGGGAACATCCCCTTTTCGGGCGTGAAGAAAAGCCTCCAGTCGCGCCCCTCCTTGGCCCCTTCACCGGCGTAGCTGTTCTTGATGGAGAACTCCAGGAACTCCATGTTGGTGACTTCGTACTTGTCGATCCAGAACGCGGGAAGGTTGACCTTCTGCTCGGGATAGGCGATCGATTCCTTGTCGTTCGTCCCCAGGATGAACTCCCCTTCCGGGATGAGGACCATCTCCCCGGGCACGACTTCAGGCGCCGCCGGCTCCACGGCCGCCTCTTCCTGCGGCTCGGCATCCTTCTTCCCGCAGGCGACGAGCCCGTACATCAGAATCAGTGCGGCAAGGACCATCAGAGCTTTCTTCGACATCATCCGTTCCTCCATGATTACGCTTTTACCAGCCTGAACCGCGATTTATACAATACCTCCATTTGCCAGTCAATTACACTAAAAGGTTACATAACTGTTGCAATCGCAACCGTGCATTTAATATGATTCGCACCCAGGCGGGATAATGTCACCGCAATGTCCAACAGCTCGCCGAGGCCCGGGATGGCAACAGCGCTGGAGAAATTGCGAACGGATCTCGAGATCTCGCCCGAAGGCACCTCCGGCGTCATCGTCAAAGACCCCGTCACCCGCCGCTTCTACCGCTTCACCCCCGTCCAGGCAACGGTGCTCGAGCTTCTGGACGGCAGCCGGGACCTGGCCGCCATCGCCGCCGAGGCGTCCGAAAAACACCGGGCCGAAGTCCTGGAGCACCAGCTGGAGGACTTCGTCGGGAAATTGCGCCACCTGCTCCTGTTGGATCACCCCTATTGCTGGACACGGCTCGAAGGCGTGGCCCGGGGCTCGAAGGGGAGCTTCAAAAACCTGCTGTCGATCAAGCTCCACGCCTTCAACCCCGACCGGACGCTGACCCTGCTGGAAAAGAGGCTCCGTTTTTTCTTCACCCCCGCGTTTTCGGCCGTCTTCTGGGGCGCCGCCGTCGTCGCCGGCATCCTCTCCATCGTGCACGCCCGCTCGCTCTTCGTCTCCATGGGGTCGCTCTTTTCGCTCTACTCCATCCCCCTGATCCTCCTGGTGGTCTTCACCGTCGTCACCATCCACGAGTTCGGGCACGGGCTCACGCTCAAACACCACGGCGGCAGGGTGGAGGAAATGGGCGTCATGCTCCTCTACTTCATCCCGGCGTTCTACTGCAACGTCAGCGACGCCTGGATGCTGGGGAAGCGGGAACGGCTCCTGGTCTCGGTGGCGGGAGGCTACATCCAGATCTTCATATGGGCCCTGGCCACCATCGCCTGGAGGATCCTGGCGCCTGAGACCCTGGCCAGCCAGGTGTGCCTCATCATCATCGCCTTTTCGGGGATTCAGACCCTCTTCAACTTCAACCCGCTGATCCGGCTCGACGGCTATTACATGCTGAGCGACTACGTCCAGGTCCCCAACCTGAGGCCCAAGGCCCTCGCCTACCTGAAAAACCGGGTGGTGGGATTCGTCACCGGGACGCCGGCGGCGGAGGACGGACCGAACCGGAGAGAACGCCGGATCCTGGTCTGGTACGGCCTGGCCTCCTCCCTGTTCACTGTCGTCCTCGTCGCCGTCATGCTCCACCGCATAGGGGGATGGATCATCCAGGAATACCGCTTCTGGGGCATCCTCGCGACCTCGGCCCTTTTTCTCGCCACCATCCCGATCACCCGGAAAGAGAACGTGGAGACATCGCGCAAGCTATTGACAGGCATGATCATCCGAATCAGGAAAAAGCCGCTGATCTACATGGGTCTCCTGCTGCTGGCGCTCCTGGCGGGGTTCCTCCCCTGGCAGCTCAAGATTTCGGGCGAGTTCGCCATCACGGCCGCACAGAAAGTCTCGGTGTCCCCCCAGGTGGACGGGAACCTGATGCGCATCCACGTGGACCAGGGGGACCGCGTGCAGGCGGGGCAACTCCTTGCGGAAATTGAAAATCTGGAGTTGTCCAACAGCTACGAGGAAACCAGGGGGGAGCTGGCGTCGCAGCGGGCGTCGCTCGACCTGCTCAAGGCGGGGAGCCGCCCGGAGGAGATCGAAAACGCCCGGCGGCAGGTGGAAACCAAGCGGGCCGAGCTGGTTAACGTCTCACGGATCGATCAGGAAAGGGCCCTGCTCCGGGAGACTATCGCCAAGCGGGAATCGGAGCTGAAGAACGCCCAGCTGAATTATGAAAGGACCCTGAGCCTCCTGAATTCCGGCCTCATAGCCAGGATCGAGGCCGACCGCGACCGGACCGCCTTCGAGGTCCAGCAGAAGGAACTGGCGGAAGCCAGGGGGCAGCTGAGCATCCTGGAAGAGCAGACGGACCGGAACCGGGACATCAAGCGCAAGGAGCTGGCCCAGGCCGAGAGCCAGCTCAATATCCTGCTGGCGGGCGCCCGAAAGGAATCGGTCCGGGCGAGCGAATCCCAGGTATCGAAGCTGGAGGAGAAGCTCGGCATCCTCGAGCGGCAGAGGGAAAAGCTCAAGGTACGCAGCCCCATAGAGGGGATCGTCGCCACCGCCCACCTGCAGAACCGGATCGGGGATTACCTCGAGAAGGGGGACCCGTTCTGCGACATCGTCAGCGAAGGGAGCATGCTCATCGAGATGCCGGTCCCCGAAAAGGAGATCGGGGAGGTGAGCGTCGGGATGCCGATCAGCCTCAAGGTACGGGGGTACCCGGGCCGCTGGTACGAGGCTCATGTCAAAAGCATTGCGCCGGTGGCCGCCACCACCGGAACCGACCGCACGGTGCTCGTCCACGGAGAGCTGACCAACACCGACGGCACCCTGAAATCGGGGATGACGGGGGTCGGAAAGATCCTCTGCGGCAAGCGCACCGTCTTCGCCATCGCCTTCCGCCGGGCGGTTCGATGGATCCGAACCGAGTTCTGGGAATACCTCCCCTGATTCCCCGCCGGCCGGACACGTCCCGAAGATCCTCTGAAGCCAAGATTTCCGGCCCGGAAGCCCCAATAAAAAATTAAATAAACCACGCGGAAAATGGTTGACAGTGCTCGAAAAGTGCTGATAGATTGGCGCCATCACTAAGTTTGTCGTAAGCGGAGACGTTGCCGGAAGTTATGGCATGGGCGCTAAATGGCTTCCGGGTTTGGCGGATCCGTGGGGAAAGTGAAGTTTCTCGAATAGCTCTCTCACCTTGAAGAGCGCTTGGTCCATTGACAGAAAGTTCAAGCGGAACCCGGTGCTACTACCAATCTGAGTAAGAGCGCTAACCTGGGGTCGAAAAAGGCTCTGCCTTGCAGGTTGTGTTTTTTGCCGAAAGATCCTGTTCGGATTTATCGGCAGACCGGACGGATGCATTAGCAGTTTATCCGGTCGGCGGCATGGGCGCTGAACCATCCTGTGTTCGACCTCATTGTGTTGCAAACGCAGACCTTTTGGTTTCAAAAGCCAAGGGGGGGTGTGTTTGTGCTTTTAATCGGAGATTGTCAATTGCCACTCCCAAGCTTGAAAAGGAGGGTAGCTATGGCAAGTGCGATTCTTTGGCTGTAGCCGGTGGTGAAACAGAATCATTGGCTCACTCAAAACCAAGTGGAGACTCAAATGCAGACTGAAATTGAAGTTCTCGAAAGCCGTGAAACGCCTGGAGTGTTCTGGACTGTCGCCCAGCCCTAGGGACACTGGCTAACCGGAAGGCAGGCCGAGTCATATCGGCCTGCCTTCCTCGAGCCCCTCACCCACCGGACGAGAGGATTTCGTAAATTTTATGGGTTCAGCTGTCGATATGATCGCTTATGATATGCGGCAGAAATCCATGAAATGGGCTGATCTTCCAAAAAAGCTAAAAGCATACATAATACTCCTGTCCATTATAGCTATGCCTATAGTTATATGGACCTTGGGGAAAATTGTCACTGAATCCTATAGTCCCGGCTGGCTATTATTTCTCGCCCTTGTCATCATCTCTGTTTCTCTCAAGATCTCCATAGATTCCGCAAAAACTACTATAAGCATTGGGGATGCATACATTATGGCGATTGGCATGATGTATGGGATTGCCCCATGCGTTGTAGCCACCTTCTGCCACACTTTTTTGATTTCGGTATTCGCCAAAAGCCCCAAAATACCCACGTATCAGATAGTATTTAATCTATCCAGTACAATTTGTGTAGCTTGGCTTTACAGCTTTGTCTATCACAGGATGATTGGGGGTCACGATCAGATCCTTGATATTGTGGTTGGATCCGCCATTTTAACCATTACATACTTTGCAGCGAATTCCAGTTTGGTAGCCGTTGCAATTTCTTGGTCCTTAAACGAAAACATTGTAAGATTCTGGGCCAAAACCATGATGCCGCTGGCGATGGAGTTCTCGGCCTCGGCGGGGATCGCCACCTCCTTCGTGATCCTGCACCGGTGGCAGGAGTTCCTTCCCCTTGCCCTGGCACCGCTGCTGGGACTCGTCTGGGGATACCACCAGCAGAACCGTTCCCGCATCATCGCCAACAACGCCCGGATCCTGGAGGCGGAAAATCACCTTAAAGAGCAGGAAGATTTATATTTAAGGACTGTAGAATCCCTTGCTCTGGCCGTGGACGCCAAGGACCAGACCACCTACGGTCATATCCGCAGGGTCAGGGTGTACGCAATGGGGCTGGCCAGGTTCATCGGCATCACGGCTCCCGATGAACTGAAGGCGATAGAGACCGGCGCGCTCCTGCATGACATCGGCAAGCTGGCGGTGGATGACTTCATCCTGAACAAGCCCGGAAAACTTACGAGCCAGGAGTTCGAAAAAATCAAAATGCACGCCGCCGCAGGTGACGAAATCCTGCAGCAGGTCCGGTTCCCCTTCCCGGTGGCCCGGTATGTACGCTGCCACCATGAACGATGGGACGGGAACGGGTATCCCGACGGGTTGAAGGGAGAAGACATTCCGCTTGGAGGCCGGATCCTGTCGGTCGCGGATGCCTTCGACGCCATCCGCTTCTCCAGGCCGTACAAGCTCGCCATGTCTACCGAAGAAGCCCTCGAGGTTCTGCGATCCGAATCGGGCACCTTTTTCGACCCCAAACTGGTGCAGTTGCTGGTGGAGCACATCCACGAACTGGAGGAAGAAGCCATTCGGGAATCGTCCAACGCCCCCGAACTCTCCTTCCGCAAATACTTCCAGCCTGATCAGTCCGGTACCGCAGCCCGGTTGTTGTCTACGCCAGCCGCCGATCTGCCGGCGGAATTCGTCCGCATCGCCGAATTCTGCAACACCATGTCGGGCTACTTTGAACTGAAGGATGTTTTTCCGGTGGTGCTCAGCCAGCTGGAGCCTTTTTTGCCCTTCAGCACCTGTGCGCTTTATCTAGGGAATGAAAAAGGCCGCCTTGAAGCCGCCTCCGCGACCGGCCGCCATTCCCAGCATCTCCGTGGACATGGCATGGAAATGGGAATGGGGATCAGCGGCTGGGTGGCAGCCTACCGCCGCCCCATGCGCAACACCGGTCCGGCGCTCGATTTCACAGGGCTGGCGGGGGATTTCAGCTCACTCGCCGACGCCCTCGCGGTCCCGGTGGTCTACGAGGACGAGCCCCTGGGCACCCTCTCCCTCTACGCGCAGGAAAAGGGCTTTTATACCCAGGAGCACCAGGACCACCTGCAGATGCTGGCCGACCTGATCGCGCCCCTGATTGCCGAGTCCAAAAAGCGCAAGGGATCGGAGGACCCGGATCTGCTCGATCCCACGACCCAGGTCCCCCGGGTCTCCTACCTGGCCGCCATCGGCCCGCAACTCCTTGCCGCGGCAGCAACCACCAAGGCTCCGCTCGCGCTCATCTACCTGGAAATCAGGAATCTGAACCAGATCACCCGCCTCTACGGCGGTCATCAGGGCAACTCCCTGCTCCGAAGGATCGCCGGCTGCATCAAGCCCGAACTCCGGGGGACGGACACCCTGGTGCGTTACGGGAACCAGGGGTTTGTGGCGCTCCTCCCCGGGATGCGGGAAGAGCAGGCCATCCGCTGCGCCGACCGGTTGAAGCAGCAAATCAGGCGGGAGGTCACCAATGCGGTCCAGGGGATCGCCGTCGACTTCAAGGCCGGCATCGCCGTCCATCCCAGGGACGGCGCCACCATCATGACCCTCCTGCATACCGCCCTGGAAGCGGTCAAATCCACATCAGCTGAACTGCCGCAGGGCGATAACGTCATTGATTTCACCCAGCGCCCCTGACTCCCCACCGGCCCCGCGCGTTCAGGAATCGCTGTCCCCGTCTCCCCCCTTTTTTCGAAAAGACCGGTAGGGCAGGTAGCACCCGTTCCGCTTGAGAAACTGCAGGGTGGAGGTGTAGCGCCGATCGGGAACCCGGAGAAGCCTCAACGCCATCCTGTAGTTGCCGTTCGTTTCCGCCAGTGCCTTGCCGATGATGTCGCTCACCAGCGCGGCGCCCATCCGGTGAAGAAGAAACGGGGCTTTGACCAGTCCGTCGAAATCCCCCTGCCCTTCGAGGATGGCGCGATAGATTCGCTCGGCCGGATCCGGATCGGCCAAGGGTCCGGAAAACCGTCCGCAGAGCACCTCCGGGGGCAGCTCCCCGACATCGATGACGGGATCGTTCCCGTTATAATAGATTCCCTGAATCATCCCCCCCAACTCGCGCACGTTCCCCGGGTAGGAATAGCGGAGGAGCAGGTCCATGGCATTGGAGCCCACGTGCCTGCGAAAACCCTTCTGCTTCGCGCACATTTCGAGAAACCAGTCTATGAGGAGCGGAATGTCTTCCCTGCGCTCGCGCAAGGGAGGGAGGTGGATCTGCACGATTTTGATCCGGTAGTAAAGGTCCTCCCGAAAGCGGCCCGCGCGCACTTCGTCCAGGAGGATGCGGTTGGAAGCGGTGATGATGCGGATATCCAATTTCCGGGTATGCATTTCGCCGATCCGGCGCACCTCCCGTTCCTGTATCACCCGGAGGAATTTCACCTGAGTCGTCAACGGCAGATTGCTGAACTCATCCAGGAAAAGCACTCCCCCATCGGCGGCTTCAAAACACCCCGGCCTGTCCTCCAAGGCCCCCGTGAAGGCGCCCCGGCGAAAGCCGAACAGCTCCGATTCCACCAGCGACTCCGAAAGGGCGCCGCAATCCACCGATAAGAACTTGCCGCGCTTTCCGGGATTCGTCCGATGAATGGCGCGCGCCACCAGTTCCTTTCCAGTGCCGCTCTCCCCGGTGATCAACACGTCGAGCGGCGAGGCGGCAACCGACCCGATCTGCACTTTCAGGGCACAGATCGCCGGGCTCTTTCCTACGATCTCGGGATAGGGGTCCTTCGCATCGGACCGCGCACCGGCCGGAGGGATATGGATTGCAGGCGGACGCGGCCGCGTGAGAAGGTTTGCGATCCCCAGTGCCGTCAGGGAGCAGGCGGCGGCAAAGAGATTGATCACCGGCTCGGAAATGCCGTCCGAAGGGGCGTCATGCTCGGCATACAGGACCCCGATCACCCTGCCGGGAGCCTTCAAGGGGGCACACATCAATCTCCCCCCGCCCCCCCGGGGGGCCCTGATCCGTGGATCCCGCCGGCAATCGGCGCTGATGACGGGGATCTCTTCGTGGAACACGGTCTCCACGACCTCCCGGTGGACCGAACCGGGCTCGGTCAGGTTGACTTTTTCGATCCCCCTCCCCTTTGCAGGCCGCAGTCTCCCGGAGGATTCCTGGCACAGATAGACGAACGCCCGCGTCATCCCGATCGCCGGCAGCAGCTGCTCCAGAAGCGCCTCCAGAAGATTGTCCAGGTCCTGCGAGGAAGTGATCACCGCGCTCAGGCGCTGCAGCGTACGAGCGTTCCGGTCTCCGGAGCCCGGTCCCTCGAAACCGACCTGGATCGGCCGCTGCGTCCGCCCGTTTTCGATGGCGCCAAGGAGTTCCAGTTTCAGCCGGCTCCGGCCGAAGACGGTGTAAAAGGAAACCAGCGCCTCCGGCGGGAGCTGGCCCTCCAGCCTGCAGAGGTGCGCATAAGCCTTTTCAGCGCACTCGTAACTTCGCCTCTGGTCCCCCTCTTCGCCATAAAGCAGGCTCAATTCCGCATGGGCGCGCCAGAGGGATTCATGATGTGCAAAGGATTCGTCGCCGCGGATACACAGGTCCAGTTGCTCAACTGCCTTGTTCCTGTCCGTGACGGCTTCCCCCGACCGTCCGCGGCAGGGGGAATAGATCGATCCGAGAAGGAGACGAGCCCTCTGCATCAGGGGACCGGCCCCCATGCCGCGGGCCAGCCTGAGGGCGTTTCTGCCATATCGTTCAGCCTCCACAGGCCTCCCACATTGAAACTGGACCTCGCCGAGATGCAGCCGAATGATGCACATCTGGTAGGGCCAGTGTTTCCGGGTCACCGCGCGATCGAGCGCCCTCAGCCTTTTCAGCGCTTCCTCCCCCCGCCCCTGCTCGGCCATGATACGCGCCCGAAGCCCCTCCGCCAGTTCATGCTCATAGAGGGGGGCCTCGGCGCTGCCGTATCTGGACAGTTCCTCGATACGTCGCAGGGCTTCCGGCAGCCGGCCCAGGTAAAAGCTTAACTCCGCTGCAACGTAGTGCGCATGTCCGATATTGAAAGGGGAGAGATTCTTATTGCCATCCTGAAACATCATCGAGATCAATTCGCAAGCCTTGCGATAATCCCCGGATGCGAATCGAACCTCAGCCATTATCGTTACAACAGCCAATCGTATTGCGGGATTGTTTGCATGCTCCACAGCTTTTGCTGCTTTATCCTCGGCGATCAATGCGTTTTGTAGCTGACCCATTCGGCAGAGGCACTCTACTTTGTTCCCAAGAGATTGTGAAAGGATAACAAAGGATCGGCTCTTCTCGCTCAATTCTACAGCTTGCTCATGCCTATCGAGGGCCAAACCAAATCTTCCCAGTCTCATAAGAATCAAGCCATTTGTCGACATTGCAGAGCATGCCAAGAAAGATTCACTGGAATCCTTCATTATCGAAGTGGCTCTTTTGCTGGCAGCAAGAGCGTTTTTTAGATCCGCCGCAACACAATAAAGCGAAGCATACAAATTCTGAATCCGGCCCCTCAAGGCGGTGGCGTTCTTCTCAGGACAGGCCGCGAGCGCCTTGTCCAGGCACCTCAGGCCCTTGCGGGGGCTGGACTGGAGTACGGCGATGAAGGCAAGTTCGGCCCAGAGCATGGCCCGGGTCAGGTTGGGGCCGGGGGCCGGATGGCGGTCGAACACATCCAGCCCCTTCCTGCAGTAGGCTTCCTGCATCCGGACGTTGCCGATATATTGGCACGCCAGGGCCATTTGCATGTACATGCGCGCACGCACTTCCGGCCCCACCGACCGGTGCCGGCCGAGGATCTTCCTGAGGAGGGCGAGCGCCCGGGCGGCCATCCCCAGGGCGAACATGGTGTCGCTGGCATCGATCGCCGCGCGGCAGGCCTCCTCGTCCGTCAGCCCGTTGCGGCGGCTGAAGACGTGCTCGTAGCAGCGCAGGGCCTTTTCATGCGCGAATTCGGCCCGCGACCGGGCCGCGGAGGCCAGTACCGTCGGGATGGAAGCGACGCCCGCCCTCCCCTCGATGTAGTGGTGCGCCAGCTCGTGGAAGCGCCCGGCACCCCCTTTCTCCCGCAATATCCCCTCCGCGATCTTCCGATGCATCCGGGGCGCGGCCCCTTTCGGCAGGTTCCGCCGCACGACTTCGGGAATGAGCTCGTGGCTGAAGTCGACCGTTTCCCGGTCGCCCGCGCTCTCCACCCGCACCATCTGGCGCCGCCTGAGCTCCGCCACCGCCCCCGCCACCCGGCCGGGGCTCCAGGACATGGCCGGGGCGAGGGAGTCTGCGGCCACGGGTCGGTGCCGCAGCGCCAGCCAGTCCGCCAGGCTCCTTGCCGGGGGGGGCAGGGATTGCAGCCGCTTCGTCAGAACCGACCCGACCTCGGCCGGCACCTCGAGGTCTTTTGCGCTCCCCTCGAAGAACTTCCATACCCCCGAGCTGCGGCGCAACGCCCCCTGTTCCAGCAGATGCTTCAACATCTGCTCCAGGAAGAGGGGGTTCCCCCCGACGGCGCGGTAGAGCCAGTCGTTCAGGGCCGCGGGCAGATCGTTCGAGCCGGTGATCCCCACGGCCATCCTTCGGAGGCTCTCCCGGTCCAGGGGCTCGAGCGTGAGGACTTCCCCCCTTTCGTTGCGCACGGCCGTTTCCATGACCGCCTCCAGGTACCCGCTCGATTCCTCCCCCGAACGGAGACTGACGCAGGCCAGGACCGGGTGGGAGTGGATATCGGCCCCCAGGTAGTCGAGCACCGCGCAGCTGGAGCGGTCGGCATTGTGAAAATCGTGCAGCAGCAGGAGCGTCGGGGTGTCTCCCAGCCGCCGCACCAGTTCCCGGGTCAGCTGATCCTGGAACTGCCCCGTGGCGAAACCCGACGCCCCGTCGCCCGGGTCCGAGGAACCGGTCCGGACCGCCTGGTCGAAAAGGGAGGTCTCCCCTTCCGGGTCCAGTTGCGAAAGGACCTGCCGATAGGGGGCGTAGCCCGACTCCGCCCGGACCCCGCAGGCGCCTTCGGCCACGTGCCACCCCTCGAGCAGCGCCCGGCTTCTCATCTCCTCCATGAACCGGGTCTTCCCGGCCCCCGCCTCCCCCGCCAGGAAAAGGGTCCATCCCCGCCCGCTTTCCCTCACCCTGCGGGCGCGGGCCTGGACCCGCTGCATTTCGCGCTCCCTCCCCACGAAAGGGGCGGCGGAAAAACGGCACTCCGGCTCCCAGACCGGCCCGTCGGAGCGGACGAGGCCCCCGATGGCGGCAGCCGCCTCCAGCGCCGTTATCGTCCGGTTTTCCGGGTCTTTTTCGAGCATCCGGCCCAGGAGCAGGGCCAGGGCGCCGCCCCGGCGCAGGCTCTCGATCGGGCGCAGGTCCACCCCCGCCTGGAGCTGCTTCTGGATCAGGAACCCCTCGTCGTCGTCTTCAAAGGGGAAACGCCCGCAGATCAGCAGGTAGAGCAGGATACCCAGGGCGTAGATGTCGGACCGGGCCGTGGGCCGCCCGCCCAGCAGCAGCTCGGGAGCGGCGCAGGACGGGGAGAGGCGATCGCCGTCATCGGGGAGGAACCGCCGCACTCCGTAGCCCAGGATGACGGGGCGCGCCTCTTCCCCCTCCCCCACCAGCAGGATGGTCGAGGACGTCAGATCCCCGTGCACGATCCCCCTGCCGTGCAGGTGGTGGAGGGTGGCCGCCAGTTCGGCGCCCAGGGCGAGCGCCTTCTCCGGGGTCAGCCCCCCGGCGGCCGCCCGCAGGCTCGCCCCCTCCACCCGCTCCTCGGTCAGGAACAGCGCGCCCGAATCCTCGGCGATCCCGAAATCGAGGACGGGAACCAGGCCCGGATGGCGCAGGCGCACCAGCATCGACAACGTGGCCCGAAGGGCATGCCCCTCTTCCCCGGTCGCATCCACCGGGCCCAGCATCCGGAGGACCAGATCGCCCGAACCGTCGCAAAGGTCCCGGCAGGCGTAGACATCCCCCGCCGTACCGCAACCCAGAATCCCTTCGACCCGGTACCGCCGGGCGACAATGGAGCCCTCCTTGAGTTTTCCCTGATGTACGCTCATAGCCTTCCTCCCGGAAGGATCGGTTCACTGCCATCAGAAGCACAAAGGGTGCGAAGGCGCCGGGGAACCGGGCCGTCACAGGCACATCCAGGGTGAGCGGGGGGCGAACCCGGGCATTATAAATCCAAGGGCGGGCGCACACAATCAAATTTGATATATCGAATACCCTTTGCGGGGGGAACAGGGGGGGGGGAGTTAAACGAATCAGGCCTTCCGGAGCGGACTCCTGAAGGCCTGATTTTAAAAAATCCCGTGGAGGTCCGGCTACTTTTTGCCCGGGACGACGGCGTCCTTGCAGGCCTTGGCCACTCTGAACTTCACCACCGTCTTGGCCGGGATCTTGATCGCGGCACCGGTCTGGGGATTCCGTCCCATTCTCGCCTTGCGATGCGATTTCACGAGTTTGCCAATTCCAGGGATGATGAACTGGCCGTTTTTCTTGGTCTCAACCACCGCCGTGGCGGCGATGATTTCGAGAATCTGGTTTGCCGCTGCCTTGGTAATGTCAGCCTTGTCAGCTATCAGGGAAACTAACTGAGCCTTCGTCATCACTTTTCCAGCCATTAAACTCCTCCCGAAAATTTGGTTATGAACTTTTTGGAACACAGCAAACAGGCTATGGACATTTTCCGTAAATTCTCAGAAAAAGCAATGAAGATTTTACAAAAACCCGCTATTTATCGCTGTCCGAGCGCCATCGGGGCCCGAAAGCCCCGATTTCGTCGCTTTCGGGCGGTTCAGGAAGCGCAGTAGGGGTTGCGCCCGGCGGCGTGATCGGTCGTGTCCAGAACCTCCCCGACCTCGGGAATGGCGGCCCGGATCGCCTTTTCGACCCCAAGCTTCATGGTCATTCCGGCGGACGCGCACCCCTGGCACCCCCCTCCCAGCTTGAGGTAGAGCGAGTTCTTCCGGACCTCGACGAGCTCCACATAACCGCCGTGCGCCCCAAGCGCCGGGTTGACCTCCTTTTCGAGGAGCGCCTCGACCCTGGTCCGGATCTCCGCCTCGGACGGCATCCGCCGCTCGAATTCCTCGCTGACCGCGGGATCGTTCGAGCGGATGTGCTCGCGGATCTTCGCGCCGATCTGCCTGCCGATGACGGGCCAGGGGTCGATCCCCGATTTGGTGACCGTGACCCGCTCCCCGGCGATCAGGACGCTCTCCACCTCCGCGATCCCGAAGATCCGCCGTGCAAGAGGGGAGAGCCCGGCCGCCTCCCGGTTCCCGAAAAAGGCGGCGCCCCCCGGGTAGACGGGGCGGTCCACCCTGAACAGGCAGGTCTCGGGACTGACGGCCGGTTCGCCGGTGATCGATATCTCTTGTTCCACGATCTTCTCCTTTCGGCTGATGGGCCCGGGCGCGCTTTGCACCACGCCGCCCGATGAGGAGGAAGGTAACCGACAAGGCTCGGCCGTGTCAACAGCTCCGGAGGCCGTCATCGGGCATGAAAAATCGGCCCGACTCGGTTATGATGAGGCTTCGGCGCCCCGCCGGCCGGGGGCGCGCCGGGAGGGTCGATGAGGGGCCGAAGCCTGATTCTCGCCGTCTTGCTGCTGGCAGGGACGCTGCCGGCCCGGGCACCCGAAGGCACCGCGCCTCCTGCCGGGGCGCCCGCGATCATGCCCTGGCCGCAATCCCTGGAGGCGAAGCCCGGGGTTCACCGCCTCGCCGGAAACCTGACTTTCTCCCTGGACGCGTGCCGCGACGCCCGCGTCGCCGCGGCCGCCAACCGCCTGCTCGAAATGGTGCGGCGGAGGACGGGCTTCCCCCCGCAGGGCACGAGCCCGCGGCAGGCGTCGCTGATCCTGCGCTGCGGGGGGGACGGCGGACGCGTCCAGACGCCCGGCACCGACGAATCGTACCTCCTCGAAATCTCCCCCGGGTCGATCCTCCTCGAGGCCCCCTCCCCGGTGGGGGTCCTGCGGGGCCTCCAGACCCTCCCGCAGCTGATCGCCCCGGACGGCGAATCGTACTGCCTTCCCTGCCTCAGGATCGAGGACCGGCCGCGCTTCCGCTGGAGGGGGCTCCATATCGACGTTGCCCGGCACTGGGAGCCGGTAGACGTCATCCTGAGAAACCTGGACGCCATGGCCGCGGTGAAGATGAACGTCTTTCACTGGCACCTCTCCGACGACCAGGGATTCCGGGTGGAGTCGCACCGCTTCCCCCGCCTGCACGAAATCGGGGGGGAAGGAAAGTATTACACCCAGGAGGAGGTCCGGACGGTCGTGGCCCACGCGCGCGACCGCGGCATCCGCGTGGTCCCCGAATTCGAAATGCCGGGGCACGCCACCGCCTGGCTCGCGGCTTACCCGGAACTGGCCGCCGCCCCGGGCCCCTACCGGGTCGAGAGTTCGTGGGGCGTCTTCGACCCCTCGATGGACCCCAGCCGGGAGGAGGTCTACGAACACCTCGACCTCTTCATCGCGGAAATGGCCCCGCTCTTCCCCGACGAGTATTTCCACATCGGGGGGGACGAGGTCAACGGGAAGCAATGGAACGCGAACCCCCGCATCCGGGAGTTCAAGGCCAAAAGCGGGATGAGGGGCAACCGGGAACTGCAGGCCTACTTCACCCGGCGCCTCGAGGCGATCCTGGCCCGGCACGGCAAAAGGATGGTGGGGTGGGACGAGATCGTGCACCCCTCGCTCCCGACCACCGTGACGGTGCAGACGTGGCGCATGCCCCCCAGGTTCGAAGACAACCTGAAGCTGGGCTACCCGGGCATACTTTCCAGGGGCTATTACCTCGATCACATGCGCCCGGCATCGTGGCACTACGGGATCGACCCCGGCGCCGGGCTCACCCCGGACGCCGCCGGCCGGATCCTGGGGGGGGAAGCGTGCATGTGGGCCGAGTTCGTCGACGAGGAGATCATCGAGTCCCGGATCTGGCCGCGCGCGGCCGCCGTCGCCGAAAGGCTCTGGTCCCCCGCCGGGCTCACCGACGTCGCGGACATGTACCGCAGGCTCGACGCGGTGGACGTGGAACTCGAGCGACTCGGGGTGCGGCACCGGAGCGCCTTCCCGCGCCTGCTCGGCGGCCTCCTCCCCGCCGGAGACCCCGCCCCGGTCGCCCGCCTGGCCGCCATCCTCCGCCCCCGGGGCCTGGCCGAGCGCCAGCGGGCGCGGAAATACACCCGCGAAACCCCGCTCCGGCGCCTGGTCGACATCCTCCCGCCCGAAAGCGCCGAGGCGCGCCGGTTCGACCTCCTCGTTGACCGCGCGCTGGGGGCGCCCTCCCCGGCCGACCGTGCGGGGATACGGGAGTCGCTCGAGCGCTGGCGCCTCGGCGCCGTAAACGCCCGGCCCGCCCTGCAGAGCTCCTTTCTCCTGGCCGAAACCGTCCCCGTCGCCGAAAGCGCCGCCGCGGCCTGCGCCCTGGGGCTCGAGGCGCTCGACCACCTCGAGGCCGCCACGGCGCCGCCGGCCGCCTGGCTCGAGAAGGCCTCGGGCGTCCTCGAGCGGGCGCGCTCATTTCCCGAAATCGAAATCGCCGTCGAGCCGGCGATCCAGAAGCTGGTCCGGGCCGTCCATTCCCGTTTTTCACGACAAGGAGAGACCCCATGAGGACAAGGACCGAGAAGGACTCCCTGGGAGAGCGCCGGGTCCCGGAAGACGCCTATTACGGCGCCCAGACCCACCGTGCGCTGGAAAACTTCCCCATCAGCGGGATCCCGCCCTCCCCCGCCTACGTCGACGCCACCCTGCAGATCAAGATGGCCGCGGCCGGGGTCAACCGCTCCCTGGGGCTGCTCGACGGGGAGCGGGCGGACGCCATCACGGCGGCCTGCCGGGAGATCCTCGGGGGCCGGCTCCGGGAGTGGTTCGTGGTGGACGTCTTCCAGGCCGGGGCCGGGACTTCGCACAACATGAACGTGAACGAGGTCGTGGCCAACCGGGCGATAGAGCTCCTCGGGGGAACGAAGGGGGACTACTCCCTGGTCCACCCCAACGACCACGTGAACATGGCGCAGTCCACCAACGACGTCTGCCCGACCGCCATCCGCATCGCCGCCTTCACCGAGAGCGCCCGCCTTCTGGAAGCGGTCGCCGGGGCGGAAAAGCTGTTCCGGGACAAGGCCGGGGAGTTCGACCCCGTCGTCAAGTCGGGCCGCACCCACCTGCAGGACGCCGTGCCCCTCAGGCTGGGGCAGGAGTTCGGCGCCTACGCCACCTCGATGCGCAAACACGGCGAGGCGATCCGGAGGGCGGCCGAAAGCAGCCTGGAACTGGGGATCGGGGGGACCGCCGTAGGCACCGGCGTCAACGCGCACCCCCGCTACCGCCCCCTGATGGTCAGGCAGCTGAGCCGGCAGACCGGGATCGATTTCCGGGAATGCGACGACTATTTCGAGGCGATGCAGTCCCTGCGCCCCTTCGTGGAGCTTTCCGGCGCGGTGCGCGCGCTCGCCCAGGATCTCATCCGCATCGCCAACGACCTCCGCCTCCTCGGCTCGGGGCCGAAAACGGGCCTGGCGGAAATCCGGCTGCCGGAACGGCAGCCCGGCTCCTCGATCATGCCCGGGAAAGTCAACCCCGTCATGGCCGAGATGCTCGACATGGTCTGCTTCCACGTCATCGGCTGCGACAGCACGATCCTGCTGGCGGCGCAGGCGGGGCAGCTGGAACTGAACGTCATGATGCCCGTCGTCGCCCACGACCTGCTCCACGCGATCTCGATCCTGACCAACGCGCTGGGCGTCTTCGGCCGTTTCTGCCTGGCCGGGATCCGGGCCGACCCCGAGCGCTGCCGGCGTTACGCCGAGTCGAGCATGAGCGTGGTGACCGCCCTCAACCCCCACATCGGCTACGCGGCCGCGGCCGAGGTCGCCCGGGAGTACCTCGAGTCGGGCGACTCCATCCGGGACATAGTCCTGCGCCGGGGCCTGATCCCGGCCGACCGGATCGACGGCATCCTCGAGCTCGAGAAGATGACCGAGCCGGGGATCAAGTAACCCCCATCACCCCGGCGATCAGGCGTCCCGGTGCCAGTGGACGACGGCGAACTTGTCCTGGGGGGCGTAGCGGAGGCTGAGGGTCCCCCCGAAGTCCCGCTGGATCGACTTGCCGATGCGGGCGACCAGGTGCTCGGTGGTGGCGGACACCCTGATCCCCTCCGCCCCCTCCTCCAGGCTGATGATCCGCTCGAGCGGCCGCTCCAGCCTGGTCCGCCGCTCGACATTGCGGATGCGGTTGAGCAGTTCCTCGCGATGCGCCTCGGCGAAAGAGCCGTCGAGTTCCACCAGCCCCCCGGCCTGCCCGTCCCGGATCTGCCTGCAGGCGGGGCAGAGTGTGCGTCCCCGCGCGCCCGAGGCGGCCGACGGGTCCCGCTTCCAGGCGCCATCCAGAAAAACCAGGTCGCATTCCGGACATTTCGTATGGAGCCGGTATTTCCCGGGCCGGGGTCCGCCCACCCGCCCGCGCTTCTGAATCCGGAGCGTTTCACGCAACTGCATCTTTTTGGTCATGAATCCTCCCAGTCACGATAGGGAAACTCAACCGGGATGCCGGATCCGGCCGGGACCGTACAGCGTCAAACCGTGGAGGGAAAGCAGGGGGGCGAAGGCAGCAAGGAAGCATGGCCATGATCCGTCCTGTTTGTCGCCACTATACCATATTCCCCATCCGCACGCTGGTGTACAATCCCGGGTTGATCGGACAGGGAGGGGTCGATGCCGCACACATCCGGATACCGCTGGGCCCAGTGGGGCGATCTCAACGCCTTCTTCGGCCTGATGCTCGACAACGTCACCAACCTCGTCATCCTCACCGGGATCCTCGTCGGGGTCTACGGCTACCCCGCCGAAAGCGTCTACCGGCTGATGATCCCCGGGACCGCCCTCGGGGTCCTGGTGGGGGACGCCGTCTACACCTGGCTCGCCTTCCGCCTGGCGCGGAAAACGGGGCGGAGCGACATCACGGCGATGCCTCTCGGCCTGGACACGCCGAGCACGGTGGGCATCGCGGCCGCCGTGCTCGGCCCCGTCTACCTCGAAACCCGGGACGCCGTGACCGCGTGGCAGGTGGGCATGGCCGCCCTCATGATCATCGGGATCCTCAAGCTGGCCCTCTCCTTCCTGGGAGGCTGGGTGCGGCGCCACGCCGCGCAGGCCGGGCTCCTGGGGTCGCTGGCCGGGATCGGCGTCACCCTCCTCGCCTTCTTCCCCATGCTCAAGATCTTCTCCGCCCCGGTGGCCGGGATCGCCTCCCTGGGGATCATCCTCTACGCCATCGTGGCCCGGCGCCGGCTCCCCTTTGGAATCCCCGGAGCCTTCCTCGCCGTGGCCGTCGGCTGCCTCCTCTACTACCTGATGGGCGGCCTGGGCGTTCTGGGCGCCCGGGCGGCGGCGCCGGTGCTCGAGCTGCACCCCGCCCTCCCCCTCCCTACGCTCGGGTTCCTCGACGGGCTCGACCGGGCGCTCGCCTACCTGCCGATCGCCTTCCCCTTCGCCCTGATCACCATCATCGGCGGGATCAACAACACCGAGAGCGCGCGGGTGGCCGGCGACCCCTACCGCACGCGCGACATCCTCCTGACCGAGGCGCTGGCGACGATGGTGGCGGCCCTGTTCGGGGGGGTGGCGCAGACCACCCCCTATATCGGCCACCCGGCCTACAAGGCGATGGGGGGCCGGGCGGCCTACACCCTGGCCACCGGGCTCTTCATCGGCGTCGCGGGGGCGCTGGGCGCCCTCTCCTTCGTCATCGAGGCGATCCCCGAGGCCGTCATCACCCCCATCCTCCTCTTTGTCGGGATCCAGATCGTCGCCCAGGCCTTCGTCGAATCCCCCCGCGCCCACGCCCCGGCCGTCGCCTTCGCCGTCATCCCCGCGGTCGGTTACCTGGTGCTGACCCACACCAGCAGCCTGCTCGACAAGCTCGGCCCGGCGCTCACGCTCCCGGACGCGGTGGCGGCCGACCAGGTCATCCTGCGCGCCCTGGGCAACGGCTTCATCCTGACGGCGATCCTGTGGGGGGGGATGCTGGCCAGCCTCATCGACGGCCGCGTCCGGACCGGGGCCGCGTACGCCCTCCTGTGCGCGTTGTTTGCGATGTTCGGGCTGATGCACTCGGTCTCCCCCGCGGGGAGCCTCTACCTTCCCTGGCGCCTGGACAACCCGATCGTCTGGCACATAACCCTGGGCTACGCGCTCGTGGCCGCCTTCCTTCTCGCCGCGCGCATGGCGCGCCGGCCCGAAGAGCTGGAAGAGGAGTGAACCCTCATGGATTCCCACCAGAGAGTGCTGGTCGTCGACGCCTCGACCTCCTTCTACCGCATGAACCGATACCGGGTCGGGGATTTCTTCGGCCCCGTCGACCTGGGGCTGCACCTGGCGGGAAAGCAGAACAGCCTGAACTTCGGCATCGGGCTCCTGGCCGGCTCCATCTTCCCGGGGTCCAACCGGCTGATCGTCACCGGCTTTTCCCCCTGCTGGGGCGGGTTTTTCGTCTCCTCGATGGGGGGGGCGGGGCTGGTGTTCGAAAACCTGGGGCTCAACATGCTCTCGATCACCGGCCGGGCGCCCTCCCCTTCGATCCTCTACCTCAACCGCTGCCACGGAGAGGAGGTCGAGGTGGAGATCGAGCCGGTCGACGCCGCCGGGGTGTGGCGCGAGGGGCGCGGCGGCGTGTACGCCATGATGGATTACGCCCTGGGGCGTTTCGGCGGCCGGTATGAAAACGATCCCCGCGTGCTCGCGGTCGGCCCCGCCGCCCTGACGACCGACATGGGCGCCCTCTGCTCCGCCCCGGTCAGGCGGGGGGAGATGAGTCCCGCCGACACCTGGGCCGGACGCGGCGGGTTCGGGTCGAAGCTCCTCGCGCAGCACGGGATCGCCGCCGTCATCTACGGCGGGTCGGTGCTCGACGACGATTTCCGGGACCGGAAGGTGGCGGACGAATGGTTCCAGCACAAATACGAGAAAAAACTGCTGGCCAAGGATATGGAGGCGACGACCAAATACCGGTTCGAACCGAGGTTCGAGACCGGGGGCACCTTCGGCGTCAACTATGCCACCCTGGGCGGCCGCATGCTCTCCTTCAACTACCGCAGCATCTACATGTCGGAAGAGGAGCGGGTGCGCATCCACCGGGAATTCGTGCTCGGCCACTACCTCCGGCAGTTCAACGAGGAGACGATTCAGCCCAGGCATCAGACTACGTGCGGGGAACCGTGCTCGGCCGTGTGCAAGAAGCTGCGGGGGGAGTTCAAGAAGGACTACGAGCCCTACCAGGCGCTGGGGCCGCTGGCGGGGGTGTTCGACCAGCGGGCGGCCGAGCGCCTCACCCACCACGCCGACATGCTGGGGTTCGACGCCATTTCGGCCGGGGGGGTGGTCTCCTGGATGATGGAGTGCCTGGCCGAAGGGCTCGCGGAGCCGGAGGAATTCGGCGTGGACCGGCGCCCCGTCTTCGATCCCGCGGGCTTCGACGTGGTCGCCGACAGCGCGCATAACGCCGGCATCGGCATCGGGCTGCTCGACGCCATCATCGAAAAGAGGGGGCTCGTGGACCTGTCAGGGGGGGCGCGCAAATTCGCCCGCCGCCTTTCCCGCCTGAAGGGGAAGGAGGCCCTGGACCGCTTCGTCTACACCGCCTTCGCCCGCAAGGGGTGGATGGTGCCCAACCAGTACTGGACCCCCGGCGTGCTCTCCCCGATGTCGATCATGGGGAAGTACTACATGTATTACGGCTACGATTTCGTCCCCCCGCGCGAACTGGGGCGCAGAAACGCCGACCGCATGGTCGCCGAACTGGTGCTCGACAACCTCGGCATCTGCCGTTTCCACCGCCAGTGGGCCGAGGAGATGGCGCCCGAGATCATCGACGCTCTCTACGGGATGAAGGACGCCTACCTCGGATGCGCGGCCATGACCGCGGCCCGCATCCACTGCCGCAACTCATCGACCTTCTGGGAATCGGAACGCTCGGCCGACTATGTCCACCGCTTCCTGCTGCGCAAGCGCGATGTCGAAGGGGAGCAGGGGCCCGAACTCCTCTCCTGGCTCGACCGGTTCGCCGAGGACAAGATGGAGGCGGCGCTCGGTTTCTGGTACGAAACCCACAAGGGGATCCAGGAATCGCTGCGCGAATTCTGAGCCCGCACCCCGCGGTACGCATTTTTTCGTTGAGCCGCCGCCGCTTTGTCATACAATACCCCCAAGATCTGAAAAACCTTTGCATTTCCGCACCAGGAGGTGATTGATGAGACACGGGTATGGAGTGGCTGCCGCCTTGTTATCCATTACCGTCTGTTCCCTGCTTTCCTTTACCGCCGCCGCCGACGATTACGACCCCCAGAAGGAAATCGTGATTCCGTACGCCGAGTTCAACGGGCAGGCCGTGGAGCTGGTTGTCGACGGCAATTTCAAATCCGTCACGCTCAGGGTGAGAATCGAGAACTTCCCGCCGCCGAACCGGAGCCCGGAGCTGGAATACCTCAAGCAGGAGGTCCTCCGCTTCAAGAAGGAGAAAAAGGTAACGCTGGGGAATTCCGGGTACGAGCTGGTCTACAAGGGAGGCTACCCCTCCTGGGAGCCGATGGCGATCAGCAACCCCCCGGCCGAATGCCTCACCTTCGCCGAGGGGTCGATATCCGACATGACCATCACGGCCAAAGGACAGAAGAAGCGGCCCGCGCATTATCCCTACGAGGACTAGGCAGCTGCCACAATATTAAAGGGTCGGGCGCCCGCTCGCGGTCGCCCGCCCCCCCCGCCCCCCTATTTCCTCACTTTGAGCCCGTCCTCGTTTTGGGAGATGAAGTCCCTGATCTCCCCCGCGAACTCGAGCAGCCGCAGCCACTGTTCCTTGTAGAGCGTCACCGGGAAACGGCCCAGGCCGTAGACCGAAAGGGCCCCCTTCTGGCTCACCTTCATCGACAGCTCCCTGGAAGCCGCTTTTTTGAGAGCCTCGTTTTCCGCCCGCAGTTGTTCCAGCTCCGATCTCAGTTCTTCTTCGACCATGGGACTCCCTCCGGAACCGTGGAAGACAGGCAAAAGGCGTCGGCGGCCGCGCCGCCCTGATTTCCCTCATTCTACCACGGATCCCGACGCGCCCCCACGTTCATTACGGGAAGTTCAGTGGGACCGGCCCTGTCAGGAGATCGGAAAGTCTTCCTCGACCACGGTGGCGTAGTTCCTGAATCCGCGGGCAATGAGAATGTCGAGGTTCTCCAGACGCTTGCCCGACTGGTTCATCCGTTCGAAGATGGAGCAGACGTCGGCGATGTTGAACCCCCGCAGGTGGATGAGCGGCACCGGGTACTCCGAAAACATGTATTTAAGCTGGGCGAAGTTCTCCACCGCCTTCCGCCCGTACCCCTTCATCCCCGTAAGCCCCGCGACGTAGTCGTCGGGGAGCCCGGGCGCCTCCCGCACCGGGAAAAGGAACGCCGGGTCGGACTCCCACCGGTGCCGGAAGTAGTCCTGCTCCAGGAAAAACTCCCCCCGGGTCAGGTCGAAATGAACGGTATGGTCGACGTCGTAGTGTTCCTTGACCCTCCCCGCCCCGCCGTAGAACGAGGCCACGAGCGAGGTGGAGCGCTGCTGCCCGTCGAGGATGTAGACGTGGTGCCCCGCCCCCTCCCCGCCGTTTTCGGGGACGAAGAAGCCCCCGATTCTGCGGTGCACGTGGAGCCGGATCGTGGTGTTCCAGCAGAGGATGCTGCCGATGGGGTAGCGGCGGTAGAGGCTGTCCCAGAGGCTGACGATGTCCCCCGGCTCCCAGACGAACTGCCTCTGGAAGGTCGGGATCAGGAACTTCCCTTCGGCCAGCTGGCGGATGAAGTCGAGCAGGTTGCGGTTTTCGGTCTCGATTTTATGATGGCGATAATTCACTCCCCCCTCCCAAGGACCGATTATACCCCCTTTCCGGAAAATTGTGCGCCCACGCAATAAACCTTGCATTTGCGCCCTCCCCCGGCCGATCCTTAACCGATACATCAAAAAGGCAGGCAACCCCTGGAGACCAAGATGATCTGTCCCAAATGCGGCTTCAGCCAGGAGATCGGACCCGAATGCCCCCGTTGCGGCCTCGTCTTCGCCCGCTGGCGCGGACATGCTGCCCCACACTCGAGCTCAAGCACGGTCGACATCGCCCACACCCCCCCCACACTCTTCCGCAGACTTTTCAGGATCGCGCGCTGGGGGGTGCCCGCCCTGGCCCTCCTCACCCTCGTCCTCGTCCTGAAAAACTCCCCCCCGCCCGAGATCGAGGTCACGCCCGAGGCCGCAAAACAAGCGGAGCAAAAGGTCCGCGCCTTCCGCTCCGCCGCCCTTTACGGCACCGGGGCGCCCCTGATCCTCGAGGAAGGGGAGCTGAACGGCTGGCTCGAGGAGAACCTGGCCCTTTCCAGGCCCGGGGGCTTCTCCCCCTCCGATCACACCCCCGAATCGATCGTCGGGGTCGTCAACGACGCGGCCACGGCCCTTGCCGAGGGGAGCTCCGAACTCGACGAGGTCCGCTCCACCGTGCGCGACGTCAAGATCGAGCTCCTCGCGGACTCCCTCAGGGTCTACGCCGTCGTCGATCTCTACGGCAAAAACCAGTCGCTCGAACTGGAAGGTAAACTCCATAACGAGGCCGGGCACCTGACGCTCGAGCCGACCCGCGGAAAGCTGGGTTCCCTCCCCCTCTCCTCCGCGGTGCTCCGCGCCGCCGCCGACCGCATCTTCGGCTCCCCCGCAAACCGGGAAAAACTCCAGCTCCCCCCCTACATCAAGGACATCCGCGTCGAAGGGGGGCGCCTCGTCATTCTTCCCAACTAGCCCCGCTCCCCAATCAACCCACACCCGCAGACACCATCGCAGCGACCATTTCGCCGCATACAAAATTAGCGCCCATAGTGTACATTATGCGCATGAATAAAAGAGACACCCTCCACGGTTCCGATCGCGACTTCCTGCACCTGCTGGCCGACGCCGCCGCCGCCAACCCCTTCGGCGACGCCTACGCCGCCCTCGCTTCGAAAATCGCCGGGTGCCCCCCCGAAACCCCCGCGGCGGAACTGTACCAGCGCATCGTCGCCCGGCTGAGCGGGGAGGTGGAGCGGATGGAGTCGGCCGGGCTCCTCGACCTCGGCCGGCACTCCGGGGCGGACCAGCGCCTGCTCCGCTACGCCATCATGTTCGACGTCTACCACCGCTTCCTCCCCGAGCTCGACCGGCTGATCGCCGAGCAGTCTGCCGCCGCCGAACGGAGCCTCCCCGTCCCCTGCGCGGCGGACCTCCTCCATCTCCTCTCCCGCCGCGGCTTCGCCCCCGGGGAGGCGCGCCGTCTCTTCGCCATCCTCTACCAGATCCGCCGCGCCTTCTTCTTCATCGACCGCGGCCTCGTCGGGCGGAGCGAGTCGATGAAGCGGCTGCGGCGCCACCTCTGGAACAACGTCTTCACCCACGACATCCGCATGTACGAACGACAGCTCTGGAACCGGATGGAGGATTTCTCCACCCTCCTGCTCGGGGAGACCGGCACCGGGAAAGGGGCGGCGGCCGCCGCCATCGGCCGCTCGGCCTTCATCCCCTACAGCGAAAAGACCAACACCTTCGCCGAGAGCTTCGCCCGGGGCTTCGTCTCCCTGAACCTCTCCCAGTACCCGGAGTCGCTCGTCGAATCGGAGCTGTTCGGCCACAGGAAAGGGGCCTTCACCGGCGCCATCGAGGCGCACGAGGGGATCCTCGCCCGCTGCAGCCCCTACGGCGCCATCTTCCTCGACGAGATCGGGGACGCGAGCGTCCAGACCCAGATCCGCCTGCTGCGGGTGCTCGAGGAGCGCGCCTTCTCCCCCGTCGGCTCTCACGAGACGGCCAGATTCCGCGGCCGCATCATCGCCGCCACCAACCAGCCGCTCGACATCCTCCGCCGCTCGGGCCGCTTCCGCGAGGATTTCTTCTACCGCCTCTCCTCGGACGTCATCACCGTCCCCCCGCTCCGGCAGCGCCTCGACGAAACCCCCGCCGAGCTCGACGACCTCGTCTCGCTGATCGTCCACCGCATCACCGGCGACCGCCAGGGCGAAACCATTGCCGCCGTCCTCGACTCCCTCGCCGCCTCACCCGGGCGAGGCTACGCCTGGCCCGGCAACGTGCGCGAACTCGCGCAGGCCGTCCGCCGCATCCTGCTCAAGGGAACCTACGAAGGGGACTCCGGGACGGTCGCCCCGGACCTGTGCTCAAAACTGCAGGAAGGAATCGCCGCCGGCGCTCTCGAGGCCGACGCCCTCATGGCGGGCTACTGCCGCCTCCTCTACGGGCGCCTGGGCAGCTACGAAGCCGCCGCCCGCCGCCTCCATCTGGACCGGAGAACGGTAAAAGCATACATCCACAAACACGAGGCTCCGGAGATTTAGACCATGCAGGGTTTTCAGCCGACGAAGTTCCGGAAGATGAGGCCCGACATCATCGCCCCGGTGGCACTCGTTCTTGTCGGTTTTCTCTTCTTTCATGATTTCTTTTTTACCTCCAAGAATCTCTACTTTCGCGACATCCTCAATTTCCATTACCCCCTTCGGAAGGTGTTGATCGATGCCTTCGCGCAGGGCGGATTCCCCCTGTGGAACCCCCACATCGCCCTGGGGCAGCCGATGCTGGCCAATCCCAATTACATGGCCTTTTACCCGACGAACCTGCTCCACCTCTTCCTCCCTTTCAACTATGCGTTCAAGCTCCATTTCGTCCTTCACCCCATCCTGGGCGGACTGGGGCTCTATTTCCTCCAGCGCCGGCTGGACATCCGCCCTGCCGCCGCATTCACGGGAGCCCTCGCCTACGAGTTGTCCGGCACCGTCATCTCCTTTCTGAACCTCTACAATATCGTGCCCGCGGTCGCCCTCCTCCCTTGGATCGCCTGGGCCTTTCTGGGAGCCCTGCAGCAGCGACCGTTCAAGCGGAGCCTCCTGTTCGGCGCCCTGCTGGCGCTCGAGATCCTCGCCTTCGAACCGCTGATGGCCCAGTGCCTGCTTCTGCTCCTGGCCGGCATGGCCGCGCTGCACCTCCTGGAACAGACCGACCGCCCGGCGGCCCTCCGGCGCATCCTTCGTGTCGGCCTGTCGGGCGCCGCATTCGCCCTGGGCCTGGCCGCCGTCCAGGTCCTGCCGACGCTGGAACTGCTCCCCCTCTCGGCCCGGGGCGCGCTCGACTACGCCGAAGCCGGAGGGTGGTCGACCCACCCGCTGGACCTGCTCGGCGTGATCGTCCCCAACCTTTTCGGCCATTTCTATACGATCGGGTTCGTACAGTCCTGGGGGGAAGCGTTCCACCACGGCAGGGAGAGCTACCTGGTTTCCTTCTTCCTCGGAACGGGCGTCATCCTGCTCGCGGCCGTTTCCATGGCCAGCGCGCGCAGAAAGCTCCTGGCCGTATTGACGGCCCTGGCCACAGCCGGCCTCATCCTGTCGCTCGGGAGCCACCTCCCCTTTCACCAATGGATGTTCCACAACGTCCCCTTCTTCTCCCTGGGACGCTACCCATCCAAGTTCTTCCTGCTCGCGGCCCTGGCCCTCTGCATCCTCTCATCCCTCGGGGTGGAATCCCTGCTGGAGCGATCGGAAAGCCGGAAAATAAGAAACAGGAAAGGGTTGGCCGTGCCCGCCCTGGTATTGGCCGGTCTGGGCGCCTGTTTCCTGGCCTGGTTCAAGACCCACCCGGAGGTCCTGGAACGGTGGATCCGGGCCGCGGGGGACCCGGCGGGCAACGGCGTCAAGGACTATGACTGGATCCTCTCCTTCCTCTGGAACGCCCTGCTCACCAGCACCCTCTTTTCGGCCATCTACGGGACCCTGTTGCTAATGGCCCACCGCATCCAGTACCGGCTTCTGATCCTGCTGATTCCGCTCCTGATCGCGGCGGAACTGATCCCCGCCAACCTGCGCCTCACCCCCCTGATCAGCGAAGCGAACATCAACCATGTTTCTGAGATGAACCGCACCATCGCCGAAAAGGGCCCGAAAGAGCCCTTCCGGGTGGTGCCGCCCCTTTTGATGCAGTCAGGAGGACCGCAGCCCAACCTGCGCTTCCAGGCGCCCAACCAATCATCAGCCTGGCTCACCCTTTACTACCGGATGACGGGACAGCCGATGTACGGCATCATGGACGGCATCCACTATTCGGTGGATCACTCCGTTGACAGCCTGAACACAAAAGAATCCGAAACCTTGTGGGAAGAAATCAGGCGGTTGCCTCAGCCGAAGCGTCTCGATCCCCTGAGGAGACTGAATTCGCCCTGGATCCTCTCCATGGAGCCGCTGGCCTTTGAAGGGCTCACTCCCATCGTTTCCATGGACACGATCAGTCAGCGGCAGGTCCACGCCTATTGGCTGCAGCAGTCGCTCCAGCGCGCCTATTTCACCTCTGGAACGGAGTTCGTCCCATCACCGGATGCAGCCCTGGAGAGACTGCTCGACCCCTCGTTCGCGGCCGGAGCCGCGGTAATTCTGGAGGGAGAAGGCTCAAGCCGAAGCGGGACACCCGGGGCGGGATCGGTAACACTGAAGGGATACAGCAGTACGCGGGTGGTCTGCGAGGTATCCGCCGATCTCGACGGACACCTGGTGCTGCTAGACAGCTACTATCCCGGATGGGAGGCGCGGGTGGACGGAAAACCGGCCGAAATCCGGCGCGCCAATTACGCCTTTCGCGCGGTCCCGGTCGCCGCGGGCCGACACGTCGTGGAGTTTCGCTACTGCCCGAGAGTCTTCTACCTCGGCCTGGTCATCAGCGCCGTATTCCTCCTCGCGGGAGGCTTGGTCGCGACGCACGCCCTGCTTCCCCGGCACCGGCGCCGGGGAAAGAACCCTACTTCAGCCTGACGAGGGCCAGCAGTCCAATACAGGAGAGGAGCAGTCCGGCATATTCGATCCAGGAGCGCTCAAATTCCAGCACCGCCCGCCCCTTGCCGTAAAACAACATGAGGTCGGGCGATGCCCGGTAGATCTCCGCTTCATGCCCGTCGATCGTGAGCCTCCAGTTCGGGAAGTAACCCATCCGGACGAATACCGGAATCTCCTGCTCCGCGTGCACCTGCAGTTCCAGCCGGTCCCCGTTGCGAGATTTGGAAAGGACCTCGACCCGCTCCCCCGGCAGGGCGCCGCGCGCCGCCTGGGGCGCCGGCTTCTCCGTGAAGATCGGCACCCCCTGCATCTGCATAAACCAGAGGGTGTTGGTCATCTTCCAGTGCGACTGCGGACTCTTCGGGACATAGGGAAGCGCTTCCGCCAGTTCCCCCGTCCCCACTTCATAAAGATAAAAATCGATCTGGTCGCCGCGCAGGTGATAGCGCTTGTTGACGTATTCGCGCTCCTCCGGCTTATTAAATTTCGGAGCCGGATAGCTGTTGATATATCGTTTTTTCGTGGCCAGCCCCGGGTCGAGCGTCACTTCGAGCTTGGTGTCCGTATAGACATGGCTGATGCCGAAAAGCCTCAACCGGTCCATCACATATTGCAGATACCTCTCCTTAAGAACTCCGGGCCCGACAAAATCGGAGGGAGTTCCCCAGACATAAGCATGAGGGTCGATCATCCGGGTGAGGTCGGCCATGAATCGGCCATTGATCCCCGATTCGATGAAGAGGCCGAGGATCGCCTGGTTCCCGGTCCGCACGGGGATCAAATCATGATGGACGTGATAGGAGGGCAGATGGGCCGGGTGGGCGGCAGAGAGGATCCGGCCCTCCACCTTGCCGAAATCGGGCATCGCAAAATCGGGAACCCCTTTTGGTTGGATCCCGCCATTAAAGTAGCCATACGCTCCCACGGCAATGGCCATGGCCCCGGCCGACAACAGGAGGAATCTCGACCGCAGCCAGGCCACCAGGAAGATCGGCAGGAGAAAGAGCAGGTAGATGGTCAGGCGCGGGAATTGGATGTCGATCTTCCACATGCTCCCGATCAGGATGAAATTGGCCAGCAGGGTGAAAGTAACGGCCAGCGGGCGCAGCCGCTGACTGCGAACATGGGAGAGCGCCAAAAACGACCCGTTGATGACGAGAAAGAGGAGGGGCAAAGACCAGTTAATAGGGATGGTTTCGGGATTCATGTATCCGCGCCGGGCGATGAAGGGGACGGCCCAGAGCGCAGAAAGGAGAAAACCGATCGCCAAAATCCTGATCAACGTTCGCCACGACCGGTCCTGTGGGGAAACCAGGAATTGGTCCATGCAGAGCGAGGCCCAGAAAATCCCCGCAATCAGGGCCGCGAGCGGGTGGACCAGGATCAGGACACCCAGCAGGAGCGCCGGGCCCTTCCAATGCTTCCGCAGATCTCCCCCCCCGCAGCCGGCCATGAAGAAAAAGAGGAGCGGCAGACTCAGGGCGTTGGCGAACAATCCGACATTCAGGAGGGCCTTCAAATCGGACCCCAGGTTCTGGGACCCGAACAGCTCGCCGCACAGGAACATCTGGGCCGTCATCCAGGTGGCGCATACCGCCGCCTGCAGATCGTCCAGCCCCCAGCGGCGCCCAAAGGAGTAGAAGGCGACCGGGAGGACGAGGAGACTAAGGCAAACCAGCAGCTTCATCGCCCCCGCCACCCCCAGGGGGTAACTTAAAATTGCCGCCAGAAAGTGGGCCAGGGGGGGGTAGAAGACATTCTCGGGGAAGCCGCCATAAAAAAATGGGTTCCAGCCCGAAAACCAGGGGAGCAGGTGGAATTTGACGTGCCAGACCGCGGCGTAGTGGCCGGAAAAGTCCCATTCCAGGAGATTGTTGAACCGGACGAACGGGATTAGAACAAAACACATCGCCAGGAACTGAAGCGGATAGGATAACCAGAACCAGCGCCATTTTGAGTGAATCAGCACATTCCCTCTCATGAAAAAGCCGCTATAGATGGTAAATGCATTTCGCCCTATAATCTATAGAAACGTTTCGATGTCGGGTACAGCCTGTTTGTCAAATCCTATATTGGGGCGGGCAATCATGGCAGGGCGGCAAAACAGGTAAAAGGCCTGGACAGAAAAAGAGGCGGGCACCTTATGGAACCCGCCTCTCATTCACACTGTTTTGGCAACTACTTGATCTGTCCGATTGCTTCTCCTGACGCTAAACCAGTCGGAGCACTATCTCCATAGCGCACAACCATACTCTCGTCAACAAAATATTCGTAGCGCCCAGTGGATCCTGAACTTACAGGAGTGGAATCAAATCTAAAGGTCATGTTGTCCGTTCCAAGCTCATCAGCGTACTCGTACCCATTAAATCCTGCGCCCGAGAACCTGGAATCAACGAAGTTTCCAGCTACCAGACCGGCAAGGTCGGTAAACTGCTGATTGTTCACTGCCGCAGAAGCCATTTCTGCGGAACCGAGGGTGCGGCAGCCCTGGATGGCGCCGGCTTCGTTGGCGGCCATGCGGGCGGTCAGCATGCTGGGGACGGCGATGGCGGCGATGATGGCGATGATCGCCACGACGATCAGAAGCTCGATCAACGAAAAGCCCTGTTCTTTTTTCATCTGAGTTTTTTCTCCTGTTGGGTTAAGTTTGTAACTTGATTGCATGACGCCCTCACATAGAGCAATCGGCGTGCCAAAAGTGACCGATGGAAATAGCAATTTGTAATATTTTTTTAATCCTTTATTTGCATGCACTTACCTGATGCCCGAAGAGGGGCGCGAAAGATCTCCTGCTCGGGCGTGGAGCGGGAACCGTTTTGAATGCTGAATCTCAGCATCGGGGGTGATGGGATTCCGCACCCTGCGGGACGCACGGGCGCCCTCTACTCAAATGAACGGACCGGGCGGAGTGCCAAGAAAGATTTCGGGGATTACAATTTGATGTTGAGCGTCAGCATCCGGTGGCGGAGAGAGCCCTTGCTGAGGTTGAGGCGCTGGGCGGCCAGCGTCTGGTTGCCGTCAGTGCGGCGGAGGGCCTGGGTGATCAGGCTGGCTTCGACCTGGGAGAGGAAGGCGGGGAGGTCGAAGGGGCCGTCGGGGAGGGGGAAGAGGTCGGCGGGGGCGGGGCCGGCGCCGGGGGCGGCGGGGTGGCGCACGGCGTCGGGGAGGCGCTCGGGCTGGATTTCGGAGGTGGTTTCGAGGGCGACGGCGCGCTCGATGGCGTTTTCGAGCTGGCGCACGTTGCCGGGCCAGGAATAGGCTTCGAGCAGCCGGAGGGCTTCCGGGGAGATCGCCGTGATCCCCTTCCCCGCCTTCTGGGTGTAATGGGCGAGGAAGCTCGCGGCGAGGAGCGCGATATCCTCCCGCCGCTCCCTCAGGGCGGGGAGGTGGATGTTGATGACGGCGATCCGGTAGTAGAGGTCCTCGCGGAAGGTCTCCTGGCGGATCCCCTCCTCGAGGTCGCGGTTGGTGGCCGCAATCACCCGGACGTCGACCGGGATCTCGGCCGTCCCCCCGAGCGGGCGCAACCGCCGCTCCTGCAGCACCCGCAGCAGCTTCACCTGCATCGCCGGGGTCATGTCGCCGATCTCGTCGAGGAAGACCGAGCCGCCGTCGGCGGCCTCGAACAGCCCCTTCTTGTTATTATTGGCGCCGGTGAACGCCCCTTTCATGTAGCCGAACAGCTCCGATTCGAGCAGGGTCTCGGGGAAAGCGCTGCAGTTGATCGACACGAACGGCTTCTCCTTCCGCCGCGAGGCCTCGTGGATGGCGCGCGCGACCAGCTCCTTCCCGGTGCCGCTCTCCCCCGTGATCAGGATGGTGCTGTCCCCCATCGCCACCGTCCCGATGGTGCGGTAGACCTCCACCATGCGCGGGCTGCGCCCGACCACGTGGCTCCCCTGCAGCGCCTGAAACAAACTCTGCCCCTGCGCCGCCGCCATCTCGGCGGGGGCGGGGGGGGCGGCGGGCTGCTGCTGGCGCCGCTCCTCGATCGCCCGGCGCACCACGGCGCGGATGTCGTCGAGCTGGAAGGGCTTGGTGACGTAATCGTAGGCCCCGTGCTGCACCGCCTCGATGGCGGTCTCGGTGCTCGCGTAGGCCGTGATCATGACGAACACGGTGTCGGGCACGATCTTCTTGGCTTCGCGCAGGAGTTCCACCCCCGAAAGGTCGGGCATCCGGATATCGCTGACGACGACATCGATCTCTTTCTTCTTGAGGATCGCGAGCGCCTCGCTCCCGCGCGAGGCCCGGTGGACCTCCATCCCCTCGTCCTGGAGCACGATCTCCAGGATCTCGATGATGTTCGGCTCGTCGTCTACGATCAGTACGCTCGGCATTGTTTACCCCGCGGCAATGTGCGGCTCCGGCCCCGCCCCGGGCGGGGCGGACTCCGTGGGGAAGAGGAGGCGCACCCGCGTCCCCTTCCCCTTTTCGCTCTCGAAGGAGATTTTACCCTGATGGTCTTCCATAATCTGAAAAATGATGCTCAGCCCCAGCCCCATCCCGTTCGAGAAGCCGGAGTTGAAAGGCTGAAACAACCGCTCCAGCTCCTCGGGCGTCATCCCGACCCCGCGGTCCTCGAACACGACCTCCGCCCCGTCCGGCGCCCGGCGCACGGTGATCGTCAGCTCCCCCCCGTCCGGCATGGCCCGGATGCCGTTCTGGGCCAGGTTCCAGAAGACCTGTTTGAGCCGGTCCGCGCTCCCCAGGATACGGATGGAGGGGATTTCGTCCTTCAGGGTGACCAGGTATTTCGCCCTGATCTCGGGGCTGTTTTCGAGGAGCGTCACCGAATCGCCCAGGAGCGGGACCAGGTCGAGCCACTCCCGGGCGTAGGTCCGGGGGCGGGCGAAATCGAGGAAGTCCTCGATGAAGGTGTTCAGCCGGTCGCTTTCGCGCACGAGGATGTCGAGCAGCCGGGCGTCCTTTTCGGGCAGGCTCGCCCGCGACTTCAGGATCTCGGCCGAGCCGCGCAGGGCGGTGAGCGGGTTGCGGATCTCGTGCGCGATCCCCGCCGCCATCCTCCCGATCGCGGCCATCCGCTCCTTGAGCCGGACCTCTTCCTCCAGGCGGCGGATCTCGGTCAGGTCCTGGAAGGAGATGATGTAGCCGATCAGCCCCCGGTCGGCCCCGAAGAGGGGGGAGACGCCGAAGCCGAGGTAGCGCCGGGCGCCGCCCGGCACCTCGACCCACTCCTCGTGCCGCAGCGCCCGGGCGCTGCCGAGGAGGTCGGCCGAGCGCACCCGCTGCCAGAATTCGGCGCTGATGATCTTCGCGATCGGCGTCCCGAGGACCTCGGCCTCTTCGCGCCCCGTCAGTTCCGAGGCCGCGGTGTTGAAGGTGGCGATCGTCCCACCCAGGTCGGTGGTGACCAGCCCGCTGCGGATGCTGCGGATGATGTGCTCGTTCAGGTGCTGCAGCTGCTCGAGGGTGTCGATCTTTTCCCGCAGCTCGCTTTCCACCACCCGCAGCCGCCGGTGGAGGTAGGTCCCGAGAAAGGCGACGGCCCAGAACCCCAGCGCGTGCCCCGCGATCCGGAAGGCGGCCTGCAGCGTGTCCGTCTTCGGCCCGGGGAGGCCCGGCAGCCCCAGGTGGGGGGCGATCAACGTGGCGGAGTAGAGGATGGTGCTCAGCGCGGCGGCGAGGATGCCGCCGTTTTTCCCCATCATGAGGCTCGCGTAGATGATGACGAGGAGGTAGAAGGGGACGAAGGGGCTCTCGATCCCGCGGGTCTGGGCCACCAGCACCGTGGCCAGGGCGAGGTCGGCCCCGGCCTGCAGCAGGAGCTGGGCCCGGGGAAAGCGCCGGCCGAACCAGGCGACGAGATAGAGGAGCGACAGGCCGAGCGCCAGGAAATGGAAAAAGGGGAGGAAGGGGAGGGAAAGGAACTGGTCGGGCAGCAGCCCCAGCCGCTGGGCGATGTTGAGCCAGACCAGGAGCACGATGACGCGCAGGACGATGAGCTCGAGCAGGCGCCGGTGGAGATCCTGAGGTTTCATACCTGGGAGGATAAACACTTTTGGGGAAGGAGTAAACAGCGGGATGGGGGGGGAGGGGGGGATCGCGGGGGGCGGCGGGCCGCCCCCCGGCACCGGGTGCGCTTAGCCTCCCGACAGCACCTGGATCAGCTTGAAGAGGGGGAGGTACATGGCGATGACGATGCCGCCGACGACGACGCCGAGGAACACCATCAGGATCGGCTCCAGGATCGTCATCAGGTTGGCCATCACGGTGTCGACTTCTTCTTCGTAGTAGTCGGCCACCTTGGTGAGCATGGAGTCGATTTCGCCCGTCGATTCCCCCACGCTCACCATCTGCGTCACCATGGGGGGGAAGAAATTGGACTGGCGCATCGGGTCGGCCATGTTCCCGCCCGCCTCGATCCGCTGGCGCACCTCGAGGATGACGTCCTCGAGGATGGCGTTCCCGGCGGTCTTGGCCGTGACTTCGAGGCCCTCGAGGATCGGGACGCCGCTCGAGAGCAGGGTGGCCAGGGTGCGGGTGAAGCGGGCGATCCCGATCTTGCGGATCACCTCCCCGATCACCGGGATCTTCAGGATGGCCTTGTCCACCACGTGCCGTCCCTTGTCGGTCTTGTAATAGCTCCTGAAGCCGAAGGCCGCCAGGGCGGCGAGGATGACGATGGGGATCATGAACCGTTCCACGATCTCCGACAGGGCGATCACGACGCGCGTCAACAGCGGCAGGTCGACGTTGAACCCCTCGTAGAGGGTGCGGAACACCGGCACCACCTTCCAGAGGATGACGGCCACCACCCCGACGGCGATGGTCAGGATGGTAGCCGGGTAGATGAGGGCCGACTTGAGCGCCCCCTTCAGCTTGACGATTTTTTCGATGAAGACGCTCAACCGCTGCAGGATCGTTTCCAGGATGCCGCCCGATTCGCCCGCGGCGATCATGTTGGTGTAGAGATTGTCGAACACCTTGGGGTGGCGCGCCATGGCGACCGAAAGGGTGGTCCCCGACTCCACGTCCCCCTTGATCTGCTCGAGCACCGCCTTGAACTCCTTGTTCGGGTGCTGGCTCCCGATGGCGTCGAGGGCCTGGATCAGCGGGAGCCCGGCTCCCAGCATGACCGAAAACTGGCGGGTGAAGATCGCGACCTCCTTCTGCGACACCTTCTTCTTGAAGGAGAAATCGAGCCCCGAAGCCTTCTTCTCGCGGATGGAGGCCGGGGCGATCTGTTCGCGCCGCAGCAGCCCGGCCAGGGCCTGGGGACTGGTGGCGAAACGTTCTCCCAGGACGCTTTCGTTGGTTCGGAGGTTTCGCCCGCGGTATGCATAGGTTGGCATGGCTTATCCTTTCAGAATCATGGACGCATTCCGGCCGCGGCCGGCTGCAGACGGTGGGCCGAGGCCTGCAGGTTGAGCCCGACCCCGCGCTGGATGAGGTCCTGGAGTTCTTCGGCGTTCGACGATTTGTTGAGGGCGTCTTCCCTGCTGATCTGCTTGGTCAGGACCAGGTGCGACAGCGACTGGTTGAACGTCTGCATGCCGTACTTGTCCTGACCCGTCTGCATGGAGCTGTAGACCTGGTGGATCTTGTCCTCGCGGATCAGGTTCCGGATCCCCGTGGTCGGCACCAGGATCTCCATGGCCATGGCGCGCCCCGAGCCGCTCGCCCGCGGGATCAGCGCCTGGCAGAGGATCCCCTCCAGGACCAGGCTCAGCTGGGCCCGGATCTGCGGCTGCTGCCCGGAGGGGAAGATGTCGACGATCCGGTTGATGGTGCTGGCGGCGCTGTTGGTATGGAGCGTGGCCAGGGTCAGGTGTCCGGTCTCGGCGATGCGCAGCGCGGCCTCCACCGTTTCCAGGTCGCGCATTTCGCCGATCAGCACCACGTCGGGGTCCTCGCGCAGCGCCACCCGGAGCGCGTCGGAAAAGGAGTGGGTGTCGGCGCTGACCTCCCGCTGGTTGACGATGCAGCTCTTGTGGGAGTGGAGGAACTCGATCGGGTCCTCGATCGTCAGGATGTGCTCGTTCCGCTCGCAGTTGATCTTGTCGATCATGGCCGCCAGCGTGGTCGATTTCCCGCTCCCGGTGGGCCCCGTAACCAGGATCAGCCCGCGCGGCTTGTCGCACAGCTTCTCCACCACGGGGGGGAGGTTGAGGCTCTGGAACCCCTTGACCTCGAACGGGATGATGCGGAACACCGCGGCGACCGCCCCCCGCTGGTTGAAGACGTTGGCGCGGAACCGGCACAGATCCTTGATGCCGAAGGAGAAGTCGATTTCCCACTTTTCCTCGAACTGGTGCTTCTGCCCGTCGGTCATGACGCTGTAGGCCAGCCGCTTGGTGTCGGCGGCGGCCAGGATCTCGTCGTTGACCGGCCGCAGCCGGCCGTCCACGCGGATCTGGGGGGGCACCCCCGTGGTCAGGTGAAGGTCGGAAGCCCCGGACTGGAGCGTTTTCTGTAGCAGTTCGGGCAAGGTGGCCATCGTTTCACTCCTCGCAATGTCGTTGTGCGCCCGCTAGACCTCCACGGTCTCCCGCAGCACTTCGTCGAGCGTCGTCATCCCGGCGCGGATCTTCTCAAGGCCGCTCTGGCGCAACGTGAGCATCCCCTCCTCCACCGCCTTCTGGCGGATCTCCCGGGCCGAGGCCCCGATGAGGATCAGCTCCTGGATCGCTTCGCTGATTTCCATCACTTCGTACATGCCGACCCGGCCCTTGTAGCCGGTGTCGTTGCAGGTCTTGCACCCCTCCCCCTTGAAGGTGCGCAGCGTCTCGGCCTCTTCGGCCGAAAACCCGGCCTTGACGAGGGCCGGGACGGGGGTCTTGACCTCCGCTTTGCACTCCGGGCAGATCTTGCGGATCAGGCGCTGGGCGCAGATCAGGTGCACCGATGTCGCCACCAGGAAGGGCTCGATCCCCATGTTGAGCAGCCGGGAGATGGTCGACGGGGCGTCGTTGGTGTGGATGCTCGACAGCACCAGGTGGCCCGTGAGCGCCGCCTTGATGGCGATTTCGGTGGTCTCGAAATCGCGGATCTCCCCGACCAGGATGATGTTCGGGTCCTGCCGGAGGAAGGAGCGGAGGGCGGCTGCGAAGGTCAGCCCGATCTGTTCCTTGATCTGGACCTGGTTGATCCCCCGGAAGTTGTACTCGACGGGGTCCTCGGCCGTCATGATGTTGGTTTCGGGGGTGTTCAACCGGTTGAGCGACGCGTACAGGGTGGAGGTCTTGCCGCTGCCGGTGGGGCCGGTGACCAGCACCATCCCGTAAGGCTTGGCGATGGCGGCCTCGATCTTCCGGAGCGAACTCTGCTCGAACCCCAGCATGCTCATGTCGAGCGGCAGCACGTCCTTGTCGAGGATCCGGAGCACGATCTTTTCGCCGAACAGGGTCGGGAGGGAGGAGACGCGGTAATCGATCTCCTTTTTCCTGCCGCCCGACGAGGTCCGGATCTTGATCCGGCCGTCCTGGGGGAGCCGTTTTTCGGAAATGTCCATCTTCGCCATGATCTTCACGCGCGAAGTGATGGCGTCCCTCAGCTTCAGCGGCGGGCTCATCATGTTGTAGAGGATGCCGTCGATCCGGAAGCGCACCCGGAAATCCCTTTCGTAGGGCTCGATATGGATGTCGCTGGCCCCCCGCTTGAGCGATTCCGACAGGATCAGGTTCACCAGCTTGATGATGGGGGCGTCTTCGCTCGAGCGCTGCAGCTGGTCGATGGAGACCTCTTCCTCGTCCCCGCCCGCTTCCAGGTTGAGCTCCAGGCTGTCCTTGTCCCCCTGCGCGATCGCCTCGTAGACCTTTTTCAGCTCGATGGAATGGGCCGTCCCGTAGTACTTTTCGAGCGCCTCCAGGACCGACGCCTCGGTGGCGACCACCGGCTCGACGTTGAAGCCGGTCATGAACTTGATGTCGTCCAGGGCGAAGACGTTGGTCGGGTCGGTACTGGCCACCGTCAGGGTGCTCCCCACCCGGCTCAGCGGGATGACCATGTACTTCTGGGCCACCTCCATCGGGATCAGCTTGATGACCGAGGGGTCGATCTCGAAATAGGCCAGGTTGATGGAAGGCACCCCGTATTTCCGGCTCAACAGGGAGGTGATGTCGTCGTCCTCGACGAACCCGAGCTGGATGAGGATCGACCCCAGCCTCCCGCCGTTCTCCCGCTGGTGCTTGAGAGCGAGGTGGAGCTGCTCCTGGGTCAGGAGGCTTTCCTTGATCAGCAATTCTCCGATTTGAGTGGCCATTGCCCTGTCCGATCCCCTCCCGCAGGAATCCCCGGCCCGCGGCACTTCCGCCGGCGCACCTCCCCGGAAAAAGGGGATGCCCGCGCGGACGCATCCGCTCGTCGGGTATAGTTATCGGCACCGGGGAGGGTTTTATGTACCGATTTTCCGGTCCCGGTCCGGGGGATCCCCTTATCTAACCGGGGCGGGGGGAAATGGGCGAAAAATTCCGGCTCGAGCCGGCCCTTGCGGCCGCCCTGCGGCGGCCCTATAATCCGCAAATGGACCGGATGATAGGGATCCTTGGAGGGATGGGGCCGGAGGCGACGCTGGACCTGTATGATCGCATCATCCGCCTCGTCCCGGCGCGGAAAGACCAGGACCACCCCCGGGTCCTCATCTATTCCAACCCCAAGATCCCCGACCGGACCCTGGCGATCCTGGGCGAGGGGCCGAGCCCGCTCGAGGCGCTGGTCGAGTCGGCGCGAGTGCTCGAGCGCGCGGGCGCCGGCATCATCGCCATCCCCTGCAACGCCTCCCACCATTTTCTCCCCGAAATCGCCCCGCGCATCGGCATCCCGATCCTCGACATGATCGGGGAAACCTGCCGCAGGGTCGTGAAGCGAAGGCCGCCGCTCAAAAGGGTGGGGCTGCTGGCGGCCTCGGGCACGGTGCTCGGCCGCGTGTATCACCGTACCCTGGAGTCGGCCGGGCTCCGGGTCCTGGTCCCCGGCGCACCGGGACAGGAGCGGCTGCACCGCGCCATCATGCAGGTCAAGGCGGGCGCCCACGATGCAAGCACGCGGGAAATCTTTCACCGGGCGGGAAGGAGCCTCGTGCGCCGGGGGGCGCAGGCGGTGATCCTGGGCTGCACCGAAATCCCGCTGGCGTTCGACCCCGAAGCCGCGGGGTACCCCACTTTCGATGCGACGGAAATCCTTGCGGAAGCGGCGGTCGACTGGGCGCTGGGGAAAGAAGGGGGCGGGGCCTGATCTACCCGCCGGCCACGGCGAATACTATCGACAGGACGTCCGAGTCCCCCACCGGGGTCTCGAGGTTGGCGAGCGAGCGGACATCCTCCTCGTTCAGGTAGAGGTTCATGTAGCGCAGGGTCCGCTCCGAGAAGAAGCGCTCCCCGGCCGCGGGGAACCGGGCCTTGAAGGTCTCCAGGACCTCGCCCACCGTCTTCCCTTCCAGCCGGACCTCCGACTCCTGCCCGGTGAACTGGCGGATGATTGCAGGGATGCGGACCGTAACGCTCATCGCTTTCCTCCCCCTCAAAAATAGCATAAACCGGCACCGCGCCGGAGGCCTAATCGACGCCGAAATCGCGCCCGGAGCCGACGTCGCCCGTCACCAGGAGATATTCGCCGGGGGGGAGAGGGTCCTCGGGAACGGCGAGGAAGGAGCCGTCGTCCCGGGCCGACGTCCGGAGCCGGACGAGGTCCTCCTGGGGAAATCCCGGCTTGTTCGTCATCGAGGCCGCCGCGGGGGAGGTCCGGCTGAGCCGCCGTCCCCCCTGGAGCGTGAGCCGGACGATCAGGAGGTCGGCGGGGGAAAACGGCCCGCGGCAGAAAAAGCGCGGGAACCGATCGGTCGTGCGCCGCGCGGCCTTCGCCCCCTCGAGCTCGGTATCCACGAAAAAGCGGGTGTACCCGCCGCTTTCGATGAAGGTCTCGAGGCCCCGGATCCGCGTCCCGGCGACCGGGGCGGGCTCGAGTTCCACCCACTCCGTGCCCCCGCGGAGCACGTAGACCCCCTCATCCGCGGGCGCTTTTTCGAGCCCCGCGGCCGCGGCGGATCCGAGCAACAGCAGCAGCAGAAGCCATCTCATCCCCGAATGGTAGCACACGGGGGAAGGGGGGCTAGAGATCGTAGCCGGAAGCCCTGAGCGCGGCCGCATGCCGCTTCCGGCGCGCGTCGCGCCGCCGCCCCGCCCGTTCATCCTCCCGGTACACGCCGCCTGCGGGCCTCCACCGGTCGATCGACACCGACCCGGTGTGCCACATGTCGGTGGTGAGCCACAGCGCCTGGGTTTCCCCCCCCGCCACCACGACGTGGATATTGTCGGGGGAGGTGTAGGGGGCGACGGGCGTGTCGCCGGGGAGGTCGAGCCAGGAGGCGTAGGGCTGCACCCCGGCGCGCGCGGAGGGCTCCACCAGGGAATAGACGACGTCGGACCCCCAGAACTGCCCGGCGGGCATCCGGAAGTTTTCCGACAGGTAGCGCGCGAGGCTCTCCGGACCGTCAAACCCCCGCTCCTCGAGGTGCCGGGCCACGAGGGGGTCCATCACCAGGGTGAGGGCCCCGTGCATTCCGGGGAAGGCATTCATGAGGATCAGGGTCTCCTCCTCGGCCGGGCGGCGGCACCCGGCCGCTCCCATGCTGTTGACGACGCTCCACCCCTGGAAGAGGCTGAGGACGCTTTCCTCCCGCCCGAACCCCCGCCGCACGTGGAAGGGGGCCCAGATGCTGCGTTCCTCGTTCTCGGCGAAGAGCATGTTCTGGTAATTCAGGTTGTTGCCCGTCGACCCCATGAAGGTCTCCCCCAGCCGGGCGTCCCCCAGGTTCAGGGTCATGAGGGTCCACGCCCTCCCGATCACCGTGTTGGCATGGTTGAAGGGGCTGAGGGCACCCAGGCCCGAATTCATGCCGATCTCCTCCCGGATCGGCCCGTTCACCACCGCCATCCTGCCGAAGGAGGTGGTGGAGCTGGGCATGGAGCACTCGCCGCTGGCCGCGAGCGCCAGGATTACGGGGAGGTGTTCGGGGCCGGCCCCCGCCATCACCGCGCTTACGGCCACCTTCTCCACGGTGTATTCGAGCTTCTCCTGGTGGATAGTGACCGACATGCGCCCCACCACCTCACCGGGGTCGGCCGCGGTCCCGGTGAGCATGTGCGCCACCCGCTCCTCGGTGGGAAGGACGATGGGGGCCCCGTCGGTCCAGCCGCTTTCGAGGAAGAGCCGGTGGAGGTTCTCCTCGGTGTCCGGCTGGAGCAGCCTCGGGCGGGGGGCCTGCCGGGCCGCCCGCGGGTGCCGTTCCTCCTCCGTCAGGGGGGCCGTCAGCGCCTCGACGACCTGGGGCATCAACGGGCGCCCGGTAACGGCGTCGTTCCCCTCGACGTAGCGGCGGAGCACCTCCCGCGGCCTTCCCACAAGGGGATAGGGGGGGAAGGTGAAGCGCAGCTTCATCCCGTGGTTGAGGGCATCGCGCTCCGCGTAGTCGGCGAAGCGGGCGCTGGCCAGCGGGGCGGTGGGGACGCCGTATTTCGATTCCAGTTCCCTGCAATGGGCGGCGACACTCGCCGTGCACCCGTCTCAACCCCCCACGCCGAAGACCACGGCGTCCCCGTCCTGTTGGATTCTGGCCCATGTCTCCGGCTCGTCGGCGAACATGATCCCCCTTTTCCGCTCGAGCACCGTCTTCACCTCGGGAAGATGGCGGTGGAACCAGTCCACCGCCTCCTCGAGAAACTCCCAGCCCCCGCCGAACCCGACGTCGATGAAATAGACCGTCCGCCCCCGCAGGGTGTCCAGGCGGGGGGCCAGGGGAAGGGGCTCCACCTCGGCCGTGGGCTGCCCGCGCGGGTCCAGGACCGCAACCAGCGATGTCGTCGATCTCCCTCCCTGTCGTGCCATGGGGCGCCTCCTTTGATGAAATCTCCCGCGCCCGGTCAGTTCCCCGGGCGCACGGTCTCCCTTTCCCCGCCCAGGCGCAGCACCGCCCCATCGGGCGTGATGCTTTCGAGCAGGTATCTCCTTTCGACCAGCTCCCCCTCGACGTAGCGTCTGCCGTTGATGAAGACCATGCGGTCCTCCGGTCGCTCGCTGTACATATGAACGCTCAGGGTCATCCCCGCCACCGCGTCGCGAAGGGGAACGTCGGGGACGGTCGCGGCGGGCGGGGCACGATTGGCGGCGGAGGCCGGCGCCGGCGGATTCTGTGCCAGGGGCGGCCCGGGCGCCGGGGGATCGGCCCGCCGGGGTACGGGGGAGGGGAGCGCCGCGGCGGCGGGTGTCGCCCGCCGCGGCGCCGGTTCCTCCCCGCCTCCGGCGGCCGGAAGATACCCGGCAGGCGCCTCCGCCGCAACCGGTACGGCGGCGACAGGTTTCCCCTCGGGCGCTTCCGCCCGGGGCGGCAGGTCCCGGTCCGCCCCGGGATAGAAAGCCCAGAGGAGGAGGGCCAGCAGGGCCAGGGCGACCGCACTCACGACCCACCTGCCGCGGCGCGGCGCGCGGGGCTCGGCGTGAACGGAACCGAGATCCGGCACCCGCGCCAGCCCCCGCTCCCGTTCCGCCTTTTTCAACGCATCCAGTATGTACGACATGCTATCGCCTCAGCGCGGGCCCCCGGTCGAGATCCAGGAGAAGGCGGGCCAGGGTCTCCGAGCCGGCCATCCCGTCCGGGATCAACCCTTTTCTTTTTTGAAAGGCGGTGATGCGTTGCTCGAGGTCCCCGTCAAACAGAAGCGGGTCCCCCGGGGAGGGAGCGCCTCCTTCCAGCCGGTCGAGCGTGCTCCGGATCCACCCCACGTCCTCCCCCCGCATCCCGGCCGAAAGGATGCGCACGGGGAACGGGGGCTTCCAGGGGAGGATGAAGGCCCCGTCCCACAACCGGTCGATCTCATCGAGCGGAACCTTTCGCCGGCGCCCCCCGATGTCGAGCAGGGCCGATCCTTCCGCCAGCTGCACCAGCGTCACCCGGTGGCGCCCCCCCCCGGGCATCACCAGTTCCAGGATCACCGGGAGGTTGTATCGGCGCAGTTTCGGCCAGTCGCCGTTCAGAAAGAGGCATTCGAACCCCTCTCGGCCTCCCTCCCGGCACCCCGAATCGGGGGACGCGACCGGGATCTCCGCGCCCCAGAGCCGGTACAGGGCGGTGAAGCTCGCGGCGTCGGTATTGCCGGCGCCGGCAAGTGCGGCTTCCAGCGACACGGCCGCCCCCCCCCCGGCGGGGACGGGGGACCGGGCTTCCGCCGCCGGCGGGACGGTCGGGCCCGGTGTTGTCCGGACCGCGGCGGGGGCCTGGCCCCCGTTGCGTGAGCGGGCCGCGGGGCCGAACAGCCATGCCCCGGCGGCGCCGAGGAGGAGGGCGAGCACGATCCCGGCCGCCAGGGCGGGCCTCAGCCTGGCGCGGAGCGGGACCTGCCCCCGGGTCTCCCTGCTGGCCCGGCGCACGATGCCGGCGCCGATTTTCCTCCGGTCCCGGGCATAGGCCCCGAGCAGGGCCCGGTCGCAGATGATGTTGATGACGCGCGGCACCCCCCGGCTGCGGGCATACACGCTCCGGAGCGCCCACCGGGTGAAGAGCGGCTCCCTCCTCCCGGCGACCAGGAGCCGGTGCCGGACGTAGGCATAGGTCTCCCTGCGCGACAGGGGCTCGAGGTGGTAGCGGGCCGTGATCCGCTGCGACAGCTGACGCAGCCGGCGGCTCCCGAGGATACGGAGGAGCTCCGGCTGCCCGATCAGGATGATCTGGAGGAGCTTCTCGCGGGCCGTCTCCAGGTTGGTCAACAGCCGGACCTGCTCGAGCACGTCGCCGTCGAGGTTCTGCGCCTCGTCGATGATGAGGACCGTCCGGCGCCTGAGGGCGTGAGACTCCAGCAGCCGCCCGTTCAAGGCGTCGACGAGGACCTTGACGCTCGCCGTCTTCTCCGGGTAGGGAACCCGGAGCTCGTCGCATACCGCGGCGAGCAGTTCCGTCACCGTGAGGCGCGGGTTGAGGATCAGGGCGATGTCGGTGTCGGGGGGGAGCTGCCGGATCAGGCAGCGGCAGAGGGTGGTCTTCCCCGATCCGATCTCCCCCGTCAGCTGCACGAAACCTCCCGGCTGCTGCACCCCGTAGAGGAGGTGGGCGAGCCCTTCCCGGTGCCGCCCGCTCATGAAGAGATACTGCGGGTCCGGGGTCAGGGAAAACGGGGGTTCCTCCAGATCAAAGTATTTGAGATACATGCCGCTGCACCGTTCTCCGTAGCTGCGAAATGGCCGGAAGCGCCTCCATCATATACCGAAAACCGGGAAACTCCCAAACGGCGTTTACGCCCCCGGGTCCTGGGGGACTTTCGGGGCATTTGCGCCCGCCCTGATTGATGATAAGATGGCCTTCCCCGGCCGGCGGACGCGTCGGTGAAGACGGGGCAAAGGAGACCGTTTTGAGCCCGAAAACCTGGATTCCGTTCGATGTGCTGGAAGCCTTCATGGTCGACGTCTTCAGGGGGATCGGCGTCCCCGACGCCGACGCCCGGGTCTGCGCGGAAGTCCTGATCACGGCCGACAAGCGCGGGATCGACTCCCACGGCGTCGGCCGGCTGAAGCCCATCTACTACGACCGCATCGTCAAGACCCGCGTTCAGCGCCCGGTGACGCAGCTGGAGGTGGTGCGCGACTGCAAGGCCACGGCCGTCGTGGACGGGCACCACGGGATGGGCATGGTCATCGCCCGCCGCTCGATGGAAATGGCGATCGAAAAGGCCCGCGTTCACGGCCTGGGGATGGTGGCCGCCCGCAATTCCACCCACTACGGCTACGCGGCCCATTACGCGCTGATGGCCGTCGCGGCCGGGATGATCGGGGTGACCGGGACCAACGCGCGCCCCTCGATCGCGCCCACCCATGGGGTGGAGAACCTCCTGGGCACCAACCCGCTGGTGTTCGGCTTCCCCACCGACGATCCCTTCCCCTTCACCAACGATTACGCCACCAGCGTCATCCAGCGGGGGAAGGTCGAACAGTACGCGCGCGAGGGGAAACAGTGCCCGGAGGGGCTGGTCGTCGACCTGGAGGGGAACACCGAGACCGACCCCGGGAAGATCCTCGAGGACCTGCTCCAGGGGAAATGCGCCTTCACCCCCATAGGGGGCCTGGGCGAAGAGACCGGCGGCTACAAGGGGTACGGGTTCGCCACCGCGGTCGAGATCCTTTCGGCCGCCCTGCAGCAGGGGGCTTTCCTCCGTCAGCTCGGCGGGGTGGACGCCCAGGGGCGCCCCGCCCCCCACGCGCTGGGACACTTCTTCATCGCCATCGACATCGAGTGTTTCACCGACCTCGCGTCCTTCAGGAAGACGGCGGGCGACATCCTGCGCACGCTGCGCGGTTCGCGCAAGAGCCCCGGCCGGGACCGCATCTACACCTGCGGGGAAAAAGAATACCTCGCCTGGCTCGAGCGGGAGAAAACAGGGGTCCCGGTCGACCCCGTCGTCCAGGGCGAGCTGTGCGCCATGCGCGACGAGCTGGGCCTCCCCTACCGCTTCCCCTTCGAGGCGGACGGAGCCCCGCGGACGGGGTAGAGACGGTCCTCTTCGACCCCGCGGAAATAATCGCCGTGCGCCGTCGTCAGGATGAAGCGCAGGGTGGGGGAATATCTCCGGCTGACGAAAGCCCGCTGGAACTGCCCCGCCACCGCTTCGAGGTATTTCTCCGCCCGCTCCCGGGGGCCGTAGCGGCCCGCATTGTAATGGCCGATCGCCTCGAGCACGTCCCCGCCGGCCCCCTCGAGGAAAATGGAAAAGAAGCTGTAGGCCCCCGCGCGGATCGAAACCCACGGTTTCAGGAAGTCGCTGTCGCTGCAGTCCCTGAACTCCGGAAGCCCGCGCAGCCTCCTCCTCAACGGCTCCGATATCTGGAGAAAACCCAGGTCCGCCCTCCCGGTGGCGGGGTCCCGATGCACCATCTTGTCCAGGTCGAACTGGCTCTCGACCCTTCCGATGGAGGCCAGGATCCGCGCGGCCTCCTCCCGCCGCATCCCCTCGGGCGCGTACACCCCGGTCCAGTGGCGCACCATGCGGTAGGCCGCGATCTTGAGGACCGGGTCGGGCACCGTGCGCCACTCCCGGACCCCGATCCCGGGCCACAGCGACGGCTCGAGGTATCTGCGGTATCGATCGATCTGGATCTGGAGGATCAGCTGTCGGAGCGGCCGCGGGAGCTGGTCGTATTGGACGGAGCGGAACACCTCCCACGGCAGGAATTCCCGCCCGTTCCCGAACGACGCTGAATCGAAAAGGCTCATGTGGCCGCGGCGGTAACGGTTGAAAAGGATCTCGTCGCTCAGGAACCGGTGCTCCACTCCGTCGATGACGACCCCGAGTTCCACCGGCGTCAGGCCGTAACGCCACCGGGCGCGGTCGTAGGCGCGGTTTCGGTCCGACAGGGCCCTGGCCAGCAGATCCCGGTCCGCCTCGTCCATCCCCCGCAGGAGACGGTCCGAGTGCGCGGCGAAGACCCTCCGATGCAACCGCGGATCGTGAACGGCCATGGCCCGCAAACCGGCGAACGCGGCGCCCAGGGCCTGGAGCCGGGTCGCCGCGAGCCCGATTCCCGACGTGGAAAGAGCGAGAAGGGCGAAGCCGCAGGCGGCCGGCAGGAGGAGGAGAAGGACGCCCTTCCGGGCCCACGGTCTACCCCGAGGACCGGGCCCTTTCCCGAACCGCAGACGCAGGGGCATGAGCGCTGTCTCCCCTTTTGAATCGAAGGCGCCGCCCGCGGCGCCTAATCTCCGAAGCAGGTCCCCACGTTGCGGCCGGCGAGGATGAGGGGGTGGTCCACCGGGACCAGCCGCTGCTTCCCTTCCGCTTCCTCGAGCGGGATGTGGGTCACCGTCCGCCCCTTCATTACGACCAGGCGCGAGCGTTCCCCCGCGCAGAGGATCTCGATCGCCTTGTAGCCGAATTCGGTGGCCAGGACGCGGTCGGCCGGCACCGGGCTCCCCCCCCGCTGCACGTGACCGAGCTTGACCGTCCGGGTCTCGATCCCGGTCGCCCCCTCGACCTGCTCGGCCAGGACCTGGCCGATGCCGCCGAGGCGGATCGGATCGGGGCTCGTGGGGTCCACCCGGTCGACCACCTGCTTCCCCCCGACGGGGATGGCGCCCTCGGAGACGCAGATGATGCTGAAGCGCTTGCCGTGCCGGGCCCGGTAGGTCACGTAATCGCAGATGATCTTGACGTCGAACGGGATCTCCGGGATCAGGATCACGTCCGACCCGCTGGCGATGCCGGAATGGAGCGCGATCCAGCCCGAGTTGCGCCCCATGACCTCCACGATCATGACTCGGTGGTGGCTGGCCGCCGTGGTGTGGACCCGGTCCAGCGCGTCGGTGGCCACGCTGACGGCGGTGGCGAACCCGAAGGTGACATCCGTCCCGTAAAGGTCGTTGTCGATGGTCTTGGGGACGCCGATGCAGTTGATCCCGAGGCGGATGAAATCGGACGCGATCGCCATCGACCCGTCGCCGCCGATCACGACCAGCGCGTCCAGGTGGTTGTGCGCGATATGCTCGAGGCACCGGTCGGTGACGTCCCGGTTTTCGATCCTGTCGTTGATCTTCACAGCGTAGTTGCGGGGCGACACCTTGTTGTTGGTCCCGAGGATGGTCCCCCCGAGCGTCAGGATGTTGCTGACCGATTCGTTGTCCAGCATCCGCATGCGGTTCTGGATCAGCCCCAGGAACCCGTCCTCTATCCCCATGACCTCCAGGTGGTGCGATCCGAGGGCGGCCTTGGCGACCGCCCGGATGACGGCGTTGAGTCCGGGGCAGTCCCCCCCCGAGGTCATGATCCCGATGCGATGGATGTTGTTCATATCGATTCCCTTCCCTCCGCCGATCCTTCCCTGTGGATCCCTCTCCCGCCCGCGTCTCCCGGGCACACATCCGGATCTCCCCTTACGGCCGCCGGCGGTCCGGAACCGGCGGGGCCCCCCTTATTTCCGGAGCGCCAGCGCCCGCCGCAGGTTGTTCTCCGCCGGCGGGAAGCCGGGGCGGATCTCCAGCGCCCGCGAAAAATGGACGATGGCCGGGTTGACGTCCCCCCCGGCCATCAGCGCCGTGCCCAGATGGTTGTGGGTATCGGCGTTCTCGGGGTCGAGTTCCAGGGCCGCCCGGAAATGGACGATGGCCTCTCCGAGCCGCGACCGCCCCTGGGACGCCAGGGAGAGGCCGAGGTTGACGTGGGCCTGGACGTAGCCGGGGTCGATCTCGAGGGCGCGGAGGTACTCCCGGGCCGCCTCCGCGTGCCGGCCGGCCGAAGCGTAGGCCGTCCCGAGGTTGTTCCGGGCGGCCTTGTCCCGGGGATGGAGCCCGGCTTCGCGCGAAAAATAGTCGATCGCCTTCTCCGGCCTCCGGTTCTCGAGGCTGATCGCCCCCAGGTGGGAGTAGAGCGGGGCCTTGTCCGCCGCCTGCCCGAGACGCGCCGTGACCGCCTCCTCCTGGGCCGCGTAGCACCGCTCGCGGATGGCGGGATCGGTCAGCGCCCGGAACTCGGTGACCAGGTTCAGCCGGCAGAACCGCTCGACGTTGGCCGCATGCCGCTCCCTCTCCGCCGGCGTCGCCGCGGCGAGGTTCACCCGGTACTGCAGGGCCGAGCTGTCGACTCCGCGGAAGTTCAGGAAATATTCCGCGTAGGCCACCTGCCGCTCCACGTCGTCCTGGTTCTCCCGGATGGCGGCCGCCAGCCCTTCGCTGACGCCGTACCCGGCGGCGGAGCCGATCCGCCGGATGATCGTGTCGTCCATGACGTGCATCGCCCGGGGGGCGTGGTACTCGAGCAGCGGGTGGTTGTCGGTGTGAATCGGCCCCTTGGCGAAGAGCGAGGGGAGGCTGTCGCTGACGATCAGGTTCTGGAGGATCCGGCCGTCCGCAAGGCGGATATTGCCCGATCGGGCCGCATAGGCCAGGTTCGCCTCCGCCGTCCGGGCGTCCAGCCCCCCCTCCCCCCGGATCCCCACGAAGAGGAAGCTCGAGGGGCGGGCCGGGTTGGTCGACACCAGCAGGCTCCGGGGAAAGGCGGAGGCGAAGGTCCGCCCGATCATGGAAAAGGCCTCCCAGTCCATCTGGTAGGCCGGGATCCACTGGACGAACATCCCCCCCGGTTTCAGCCGGGAGGCCACCAGTTCGAAGAAGTCCCGGGTGTACAGGGCGGCGATCCCCGACATCCAGGGGTTGGACGGTTCGCTGGTGACGAGGTCGTACTTCCGGCTGGCCAGTTCCAGGTGCGCCCTCCCGTCCTGCACGATCAGCCGGGTGCGCGGGTCCTCCAGCACCCGGTTGTTCCAGGGGGTGAAGAAACCGCTCGCCTCCACCACCTGCTCGTTGATTTCGACGACGTCCAGCCGTTTGACCGGGTAGTGAAGGATTTCGCCCGCCGTTATCCCGCTCCCGAGGCCGATGACCAGTACGTCGTCGGGGGCGGGGTGGTACAGGAGGGGGAAATGGGCCAGGAGCGTCTGCGTGTCCATGTCCCGCGTGGAGGAGGCGTCCGGCTTGCCGCTGTTGCACAGGTTGTAGTTGACGTCCCCCAGCAGTCCGGTCGATTCGAGCACGGTGGTGAACCCGCCGATGCCGTCCCCGTAAAAGAGGAGCTTTTCCGATTTCAGGTCGGGGAAATGCTTCTCCCAGGCCAGGAGCGACTCGAGCCACCCGATGTCACGAAGCTCGGGCCGGTCGAAACGGTGGTACTTCCCCATGGAGAGCATGACGTGGTCCCAGCTGGGGAACGCCGCCATCAGCCCGAACCCCAGGAGCGCGGGGAGGGCCAGGGCGAAGCGGCGGGGGAAGGTGCTCCGCCGAGCGGCGGCGATGACGAGCCACGCCCCGAGCGCGGCGGCGAGCTGGAGGCCGATAACCAGGCGGAGGCCGTTTTCCTTGCCGAGGAAGGGGATCAGGACGAAACCCGCCACGGCGGAGCCCAGGACCGCACCGATGGAATTGACGGCATAGGCGTAGCCGATGGAGCGGCCGGTGGCCGCGAGCGACCGGGTGTAGATCTTCCCCACCAGGGGGAACGCGGCGCCGAGCGAGAAGGTGGTCAGGAACATGAACCCGAAGAGGACGATCCCCTTCATGAGGTAGAGCGAACCGAAGCTGTCCTGATGGAGATGGATCAGCTTGGCGAAGAAGATCTGGCTGTCGCCGATGACCTGGCTCGCCAGGAGCGCCGTGAGGGCGGCGGCCATCTGGGTCAGGACCAGGAGCACGGCCGGGAGTTTGACCCGGTCCCCCAGCCACCCGAAGAAAAAGCTCCCGAGCGCCAGCCCGGTGATGAAGGTGACCAGGACGACGGTGAAGGAGTAGGTGGTCGGCCCGACCAGCAGCCCCAGGAGCCTGGTCCAGATCACCTCGTAGGCCATGGCGCAGAACCCGGTGACGGCGAACACCGCGAGCACGACTCCGACGGGCACCACCTCCCCGGCGGGGGGAGCGGGCTTGCGGGGCCTGGGCGCCCGCGGCCCGGTCCCTTCCTCCGTCTCCTGCGGCGCGATCCAGCCCGTCCGGCGCCGGCTGACCAGGAGGCATAGGAGACCGATGCCGGCGTTGAGAAGGACGGCGACGGCGAGAACCCCTCGCACCCCGACGAGGTTGATCAGCCAGAAACCGCACAGCAGCGACCCGGCGGCCGAACCGATGGTGTTCAGCCCGTACAGCCGCCCCACGTGCGTCCCCACCCGGGAAAGCGTGTTGACGAAAAACCGGCTGAGCACCGGGAGGGTGGCCCCCATGAAGGTGGCCGGGAGGATGAGGACGAGGGCGCACCCGGCGAAGGTCAGGAGGTTATACAGGAGGAAATGGTCGAATAGCCGGTTGTAGATCCAGGCGTACAGGGGCTTGAAGAGGAGGAGCAGCAGGGGGAGGAGGAGGCAGTAGAGCCCGATCCCCAGTTCGAGCAGGCCGTAGACCCGGATCAGTTTTTCCGGCCGGGCGACGCGGTCCACCGTCTTCCCCGCAACGGCGCTCCCCAGCCCGAGCCCCGCCATGAAGACGGCCAGCACGATGGTGACCGAAAAGGGGGAGCTCCCGATGATGCCGACGATCATACGGGTCCAGAGGACCTGGTAGATCAGGCCCGTAATCCCCGAGACCAGAAAGCAGGCGAGAATCAGCAGGTAAAGCATAGTCCACCGTTTCCTCGAATCGACGTTGGCGGCGCCCGCGCCGCGGGCTGCCGCGCGTGCGCCTGGGCGTCAAGGCGAGTAGTATGATCAAACTCCCCGCGGATTGCAAATTGTCTCTGGCCGTCCCCCGCTGGCAATCCGGGGTCCGGGATCTTATGTTGTTTCAGGCCGAAGTCGGCCGGGAAGGAGGGGGGTTCCATGAGACTGCGCACCCGCGTTGCCGTCCTGACCGTCGTCCTGGGCCTCATCGGATGCGGCCCAGGGGCGGACAAGCTCCCCGCCGCGCGGGGGAAAGGATCCGCGGATATGGAGAAAAGAGACGAGGCACGCTTCCGGTCGGCCACCTTCGCCGGCGGCTGTTTCTGGTGCACCGAGGGGATTTTCGAAAGGCTTCGGGGGGTCGAGCGGGTGGTCTCCGGCTACAGCGGCGGGCACGTGGAGCGTCCCACCTACGAACAGGTGAGCGGGGGGGACACGGGGCACGCCGAGGCCGTCGAGATCACCTACGACCCGGCGGTGATTTCCTACGCCGAACTGCTCGAGGTGTTCTGGAAGACCCACGACCCCACCACGCCGAACCGCCAGGGGTACGACGTCGGGCCGCAATACCGCTCGGTCGTCTTCTATCACGACGGGGAGCAGAAAGCCCTGGCGGAGGAGCTGAAAGCGCGCCTCGAAGCGGAGCGCATCTGGGACCGGCCCATCGTCACCGAGATCGTCCCCCGCGGGGTATTCTGGCCGGCGGAGGACTACCACCAGGACTACTACGACCGGAACCCCGAAAAGGCCTATTGCCGCAGCGTCATCACCCCCAAGATCGAGAAATTCCGCAAGATCTTCAGGGATAAGATCAAGGGAACCGGGTAAGAGGGCGGGGATCAGCGGAGCCAGAGAAGGAGGCAGAGCGCCGCGACGAGAGCCAGGAGCGAGGCGCCGGCGATCTTCCAGGCGCTGTAGGGGCGTTCCCCCTGGACCTCGCCCGTCCGCGCATTGATGACGATGGGATAGGCCCTGCCGCGGAAGCGATAGACGCTCGTCCAGACCGGCAGCAGGAGGTACTTGAAGGTGAGGTCGGAATATTCGGTGTCGGTCGAATGGATCCGCTGCTCGTCCCCCCCGATATCGCTCCGGACGGCCGATTCCACCGCCGGCGCCATCAGTCCCCTGGCCCGGGCGAACCCCTCTTCGAGCCCCACCTGGTAGGCCTCTGCCCGGAAGCCGCGGAGGTAGTCGTCCGAGTAGGGGACCAGTCCGGCCAGGTCCCACGGCTCCATGAGTGCGGCGTACCGCTCCGGCAGCGATTTCCCCGCATGGACCAGGATGTCGTCGAACCGCGTCTCCACGCTCCCGCCCGCCGGGCTCCAGCGTGTATGCCGCACCCGCCGGGGCCGGGTTACGGTGCGCCCCCCCTCGCGGACGGTCCGGTTCTCGGTGGTGTAATAATGCTCCCCCCGCTCCCCCACGTACCGCGTGTGCGCGCGGGCGTCGTAGGTCCAGAAGGGGACGTAGAGTCCCGTAACCGCGTCGTCGATCCGCGCGTGGCGCCCCAGTCCCGCCGGCGCGAACCAGAGCCGGGCGATCCAGCCTCTCAGGTGTTCGACGGCCTGTCTGCGGGACAGGCCGAACGGAAGGACGGCATCGGGCCGGATCCTGCGGGCCGCATCCCCGTAGACCATCGGCCGGCCGCAGAAGGGGCAGGGCCCGGCGGTCTGGTGCTCCGGCACGACGGTCCGGGCGCCGCACTGGTCGCACGACACCTCGATCACCTCCCCCGCCTCCCGTTCCCGGGCAGAGCGCTCGAGGGCCGCCGCGTAGTCCCGTTCCTCCACCCCCCCTCCGGGGGGAATCGGGCGGGCGGCCCCGCAGTGGGAACAGCGCAGCTCGGCCGTCCCCGGCTCGAACCGGAGTTCGGCCCCGCACCGACGGCATACGGTCGGGCCGGACCCACCGGGCCCCGTCGCTGGATTGTCGGAATGCATAGGATCGTAAGCCCTATAGTGAATTCGGAATCCGGGAAGCGCCCCCGCTCCCCAGAGCGCCCCCGCTCCCCGGGACCCGATATCTTCGGACCCTTGCGGCCGAATGGCAACAGGAATCGGCCTTCAAATCGGCCCCGACCCCAACTTTACCATTTGGCGGATGCTCTTTTTAGCATACAATGGTGAGCCATTTGCGGTAATCTCCGGGTACGCCCGGAGTGCAATATCGGGCGGGAAGATCGGCCGGCAACCGGGCCGCTCCTTCCCCGGGAGTTGCCGGACGCGCTGCATATCCCCGCAAATACATATGTGTGGACAAACTGCAATATTTCAGAGAATTGAGTGTAACGATAACTCGATGAGCAAGGGGGAGTTCGATGATTGAGACAGAAATGGCCGATGTTTCAAAATCCGGCGGATCCAAGGTCATCTCCGCTGAGGAGGCCGCGGCTCTCATACAGGATGGCGTGACCATCAGTGCGCCCATCATGGGCCTGGCGGGATGGCCCGAGGAGATAGGAAGGGCGATCGCCAAGCGTTACGAGGAAACGAAGCACCCGAAGGATCTTACCCTGGTCTGCGGGTCCGCCATGGGAAACCACAAGGACAAGGGGCCGCACGTGATCGGCATCGAGGGGCTGGTCACCCGCTTCATCGGCGCGCACACGCACGGATCGCCCAACATCGGCGCCCTCATCCAGAACAACAAGATGCTGGCCTACTGCTTCCCCCAGGGGGTGGTGGTCCACATGTACCGCGAGATCGCCGCGAAGCGTTTCGGGGTGATGACCAAGATCGGGCTGGGCACCTTCGTCGACCCCCGTGTCGAGGGGGGGAAGATGAACGACCTGACCCGGCAGGCGCCCGACCTCAACGAGGTCGTGACCTTCAACGGGGAGGAGTACCTGTGGTACAAGCCGTTCCCGATCCACGTCGGGCTGATCCGCGGGACCAAGGCGGACGAACACGGCAACATCTCCATGGACAAGGAGGGGGCCTTCCTGGAAGCGCTCCCGGTGGCGCAGGCGGCGAAGAATTCGGGCGGCATCGTCATCGCCCAGGTGGAATACGTCACCAAGGCGGGGACGCTCCATCCCAAGTCGATCCAGGTGCCCGGGGTGATGGTGGACTACGTGGTCATCGCCAAGAACCCCCAGGAATTCCACATGCAGAGCGAAGGGGTTTACTACCAGCCGGCCTTCAGCGGCGACGTCATCATGCCCCTCGGCGCCCTGCCGAAACTCCCGTTCGATGAACGGCTGTTCATCCTGCGCCGCGCCGCCATGCAGCTCGAACCGAATTCGGTGGTCAACCTCGGCATCGGCATCCCCGACCGCATGGCGACCCTGACCGGGCACGAGGGGGTTTCGCACATGATGACGCTGACGACCGAGGCGGGCGCGGTGGGCGGGGTCCCCGCCGGCTGGCCCAACTTCGGCATGACCTATAACCCCGAGGCCTTCGTCATGCACCCGAACATGTTCGACTGGTACGACGGCGGCGGCATCGACCAGACCTTCCTGGGGATGGGCGAGATCGACAAGTTCGGCAACGTGAACGTCAGCAAATTCGGCGGCCGCCCGATCGGGTGCGGCGGCTTCATCAATATCACCACGACCGCGAAGAGGGTGGTCTTCTGCGGCACCTTCACCACCGGCGGTCTCAAGGTGGCGGCCGAAAACGGGAAGGTGAGGATCCTCCAGGAGGGGAACCGCAGGAAGTTCATCGACGCCGTCGAGCAGATCACCTTCAGCGGCAAGTACGCGGCCAAGGGGAGGACCATCCTGTACGTCACCGAGCGCGCCGTCTTCCAGCTCGTCGACGGCAAGGTCACCCTCATCGAGATCGCCCCGGGGATCGACCTGGAAAAGGACATCCTGGCCCACATGGACTTCAGGCCGGAGATTTCGCCCGACCTGCGCCCGATGCCCGAACACATCTTCCACGAGGAGTGGGGGGCACTCAAAGGGATCATCGAGGCCAAAACGCAGAAGTGATCGGCACCCGCGGGCGCCCGTCCGGGCGCCCGCGTCTTCACTCCCGCCCGCCCAGCCGCCGCTCCAGCAGCCCGAGAACCTCTTCCGCGCCCCCCTGGACCGCCAGGTCGACCCGCCCCGTGGCCGGCGTGGCTTCCCTGTTGATCTCCACGGTAAACGCCCCCCGCCTGCGCGCCGCGTCGACGAGGCCGGCCGCGGGATAGACCAGGGCCGAGGTCCCGACGGCCAGGAAGAGATCGCAATCGAGGGCCGCGTCCGCCCGGCGGAGCACCTCCGGATCGATCCCCTCCCCGAACCAGACCACCCCCGGCCGGACGAGCCCCCCGCACCACGGGCAGGATGGGGGGATGTGCCCGAGGGGCGCCTCGTCGAGCACCCACCGCCTCGGGGACCTCGCGCACCCGTCCAGGCAAAAAACCTCCCAGATCGACCCGTGAAACCGGATGACGCCCTCCGACCCCGCCTTCTCGTCGAGCCCGTCGACGTTCTGGGTGATCAGCCGGAACCCCTCGTACCGCCTGCCCCAGAGGGCCAGGGTGCGGTGGGCCCCGTTCGGCCGGCACCTGGAGATCAGGGTGCGCCGCCAGTCGTACCACTCCCAGACCAGGCGCGGATCGGATGCGAAGGCCTCCGGGGTGGCCAGCCGCTCGGCCGCGTACGACTTCCAGAGCCCGTCCTTCCCCCGGAAGGTCGGCACCCCGCTCGCTGCCGATACCCCGGCCCCCGTCAGCACGGTGACGCGGGCCGACGGCCCGATCCGCCGGACAATGGCGTCGATGGAATTCTCACGCACCGGACACCTCCCTCGCGGGAAACACTCCCGCCCGCCCGGAAGCAAAAAAAAGCCACCCGAAAGGGTGGCTGGATATGAAGGCTTGGTTGCGGGGACAGGATTTGAACCTGTGACCTTTGGGTTATGAGCCCAACGAGCTACCAGACTGCTCCACCCCGCGATGATGAGGACATTATAGGCGCGCGGGCCCGGGGAGTCAAGAAATATCAGCCCTCCCGACGCTCCAGCACGTAGAAGGAGCGCAGCTGCCCGTCCGTCTCGCATACCCAGAAATCGACCGCGGCGTAGTTCTTCCTGAAATAGTGCCGGAACACCTGCCGCATCCTTCCCTGCCACTCAAGCGCGACCCCCAGGTCGCGGTTCTTGATCTCCTGCAGATTGTAGGGGATCTCGAAAAGGAACCGGTCGGCGGTGCAGTTGAGCTTGACCGGCGTGCTGCTGAGCAGCCCCGGCGCCGTCTCCGCCAGCTGGTTGATTACGGTCGCGGCTTTCAGTTCACGGCGCAGGTCGCGCCGCGGCGGCCCCTGCTCCAGGCGCCGCACGGCGGCAGCGTCCTCGAGGTCCCACCGCGTCAGCACCCGGTCCGTCGGCAGGCCCCGGTCGGGGAGGCTGGTCGTTTCACCGTGGAAGTTCTCTTCGTAGGCCTCCGCTCTCTGACCCAGTTTTCCCAGCGCGAAATAGGCCTGGGCCGGCTGCATGGGGTCGAAAGAGGAGGTGATGCATTTCATCCCCCGCTTGAGCGCCTCGCGGCGCTCGGCCGCCTTCAGCTTGTACCCGACGTCGAAATTCCGGTAGGCGGCCCGGACGGCCACCATGAAGGAGTGCTGGATCGGCCGGAGTCCGACGAGCCCGGCCAGGCTGAAGACGAAGCCGACCAGGTCCCCCAGGCTGCTCGTGGCGCCGAGCAGGATGCCGCCGCTCCGTCCGGCCTCGACCAGCAGCGGGGCGGGAACGATGTCGATATCGTGCATGTTCCAGACTTCGCGCTGGATGTCCTCGCACGCCTTGTAGTCCGCCAGGCTGCGGAAGGGACCGACGGAAACCTGGATTTCGTCCTTTCGTTTCTTCCTGCGCACCGCCGGTGCCATCACTCCCCCCCTCTGCCTTGCCCCGATGGTAGATGATAAATCAAAGCGGCCCGGCGCCGGTCAAGAAATTTCAGAAAATCGGGGTGGCGCTCCAGGGCCGATTCCGGGGGGAATCCCCCCTGTTTCAATATCTTCAGGACCCCGGCATTCCCCAGCAACGCCATCGCCTTGTCGATTTCAAATTTGTTAGGGTACAATTCTTGCAGAACCGCCATGAGAGTCAAGCCCAGCTTTACCGATTCGAGCCCTTTCCCGTCCCCGAGCACCAGGCTCACCCCGCCGCATTTCCGCCCCCGGTTCGGGCCCGCCTCCGGGGTGAAGTGGACCGGGACGAACTCCACCCCCGCGATCCCGGCGCCCCGCAGCCGGGCGGCGAACCGCCGCGGGTCCACCCAGGGGGCCCCGACCAGTTCGAAGGGGCGGTCGGTCCCCCGCCCCACCGACACGTTGGTCTGCTCGAGCAGGCAGACGCCGGGGTAGAAGAGGGCGGCGGTGACGGTGCGCATGTTGGGCGAGGGGTTCACCCACAGCTGCCCCGTATCCCAGAAGTAATCGTCCCGGCGCCAGTTCCGCATCGGGACCACCTCGAGCCGGACGCCGATCTTTTTGACCGAGTTGAAATAGCGCGCCAGTTCCCCCACCGTCATCCCGTGGCGCACCGGGAGCGGCATGTAGCCGACAAACGAGGTCCGGTCCGGGTCGAGCATCGGCCCCTCGACGCGCACCCCCCCGATCGGGTTCGGGCGGTCCAGGACGTAAAAGGGGATCCCCGCCCCGGCGGCCGCCTCCATGCAATAACCCATCGTCGTGATATAGGTGTAAAAGCGCGCGCCCACGTCCTGGATGTCGAACACCAGGGCGTCGAGCCCCTCGAGCATGGCGGCCGTGGGCCGGCGCGTGCCGCCGTAGAGGCTGTGGACCGGGAGCCCCGTGGGGGGGTCCACCGAGGAACCGATCTCCTCATCGTCCAGGTTCCCCCGGATCCCGTGCTCGGGACTGAAGAGCGCGGCCAGGGTGAGGTTTCCGGCGCGGTGCAGCACCTCGATGGTGGAGACGCCGTCGGAAGCGAGCCCGGTGTGATTGGTGACCAGTCCCACCCTTTTCCCCGCGAGCGGGGCGAAGCCCCCCTCCCGAAGGACGTCGATGCCGTTCTGCACTACCCGGGCGCCCTCCTCCCCGGGGAGGCGGAACACCCAGGGCAGGGCCGCCCCGAGCAGGATGAGGACTCCCGCGCCGATCCAGACTCTCCGCATCTCTCCCCCCTTCCCCCCCGTCACCGGACCACGCTTTCCCACCCCCGCCGGTTGAGGTCCCGGTAGATGACGGCGCCGGCGGCAAGCGCGATCGCCAGGAACCCGAGGCCGGGCAGGGTCTCTCCGAAAATCAGCTTGCCGACGCCGAAAAGGGTCATGTAGACCATGACGCAGCCCGAGAACCAATCGAGCAGGTTGAACGCGAGGCCGCCGGAGCGGGGCACGTCGGAAGCCGCCGCGGCGACCGGCCCCCAGAGGGAAGCCCCCGGCCGCACGCGCCGGTAAAACGCCTCCAGGACCTCCATCTTTTCCGGCTTCGTCAGCAGCGTGGCCCCGAGCCAGACGACGGTGGAGGCGGCCACCGTGAGGAGCACGATCCAGGCGAAGTCCAGCGGGTCGTCGTTGTCCATCCCCACGACCAGCTGCAGGAAAAGGGAGACGCAGAAGGAGGTCGCCATGGCGGCCACCTCGCTCCAGGCGTTGATGCGCCACCAGAACCAGCGCAGGATGAGCACGCTCCCGGTGCCGGCGCCGATGGCGATCAGGAATTTCCAGGCCCCCGCGATGGAATCCTGGTAATAGGTGACGACGCAGGACAGGACCATGATGAGGAGGGTGGCCGCCTGGGAGGCCAGGACATAGTGCCGTTCCCCGCTCCGGCGGACGATGAATCTACGGTAGAAATCGTTGACCAGGTAGGAGGCCCCCCAGTTGAGCTGGGTGCTGATCGTCGACATGTAGGCGGCGGCGAAAGCGGCGATCATCAGGCCGCGCAGCGCCGCGGGGACCACGGCCGGGTCGATGACGGTCATGATGAAGCCCGACTCCTTGTCCGCGAGTGACGGGTAGAGGACCAGGGAGCAGAGGGCGGTCAGGATCCAGGGCCAGGGGCGCAGGGCGTAGTGCGCGATGTTGAACCAGAGTGTGGCCAGGAGTGAATGCTTTTCGTCCCTGGCGCACAGGATCCGCTGGGCGATGTAGCCGCCCCCGCCCGGCTCGGCGCCCGGGTACCAGGTCGCCCACCAGTTGACGGCCAGGTAGACCATGAAGGTCAGCATCGGCATCCAGACCGACCCGACCTCGGGCACGAAGGAGAGGATCGACCCGCCCCCCTGCCGGGCCGAATCGAGCTCGAGGATTTTTTCCACCAGCGCCTCCATCCCGCCGACGGAGCGGACGGCGAAAAAGGCCAGCAGGATCATCATCCCCATCTTCAACACGAACTGGAACAGGTCGGTGACCAGCACGCCCCAGATCCCCGAGAGGGTGGAAACCAGGGCCGTGAAGAGCATGATGGCGAACACGATCCCGAGCGCCTCGACCTTGCCGATGCCGAAGACCAGCATCAGGATCTTGACCATGGCCAGGTTGACCCACCCCATGATGATGCAGTTGATGGGAAGTCCCAGGTACAGGGCCCGGAACCCCCTCAGGAAGGCCGCCGGACGGCCGCCGTAACGGATTTCGGCAAACTCGACATCGGTGAGCACCCCGGCCCGGCGCCAGAGCCGCGCGTAGAAAAACACCGTCAGCATGCCGCTCATCAGCATGTTCCACCAGAGCCAGTTCCCCGCGATCCCGTGCGCGGCCACCATCCCGGTGACGGCCAGGGGGGTGTCCGCGGCGAAAGTGGTCGCCACCATGGAAGTCCCGGCCAGCCACCAGCTCACCTTGCGGCCCCCCACGAAGAAGTCCGCCGTGGACGCGGTCGCGCGCTTCCGGAACCAGAGCCCGATCAGGATGTTGAACAGAAAATAGGCCGCCACCGCCAACCAGTCCACAAGCCCCAGCTGCATTTTCGCCTCCGCGCGACAGTCATCCGGGCGTCGGGGCCTGCCGCCATTCCTTCACTACACCCGTACGCCCCGGTTCGTGCGTGCTATAATTCCACAAAAGGATGGATCTTATGAACCCCAAAATTCTCAAGGATCGCTGCGTGGGCGCTTTGTTGGGATTTGCGGTGGGGGACGCGCTCGGCATGCCCGCGGAATTTCTGAGCCGCGACGAGATCGCGGATTGTTACGGCGGGCCCATAACAGATTTCATCCAGGCCCATGCGGAACACGCCAACGATTTCCTGCCGCCCGGTTCCTATACCGAAAACACCCGGACGATGCTGGCCACGGCCGAGTGCCTGATCGAATGCAGGGAGATGGACCCGGCCCGCCATGCCGACACCCTGCTTTCGTGGTTCCGGGACATGGTCCCGCACCGGGCTCCCTCGACCTCCCTGCTGCAGGCCTGCCGGCACCTGGCGATGGGGCGCCCCTGGACCAAGAGCGGGGTTTTCAGTTCCGGCTGCTCGGCCTCGATGCGCATGGTCCCGATCGGCATTTTCTTCAGCCGCGACACCGGTCTCCTCTCGCGGGCGGCCCTCGACAACTGCATGATCACGCACACCGAGCCCAGGGCGCTGGCCGCCGCCGTGGCCGTGGCCTACCTGGCCGCCCGGCTGCTGCAATCGGGCGAAAGGTCCTCACCGGGGGACCAGGTCCTGGATACGGCCGATCATGTCGCCTACCTGGACAGGGATCTGGCCGCCGTGCTGCGCTGGTCCACCCAGATCACCCATCTCCCCCCCGAAGAGGCCCTGTTCGAAATCGGGACGAGTTCCGACGCCATGGAAACGGTTCCCGCCGCCGTGTACTGTTTCCTGAAATATCCCGGGGATTTTCCCCGCGCGGTCCTGGCCGCCGTCAACGCCGGAGACGCCGCGGCCTCCATCGGGGCCCTGACCGGGAGTTTTGTCGGACTCTTGTCGGGGGCGCCCGTCATCCGGGCGGGATGGGCGAGCGCGGTGGAAAACTCCGACGTACTGACCGGGGTGGGAGAAAACTTGGCGGCCCTGGTCGCCCCCTGTTGCGGAGAGTAGGGGCCGCCCGAGCGGGTTATTCACAGAATTTGTGGAAAACTGTGGAAAAGCCAGGTTTTTAACAGGTATAAGCGGTTGAATACAGGTTGTTTCTCACCGCTTTGCATAAAGAATGTGCGCCCGCCCCCGCCGGGACCCGCCTGAACCGGCTGGAATCGCGGCGCCCCGGGTCAGGCCCCGACCGCCTGGCAGGACCGGGCGTAGAGGTCCGGGCCGGTTCCCGGCGACGGGCACCCCGGGCGGGGGGACTCGATCGGGCCCCCGCGGTCCATGGTCCTCTTGGTGGCGACGGCCCGGGCCAGCAGGTGTTTGAGATTCCGGCTTTCCAGCGTCCTTCCCTTGATGGTGACGTAATAGACCTTATTCATGATGCCCCCTAATGATATCTGCGCAACACGCTCGTGACCACCCCCTGGATCCTTACCCTTCCGGCATCCAGGACGATGGCCTCGAGGCTCTCGTTGGCCGGTTGGAGCCGTACGCGCCTCCCCTCGGGGTAGAACTTCTTGAGGGTCACGTTCTCGTTGTCTACCAGGGCCACCACCGTTTCTCCCGGCAGGGCCGTTTCCCGCGATTCGATGACGACATAGTCCCCATCCTGGATATGCTCCTCGATCATCGAATCCCCCCTGACCTGAAGAACGTACCCCTTGCCCCCCTTCGGCAGGAACGGCTCGGGAACCGGCATCGTCTCAGGCGCCGCGATCGCCTCGATGGGGCGCCCGGCGGCCACATAGCCGTACAGGGGGAGCGCCGTCGCCCCGACGCTGTCCGAAGCGAGCTGTATGGAGCGCGCCCGGTTGGCATCCCTGCGGAGATAGCCCCGTATTTCCAGGGCTTCCAGATGCTTGAATACGGCGTTGAGGGAGGCGATGCGAAAATGGGCCGCGATCTCCTCCATGCTTGGGGAATACCCGTTTTCTTCGATGAAGCGGGTGATGAAATCCAGGATTTCCTTCTGGCGTTGGGTCAGTTTCATGATTTCACCTTTATTTCACCGCCATTATGGGTGGCGAAAAGGTGAAAGTCAATGAATAATTTTCAGATTTTCAGGCCGCGCGGGTGCGCCCTAGAGCCGGTAGCCCTTCGAATCCGGGTCCCCTGGAAGGGTAACGGTAACGATCGATTCCGTTCTGTTCCGGATGACGGTCAACCTCATGTCTCCGGCCGGTGCGCCCGCAACCGCCCGGGTCAGGTCTTCCGGATCGGCCATCCCCCTCCCGTCGACGGCGACGATCACATCGCCCGGCTTCAGGCGGCCGTCACTTGCGGAGCCCGCGAGCACCGAGGAAACCAGGACTCCCTTTTTCCCCGGCACCCCCAGAAATTCCGCCAGCTGTTCCGTCAGGGGAAGGAGGGTCACCCCCAGTCTCGGTTTTCCCGCCGGGGCCGATTCGGCCTCCTCCCGCCTTTCCCCCGGCCGGGGGAGCAGGAACATTCTCCGTTCCGGGTCGGGCACCCGGTCCCGGAAGTTGTCCGGGAGAGCCCCCCCCCGCTTCCCCAGGGTGGCCGTCAGGGTCAGGGTCTTCCCCGCCCGGCTGACGACCAGGTCGACCTTCCTCCCAACGGGGGTCTCGCGCACCAGCCGGGACAGCTGGCTCGCCGACCATACCGGGAAGGGGCCGTATTGCAGGATGACGTCCCCCTCCCGCACCGTCGCCGCCTCCGCGGGGCTCCCCTTCGATACGGAGCGGACCACGACGCCCCGCTGCCGGTCGAGCCGGTGGACCGACACCGCATCCGCTCCCACGTCCTCCATGCTGATCCCGAGGAAAGCCCCGTCGGTTTCCTGGATGATGGAAAAGCTCTGGGCTCCCGACAGCTGCGCCGCTCCCGGAATCAGCAGCCCGGCCGCCATAAAGGAAAACAGGAATCTACGCAGGTTCATGGCACCCTCCCGTGTAATCGTTGTCCGCAATTTCAATACACGCACCGGCGCGCGGGCGGTTCCAAAAATTGCAGGAGAGGGGGGGCGTCAGCTCAGGGAGGGAAAGCGGGAGGCGAGGAAATCGACCAGCCCGGCAGGGAGGGTCCGCGGGTCGGGGGCCGCGAACACCGCGGCACCGGATAGCGCGTCGGCGTCGATGCCGTCCCAGGGGGGCGCGGATGCCTCCTCCCCTATGACCACCACCGCGTCGGCACGGCCGAGGAAGCCGCGCGCGCTCTCCTTGAATTCGGCGACCTCGTACCGCAGCACCATGATGTGGAGGTCGGGACGGAGGTGATCGAGGACGGCGTTCCCCTCCAGGATCAGAAAGGGGCTGGACCTGAGGATCGGCTCGAGGCGCGCGGTCCAGGATTCGGAGCGCGCCGCGTCGACGCGCACCCAGAAGGAGCGCCGGGCGCCCGCGGCCAGGAACCGGGAACTGTCGTTCTCCCCCCGGAGGCTCGTTTCCTCCGAAATGAGGCAACCGTCGCGGTCCGGGTCCTCCCCGTGGAAATGGTGGCTGATCTTGACGGCGGTCCAGCCTGCCCGGGGGAAAGCGGCGATGATGCCCGCCGCCACCGCCGTCTTGCCCACCTTCCGCGCATGCCCTCCGACGACGAGGATCGTCATCGGTCCCTTTTCGCCGATTTCGGGAAAGCGTGGGCGAACACGTCCTTGAACGTTTCCGCGAAATGCACCACGATCCCTTTTTTCAGATAATCGGGGAGCTCTTCGAAATCCTTCCGGTTCCCCTCGGGAAAAATGAGGACCTTGAGGCGGGCGCGCCGGGCGGCGATCACCTTCTCCTTCACCCCCCCGATCGGCAGCACGTGCCCCGTGAGGGTCAACTCCCCCGTCATGGCCATCTTCCTGAGCACCGGCTTCTGGATCATCATCGACAGCAGGGCCGTCGCCATCGTCACCCCGGCGGAAGGGCCGTCTTTCGGGGTGGCCCCCGCCGGCACATGGATATGAACGAATCGCTCGTCGAAGAAATCGGCCCGGGCGCCGTACTGTTCGAGATGCGCCATTACGTAGGAGTAGGCGATGTCGGCGCTCTCCACCATCACGGCCCCCAGCTGTCCCGTCTGCTTGAAGCCCTTGGATTTGCTGATAACGGCCGTCGCCTCGACCTGCAGCGTGGCCCCCCCCATGCTGGTCCAGGCGAGCCCCGTGACGACACCGGGGGTGCTTGCGAACATCTCGTCGGCGGTGAAAACGGGCTTGCCGAGATAGGGCTCCACGTCCTCCTTGCGGATGACGATCCCCTCCTCCTCCTCCCGCACGATCTTCATGGCCGCCTTGCGACAGATCTTCTTGATGAGGTTCTCCAGGTTCCGCACGCCCGATTCGCGCGCGTAGTTCTCGATCAGCTGCGAGAGCGCGTCCGCCCGGATGGTCACCTGCCCCGCCTTCAGCCCGTTTGCCTTGATCGCCTTCGGGATGAGGTAACGGCGCGCGATCTCCCTCTTTTCCTCGGCGATGTAGCCCGAGAGCCGGATGATTTCCATCCGGTCCAGCAGCGGCCGCGGGATGGTATCGAGCTGGTTCCCGGTGGAGATGAAAAGGACGTTGGAAAGATCGAACGGCACGTCCAGGTAGTGGTCGCGGAAACTGTTGTTCTGTTCCGGGTCCAGGACCTCCAGGAGCGCCGAGGCGGGGTCCCCGTGGAAGGAGGCCCCGATCTTGTCGATTTCATCCAGCATGATCAGGGGGTTGGAGGTTCCGGCCGTCTTCATTGCCTGCAGGAATTTCCCCGGCAGGGCCCCGATGTAGGTACGCCTGTGGCCCTTGATCTCGGCCTCGTCCCGCATCCCGCCCAGGGAGAAACGGTAGAAGGTGCGTCCCAGGGCGTCCGCGATGCTTCTCCCCACCGATGTCTTCCCCACTCCCGGGGGGCCCACCAGGCAGAGGATCGACCCCGAAATCTCACCCTTGAGCTTCCCCACGGCGATGAACTCGAGGATCCGGTCCTTGACGTCCGCCAGCCCGTAGTGGTCGCGGTCGAGGATCCTCCGGGCCCGGTCGACATCGTAGGAATCCTCGCTGAATCTGCCCCAGGGGAGCGATGTCAGCCAGTCCAGGTAATTGCGGGAGACGGTGTATTCGGGGGAATGGGGCTCGAGCAACTGCAGCTTGTCCATCTCGTCATCCACCGCTTTGCGCGCCTCCTCGTTCAGGGTCAGCTCCTTGAGGCGCTCCTGGAATTTTTCGATCTCCGCCGTCTTCCCCTCTTTCTCGAGCCCGAGCTCCTTCTTGATGGCCTTGAGCTGTTCCCTGAGAAAGAACTCCCGCTGCTGCCCCGAGATCTTCTCCTGGATCTGCCGGTTGATCTCCACGTGCAGCTTGGAGATTTCCACCTCCCGCTTGAGCAGCACCAGCACCCGGTTGATGCGCTGCCGCACATCGAAGGTTTCGAGCACCTCCTGCAGCTCGGCCCCGCTGGCCGTTGTCAGGTTCGCGGCGAAATCGGCGAGCCGGCCCGGGTCGTCGAAGGTGGACCTGCCCAGAAACATCTTGATCGCCTCGGACTGCAGGGGGTTGTACTGCACGAGGTCCCGCAGCGTCGTCATCACCGCCATGGCGTAAGCCTTGAGCTCCTCGGTGATTTCCATGTCCGACGGGGCGTGATGCCGCACCCTGGCCGTCATGCCGAACTCGGCTTTCGAGACGTCCAGGATCGTGAACCGTTCGACGCAGTTGATCAGGATGCTGGTGCTGTCCCCCTCCCCCTGGAACACCCTCAGGATCTTCGCCGCCACCCCCACCGAGTGCAGGTTTTCGGGAGTGTCGCTTCCGTTGGGGTCCCGGACCAGTACGACCCCGATCGTCTTGGAGGCGTATTCGAGCGCCCGCTGCACGATCCCCACCTGCTCCGCCCCGATCTCGAGCGGGACCGGGAAACCGGGAAAGAGGGGGCGGGGCCGGATGGGCAGCACCGGGAGGTGTTCGGGCAGGACCTCCGAAGCCAGTATGAGCCGCGGCTCCTGTTCCGCTCCTTTTTCGCCGTTGTCGCGCCCGGGGAAGTTGTCACTCATAGCGGTGTGTCTCCTTGCTTTCCAAGCACAATGTAATCAAGAGGGGGTCAGAATGCAAGCCCGCGCATTCCCATCGGACGCCCGTAACAAAAAAAGGGCCCCAGTTTACCTGAGGCCCTTAATTTTTAAATCCGGCGACGACCTACTCTCCCACATCGTTGCCAATGCAGTACCATCGGCGCTGGAGGGCTTAACTTCCGTGTTCGGGATGGGAACGGGTGTGACCCCTCCGCCAGAGTCACCGGAAACTCGAAAAATCTCACAATCAGATAACGACGGTCTTTCCAGCCGCAGCCTTTGCGCAGGCCTGGATTTCAAGCAGGGCAAATTTTATGGTCAAGCCTCACGACCGATTAGTACTGGTAAGCTTCATGCATTACTGCACTTCCACACCCAGCCTATCAACCTGGTGGTCTTCCAGGAGTCTTCAGCCCCCGAAGGGGAGGGATATCTAATCTTGAGGTGGGTTTCACGCTTATATGCTTTCAGCGTTTATCCCGTCCGAACGTAGCTATCCAGCTATGCCGTTGGCACGACAACTGGTGCACTAGAGGTTCGTCCATCCCGGTCCTCTCGTACTAAGGATAGAGCCTCTCAAATATCCTGCGCCCACCACAGATAGGGACCGAACTGTCTCGCGACGTTCTAAACCCAGCTCACGTACCGCTTTAATGGGCGAACAGCCCAACCCTTGGAACCTTCTTCAGCTCCAGGATGCGATGAGCCGACATCGAGGTGCCAAACCTTGCCGTCGATATGAACTCTTGGGCAAGATCAGCCTGTTATCCCCGGCGTACCTTTTATCCGTTGAGCGATGGCCCTTCCATACAGAACCACCGGATCACTAAGTCCTGGTTTCCCATCTGCTCGACCTGTATGTCTCGCAGTTAAGCATGCTTATGCCTTTACACTCGATGGCTGATTTCCAAACAGCCTGAGCATACCTTCGAGCGCCTCCGTTACAATTTAGGAGGCGACCGCCCCAGTCAAACTACCCGTCAAGCAATGTCCCTCGCCCGGATCACGAGCGTAGGTTAGTACCTCAGAACGATAAGAGTGGTATCTCACCGTTGGCTCCCTGCAGGCCGAAACCCACAGTTCAAAACCTCCCACCTATCCTGCGCATAACGCACCGAAGTACATTGCTAAAGTGTAGTAAAGGTGCACGGGGTCTTTCCGTCTAGTGGCGGGTAACCGGCATCTTCACCGGTATTACAAATTCGCTGAGTCACTCGTTAAGACAGTCGTCAGATCGTTACGCCATTCGTGCAGGTCGGAACTTACCCGACAAGGAATTTCGCTACCTTAGGACCGTTATAGTTACGGCCGCCGTTCACCGGGGCTTCAATTCAGAGCTTCTGAGAATAAATTCCCATGACCCCTCCTTTTAACCTTCCGGCACCGGGCAGGCGTCACACCCTATACGTCGATTTTTTGTCTTTGCAGAGTGCTGTGTTTTTAGTAAACAGTCGCCTGACGCTATTCGCTGCAACCCACTTCGGCTTCACCCGCAAGGGGCTAGACCTAATGTGGGCACTCCTTCTCCCGAAGTTACGGAGTTAATTTGCCGAGTTCCTGAACGAGTGTTCTCTCAAGCGCCTTAGGATTCTCTCCTCATCTACCTGTGTCGGTTTACGGTACGGTCACCTATGCGGCTCGCTAGAGGATTTTCCCGGCAGTGTGGAATCAGCTGGTTTATGCCTTGCGGCTCCCCATCGCTTCTCAGAGTTAATGCCCGACCGGATTTACCTGGTCGAACCTCCTACGAGCTTAGCCCTCCACTTCCAATCGGAGGGGCAGCCTATCCTACTGCGTCTCCCCATTGCTGGTAACGCCACACGGGTGGTTGCCGAATATTAACGGCATGTCCATCGCCTACGCCTTTCGGCCTGAGCTTAGGAACCGACTGACCCTGGGCGGATTAACCTTCCCCAGGAAACCTTAGATTTTCGGCGTCGAGGGTTTTCACCTCGATTATCGCTACTTATGCCGGCAGGGTCTCTTCCAATACCTCCACCAACCGTCGCCGGTCAGCTTCGCAGGCTTATGGAATGCTCCCCTACCATTACTGCTTTTGGCAGGTAATTCACAGCTTCGGTATCGAGCTTTAGCCCCGTTATATTGTCGGCACGGACCCACTTGACCAGTGAGCTATTACGCTTTCTTTAAAGGATGGCTGCTTCTAAGCCAACCTCCTGGTTGTCCAAGTGTTTCCACATCCTTTCCCACTTAGCTCGAATTTTGGGACCTTAGCTGGTGATCTGGGTTCTTTCCCTTTTGACTATGAAGCTTAGCCCCCACAGTCTGACTCCTGAGATAATAATTTCCGGCATTCGAAGTTTGGTTGGATTCGGTAACCCTGTAAGGCCCCTAGTCCATTCAGATCTCTACCACCGGGATTAAGTGTCTCAAGGCTAGCCCTAAAGCTATTTCGGGGAGAACGAGCTATCACTGAGTTTGATTAGCCTTTCACCCCTACCCTCAGCTCATCCAAGCTGTTTTCAACCAACACTGGTTCGGACCTCCGGTAGGTGTTACCCTACTTTCATCCTGGCCAAGGGTAGATCACTCAGCTTCGCGTCTATTCCATGC
>Ga0209509_1000009_pt1:310000-320167 | contig 320167 bp, 263 predicted proteins | sample BioC13SIPDNA_FD_185743 | JGI IMG/M metagenome (GOLD analysis project Ga0209509, IMG submission 185743) | Anaerobic biogas reactor microbial communites from Washington, USA - Biogas_R1_A C13 SIP DNA (SPAdes) (version 2) | ecosystem: Engineered > Bioreactor > Anaerobic >...
AATAGCGCACGTGCCCCAGTGCGGAATCCCCGGGCAGGCGCCCCAGACGGTTCTCGTCGAAGACGTCCGCCACGTATCCCATCCCCTTTTCCAGGTGGAGCTTGTGACGGTCCGAGGTGGCGATCCCGGCGGATTCCTGACCCCGGTGCTGAAGGGCGTATATTCCCAGGTAGGCGATCCTGGCGGCCTCCGGGTGGGAAACGATGCCGAAGACGCCGCACTCCTCTTCCAGTTTGTCCCAGGGTTCCATAGGCAGGATCCAGACCAGTTCTTGTCGTCAGGGCCGCGGTCCCGCCGGGCACACGCCCGCGGGGCCTCGAGTTTCTCCCCGGCACCCCCGGGAGGCTTCCGGCGTTCCGGCAATATTATACACAATCCCTTCCGCGGCGCCCGGCGAAAACCGGGGGGCGGCCGCATCTTTGGCTTCGCCTTCGGCGGGCCTTGATATACCATAGGGGTTGGCCCAGAAAACGGACGGCGTGGCGCGGGATCGATGTTCATCGACGCGACGCGCAGGCAGGCACAGAAAGGATATCGGCTCATGGCTGACATGGATGGGAGCATCGAAACCAAGGATTTCCACCCGGACATTCCGTCGCGCAACACCCCCTTCTTCCTCAAGGGTTCGGGCGCGCTCGACTGGGGCATGCAGAGCCGCCTCGCCAGGATTTTCAGCGCCTCCTCGGGCAGAACCGTGATGCTGGCCATCGACCATGGGTATTTCCAGGGCCCGACGACGGGGCTGGAACGGGTGGACGTCAACATCGTCCCCCTGCTCCCTTACGCGGACGCGCTCATGCTGACCCGCGGCATCCTCCGCACGACCATCCCCCCCTCCTTCGCCCGGGGGACCGTGCTGCGGGCGAGCGGCGGCCCCAGCATCCTCAAGGAGCTGTCCAACGAACAGATCGCCGTGGACATCGAGGACGCGCTGCGGCTCAACACCGCGGCCATGGCGGTGCAGGTTTTTGTCGGCGGGGAATTCGAAACGCAGTCGATTCATAACATGACGCGCCTCGTGGACCTCGGCAACCGGCACGGCGTCCCTGTGCTCGGAGTCACCGCGGTCGGGAAAAACATGACGCGCGACGCCCGGTATTTCCGCCTCGCGTGCAGGATATGCGCGGAACTGGGGGCGCATTTCGTGAAGACCTATTACGTGCCGGAAGGCTTCGAGACCGTCACCGCGTCCTGCCCCGTCCCCGTCATCATGGCCGGAGGGAAGAAACTCCCCGAGACGGAGGCCCTCGAGATGGCGTACCGCGCCGTCAGCGAGGGGGCCGCCGGAGTCGACATGGGAAGGAACATCTTCCAGTCGGAGGCCCCCGCCGCCATGATCCAGGCGGTGAGGCTGGTGGTCCATGAGAATGCAAAGCCCGCGGAGGCTTTCGAACTGTTCCAGGACCTGAAAAACCGGCAGGCGTAGCCGGCGGACCGGGCTCGGGCGGGGCCCCTCCGCCCCCGGGCAAGTCTAAGAGGGGATCACCCAGACGAGGACAGCATGATCAACCGCTGGTCGGACGACAGGGCCGCTCAATTCATCGAACAATACCGCAAGAAATACGGCGAGGACCTGGCCGTCGGCCTCTACGTGGCCTCCCTGATCGGAGCCGAGACCCGATTGGTGCTGCACGGCGGGGGCAACTCCTCCGTGAAAACGGTCCGGACCAACCTCCTGGGCGAAACCGTCCGGACTTTGTTCGTCAAGGCCTCCGGTTACGACATGGCATCCATCGAACCGGACGGATACACGGGACTGGAACTGGACTACGTGGGAAAACTCCGGTCCCTGGAAAAGCTGTCCGACGAGGACATGGTCAACGCCTTCCGCACCCATTGCCTCGACGCCCGGGCGGCCACGCCGTCCATCGAGACCCTCGTCCACGTTTTCGTCCCGGGTAAATTCGTCGACCACACCCACCCCGATTCCATCCTGGCGCTCACGAACCAGGTGGAGGGGGAAAAGCATCTGCGCGCCGCCCTGGGCGAAGGCGTTTCGATCCTCCCGTACGCCCATCCCGGGTTCCCCCTGGCCAGGGCCGTGGCCGCCGAACTCGAACGGAACCCGGGGGCGAGGGCGATGGTCCTGATGCGGCACGGGCTTCTCACCTGGGGGGAGACCGCCAGGGAATCGTACGACACCACCATCGCCCTGGCCTCCCGGGCGGAGCAGTACGTGGAGCAGCACGCCCGGAAACCGGTGATCACCGCGGCCGCCACTCCCCTCCCCCTGGCCCTTCAGCGGCTGGCCGCGGCGGCCCCCGTGATCCGGGGCCTGCTGGCCCGGCCCACCGGGAATCCCGACCGCCCCTGGGACCGCGTCATCGTGCGTCCGCTGATCAACAGGAAGATCCTGGATCTCGTCGATTCGGGATACGCGCGGGAGTTCGCCGCAACGCCCCCCCTGACGGCCGACCACCTCATCCGGACCAAGCCCTCCTACCTCTGGGTCGAGAATCCCCCGTTCGAGGACCCCGCGGCGTTCGGCGAAAAGGTGGCGCAGGGGATCCGCGATTACGCCGCCGCCTACGACGCCTATGTCGACAGGTTCTCGCGCAGCCGCCCGGAAGGGATCGAGGCGGCCGATTCCCTGCCCCGGGTGATCCTCATCCCCGGCCTCGGGGCGATCGCCGCGGAAGGGAGCGCGGCCGCCGCCGACATCGCCAGGGACATCGCCGAGCACACGCTGGAGGTCAAGGCCCAGATCGCGGCGATGGGCGATTACCGGGGGATGGAGGAAAGGGATATCTTCGAAATGGAATTCCGGGCGATCCAGCGCCGGAAGCTCCACGCGCGCCCTTCGCCGCCGCTGGCCGGGCACGTGGCGCTGATCACCGGCGCCGCGGGCGCCATCGGCGCCGGCATCACCCAGGAACTGCTGGAACAGGGATGCCATGTCGCCGTCACCGACCTGGACGGCGACCCGCTGCACCAGTTCACCGAGGAGATGCGCTCGCTGTACGGGCCGCGCGTCCTGGGGATCGCGCTCGACGTCACCGACTCGCAATCGGTCGCGGACGCCTTCGGCTCCGTGATCGGCGCGTGGGGCGGCATCGACCTCGTGGTTCTCAACGCGGGCATCGCCCATGTCGCCCCTATCGAGGACATGGACCTCGAGACCTTCAGGAAAACCGAAAGAATCAACATCGAGGGGACCCTCCTCATGCTGGCCGAATCGGCGCGCCTGTTCAGGAGGCAGAACACCGGGGGGGACATCGTCATGGTCTCGACCAAGAACGTCTTCGCCCCGGGGGCCAACTTCGGCGCCTACAGCGCGACCAAGGCCGCCGGGCACCAGCTGGCCCGCATCGCGAGCCAGGAACTGGCGCCGATGGACGTGCGCGTGAACATGGTCGCGCCCGACGCGGTGTTTTCCCACGGCGCCCGGAAATCGGGGTTGTGGCTGGAGGTCGGCCCCGAAAGGATGAGCGCCCGCGGACTGAGCGCGGAAGGCCTGGAGGAATATTACCGGAACCGGAACCTGCTCAAGGCGAAGATCACGGCGCGGCACGTGGGCAGGGCCGTCCTTTTCTTCGCCACGCGCCAGACCCCCACGACCGGCTGCACCCTTCCGGTCGACGGCGGGCTTCCGGACGCCACGCCAAGATAGCCTGGCGCCACGCCAGGATACCCTGGCGCCACGCCAAGATAGCCTGGCGCCACGGCACGTGGCCCACGCTAAAGGATATATGATCGGTCAATTGAGAGGAAAGCTGCTGGCCAAGAGCCCGAACCTTCTGCTGGTCGACGTGGGGGGGGTGGGCTACGAAGTGATCATCCCCCTGACCAGCTTCTACGAACTCCCGGAAGAGGGGAACGAGATCACGCTCAAGATCCACACCCACGTGCGGGAAGACGCGCTCCTCCTTTTCGGTTTCCGGTCGCGGAGCGAGAAGAGCCTTTTCCTGAAGCTGATCTCGACGAGCGGCATCGGCCCCAAGCTCGCGATCACGATCCTTTCCGGGGCGCGGGTGGAAGAGCTGGCCGCGGCGGTGGCTGAGGGGAACGTCCCCCGCCTCACCTCCATCCCGGGCGTGGGGCGTAAGACGGCGGAGAGGATGATCCTCGAGCTCCGGAGCCAGATGACGCCGTTCCTCCTGCCCGAGCACGCGGAAGCGGCCCGGCAGGGAACGCCCGGCGGGGCCCTGGAAGAGGATGTCGTTTCGGCGCTGACCAACCTGGGCTACCCCCGGGCGGCGGCGGAGAAGGCCCTGTCCCTGACGCTGCGCGAGCCCGAATGCGGGCGGACGTTCGAGGAAATTCTGCGCAACACGCTCCGGCGGCTGGCCGGTTGACACGGTTTTAGGCTATGACAGAACGCACCTTCACACACGCCCTGCTGAACCCGACCCCGGTTTCGGACGAGAAGACCTACGAGCAGAGCCTGCGCCCCCAGACCCTGGCCCAGTACATCGGCCAGCAGAAGGTCAAGGACAACATCGAGATCAGCATCCAGGCCGCGCTCAAGCGCCGGGAGGCGCTGGACCACGTCCTGCTCTACGGCCCCCCGGGACTGGGGAAAACCACCCTGGCGACCATCATCGCCGGGGAGATGAACGTCAACGTCCGCACGACCAGCGGCCCCGTCATCGAGAAGCGGGGAGACCTCGCCGCCATCCTCACCAACCTGCAGGCCAGCGACGTGCTCTTCATCGACGAGATCCACCGGCTGCACCCCTCCATCGAGGAGATCCTCTACCCGGCGATGGAGGACTTTTACATCGACATCGTGATCGGCGAGGGGCCGGGAGCCCGCAGCATCAAGATGCCGCTCCCCCGCTTCACCCTCGTGGGCGCCACCACGCGGGCGGGCCTGCTGACCGCTCCCCTGAGGGGGCGTTTCGGCATCATCCATCGCCTGGAGTTCTACACCCACGCGGACCTGTGCACCATCGTCGAGCAGTCGGCCCTGACGCTGGGGGTCCCGATCGATCATGACGGCGCGCTCGAAATCGCCTCGCGGAGCCGGGGGACCCCCCGCATCGCCAACCGCCTCCTCCGTCGCGTGCGGGATTTCGCCGAGGTACGGAGCGACGGCCGGATCACCCGCCCCGTGGCCATGCAGGCGCTGGAGATGATGGACGTCGACACCTACGGCTTCGATGAAATCGACCGCAAGCTGATGCTGACGATCCTGGAAAAATACAACGGCGGGCCGGTGGGGGTGGGATCGCTTTCCGCCGCCATCAACGAGGACGAGGACGCCATAGAGGACATCTACGAACCGTACCTCATCCAGATCGGCTTTCTCGACCGCACCCCCCGGGGGCGGATGGCGACCCGGAAGGCCTACGAGCATTTTCAGATCACGCTGCCCGGGAACCAGAAGAACCTCTTCTAGCGGCGGCCCAGCCGACGGCACCGCCAGGAAGGGGATTGATCTCGGCCCGCGGGTTGTGGTATCGAACCTAGCCTGGGAATCAGGCGCTATTATAAACCGGGGGGCCCCGGGCTTCCTGAAAGGAGACAGGATATGACAGCAAAGCTCATCAAGGGAACGGAGATCCGCGAGGAGATCCTGAAGGAAATCGAACAGGAGGTCCAGGACATCAAGGCGAAGCACGGCAAGGTCCCCGGCCTGGTCACCATACTCGTGGGAAGCAACCCGGCTTCGATCTCCTACGTCACCCTGAAGATCCAGACGGCGGAGAGGCTCGGCTTTCACGAGATCCAGGACAACCAGCCCGAGACCATTTCCGAAGCGGACCTGCTGGCCCTCATCGACAAATACAACAGGGACGAGTCGATCCACGGGATCCTGGTCCAGCTCCCCCTCCCCAAGCACATCGACGAGAAGAAGGTGATCAACGCCATCGACCCCGACAAGGACGTGGACGGATTCCATCCCGTGAACGTGGGGCGCCTCATGATCGGCGGCTCGGAGCTGAAGTTCCCCCCCTGCACCCCGGCCGGAATCCAGGAGATGATCGTACGCGCCGGCATCGAAACCAAGGGGGCGGAGGTCGTCGTGGTGGGACGTTCGAACATCGTCGGCAAGCCGATCGCCAACCTGATGCTGCAGAAGGGCCCCGGCGCCAATTCCACGGTGACCATCGCCCACACCGCGACCAAGGACCTGGCCTTCCACTGCAAACGGGCCGACATCCTGATCGTGGCCGCGGGCGTCCCCGGCCTGGTGAAGCCCGAATGGATCAAGCCGGGCGCGTGCGTCATCGACGTGGGCGTCAATCGCGTGGGCGAAAAGAAGAGTGAAAAGACGGGCAGGATGGTGGCCATCCTCAGGGGGGACGTGGACTTCGACGCCGCCAAGGAGATCGCGGGCTTCATCACGCCGGTCCCCGGCGGGGTCGGCCCCATGACCATCACCATGCTGATGAAGAACACCCTGAAATCGCTGAAGTACGCGCTGGGGATCGCCTGATCCCTCGCGGCGGGGTATGCGAGAGGGGCCGGGGCCACCCGGCCCCTTTTTGTTTTCCCCCGCGCAGCGCTATCGATAGTATACTGGGGGCCATGGCAGAACCGGGAGAACCGCAGGACCAGGCCCGCCGGCTGCAGGCCGCGATCGAAACCGTCGTGCGCGGAAAGCCGGACGCGGTCCGGCTCGCGCTCGTCTGTCTTTTCGCCGAAGGGCACCTCCTCATCGAGGATGTCCCCGGGGTCGGGAAAACCACCCTGGCCCAGTCGCTCGCCCGCGCGGTCGATTGCTCCTTCCGCCGCATCCAGTTCACGAGCGACCTGCTCCCCTCGGACATCATCGGCGTCTCCATCTTCGACCGGGAGGAACGCGATTTCGTCTTCCGCCGGGGGCCGCTGTTCGCCAACATCGTCCTCGCGGACGAGATCAACCGCACCACCCCCAAGACCCAGAGCGCCCTGCTTGAAGCCATGGGGGAGGGGCGCGTGAGCGTCGACAACCGCACGCACCCCCTGCCGCAGCCGTTCATGGTGATCGCCACCCAGAACCCGGTGGAGTTCCACGGCACCTACCCCCTCCCCGAATCGCAGCTCGACCGTTTCCTGCTCCGGGTCCGGATGGGTTACCCGGAAGCGGGCGCCGAAAAGGAGATCCTCCGCCTCGCGCACGGTTCCACGTCCGAGTCCCCGCTCCCGAGCGTGATGACGGGCGAGGATCTCATGCGCTGCCGGGAATCGGTCCGTCGCGTCCGGGTCGACGACTCCCTGCTCGATTACATCCTGGCCCTGGTGGACTCCACGAGGCGGTCGGAGTACCTGCTCACGGGGGCGAGCCCCCGGGGGTCGCTCGCACTCCTCGGCGCGGCGCGGGCCGAGGCCTTTCTCGACCGGCGCGATTACTGCACCCCCGACGACATCAAGCGGCTGGCCCTGCCGGTGCTGGCCCATCGCGTGGTGGTCGGTTCCAGCTATTCCTCTCCCCATGAAAGGAGCCGGGAGGCCGAGGCGATTCTTGCGGAAATACTCGAGAGCATCGAAATCCCGCTCTGACGGGGTCCCGGGGGAGTCCGGGGAAGGCGGCGACCGGAGAATTTTCCCCCTTTCCTTCTCCGTCACCGCGGCGGGCGGGCTGTACATCCTTCTCCTGCTGCCGCTCTCCCTGGCCGCCATCCGGACGGGGAACAACCTGCTCGTCATCGTCCTGGCCGCCATGCTCGCAGCCGTCCCCGTGTCAGGGCTTGTTTCGCTCGCCTCCCTCAAGCGCCTGTCGCTTTCGCTCGAGATGCCCGAAAACGTCTTCGCGGGTGAACGGGTGGCCCTCAAGGTCGCCGTGAAAAACCGGAAAAGGGTGCTCGCCTCCTTCTCCCTCCGGGTGGAGGAGCGGGGGACCCCCGGCGCGCCTCCCCTGCTCCGGCGCCTCCGCGCCGCGCTCCCGCGACACCGGAAGCGGGACGGGGCGGCCGGGACGCCCGACGGCCTCATGGACCGGCCGGCCTATTTCCCGGTGGTGGGACCCGGCGAAAGCCGGACCGCGCTGGTCCTGAGGTCCTTCCCCCGTCGCGGCCGTTACACCCTTCACGGCTTCCGGGTGTCCACCCGCTTCCCTTTCGGGCTCTTCGAACGGGCCAGGCTCGCCCGCGCGGAGGGGGAAGTCTTCGTCTACCCATCGCCGCGGTCGATCTCCCCCTTTTTCCATCTTCTCCCCTTCCTCCCGGGGGCGCTGGAAAGCGCCCGCCCCGGCCCGGGGGAGAACCTCCGCTCGATACGCCGGTACCGGGAGGGGGAAAGCGCCAGGATCATCGACTGGAAAGCCACCGCCAAAACGCTCCGGCTCATGGCGCGCGAGTATGCGCGCGAGGAGGAGAGCAGGTTCTGCCTGATCCTGGATACGCGCGCCCATGCGCCGCGCACCGCGGCGGGCGGCGAGGCCTTCGAAAAGGCCGTGTCCATGGCCGCCGGAATCGCATCCCATTTCATCGAGGAGGGGACCGCCATCGCCTTTCTCTCCCCGGCGGCGTACCTCGCCCCGGGCGGAGACGCGCGGCATCTGGACCGGATCCTCCGGGAGCTGGCCGTGATCGCCCAGGACGAGGCGCCTGCAGCGGAAACCGTCGGGCCCTGGGAACCCGGGGCGTTCCGGGACGCCGCCCCGCTGCCCGAACTGGAAGGGATTTTTTCCGATAAGCATTACAAGATCATCCTGACCCCCCGCCCCAGGGGGACCTTCCCGGCGGCCGTATGGCGGTCGGCGCACGTGATCTTTTTCGACCAGCTATGACCTTTTGGCGCTGTTTCAAGGTGTCCTCCTATGGCCTGGCCGGGTCCGGTTTCGGCGCGCTGGCCTCGACCGGGGCGCTCCCCCCCGCCGCCGTCGCCCTCTTTTCGATCGTCTTCGCCCTCAGCTGGTTTCTGGACCCCCGCGCGCTCCGCCGGTCGCTCCCGCCCCGGATCGCCGGCAGCCTCCTGCCGCTCTGTATCGCGTTCGCCGCGATCGACGGCGCCTGGCTGTCGCGTTCGTGGCCGGCCGCGCTGGTGCACCTGCTGCCGCTCGTCACGGCGGTGCGCCTCCTCGTCCGCGCGCGGGAGGGGGACCACGGCGTCCTCGCGCTCCTCGGCCTCGCCCAGCTCCTGGCCGCCGCCACCCTGACGGGAAACCTCGTTTTCCTCTTCTGGTTTCTCCTCTTCCTCCCTTCGGCCAGCGCCTTCCTGATCCTGCTGGAAATGCGCCGGGGCCACGGCAGGAGCCTCCGCCGGACGCCGGCCCCCGCCGCCGCCCCCCCCCCGGCCCCACAGCGGGCCGAACCCGACATCGTCGTCCCCTTCCCCGCAGGCGCCTTTGCCTCCGCCTTCATCGGGGTCGCACTGCTGCTTCTGGCCGGAGCGATCCCCCTCTTCTTCCTGCTGCCGCGGGTCACCCTCGGACTCTACCGGCAGCCGGCCGGACCGACCCGTTTCGTCACCGGGTTCTCGGACCGGGTGCAGCTCGGCCGCGACGGCCGGCTCGAGCCATCGGACACCCTGGTGATGCGCGTGAGAACAGACCCGCCGGACCCGCGGCGGGAGCTGCGCTGGCGGGGGCTGGCGTTCGACCATTTCGACGGCCGGGCCTGGACCCGCAGCGACACCGGGACCCGGCCCGTCCCCGTCCAGGGGCGCTTTTACAAGCTGGAGGAGACCGCGCAGGGGACCCGGTGGATCGAGCAGACCTACTTCCTGGAGTCGCTCGACACCCCCGTGGTTTTCCTCCTCGGCCGGGCCCTGGCCGTCGGCCGCGAAGCGGGCGCCCTCGGGCGCGACGCTTCGGGCAACCTGTACGCGCAACGCCCCCGCGGCTCCAGGCTGAGCTACACCGTCCTCTCCGACGCCGTCGAGCCCGACCCGGCGGCGATCTCCGACCTGTTCCCGGTCCCGAAGGAGATCGGGAGAAAATACCTGCAGCTGCCCGACCTGGACCCCGCGATCGCCCGCCTGGCCAGGGAGGTGACCCGCGCCGCTTCCGGCCGCTACGCGCGGGCGCTCGCCCTCGAGCAGCACCTGCGCCGCGGCTACACCTACTCCCTGGAACTGGACGGGCTTGCCGGTCCCGACCCCCTGGCCGCGTTCCTGTTCGAGGCGGGAGAGGGTCACTGCGAATATTTCGCCTCCGCCCTGGCCATCATGATGCGCCAGGTGGGGATCCCCTCCCGCCTCGTCAACGGGTACCGCGCCGGGGACTACAACCCCTTCGGCGGCAACTGGACCGTCCGGCAGCGGCACGCGCACAGCTGGGTCGAGGCCTGGCTCCCCCCC
>Ga0209509_1000017_pt1 | contig 207642 bp, 215 predicted proteins | sample BioC13SIPDNA_FD_185743 | JGI IMG/M metagenome (GOLD analysis project Ga0209509, IMG submission 185743) | Anaerobic biogas reactor microbial communites from Washington, USA - Biogas_R1_A C13 SIP DNA (SPAdes) (version 2) | ecosystem: Engineered > Bioreactor > Anaerobic > Unclassified | place...
CGCAAGTTAAAGGTCAAGGATCCTTTAAAGACAAAGCAGATAACGTTCACGTGAGATTGTAGTACCTAATATTTTTCGGGAATCCCTTAGAAATGGGGTTCCCGTGGGTTTTAGAAGTGAAGTCGGGCTGGGGATTTGGTAACATTTTTTGCAATTATCGTGTTGTTTGCGATTTACGATAAACTCTGCGAGATATCTTCCAAGTTGGACAATAAATCTTGATGTGCAAAAATCCGTTTATGAGGTCTGGGTGTCTTTCTTAGCTTTTTTGGGTGAAGTAGGGAAGCGGCTCAACAAACGCTACCCTGATTTCGATACTCGCAACTATGGGCATGCCAAGCTCACCCCGCTTATATCGTCGTTGAAGCAGTTTGAGATCCAATCCCGCAAATCAAGCCGTCCCCATATTACGCTTAAGTATATCCGCAACAAATGATGCCTCCGTTAAAATGAATCGTGCCATGCTCCGGCCAGGTAAAATGGCCGGTTTTTTGCGCGGCACCGTTATCACCGGAGCGAAGCCGGGCATATCACTGTATAGGGCCTACCTGGTTTGACAAAAATGGGGGTAGATATAAAATATATATAGATTTGCACAAAAGTGTGCACAAGAGGAGGAGCCAATGCCAGCTTTAAGGAAAGACCTGCTTAATCCCAGTTTGATCAAGATTCTGGAGAGCTTTCAGTTGGACAAAAACTACGTCCAGGGGGAAGGCAGTTATTTGACCGATGACCGGGGCATACGTTACCTGGACTTTATTGCCCAATACGGGGCGGTGCCCTTTGGCTATAATCCGGATTTCATCTGGGAGGCCTTGTTGGCCGCACGGGACAGCAAGCTGCCCAGCCTGGTTCAGCCCTCGCTGCCTGGTGAGGCTCTGCGTTTGGCGAATATGCTGGCCGACTGCTTGCCGGGTGATTTGTGCTATTCCACCTTCTGCCAGAGCGGCACCGAAGCAGTGGAGGCAGCTCTCAAACTGGCCCGTTCGGCTACCGGCCGGGAGATCATAATCTCGACCTACAATAGTTTCCACGGCAAGACGTTGGGAGCGCTGTCGGCCACCGGCAAAGAATCCTATCAGGCCCCCTTCCGGGCTCCAGCCCCGGGATTTCTTAAAATACCGTATAACGATGCTGCCAGCCTGCGCCAGATCCTGGAAGACCGTCATAATGAGGTGGCGGCTTTCATCCTTGAATTGGTGCAGGGCGAGGGCGGGGTTGTGGTAGGTCAGGCCGATTACCTGCGGGAAGTGCAGCAGATCTGCCGGGAATTCGGCGTGCTGTTCATTGTAGACGAAATCCAAACCGGCTTGGGACGCACCGGCAAACTTTTTGCCTGCGACCATTTCGGTCTGGAGCCGGACATCATGACCTTGGCCAAGGCGTTGGGCGGCGGACTGGTGCCTCTGGGGGTCTGCCTGAGTTCGCCGCGGGCCTGGAACGAGGATTTCGGCATGCTGCATAGCTCTACCTTTGCCAATAACAATCTTACCTGCTCAGTGGGTATAGCGGTTCTGGAAAGACTCTGCGCAGAGGAGCAGCTACTGGTTAAAGAGATCGCCACCAAGGGAGAATACCTTTGGGAGCGGGTGCAGACACTACGGAATAATTACCCCGCCGTGGTCAAGGAAGTCCGCGGTCTCGGTTTGCTGGTGGGGATTGAGTTTTGGTCCATGCAGGATAACGGTTCCTATGATATGGCTTATATGGAGGAACAGGGCGGTTTTACCGCATTGTTGGCCGGATTCCTGCTCAACGTATACCAGATTCGCCTGGCGCCTTTTTTAAATAACTCCATGACCCTGCGTCTGGAGCCGACTCTTACCATAACCTATGAAGAAATCGACCGCGTCCTGGAAGCCTTGGAGGTCATATGCCAACTGCTCAACTACCGGGACTACGCCAGTCTTTATCGATATCTGATCGGAGATCAACGCAGACCCAGGATGATCAATGATTATCGTCCCGTGTCGCGGAAGGTCAAGGCGTCTCAATTGGAACCGGGAGAGAAACCCGCCCGCCGATTCGCCTTTATCATCCATTATCCGGCTCCAGAGGATGTTGTAATCAACAATCCTTCTTTTGCCGCTTATAGCCGCGACGAACTGTACCGGTTGATGGAGTGGGAGAGCACTATCAACGAACCCGGTCTGACCTGTACCATGCCCGCTATAAAGTCCTTGGATGGAACGGTAGCCGAGGGATGGCTGATCGGTGTACCCATGGGGGCCCGGGAACTAATGAGCATGCCCAACCAGGAAGTAGTAGATGTAATTGCCCGGGCAGTTGACATGGGGCGGGATCTGGGGGCAGAGATCGTTGGTCTGGGAGCCCTGACTTCAGTAGTTACCAAGGGCGGCCGGGCTGTTACGGGAAGAAATGTAGCCATTACCAGTGGCAACAGTTTTACAACCTTGATGGCAATTGAGGCCTTGTTCCTGGGCGCCGAAAAGATGAACGTAGAACCCATTGCGGCCAGGGCGGGAATAGTGGGGGCCAACGGGTCCATCGGGCGAGCCTGTGCAATGATGGTGTCGGAAAGAGTGTGCCAAATGACCCTGTTCGGGAGTCCCCAGCATCCCACCAGCAGCCGCTTGCGTTTGGATTCACTGGCCCGCGATATTCTGTCTTATGCCCGCACCCGGATGAGAGAGGGAGCCTTGGATGGGATGAGCCTCTGGCTGAGCCGCGTACTTAATACTCTGGAAAGCATGCCAGGAGCAACGGCTGGGCGGTTTGCCGAAATGATTGCCGGAGAAGGGGAACTCAGCCTCGAGGTTATGGTTCAAATCTGCGAATTCCTGGGGATCAGTGTTCCCCTGACCACCAGCACCGATATTGCTGCTGATCTGCCTGATTGCGAGTTGGTGGTGGCGGCCAGCAACAGTCCGGAATACCTTATATACCCAGATAATCTGCGCTGCGGGGCAGTGGTCTGCGATGTGGCCCGTCCGGCTGATGTGGCTCCCGAGGTATATGAAAAACGGGATGACGTACTGATTCTGGAAGGCGGGTTGGTGCAATACCCGGACGACATCTGTTTCGGCCCCAATCTGGGATATCGTGACGGGGTAAACCTGGCCTGTCTGTCGGAGACAGTCCTTTTGGCCTTGGCGGGTGATTGCCGCGATTACAGCATCGGCAACATCCTCTCTTTGGATACCATTCAATACCTGCGGGAACTTGCCCGCCGCCATGGATTTTCCCTGGCGGGCCTGCGGATGGGAAACCACGAGATAGATGATCAAGATATTGAAAAAATCTATCGCAACTCACTTCAACTCAAACGGGCTGAAAATATGTAACCTCTATAGTAGCAGGAATTAGCAATTCGGAATCGAATATATATGAGTGAAATAATTCGGGTAGGCTTCTCGGAGGAGGGACTTGGGATGAATGAATGGGTTCAGGACATAACCATTAAGGCGGATGGTAAATGGTATTTCGGAAAAGCGGAAATGTTTCGGCGTCAAATACTCAACATTCTAGCCAAAAACATGCATCGTCGTGATGACGGGAGCTACTATATAAAAATGGGCCAGGAAGAAAACCCGGTGATAGTCGAGGATGTGCCTTACTTGGCCAGCGGCATCAAGGAGGACCAGCTTCCGCTGGTTTTGGTCTTCCATGATCTGCAGGAGATGGTTTTGGATCATGAACTGAAACTTGCCTTTAAGGGCGACGTTCCCTATATCTCTTTTAAGCATGAGGCGGATACTCGTTTGACCCGGGGTGTCTATTGGAAAATGAGCGAGTATTTCGACTTCCGTGGCGATGACGTCTATTTCGTGCCCCCCCAGCAGTAAAAAAGCCCTGAGGCCGTTCCCGTGAAGGGAGCGGCCTTCGTGTGTCTAGTCGAGCCTGGGATGGTGCATGTTGGGGGTACGGAAGCGGGCTTCGTTGATCTGCAGGGCTCGGTCGATTTCGGCCAACATCTTATCCCGGTCACGGGGCAGGAGGCCGTTGATGTTCCAGTAGTTGGAGATGTGATCGCTGACCACCATGCTGCCATCGCAGTGGAGGTTTTCGATCAGCACTCGTATCTCCCGCAAGGCCTCGTGAGGGCTTAATAATTGCATGGTTCCTGCTTCGATCTCGGCGATGATGGGAGTTTTGTATTCCGGGGCGAAGGTACGTAATCTAATAAAGTCCGGATTGATAGCACTCAAGACCCGGGCGCTGCCCTCAGCATGCTCTCTCCAACGGGCCTTGCCGCCAATACCGACCATATAGTATTCGCTGACCTCTATACCGGCCTCTTTCAGTTTCTGACCGGCCTTTATAATTTCTGCAGCAGTGACCCCCTTACAAACCCTTTGCAAGGTTATGTCATCACCACTTTCCATACCCATATGAATACGGGTTAGACCGGCCTCTTTCAGTCGCTTCAAATCTTCCAGGCTTTTTTTATTCACATAACGGGCTGAACCATAGATGGTGATCCGCTGCAGTTCAGGGAACAATTCCCGGGTGAAGCGGAAGATCTCCTCCAGCTGTTCGGTTTTCATTATAATGGTGTTGCCATCGGGAAAGAATACTGATTCTACATAGGGACCGTAATAGTCACGGGCAGTGGATAGGTCTTCTTTGATGTCCTCTACCGCCCGCACCCGAAAACGAGTCTTCTTATACAACGAACAAAAGGTACATTTATTGTGCGGGCAGCCGATGGTTGCCTGGATGAGAAGGCTGCCGGCTTCGCTGGGCGGCCTGTAGATAGTGCCTTCGTAACGCAAAAGTCATCACTCCTTCGCCGATAGGATAACAGATTTGAAGAAATAGTGCCACGAGGATCATCACTTCCTAGAACCGGCTCCACTTCAGGCCGGGGATACACTGAATATGGGAATAAATTGGAAGCTTGGCTCATATTTTTAATAGGAAGAAAAAGGAGGGATACAAAATATGACCAAGAAGATGATGACTATGGTGGCCATGGTAGTCCTGTCGGTGTGCCTTATAAGCGGTGGCTGTTCCAAAATCGACGAAAGCAAGGTCGACTCCTGGAAGGACATGTTCAAGATACCTACCGGCAGCGATAAGGGTACTGCCAATGACGAGCCGGTGCTAAATCCGGACCTTGCTAACCCTGGAGTGGAGCAGGTAGTAGTGAAGCTGTACTTTGCCGACGGCCAGAACCAGAAATTGGTGACGGAGGAGCGCAGTATCGGTAAGGTGGAGGGTATTGCCCGGCAGACCATGCACGAACTGATCAAAGGTCCCTCCAATCAGGAACTCCAGGGGGTGGTCCCGGCGGGCACGGAATTGCTGGACATAAACATCAAACCGGATGGATTATGTATTGTGGATCTGAGCCGGGAGGTCAATCAGGTCAGCAGTGCCAGGCAGGGAGAACTGATGGTTCAGGCCATAGCCAACACCCTGGGCCAATTCCCCGCCGTCAAAGAAGTCAGCTTCCTAGTGGAAGGGGAGAAAGTCAGCGTTTTGGGTGGATCAGTGAGTGTAGCCTTACCAGTGCAGGCCAATTATTTTGATTAGTATAAAATAAAACTGGCATCATAACATAGTATGGCAATCACACGGGAGAAGCAGGGCAGGTCTAGACTTCTCCCGATTTTTTAATTTGACCGAAAACTAACTGAACTGGAATATGCATTACAAAAGTGATAGAGTATTTAATGGATTGCAGAGGCTCGTCAAACAGCCTTGGCGCTGACTGATTGAATGGAGGGCTGGATTTGAAGAGCAGACCCATCGGCATATTCGATTCGGGAGTAGGTGGGTTGACAGTATTAAGAACCTTGATCGACCGGCTGCCTGGGGAAGACTATATTTATTTCGGCGATACCGCCAATGTGCCTTACGGCACCAAGACCCCGGAGCAATTGTTTGATTATGCCCACAATATCATCGACTTCCTGCTCGGCCACCAGGTCAAGAGTATTGTGGTTGCCTGCGGAACCCATTCTTCAGTAACCCTGCCGGAAATGGAGGCTGCCTGTCCGGTGCCGCTGTTGGGAGTAGTCAAGCCGGGTGCGCGGGCGGCAGTGAAGGCTACCCGTAATGGCAGGATCGGAGTAATTGCCACCCAAGCCAGTGTCCACAGCGGTTCCTACGCTAATGCCATAAAGTCCATAGACTCCCGGTGTTCGGTTCATTCTGCCGCCTGCGGCCGTTTCGTGCCCCTGGTGGAAAGCGGGCTGTTAAACGGTCCGGCCACCCGGCAAGCAGTGCGGGAGTATATAAAACCACTGCTGGATCTGGACATTGACACCCTAGTGCTAGGCTGCACCCACTATCCTTTTTTAGCCCCGATGATACAAGAATTGGCAGGACCGGATGTGACCCTGGTCGATCCAGCTGAAGAGACGGTATCCGAACTTACCGACTTATTGACCGCCAGGGACTTGATCAACGACAGCCATTTGGGCAGCCGTCGATTTTTTGTCAGCGGTAATGCGGAATACTTTTACCAGTTGGGCCGGATGCTGATCGGGGATGTGATCGAAGAGGTGAACAGGCACAGCATGGAAGAGCACCAGTCGTTGCAGGAGTTCAAGGGGGAAGATTATGCGCAGCATCTCGGCTGAGACCATTGCAAAGGCAGTTGCGGAGGCGGTAATTCAGGTCAATACGCACTTGCCTGGCGACATCCAGGCAGCTTTGGAGCGGGCCTTAAGCATTGAGACCAATCCGGCTGCCCGCTGCAGTCTGCAGATTCTAGCCGAGAACGCCTGCATTGCTGCTGAGGATAAGGTGCCGTTGTGCCAGGATACTGGTATGATAATAACCCATGTTGAGCTGGGACAAGACGTCCGTGTCTACGGAGGGTTGCTGGAGGAGGCTATCAACCAAGGAGTACGCGATGGCAGCCGGCGCGGCCATCTGCGCCAATCGATAGTCAAGGACCCCTTCCTCCGGATCAATACCGGTGACAACAGCCCGGCTGTTATACATATCCGTCTGGTGCCAGGGGACTGCTTGCGCATCATGCTTATGGCCAAAGGAGCAGGCAGCGAAAACATGGGTCAGCTGACCATGCTGAAGCCTGCAGCTGGCATCGAGGGAGTCAAGCAGTTCATCTTGAAGGTAGTCCGGGAAGCAGGCGGCAATCCATGCCCGCCGATCATAGTTGGGGTCGGGGTCGGCGGCAATATGGAGAAAGCCGCCCTTATGGCCAAGGAAGCCCTGCTGCGACCGGTAGGGGAGCCCAATCGCCGACCGGAATTGGCACAGCTGGAAACCGAAATGCTGACCGCCATCAATGGACTGAAAATAGGAGTCCAGGGCTTAGGCGGCGACACTACTGCTCTGGCGGTCCATATTGAAACCTTTCCGACCCACATCGCCAGTCTGCCGGTGGCAGTCAACTTGGGGTGCCATTGCACCCGCCGAACAACCATCGAATTATAAAGCAGGGCCATTAGTTGGAAACCAGCGTCAGTGCCGGGGCAACAGATTTGGCCGGCGTTGACCCAGGAGTAAAATAATGAAGACTATTCAGGCGCCTTTAAGCAAGGAAGATATAATGGGTTTGACGGTAGGAGAAACGGTGCTGGTGAACGGCACCGTCTACACCGCTCGTGATGCCGCCCACCAGAGGATGGCGGCTGCTATTGAGGCGGGAGACAAGCTGCCGTTTGACCCCCAGGGACAGGTGATATATTACACCGGTCCCAGCCCGGCTCCCCCGGGAAGGGTAATCGGTTCGGCGGGACCGACTACCTCCGGTCGCATGGATATCTATGCGCCACTCCTGATTGAACGGGGACTCAGGGTGATGATCGGCAAAGGAGAGCGGAACCAGGCCGTTAAAGATGCCATGTGTAAACACGGTGCCGTATATTTGGCGACGGTAGGCGGGGCGGGTGCATATCTGGCCCGAAGGATCATTGCGGCTACGGTGGCCGCTTATCCAGAATTGGGACCGGAAGCAGTCTATCGACTAGAGGTAAGGGATTTCCCTTGTATAGTGGCCATCGACGCCCGCGGCAACGATATATATGAACGGTAAAGAAAGAATAATGAGGAGGCAGTTATGACCAGACCCGATAACCGGCAAAATGATGAGATGCGTCCAGTGCGTTTTACTCCCGGATTCACCAAAAACCCAGATGGATCGGTGTTGGTACAGACCGGTGATACCATGGTATTATGCACCGCGATGGTGGAAGCCAAAGTACCTCCGTTCCTGAAAGGGAGTGGCACGGGATGGGTGACGGCTGAGTATTCGCTGCTGCCTTCGTCCACGGAAACCAGGACCCAGCGGGAGGCCACCAGGGGCAAGATAAATGGCCGGACTTCGGAAATCCAGCGACTGATAGGGCGTTCGCTGCGGGCAGTTGTGGACTTGCCGGCTCTGGGCGAACGAACGATATGGATTGATTGCGATGTCCTGCAGGCTGACGGGGGGACCCGGACAGCTTCAATAAGCGGCGCTTTCGTGGCATTGTGCCTGGCCCTGATGAAACTCCAGGCGGAAGGCGTTATAAAGGAACTGCCCATCATTGACTATGTAGCCGCGGTCAGCGTAGGCATTGTGGCTGGTGAAACCGTGCTGGATCTTGAGTATATTGAGGATTCTCGGGCAGAAGTGGATATGAATGTGGTTATGACCGGGAGGGGCAACTTCGTTGAGGTTCAGGGGACGGCTGAAGGAGCCCCCTACAGCAAAGCCAAACTGGATGAAATGCTGGCTTTAGCGGCAAAGGGGATCCAGGAAATATTTGATCTGCAAGCTAATATTATTGGAAAGGGATTCGGTAATGGTCCGGGACCTGTTGATAGCAACTAGAAACCGCAAAAAGAAAGCCGAGCTGCAGGAAATTCTGGCGGGCTGGCAGGTCAACCTGGTCAGCCTGGATGAGCTGGAGGGCATGCCGGAGGTGGATGAAGACGGGACTACCTTCGCCGCCAATGCTCTAAAGAAAGCTCGTACCATGGCTGAATTGAGCGGAATGATAACCCTGGCCGATGATTCCGGCCTGATGGTAGACGCCTTGGGCGGGGCACCGGGGATCTTTTCCGCCCGTTTTGCGGGACCAGAATGCCGCGACGCCGACAATAACGCCAAGTTACTGGATCTAATGCATGAGGTGCCGGAAGCAGAACGGACTGCCCGGTTCGTCTGTGTTATAGCGGTGGCCATCCCAGGGGGTGAGGCGCAGACAGTTCAGGGCATTTGCGAAGGCACGATAATTACAAGGCCCCGCGGCCAGAAGGGCTTTGGTTATGATCCTCTATTCATCCCAGCGGGTTTCACCTCGACCTTCGCCGAACTGGGTGAGGACATAAAGAATCGAATCAGTCACCGGGGCAGAGCCTTGCAGGCAGCCAAACCGCTGTTGCAGCGGCTTTTAAACACGGAGGGTTGAGTTTGCGGATTGCAGCGGTAGCCGATACCCATGGCCATACCGAAAGCATAATCTCCCGGCTGGCCTATGTAAAACCCGACTACCTGCTGTTCGCGGGGGATTTTTACCGGGACGGGCGGGCCATCGCCGGGAGGCTCAAGATCGAAGCCGCGATTGTAGCCGGCAATAGCGATATGTCCTATCGTGACCGGCAAGAACAGGTGGTAAACCTGCACAACCACAGGTTTTTGTTGATCCATGGCCACCAGTACGGAGTGAAAAACAATCTGAACCGTTTGTACTACTATGCTCTGGAACTAGAAGTGGAAGCAGTGGTTTTTGGCCATACCCATAGCCCAATCTGCCAGCGGGTGGGTGATATTTGGATGATCAATCCAGGCAGCCCGGTCCGGCCAAGGCTTTCTGCCCGGGCCAGCTACGCCCTGATAGAAGTGGACCAGGAGAGTATAAAGCCGGCCATCCAATGGATGGCACCCTAGATACGGAGTCTTTTATCATGATTGAGGCGACAACCGATGATTGTTGCAGTATAATGCTATTAAACTGATGCGGAAGATGCATTATTAATTGGTTTCGAAAGGGGAATAAAGGTGGAAGAACTGGCCAAACAAGTGAAGCAGGAGATGCTGCGCACGGTAATATGGGTTGCTGTCGCTATGGCTATTGGAATAGGTATATTTACGGTCTTGTGGAGATAAATTATTGATGGGATCGGGTGCAAGGAGCGGTTGACCTCAACTGCTCCTTATTTGTTAATTGGTTTAGCCAGCGGAGAAAGTCCTTTGGGATTGACAACCGGACCGATGCTCCTTATAATTGATTTATGAATACCCATCAGGGGTATATAGAGGTGATCAGATGCAAACAGAAGAAAGAAAAAAGATTATTTCCCGACTGAAACGCATTGAAGGCCAGGTCCGGGGGGTGCAGCGGATGATTGATGAGGAAGCCAATTGCAGCGAGATTCTCAATCAGATAGCCGCCATAAAGTCGGCTGTTCATCAGGTCGGTGTAATCATATTCGAGCATCATGCCCATGAATGCATCGCCCGATCGCTCCAAACCGGCGATAGTGGAGAAGCTTTCGAAGAGATGGTGAAAGTGATGGGTAGGTTTATAAAATGAAATATTAAGGAGGAATCAAAATGTCCAATGTCAAGACCTTGACCGCCGACAATTTTGAAAGCGAAGTGTTACAGGCTCAAAAACCAGTTCTGGTGGATTTCTGGGCTCCCTGGTGCGGACCCTGCAAGATGATCGGACCCATTGTTGATGTTCTGGCTGAGAAAAATGCTGCCAAGCTGGAAGTGGGAAAACTGAACGTGGACGAGAACCCTTCGCTGGCTGCGCAGTACGGGGTGCGGGGAATTCCGACCCTGTTGTTTTTTAAAGACGGAAAAGAAGTCAAGCGCATTGTGGGCGGTCAGAACAAGAATCAGCTCCAGAAAACCATCGATGAAGTTACGGCATAACACGCTGAAGAGAATCTAGAACCGGCTGACAGGGTGGCCATCATTTTGGTGGTCACCTTTTATTTTGGCCTGCGGATCGAGTCCAAATACTCACGAATTTTCTGTTCGTAGCCATTGCTGCCCGGTTGATAAAAAGAAACGGGGCCCAATTCCCGGGGAAGGTAATCCTGCTGAACATATCCTCCGAAGTCGTGGGGATAGAGATATCCTTCTCCTTTGCCCAGCAGAGGCCCGGCCAGGCGATGGGAGGTGTCGCCAAGATGATCCGGCACCTTTACCCGATTGCCGGCACGCACTTGGGCCAGGGCTTTGTCGATGGCTGTTTTGGCACTATTGCTCTTGGGGGCGGTAGCCAGATATATGACCGCTTCCGCCAGGGGGATGCGGGCTTCGGGAAGACCTACATAATCGACCGCAGCTGCGGCCGCTGTGGCTATGGAAAGTGCCTGGGGATCAGCCAGGCCGATATCTTCAGCTGCATGAACAATCAGGCGGCGGACTATGTAGCGGGGATCCTCACCCCCTTCCAGCATTACCGCCATCCAGTACAGAGCGGCATCCGGGTCTGAACCGCGGATACTCTTAATGAAAGCAGATATGGTATCAAAGTGATAATCGCCGCTGCGGTCATATTTCAGAATAAGCTTACCGGAAACCTTCAGTACCATCGCCTTGGTAATCTGCAGGGATTGGTGGACCGATCCCAGAGAGTTGTGGATGGCGTCCAGAATGTTTAGGGCCATGCGGGCATCCCCTTGGGCTGCCTGAACCAAAATACGCAGGGCCTCCTCCTCGATGGTGAGATTGAACTCTCCCAGTCCGCGGACTCGATCCTGCAGGGCATGGTTGATGATCGTCGTTACAGCTTGTGCATCCAGGGCTTCCAAGATATAGAGCTTTAATCGGGACAGCAGGGCGGTATTCAGTTCGTATAGGGGGTTTTCTGTGGTAGCCCCCACCAGGGTCAAGGTACCATCCTCGACGAATGGCAGCAGTACATCCTGCTGACTCTTGTTGAAGCGATGGATTTCGTCTACAAACAGAATAGTATTCTGTTGATAGAACTTTTGCCGTTCGGCGGCGTCCCGGGCGATCTTGCGGATGTCGGCCACGCCGGCGGTGACCGCCTGCAAGTACTCAAAATGGGATTTGGTCATCCGGGCAATTATGCGGGCTATACTGGTTTTCCCCGTTCCCGGCGGACCATAAAGAACGAAGGAATGGAGTTGATCTCTTTCGATGGCCTGGCGCAGCGGCGCTCCAGGACCGACCACATGTTCCTGGCCTACCACTTCATCCAGGGTAATGGGCCTCATCCTCCAGGCCAGGGGAGCATTCATCAGTTTGCGACGCTCGTCACCGGCCGAAAACAGATCCATTGGCAGACCAACCTCCTACGCACACCTGCATCCTTTATTGACATTCATTATAGATCAACCCACCGATCGCTGCCAATCAAGCCTGACCTGGCCGGGCCCAATCGATAAATGCGCCCAGTCTCCTTGTGCAAAACTTGAGACCATTTTTTCCAGCGTTTTCTTATGCCCGGCCGAACACATTTTTGACGGGTAAATGGGGATAATATTGCGGGTAGCGTTTCTCTACCTTAGCTGAGACTTCGAGGAGAAAACATGAAACTGCGTAGCTTGGAAAACATGGCTGTTCTGCTGGAAAATACGGCGGAAACTGTAGGAGTGGTCAAAAAAGGTGTAATCGGAGATGACTTCCGGCTGGCCTATGTGGTGGTGGAAACCCTCTCCGGTGAAGCCGGGATTATCCGCGCCGTCGATCTGAAGCTGGGGCCGCGGGCGGTGGTTATTTTTGATCCGGCCTGTATTAAATCCTACGCCCATGGGGAAGAATCATCCATGTATGACCGCAAGATAGGTGACAACCTGTTTAATGCGGACGGGGAGGAATTGGGTATTCTAAGTGATTTCGTGATCGACCCGGAGAAAAAATGGGTCAAAGGGGTAGAAGTTTCGGCTGGAGTGTTCAAGGACATGCTGGAAGGACGCAAAGAGATGCCATTGCAGGGGATACGCTGGGTGAGCGATGAGAACGCCATAATCTCACAGGAAGGAAGCGAGCTAAAATGATGACCTTGAAATGTCCCGTTTGCAGGGGACTGCAAGTAGGTAAGGTAGGCAGCGACCAGTACTATTGCTGGAACTGCTTTCTGGAGTTCAATTACGCCCGGGGCCGCTTGAACCTCTTTGAAGTGGGTGAAGACGGGGCGTTGATCGCTGTGGACGAGTTCCCGGGAATGGTATAGGGTTTTTAAGATCCTGGAACTGGGTGCCGTCGATCCGAAAGTAGGGTGGATAAGGTGGCGTTGTTGCAGAACCGAGGATTTCGTTATTTACTGCTGGTGGGGGTGGTGGGCGCCACCCTTTATTTTTTATTCCTGGTTCGGGATGTGGTGTACAGTTTTCTGGCCGCCGGCGTTCTGGCCTATCTTCTTTATCGCCCGGTATTGTGGCTGGAGCGGAGGGGCATTAAGAGGGCATGGGCAATTTTGCTGATATATTTGATCTTGATTATCACCGTCGGGCTGCTGCTGTGGTTCACCATTCCCAATCTAATGACGGAATTGAACGGTGTGGCTGCTTTGCTGCCGGAATACCAGGCCCGGGTGGAAAGTTTGGCCGAGCGTTTCCATGGTATGCAACTGCCCGGCCGTTTGGGTGAGATTACCTCCCAGTTTACCTCTCGCCTTGAAAACAGCATTTATCTGGCTTTGGAGAGAATAGCTGCTTCCTTGTACAATATCCTTGGCAAAGTGCTGTTAATAGTCTTTGCACCCATCATGGCTTTTTACATAATAAAGGATTGGGATCATATCAAGCAGGTGCTGGCGGGATTCTTTCCCCCGGTCACCCGTCGTGAACTTGGCAGTCTGATGGCAAAAATCGATTCCGTAATCATCGAGTTCGGCAAGGGTTATTTAATGATCAGCGGTGTGGTGGGACTGATGATCGGTGTGACGGCCTATACGATCGGGATACCCTATCCTATCCTGATCGGGGTTATCGGCGGACTGGGTGAACTCATACCCTTCTTCGGGCCATTCCTGACCGGTATACCGGCGGTGGGACTGGCTCTTACCCAATCCCTGACCGATGCCCTGTATATGTTGGCAGCCTTGGTAGTGATACAGCAGCTGGAGAGTAACATCATTACACCTCGGATCATCGGTGATAAAGTTGGAATCCACCCATTGTTCATGGTTTTCGCCTTATTGGCCGGGGGCAAGCTGATGGGATTTTGGGGGATGCTGGCGGCGGTGCCCCTGGCGGCTTCTCTGAAAATCATTGGCGCCTATTTGTATCTCAAGCTGGTCCAGTCTTGAATTGTAGTTCGGCCTTTATTGACACAAGCTGATTAATAAAAGAAAATAGTCTAATAAAGTAATATATGGATCAGAGGAGGACGGCCCTGTGTGGACCAGCAGTGAGATTCGTAAGACCTTCCTAAAATATTTCGAAGAACGCCAGCACGCGATAGTGGAAAGCTCTTCACTGGTTCCCTTCAATGACCCCACGTTGCTTTTTGCCAACGCCGGGATGAATCAATTCAAAGATGTATTCCTGGGGATTGAAAAACGCCCCTATACCCGTGCCACCACTTCCCAGAAATGTGTGCGGGCGGGCGGCAAACACAACGACCTGGACACAGTCGGGCGTACCCCGCGTCATCATACCTTCTTCGAGATGCTGGGTAATTTCTCCTTTGGAGACTATTTCAAAGAAGATGCTATCAAGTATGCCTGGGAGTTTCTTACCGAAGTGGCTAAACTGCCGGCAGAACGGCTATGGGCGACAATTTATCAGGATGACGACGAAGCCTTCAACCTGTGGCGCGATATGATAGGGGTACCCGAACGCAAGATTGTCAGGCTGGGGGAAAAGGATAATTTTTGGAGCATGGGCGACACTGGTCCCTGCGGTCCCTGCAGCGAGATCCTCTATGACCGGGGCGAATCATATTCCTGTGGTCATCCCCAATGCGGCATAGGGGTGTGTGATTGCGACCGCTGGCTGGAAATATGGAATCTGGTCTTCATGCAATTCAATCGCGATGAAGCTGGTGAAATGACGCCCTTACCCAGACCCAGCATCGACACTGGAATGGGGCTGGAGAGGCTCACCTCGATCCTGCAAAACGTCGACAGCAATTTTGAAACCGACTTGTTTACACCCATAATCAGCAATATTGAACTTCTCACCAACCGTCATTATGACCGGGGTGAGGCTGGATTCCCCTTCCGGGTGATCGCCGATCACAGCCGGGCTTGTACCTTCTTGATCGCTGATGGAGTGCTGCCCAGTAATGACGGGCGGGGTTATGTGCTGCGCCGTATCCTGCGCCGGGCGGTCAGGTTCGGACAGTTTCTGGGCCTTGAGGAGCCCTTCTTATACAAAAACGTCGCCGTGGTATCCAACCTGATGAAAGATGCCTATCCGGAACTGGAGGAGAAAAAGGATTTCGTTCAAGAAGTGATCAAACTGGAGGAAGAGCGCTTTTTCGTCACTCTGAAAGAGGGAGTCAAGAAGGTAGAAGAGATAATACAGGCCGCCAACAGTGAGGGCCGCCGGGAAATAACCGGAGCGGAGGCTTTCACTCTCTATGATACTTATGGCTTCCCCTTGGACCTGACCGAAGATATGGCAGAAGAGAATAGGTTTACAGTTGATACCGCTGGTTTTAACAAAATGATGGAAGAGCAGCGGAATCGGGCCCGCCAGGCTCAGAAGGGCGAAGGCGCATTTGCCAATGAACAGATGCTGGCCCAGCTTTTAGAGGGAATACCCGGGACAGGTTTTACCGGGTATGAACGTTTTGAAGATGAATCGGTAGTATTGGCCATAATTAAGGACGGTGAGCGGGTTGATTTTGCCGCTGATGACGAAGTGACAGTAATAAGCTCCAGCACCCCTTTCTATGCCGAGAGCGGGGGACAGGTGGCCGATACCGGCTTCATCTATGGCAAGACCGGCTCGATGGAGGTAACAGACGTTCAGAAGGTATCCGGATGGATCATTCATAGCGGCAGGCTGGCAGGCAGCATGCGCACCGGCGACTTGATCCGGCTGCAGCTGAATGCTGATTTGAGGCTGGACACATCCCGCAATCACACTGCCACCCATCTCCTCCATAAGGCTCTGCGTACAGTGCTGGGGGACCACGCCCAACAGAAAGGTTCACTAGTGGAACCGGCCCGGCTGCGTTTCGACTTCTCCCAGCTAACCCCCTTGACTCCGGAGCAGCTGAATGAAATAGAGGACATTGTCAACCAGGCTATACTTGACAGTCGTCCGGTTCGAACTACCGTTACCGATATTAACAAAGCTCGGGAAATGGGAGCTACCGCTCTGTTCGGGGAGAAGTACGGCGACGAAGTCAGGATAGTCGAGGTAGAAAACTTCAGCATGGAGTTGTGCGGGGGGGCGCATGTACGCAATACCGGGGAGATAGGGCTGTTCAAGATAAGCAGTGAAGGCAGCATCGGTTCCGGACTGCGCCGAATCGAAGCCCTGACCGGCCGCGGGGCCCGGAGTTATTTCAATGAAATCGAACACGAAATCAAGGAAGCCGCCAGTGTACTCAAGACGGATCCCACCCACTTGGCCAGTCGCATCGGTGCCTTGAACCGGTCGCTGAAAGAAAAGGATAAAGAGATAATGGAGCTAAAAGCTCGCCTCTCGCGTTCGGCCAGCGTAAATATATTAGAGCAGGCAGTGGATTGCAACGGGACCAAGGTGTTGACAGCTACAGTCCAAAGCCCGGACAGCAATAACCTGAGAGAAACAGCCGAACGGCTCAAAGACAAACTGGGCAGTGCCGTGGTCCTATTGGGGGCGATCATCGATGAGCGAGTAGCATTGGTCTGTTTCGTAAGCAAGGACCTTGTAGAGCGGGGTTTGAATGCCGGCAAGATCGTCGGGGCAGCTGCCCGGGTGACAGGCGGAGGCGGCGGCGGCCGGCCGGATATGGCCCAGGCTGGAGGCAAGGATGTGGACCAATTGTCCAATGCCCTGGATACAGCTCGTAATATGATATTGGAATCCCTGGCTTAGCAGGAAACGCAGAGCCGTGCTAGAATATATATAGCATGGAAAGGGAGGTGGTTTGTATGCCTCAGAATCATAACGATCATACAGTCAGTTTCAAATGGGACAAGGAGGAGCCCGATCAGGTATATAATATCCTGAAAGCTGTATATGAGGCTTTGGAAGAGAAGGGGTATAATCCTTTGAACCAGTTGGTTGGGTATATGATATCAGGCGAGCCGGCTTACATCACCAGCCACAAACAAGCCCGCAACCTGATTGGCAAGATAGACCGCGATGAGATTATGGAGGCGCTTCTCAAGAAATACCTGGAATAACTGGTCTGAATGCCCCCGCGCAATCCAGTGCGGGGGTTTTACTATGAGTTGGCGGGGTCCTTAGACACTCTGCTCTTGGGCTGTTGGGATATTTTGTATAGGGATGGGCCTTAATGAGAATAATGGGTTTAGACGTGGGCGAAAAAAGAATAGGCGTCGCTTTGAGCGACCAACTTGGCTGGACTGCCCAAGGGCATTCGGTTCTGACCAGATCCAATCTGCAGCAGGATTTGCAGTATTTGGCCGACCTATGCGCCGCTAATGAGGTGGGGACCATAGTGGTTGGATTACCCCGTAACATGAACGGTACCATCGGCCCCAAAGGTCAAGAGATAATGGAATTTGGAAAATTGCTGCAGGATCATCTTGGTTTGCCGGTAGAATACTGGGATGAGCGGTTGACCACGGTGGCGGCCCAAAGAGTGCTGCTGGAAGCCAATGTGAGCAGGCGCAAGCGCAAGCAGGTGATTGACAAAATAGCGGCCGTTAATATTCTGCAGGGATACCTGGACCGGCAGGCCCATAAGTAGTTTGACAAAGGACTGCCCGTAATATTAGAATGACGGTAGTTTAGTTAGGAGGTAAATATATGGATAACGAAGAAATCTTTGACGATGAGGAGTTTCCAATACTAGTACTGGTTGATGAGGATGGCGAGGAGCATGAGTTCGAATTGCTGGCCGAATTGGAAGTGGAAGACCAGAGTTATAGGGTATTGATTCCTTATAGTGAAGAAGAAGCCAGTGGGGACGAGGACGAAGAAGTAGAGGTCGTCATACTCAAGGTTGTCTATGATGAGGAAGGCAATGAGTATCTGGGCGACATCGAGGATGACGAGGAATGGGAAAAGGTCGCCGATGCCTGGCAGGAATTAGCCGACAACGAAGAAGACCTTTAATCGTTCGGGGCAGATATAGTATCCCTTCGGATAACTAAATAATGCAGGAGGAAAGGCGGCCCATGATTGATGCGCGGTAATGTGCTGATTGACTGGGCTTTTTAAATGTGGACATACCGGGATATATTGCTAATCTTTGTCGGAAGCTGGATAAGCTTCATATAAAAAGTCAACTGTAATATAATTAGAGGAATGGATTTTGTAAAGTAGTGGGGGAACAAGATTTGGAACAGGACCAGGAGCAAGCCCAAGACAAGCACCATCGGCCATCTAGGTTGATCCAGGGTTTGGTGGCAGCGGCGGTAATCATTATGGCTACGTGTTTCGGCATGTATTACTCGTTTACCAACAGCACCACCTTTGCTGCTGGAGTAGAGATCGGTTCAGTATCAGTCCAGAGCCTTAATCAGGAACAGGCGGTGCACGCAGTTAACCAGGGACTGGATATTTTTTACCAGACTCCGATAGAGTTTTACAAAGACGATTATACTTATAAAGGAACGCTGGGTGAGATAAGCCAGGCTATCAACGGGGCGGACTCAGTCAACCGGGTATGGCAGCAGGAGAACTCCCGCAGCTGGCAGGCCAAAGCCGCCAACTTGATCAGCCGCAATACAGTGGCCTATCCTATCGATGTCACTATCGACCCTGATAAAAGAACCCAGTTGGTAACCGAATGGAACGAAAAATGGGGTCAGGCCCCTCAGAATGCTGATCTAAGAGTGGATAGCCAAAGTGGCTTGGTGGTTGTGCCAGGTACCCCGGGATACAAGGTGGATGTAGAGCAGACTTTTGCCGGCCTGCCGCAAACGGTTGGCAAGACTCAACCACTCCGGTTACCCATAATAATGGAATCGGTTCAACCGGAAGTTACCGCCGAAATGTTGCAGAATATGGGTGAGTTGTCCAGGTTTGCGACTTACTTCAACACGGGGGAGATAAACCGCTCCCATAATTTGAGAACCGCTGCCGCCAGCATAAACAAGACAGTCTTGCAGCCCAATGCCGTCTTTTCATTCAACGAGACTGTGGGTCAACGCACCATGGAGACTGGTTACCTGGACGCCATGGTGATTGTAGGCAATAAATTCGAACCGGGATTGGGCGGGGGGATATGCCAGGTATCATCGACCTTATACAATTCTGTTTTACTGGCCGGGCTGGAAATAGTTGAGCGTCACAATCACAATCTGGCTGTGGCTTACGTCCAGGTGGGGCGTGACGCTACCGTGGCCTGGGGGCTGCAGGATTTCAAATTCCGGAATAACACCGACCGGCCCATCTATATTCGGGCGTTAACCTCGGGGGGCCAATTACTGATAAACATCTACGGCAACACTGAGTATAAGAAGAGGATAGAGATTTCCTCTATCATAGACCGCACCCTGGATTTTACCACCATAACCGAATTGGATAACACCTTGGCTCCAGGGCAGGAGGTAGTCAACAACAAAGGACAGTTGGGCTATGTGGTACGCTCCTTCCGCACCTTCTATGATCAGGACGGTAAAATCGTAAAGAGCGAGCAGTTGGACACAGATACTTATAAACCATTGAATCGGCTGATATTGAAGGGACCGGATCCTGTGCCTGTAATGCCCCAGCTACCCGGAGATGACGATGACAAGGAGGAGCAGACCAAACCGCGTAAACCCTCGTCGGGTAAACCCCCCGTGGAAGAATCGGATGAAGATGATAAGACACCAGTGAACCGGCCCACTACGGTACGGCCATAGAACCTACTTCCCTTGAGATCATTAATGATGATAAATTAACCCCGGCAGTTGATTGATAAAAGGTGCGCAGAGATGATTGAGACCGAGATGAAAACGACCAAGCCCAAGATAATACTGCTCTTGTTGGTGCTGATGGCAGCTCTCTTAGCCCTGTCAGGCTACCAATGGCTGAGCCTGCAGCTCCAGCCCGTTGATGCTTCCGATTCCAATCCTATAGAGCTGCGGTTACCGGAGGACAGTACGGCTTCCCAAGTAGCCGCGCTGCTAGCCGGCCAGGGGCTGATTCGCAATGAACGGATGTTTCTGGCTTACTGCCGTCAAAAAGGATTGGACACACAGCTGCAGGCCGGGCTGTATGAGTTTAACCGCAGTATGTCCCTGCCCCAGTTGGCCGCTATGATTGCCGAGGGCAAAGTCAAGAACAGTTCCCTGACCATACCCGAAGGTTACACGGTAAGGCAGATCGGGGAACTCTTGTACAAGGAAAATATATGCACTCCGGAGCAGTGGGAGGAAGCCCTGGCCACGGTAGGCGACTATGCATTTTTGCCTCCAACCGCGATGTCACCTGATAAGCGTTTGGAGGGATTTCTCTATCCGGACACCTATGGGATCGATAAAAACAGCAGCGCTCGGGATATTGTGGCTATGATGCTGGCTCGCTTCTCTGAGGTTTGGAACCAGGAATTCGCCGCTTCTGCCAAGGAGAAGAATATCAGCGTGCGGGATGCGGTGATCATAGCGTCGCTGATCGAACGAGAGGCCCAGGTCCCGGAAGAGAGAAAGAGGATCGCTGGGGTCATATACAACCGGCTCCAGGTTGGAATGCCCCTGCAGATTGATGCCACTATAATCTACAGCCTGGGTGAACATCGTGAAGCCCTTACCTATAAAGACCTGGAAATCGATTCTCCTTACAATACCTACCGGAATGTCGGGTTACCGGTCGGGCCCATCGCTTCCCCCGGACGGGCATCGATAGCTGCCGCACTGGATCCGGAATCGAATGACTACATGTACTATGTGGCCAAAGGGGACGGCAGCCATCACTTTTCGATCACCTACACCGAACACCTGACCGCCAAGGCCCGATATGGCCTATAGAAAGGGCGGGAACCGTATATCATGATGTATCGACCTGAACTGGTGCTGCCGGCCGGGGATCTGGAAAAACTGACTACTGCCCTGCTCTTCGGGGCTGACTCGGTTTATGCCGGAGGCAAGGAATTCAGTCTGCGCGCATATGCCGGCAACCTGAGCCGGGATGAATTGGCTGCTGGTGTCAGTCAGTGCCACCGGCAAGGGAAAAAGATATACGTAACTGTCAATATCCTGGCTCACAATCGGGACATCGACTCTCTTCCGCCTTTTTTAGAGGAACTGGCTAGCCTGGGAGTGGATGGGCTCATCGTTTCCGATCCGGGAATTTTCAGGCTAGCCCGGACTCATGCTCCGGAAATTCCAGTGACCGTCAGTACTCAAGCCAATGTCAGCAACTACGAATCGGCTGCTTTTTACCGTGATATGGGAGCAGCCCGTATCGTTTTGGCCCGGGAACTCACCCTGGAAGAGATAATCTACATTAAAGAAAGGGTGGAGGTGGAACTGGAGGTCTTTGTCCATGGTGCCATGTGTATGTCTTACTCGGGCCGCTGCCTCCTCTCCCACTACATGACCGGCAGGAGCGCCAACCAAGGCGCCTGTGCCCATCCCTGCCGGTATTCCTATCGGGTGGTGGAAGAAAAGAGACCCGGACAGTATTTCCCGGTTGAAGAAGACCAACGCGGCAGCTACATTTTTAACTCCCGCGATTTGTGTCTGCTGCCCTATCTGCCGGACTTGATAGAAGCTGGCGTCGATGCTTTCAAGGTGGAGGGCCGGATGAAGAGCCCGCTATATTTGGCTGCCGTAGCGCGCGTATATCGCCAGGCCATAGACCGGTATCTAAGCAACCGCCGCCCGTATAGTGAAACCGAGCTCCAGACCTGGTTGGAAGAACTGACAGCCGTTGCCACCCGGCCCTTTACCGATGGTTTTATAGCGGGAGAGTCATCCCTGCTTATGGACATTCACAAAACACCAGTACGGGGCAGAGCGGACTTCTGCGGTATGGTAAAAGGCTATGACCAGCGCCGGGGGTGGGTGATGGTTGAGCAGAGGGCTAATTTCGGACCGGGAGACCCGCTGCAGGTGCTCATGCCCAGCGGTGAACCGCTATCTGTCGAGCTTCAGCAAATTTTTGACGAGGAAGGGCAACAAGTAGACCGAGCCCGTCATCCCCGGCAAAGGATATTCTTCCCTTATGACCGTCCGTTGCCTGAAGGCAGTATACTGCGCCGAAAGGGTGTATTAAATGAAGGATGACATATTTGCCCGGGTGAAGCCGGACAAGATTGATATGCTGACTAAAATTGTGGAAGCCTACGATAACCTGGGGGTAGTCTCCACCCTCGACCGGAACAGCGGTCAGGTAGTGGTGCGGGTGACCCCGGATACGTGGGAGGATATGATGAAGATTCTCGAGAACCTGCCTTTCCCAATAGAGATAATGGCAGCGGAAGTATAATATTACCGGCGGCGAAGAAAGATACTCTTAAAAGCCGCGGGGGTCTAAAAAACTTGAATTACCAAAGACTATTCCTGTTGATGGGGCTGATTTTATCATTGTTCACGGCCTTGTTGGGCAGGATATTTTATTTCCAGGCGATAAAAGGGGAAGAAATTGCCCGTTCGGCTGCTGCCATGCGCAGTCAGAAGATTGAACTGTGGGACCAGCAGCGCGGTGCTATAATGGATCGCTATCAGCAGCCCCTCACCAATACCACTGCCAGTACGGCTCTGTTTGTATCAACCGATATTATCAACCATGTCATGGCGATACAGATAGAAAAGAATCCAGGATTCACCGAAGCTGAATATTACGAGCAGCTGAGTGCTTCCATCGCCGATTTGGTAAAAGGCCTGAACCGGGAAGAAATCAAAGCGCTCATCCAGGCCGAACGTGATGAAGCTCAGTTTGTCATGATCAAGAGTGAGCTGGATCAGAACGAGATTGAGCAGCTGACGGCGGCAGCCATACCTGGTTTGGTAGTAGCCCCGTTCACTGAGCGCCATAGACATGACGGTTTTTTGGCTCATGTCTTGGGGTACACCGACCACGCCTGGGCGGGAACTGGAATGGCGGGAATTGAGAAGGGTTATGACCGCCTTCTGCGCAGCCAAACTGGAGGGCCACATCTGGTTGCAGTGGTAGATGCCCGCGGACAGGCTATTCCTGGTCTGGCCGGCAGGCTCCAGGCTAGCCGCGATGAACGGAGTGCAGTGGTGCTTACCATAGACGGCCGCATCCAGGAAGTGGTGGAGCAGGCCATGGACCACCGGGCCGAACGGGGGGCGGCGGTGGTCATGGACGTCCACAGCAAGGAGGTGCTGGCCATGGTAAGCCGGCCTGTTTTCGACCCTTACCGGGTTGATACGGCTATTGGATTCGACGGTCGCAGCCCCCTCACCAATCGTGCCTTGAGCAGTTACTATCCTGGTTCCCTATTCAAGATATTGCTTACCGCAGCCGCCTTAGAAGAAGGATTGGTCACATTTGAAGACCATTTCAACTGCTCTGGCAAGTATGTCTTCAATGATCAGGTATCCATTTCGTGCCTGAAGAAAGAAGGACACGGACCCTTGAGATTTGACGAAGCTTTTGCCCGTTCCTGCAACCCGACATTCATCGAGGCAGGTCTCCGTCTGGGAAGGACTCGGCTGCTGAACTACGTAGATAAGATGCATTTAACCGATGAGACCCTGCTGGGGTACGAAAACACCGCTATGGGTTCTTACGTCAAAATCGACGGGGGGGCGGCGGCTATGGGCAATGCTTCCTTGGGGCAGCAGGGAGTGATGGTGACACCGCTGCAGATTGCTTCGCTGCTGGCCACGGTAGCTGATAACGGGGTCTGGGCATATCCTTCGCTGGTCAAATATACAATTGATCAGGATGGGCATCGCACCACCGTAACCAGCGGAGAAAGACAACAGGTGATTTCTCCGTCGACAGCCGCAAAATTGCGCGTATTACTGGAGAAAGTGGTGCAGGAAGGCACCGGCAGGACGGCGGCCATCCCTGAAGCGCCGGTAGCTGGCAAGACTGCCACCAGCCAGACCGGCCGGATGATCAGTGAAAATGAGGAAGCTTTGAATACCTGGTTTGCCGGTTATTTGCCGGCAGACGAACCCCGCTGGGTGGTAGTGGTTCTGGTGGAAGAAGGCCGTTCCGGATCGGAGAATTGTGCGCCGATATTTCGCGATATCAGCCAGGGCATATTACAGTATTACTAACCTCAACGATATAAGCTAGAATGAAGTCGGTTATAACCACCCAACAAGTATATTGGGTGGTTTAACCATTTATTGAAATAAAATATGTATACCCCTTTGGGCTATAGTGTTATAATGAATAAAAATACCTAAGGGGGGTATAAAGGGATGCCTAAAATCAAGGAAAACATCAAGAAGAACTTGATTGCAACATGGGGCACCAGGGTTAGTTTCGATGAACTGGAACGTAAAATCTATGCTCGTGATATGGGGGTAATGCCATCCCTGGTACAGCCGCTGGTAGGTAATCCGGTACCCGACGGGATAATTCAGCCGGAATCCGAACAGGAGCTGGTGGAATTGGTCAATCTGGCCCGGCAGGAGAAAATCAGGTTGACCCCGCGAGCCAAGGCAACCTCCGGCTATGGGGGTGTTTTACCGGTAGAAGGCGGTCTGGTGGTAGAGTTCAGCCGTATGAAAAGAATCATCGATATCGACCCGGAGGAGCGCAGCGCCACGGTCGAACCCGGAGTGGTCTGGAATGAACTTGAATATCATCTAAACCAGAGAGAATTGACTCTGGCTCTTTATCCAACCAGTGCTCCATCCTCGACGGTCGGCGGCTGGCTGGCCCAGGGAGGGGCGGGCATAGGAAGTTATGAGTATGGGTATTTCAAGGACAACGTTTATTCAGCTCGTCTGGTGCAGCTGGATGGCACGGTGATCGACCTCACCGGCAAGGACCTCAACCTGGTCAGCGAGGCCAATGGGACTACCGGGTTTATAAGCCAGATCAAGCTGCGGGTCAAACCTTTGAAGACCATGCACGTGAACGCAATTGCCTTTGATTCAGTCGAACGGATGGCCTCATTCATTTCGGGATTATACAACCGCAAGGTGCCGGTCTGGTCGGTTACCTTTATTAACCCGGAAGCTGCTAAAATGCGAAACAGCTATCCTCCTCACCTGCATCATGGCCGACCGGTGATGGATGCCCATAAAGTGGTTTTGCCGGAGAAGTTCATTGTATTGTTGGCATGTACGGCAGACCGGTGCGATTTGATCAGTGATGATGTTATGAACCTGGCTATGAAAGACCAAGGAGAGGTATTGAGTCCTGAAATAGCCGAACACGAATGGGCAGCCCGTTTCGAGCCCATGCGAGCCAAGCGTATCGCCCCGTCGCTGATCCCCAGTGAAGTCGTGGTGCCAGTAGACAACCTGGCTGAGGTGATAATGGAAACCAGCCAGGAGATCGATCATCCATTTATCCTGGAGGGTTTTACCACCAACCAGCGGGAAGTGGTGCTGCTGGGGTTTATACCCCATGATGAACGGAAACTCCATTTCAACCTCGCGTACGGACTGTCTCTCACCGCTTTGAAAGTAGCCCAGAAACATGGAGGGCGCCCCTATGCCACCGGTCTCTATTTCAGCGGATTTGCCAAGGAGATTTTGGGTCAGGAGCATCTCGATACCCTGGTAGACTACAAAAAGAATATGGATCCGGAAGGTTTGATGAATCCCGGCAAGGTTATGGATGGAACCTTGGTAGCCGGCGGATTGAAAATGGCCAGTGCTGCAGAACCGCTTATCCGCATCTTCGGCAACCTGGCCAAAGGCAAGGAGAGCGGTGAAGTATTCGAAGAAAGGAAAGGGATCCCAGGAGATATCGCCTGGTACGCCTATGCCTGCTCCCAATGCGGATACTGTATCGACCATTGTGACCAGTATTATGGTCGGGGCTGGGAGTCGCAGTCGCCCCGGGGCAAATGGACTTTCTTGAAGATGGTCATGGAGGGAGAGGCCGAGTTCGACCAAAGGGCTGTCAATACCTTCATGGCCTGCACCACCTGTGAGATGTGCAACCGCACTTGCCAGCTGGACCTGCCTAATGAGAGTTCATGGTTAAAACTGCGTGGTCTTTTGATAGATGGGCGCGGCTACCATACCTTCCCGCCATTCGAGATCATGGTCAATACCATGCGCCAGCAGGGCAATATTTGGGGAGAATACGCCAGCAACCGGGATGGCTGGATCACTGATGAAATCCGGCCGATGATCAAAGAGGCCGCCGAATACGCCTTTTTTCCAGGTTGCACATCTAGTTACGTGGAACAGGATGTAGCCCAGTCGGCCGCCCTGCTGCTTAATGATGCCGGGGTGGAGTTTACCTATATGGGTAAGGATGAGCATTGCTGCGGGATACCAATGCTGGTTTCGGGGCGATGGGAGGTTTTTGATGAAACCGCCGCTCATAATATCGAACTTATGAGGAAGACGGGCGCCACCAAAATAGTGACCACCTGTCCGGCTTGCTGGCTGGTATGGGAAGTATACTACCGCCATTGGGCGGAGGACAAAGGTTTGGACTACCCCTTCCACGCGATGCATTATGCTGATGTATTGGCGGAAAAGATCAAAACCGGGGAGTTCGTACTGCCCATTGATGTGGATCGCAAGGTCACCTATCATGATCCGTGCCATATGGGCCGGGCGGGAGTCCGTTTCGAAGGCCCCCGAACCTTGATCAACGCCATCCCCGGTTCGAACTTCCGGGAGATGCGCTTCAATCAGTATGATGCCCACTGCTGCGGGGCCGTCCTCAGCCTGGTAGCCGATCCGGATGTGGCCGAAAAGATAGGTGTCATGAGGGTACAGGAGGCAGTCGACACCGGGGCCGACACGCTGCTTACCGCCTGCCCCTGCTGCCGGGTGCAGCTGACCAGATCGCGTGATTTGGGCGGTCTGCCCATTGAGATCAAAGATCTGGCTACTCTGGCAGCTGAGGCCATGGGACATAAAGTGCCTGCATCCAATGCGGTTATGGATGAGAAATGGGCTGTATTCGAAGCCATGATCAGGATGATGACACCTTGGGGTATGGCGGATTTGATGGCTGAAATGATTCCTGAAATGATAGAGGCAATGCCCGAGATGTACCGCACTATGATGGCTGCCGTTATAAAAGCTCCGGATGTTTTCAAGGAACCGATGATTACCATGATGAGCGGGGTGATGCCGGCATTGTTCCCCAAGCTGCTGCCGGACATACTGCCCAAGGTGATGCCCAAAATGCTGGAGAAGGTAGGCCAGGCCATACCCATGCCGGCCTACATGTCAGAGCAGATGCCGGATCTGATGCCGCCTACCATGGACGTGCTGATGCCTAAGATGCTGCCGGAGATCATACCCTATTTCATGCCCAAGATGGCTCAATACCTGCGTAACGCCAGCTGATTGCCGGCAAAAAACCGCCCGTGTCTCTACGGGCGGTTTTTTTATGCCATTATGAACAACCCCATACGGCCAACCTGAATCTGGACGGGGAAATTGTTGTATGCCTATCCCAGCAATGAGACCAAATAACTGAACCCGCTGGTATGTTCCCCATCGATAATATCTTCCAAGGGCCTCATCAATTCGCACGCCTCACCGTTATTGAACTTGGCCACTACCCGGTTGAGAACATGCTCGTAATGATCCTGCTTCTGAACAATTTTGTAATGACGAGTGACCCGGATCAATTTGCTGAGCAGAAATGTGCTGATTTCGATGGAGGAAGGAGAAACCTGGATGCGCAACAGGGCTTTCTCGGTCAGAACCCAGTCCAATTCACTGTATCCTTTTTCTATTTCGGCCGGCTGGCGATATTCCCGATACCAGGCCAGGAACTGTCCGGCGCCCGCGACTGCCTCGCTATAGGCGCTGTGGGCAACATCCCTCATGTACATACGAAAAGGTTCTTGTTCCATTCAAATCCCTCCTTATAATCGAGTAATTCTCTGTTGTTTATCAATTTCCTGCTCTCTGGGTGGGATGACTTGAGCCGCCCCGGCAGTACTCCGGAGCCAGTGGTTTTTTTATGGTCCGCCATCCACCAATTACCTTCAGTTTTTCGACACTTTTCCGACGCCGTCCTCATATAGTATAAGGCGCTGAAAAACTTGGAGGTGGTATTTCTTGAGCATCCTTTATTGGGCGCTGGCGGTGACTGCTGTTATTAATGGTACCCTATTGTTGTTCGGTTATCTAAGCAACCAGGTTTTTCCCCAGCCATTGGAGCCTGACCAGGAAAAAGCTTACCTTGATCAGCTGCAGGAGGGCAGCTTGGAAGCCCGTAACAAATTGATCGAGCACAATCTCAGGCTGGTCGCACATGTTGTCAAGAAATACGAGAGCAGCGGCGAAGACATGGAGGATCTGATCTCCATAGGAACGATTGGTCTTATCAAGGCCATCAAAACCTTCAACTATGAGCGGGGCGTAAAACTGGCTACCTATTCGGCCCGCTGCATTGAAAACGAAGTCCTTATGCACCTGCGCAATATAAAGAAATTGCGCCAGGAGATGTCCATCTACGATCCCATCGGGATTGACAAAGAGGGCAACGAGATCTCCCTCATGGATGTACTCACCTCGGACAACGAGATCCTGGAAATAATTGAAGCCCGTATGCAGGGTCAGCAGATCAAAGACAAGCTGGATGCATTAACCGCCCGGGAGCGTGAAGTGGTGGAAATGCGTTACGGACTTTGCAACGGGTTAAAGGAAACCCAGCGTGACATAGCCCGTAAATTAGGTATCTCTAGATCATATGTGTCGCGGATTGAAAAAAGAGCGGTCAGCAAACTGATCCGGGAAATCGGCCTTGAAGCCGGTCAGGCTTGATAGGTTGCAGTAGAGCTGGAGTCGGGCCTGGATTAAAACTGTCTCCGTGGTCCTGATAAGCCGGGAAAATAAAAGATTGAGCCCTGTCGACCTTTCGGTTGGCAGGGATTTTGTTTTCTGCCGGAATAGGCTGTTTGGTGAATTGTAGGCTGCTCTTGTTTTTTGTATGTGTTTAAATCTTAAAGATGAGCGGCAAGAAAACAGGGCAAAGGAATATAATTAACAAATAGTAATTTTGAGGTAAACATGGATTTGAGTTATCATTGTTTTTAGAATCCATCCGCACCTACAGGAGGCACAATAATGGCGGAAATTAGACGGGATTTGCTCAAAAACAACTGGGTGGCCCTGGCCCCTGAATCAGCATTAAACCCTCGTGACTTTCCCATTAAGAGGCGTGGTATAGACCCAGTGGGAAACAAGCTTTTCTGCCCGTTCTGTGAAGGTAATGAAGCCAGCACGCCTCCCGAGATACTGGCCGTTCGTGAGGATGATTCGGCACCCGGTTTACCAGGGTGGTCGATAAGGGTGGTGCCCAACAAATTCGCGGTATTCAGACTGGAGGGGGAGCTGGAGATGCATCATACCGGCATCTACCAGAACCTGAACGGATTGGGGAGCCAGGAGGTTGTAATCGAGGATCCCCGGCATGGTAATGATATTCATGATTTTTCTTCCGCCAAGCTGGCCGCAGTATTTCGAGTATGGCAGCAGCGCTATAAAGAATTGTCAGGCGATGAAAGGATCAAATATATCCAGATCTATAAAAACCGCGGCATTTTTGCCGGAGCTTCCCAGGAGCACAGCCACAGCCAGATAATGGGACTGCCGTTCATGCCCCGCTGCAACAGCGGGATCGTGGATTATTTCCGGAAAAATAGCCAATGCCTGCTTTGCGCCATCATGGCCGAGGAGCGGCAAACGGGAACTCGGGTGGTTTACGAATCAGACCAATTCTTACTGGTTTGCCCCTATGCATCCCGTTTTTCCTATGAGACCTGGATGATACCCAAACGCCATACTGATCATTACGGTGATATTAACGAAGAAGAGATCGCTGACTTGGCTGCAATGTGCCGGTCCTATTTGGGAATGATAATAGATGTTCTGCAGGATCCGGCTTATAATCTGGTCATAAATACAGCCCCGGTCAACTCGGCCTACCAGCCCGGGTATCACTGGTTCCTGGAGATAGTCCCCCGCTTGCTGGTTACTACCGGAGTGGATATCGCCACCGGCATATACACCAATCCGGTGGCTCCTGAATTGGCGGCAGATCTCTTCCGCCAGCAGATCCCAAAATACTTACAGGGGTGCATCTAATGTTGGAGCTGCTTTATCCTCGTTATTATGTGGATACTCTGCTGGACATTCCACTGGATAAATTAAAGGCCCAAAATATTGAAGCCTTCATACTGGATTTGGATAATACTATAACCGAATGGAACAGCAATGAATTGCGCTGCGAGGTGGAGGAGTGGTTCAGGCGCATCAAAGCGGAGGGATTCCAGGCCTGTATCCTGTCCAATAACGCCGAGCAAAGGATAAAGCTGGTGGCGGACCGATTAGGCATTCCGTTTATACATCGGGCAGCCAAACCCCGCCGGGGTGCGTTTCGCCGGGCAGTGGAAGTAATGGGCGTGCGAGCCGACCAGACTGCGGTGGTTGGGGATCAGATATTTACCGATATTCTGGGAGGCAACCGGACCGGTTTGTTCACCATTCTGGTCAAACCATTGGCTAGAAGGGAATTTATCGGTACTAAAATAAATCGTACCCTGGAGATTTTTGTTCTGCGCCACCTATTGAGAAGGATTCCAGGATCCAGGAGTGACAATGAATGATAATTGACAACCATACTCTAAAGATGGGACTGATCGGCAATCCCCTGGGCCACAGCCTGTCCCCCTTGATGCACAATCGTACCCTGGCCCATATGGGATTGAATGGCATATATTTGCCTATGGAGATAATGCCGCCTCGTCTGGGGGAAGCGGTTTTGGGTCTGCGGGCTTTGAATTTTACCGGAGTCAACGTAACCATTCCCTATAAGCAGAAGGTTATCCCTTTCTTGGACGAGCTTTCACCGGAAGCCCAGGCTTGCCAGGCGGTCAATCTTATCCGGCACTCGGAGGGCCGGTTGATTGGTTATAACACTGATGGGCAGGGTTTCATAGCCAGCCTGCGGGAAGAGGGTATCGACCGGCTCAGCCGGGTTATTATCATCGGCGCGGGGGGAGCAGCACGTTCGGTGGTTTACGAATTAGCTCAGGCCGGGGCCACCCGGGTGGATATATTGGACCTGCTCCCGGAACGGGCGGATGCTCTGGCTGAGTTTGTGAATCAAGCAACCCCGGGCAGCGCAGTCGGCCATCTGATGGATCAGGCTGTATTCGCGGAATTATGTCCAGCCACCGACCTGGTGGTCAATTGTTCACCAGTGGGCATGCATCCCGCAATTGACCGGTCGCCGGTAAACTCTCTGCAAGGCTTGAACCCTGAGGCGGTGGTTTATGATTTAATCTATAATCCACCGGCCACCAAATTTCTGAATCTGGCCAGGGATCTAAACATACATACCATCAATGGAGCCGCGATGCTGGTTCACCAGGGTGCTTTGACGCTGCAGATTCTGACCGGCCGTCAGCCTCCTGTGGACTTTATGAAGGAAGTGATAAACCATGCTATTTAGGAGACGCGAAGGTTTTACACTGATTGAAGTCGTGGCAGTGATGGCGGTTATGCTGATAGCAGCGGCGATAGCGGTACCAGCATTGGACAGACCGCTGGAGGATGCCAGATTATACACCGACGCCCGGCAGATGGCCAATGTGCTTAGATCAGCCCGTCAGCAGGCAGTAACCAGTATGGAAACGACCATGGTTATTTTCTATCCGACCAGCGATCGCTATAAGATGGTGGGAAAGCCATCCTCCAGCCTGCAAAGCGGGGTCCGATTCGTCGGAGGTACGACTTTTACTACCAGAACCGGTTCATTGCCCACCTGTGTATTTACGCCCACCGGAGCACCAGGATCGGGGGGGACGGTTACCTTGACCAATGGCCATAAACTGATGTACGTTATCGTCAATCCGGTGGCCGGACGGGTGAGACTATCTGAAACCCCACCCGACGGGTGGTAGGAGAAGCAATATGTACCTGCAGTTGTTATTCATATTCATGGCTCGTATCATCGATGTGTCCCTGGGCACGATTCGTATGATCCTGATTATCCGTGGAGACAAGTGGACGGCAGCCATTATTGGGTTTGTTGAAATCATGGTCTATACAGTTGCCCTCGGCATGGTGGTGGGGTCTTTGAATGACCCCGTGAAGCTGATCATTTTTTGCCTGGGGTTTTCCCTGGGTGTGGTCGTGGGCAGTTTGATCGAGGAGCGTCTGGCCCTTGGTTATCGGGGAGTGCAGGTCATAGTTGATTGCGAGCACGCTTGTATAGCGGAAGAATTGAGAGAACAAGGATTTCCGGTAACTACCTGGGAGGCCCATGGCCGGGTAGGTCCCAAGGTGGTATTGAATACGGTAGTAAAACGCCAGCTGGCCAGAAAACTGGCCGCCTATGTTACTGAACGGGATCCCGGCGCATTTGTGGTATTTATGGAACCCAAACACTTTCGGGGAGGGTACATGAAAAAGAAATAGGAGGATTGTATGCTCAGATATGTCACCGCAGGTGAATCCCATGGTCAGGCTCTGGTTACCATCATAGAGGGTGTGCCGGCTGGCCTGCCTATAGCCGCCGATGAGATAAACCTGCAATTGCAGCGCCGTCAAAAGGGCCACGGGCGGGGGGGACGCATGGCCATAGAGGACGATACAGTGGAGATACTGGCCGGAATCCGCAACGGCTTGACCACTGGCAGCCCCATATCATTTATCATAAGAAACCGGGATTGGAGCAATTGGCAGGATATCATGGCCGTAGGAGAAGGTCAAGGGTCAAGGGAACGCAGTGTGCACCGGCCCCGGCCCGGTCATGCCGACCTGGGCGGGGCGATAAAATACAATCGCAGTGATATGCGCGATGTACTGGAAAGAGCCAGTGCCCGCGAAACTGCCTCCCGGGTAGCTGCCGGGGCCATATTCAGGAAACTGCTGGAAAGATTCGATATGCAGATATACAGCCAGGTAGTGTCTATCGGGGCAGTCAGTAGCGTGCCTCCGACTATCGACCGGGCCAGTCTGCAGGATTTTAACCGCCGGGTTGAATCCTCGCCGGTTCGCTGCGCGGATGAGACTGCCAGCAGGCAAATGGTGCAGGCTATCGATGACGCCCGTCAAGCCGGGGAGTCCTTGGGGGGGTGTTTTGAAGTAGGCGTCATGGGAGTACCGCCCGGAATAGGCACCTACGCCTCCTGGGAAGACCGTCTTGATGCGCAACTGAGCGCCCTGCTCATGTCCATACCGGCCATAAAGGCAGTAGAAGTAGGGGACGGGGTAAGCAATGCTGCCCGGCCGGGATCACAGGTACACGATGAGATACGTTTTGATGAAGGCCGGGGTATCTATCGCTCGACGAATCGGGCCGGAGGGATCGAGGGAGGCATGAGCAACGGTGAGCCTATTTGGGCGCGAGCCTATATGAAACCGATCCCCACCCTTTACAAGCCGCTGATCAGCGTCAATACGGCAGTTTGGGCTGAAGAGAAAGCCGATATTGAAAGGTCGGACATATGTGCCGTGCCAGCGGCCAGCGTCGTGGGTGAAGCCATGTTGGCTTTTGGGGTGGCCCGGGCCTTCCTGAACCAGATGGGAGGAGACTTTATCGAACAAGTAGAGACCAATTATGCTGCTTATCGAGAATACTTAGGAAAGGTTTGGAAATGGCGAAAAATATAGTATTTATCGGCTTCATGGGAACAGGCAAGAGCACCATTGGAATGCGGGTTGCGGAAAGGTTGAAGAAGACCTTTATTGATATGGATAGAGAGATCGAGACCTTGAATGGAATGTCGGTAGCAGAGATATTTCGGCATTACGGCGAGATCAGGTTTCGCTCCGAAGAGAATCTGATGGCGAAAAAACTGGCCCGCCAAAAGGATCTGGTAATCGCCACCGGGGGAGGGACGGTGCTTAACAGGGAAAATGTCGCGGTTCTGAAGGAAAATGGTATCTTGGTGTGCCTGGATGCTGATCCTTCCGATATCCAGGCCAGGGTCAACCGCAAGAAAGGCAGTCGGCCGTTGCTGAAAAAAGAGTCCAGTTTGGCTGATATAGAAGAGTTGTTACAGGCCCGCGAACCCTTTTACGCGTGTGCCGACATAAGGGTAACCACCACTGGCAAAAGTATGAACGAGATAGTGGATGTAATCATTGATAGGCTAAAAGCGATGGGCTATCCGCCAGGCAATTCCGCCTCGGCGAGGCCAGCATCAGGGGGTATGACGGAGTGAAGATAGCCATGGCCCAATTGAATCCAATTGTAGGTGATATTCGGGGTAATCTGCGGCGTATAGAGGACGTATGGATTGACTGTTGCCGGCAGCAAGTCGACCTGGTGGTTTTCCCCGAGTTATTTCTAACTGGCTATCCGCCCAGGGATCTGCTGGAAAGGCCTGCCTTCCTGGAACGGGTCGATGATGCTATCAATCGGCTTCAGGATCTTACGGCTGGACAGCCGGGATGTGCAGTTCTGTTTGGAGCGCCTCAAACGACCGGCAAGAAAACTGGCCGCGGTTTATACAACTCGGCCTTGCTGATTGCAGATGGGCACATCATTCTCAACCAGGCTAAATGCCTCTTGCCATCTTATGATGTGTTTGATGAAACCCGTTATTTCGATGCTGGCAAGAGGGTGAAACCAGTCGTATACAAAGATATGCGGTTGGGCATTACCATCTGTGAGGACGCCTGGAACGAAAGCGAGATGTGGAAGGGCGCGGTTCGTTATGATTGGGACCCGGTCGCGGAGGTTGCCGGGCAAGGGATCGACCTGCTGATAAATATTTCTGCCTCTCCCTATTTCTTGAACAAGCAGGAGGTAAGATGCCGGCTGATGAGTAAACATGCCCGTAACCACGGTGTTCCGGTAATATACCTCAATCAGGTTGGTGGCAACGATGAGCTGATTTTTGACGGCCAGAGCATCATGGTGGATACGGACGGAGAGATACTGCATGCCCTGGCGGCGTTTGCGGAAGAAGTGCGAATAGTGGAAACCGGTCAGGATGTAGAACCGGTCTTATGTAAAAAACAAGACCCGATGGCCGAACTCTATGATGCGTTGGTACTGGGTTTAAGGGACTATGTACATAAATGCGGTTTTACCCGGGTCATCATAGGTCTATCGGGCGGCATCGATTCAGCCGTGGTAGCGTGTTTGGCCGCTGAGGCCTTGGGAAATGACAATGTGTTGGGGGTCACCATGCCGTCCCAGTATTCATCCAAGGGCAGTGTGGTGGACTCGCTGGAATTGGCGGCCAACCTGGGGATCGAATGCAGGACTATACCGATTGAGGCCATCTTCAACAGCTACATCAATACACTCCAGGAACAATTTATCGGATACGCCCCTGATATTACCGAAGAAAACATTCAGGCCCGGATCAGGGGCAGCATTCTGATGGCTTTATCCAACAAATACGGTTCGATGGTCATCAACACCGGCAACAAGAGCGAGATAGCGGTAGGCTACTGCACATTATATGGCGATATGTGCGGTGGCTTGAGCGTGTTGGCCGATGTGCCCAAGACGGTGGTTTATGAATTGACTGCTTATATCAACCGGGAGCAGGAGATAATTCCCGCCGCTATTGTGGAAAAAGCGCCTTCGGCTGAGCTGCGGCCAGATCAGACGGATCAGGACACTTTGCCACCGTATCCAGTCCTGGATGCTATCCTGAACCTATACATAGAGGAGAATCAATCCGCCCAGCAGATAATCGATCGGGGTTTCGACCCAGAGACGGTAAGATGGGTGCTGCGGACGGTTAACCGCAACGAATACAAGCGCCGGCAGGCGGCTCCGGGGCTTAAGGTGAGCACCAGGGCATTTGGAGCCGGGCGGCGTATGCCGATAGCGGCCCGCTGCGAAATATAAACCCTAAACCTGGCTGACCACAACCACAACTACATAACAGTACAACAGGGCTGACTTTGTGTTACAGAGGCAGCCCTGTTTTTTGTAAAAATCTAGAAATTATTTTTCCAGAAAAGAGGAAATTGCATACTAAAAAAAGAAATATATGGAAACTTGTCTGACGAAAAGACATTCTGGCAATTTTTCTAGAAATTTCTGGAGGATTACTGTTTGCATACTGATCACGCTTTGAGGATTGAGCCATGATAAAAAAGGACATGACTTCCAATGGCAGCGGACAGGAGGAAAGGCTGGGGATTCCCGCCGCGAGTCTGGTGAACCTGAATATTCAAAAAGAAGCCATGGGTCTTTTGCCGTACCAAATGATCCGCTCTGAGAAGATGCTGCCGGTTGGCCGAACTAGGAATTCCGTAACCGTAGCCATGGCTGATCCCTGGAACCAGCGCAAAATTAATGATGCACGTTTGATCACCGGGCTGGAGGTAATTCCGCTGACCGTATCAACGGCAGAGATTGAAACCGCTATCCGCAGTCTGCTGGCCTTTGGAACTGATCCCAGCATGGATACTATCTTGGCTGAGATGGAGGGATTGGCCGATCTGGAAATCCGGGACAACAAAGAATCCCGGCGCATTCATGTCCGGGATGACGCTCCGGTAGTAAGGATGGTGAATCTGCTTCTTAAACAAGCAGTTCTAGCTGGGAGCAGCGATGTCCACATCGAGCCCCAAACCGATTCGGTCCGGGTACGATTTAGAGTCGACGGAGAGTTGTATCCGGTAATGAGCTTCTCCAAGGCGGTGCTGCCACCGCTGATATCACGTCTGAAGATAATGGCGGGGATGGATATCGCCGAAAAAAGGCTGCCTCAGGATGGTCGTTTCCAGATCGCAGCCGACTCGGAGCAGGTGGACTTCCGGCTGTCCACCCTTCCTACTGCACAGGGGGAGAAGGTCGCTATCCGGGTATTGGATCGGCGGAATTTGATTACTGGCATTGACCATCTGGGTTTGAACAGTCAAAACATGGATAGCCTCCGGCGGCTGACCCGGCGCTCCCACGGCATGGTTTTGGTCACTGGTGCGACCGGGTCAGGCAAGACCACCACCCTATATGCTCTGCTTCAGGAAATGAATTCAGTCGCCCAGAACATCATCACCTTGGAGGATCCAGTGGAGTATTCTCTGGCGGGCATCAACCAGGTCCAGATCAATGCCAAGGCGGGTCTTGACTTTACCACCGGTTTGGGATCGATTCTGCGCCAGGACCCGGACATAATAATGGTCGGGGAAATTCGTGACCAGTCCACCGCTCGTTTGGCAGTAAGAGCGGCTCTGACCGGTCATCTGGTATTGTCCACCCTGCACACCAACAGTGCTGCTGACACGGTAGCTCGATTGGTGGATATGGGGATCGAACCGTTCCTGGTGGCCAATTCATTAAACGGAGTGGTGGCCCAGAGGCTGGTGCGCCGCTTGTGTGTCAATTGCCGGCGGCCGTATGTTCTGGATGCAGACCGGGCAGCAATGCTGGGAATCACGGAAGAAACCGGAGCGACCTTTTTTGCCCCCAGCGGGTGCAACCTGTGCCGTCAAATCGGATACCAAGGCCGGCTCACCCTGCAGGAGGTATTGGTGGCGGGACCCAACGTGCGGCGGGCGATTCATGGTGGGGCGGCAGCGGAGACTTGTTTGGCGGCCGCGCTAAGCGACGGTATGGTCCCGCTGCGGGAGGATGCCTTGAACAAGGCCAGGCAAGGTATGACTTCATTGGAAGAGGTAATGACCTTGGTATTGGAGGAGGAATAGAGGGTGCCGGATCAGAGGGTAATGGAGTCTATAATACAGGGCGCCCATATAGGGGCCTCCGACATTCATGTAATGGTGGATTCCCCGCCTGCTTACCGCATCAACGGCCGCTTGGTCATCCGGCCGCAGGATGAACCGATCAGGGAGGCGGATATGATGGGTTTTATCCGCACCATTATGCCAGGATTGGCAGCGGCCCGGGACTTGGTAAAGCATGGTCAGGCTGATTTATCCATATCATTGCCTGACGCCACCCGAGCCCGACTGAATGTATATACCTGCGGTCAAAGCTGGGCGGCAGCCATAAGAATACTGCCCCAGGACGTACCAGCCCTGGAGGTTTTGGGACTGCCGGAAACAGTGAGTAAGATGACAGCCGGGAGTACGGCCGGACTGTTGCTGGTCAGCGGTACCAGTGGCAGCGGCAAATCAACAACCCTTGCTTCCCTAGTTAATCATATTAACCGCGATCGACCCTGCCATATAATCACCCTGGAAGATCCGGTGGAGTATCTGCACCAAAATGCCCAGGCCATCATAAACCAACGTGAGGTCGGTGGCGATATCCAGACTTTCGCTCAAGGTCTGCGGGCCGCTCTGCGCCAGGATCCAGACATCATTATGGTAGGGGAGATGAGGGATTTGGAGGATATCTCCATCGTGTTGACCGCCGCTGAAACCGGTCACCTGGTATTGGCCTCGGTCCACTCCGGCAGCGCGGTGCAGACCCTGGAACGAATAATCGATGTGTTCCCGCCGCATCAACAGCAGCAGGTTCGCAATCAGGCCGCCCAGGCATTGATAGGGATCATTCACCAGAAGCTGTTTCCGAGCCGGGACGGCAATGGACGGGTTCTGGCCGCGGAGGTCCTGGTCATGACACCGGCAATCAGAAACATGGTGCGCAGCAATAAAATGCACTTGATCCAGTCGGCCTTGCAGACCGGGGCGGCCCAAGGAATGGTTAGCATGAAAACGGCCGTACATAAGCTGCTGGAGCAGAACAAGATATCCGAACAAACTGCTTTCCTGGTGGCTGAGCCGCCCAGCGGCTATGGATATGGAGGATTATAAGATGAAATTCAAGTACCGGATCAGGGATGCTAGTGGGTTGGCTGTCAGCGGGTTTCTGGAAGGAGAACACAAAAAAGCCATAATTAACGGGCTTCTGCAGCAGGGATATGCGATTGTCGCTCTGCGGGAGGTGGATTCGAACCAGTCCGGACGAGAATTGCAGCGGCCGGTTCGGGTAGGCGACCGGGAATTGGCTGCATTCACGCGTCAGATGGCATTGATGCTGGCCGCCGGTCTGCCCCTGATGCATTGCCTGCAGCTCCTGCAGCAGCAGACCCGAGGAACGCAGTTGAAAGGGATCCTTGACCGGGTAGGGGCCGAAGTCCGCTCCGGTTCAGGATTGGGAGAGGCCCTCAGCCATTACCCCCAGGTATTTCCGCTGATGTATATCAATACGGTCAAGGCGGGGGAGGCTAGCGGAGCCCTTGACACGGTGTTCCAGCAACTGAGCAGTCATCTTCAAAAAAGGGAGGAGTTTAACCGCAAACTCAAGTCCGCCTCCGCCTATCCGATCTTCACTACCATACTAGCGGTGGTAATCTTGGTATTGATGATTATCTTCGTGATACCGAGATTCGTCTCCATATTCGCAGCCTCTGGTATACAGCTGCCCTGGCCCACCAGGGTACTGCTGAACGCCGGCAGCGGAATTCGGAAGGCGGCGCCTTGGCTTCTCGGTGTGGCTGGCTCTTGGTTTCTTGTGCTGAAATATTCAACCCGAACCGAGGGCGGCCGCTTGTCCATAGACTCGCTGAAACTGAAACTGCCGGTTGTGGGCAGTCTGGAGAGAAAGAAAATGACGGTTGCCATTACCAGCACCCTGGGGATGCTGCTCCAAGCCGGAGTGCCCATACTGCAGGCAATGCGAGTGGCGGCCGGGACCATGACCAATGGGAAGGGCCGGGAGGTCCTGCATGACGCGATGCGCAGTATCAGTTCCGGCGAGAGCCTGGCTGCTCCCCTGGCCCGGAGCGGAATATTCCCACCCATGCTCACCGATATGATCGCAGTAGGTGAGGCTACCGGCAGCCTCGATACCGTGCTCGATCAATTAGCACTCTATTGTGAGATGGAATTAAGCGACAGCCTGGAGAGCCTGGCCCGGATGACCGAACCCCTGCTGATCCTGCTGGTGGCAGCCATTGTTGGCGGAATGGTGATCGCTTTGCTGTTGCCCATGATGAATATGGTCAGCATGGTAGGTGTGTGATTGCATAGTTCGGGCTAAATGGATTTGCCAGCGGATCTGTGAGGAACAGGCCAAGAAATGCTTGGCAAGGATTAACGTTGAGGAGGTGATGCATATGCTTGCGTGTGATGGAGGCTAGTCGTAATTTTGGACGAGGAGGAGGCAAAAAGTGAGGGAAAGCGAATTGAAATGGGAAATAGGCAGGCAGGAGGGCTTCACCCTGGTGGAGTTGGTCATTGTAATGGCTGTTCTGGTAGTATTGGCAGCAATTGCAATACCAAGGTATAATGGGGTATTGAACGAGTCCAAGGTAAAGTCCGACGGGGTGACCGCGGCCGGCATAGTCAGTGCAGCCCGGATCCAGGAAACCAGTAGTGGAAATCCGGTTCAAGGAATGGAAGGCATAGATGAAGACTACTTCGAGCCGGGCAAAGAACCTACATCTGGAGGCGAATTTGCATTGTCGGGCGGGGGGAACGATCCCTACGAGGTAAAGTGGACCCCGACGGTAGGCAAATACAGTGGCATAGAGCAGACCCTGACCGAGGGAACGATGTTCGAACTGGCCGGACCCGCTGCTACGTAAACAGTATTCCGATTATATTAAGACATCAAGAGGTTGGCATGTTAATTAAGATACTGGTATTTATCGCAGCTTTGCTGATAGGATCTTTTCTAAACGTGGTGATACATAGGTTGCCCAGAAGGGAATCGCTGCTGTGGCCGGCGAGTCATTGCCCCCAGTGCGGGCATCGGCTCACCGCCCGGGACCTTATCCCCTTGGCCAGCTATTTGTGGCTGGGTGGCCGGTGCCGTCACTGCGGAGGTCCTATCCGCCTACGCTACCCGTTGATCGAACTCATGACTGCGGTTGGTTTTTTGCTAGTATACCTAAAATGGGGGGCCGGTTGGCAGACCGTGGCAGGTTGGGTATTTACCAGTTTTCTGATAACCGCCGCCTTTATTGATATCGAGAACGGCATCATCCCGGATAGGCTGACCTATCCGGGCATGCTGGCCGGGTTGGCCTTGTCGATCTTTACTATCGGGATCAAATCCTCACTTATCGGCTGGTTGGTCTATGGTTCCTTTTTGCTGGTGACAGCCCTCATATCCCGTGGCGGAATGGGGGGCGGAGATGTGAAGATGGCGGCCGCCATCGGGGCTTTCCTCGGCTTTCCGGCATCCTTGCTGGCCCTATTTCTATCCTCCCTGCTGGGAGGCATATGGGCCGCAGCTTTGCTGATCGGTAAAAAAGCTACCCGCAAGACGGCTATCAAATTCGGACCTTTTCTTTCCCTGGGCGCCTGGCTGGTTTTGATCTGCGGGCAGCAGCTGATAAATCTTTACCTGTCTCTCTATTGAGTTTTTCTGGTGTCGCATGCGCCTGCCTCTCCCTTGCGAGCTTGAGTCTGCTCGCTTGCTTCTCAACCCATTTTGCTTTTGATGGGAACACTTCTCTCTTCCAGATTCCATTTTACTAAATACAATATCAATCGAAAGGTTTAGAAATGTACATTCTGGCATTGTTTCGAAGGGAACATGGCCAGTCCCTGCTCGAGGTTCTGGCGGCCATGGTAATCATGGCATTGATAGCGGGAAGCACCCTGGCCGTATATGCACCAGTTGCAGCCTGGATCAGGTTATCCTGGCAGGAAACCTGCGCCGGCAATCGTGCATATGCGATTGTGGAGGAACTGAGGGCTCAGCCCGGCCTGCTGGATGAAGCCAACACGGGGTGCTCGGCCGAGGAGTTGGGCCTTGCCTTGGCCCTGGCAGGGAGCAGTGAGTTTAGTGATGTCGTTATGATAGACCCGTTGGCTGAGAATCCCAATCTATATCAGGTGTCCGTAATTGTCCAATGGAGCCAGGGGACAGCCACCAGGAACGTGCGGCTGGACACTCTGATGCGCAAAGAAGGGGGTTAGGGGCATTAATCAGCCTGAACAAGGAACGACGCTGGTCGAGATACTGGCGGCCTTAGCCATAGCATCCTTTTTGGTGATCGGTATGGTGACGCTGTACAATTCTGCGTCTCAATTCTACCACCGGCTGGCATCGGCGGCGGATTGCCAGTATACGGCGCGCAGTGCGATGGACCAGATGAGGAGTGACATTTATAGCGCTTCCATAGCGGAGATATCCGAAGATGGTTTGGTATTGGTGTTGACCTCGACAGACCGGGAAATCTGGTTTTATGCCCAAAATGGCAGGTTATACCGCCACGTTAGCACCAGTCGGGGCACCACTGCCGTTCCCATTGCTGAGAATGTGGGCGGAGTGTATTTCAGCAGCGGAGAAGGTCTGGTTGGTATAACCCTGAGCATTGATACCGGAACCTGTTCGCGCACCCTGAGCACGGCTGCCAAGCCCCGCCGGTAAACTTGAGCGGGAAGAGAGACTATCCTGCCGCTCCTTCCATCGTGGCATCGGACAGTACCAAATTGATTCAGGCCGGGAGAGGATAAGAAAAATGATAATCAGGAAACGTTTAAGCTCGGAAAAGGGCAGCATTATGGTGTTCATTCTGTTGGTATTCATGATTACCAGTATCCTGGCCATGTCGCTCCTTAACACCGGTATCATGGAATCCAAAAGCAGCCGTTTCGCGAACAACCTTCTGCAGGCCCAGCAGGGTGTGGACGCTGCCGTGGAATGGGGATTGGAATCGATATTCATGGAATTAAATCAGCCAGAGAACTTGGAGATTTACAAACTCCCTCTCCAGTTGGGGTGCGGCAATCACAGCTTGAGTATAGGGCCACAGGGATGCCAGGCCGCCATCGGGAATGTAACCAAAATCGCGGAGGCGGACACAGAGCCCAACCAATGTGTTTATGGTTTCACAGCATCCGCCGAATTCCAAGGTTCCCGCCGCGATGTGCAGGTAGAGGCAACTTACTGTTTCTCGGGCGGTTATGAGATTGTCGGGGAGGATGGGAATCCGGAATTTGTGCCCAGATCATACCTGGACCGGGGACAGATCAGTTCATGCCAGTAATTAACTAGGGACACGGGGTGTTCCTCGGAGCGAGGGGGAAACCCTGTTTAGATATGAGCTGTTTAGGCAGCCCAGGGAGGTGACATTAGTGTTTAAACGTCAACCCGATATAGGGCTGGCTTTCGGCAACGGGAAGGCCCGGCTGGCCTGGGTCCAAAAAATACGGGGAGAGACCAGGCTGCTGGGATTCCAGAGTATAGAAATACCGGTGGGACTAATGGAAAATGGCATCATGATTGACCCGGCCAGAATCGGGACTGAATTGAAGCAATGTACGCATGAAATGAATCTAGCCGGCAGCCAGGTCGCGGTGGCCGTACCGGGCCCCCAGGTTTATATGCGCCGATTGACTATGCCGGGGCTCAGGTGGGAGGAATTAAGGCGGGCAGTTTATTTCCAGGCTTACGAATTCCTGCCCATACCTGTAGAAGAGGCAGTACTGGATATAGTACCCCTGCGCCGGTACCACGATGGCCAGGGGAAAAGGGTGGAGTTGTTCTTTGCCGCAGTGCGCCGACAGCAGGTTGATGATATGGTACAGGCTTGCACCAGCGCGGGGCTTAGACCAGTTGTTATGGACATGGAGCCGCTGGCCGTCAAACGAGCCTGGGGTGGAGATCCGGTCAAGACCATTATCATGTTACATATCGCAGCCACCAATCCTTATTTGACCATATTTACAAAGGGCATACCGATATACCATTGCTCGCTTAGCCTGGAAGAGTTGCCGGAGGCATCACCCGGTCTCCAGGGACATTCCTTGCCCCCAAATGGGAGAGCGATACCGGGAGCATATGACAGTCCCGATGCCGGGCCGATAGCCGGCTTGGTCCAACAAGTGAAGGATGCGGCAGCATATTGCAGCCGGCACAACCGTGACGGGTCAGTGCGACCGGAAGTGGCGGTGCTGGATGGAAGCGGGGGTATACCGGGATTGGAGGAACGCCTGGCCCAAGGTTTGGATATTCCGGTCGAGCTGGCTGGCAGGCAGGCAACGGCCAGAATCAAGCTGCCGGACAGTATGACTGAGAAACAAAGAGACGAATTGGAACAGGAATTTGGTCTGGCTTTGGGACTGGCGATGAGGAGGTGAAACGTTGGCAGAACCGACTGAACTGAGGATCAATTTTATCCGGCCCCGGCCAGAGAACAATCATTTGCTGATGATTTCGGGAGCTGCCCTGGTAATAGCTCTGCTACTGGGATGGTGCGTGTATTCACATTGCTGCTACAACTCCCGGTTGGCTGCCAAGAGCCTGGAAAATGCCCGCCTGAGTCAGGAACTGGAACAGGTTGGTTCTCAAAGCAGTGGATTGACCGAATTTCAAGGTATGTACAAGGATACCAAAACAATTCAGTCCGCCATCGATACGATAAATGGGGACAGACTTCAGCACACCCCATTGCTGGAGGATGTATACCGAATCGCGCCCAGTGGGATGAGCTTGACGAAGATTGAGGTTAATAAGGACATCATAAAATTGGCCGGGACCTGCTTTGATTACTTCACCTTGGGCAGTCTGCTCTCGGCGGTCGATTCCTATCCCTATTTCGGCAAGGTCCAAAAGATAACCTCCAATGTTGCCCAGCTGACCACCGGGCCAATTGAATTTGTACTGGAGATTGAGTATAAGGGGGCCGACAAATGATTCTCTCCAAGCGCGAAAAGGTATTGCTGGGCACCCTATTGCTGGCCGGATGTGCCTACCTGCTGGACTATTTTTGGCTGCAGCCCCTGAATGCCCGGAGCAGTCAATTGCATGCTGAAAATTCCAGTCTGCAAGCCGAACTGAATCAGGGTACAGATATGAAAGCCAGATACGGCGAAGCCGATATTCAAGAAAAGATAATTGCCGATTACGCCGCAGTGAGAGCCCAGGTACCGGATCAACCGATGATTACCGATATTATCGAGTTCGTCGGTTTGATTGCAGCGGAAACTGGGATTGAAGCCCACTCAGTCCAATATGATGCCCAAATTGAATCCAGAGCGGAGGATGGAACCGAAAAACAGCGCCTGCACGAAATAAAATTCAAGATTCAGGCTCAAGGTACAAGGTCAGGCCTGTTGATATTTTTGGCACGTATTGAGAACGCGCCGCGTCTTTTTAACGTGACCAAGACTATTCTTGAAACAGTGGAGAGCCACTCTTCACCAGTACCAAGTCTGGCTGGCGGCGAAAAAGGGGATACCCCGTCAATAGATGCGTCGTCCATACTGGAGGAATCAATCAACCCGGAATTGGATCGGTATAAGTTGGGAATGGAGATCAGCGCTTTCTACCGTGATTGATACGCCAACCGGATTAATGCGATCAGCTGGCTCGGGATGTGGCCGACTCCGGCTGTTCCCCTTGACTATGCAGAGCTAATGAGCGAGGATGACAGGGCAGGAATAATTGGATAATTGTAGAACAGAATAAGAAAATACCTGTTTATTCGGGCAAGCTTTATTGGCCGTGGTCTTGAAGGAGGTTGCCAATGCTGGACCGGGATTTATTGGCTGATGTGTTGGATACAGCTCTGAAGAAGGGCGGCCAGTTTGCGGACATATATATCGAGGACAGGCTGACCAGCAACATCATGTGTGATGACGATCGCATCGAAAGGATTCACAGCGGACGGGAAAAGGGCGCGGGAATCAGACTCATCGAGGATGGTCGCACTTTCTATGTTTACACCAATGATTTGTCCCGGGAAGGCCTGATCAAGGCTGCTGCCCTAGTCAGCCATGGTATCGATACTCCCTGTCCTGCCTATCGCCCGGCAACCGAGCTGCGCTTGATTAACACCGAACTTCCAATCAATATCCGGCGCCTGCCGGAGCAAGTCGATTTTGCCGAAAAAATAGAGTATGTGCTGAATGCCAACCAGGTGGCCCGTGACTTGGGTGATGAGATCAAACAGGTGACAGTGGCCGCCGGTGATTTGCATAAACGGGTTCAAATAGCCAATTCCGATGGTGAGTATATCGAAGATGAGACTGCCCGGGTGCGACTGATGGTGAACGTGGTAGCGGCGCGGGGAGATCAGGTACAGACCGGACAGGAGGTTGTCGGCGGAGTATCCGGATGGGAGTTGCTGGAGCAGGTTGCATTGGAGGATTTGGCGGCCGGAGCGGCCCGCCGAGCCATCGCCATGTTATCCGCGCCTCCGGCCCCGGCTGGATGCATGCCGGTGGTCATGCACGCTGATGCAGGCGGGACCATGATCCATGAAGCCTGCGGGCATGGTTTGGAGGCTGACCTGGTCCAGAAGGGGCTGTCGGTATATAGTAACAAGATTGGCCAAATAGTGGCTAGCCCGATTGTCAGTGTGGTTGACGACGCCACCTTGCCGGGTAAATACGGCAGCTATCGATGGGATGACGAGGCCTCCCCGGCCCGACGCACCTTGCTTATAGAAGACGGATATCTGCGTGGATTTTTAAACGACCGGCTATCAGCCGCCAGAGCCGGAACTGAGTTGACCGGCAACGGCAGGCGTGAGTCCTACATGGAAAAACCCATCCCCCGCATGAGCAATACCTTTATCACTCCGGGCAGAGATGACCCGGATCAAATCATCCGGGATACCAAGCAGGGTTTACTGGTCAAGAAAATGGGTGGAGGCCAGGTTAATACCGCTAATGGCGATTTCGTTTTTGATGTTCAGGAAGGCTATATGATAAAAAACGGAGAAATAAGTCATCCGGTGCGGGGTGCCACTCTTATCGGCAACGGTCCCCGTACCCTGATGGATATCGACCGGGTCGGTTACGACCTCGGATTTGCTATCGGAGTCTGCGGCAAAGAAGGGCAGGGAATCCCAGTAGGTGATGCCCAGCCCACTATTCGCATTCGTGAACTGACGGTGGGAGGCACTGGCATGAGCGGCGGGCCCCTTATAAAGAAAATCTGGAGAAAGTAGGTGCCTTGGGGTGGAAGCTACCCTAAGAAGAGCGGGAGAAGAAGCCCTGCATAATGTCCGCGCTGCCGGTCTAAGCGGCGAAGCGTTTCTGATGCATAACCGGGAACTGAGCATCGAGGTCAGCGGTGGGAAAACTGAGACATTAAAGGAAGCTGAACAGACGGGCCTGGGCGTCAGAGTTTTCAATGGCCGGCGGATGGGGTTTGCCTATACCACCGATCTTAGTGGCCCATCTGTAGTGGAAGCCGTCCGGGAAGCAGCCCGTATAGCGGAATTTTCCTCTGCCGATGAGTTTAACGGACTCCCGGAAGGGAGACGGGTGTATCCGGGCATGATGATCCTGGATGAAAACCTCCATTCCCTGCCACTGGCAGCCAAGATAGAGTTGGCGCGAGAGGTCGAGCGAGCCGCCCGTAATTATCATCCCAGCATCCAGATTATAGACAGAGCCGGCTATGAAGAGTACGAAACCGCTGTCCTGGTCATGAACAGCCGCGATATATACGCCTTCGGCCAGGCCAATTACTGCGGTCTGCATGTATCCCTGGCGGCAGTGACCCCTGAAGAAACCCAAAGCGGTTTCGCTTATACCCTGCAAAGAAAAGCTGGTTCCCTTAATCCCGGAGAGGTGGCGGAGGAAGCAGCCAATAAGGCTTTGCGCAGCCTGAATGCCCGTACAATTCCCAGCCAGGTCCTGCCCTGTGTGCTGGATTCACAAGTAACCGCCCAATTCCTAGGCTTATTGTCGGTATCTGTCCAAGCCGACAATGTTCTGAAAGGCAAGTCCATGCTGGCGGGCAAGGTGGGCCAGTCGGTGGTCTCCCCGCTGCTGACGGTGGCCGATGATGCTGCTCGCGAAGACGGGGTGGCCGGGTTTCCCTTCGATGGCGAAGGTATACCATCGACTCGGACGGTGGTGATTGAGAATGGTATTCTAAACGGATTTTTGTATGATACCTATACCGCCCGGAAGTCGGGAACCCAATCGACCGGCAATGCAGTTCGATCTTTCCGCAGCCTGCCGGCGGTGGGGAGCACAAGCCTGATGGTGGCCCCGGGCTCGACAGCGCAGCCGGCATTATGGGAAGACCTCGAAGAGGGACTGTATGTAACTCAAATTATGGGGATGCACACCGCCAATTCCATCACCGGGGATTTTTCTCTGGGGGCCGCCGGGATACTGATAGAGCGCGGTCAGCTTACCTATCCGGTGAGGGGTATTACTATCGCCGGTAATCTGCTGGATTTGCTGCGGGCCGTAGATGGGGTGGGCAGCGATTGGCGGTTTTATGGCAGCCGGGCTGCGCCATCGCTTCGATGTCGAAGTCTCAATATTGCTGGTAATTAGAGGGGAGGAAGTCGGGTGGCCACAATATGGGTTATCAATGGACCTAATCTGAACATGCTGGGGGTCAGGGAGCAGCAGATCTATGGCAGCACCAGCCTGGAGGAAATAAATGCGGACTTGCAAGCCCGAGCCGATGAAGCCGGGATAGACATAGCATTCTTCCAGTCCAACCATGAGGGGGAATTGGTAGACCAGATACATAAGGCCTATGGATTGGTGGACTGTATTATCATAAACCCCGGGGCCTATACTCATTACAGCATTGCGATCCTTGATGCTCTTAAGACTGTACAGATTCCCGTGATCGAGGTCCATCTGTCCAACATTTACAGTCGGGAGTCATTCCGGCACCGGTCCCTTATCTCCTCCTTGGCGGTGGGCGGAGTCTTCGGCCTAGGACCCTTGGGCTATAGACTGGCCCTCGAGGCTGCCGCCGAGATAGTGAAATCTTGAGCGCAGGATGGAGCCACTGACCATGATGGAGCAAAGAGTAAGAAACCTGCGGCAGTTCCTGGAGACCAACCACCTGGATGCCTGCCTGGTTACCAAGCCGGAAAACATCTTTTATCTCTCCGGTTTTACCGGGGGCAGTGACGCCCGGTTAGTAGTCGGACTGGCCGATAAGTACATTGTGACCGACAGCCGTTATCTGGAGCAGGTGGAACGGGAATGCGCCGATTGGGAGTTGGTCAGAGTCCAGGGCGGCGGGCTTGACAGCCTGGCAGCTATTTGCGATAAATATAATAGCCTGGCGGTGGAAAGTCATCATGTAACCCATGGCCTGTTTCTTCGCCTGCAGTCGGCCCTTAAGGCTCAGTTGTCACCCCGGGAGAACATTATAGAAGGGCTGCGTCGGCAAAAGGATTCCGCTGAACTGGACCGATTGAGATCGGCCGCCAGGGTTGGGGATGAGGTTTTCCAACTCATTATCCGGGAGATCCAGCCGGGTTGGAGCGAGGTCCAGGTGGCCAACCAGATCGCCAGTTACCTGAGGGAATTGGGATGCAGCCAGGAAGCCTTTCCGACCATCGCCGTGGCCGGCGAAAACGCGGCTTTGCCGCATGGCCAGCCAGGCTCAAGGCAGTTGCTGAAAGGCGATATGCTGACCATGGATTTCGGTGGCTTTTACCAGGGGTATGCCGGGGATATGACCAGGACCATAGCGATTGCCCAAGCTTCCCCCCGGTTGCGGGAGGTTTACAGCCGGGTTTTGGAAGCCCAGCAAAAGGGGGTAGCCAGTATCAGGGCCGGAGTCAAGGCAAAGACCGTAGACCAATTGGTCAGACTTGAGCTGGCCCGGCATGGACTGGATGATTACTTCTTGCACAGTACCGGGCATGGCGTGGGCCTGGAGATTCATGAGGCGCCCAGCCTGTCCAGTCACTCCGAGGACGTGCTGGAAGAAAACATGGTGGTAACTGTAGAGCCAGGAGTATACATAGCCGGGTGGGGCGGAATAAGGATTGAGGACACCGTCATCGTGCGGCACGATGGATGCGAAGTCATTACGGCTTCAGGAAAAGAGCTATTAATTATTTGATGGAGGGATAGGATGATCTCGGTTAATGACTTCAAGACCGGTGTTACTGTGGAACTGGAAGGACAAGTGTATCAGGTGGTAGATTTCCAGCATGTCAAGCCTGGCAAAGGGGCGGCTTTCGTCCGCGCCAAACTCAAGAATGTCAAATCCGGGGGTGTGGTGGAAAAGACCTTCCGGGGCGGTGAAAAAATACACCGGGCCCATCTCGACAAGCGCGGCATGCAATATCTCTATATGGATGGGAACGATTACATTTTTATGGACAATGACAACTACGAACAACTGTCTATCAGCCGGGATGAGATGGGTGATGGGGTCAAGTGGCTCAAGGAGAACATGAACATCATGGTGCTGATGTACCAAAATCAGATAATGGGCATTGAGCTGCCCAATTTCATAGAGCTGGAGGTAGTTGATACTGAACCCGGAATAAAAGGGGATACCGCCACCGGGGCCACCAAATTGGCACGGTTGGAGACCGGTGCCACTGTGCAGGTGCCACTATTTGTTAACACCGGTGACCGCTTGCGCATCGATACCAGGACCGGAGAGTACATGGAGAGGGTATAAGACCTGGTTCAATTGATTTTTTGAAAACAAGTTTATTTCCTCCTTTTTAAACTAATAATAAAGTCAATCAAAAGCTTTATTGTTATGACAAAAGGGGGATTTTAATTTGCAGAGTATAATTGAGAAGGTCAGTTATCTGCAGGGTTTGAGTGAGGGGTTGACCATCAATGAAGGCAGCCCGCAGGGAAAAATCATATCCGGCATGTTGGCTGTGCTCAATGAGATGGCTGACGAGATCTGTGCTTTGCAGGCGCAACTGGAACAAATGCACAGTTATATCGAGTGTGTTGATGATGACCTGTTGGATTTGGAGGAAATAATAGCCGGAGAAGAATACCTGGAGATTCTATGCGGCCATTGCGGAGAGCAGCTTTATGTGGAAACCGATAGTATAGAAGATGAAGATACTATAGAAATAATTTGCCCCAACTGCAATGAAACGGTGTTTATAAATGATGGAGCCTTCGATTATCAGCATATGCCTGAGGATGAGGATATGGGACTGGAAGGCAATCATTCTACGCCCTAACCAGGGAATGAATTCTCCTGGAGAAAATAAGAAGTATGTATCTTGGCACACCCAAAAAACTTGGGCAAGGGCCATTGAGATGCCGGTGGAGGTATGATCCTGGAGAAACGCCGATGTGACCGGTGTTTTATAATACATCGCCCGCTACCCTTATAAGACTGTCGGCAGGGGAAACTCGTAATGAGTTTCCCCTTTTTTATGTCCCGTTTTGGTATATTTTTCTCCTTGGTCCAGTAATTATTAGTGATTGTGATCGATAAGCATGACCAACATCAAAGAAATGGGGGATAGGGGGCGTCAGCCGTGACCCAAGGTGATCTGATCCGGAAAGACATATTGCCATTTCTCCCCGCCAGAATAAAAAATCTGTTCCTTAACCTGGATGACAATCATTATGGCGGTCTGGAAGAAATCCGTCTTCGGCAGGGGAAGCCACTATGTCTGAGAATCGGCGAACAAGACTTCACCTTTGATGTACGGGGCAGGCTGGTTCTGAATCTGGCTAATGGATTCACAGTCAGCAGCGAAGACATCCAGCGTACGGTAGCCTCCATCAGTGAAAATTCCCTGTATGCATTTGAAGACGATATTGGCCGTGGCTTCATTACCATCCCCGGGGGGCACCGGGTGGGACTAGCCGGTCAAGCGGTATTGTCCAGCAACCAAATCAGGACGATGAAGCACTTTTCCGGGGTATCCTTTCGGATTGCCCGGGAGGTGCCGGGCTGTGCGGAAGGGATAGTAGGGTTTATTGGGGCCCGGGGTTGGCCTCCGGGCAACACCCTTTTGATATCCCCCCCCCGCTGCGGTAAAACCACGATTCTAAGAGACCTGGCCCGGATATTATCAAACGGTACGCACCTCCATCGAGGCTGCAATGTGGTGATTGTGGATGAGCGTTCCGAACTAGCCGGGACTTACCAGGGCCATGCCCAGATGGATGTCGGTCTCCGCACCGACGTGCTCGATGGCTGCCCCAAAGCGGCAGGCATGATAATGGCGATTCGCTCTCTGGGTCCCCAGGTCATCGTAACCGATGAAATAGGACGACGCGAGGATGTAGATGCAATTAGCGATTGTGTCAATGCGGGTGTCAGTGTGGTTACCAGCATCCACGGCCGCGACGTCGATGAAGTTAGGAAACGCCCCTTGATCAGGGAACTGCTGGATAGCAATGCCTTTGTGAATGGCATTGTTTTATCCCGGCGCAAGGGGCCAGGTACGATAGATAACATGATCAGGTGGGATTCTTGATGTTTTGGCCTAAATTGCTGGGAGTATTACTAATAATAGGCGGTTGCGGCTGCTATGGACTGATGAGTGCCAACCGTCTCCATAGAAGGGTGGAACAACTCCTTAATATGAGGTTGGCTCTGGCCTGCCTGGAGAAGGAAATCAACTATCTCCGTGCTCCCTTGCCGGCTGCTCTGAGCCGGGCAGCGCAAGGTGCGGCTGAACCAGCCCGAAGCCTGTTTGCAGCTACCAGCCAGGATCTGCAAACCCGGGAGGGCATCACCATAAATGAGGCCTGGCGGCACAATCTGCATTCTCTTTACCAGCAGACCGACCTCAATGACCAGGACTTGGAATTACTGCTTGTAATGGCACCGCAACTGGGCATGTCCGGGGGGGAGGAACAGGTGAAACTGCTGACCATGGTTCAGGAGCAGCTGAAGGTGCAGGAAGACCGGGCCCGGCTTGAAGAAGAAAACGGGCGCAAATTAAGGGTCTATGGGGGCTTTGCCTTTGGCGCGACCGTGGTCCTGTTGTTGCTCTGAATACCATCATAATTGCTTGGCCATGGCAGGAGTGGCAATGGCAACCGCCCGGGTAATAAAAACAGGAGGAAAAGCATAATGAACATCGATATTCTCTTCCGTATTGCCGGCATAGGTATCCTGATATCGGTTCTATGTATCGTTCTTAAGCAGGCCCAGAAGCAGGAACAGGCGGAAATGCTGACCCTGGCTGGAGTCGTAGTGGTTCTGATTATGGTCGTGCAATTGATGAACCAGCTTTTCACAACCGTTCGCGCGGTATTCGCTCTGTAGCACGCAGTCTCGGAAGGGGACATTGACATGGATATAGCTCAAGTCATTGGACTAGCTCTGGTCACGACAGTATTTTTGATGTTGCTAAGGCAGGAGAAACCGGTTATGGCAGTGCTGCTCAGCCTGGCCTTCGGTGTGATTATATTCATATCTATGCTGGATAAATTGTCGGCCATTATCGACATAATGAGGGAATTGACTCAAAAGGCCGGCATCAACAACTTTTTTTTCAGCACTGTGCTAAAAATCATGGGAGTGGCCTATCTGGGTGAGTTTGCCGCCGTCATCTGCCAGGATGCCGGTGAACAGGCGGTGGCCAAGAAGATTGAATTCGCAGCCAAGATAATTATTGCAGTGTTGGCTTTGCCCATCCTGGTGGCCATATTGGAATCACTCCTGGAACTAATGCCGAGATAATTTGAAGCAGCAGGTGATGGCACTTGGTCAGAATAATCAGCTTATTTATATTGGCGGCTTGCCTGTTATTATTCAGCCCGGGCCTGGCCGGAGCCGCCTCCGAACCGACCGCCCCGACTTTTTCAGTCCAGGACACCATGGATAGTCTTGATTTGCAGGATTTGGAGAAATTTCGCAATCAGGTCGAGGACGAAATGGATCCTTTCCTCACGGAAAAAGGTGTGCGGGAATGGCTAGCCGACTTCATCAAGGGAGACTGGCAGTTTGATTTCGGGCAAATTACCGAGACCATCATCCAGTTTCTGTTTAAGGAGATCCTGGCCAATTCCAGCCTGCTGTCCAAGCTGATAATTTTATCGGTCCTGGCGGCATTGCTGATAAACCTGCAGACATCATTTGCCTCCGGGATCGGCCGGCTTTCCTACCTGGTCTGTTTTCTGGCAATGTGTGCCCTGGCCTTGGGCAGTTTTAGAGTGGCCCTGGGGATTGGAAAGCAAACCATCAGCAACATGTCCGACTTCATGATGGGGGTCTTGCCGCCGATGATGGCCCTGGTAGCCGGGCTTGGCCATCTGAATACCTCAGCCATGTTGTTTCCCTTGCTGATGATGGTGGCCACCGTGTTCGGCAATGCTATCAAAAACGTAGTCTTCCCGTTGATCATCATGTCCGCTGTGTTGAGCCTGGCCAACCAACTTTCGGAGACGGTCAAGGTAGAAAGACTGGCTCGCTTCTGTTCCCAGATGGCACAGATAATACTAGGATTTCTGATGACAGTGTTTGTTGGGGTACTGACCCTGCGTTCATTATATGCTTCGGTTTTGGATAAAGTAGCCCTGCGCACTACCCGTTTCGTTACTGACAATGCCATCCCGATTGTCGGCAAAATGGTCGGGGACACGGTGGAAGTGGCGGCCGGTTATGTGGTGATGCTCAAGGATGCCCTGGGGATCTTCGCTGCTCTTTCCATCCTGGGGATCATCATTTTTCCGGTACTGAAGATTGCTGCTCTTGGATTGATATATAAACTGGTAGGGGCGGTGGTGGAACCAATGGGAGATGCGAAAACCGCTGCCATCCTGGAGGTCATGAGCGCCCACCTCTTCCTGCTGATGGCCGCTACGGCTGCGGTAGCGGTGATGTTTTTCATAATGATCGCCATACTGGCGGGAGTATCCAGCGGTTTTACCATGCTTAAATAAGTGGGGGGGGTCAATATGGAGGTATTGGCAGAGATAGTCAGAAACCTGCTGGTAATCATCATTATCTCATCCTTCTTGGAGATGCTGCTGCCCGAAGGCAACACCCGTCCTTTCGTGCGCTTTGCGGTGGGCATGTTTGTTCTTATCGCTATCCTGACCCCCAGCCTCCATTATTTATATGATAATGTCAGCTTCCCGTTATCGGCATGGGACGATAGCCTGCAGGAATATGAATCCGACTATATCGACCACACCGGGACCAGGATCCAGGAACAGATAAAGGGTCAGAGCGATTCACTGCTGCAGAAAAAGCTGGAGGAGCAAGTCAGCGCAGTAGCCCTCCTGGTTCCAGGAGTAGAGGATGTCCAGGCCGAACTCACCCTGGACCAGAACGGTAATCCCCGCAGATTGGATTTGATAGTCCAGTCATCAGGCTCCAGTGCAACTGATGGTATTCGGCCGGTTGAGGTGTTGGCCGGAGCAGAAACCGAAAACGGCCGCAACAAAGCGGAGATTACCAGTAAGATGACCAAAATAATCACCAGCCTGTATGGTTTGGAGGCAGGGGACATAGAGATCGTATTTGAAGGGGGTTAAAGCAAAATGTTGGATGAATGGAAAAGGAAATGGGGCGGCGACTCGGGCAGCCCAGGCGGAGGGAGATACAGTCTGTATCTGCTAGTGGCGGCGGTATGCCTCGGCTTACTGGCTCTTCTATGGCCGTCGGCGGATACCACGCCGGAGCCGGAGTCTGTTCTCCCAGTCAGCCAAGCGGGTGGTGTGAACCAGGCCCGCGCGGCCTTGGCGGCGGACTTGGAAAAGATTCTGTCTCAGGTTGAAGGGGCCGGTATAGTCCAGGTAAACATTACTCTGAGTTCGGACGGTCTGAAGAGTTATGCGCGTAACACCAAGAATGAGCACCGGGTTACCCAGGAAGCGGACAGCGTAGGTGGGGATCGTGAGGTCATCGAGGAAAACCAGAGCAGCGACATTGCCATTTCGGGTGGCAACGCGCTATTGATCGAGGACAGTGCGCCGGAGGTGGTAGGGGTGCTGGTAGTCGCAGAGGGGGCTGGCGACAGTCTGGTCAAAGAAAGGCTGACCGATGCCACTACGGTATTGTTGAATGTGTCGTCTCATCAGGTCAGGGTTGAAACCCGGAAAGGAGCTGGGCAATGATAATCAGCATCGACAAGGCCAGAATCGTTCTGGCTCTGGCCGCCATTGTGATGGTTATTGTGATCGTACTGAAACTGCTGACTGGTTATTGGGAGAACCGTTCCGAACCGGCTTTGACCGGTGACATGACTACTCTTGAAGCAGTACCGGAAAGCCGTCCGGTCGACATATCCAGGGAAGAAGGGGCAGGGTTCCTATCCGAGTATCGATTGGAGCGGGACCGGGTGCGCAGTCGAGAGATAACCCTGCTGCGGGAAATAGCCAGTGATACAACCAGCACCGCCCGAGCCCGGGAAGAGGCCTACGCCAAATTGGTCCAATTGGCCGACCGGGAGGAAAAAGAGATGCATGCTGAAGCCCTGATTAAAGCGCAAGGATTTGCCGATTGCGCAGTAATAATGAGTCCCACCGCCACCATGGTCATGATTTCAGGTAATCTGGCGGATACAGTTGACCAGGACAGGATTAGAAGATCTGTCAGCGTGGCTACCGGGTTCACGGAAAAAAGCGTGTCGGTTCTGCAGCTGGTGCCAAATGAATGATGCCGTAAAATCGGATTGTCTACAGATTGAAATATATGGATCAAATCCCTATAATAAAGAAGCATTGTAATTCAGAGGTACTCATGTCCGGCCTGGGGTGTATTTGGTATCGGCCGGGCTGCGGGTATGATGCAATTGGCTTGGTCCGATTAACAGGGCGGCGAAGTATTCCACGCCGCTAGGACAATGATGAAATTAGAACATACTGATTCCTCGACGGGACTATTGCAACTTAGCCAAGCCGAAATAATGCCTACAATCAGAGGAGTGAAGACATGGATTTGGAAGAGATCAGGGAACTTGTGATGCTGCTGGAAAACACCAGCCTAACTGAGCTCAAGGTCCATACCGAAGATTTCAAGTTGACCTTGCGCAAGGGCTCAAGACCTAAAGAAACCGCCTCCATCCCAGCACCGGCAATCGAAAACCAAAAGCCGGTCGGGACACCGCCTGCGCAGATTACCCCTGATCAGGATCTGGTCAGCATCAATTCACCCATGGTAGGTACCTATTATCAGGCTCCATCTCCAGATAGCGAGCCGTTCGTCAAGATTGGCGACGTGGTGAGCAAGGGCCAGACCCTATGCATAGTAGAAGCCATGAAGCTGATGAATGACATCAAATCGGAATATGATGGTACGATTGTCGAGATCGCTGCCGAGAACGGCCAACCGGTCGAGTATAACCAGGTATTATTCTGGATAAAACGGAGCTAGGGGTGTTAATTTGTTCACCAGGATATTGATTGCCAATCGCGGGGAAATAGCCCTGCGCGTGATAAGGGCCTGCCAGGAGATGGGTATCGAGAGTGTAGCAGTCTATTCCGAAGCCGACCGGGACAGTCTGCATGTCAAAATGGCCGATGAAGCAGTCTGTATAGGCGGAGCCCCGGCTAGTCAGAGCTATCTGCATGTGGCCAATATCATTTCGGCGGCCATAAACCTTGGCTGCCAGGCGATTCACCCGGGATACGGATTTCTGGCTGAGAATGCATACTTTGCCCAACTCTGCCACGCTAATGGTATAAAATTCATCGGCCCGTCGGCTTCAGTAATCGAGCTGCTGGGGGACAAGGTAAAAGGCAAGGAAATAGCCCAGCAGGTCGGAGTGCCGGTAGTTCCGGGGAGCGAGGGGGCAGCCGGCAGCCTGGAAAATACCATCGTCCTGGCGGAATCGATCGGTTATCCGATTATCATCAAGGCCTCGGCGGGCGGCGGAGGTCGGGGAATGCGTCTGGCCCACAACAAAGCGGCCCTTAAAGAAGCGCTTGGGATGGCTCGCCTGGAGGCGGGCGCGGCTTTTGGGAATGATGAGGTCTATATAGAAAAGTACATCGAAGAACCGCGTCATATAGAGGTCCAGATCCTGGGCGACGAACATGGCAACATAATTCACCTGGGCGAGAGGGATTGTTCGCTGCAGCGACGCCATCAGAAACTGCTGGAGGAATCACCGTCTTCATTTGTGGATGAAGAACTCAGGGCCCGACTGGGAGAAGCGGCAGTTAAGGCTGCCCGGGCTACCAATTACTACAGTGCGGGCACGGTGGAGTTTCTGGTGGACAAGAACAAAAACTTTTACTTTATTGAAATGAATACCCGGGTGCAGGTGGAACACCCGGTAACAGAAATGGTGACCGGGATCGATATCGTCAAGGAACAGATCAGGATTGCCGCCGGGGAGCAACTGGGTTATCGGCAGGAAGAAGTCAGATTTAATGGCTGGGCTATCGAATGCCGGATAAACGCCGAGGACCCCAGCAGCGATTTCCGGCCATCGCCGGGACTGGTATCCAATTACCTGCCGCCTGGCGGACCGGGCATCCGGGTTGATTCCTGTGTATATACCGGGTACAATATTCCCCCTTATTATGACTCCATGATTGCCAAGATTATAGCCTGGGGCAGGGACCGGGACGAAGCGATTGCCAGGATGAGGCGGGCATTGCTGGAGTTCACCGTAACGGATGTAGAGACCACCATACCCTTTCACCTGCAAGTGTTGGATAACGCCTTCTTCCGTAGGGGCGAGGTATATACCAATTTTATTTCCCGGCGCATGAACAACATATAGATTGGATAACGAATAGTAAGGATGCACAAACATTGATAAACGTTTGTTGGGTCTGTTAGAATAACAATATAAAAATAACTGGAGGTGGAAACATGGACAATATTAAACCGGAGATCCCCAATGACTTAGGTGTTATACGTATAGCCGACGAAGTCGTGTCCACAGTTGCCGGCCTGGCTGCCGTTGAGGTGGAGGGCGTTGCCAACATGAGCGGCGGTTGGGGTACTGACTTGGTAGAAAAATTGGGTCGGAAGAACCTGGGCAAAGGGATTAAGGTCGAATCCTCCGGGGATCAAACCAGCATCGATATATTTATTGTCATCGAGTTCGGGTATGCCATTCCCAAGGTGGCAGAAAATGTCCAAAGAGAGGTAAAACAAGCGGTTGAAACCATGACCGGCCTTACCGTTACCGCGGTTAACGTTCATGTTGTATCGGTTGCCACCAAGAAAACCGACGCCGAGGAAGCAACCGTTGAATCTCGGGTAGATTAACCTATGGGCTTACATAGAGATAACCCCCTGCTTCTACAGGGGGTTATCTCTATTGCGATTATTAAGGAGGTGCGGATATGACAGCCATCGGTCGGTTGGTTTTATTCATATACAATCTGGTGATACTTGGCTTGGCCGGACTTATTGTCGCAGCCACGCTGGGATGGCTGGATCCTCAAGCATACATTAGTATGGTGCTGGATTCCACCCAAAACCGGATGATAGCCGGGGTAGTGGCAATTTTAGTAGGATTCCTGGCTTTACTGATGTTGATCTGGTCTTTGAGACCTGCCCCGCGGGTCGATACCGTAATGGTGGACAAGGGTATCGAAGGGGACGTGACCATGAGCATCCCGGCGGTCAAGGCTATTATTATGAAGGCCATCCGGCAGGTTGACGGGGTCAAAGAGATGAGGCCCGAGGTTGTGTCTTCTCCTGCCGGTGTAAAAGTAAAATTGCATACCATGATAAATCCGGAACACAACGTGCCGGAGATATCACAATCGCTCCAAACTGCGGTCCGGGAGAACCTGGAGAAAGTTGGGGGGCTGCAGGTAGCCGAGATAAAGGTATTTATAGACGATTTCGTGGCCGCCGGCAAATAAGGAGATTTCTATTATGTTCGAAAAATATTTCAGCTATATAATGACTGAGCATCGGGGCAAAGCTATAGGTGTAACATTGGGACTGCTGGCTAGCGTTTTGTTTATCAGCTTCGGCTTCTGGCGGACGCTCTTCGTAGCCCTGTGCATATTGGTCGGCTATCAGGTGGGTAAAAAAATCGATCAGCAGGTTGACCTGGAATTATGGATCAAAGGTCTGTTTAAAAAATAGGATACTGGTGATCGTGAAAGGAAGAATGGGTTGAGCAGACGAAAAGCCCGAGAACTGGCGTTTAAGGTACTGTTCCAGGTCGATCAGGTCCAGGCCGAACCCCGGCAAGCTTACGAATATCTGCTGGAGGACACGCCGTTGGCTGAAAAGGATCGGGAGTTCGCCTGGTCTCTGGTAGAGGGTACGGTTGGAAAACTCAATAATATAGATGATGTATTAGCCGGCCTGTCCAAAGAATGGTCGGTAAAAAGGATGTCGTCAGTGGATCGTAATCTGCTCCGCCTGGCAGCCTATGAGATAATGTACCATGCCGGATCCAATCCGGTGGTGGCCATTGATGAAGCTCTGGAGATTTCCAAACGCTACAGTGAGCCGGCCTCGGTGGGTTTTATCAACGCTATCCTGGATCGCATCAAAGACATGAAACTTGGATGATGTTGTCAGCGCTATAGAGGAGGGAACAGGGCCGCACGGCCTTTTTTACTTTGCGGATAGATTATGACTGTTTCATAGCATTACTTTGTAATTATGGAGATGATGCGCATGCAAGTGATTAATGGCAAGAGCCTGGCTGACGAGATTCTGCTGACTTTGCGGGAGGCCAATGCGGCTGAGGGGTTGACGCCTTGCCTGGCGGTGATTGACGTTGGAGAAAACCCTGATAATAAGCGCTATATAGGTTTAAAGAAGAAAGCGGCTGATACAGTAGGTGGAAGTACACGGTTGCTAAGTCTGGGCGAAGAAATCGGGCGGGAAGAGCTGTTGGCCCTGATCGAGACATTGAACCAGGACGACTCGGTGGACGGCATTTTGCTGCAGCTGCCGCTGCCGACTCACCTGGCGGCTTTCCAGGCGGAATTCCTGGCCGCCATTGTCCCCTCCAAAGACGTTGACGGCTTCAGTCCGTACAACCTGGGGGACCTTATCGGAGGAGATCCGTTCTTTGTGAGTTGCGGAGCTTCGGCTTGTCTGGAGGTCTGCCGTCGATATGCCGGTCCCTTGCCGGATAAGAGGGTCCTGCTGGTAGGGGATTCTTTTGATGTCATATTACCCTTGGCGGTTACTCTCATTAAGGAAGGGTGCCAGGTGACAGTAATCCCCGAGTATGATTCTTCTTATCTGAGAGATAGTGATATTGCCGTGATAGAGAAGGGTTTGCCGGGGGCGGTAGCTCCCGAGGATATCAAGCCCGGTGCCCTATTGATCGATGCCGGCTTTTATTGGCACAACGACCGGACCTGTGGCAACGTGGACCGCGAGAGGATGTCCGCCGTACCCGGCTATTTGCTGCCGGTTCCGGGTGGAATGGGACCGCTGTTGGTGGCCCAATTGATGATAAATCTTAGCCGGGCGGCTCGCCGGGCTCGGAAAGGTATATAACAGTGCAGGAATACATCACCGTAAGCATGTTGAATGCCTACATCTCCCGTCTGTTTGATCAGGACGAGTTTCTGCAGGAGTTCTGGCTTAAGGGGGAACTATCCGGGTTTCGTTTTTACAAGCAGTCGGGACATAGTTATTTCTCTCTCAAAGACAAGGATGCAACTATAAATTGTGTTATGTTTAAAAGCCGTATGCATACGGTAAATTTCCAACCCGAAGACGGAATGGAAGTATTGCTGCGCGGGTATGTATCGGTGTATGCTCGCCAGGGTAAATACCAAGTTTACGTGGAGGAGATGATTCCATACGGAACAGGCAGCCTCTTCCTCTACCTGGAGAAGCTGAAGGCCCGTTTAGCCGAGCAAGGATATTTTGATGCGGCCCGCAAGAGGGAGATTCCCCGAATTGTTAACCGGATAGGAGTAGTGACCTCACAAGACGGGGCGGCTTTACAGGATATCCTGAGAGTGATCCGGCAACGCCACCCCGGAGCCCAGGTAATCGTGGCCCACAGTTCGGTGCAGGGCAGTGAAGCCCCCCGGGAACTGGCGGCGGGGGTTAGGATGCTCAATGAACATGGGCTGGCCGAGGTGATCATTATGGCTCGCGGAGGAGGCTCCTTGGAGGACCTTATGGCCTTCAACAGTGAACAGGTAGTCCAGGCGGTATACACATCGAAAATACCGGTTATATCTGGGGTAGGACATGAGGTAGATGTTACCTTCTGCGATTTGGTGGCTGATTTACGAGCTGCCACGCCCACCCAGGCAGCCCAATTTGCGGTACCGGACTACACGGCAGTTCAGAAACACCGGGACGAGCTCACTCTTCGCATGAACCGCTGTATGCAGAGGTTGTTAGCCAACCGTCTGGAGAGGCTTGACCGTTGCCTGATGAGAAAGGTGTGGACTCAGCCGCAGGGGGTGGCCAAAAAACAAGCGGATCGGTTGACGTCATGCCAACAGCGACTGGGCGCAGCAATGCTGGAAAAGGTAAAAAACGACCGTCACCGCTTTGCCCTGACTGCGCAGGGTTTGGATAATATGAGTCCCTTAAAGGTCTTGGCCCGGGGTTACGCAATCGCGACCGTAGAAGGTGCGGTGGTGAGGCGTATCGACGAGGTCTCGGAAGGGGACCGATTGAACATAGAAATGATCGATGGTCGGTTGACGGCTGTAATTGAAGGCAAGGAGAAGATTGAAAGATGGAAGGGCTGAATTTTGAAAGTGCAATGGCAAGATTGGAAGAGATAGTGGAACAGCTGGAATCCGGTGAACTGAGTTTGGAATCCAGCCTGGCTATTTTCGAAGAAGGGGTCAGGCTATCGCTGTATTGCCAGCAGGAATTGGAAAAGACCGACGGCAAGGTGCAGCGTCTGCTGCGCAAACTGAACGGGGAATTCGCCTTGGAAGATATGGAAGCTTAAAACTTAGGAGATGAAGGTATGAATTTCGACTTAACGCTTTTTAGCCAAGAATTGGACACCCGTAAACAATATATTGAGCAGCACCTGGAGAAGTACCTGGGCGGGGAAATGCCCCGACCGGTCGTGATCCATGAGGCGATGCGCTATGCGGTGATGAATGGCGGCAAGCGGCTGAGACCGATACTGGTTCTCGAGGCAGCTCGCATTGCCGGGGCAAGGCCGGAACAGGTCATTCCGTCGGCCTGTGCCCTGGAGTTTATCCACTGTTATTCCCTCGTTCATGATGATCTACCCGCTATGGATGATGACGATTTCCGTCGGGGCAAACCCACCTGCCACAAGGTTTTCGGCGAAGCCAATGCGATTCTAACCGGTGACGCTCTTTTGACCGCGGCCTTTGGTCTGCTGGCTGACAATGCCGATGTAGATGGCATTGAATTGGAAGATGTGATTCAGGTGATCAGAGAAATAGCCTATGCGGCAGGTAGCCGTGGTATGATCGGCGGGCAGGTTCTGGACTTGTCGGGCGGTACTCATCTCGAACCTGGGGCGTTAAGCGAAATGCACTGTCTCAAGACTGGCGAACTATTCAAGGCTGCCCTTAGAACCGGCGCCATTTTAGGCAAAATGGAAGGTCAGGACCTGGAGGCCTTGACCCGTTTTGCATACAATTTCGGTCTCGCCTTTCAAATCAGCGATGACATTCTGGACGTCAGCGGTGACCAAGCGGTATTAGGCAAACCGATCGGCAGTGACGATAAAAACGCGCGTACCACTTACGTAAGTCTATATGGACTGGCCGGGGCGACTGAAAAGGCCGGTAAGAGCGTGGCCGACTGCTTGGAGAACTTAAGCCGCTTCGGCCCGGAAGCCGACTTTCTAAGGGATCTGGCCCGGTTTACCCTGGTCAGGACATCCTAGACCAATCAATCGTCCTTTACTACCAATACCAGACATTTCACGTGTTGGAGGATGTAATTGGAAACGCTGCCCATAAAAAACCGGTTTACGACGGTACGGTTGTGGGAACCGACGGCGACTAGATCAATACCCTGTTCCTCAACGTACTGCACGATGACCCGCCCCGGGCTCCCCTCCAGAATCTCGGTATGGACCGGGATATTCTCAGCCTTCACCCTGGTGGCGGCTTCTTCCAGAATGGCGGCCAGGTGAGATTGGCTGTTTTCCTGCAGATACTTCATAATTGCAGTATTATCGGGGTAGATTCCCTCTAGGGATACGGTGCTCTGATAGACGATCGGCAGAGCGTATGCCGATACCAGGTGGATAGTGGCACCCATACTGCGGGCTATCTCCATCGCCGCATCCAATGCTTTCCGAGCCTGATTGCCACCATCATAAGCCACTAGGATTTTCCCTATCATAACTGATCCCCCTTCCTAATTTTCGGGAGCAACTCCATAAGAAGAACTCTTTATCTAATTATAGATCTAGTCAGGTGCTTTGCAAGAGCGGATAGAGGCGGCAATCGAATCAAAGCTGCCCAAAGCCGTCGGGCATGGTCATAGAGAAACGCCGGCCAGATTGAAATAGGCGTTCTCATCAAGACCCACCGGCCAGTAACCGCCGAATTGTGGAGAGAATTTATAACGACGGCGGAATTCATATTTGTTTTCGTTGAGGATTTTCAGCCATTTTACCAGAATATCGATCTCCTCACGGGTGTTATAGGGAGCCAGGCTGATCCGGACCATGCCAGGGATCTTGTCAAGACGGTTGCTTTCATAGAGGGCGGGGTCCACGTCGTTTTCCGTCAGACCCAGCAGATGGCGAACATAACGCTGGGCACAGAAACAAGCGGTACGCAGCCCAATACCTGCCTCGAAGCACATCACCGCACCTACCAAGGCATGCGGCAGATCAGAGAGATTAAAGGAAATCACTCCCACTCGGGGTCGTTCACCATAGATCTTGACTCCCCGGGTAGCTCGCAGTTTCTCCAAGGCATAATCAGTCAATTCTTCTTCATAACCGCCCAATTGGTCCATGCCCAGTCGGTTTAGGTATTTGAGAGTGGCAGCCAGGCCGAAGGCGCCTCCCACGTTGGGGACTCCGGCCTCATCCTTGTCAGGGGGATCGGCCCACCAGATACGGTTGCTGGTCACCAGCTTGACCGTTCCGCCACCTTGATAATCAGGTACCCCGGATGCGAATGCCGAACGGGGTCCGATCAGTACTCCAGCTCCGAAGGGAGCGAACACCTTGTGGCCGGAGAAAGCCAGGAAGTCGATATGATCGCCATGGGAGTGAGGTTTCATATCGAAACGCCGATGGGGGATGAGCTGAGCCCCATCGACCAGGATGGGGCAACCATGGGAGTGGGCGATCCGGGCCAGGCGATGGACCGGGTTGATATGTCCGGTTACGTTGGAAGCACCGCAGACAGCCACCAATTTGATCCGGGACGGGTATTTCCGGAATAATTGTTCCAAGTGATCCGGAACCAACAGGCCGCCTTTATCGACCTGGATATACCTGACCTGAGCCCGCGCCCGCCAAGGCAGCTCATTGGAATGATGCTCCATGGCGGTAACGGCAACAATGTCCTGCGGCTGCAACTGCAAGCGGAAGGAGAGCTTATTGATGGCCTCGGTGGTGTTCTTGACCAGAACCACAGTATCACGTTCTAAATCGGCCCCAACGAATCTGGCTATAATCTCGTGAGATTCATCATAAATCCTGGAACTGATCAGCGACTTATAGCCGGTACCTCGATGTACACCGGAATACCAATTCCAAAATTCGTCCATTTGATTTAGTACTGGTTTCAGGGGAGGAGTACTAGCGGCATTATCGAGATACACATAGCGGCTTCTGCGCTGGTTCAAAACCGGCACCTTGCGGTCGATGCCTTTGATGTCCCGCCTTAGTTGGAGAGCTGCTGTCTGTCTGGTATTCATAGTACACCCTATTTCTTGTAGTTTTATATATACTATGAACACCTCAGCGTGGTGGTTACCGATAGTTGCCCCTCAGATAAAAAGCTGTATATCTGATTGGGCAGCATCCTCCAGATAAGCATCAACATCGATGACCTCGATGCCTTCCAATAATTCCTCCGCTTTGAATCCCATTATTTCCAAGGATAGCCGGCAAGCACAGAAGCGCACTCCCTTGTGACGAGCTCCCTGCAAAAAATCCTGTAAGTGCGGAGTTTGGTTGGCGTCCATCATGTCCAACAACATCGTCTTGCCGATCCCGGCCAGGTTGAGCTTGGACAAGGGCAATTGCTCGGCATAAGACGGGGTGATGCTGGCAAACATTTTTTCCTGCAAACTCTTGTCTTGGGTCGAAACCTTGTCCATATCGCGCAGCAGAAATAATCCCCAGAAGGCGCAGAAGACCGTGGTTGTCATTCCCCTCTCCATTGCTCCATTGGCCAAAATCATAGCCGCCAGGCATTTGTCATAATCCCCGCTGAACAGGAGGATATTAAGGTGTTGTTTTTTGTCATTTTCCATAACTGCACTCCTTCCAGTGTCATTCAACATTTATAACTAGATTATCCCGCCCCTGCTTTTCTATGCGATGGCATCGGACAGTAGCAGAAACTTACTTTTTCTCGGCCTGCGAATACAGTTATAGCCTTGATAAGGCCTTGGCAATACGGGCATAGAAGACTTTTACAATCTGTTATGATACATATTTATGACAGATTCGAGAGCATTAAGGCTGAATTTCGACATTAACACCGGAAAACGGGCAAAATTTCCAAGCACCAACCGAGGGGGGAGTTTTGTTATCGTCGGGCAAGTATTATACTATGCCCAGAGGCAAACCATGTGCGGATTTTCACAAGAAAAATCGATTCTGGATTTGTCAAAATTCATGGAGTGAGGAGGTGTAACAAATGAGAAAGCCGTTAGGAGTCTTAAGTGATTGGTACGATGCTTATCTAGATGTACTCGATGGTCTGTATGGTACGCTGGAAACCGAACCTCAGTCCGTGCTTGAGGTTGGGGAGGAGTGGCAAAGAGTTTTCGGGGCGATGGCCAAGAACCAACCCGAAATCGCCCCCTTCATGGGAGGCAGTGATGCCTTCTTAGCTGACCTAGAGGAATTGCATGGGGAATGGAATCTCCATCCCGAACTGTCAGTACAGGAAACGTGCGAGGAATGGCAACGTTGTTTCGGATCCAGTATTTCACTGCAGGTGCGGAACAAACCCACCGCGGGAAAACGCCTGGGGTCACTGGCATCAGCATCATAACCAGCGTGCAGCTGCGGCAACATGGTTATTAAAAGGATATCACGTATTGAATACCCGGCCCCCCCCTCGGCCGGGTATTTTCATGACCGGGCAGGAACCATACTGACTATATCGGGACTATTATGGTGATAATCGGAGATTAGCATGATTGCTTGATACCAGTTGGCCAACCCAGGCAGGAATAGGCGCAAACCTGGCCATGCAGTTCCTTGGACCGGCTACACCAGAAATGATATAATAACACTCTAGAAACCAGCAGCAAAAGGTTGCAGTATTCTAGTCAGCTCTGCCAATTTTGAAGACGGGCCTAAAAATCCATCAAGGGCACATCGATGAAGCTTCTGGTAGCGGCTTGCGACGCCCAGTCGGGGGTCGTTGCTGGGAGTTAAGGGTGATGGGGCAATCCGCAATGGCATGCGGGCATGACCCCACATTCGTGGAGGCTCAGGTTTGCCAGGCAAGCTTGGGAAAACCTGCATTCCGGGGTAACTGGGTGCAGTGTAGCCTGCCTTGAGTGACAGCAGCGGATAAGCGTAATAGGGCGGTGGTGCTTTGGCCGAAGTATCATCGTCCGCTTTGAAATTGCGGTTGCAAAAGAGGCTAGAAGTTGGTGGGAGTTGTTGAGGAAAACTCCTAGACTGTATGCGCTATAGCATGGTTTATCAAGGATTAAAGTGTGTACTTAGTGGTAATCCAACAAACATGTACGGCAACGACATGTAGCAGGCATAAAGGGAAACCGCCCATTTGGCAACAAACGGGAGACCTGCGGGGAAAACCTGCTGGACCTATGTCACAACGTTTACTTGATAAACGACCTTTTGCTTTTATTACTTATTAATATCATCAGGGTGGAAGATATTTTGGCAGGACACACCAGGGGAACGCTGATATCGAGTTTGATAGTAACATTTCTGACCTTTTTCATAGCGCTGATAGTGAGTGTTGGATCCGAAGCCCTGGTGAGGGCAGTCAACAATACCCTGGTAGCGTTCATTTTGTTGTTATTGATCATCCTGTCCGGAATAGTATTCGATATAATAGGGACTGCTGCAACGGCAGCACAATTGCCGCCCTTCAACGCCAAGGCGGCAAAAAAAGTTTTTGGGGCCGTCCAGGCGGTGAAGATAACCAAAAACGCCAGTATAGTGGCCAATTATACCGCTGATGTGGTAGGAGATATTGCGGGTACCCTGAGCGGTGCGGTGGGAGCTGGAATAGTCTATAATTGGACCCAGATGTTCGGCATCCAGGATCTGGTTCTGACCGGGGCAGCCATGACCAGCTTTATCGCCGCTCTAACAGTTGGCGGCAAGGCGATCGGAAAAAGCATTGCGATTCGCAATGCCAATTCCATTATATTCAAGGTAGCAGTATTATTAGGTTGGTGGGAGAAGTTAACCGGCCTGGAGTTGTTTCGGGAAAGGAGGTGACCTAGGTGGAGGATCAAGTGTTGGACCGGGTAAACTGGCCGCATGATTTAAAAAAGCTTTCGATAGCGGAGATGTATGATCTGGCTGAGGAAATAAGACAGGTGCTGATCAAGAGCGTAGCCGCCTGCGGGGGTCACCTGGCCGCCAATTTAGGGGTAGTGGAACTGACTATAGCCCTCCATTATGTGTTTGATACTCCCCGGGATAAAATCATCTGGGATGTTGGCCATCAGAGCTACACCCACAAAATCCTGACCGGGCGCAAGGATCGTATGACGGGACTGCGGCAGTTTGGTGGAATCAGCGGATTCCCCAAATATGAAGAATCACCGTATGACGCATTCAACACCGGCCATAGCAGCACTTCGATATCGGCTGCTTTGGGTTTGGCCTTGGCCCGCGATATTCAGAAACAAGACTATGCCGTGATAGCGGTCACCGGCGACGGTGCCATGACCGGGGGCATGACCTATGAAGCGCTAAACCATGGTGGTCAGCAGGGTACCGACCTGATCGTCATTTTGAATGACAACGAAATGTCGATCTCCAAGAATGTGGGGGCTATGTCCAGTTATCTCAACCGCCTCCGCACCGATCCCAATTACAACCGTACCAAGGAAGAGGTTGAGAGTATGCTTTCCCGCATCCCTGGTATAGGTCCCAATATCGCCAGGGCGGCGGGCCGGCTCAAGGATACGGTCAAATACTTGATGGTACAGGGCATGTGGTTTGAAGAATTGGGTTTTCATTATATCGGACCAGTCAATGGACACGAACTGGAGACACTGATCCAGGTCCTGGGGAATGCTCGCCGCATGAAGGGCCCGGTGCTGATACACACGATTACGGAAAAGGGCAGGGGTTATGAACCAGCCCGCCGGAATCCCGATGTCTTTCACGGGGTGGGGCCATTCAATCCTGATACCGGTTTGCAGTTCCGTAAGAGCTTGAAAACCTATACTGAGGTTTTTGGGGAGTATATGTGTGAAGCCGGCAGCCGTGACCAAAGGGTGGTGGCAATAACTGCAGCCATGACCAGCGGGACCGGGCTGAGCAAATTTGCCCGCTCGTATCCCGACCGGTTCTTTGACGTCGGTATCTGCGAAGAACACGCGGTGACCTTGGCAGCGGGTATGGCCCGTGCCGGTCTCAAACCGGTGGTATGCATATACTCGACTTTTCTGCAAAGAGCCTATGACCAGATTATCCACGATGTAGCCCTGCAGAACCTCCCGGTGGTTTTTGCCATAGACCGAGCCGGGTTGGTCGGGGAAGACGGCCCTACTCACCACGGGGTATTCGACCTGTCGTATTTACGTCCCATACCCAACTTGACCATTATGGCCCCTAGCAATGAAAACGAATTAGCCGACATGTTGCATACCGCCCTGGCGCTTGGCTCTCCGGCAGCGGTAAGGTATCCGCGGGGAGCGGGTGAGGGTATGGCGGTAACCCAGGAACGAGCGATTTTACCGATCGGGCAGCCACAAGTCTTGTCGGCCGGTTCCGACCTGGCCATCATAGCGGTGGGGCGGGCGGTAGGGCTGGCCCGGGAAGCAGCTGGGTTGCTGACCGAACGGGGACTAAGTACGGAGCTTATCGATGCCCGTTTTATCAAACCCATAGACAACGGGTTCATACATAACATAGCCAGCCGTTTCACCCGGGTGGTGGCCCTGGAGGATAATGCCGTCTCAGCGGGGTTCGGCAGTGCGCTATTGGAATTACTAAGCCAGCAGTCCTTTAAAGGCGATGTACTCTGCATTGGCATTCCCGATGAGTTTGTTGAGCAGGGACGGGTGGAAATACTGTTGGAATTACTGAATATGAAGGCAGAATCAATAATTGAACGAATCTTTGCTCGCTGGCCGGAGCTGGCCAGCCGTATAACATTGGAGTTGCGAAAATTTGGCCAAAGTTAGATTGGATAATCTGGTGTACAGCCGGGGATTAGCCGAAAGCCGCGAAAAGGCCCGGGCCATGATTATTGCCGGAGAGGTTGCCATTGCCGGGGAGCCGGTCCATAAACCCGGCACCCAAGTAGAGGATAGTGCTGAACTTACTATCGAGCTCCGGCGTTCAAAGTATGTAAGCCGGGGAGGGTATAAACTCGAGGGGGCAATCAAAGAGTTCGGGCTTGATTTCAACGGTAAGGTGGTCCTGGATGTAGGCGCCTCAACTGGCGGTTACACCGATTGTGCCCTGCAAAACGGAGCTGTCCGGGTTTTTGCCTTGGATGTCGGCTACGGTCAGTTGGACTGGACCTTGCGCAACAATCCCCGGGTAGTGGTCCTGGAGAGAACCAATATTCGACATTTCGATCCCGCCCTGCTGGAGGGACCGGTCGATATAATCACCATGGATGTATCTTTCATATCTACCCGGCTGATTTTTCCAGTCCTGACTGATATGCTAAAGGATGGCGGTGAGGTGGTAAGCCTGATAAAACCACAGTTCGAGGCAGGCAAGGACAAAGTGGGCAAGCATGGAGTGGTCAGGGATCCCAAGGTCCATCTGGAGGTACTCCGGCAATGCATAGCATCAGCATCCCAAGCTGGACTGGGTTTGGCGGCCGTGACCTTCTCCCCGATAAAGGGACCCAAAGGCAATATCGAGTATTTCGTATATCTAAAAAAGGGGCCGGCCGAATGTGATGCAGCTGCAGCTTTGATCGAAGAGACGGTGCGGAGAGCCCATAGCACGCTGGGGGGCAAAGACTCTAAGTGAAGATAATGATTGTCAATAACAAAAGGCTTTCCAGTACCATGGAAATGGGCGATAAGGTAGCTTTGGCCCTGCACCGTATGGGAGTCGAGGTGCTCATCGACAGCAGCAGTGCCGATATAACTTCGGAACCGTTTGAGGCCATAATAGTTCTGGGCGGAGACGGTACCATGATCAGGACCGCCCGGCAATATGCTGACCGCAACGTACCAGTTTTGGGCGTGAATATGGGAACAGTTGGGTTTCTCAGTAATATCCGGGCGGATGAATTTGACCGGTACTTACAGCCTTTCGTCAATGGGGATTTCACTCTGGAGGAGAGGATGCTGCAGGAGATAAGCGTATTTCAGGGTAACTGCCTGATCGATAGGCTGTTGAGCCTCAATGAAGTCAGCATCAAGTCCAGAGCTGCCCGGACCATATCTCTGGAAGTCAAGATAGAAGGTCACCCCCATGGAATATATCGCGGTGACGGCCTGATTGTGGCTACCCCCAGCGGTTCCACCGGCTATTCACTCTCCTGTGGAGGCCCGATCATCGATCCGGTTTTGGATGCATTTGTACTAACCCCTATATCATCATACAAGCTTAATAAACGGCCTCTAGTGGTTGCAGCCGATAAACAGATCGAGATCAAGCCGCGGGATGGGGAACAGTACTACGTTGCTGTGGACGGTCAGGTCTGTACGAATATAAAGGATGATGGTTTGGTGCATATCAAGAAGGCTGACCGGGGTTTGAAGCTGGCCATAGTCAAACCGCGTTTCTTCTTTGAGACCATGGAGGAACGGTTGCAGCGAGACCAGAATGGGTAACAACTAACTTCAACTCATTCCTGATCATGATGACAGTATAATTTCGAGGGGGGCATACTATGAAGTCCAGAAGGCATTTCGCTATCCGACAGATATTGGGCAGTGAGCGCGTCAGCACCCAGGAAGAATTATGCGATGCCCTGCGCCGCAAAGGTTTCGATGTCACCCAGGCTACTGTTTCCCGCGACATCAGGGAACTGCGTCTGATCAAGGTGCCGACTGACAATGGCTATTCTTATGCTTGGCCGGAAGCCAAAATACCAATGCAGTTGCAGCGGGCCAAGCGGGTCTTCAGCGATTCAGTGGTTGGCCTGGATTCCAGTGAGAATATTATCGTAATTAAAACCCTGCCCGGTGCCGCCCAGTCCGTCGCGTCTTTGATCGATTCACTGGACAACCCCCAGATTCTGGGTACAGTGGCCGGCGACGATACCATCCTGGTGGTGATAAGAGCCAAGGAACGCGTTGCTGAAGTAAAATACTATTTCGCGCGCCTTATGCAGCCTTAACCGGACTGATTGCAATCCCGGAAATACTGCCCCCGCCATCTCACGGCCGCCAGCGCGGCTTTTTTGTTTGACAATCGGCCCTCATGACTACAATTCTTGAGTAGACCGGCAGATAAGTTTAAAATGATGCATAAGGTACGTCGAAGCAGGCCTGAGAAATCAAGAATGTAATTCGGTGGAATAAATAATGCTGGAAGAACTCTACATAGATAATTTCATCCTGATAGATGACATGCACCTGCAATTCTCGGCTGGCATAAATGTGATGAGCGGGGAAACCGGGGCGGGCAAATCAATAATAATCGACGCTTTGGGAGTGCTGTTGGGCGATCGCATCAACACCGACCTGGTCAAGGACAATAGCCGCCGGGCGGTAGTCGAGGGAGTCTTTGATGTGAGCGGGAATAATGAAGCGCTTCTTTTTTTGTCCCAGCAGGGCTTGAACGACGAGGACGAGGAGCAGGCCAGAGTCATACTGGCCCGGGAGATCCACCCGGGTGGCCGCTCAACCGCCAGGATAAATGGCCGCCAGGTAACGGTGACTGCGCTTAAGTCTCTGGGCGCCTGGTTGGTGGATATTCACCTTCAGGACGACCGTCAAAACATTATGAAGCCGGTTTATTACCTTGATTACGTGGACGGATTTGCCGGTCCCATTACTGATCTGCGACAGGAGGTATCCTCGAAATTTCAGCTGCTGCAGGCGCAGCAGGCCCAACTGAAGGAATTGCAGGAGGGGATCCAATACCGTAACCAACGTTTGGACTACCTCGACTTTCAGATCAGGGAGATCGAATCCGCCCGTTTGTATGAGGGTGAAGAGGAAGAATTGGCTTTAAAACGCGATCGCATTAAAAATGCCGCCAGACTCCTCAAAATTACCAACCACCTGCTTGAATTGCTATACGATGGCGAGGAGGCGGCTAGCGCCCATGACCAGGTCGGGGCGGGACTTGCTGAGGTCATGCAAGTGAAAAACGACAGTTTCTTTGCCTCCTTGGCCGAGCCCCTAGAAAGTATCTATTTTTCTCTGCAGGATATAGCCAACCAGGTAGCTGAATTTAGGGAGAGCCTTGATTTTGAACCAGGCGAACTGGAAGAAATCGAGAACCGCCTTTATCTGATCAGCCGGCTCAAGGGGAAATATGGTTCCGGAGTGGCCGAGATTTTAGCTCATCTGGAAAAAGCCCGCCAGGAAAAGGAGTTGTTGTTGGCAAGTGAAGATCGACTTAAGCAAGCCCGGGAGGAATTTGAGCGCGTAAGAGCCGATTACCTCCAGAAGGCTGAAGAACTAAGCCAGCGGCGCAGCCAGGCGGCGGTAACGCTGGCCGCCCGGGTCCACCAGGAATTGATGGATTTGAATATGCCCAATATCTGTTTTGAGGTAAGACTGTCCCGCCGGGAAATACCCAGCAGCAAGGGCATTGATGCAATTGATTTTTGGTTTTCGCCCAATCCTGGAGAAGAGATGAAACCTGTAAACAAGATTGCTTCGGGAGGGGAGATATCAAGATTTATCCTGGCCCTGAAAACCGCCTTGGCCGATGTCTACAATATCCCCACCCTGATCTTCGATGAGATCGACGCTGGTTTGGGTGGAGAAGCCCTGAACTCGGTAGCACGGAAGCTGGGCCAACTGAGCCGCAATCACCAACTGATTCTGGTGACCCATTCCCCCCAAGTAGCCAGTTACGGGCACCGCAACCTGATGGTTCAGAAAACGGTGTCTGGCGGCAAGACCTACACTAGGGTCAAGGACCTCGATACAGATGAAAAAGTAGTCGAGATAGCCCGTATGCTGGCTGGAGACAGCTATACCCAGCTGACCATTGAACATGCCCGCGAGATGATAGCATCCGCAAAGACCCGGAAACGAACTTCATAAATACAGGCATCCACCCTCTTGATGTATCGGTATATTATGCCCCCGCCAAGGGGACAATATAGCGAGACTATTTCGGGAGGGAATATTTTTTGCCCAAAATGCGCCCGCTGATAGGCATATTCTTGTCTCTCTTGTTTCTAACCTTATGCCTGCACCCACAGATAAGAAACATAATTGTCCTGCCCGCTACCCAAAGAATGGTGGTAGGTGAGACCAACCTTATCAATATCGACCTGCCCGAGCGGCTGCAGAGAAGCATTGAATTGACTGTATCCCGCCCTTCCCGCAATGTCTTTGCGCCCCGCGATGATGAAGCGGTTAGCATTTCCCGCAACGGCTCCAGTTATGAAATAATGGCACTTAAACCGGGGACAACAGAAGTTAGCCTCAACTTGTGGGGGTATATTCCCCTGAAATCCATCCAGATCCAATCCCTGCCCCCCAAACGGGTGGTGGTGGGCGGTCATTCCATCGGTGTATTTCTTCATTCCCAAGGGATTATGGTGGTAGGCTTCGCTCCCATCCTGGGTGATGGTGAGCAAAAATTCTATCCCGGCCGCGATGCCGGTATGGAAATCGGTGATCTGATCATGGCGGTTGACGGGCAGGCGGTAACCACCGAAATGGATCTGGCCCGGTTGATCGATGCCAAGGGCCCTAATACCATGCAATTGACTGTTAATAGAAGGGGTAAGGAGTTGCTCATCCCGATGACCCCGGTTCACTGCGCTGAAACCGATCGCTTCCGCATTGGCCTTTTCATACGTGACGGGGTGGTGGGTGTCGGGACCATGACCTGCTGGGATCCACAGACCCGTTATTATAGCGCCTTGGGCCACATAATTGTCGATGCCGATACCAAACAGGGCATCAATGTGATGAACGGCAAAATAGTCAGCGCTTCGATTCAGACCATCAAACCGGGGCGCCCTGGGTGGCCCGGCGAGAAGATCGGGGTATTCAATGACAAAGGTACCGTGGCTGGAAATATAATTAAGAATTCCTCCAGCGGCATTTACGGAGAAATGGAGACGGATCCTGTGAACCCGCACTACCCGTACCAGATGGAAATAGCCTATGCCCACCAGGTCAAAGAGGGACCTGCCCAGATAATGACCGTTATCAATGGCGAGACTATAGAGAAATTTGATATTGTTATCGAAAAGAAATACTCCGCCCGCCAAAACGGCAAAGACATGGTGATAAAGGTAACCGATCCACGTTTGATCAGTATCACCGGGGGTATAATACAAGGGATGAGCGGCAGTCCCATCATTCAGGACGATCACCTGGCAGGTGCGGTCACCCATGTGTTTTTGAATGATCCGCAGACCGGTTACGGCATTTTCATGGATAATATTTTGTCGGAAATGCCCACCCAAGGATCTCAAACCCAAAAAGTTTCGACAAAGTTTTTCTTCGAAAAATTTGAGCTGATTTCGGCGGCACTTAAATCAAATGCCATCGGAGAGGAATATTCAACCAGCTTGGACTTGTATGAACGTGTTCGAATATGACAGGTGATAGGGGATAATGGAGCAATTTAGTGCAACTCAAAAAGAGGTAAATTTTGTACAATAGTCGAAAAGCGTAACTACCATTGCACGATAACAGATTTTAAGCAGTGAGGGAGGATATTCAGAATGATTGGGGAAACGAATCATATCAAAGTCCTGGTGGCAGATGACAATCGGGAATTCTGCAGTATAATGAGCGATTACTTTTCCAACGAGCCAGATTTCGAAGTAGTAGATGTTTGCTCCAATGGGGTCGAAGTGTTGGATGTACTGGAGAAGAAGGATGTTGACGTGTTGATTCTTGATCTCATTATGCCTTATATGGACGGGATAGGCGTTTTGGAAAAGGTGAGCGAGTTGAACCTCAATCCCCGGCCCAAGATCATAATCCTGACTGCCTTCGGCCAGGAAAACATAACCCAGAAGACGGAGCAATTGGGAGCCGATTACTACATACTCAAACCCTTCAATCTTCAGGTCCTGGGCGACCGGGTAAGGCAAGTTGTACTGGATATCAAACCCAGTATCGAGAAACGTGCTTCCGGTGCCACAGTGGTAATGCCGACCACTCCGAAGAACCTGGAACTGGAAGTCACCCGCATAATCCATGAGATAGGGGTACCGGCCCATGTTAAAGGTTATCAGTACCTGCGGGCGGCCATCATGCTGGTGACCGAAGAAATCAATTATCTGGGAGCTGTAACCAAGGAGCTTTATCCCACTATCGCCAAACGTTATGATACCACTCCCAGCCGGGTGGAACGGGCTATTCGCCATGCGATTGAATTAGCCTGGGACAGGGGCGACGTCGACCGCATCAACAAATTCTTCGGTTATACCATCAATGGAGAAAAGGGTAAGCCCACCAATTCCGAATTTATAGCCATAATCGCCGACAAACTAAGACTGGCCAGCAAAGTCAGCTAACCCAGGCATATTGGCATTGCTGAGATTTGGAATAGCCATAAGCATGTGCAAGTGGACTTTCTTAAAGCTAACCAGTATCTGAAACGAATACCAACCAATATCCCTTATTTATTAGTTGTACAAACTATAAATGGGGGATATTTTGTATGGAAATTGCGAGAAAACAAGTGCCCACGGAGGAGAGTGTATGGATAGGAACAAAAGGAAAGTCCATAACATCGAAAAGGCTAGAATAAGTTCCAATTTGAAAACACTTCAGAACCGAGGTTTGTTAAATTTTGCACAGTTGGATAATGGTGAAGTAAAGGTAGAGGTGAATGCTTGTGCTGTTTTTGACTTACTAAACTCAGTAGGTGATATACCCTTTCCCATTCATATATATAAAGAAATCAAAACTAAGATTAAGAATAAGAAGAAATTTAAAGATTCACTAACAACCATGTTGGCGTTACAAGCTATTGAATATCATGCAAAAGGGAAAAACCTGAATTTATTGGACGGTAAAATAACGGCTGATGATGGTGAGATAGGCTTTTATAATGCAATTATAGATGAGTTTTATAATCTGGATAAACCGATAATGGATTTAAGTAAGCCTTACTATTGGTTTAAGGTAAAGAAAGAAGCTTTGAATTGGTTGGAACATATTGCAAACAACCAGAACCCCAGAGATTTTGCCAAGTACTTTTTAAAATAGTCTGAGATAGTGAAGTGTTATGACGCTGGCATTCATAATACGCCAGAACTTTAAAGCAAATTCATTACCCTTTTGGTATATGTTATAATGCAGTTGAAAAAAATTAATAATGGCGGTCGCGATTACCCGCCTTAACAAAACAAGGAGGAACGATATCCATGCCATCTGGATCCCGCGCCAACATCTCTCTTCCCTTTCTAGCTATAACCAGCCTCTTTATCACCTGCCTGCTGATTACCAATATTGTAGCGGGACGCTTGGTGCAATTCGGTGATATGACCTTGACCGCCGACCTGTTCCTGTTTCCGCTTACCTACATTTTCGGGGATGTCCTTACCGAAGTATATGGCTTTGAAAAGGCCCGTCTCACTATATGGCTCGGTTTTGCCGCCAATTTCCTTATGGCCCTGGTATTTATCCTGGTGGTGTCCCTGCCCAGTCCCTCTTTCTGGGAACATGAGAGCGCTTACCGTACGGTGCTGGGATTTGCCCCGCGGATAGTGGCCGCTTCGCTGCTAGCCTATTTTGCCGGCGAGTTTTCCAATTCGATGATTCTGTCCCGATTGAAGCTGGTGACGCGGGGAAAATGGCTATGGACCAGGACCATCGGCTCTACTTTGGTTGGGCAGGGTATTGACACTTCCGTCTTTATGGTCATCGCTTTTTGGGGTTTGTTCTCCGCTGATATCTTTATAGGGATGGTCCTGGTTCAGTATGGCTGGAAAGTAGCTTACGAGGTACTGGCCACCCCAATCACCTATGCGGTGGTCCGCTGGCTAAAAAGAAGCGAGGGTATCGACACCTTCGATTATGGAGTTGGATACAACCCTTTCCGTTTGAGTTAGGGTGAGCGAGTGGCTGAGGAACGTCGGTTTGATGACCGATATTGGGGCAGGTTATATGGTATTATGTAACCAAATTGAAGGTGACAGGCACCAGGTATAGGGAGGAAAATGATTGAGAAGCGAAGCTATTGACGAAGGTGATAGCCTTATTATCGTGGGTTCGGGCAACGTGGCCTGGAATGTATATAGAATAGCCGTAATACTAGGCTACCAGGTAACAGTCATCGACAACCGGGCAATGACCTTGACGCGGGACAGGTTTCCGGAAGCCAGCCAACTATTGCTGGGCGATGACGTTATCAGTCTGCTGAAGAGCTGCCCTATTACCGAAAACACCAGCGTCGTGCTAGCTAGCCGTCATCATGAATTTGATCTGGCTGCCTTGTGTGAACTGGCCGACTCTCCGGCCAGGTACGTCGGTGGGTTGGGCAATAGACATAAAGTGACTGAATATTATGCAGCATTGGAAGCGATGTCGGTCACCCCGGAATGGCTGGAGAGGGTTCATGTTCCCATTGGCCTGGATATTGGCGGCTATAAAGCGGCCGAGATCGCTCTATCCATTATGGCGGAGATACAATCGGTTAAATACGGCCGGCCGGGCGGATTTGTTGTGTTGCAGGAGAGAAGAAAGGGGATTGGCAAGCGAGATGGACTATTTTAAGAAGTATCCAATCCAAAAAGATAGAATGATCGATAGCTTCCTGGAGATGATAGCTATCGATTCTGTATCCGGACACGAAGCATCATATCGGGATTATCTTCTGGCCAAGTTTAACGAACTGGGTTTCTCGGGTATTGAGGATGATGCCGGCAGCAGGCTCAATGGCGACTCCGGCAACCTGTTGTTTAAGCTGCCCGGCACCATAAATCGCTCTCCTTTATTGCTGTCAGCTCATATGGATACGGTCGTACCTGGTCATGGCATCCAAGGCGAATTGGTTCAGGTGGATGGGCATCAGATTATCAGGAGCGCCGGCGAGACTATCCTGGCCGGGGATGATAAGGCCGGGGTGGCCGCCCTCTTGGAAGCGATACGGGTGATAATAGAGAACGGCTTTGATTATCCCCCCTTGGAGATTCTGTTTACAGTGAGCGAAGAACAGGGACTATTGGGTATAAAGAATTTTGATTTTTCCCAAGTCCGGTCATCTCTGGGATACGTGCTGGACAGTGGGGGGGATCCCGGTACTATCGTAGTGCAGTCTCCCTGCCAAAACGAGATAGAATATCGGGTGCGGGGAATTGCCGCTCACGCCGGCATGAATCCCGAGGAAGGCCGTAACGCCATTCAGATGATGGCCCAGGCCCTGGCCAAGATGCCCTGCGGAAGGATCGACCCGGATACCACTTGCAACTTTGGCATAATCGAGGGTGGCTTGGCCCGGAATATCGTAGCCCCCTTCTGCCGGGTAAAAGGAGAAGCCCGCAGTTTGGAACGGTCAAAGCTTGATCAATTGACCGCCAAACTGGTTCAGGTTTTTACAGAAGAGGTAACCGCGCAAGGTGGGCAGCCCGAGGTTGATGTAGTGCTGCTCTACCCGGAAGCAGCCCTGCAGGCAGACGAAGAGGTGGTAAGACTGGCGGTCCAAGCGGCAGAAAAGATTGGGGTCACCGCCCGCCTGGAGAGCACTGGCGGGGGCAGCGATGCCAGTATAATCAACGGTGCCGGAATTCGCTGCGCCAACCTCGGCATCGGCATGAAAAAGGTCCATACCGTGGATGAATATATTGAAGTCGAGGACCTGATCGCCGATGCGGCCTGGATCATCAGTATAATCAGAGAGGCTGTCATGTAATCGCCCGGAAACTTCAACCGGATTTACGTTTAATAGTGAATGATTAGTTGAGACGGGAGCGGACAAAATCGCGCAGGGTCGTTTCCGGCGGATAAGCAGCCAACAAATCGAACAAGGCCTGCCAGCGGCCCGCAAACGCAAAGCCCTTTTCATATACCAGTAACTCCATTTATATCACCTCAAGCCAATTTTATGCAGGGGGTGAAGATATTATTCGAGGGGAATGGAAGCAAATGGATTTAGTAGAAAAAACCTTGCACAGCCAGGAGATATTTGCCGGCCGCATTGTGCGCCTGCGGGTAGATACCGTCGAACTGCCGAACGGCCAGCAAAGCACCCGTGAGGTGGTAGAACACGCCGGGGCGGTAGCGATCGTAGCGTTGGACAGCGCTGACCAAGTGGTGTTGGTGAGACAGTACCGCCACCCGGTGGATAGAATATTGGCGGAGATCCCGGCCGGGACATTGGAAAATGGAGAAGATCCGCTGGACTGTGCTCGCCGGGAACTGCAGGAAGAGACTGGGCTGATTGCGGCCAATTGGAAGAAGATTCTCACCTATTACAGCACTCCAGGGTTTACCAATGAGTGTTTGCACATCTTTATGGCCACCGGTTTGACCGAGGGCATCGCCCAACCGGATCAGGACGAGTTTGTCGAACCCGTACGGGTGCCCTTGAGCGAAGCCTACCAGCAGATCTTCACTGGTCAAATCGCTGACGGCAAAAGTATAATTGGTATCCAATATGCCTATTCGCAGCGGTAGGGAATTGTATGCCGACCTTCACATTCACATCGGCAGAGCGAGCGGGAACCCGGTTAAAATAACCGCTGCCCGGGGTTTGACCTTGTCGTCGATACTATTTGAAGCCGCCCCCAGTAAAGGCTTGGATGTAGTAGGCGTAGTAGATGCCGGCAGCCCATTGGTGGCAAAAGAGATCGGGGATATGCTGCGGACGGGAGATCTGCGCGAGCTGGACGAGGGCGGGTTTTTGGCGCGCAACGGGGTCCTGCTGATAATCGGCTCGGAGGTCGAGACCAGGGAAGGGGTCCATGTCATAGCCTATCTGCCCGGTTTGTATTCCCTAAAGGGATGGCAGCAGTTTTTGGCTCCCCGGATTCGCAATATGAGTCTGTCCACCCAAAAGGCGGACATTGCCATGGCGGATATCATCTCGCAATGCATCCGATTGGACAGCATCTTCTGTCTGGCCCATGCGTTCACACCTCATAAAGGTGCCTATGGGGTCTGGACCGATAGGTTGTTCAAAGAACTGGGTCCGGCAATAGAAGACATAAAGGTGATTGAGCTGGGCTTGAGTTCTGACAGCAACCTGGCTGACACCGTGGCAGAAACCCGCCGCTTCAGTTATGTATCCAATTCCGATGCTCATTCCGCCCCCAATATAGCTCGTGAATATAACCGTCTGGATATGGCCGACAGGAATTTTGGCGAATTGAAACTGGCCTTGTTAAACAAGCATGGGCGGGGCATAGCAGCAAATTATGGTCTTCACCCCCGCATGGGTAAATACCACCGCAGCTTTTGCCTATCGTGCAACCGGATAGCCAACGAGCCGGCCCCGGTGACACGTTGCCCTGCTTGCGGGAGCGATCGCATGGTGATGGGTGTCTATGATCGCATCGTAATGATCCAGGACGCTCCCTGCAGCCGCCAACCCCCCGACCGGCCCCCCTATTATTACCGTATCCCGCTCAAAGATCTGCCGGGCATTGGTCCGGTTGCCTATCGCCGCCTGTTGGAGGCATTTGCCAATGAGATAGATGTTATGGAAAACGTCCCTATCGAGGATATCCGCCGAATCATAGGAGACCGCCCGGCTGCCGCGGTGCTGGCCATGCGCAGCGGGTCCCTGGTCATCAAAGATGGTGGGGGAGGGCATTACGGGCGGGCGTCAGTTCCGGCTGATATGATATGATGTTGATGTAAAAATGGCCAGAGGAGGAATCAATAATTGAAACCGGTCTACATAATAGGTCACAAGAATCCTGATGTTGATTCCATCGCCTCTGCAGTGGCATACCAGGCTTTCAAGGAAAAGACCGATCAAGGTTTGTTTATGGCGGCGGCGGCCGGGGAACTGGGTGAAGACCTGGTCTGGCTGTTGGATTACCTGGGGCTTGAGCACCCGCTAGTGGTACATGATGTAAGCACCCGGGTTGAAGATTTATTGGATGAGGAACTGCCGCCGCACACCAGCCCTGAAACCACTTTGCAGGAATTGGGCAGTTTCATGAGTTCCCGCAAAATAAAGACCCTGCCGGTGGTTGATGAGGAAAAGGGCTTTCTGGGCTTGCTCACCATAGGCGACATCGCCATGCTGTGGCTGCAATCGCTGGGTTCAGGGGTGGATATTGACCGCAGTCCCGAGATAGTCAAGGGATTACTGGCTCGACAAGCCGGCCAGATTATGAAGACCAGGGATCTGGTTCTGTTTGAACCGGACGAAAAAGTGGACGAGGCCCGGCGCAATATGCTGGCCAGCCGTTTCCGCAACTATCCGGTGGTGGATGACAACAACCGGTTTATGGGCATGATTTCCCGCTATAATCTGCTGCAAATGAGGCGCAAGCAAGTAATACTGGTCGACCATAACGAGAAGAAACAGGCGGTTGAAGGTATAGAAGAAGCCGAAATCCTGGAAATAATTGATCACCACCGGGTGGGCGATCTGCAGACCTTGTGGCCGATATTCTTTCATAATGAGCCGGTTGGGTCTACATCGACCTTGGTGGCGGAGCTGTTTTTACGCGGTGCAATTCCCTTGGAGGGAGGATTGGCGGCACTGCTGCTGTCCGGCATCATGTCCGATACCATGATTTTCGCTTCGCCCACCACTACCGAAAAGGACCGCCTCATGGCCCGGGAATTGGAGAGAATCTCCGGTTTCGAGGCTATGACCTGGGGGAAGCAACTGTACTCCCAAATCCACCAGGTGGACCGGCTTTCCGATGATGAGTTGGTGAACGAAGATTTGAAAGAGTACGCCAGCGGTGATACCATTTTTGCGGTCAGCCAGGTTGAAACCGTGGAACTAAAAGCCTTAGCCCAGCGCCGGTCCAGCCTGATCGCGACCATGGAGGAACTATGTGCGAGACGGGGCTACGCGCTGATGTGTCTGATGGCCACCAGCATATTCGAAGCCGGCACGGAGATAATCGTGGCTGGTGAGAAAAAGGGACTGGTGGAAGACGCCTTCCAACATGAACTGGTAAACGGGGGCATATTTTTAAAAGGGGTACTGTCCCGCAAAAAGCAGGTAGTTCCGGTGATATACCAAGCCCTGCGCACGTCCAACCTGTTATAATCCGGTGATAATTCAATAAGTGGCTCAAGTTGCCGCGGGCTGAATACAGACAGCCGGCGGCCACGTCTTTTTCTGCTATGAATTCACGGCCTTACAGTCCGTGGGCACCCGCCTGAATGGCATAAAAATGAATAAATAAAGCTGGCCAGGCCCGGACCACTTTTGGTCATAAAGTGGTACGGGACAAAATATGATTGGAAAGAGAGGTTCTAATTGCATGACATTTGCCAGGAAAGGGTAACAGATGAAATTGACACAGAGGCTGAAACGGCATGTCAGAGAAAACAAATGGCAGTATTTGCTTATCGTTGTCATATTCCTGGCGGGGATAGTTGTGGGGGACTTCAAAGCTGGAGGCCTAGCCAATGGCGTCAAGGAACATTTGCTGGGCTTGATCGATGACTATTTGAAAGGGGGTACAGCGGCCGGGGCAGCCAAACCGGTTATCCTGTGGAATTCATTCTTGAACCAGGCAAAAAGCATCATTGCCATATGGTTCCTGGGGTTAACCATTATCGGTATGCCATTGATTCTGGCGATAGTATTCTTGAAAGGCTTCTCTTTGGGTTTTACGGTGTGTTTCCTGGTCTCGGAACGAGCGGCTTCAGGCGTATTGATCAGCATCCTGTCCATATTGCCCCAGAACCTTATCTACATACCATTGCTTATTGTATGGTCAGTGGTAGGAATGAATTTCTCCATCTATATAACCCGTTCCCGTGCTGGGGGCGGGGTGCCGCTGAGCCGTGGTTTTATCGGCTATACCCTGTTGTTGCTGATATCACTGGTGATTGTATTGGTGGGAGCACTGATCGAAGCCTATCTATCACCATTATTCCTGGGCTTATTTATTTAGTGCGAAAGGGAGGGAATCAGGGATGGTCATTGTAGTGGGAAAGTGGAAGGAAAAACTAATCAGGGTGGCGGCTTTGATCGTGGTGGTGGTTCTGTTTGCAGCGGCCCTGCCCACGGTAGCCGGGGTATTTTATGAAAAGGTGCCGGTTTTCAGCGGATGGATGCAGGATGAGCACCCTACTGGCAATCCCATGCGGGTGGAACAACCTCAGGATGTGCCTGGCACCGAGTTCAGCGATAGGGTGGATCAATTCGTGATCAAGCTGCAGAACTTCTATCTTCAGGAGCAGGAATAGGCAGCCAGTGCATGGAATTAATGAAGTGGATATAGAAAATAGTTCCATGGTCAGGAGCCTGGCAGTGCAGAATTCGATAGAAAGCTTCTTAAACTATATAAAATATGAAAAAGGGCTGTCGGCCAATACCATCACCGCCTATCGGCGTGATCTGGCCAAGTTTGCCCGGTATTTGCAGGATGAATGCCGGGTAAAAACCTGGGGAGAGGTCAGAAGAAAGCACATCACCGGTTTTCTGGCCGGAGAGATGGACATAGGGGCGGCCAACGCTACTGTGGCCCGTACTTTTTCCAGCATCAAAGGGTTGTTCAAGTTCCTGGTAGCCGAAGATCAGGTAGCCCTGAATCCCACCACGGACATGGAGACTCCCAAGATTAAGCGCAAATTGCCGCAGGTTTTAACTGTCCTGGAGGTGGACAAGCTAATGGAACAGCCCACTGTGACCAAACCCCTGGGGTTAAGGGACCGGGCTATGCTGGAGCTTGTTTACGGGACCGGAATAAGGGTATCGGAGCTTCTGGCCGTGCAATTGGAAGACTTGAATGCCATGGCTGGTTTTCTGCGGTGTGTGGGAAAGGGGCGCAAAGAGCGAATCATCCCCGTCAACCAGACCTCCATTACATGGGTGCAAAGGTACTTGGCTCGGGCCCGTCCCCTGCTTATAAAGGGGCAGGGCGAGCGGACCCTGTTTCTGAATGCTCATGGCCGCAAAATGAGCAGGCAGGGTTTCTTTAAGATTCTGGCCCATTATGGCAGCCAAGCTGGGATCGGAAAGAATCTGACCCCTCACATGCTGCGCCACTCGTTTGCCACCCATCTTCTGGAGAACGGCGCGGATCTGCGGGCTGTCCAGGAAATGCTAGGTCATTCGGATATTTCGACCACCCAAATATATACTCATCTCACCAAGAGTCGGTTGCGCGAAGTATATCACCAATGTCACCCCCGGGCCTGACACGCCCGCCTGATTGGTAAAGGAGGGATGCAGCGTGGGAAAAAGAGTTGTATTAATAGTGCTCGACAGCGTTGGAATCGGTGCTGCCGAGGACAGTTGTTTCTATGGAGACGAGGGGTGCAATACCCTGCGACATGTGGCTGAGTCGGGGGGGATCCACCTGCCCACTATGGGGAGCCTGGGTCTGGGGCACCTCGAACATCTGCCCGGAGTCGAACCGATGGAGGCGCCCCGGGGGTCATACGGGAAAATGGTGGAGCAGTCCAAGGGCAAGGATACCACTACTGGACACTGGGAGCTTATGGGGGTTATACTGGAGCATCCTTTCCCCACCTACCCCAATGGATTTCCAGCGGATCTGATCAAGGAATTTGAAGCCAGGATCGGCCGGAAAACACTGGGCAATATCGTGGCTTCAGGCACAGAGATCATTCAGCAATTGGGGCAACAGCACGTTGACACAGGTTTCCCCATCGTGTACACCTCGGCCGACAGTGTCTTCCAGATAGCCGCCCATGAGGAAGTGATTAGCCTGGACGAGCTATATCACATGTGCCGTCTGGCCCGAGCTCTGTTGCAGGGTGAACATGGGGTGGGCAGGGTCATTGCCCGCCCGTTTATCGGTACCGCGGGTAAGTTTATCCGCACTCCCAATCGTCACGATTTTTCTTTGGAACCGCCCCCCAATATTCTTGACTCCATCATTGCCGCTGGGCAAAAGGTGGTAGGGGTTGGTAAGATAAAGGACATTTTTGCCGGCCGGGGAGTAAGTGAAAGCTATCCTACCCGGAATAACGAGGATGGCATGGATCGGATACTGCGGGTTATGAGAGAAGATTTCTCCGGACTGGTTTTCGCGAACCTGGTTGATTTCGACCAGTTATACGGGCATCGCAACGATGTTGACGGATACCGGGAGGCCCTGGAGGAGTTCGATGCCTGGCTGCCCCAATTGCTGGAGAGCATGGGTGCGGAGGATGTGCTGATGATCACCGCCGACCATGGCTGTGATCCAACCACAATTGGAACAGATCACACCCGCGAGATGGTTCCTCTATTGGTCTGGGGGCCAGGGGTCAGAGCCGGCGTCGACTTGGGCCGGTGTGATAGTTTTGCCGATGCCGGGCAAACCATAGCTGAATACTTGGAAGTCCCCGTTAGTATTGCTGCAGGTCGAAGTTTTTGGCCATTGATAAGAGGTTGATATGAATATCCAGGATATTATTTTGAAAAAACGAGACGGCGGGGTATTGTCAGCAAACGAGATAAAGTATCTGGTACGGGGCATCAGTGACGGTACCATACCCGATTATCAGATTGCCGCTTGGGCTATGGCGGTTTATTTCCAGGGCATGACCGACCAGGAAACCAGTGAATTGACCATGGCCATGGCCTATTCGGGAGAGGTCATGGATTTGTCCGCTATAAGCGGGAAGAAAGTGGACAAGCACAGTACTGGCGGGGTAGGCGACAAAACCACCCTGGTTGTGATCCCCCTGGCGGCAGCCATGGGGGTAGCGGTGGCCAAGATGTCGGGACGGGGTCTGGGGCACACAGGCGGAACCGTTGACAAGTTTGAGTCGATACCCGGTTTTCAGGCGGAGAGAAGCCATGCCCAATTCATAGCCCAAGTCAATTTGGTTAAAGCGGCGGTAGTATCTCAGACCGGCAACTTGGTCCCGGCCGACAAGAGGCTCTATGCCATCCGGGATGTGACCGCAACCGTGGACAGTATCCCTCTAATCGCTTCCAGCATCATGAGCAAAAAAATCGCCGCCGGTGCGGAAGCGATCGTATTGGATGTAAAGGTAGGCAGTGGGGCATTCATGAAGCAACTGGATGAGGCTCGGCAATTGGCTCGAATTATGGTACAAATCGGCAAGAGTGTGGGTCGAGAGGTCGTGGCCGTGATCAGCGACATGAACCAACCCCTGGGGACCGCGGTCGGCAATGCCCTCGAAGTGGAAGAAGCCCTCAGCTTGCTGCAGAGGGGCAGCGGACCAACGGATCTGGAAGAATTGAGTGTGGAGTTGACTGCCCGACTGGTCTGGTTGGCAGGCAGGTATTCCGACATGGAGACAGCTCGAGAAGAGACCCGCAAGTGCCTGAAGGGCGGAGCCGGTTATATCAAGCTGGCCGAAATGGTGGCTGCCCAAGGTGGGCGGCTCGACGAAAATCACCCTCACTATGGGCTGCCCCAGGCAGCATTTCAGGTTCCGGTTCGGGCTGACCAGGACGGTTATGTGGCGGCTCTGGACGCTTTAGAGGTTGGCCGTACGGCGATGTTGCTTGGTGCCGGCCGGGAGAAGATTGGTGATACCATAGATCCTGCCGTGGGGGTAATGGTTTACAAAAAGAAAGGAGATCGGGTTCAAGAAGGCGACATAATGGCGGTTGTATACGCCAACCGGGAGCAATTGCTGCCCGCCGCAATCCAACAGCTAAAGGGCAGCTACCAACTGACCGACACCTGTCCTCCGGCGGAACCGCTGGTCATCGATACCATTTTATAAGCATTATCGACAGGGGAGCAACACAAAAGCGCCTAATAAACCGTCGAATGACATAATACCGGATGTACCTCAATATAATTTATTAAATTTGCATTTAGAGGAGGTACATGCGGAATGAGAGTCAAAAGAAGAGCGACCGTGTTCGTCTTGATTTTTATTATGATCGCGTGGGTGGGGACAGGGACGGCGCAGACCAAGATGGAAAACATAAAGGCCGATGCCTATGTTCTAATGGATGCCGATTCAGGTAATATCCTGGAGGGATACAACCAGGATAAGCGACTGGCTCCCGCCAGTATGACCAAACTGATGACCCTGATCCTGGCTGTGGAGGCATTAGAGGAAGGTAGAGTCCAGCTCACCGATCAGGTATCAACGAGTGAGAATGCCTGGAAGATGGGGGGGTCCCAGATCTACCTGGCGCCAGGCGAAGTAATGAGTTATGAGGAAATGCTGATAGCCATCGCGGTAGGCTCCGCCAACGACGCCTGTGTGGCGGTGGCCGAGCATCTCGACGGCACCCACCAGGCTTTTGTCGATAAGATGAACCAGAAGGCGGCCGACTGGGGGTTGCAGAACACTCACTTCATAAATTCCTACGGACTATCTGCCGAAGGGCATTACACCAGCGCCCATGACATGGCCATAATAGCCCGCCACGCCTTAGCCCATCCCCGCGTAATCGAGTATACCTCCATAAAGCAATACGATCTCCGCGAGGGAAAATTTGTCCTTTACAACACCAACAAGCTGTTGTGGTGGTATGCTGGAACTGACGGTTTCAAGACTGGCTGGACCAACGAAGCCAAGTATTGTCTGACCTCGACGGTAAAGAGAGATGGCCTCAGACTGATATGTGTTGTTATGGCCTCGCCTGAGGTCAGAGGCCATTTCAGCGATTCCATGGAATTATATAATTACGGGTTTTCCAAATACGCCTACAAATCCTTCTTTGTACGGGACAGCGTGTGCGGAGTGGTACAGGTGGGCAAGGGATTGGAGGATGGGGTCGAAGCTGTAGCCGCTGATGACGTCGGTTCCATTTTTCTCAAAGGTGAAAAGGATACCCTCACCTATGCCCAGCAACTGACAGAGTATATCGATGCCCCGGTGGTCAAAGGGCAGAAGCTGGGTGAAATGCAGGTTCTGAAAGACGGCAATGTTATTAAGACGGTTGACATTGTTTCGGCAAAAGATGTGCCCAAAGGCGGAGTGATCAAGGAGATTAAGACAATGTTTGCCGAAACCTTCCTCTTATAGATGGAATTTAGTGGAAGGACTTGTCCCCTTCTTGTAGAAGTCTCATATGTGGGTCTGCGCGGACTAGCAGCTGACCCGGAGCGTATGAAATGCAGGAGGGGGACTTTGGCGTGGAACTTGATCTGAAACAGGTGAGAAATACGCTTTTTGTCAGAATCGCCGGCGAGATAGATATGATGGTGGCAGACAAGCTTCGCAGTGCCATAGACCGCCGGCTGGAGACCAACCGAATCAGCAATCTGGTTATCAACCTTGAGAAGGTTACCTTCATCGACAGCTCAGGCTTGGGCGTGATAATCGGCCGGTATAAAAAAATGGCCGACTTGCATGGTAAAATGTTTATAGTGGGAGCCCGCCCCTCAGTCCATAAAATCCTCATATTTTCCGGCATCAACAAACTGGTATCCATGTACAATAACGAGCAGGACATTATTAATATATGACGGAGGTGAATCCCAGCCTCGGGCTGGACAGGCCATGAATATGAAAAATTATGTACGTTTCGAATTCCCGAGTTTGCCGGAAAATGTATCTTTCGCACGTTCTTGCGTAGGTGCATTTGCGGCCCAGCTGAACTGCACCCTGGAGGAGATCGAGGAGATAAAATTGGTGGTTTCCGAGGCAGTATCCAACAGCATCATTCACGGCTACGATAATCGCCCCCATGAAAAGGTAGTGGTAATGGCCACCATATTGGACAATGAGGTAATGGAGATTATGGTTGAGGATTTCGGCAAGGGTATCGTTGACATCGGGCAGGCGATGGAGCCCAGTTATTCCAGCGATCCTGCCCGCATGGGGCTGGGGTTTTCTCTGATGCAATCTTTCATGGATGAGCTGGATGTTTGCAGCGAACCAGGCCGGGGCACCAGTGTTAAGCTGAAGCGCAGTTTCCGGGCCAAGTCCCAGGCCGCCCTGGCCTGAAGGGGGACAAGCTAGTGCTCCCCGACAAATTTCAGGAAAACGATGAACTATTGCGCCAGGCCCAGAGCGGTGACCAGAATGCCCGCTCCAAGGTTTATGAGGCCAATCTGGGTTTGGTTTATATGGTCCTGGAAAGGTTCAAGAACACCAATTACGATTACGAGGATCTGTTTCAGGTCGGTTCTATCGGGCTGTTAAAAGCGATTGACAAGTTCGATTTCACCTTTCAGGTGCGTTTTTCCACCTATGCCGTACCCATGATCATAGGAGAGATCAAGAAATTTCTTCGTGATGACGGTATAGTCAAGGTGCAAAGAAGCCTCAAAGAGAGTTATGGCAGGATCCGGTGGGCCCAGGAGAAGCTCAGGGCCGATTTGGGTCGGGAACCGGTTATCAATGAATTGGCCGAACTGCTGCAAATGGATAAGGAAGAGATAGTGATTGCAATGGAGGCTTGCCAATCCCCGGCCTATATCTATGACACGCATCTGGGGGAAGAGAAGGAGCAGTTATCCTTGATCGACCGGCTGGCCAGCGAGCAAGGCAGTATTATGATGCTGGAAAGGCTAGCCCTGCGGGAGGCCCTGGAAAAACTGGAAAACCGGGAAAAAGAAATCATCGTAAGGCGTTTCTTTAAGGACGAGACCCAGGCATCCATCGCTGTTGATTTGGGTGTGTCACAGGTCCAGGTTTCCCGGATCGAAAAGGCGGCTCTGGCGAAACTCAAAAGGGTACTCGAATAAAGACACCTCCAGCCAGCCATAATATTGGCAAATGGTATAGAAAGGAGGACTTTATTTGCAGATCAAGGTTGCCGAATTCGTAGGGGAGTCCCATAAAGACTGGCAGGACGCGGTATCCTCGGCGGTTGCCGAGGCATCCCGGTCATATGGCAATATCACCGGCGTAGAGGTGTACAATTGGACCGCCAGTGTCAAAGGAGACAAAATAGTAGATTATAAAGCCAACATCAAGATCGCCTACACCGAATGAGATCCGAACCTAACCCGGCAGGAGATGCTCCTGCCGGGTTTTTATTGTCCTGATACCGGTGTTAAAGGTATAAAGCCCGAGTATCTAACCCATAATACTCTGAGGAGGAATCAGGTATGGGCAATAATCCGGAGGAGCTTCTTAAAACCGCCGAACAGGAAGAATATCATCACCTGGTTAACCGCGTCAAACCCAAGCCCCCATTGCTCAAAAACTGTATTTGGGCTTTTGTGGTGGGCGGTTTGATATGTGTGGTCGGGCAGATAATAATGGGATTTTTTATTAACCTGGGTTACAGCCGACAGGATGCCGTGTCGCTCGAGTCTGTATCCATGGTTTTCCTCGGGGCTTTATTTACCGGTCTGGGTATATATGACAAATTGGGCGAAAAGGCTGGTGCCGGTTCGATAGTGCCTATCACCGGTTTCGCCAATTCCATCGTGGCCCCGGCTATGGAATTCAAAAGGGAAGGCTATATTTTCGGGGTTGGAGCCAAGATATTCAGTATTGCCGGGCCGACCTTACTCTTTGGATTCACAGCCTCGGTTTTGATCGGGCTGGCCAAATTAGTAATCATGTCTATGTAGTTAGGTGGTACGAAGATGGGAGCTATAAACAAGAAGGGCCGGCAGACATTTATTTTTGCAGATCCCCCCTACATAACTTCATGGGCTTCAATCGTTGGACCTAAAGAAGGTGAAGGGCCATGGAGCAGCGATTTTGACCAGATTTTGCCGGACTATCTCTGGGAAGAGGATAGCTGGGAGAAAACCGAGAGTAAAATGCTGCGCGAGGCAGCCAAGTTGGCCATCAGTAAACAGGGCCTGCAGACTTCGGACATAGAATTGATGGTGGCCGGTGATCTGCTCAATCAGATTACCTCGTCAAATTATGCGGCCCGGGAAATAGGCGTCCCATTCCTGGGTTTGTACGGGGCCTGCTCCACCATGGCCGAGTCTTTATTGGTGGGTGCAGCCATAGTGGATGGAGGTTATTGTGAACGGGTACTGGCAGCCACCTCCAGTCATCACTACAGTGCCGAGCGGCAGTATCGGTCTCCGGTCGAGCATGGGGTGCAGCGAGCGCCTAGCTCTCAATGGACCGCAACCGCTGCCGGGGCGGTGATTCTGCAAAAAGGTGGCAGTGGGCCCAGGGTAAGCTGCGCCACAGTGGGAAAGGTAATCGACATGGGGCAGACCGATATTGCCAATATGGGTGCGGCCATGGCTCCGGCGGCAGTGGATACTATAAAGGCGCACTTCGAAGACACCGGACGCCCTCATGATTATTATGATCTGGTGGTGACTGGGGATTTGGCTGCGGTGGGATTGAGCCTGGCCCGGGAATTGTTTGTCAAGGTAGGGCTGGTGCCCAGCCCCAACTTCAGTGATTGTGGAGTTCTTCTCTATGACGGACTGCAGGGAGTTGATTCCGGGGGCAGTGGCTGCGGCTGCTCGGCATGTATGCTTACCGGTCCTTTTTTGCGCAAGGTGGCCGGCGGGGAGATGAAAAACATCCTGCTGGTATCTACGGGGGCCTTGATGAGTCCTACCACCACCTTCCAGAAAGAGAGCATACCGGCGGTAGCCCACGCGGTGGCCATAGAAAACATATAGATTAACCATAGGATGAGCAAATTCGAACCAGTGGAACAATAAGAAGGGAATGGTATGGTGTGTCTTTTCTGATGGCCTTTCTTGTGGGAGGCAGTTTGTGTCTGATCGGCCAGCTGGTAATGGATCTGACCAAGCCGGGCACAACTCCGGGACATATCTTGGTGGGATATATAACCATAGGCGCGTTTCTCAGTGCAGTGGGATTGTACCAACCGCTGGTAGATGTGGGCGGTGCTGGAGCCACCGTACCTTTGAGCGGTTTTGGTCATAGCCTGGCCCAAGGGGCTATGAAAGCGGTGACGGAAAAAGGATGGTTGGGGGCTTTCACCGGAGGTATCACGGCAACCGCCGGAGGGATAACGGCTGCCATCGTGTTTGGTTATTTAGCCGCGATTCTATTCGATCCCAAAGATTAAGGGATTGTACTCATCGATATAAGGAAAGCGAGGATTACAGCAGTGAGGGTGGGTATACCCAGAAGTCTGTTCTATTTCTATTATTTTCCGCTTTGGAAGACCTTTTTCGAAGGGTTGGGAGCCACAGTGGTGACTTCTTCCTGGACCAACCGGCAGACGGTGGAGTGCGGATTGCTGAGTGCAGTGGACGAAGCCTGTTTTCCTATCAAGGTGTGTTTTGGGCACGTTAAGGAACTATGCAGTCAAGAGCTGGACTTTATTTTCATTCCGCGCCTGGTCAGCGTGGAGAATCGCTCCTACATATGCCCTAAATTTATGGGATTGCCGGATATGGTGCGGGCCTTAATCCCAGGTCTGCCGGAAATAATCGACATCACTATCGATCTCAGCCGCAACAGCAGGGCATTGGAGAAGGATCTGCTCAAGGTAGGTCGTAGATTCGGTAAAGACAGGAGGGTTACCAGACTAGCCTATAATCAAGGCTTGGCCGAATGGCGTCAATGCATCCGGTTGTGCCGGCAGGGCTATACCATGGCTGAAGCGGTCCGGATATGGGATGGAGAAGAGGTGACGCTGCCAGCAGCCAACAGTCTCAATATCGGTGTACTCGGTCATGGGTATTCGCTATACGACCGGATGATCAGCATGAATTTAATAGACCGCCTGCGTCAACTAGGTTGTCAGGTCCAGGTAGTTGAAAATCTGGATCAAGCTTTGGTGGAGGCCAAAGCCGGGGAGATACCGAAAAGAGTCTTCTGGACCCTGGGCCGCAAGGCGGTGGGGGGAGCCTTGCTGCTGGACAGCCAGCCCCATGTGGATGGAATCGTATATCTGGCCTGTTTTGGATGCGGGCCGGATTCAATGATCGGGGAAATGATCAGCCGCAAGGTTTACCGCAAACCATTCATGATGCTAACCATCGACGAGCATACTGGCGAAGCCGGGCTGGTCACCCGCTTGGAAGCATTCTGCGATATGCTGCAGCGAAAGAAGGCCATCAATCTATGAAGATAACATTCCCGGCCATGGGACACATGAATATCGCGGTGAAGAGTCTGTTGTCCGGGCTGAAGCTGGACGTGGTCCCGCCGCCGCCCATCAGCAAACGTACCTTCGAGCTGGGTATCAAGAATTCACCAGAATTCGCCTGTCTGCCACTGAAGATAAATGTAGGCAATTTCATCGAAGCCATGGAACAAGGGGCTGATACCATCGTAATGGTGGGAGGATGGGGACCATGCCGGTTCGGTTATTACGCCCAGGTGGAGCGAGATATCCTGGAGGGACTGGGGTATCATTTCAAGATGATCGTGCTGGAAGCACCAGATTCCCGGCTGCCAGACCTGGCGGATCAGGTTAGGAATCTGGGGGAAAATGTGTCATTGGGAGAAGCGATCAAGGCTATCCGATTTGCCTGGCACAAATTAAGTGCAATAGAAAGACTGGAGCGCCGGCTGGACTATGTACTCCCCCGAGCGTGGGAAAAAAGCCAGGCAGAAATGCTATATGACCGGGCAATAGCGGATATCGATGCCGCGGAAAACTGGGAGCAGGTCAGAGACTTGGCCCGCCACGCGGAACAGGCTCTGGGGGCTCTGCCGTTAAGCAAGGAAACTCCTTTGAAAATAGGTCTGGTCGGTGAAATCTACACCTTGTTGGAGCCGGCCGCCAATTATGATATTTGCCGCTTGATCGGCAGAATGGGTGTGGAAGTCTGCCGCTCCATCTACCTGACCGACTGGCTTAATGACCACCTGCTGGGGGGACTGGTCAAAAAATCGGTACGCAGACATCTGCGGCAGTATACATATCCGTACCTCAACCACTGGGTGGGAGGTCATGGTTGGGAGACCGTGGGGAATGCGGTGCAGTTTGCCCGCATGAAATGCGACGGCGTCATTCAAGTAGGGCCCCTGACCTGTATGCCGGAGATCGTTGCCCAATCGATCCTGCCATCCATCAGTGCCAGGGAAGGCATACCGGCAATGACCCTCTGGTTCGATGAATTATCTGCCACCGCCGGACTGGTTACCCGGCTGGAAGCGTTTGTCGATATGATCCAACGTAAAAAATTAGTCAACTACGAGCAGGTCAAGGAGGCTTGAAATGGATTGCTATTTGGGGATAGACATAGGATCGGTGAGCAGCAACCTGGTGCTGCTGGATGACCAGGATAATCTTATGCGCAAGGTTTATCTGCGCACCAGCGGCAATCCAGTCCGAGCCATCCGGGAAGGGTTCGCCACGCTGCTGGAAGGTCTGCCTGCTGACCTGATTATTAAGGGAGTAGGCACTACCGGAAGTGGACGTTATCTTTCGGCAATCCTGACCGGAGCGGACGTAACCAAGAATGAGATAACTGCCCATGCGGTTGCCGCCGTCAGGTATTATCCGGAAGTAAGAACTATCCTGGAAATCGGGGGGCAAGATTCCAAGATAATCATCCTTGAACAGGGTATAGTCAACGATTTCGCCATGAACACTGTGTGTGCGGCGGGTACAGGTTCATTTCTCGACCAGCAGGCAGCCAGGCTTAACCTGGATATTCAGGAATTCGGGGACATCGCGGCCCGCTCCCGGCAAGCGGTGCGTATTGCGGGGCGCTGTGGCGTATTTGCCGAGACGGACATGATCCACAAACAGCAGATGGGTTATCCCACCGAAGATATAATAATGGGGTTGTGTGAGGCTTTGGCCAGGAACTACCTGAACAACGTCGGCAAAGGCAAGAAGATTGAGGCTCCAGTGGTATTTCAGGGCGGTGTGGCTGCCAATCGCGGCTTACGGGCAGCATTTGAGAAAATGTTGGGCCTGCCGGTGGAAGTCCCGGAGCATTATGACGTTATGGGAGCGGTGGGAGCGGCTATCCTGGCGCACGAGAACCACTTGCTCACCCACCGGCCGACCAGTTTCAATGGGACCGCATTTATACTGGAAGGATTGTTTACTACCAGCAGTCATGAGTGCCAGGGCTGCCCCAATTTGTGCGAGGTAGTATGCATAAAACGTGATCGCCGGGTCCTGGCCTATTGGGGGGACCGCTGCAAGAAATGGGAAGGTTCGCTGCAGGCCAAATCCAACCAGGCGGTGTGAGCTTACAGAAAGTTGTTGTCCGCAGATGAGGATTTATGCTAAAATCAGCCCAGTATACCAGAGAAATGAGATTAGAGGAGCGAAGCAGAGATGAGCAGAGAAGATTTGACCAAGATTATTTTGCCCGAAGAGAAGTTGCCCCGATTCTGGTACAATGTACAAGCCGACATGCCCACCCCTTTATCACCTGCCCTGCATCCCGGCACCAAGCAGCCATTGGGACCTGAGGACCTGGCTCCGCTGTTCCCCATGGGACTGATTGCCCAGGAGGTTTCCACTGAGAGGTTTATCGAGATTCCCGCAGAAGTCAGGGAATTGTATAAACTATGGAGACCGTCACCGTTGTATCGGGCGCATGGTTTGGAGAAAGCCCTCGATACCCCATGCCGCATCTATTATAAATATGAAGGGGTAAGTCCGGTGGGCAGCCATAAACTGAATTCCGCCCTGCCCCAGGTTTATTACAACAAGGTGGAAGGCATTACCCGAATTACCACGGAAACCGGAGCCGGCCAGTGGGGGACCGCCTTGGCATTGGCCTGTAAACTGTTCGGGATCGAATGCATGGTCTACATGGTGCGGGTGAGTTTCAATCAAAAGCCTTACCGGCGCATGATTATGAACGTCTATGGAGCCAACTGCGTAGCCAGTCCCAGCACTCTCACCGAAAGCGGTCGGTCGATCCTGGCCAAGGATCCTGACACTCCCGGGACGCTGGCTATTGCCATCAGTGAAGCGGTGGAGGACGCCATGCAGAGGGCTGACACTCATTATTCGCTGGGCAGCGTGCTCAACCATGTCTGTGTACACCAAAGCATCATTGGCCAGGAAGTGAAACTGCAAATGGAGATGGTCGATGATTATCCCGATATCGTGATCGGTTGCTGTGGCGGGGGAAGCAATTTCGCCGGCATCGCCTTCCCGTTCATTCCCGATAAACTGGCCGGCAAGAAGGTGCGCCTGGTAGGAGTGGAACCAGCTGCTTGTCCAACCCTTACCCGAGGTGTGTTTGCCTATGACTTCGGCGATGTTGCCGGATTTACCCCGCTGCTAAAGATGTGCACCCTGGGCCACGATTTTACACCAATCGGCATACACGCCGGCGGTTTGAGGTACCATGGGGAATCCCCGCTTGTCAGCCAATTGTATCAGGATGGGCTGATTGAGGCTACTTCAGTCATGCAAAAGGGTGTGTTCGAGGCGGCCATGATGTTCTCGCAAGCAGAAGGAATAGTGCCTGCGCCTGAGTCCTCGCATGCCATTAGAGTAGCTATAGATGAGGCTCTGAAGGCCAAAGAAGAAGGGATAGCAAAGTCCATAGTCCTGAATCTGAGCGGACATGGGCAAATGGACCTTACTGCTTATGATAACTACTTGTCGGGGAAGATGGAGGACTATGCCCCCAGTGATGAGGAGATCCAGGCCAGCCTTAAGACGTTGCCCTCGTTATAAGCTAATGGTTTAATGTATTCAAGTCCCGGATATCCTGACCAGGTATCCGGGTTTTGTTTATCCGGCACTTCATTGTGAGGTAAAGTATAAATGACCACACTAAGTGAACGCCTGAGACTGGTGGCCGATATGATCCGCCCCGGCCGCACGGTGGCCGATATTGGCAGCGACCATGCCCGATTGGCTTTATTTCTGGCCGAGCAGGGGATTGCCCCGCGAGTGATAGTCAGTGAACTCGGGAAAGGACCATTCAGCCGAGCCCATCGGTCGGTCCAGGAGAGTCCATATCGAGGACGTATCGAACTGCGCCAGGGAAATGGACTGCAGGTGCTGGTTCCCGGCGAGGTTGACGAAGTCGTGCTGGCAGGAATGGGAGGCGATACTATAATCGAAATATTGGGCCATGATTGGAACAAGGCAGCGTCTTTTCAACGTTTCCTTATTCAGCCTATGACCAGAGCCAAGACCGTACGGGCCAACTTGGCGGAGCAGGGATGGCCTATCGAAGATGAAAGGCTGGTGCGGGAAAAAAACCGTATTTATGTAGTGATCGCCGCCCGACCGGGACACGTATCTTATTCCCTGAGTCACCTGGAATTGGAGGTGGGTCCGTTTATCCTGAAAGCGGACCACGAACTTAAAAGAGACTACATTGAAGGAATACTGCACAAGCTGCGGACTGCACACAGGCAAATGACACAATCATCAAGAGCTGATATTACGAGCGCAGCCGCGGTTGATCTGGAGAATATAGCCAGATTGGAGGAGGTATTGAATGCCGGTCACGGTAAAGGCCATAACTGATATCCTGGAAGAACATTTCCCATTGGTTTTGGCGGCTGAATGGGACAACCCGGGTCTGCAGATCGGGTCCTGGAACCAACTGACGGAAAACATACTGGTCGTCCTGGACATTGACGATGAAGTCATCAATTATGCCTGCCGCCATCGATGTGGGCTTATCATCACCCATCACCCTTTTTTCTTTTCCCCGATCAGATCGATCAACTATGATCATGGCCAGGGGAGACTGTTAAAAAAGATTGTCGATGCTGGAATCACGGTGTATTCGGTCCATACGAATCTGGACGCAGGAGACCGGGGTCTCAACCAGGTGTTGGCAGAAAGATTGGGACTGACAGATATCGGCCCCCTTGACCGATGGCGCTGTGAAAAGCTGTTCAAACTAGCTGTGTATGTGCCATCATCTCATGCGGAAGAGGTCCGCGCCGCTATCCATGGTGCCGGGGCAGGGCACTTGGGGCGATATCAGGATTGTAGTTTCATGTGTAAAGGAATCGGCAGTTTCCGGCCGTTACCCGGCAGCCAGCCTTTCATCGGGCAGGAGGGAAGGTTGGAGGAGGTGGAGGAATTCCGCCTAGAGTCCATAGTGCCGCAATCAAGGTTGGATCAGGTATTAGAGAGAATGCGTGAGACACATCCTTATGAGGAGATCGCCTATGACCTGTACCGTCTGGAACTGGATGGAAAGATATTCAGTATGGGCAGGATTGGCAGGTTGGTCACGCCTTGTCGTCTGGAAGACTTTTGCCGCCAGGTCAAGCAGGCCCTCAGCCTGGACTATATCCGGATGGTTGGGGATATGGACCGGATCATCAAGAAGGTAGCGGTAGTCAGCGGTGCCGGGGCAGATTATGCTTCCCTGGCCAAGCATAATGGATGTGATGTTTTGGTTACCGGGGATATAAAATATCATCAGGCCAAGGATGCGCGGGATGCCGGCCTGGCCATGATCGATGCTGGTCATGAGGGCACGGAACGGATTATGGCGGATTTACTCTGCCAATTATTAACCCAAGAACTAAGTAATAAGGATTTGGAAGCCGAAATATTTGCGCTGAAGACCCAGGAAGTCCTGAAAACCTGTTAAATAATTCGTATAATTAGTTATAAACCCCACGGATACATGCTTCAGAAAATGGAATGCCTAGAATTCGGGATTATTTAAGGCTATCAATGTATAAAAAGTACTTGGCATTGGAAGAATTTAAATAAAGATGTGCCAGTAAAATCAGCTAATCTCTAAAATAACTGAGAATTTTTCAGAAAAATATGAAAAATAATCAAATATTTTAGTTATTTTAGCAGGATTTGCCGATTTAGTGGGGAATGTAAACTACGTCAAAAAAATATTTAAGGGAGGATTAAGTCGTGAACAAATCGGAACTTGTGAAGGCCCTGGCTGAGAAAGCGGAATTCACACAAAAGGATGCAGCTAAAGCCCTGGAGGCAATGGTAGCAACTATCCAAGAAGCCCTGGCAAAAGGGGACAAGGTACAAATTATCGGGTTTGGTAGCTTTGAAGTACGCGATCGGAAAGAAAGAAAGGTTATTAGTCCGGCAACCCGCCAGGAAATTACTGTTCCCGCTACCAAAGTTCCGGCATTTAAACCCGGCAAATCCCTAAAAGAAGCTATTGCAGTCAAACCCGCCGCCAAAGGCAAAAAAGGCGCCGGCAAGAAAAAGAAATAAGCCAGTTAGGAAATAAGCCAAGAGGTATGCTGTTGTTGGCATACCTCTTTTTTCATGTCTAAAATTGTGGGATTGGGACACCGCCAACTGTCTGCGAAAAACAAGGAATCAGGCAGGAATAAATGTCAAAGAAGCAAAATATATGTTGAAACGCTTGTAATAAAGACAATAACCTTTGCAGAAAGATGCAAGTAAATCTATAAGCGGAGTTCTGTATTCGATAATCATCTATCTAGGATGCCAGTTGCCTGACACCTCCAGCGACCTAACCCGGGAGCGAGGCGGGCAACCTCAATGCTCCTCTATTCGGTCTTGCTCCAGGTGGGGTTTGCCTAGCCAGACAGTCGCCTGCCTGCTGGTGAGCTCTTACCTCGCCGTTCCATCCTTACCAGGGTGTTCCTGGCGGTTTATTTCTGTGGTACTATCCTTGGGGTCGCCCCCACTGGACGTTATCCAGCACCTTGCCCTGCGGAGCTCCGACTTTCCTCAGGTATTGCTACCCGCGACTATCCGATTTACTTGCGGCTATAATTATACACGAATAATGCATACCCAACCAGATGTTATGTTACGTAAATAACGAAATTATTTCTAATTTCTCAAAAAAAGTAGGAAGGATAGCAGGATATTGTTTGCGTTTGGAGAATAGTAATAAAAGATTTGATAACCGGGACGGTAAGAGGACCAGTCCAAACTATAGTTATTTTACGCTATCCAATATTGAAATATCCACGCAGAGGGGGGTGAAAAAGTGTTAGCAATATTTGCTTCAGAGGCAGCAGGACATGGCGGGGAAGGATTGTTCTATAATCCTTTGGTTCTTCTCCTATCGGTACTGTTGGCAACCTACATATTCGTGAAGTTCTGTAGCTGGGCAAAAGGATTCCAGTTGTCGGGATCAATGAAAAAGTGGGTATTTATTTTGACCGGGGTCGGACTAGTCTTTTTTAATGTTTTGTACAGCATGGGTAATAAGCAGATTACGGCCAGCGGTGATTGGGGCGGCGCAACCATCGCAGTATTGGCTTCATTGGCATGGGTACTGGTATTCGCGTTTGTACTGATGGCAGAAACCAAAACCCAATAATAATATTAAGCAGAAAAGACGGCTTCGGCCGTCTTTTTTTGTTAGAATTAGGATGATATTTGCGATTGGGGAGACGATTGGAAAATGCCCGATTATGCCAAGATGACCATAGTAACGCCAGATAGGGAAGAACATGTCTACTGGGTCCAACCCGGTAAAACGGTTTGGGAAGCCATGGAGATAATCGGCTGGGATACCGGTGGGGCTTGTGCCGGGAAGGGCACCTGTTCCAAATGTAAATTTCGCATCAGCGGACAGATTAGTCCAATATCACCCGGCGAAAGAGAAAGGCTTATGCCCGAAGAAGTCCGCAATGGGCATCGGCTGACTTGCATGACCGCAATCGAGGGAGATTTGACCGTTTATATCGACTTTTGGCTGGAAGGTTCTGATGCCAAGGCCAGTTTACTGGGATACCGGCCCAATACAGCCGGTTTACCGGTATATAATTTGGAGTTTTTTATTCCGGGAATGGACAAAGAGGTTCCTATTCCCATTTATGATCGGCTTAAAAACGCGCTGGCAGGATACAGACTGGAACTTACTCCTGAAAACCTCAATTACCTGGCCGGACTCGACCGGCAGGGACGACCGGCTCTGGAATTGTATGGATTGGTTATCGATACCGAACGGGTTATCAAGGTTGGCCGCCCCCGGGAAAAGGTTTTTGGTTTAGCTCTCGATATCGGCACCACCAGCCTCTTTGCGGCCGTGGTAAACCTGGAGAACGGCCGGGTTGAAGCCGTAGCTTCTCATTCCAACATGCAGCGGATATATGGTGATGATATAATTGCGCGAATCAATTATGTTCGCGAGCATGATGACGGATTGGCTGCGCTGCAGCGTATCCTCATAAACAACCTTAATAGTATGATCACCGAGATGGCAGCCAAATCCGGCATAGACCCCAACCGGATATATAAAGCGGTGGCGGTAGGCAACCCGATAATGCTGCATTTATTGAGCGGAGTAAGTACATCCGGATTCGAAGGGGCTCCCTACGCTGGGATTTTTTCCGAAACCCTGAGAATTTCTCTGACGGGGGCCGGTTTGCATACCAATCCTGATTGCATTACGGTCATCCTGCCCCAGTTGGGAGGGTTTGTGGGCGCCGATACTACCGCTTGTCTTTTAACTCTTCGTTCATACCAGGCCAAAACCTGGCTGTTGCTGGATATCGGTACCAATGGAGAGATAGTGCTCAATCACCAGGGACGCATGTGGGCAGCGTCGGCTGCAGCCGGACCTGCCTTTGAAGGCGGGGCAGTAACCTGCGGCATGAGAGCCGGTGCAGGCGCCATCGATAGAGTGAGTTGGATTAATGATAAATTGGCGATGCGAGTGATTGGAGGCAGCATTCCCCGCGGCATCTGCGGTTCGGGCATCATCGACCTGGTGTCAGTTTTGCTGCAGAATGGCTTTATTGATCGCCAGGGTACATTCACCGACCGGGCGGAGGCGGCCTTTACCAGCCGCGACAGCCTGAGGGGCAGGGAAATAATCATAAGCGGTGAAGAAGCATATGCCGAAAAGCCGCTGGTTTTCAACCAGGAAGACATCAGGCAGGTACAACTGGCCCGATCAGCGATACGGACGGCTATTGAAATAATGATGAACGAAGCCGGGATAGATGCAACCCAACTGGACTATATATTCCTCGCGGGCACCTTCGGCACTTTTATAGATCCGGCCAGCGTAACCACAATCGGGGTTGTACCCCCGGTGGATCTGGAGAGGATCAAGAACATCGGTAACGCAGCTGCGGATGGAGCCATCATGGCCCTGCTTTGGCCTGAGGAAGTCCAAGCGGCGGAAGAGCTGAAGACCCGGGTAAAGCATATCGAGTTGGCACTTCACCAAGAGTTTCAGAACCTCTTTCTCAGCAATCTGGATTTCTGAAAATCCCTCCGATTTTCCCTGTCGGGTAGGATCCCAACTTGATTTATGGTATGGCGAGTGTTTAAATGTAATACGATAAGTCAGGAGGCATTGGTTTTGTTGGATTATCATGTGCATGCCCTGGCCCATGGAGAGTACAGCTATACCCGGGACTGGATCGACCGTTATATTGACTGCGCCCACCAGGTCGGAGTCGAAGAGATAGGCTTCTGTGAGCACGATGAGTTCATTCATCTGATCGACCTGGATTTGTTCAAGTCTATTCGGGATACGGGGCGGCATAACATTAAGCTTAAACTGGGCCTTGAGTTGGATTTTACCATGGACCGGGAAGAATTGATACCGGAGTCCATCCCCACAGCTGAATACGATTATATAATCGGTTCGGTGCACTTCATCGATGGCTGGGGTTTTGATCATCCCGACCATAAGTCAGGCTATGATGATCGGGATATCGACGAAATATACCATCGGTACACCGAGATCTTGATGGCGTCGAGTGCATGCCGCCAATTCGATATCGTAGGCCATATCGATCTGGTAAAGATATGGGGACATCGGCCTCGCCGTAAATCGGTTCTTGCCTACCTGGACCCGGTATTGAAGAGTATAAAATACCATGGCTTGGCAGTGGAGATCAACAGCGGAGGGCTGCGCAAACCAGTGGGGGAACTCTATCCCAGTTCAGCCATAGTAGAACGCATGTATGATTATGATATTCCGGTAACCCTGGGTTCGGATGCTCATCATCCTGAACAGATCGGGTCCGGATTGATTGAAGCGTACCGCTGCGCCCGACGGGCTGGTTACCAGCGTTGCGTTACATTCAGCCGCCGGGTGATGACGGTGGTGCCCCTGCAGTATTAAAAGAAGGAGTATAGGTAATATAAATGAGTCATGTCGCTTTGTTGATCATAAGTCTGGGAATTATCCTCATTGGGGCGGAGCTGTTCGTTAACGGTGTTGAGTGGCTGGGTAAGATCTTCAATCTCTCCGAAGGTGCGGTAGGAAGCGTATTGGCAGCGGTAGGAACGGCACTGCCGGAAACCATTATTCCGATTATTGCCATACTATTCAGCGCTAATGGAACTGGTCACGATATCGGCATAGGTGCGATTTTGGGGGCGCCTTTGATGCTTTCCACCCTGGCCATGTTCGTTACCGGGGTAGCTGTATACGTATTTAAGAACCGGCGGATAGCCGGAACCGCAGTCCACTGCGACTATTCCTCTATGAAGAGGGATCTGCTTTTCTTCCTGTTGGTATTTTCCGCAGCCATTTTGGCGGGACTTATCCCGGTAGATTACCGACCCTTCCAGCAACTGATTGCTGTAACCCTGGTGGCGGCCTATATTTATTACGTGCATACCATGCTCACCCAGGAAAGGGATATTGAATCGGACAATTCGATTCCCCCTTGTTATTTCGACCGTCAGGCGGAGACTCCCGCCTCCCACCGGGTTGGCATACAGGTGCTCCTGGCTCTGGCGTGTATAATAATAGGAGCGAACTTTTTTGTCGATTCAATCACCGCGGTAGCTGCACTCTACCAAGTGCCGGCTTTCGTCCTGGCCTTGATAATAACGCCCATCGCAACCGAGTTGCCGGAGAAATTCAATAGTGTTATATGGATATCACGTGAGAAGGACGGGCTGGCCCTGGGCAATATAACTGGAGCTATGGTTTTTCAGAGCTCCCTGATTCCTGCTCTGGGGATACTGATGACTGACTGGCAGCTTACCACAGGGGCTATGTATTCCTCATTGTTGGCTATAGCTTCGTCGGCTATGCTGTTTATTTACCTGCAGCGGGAGAGAAGGATGTCAGCCCTGACTCTCCTGTTATGCGGTGGATTTTACTCGATCTTTCTGTTTGCTGTTTTTACGGGAGTTATCACTGGATAAAGAGTTGGGAGGTATGGAGATGAATGACAACCCCTATGACAAGGCCCATGAGCTGGTGCGAGCTATACAAGCCGATGAAAGATACCGGCGGTTGGCCGTAGCCCTGAGACTGCTTAATGCCAATCCCGAAGCCAAGAAGAAGCTCGACCTTTTCAGAAATCTGCAGATGGAGGTCAATCAGGCCGAACTGCTGGGACAACCCGTGGCCGAGGAACAGGTTCAGCAGGTAGCTTTGGAATATGCCAAGCTGAGCCGTAACAAATTGATAGGCGAGGTATTTGATGCGGAAGCCGGCTTCATTCAGCTGTTTTCGGATATCCAGCAGATCATACAGAAGGGTCTGGAAAGCGAATTCGCCCTCTAACCCATCCTCGAGACTTGAATAGTTAACCGCCTTGCATTTAGCCAAATGTTGGCATCTCCAGTCGCTGAAATGTATACAGCATATCTGAACAAAAGCTATTTACAGGCATTTTGCAGGTCCTATAATGTTGAGTAGTGGATGTTCACGATATAACGGATTAATTCCGAAGGGGGATGCGAACAATGTCATATGCCAGTACCGTGTTAGAGAAGGTAATGCAGAGAAATGCTCATGAACCGGAGTTTCTGCAGGCGGTTAAGGAAGTCCTGGAATCACTGGAACCAGTGGTGGAAAGACATCCGGAATTAGCCCGGGCGGGGGTCTTGGAGAGAATCGTGGAACCAGAGAGACAGGTAATATTCAGGGTCCCTTGGTTGGATGATAATGGGCGAGTGCAGGTAAACAGAGGTTTCCGGGTTCAATTCAACAGCGCTATTGGTCCTTATAAGGGGGGACTGCGCCTGCATCCCACCGTGAACCTCTCCATAATCAAATTCCTGGGATTTGAGCAGATTTTCAAGAATTCCCTCACCGGACTGCCGATCGGCGGCGGTAAGGGAGGAAGTGATTTTGATCCCAAGGGCAAATCGGATAATGAGATAATGAAATTCTGCCAAAGTTTTATGACCGAGCTATACAGGCACATTGGCGCGGACACCGACGTGCCAGCCGGGGATATCGGTGTCGGGGGCCGGGAGATAGGCTACTTGTACGGCCAATACAAGCGTATCACAGGCCTATATGAAGGAGTATTGACCGGCAAGGGTCTCAACTGGGGCGGCAGTCTGGCCCGCACGGAAGCCACTGGGTTCGGGCTGGTTTATTTCACTGAAGAGATGATGAAGGCCAAGGGCCAATCTTTTGCAGGCAAGACGGTGTCAATTTCCGGATCGGGCAACGTTGCCATATATGCAGCCCAAAAGGCCATGGAGCTAGGCGCACGGGTAATCACTATGAGCGATTCCAATGGTTATTTTGTGGACCCCAAGGGCATTGATTTGGATGTAATCAAGCGAATCAAGGAAATCGAGAGAAAGAGATGTAGTGATTATGCCGATGAATGTGGGGCTCAATACTTCGCCGGTGATGGCATCTGGAGCGTTCCGTGTGATATTGCCCTGCCTTGTGCCACTCAAAACGAATTGGACGAACAGGCGGCCAAGGCGCTCGTGGCAAACGGCTGCATCGCGGTCGGCGAAGGCGCCAATATGCCATGTACTCCTGAAGCGGTCAAGGTATTCCAGGACCACGGCGTTTTGTTCGGGCCGGCCAAAGCTGCCAACGCCGGCGGGGTTGCGGTATCGGCCCTGGAGATGTCCCAGAATAGCATGAGGTACGCATGGACATTTGAAGAGGTGGATTCCAAATTGAAGGACATCATGATCGATATATACCGGAAATCCAGCGCCGCCGCCCAGGAATACGGTTTTGGCGATAACCTGGTGGCAGGAGCCAACATCGCTGGTTTCTTGAAGGTAGCCGAGGCTATGGCCAGCCAGGGTGCCGTATAGGAAATGATGTTGCCAGCATGACCGAAAGAACTTCCCGACCGGGAAGTTCTTTTTTGTGTTTGTATTCGGTCTGACCGGCGGGCAGCAGAAGGCTGGACGAAAGTGCCACCGGTCGTGCGGGTTGCGCGGGATGGTGCTTTTTGTTACTCTAAATACAGCCGATCACGTGGTGGATTACGTATTGGGAACCGGTGTGTCCTGGTTTTCTTGCTCCGGCAGTCTGGGTTCCTAATCGAATCCACCGGCACAATTGTCCTGGTTGGTAGATTATTGGGGGAGGAAACACATGTATAAGAAGCTTATGGTACTGGCTTCCTTGATATTACTGTTGCTCGCGGCTGGATGCCAAAAGCAGACGGTTAACAATGTGGCGACAGTGAATGGTGAAGGGATTACCCAGGTCGAGTATGACAAGTATTATAACCTTATAAAAAGCAATTATGAACAACAGCGTGGCACCACCCTGGATGCGTCCGCCGATAAGGATCTTATAAATAACATCAAAAACGGCGTATTCGAAGACTTAATCATGCAAAAGCTGATGCGCCAGGAAGCCAGCAAGCAATCGGTAACGGTCAGTAAAGAAGAGGTTGATGAGGTGCTGGTTCCTTTTAAGGAATCAAAAGAAGCTGAAGAGGCTGGTGGTTATCAGAAGTTCTTGGATTCCATGCAGTCCAGTGAGGAGGATATACGCAACCAGATTGAGATCAGTATTCTTTACGACAAATTGCTGGACAAGGTTATTACCGACGTATCCGTTACCAATGAAGAGGCCCAGGCTTATTACACTGAGAACGAAGCCTTGTTTAAGGATCCGGGAGGGACTCAAATATACCATATCCTGGTGGACAGTGAAGAACTGGCCCGGGATATTATCAGCCGGCTCAAACAGGGAGAGGATTTTGCTCAGTTGGCCGCCCAGTATTCTACCGATCCGGGCAGCAAAGCTGATGGCGGTGATGTAGGACTGGTCAATGCAAGTACCAGTTTTGTTCCTGAATTCAAGCAGGTCGCCCTGGCACTCAAACCAGGACAGCTTCATCCGGAGCCGGTTAAAAGCGAATATGGTTATCATATAATCAAAGCTGGCGACAAAGTGGCCGCTTCACAACTCTCCTTTGAGGATGTCAAATCGGATTTGCAGAGACAATTGGAGATGGATGCCAAAAATAAGGCCTTTGAAGAATATATGCAGAATTTAAGAGACAGCGCCGATATTAAAGATTTACGCCAGCAATAGTCCTGGAGAATTCGTGAATGGAAAACAAAACCCGCCTGAGCATTACTCTAGGCGGGTTAATTGTATTGGTGTGTCTGTGTCCGGAGATTACTTTGCTGCCCACCTGGTAAGGTTAGGCGGTATCCCCCCGCTCAGCGTTCTGCCAGGCCTCTTCGTACTCTTCTACCAGAGTATTCATAAGCTCCTTGACTGATACTATCTCCTGGCAGCGATAAACGTTGGATCCTGCAAATTCCAAGCCATGTTTCATATTGCCCTTTTGGGCATTGGTAAGAGCCAGGGCAATGCAATAAGGGCTATTTTCCAGTTCACAGGTGGTAATGCAATGATAAGGGCATTTGAAGGGTTTCTTTTTGCCGGCCTCCACGTTGTCTATGAACTCGTTGCGAATTGCCCGTCCCGGCATTCCCACCGGGCTCTTGATTATCACTACATCCTCGGAACGGGCCGTCAGGTAGGCTTCCTTGAATTTTGCCGAAGCATCGCATTCATTGGTAGTAACAAAGCGGGTCGCCATCTGCACTCCTTCGGCGCCCAATTGCAGGAATTTATAGATGTCTGCACCGGTAAAAATCCCTCCGGCGGCAATAACCGGGATATGCTTTTGGTTTTTTTCACTTATGGGCCGGATGGCCTCGATGACCTCGGGTACCAGTTTTTCCAGAGTGAATTCAGGCTGGTCCAGCTGTTCAGGCTTGAAACCCAGGTGGCCGCCAGCCTTAGGACCCTCTACTACAAAAGCATCAGGCAGATAGTCATAGCGGTCAAGCCAGCGTTTGCATATCAAAACAGCAGCCCGGCCGGAAGAGACGATGGGGACCAGCTTGGTTTTGTGTTTCTCCTGCAGGAATTGAGGCAAATTGAGGGGAAGGCCAGCTCCGGAAAAAATGACGTCAATACCTTCCTCCAGGGCTGTGGTTACCATGTCAGCAAAATTGGATAGGGCCACCATGATATTGACGCCCAAGATACCGTCGGTTTTCGCACGGGCTTTCTGGATTTCCATTCTCATGCGGCGTTTGCTGGCCTCAACATAATTGGAGAAACCGTCAGGTTCCAGCATACCAATGCCGGCAGCGGCAATGACCCCGATACCACCCTCCTGGGCAACTGCCGCGGCCAGACCTGACAAGGAAACCCCGACTCCCATTCCACCTTGTACGATTGGGAGTCTGGCAACCAGGTCGCCCAAATGTAATTCTTTTAAGTGTTTTACCTGCATATACATCCCCTTCTGGTATTAATCTTGACGATTTTAGACAAAAATTCCGCGGCATTCCATATTGCGATATAAATTTGGAGGAAAGACTCGGCTGGACCTCCCCTGTTTTTACATTAAAAGACTTATGAATTATACCATAATATAGGCTGAATAATTATATGAGGACGGTGTTTTGTTGACAACCCCTCACGCTCTGTATAAACTTATTTCGTGCATTGCTGTACGGTAGTATTTCCGGAATTACCAATATTTTATCTCATTCTTTTTTGAACATGCACGGAAAGGTAAAATGCGATTATGAAAGCAACTATCTTGGGCGTGGGACATTACTTACCGGAGAAAATTCTGACCAATAAGGATCTGGAGCAGATAGTAGACACCAACGATGCCTGGATTGTGGAAAGAAGTGGGATAAGGGAACGCCATATCTTGGCTTCGGATGAGCCTTGCTCCCTCATGGCTATTGAGGCGGCCCGCCGGGCCCTGCAGAACGCCGACCTGGATGCGGCTGACTTGGACTTAATAATCGTGGGCACAGTTACCGGGGATATGGTTTTTCCGGCCACCGCTTGCCTTGTGCAGGCCGAGCTGGGGGCATTAAATGCAGCCGCTTTCGATTTGGCGGCCGGCTGTACTGGCTTCATATATGCCCTGACAGTAGCGGAGAAATTCCTCCTGGCATCCGACATGCGCCACATCCTGGTAGTTGGAGCCGAGGCAGTGTCAAAGGTTCTGGACTATACCGACCGCAGCACCTGTGTCCTTTTTGGGGACGGCGCCGGCGCAGCGGTATTGGGCAAGGCGGATAGTGACTATGGTATCATAACCTCTTACCTGGGGGCGGATGGCAGGGGGGCCAAGGAACTCTATATGCCGGCGGGCGGCTCAGCTATACCGGCCACTGCGGAGAGTGTAGGTCAGAGACTGCATTATCTGCGTATGAATGGAACGGAAATTTTCAAGTTTGCAACCAAAACCATGACCACCGTTAGCGGCCGACTGGTCAATCAAGCCGGCCTTACCTACCAGGACATCGATTTGTTTATTCCTCACCAGGCCAATATCAGGATCATTCAATCCGCTGCCAAGCGTATGAGAATGCCAATGGATAAAGTGTTTGTTAATTTGGATCGAGTCGGCAACACCTCGGCCGGATCGATTCCAGTAGCCCTGTCCGAGGCGTATGAACAGGGCCGTTTGCATAAAGGCGATCTGGTTATGATGGTGGCCTTTGGAACCGGTTTGACATATGGCGGGGTCATCTTGCGTTGGGGGAGGGATTAGATGCGCATTCATACCAGTATTTGCGATTTGTTCAATATTGAGCACCCGGTTATTCAAGGGGGCATGGCCTGGATCGCTGGGGGGCGGTTGGCGGCAGCGGTCTCTGAGGCTGGGGGCATGGGGACGATCGGCTGTGGCAATGCGCCCGCTGATTGGCTTAAACAACAGATAGATATAGCTCGGGGCATCACCTCTCGTAATTTTGCGGTTAATCTGGTGATGACCTCGCCTTATCTGCAAGAGAATTTGGAATTAATCGTCCGGGAAAAGATACCGGTGGTGGCTACCGGCGGTGGAAACCCGGGACCATATATGGCCGGTTTGAAGGAAGCCGGCATAAAGGTCATGCCCGTTGTTGCATCGGTCGCTCTGGCCAAACGGCTGGAAAGACTGGGTGCAGATGCCTTTGTAGTCGAGGGAGTTGAATCAGGCGGACATGTCGGTGAAATGACTACTATCTGCATTGTACCCATGGTGGCCGATGCGGTAAAAGTGCCAATAGTAGCTGCAGGTGGGATCGCTGATGGCCGCGGACTAGTGGCTGCTCTGGCGCTGGGTGCCAAGGGAGCACAGATGGGCACCCGTTTTATCTGTGCCCAGGAGACAGACGTACACCCGAATTACCAGGAAAAAGTTATCAAGACCAGGGACCGCTCGACCGTGGTGTGCGGAGAGACAACCGGTCACCCGGTTCGTGCCATACAAAATCCCTTTACTCATGAGTATCTTAAAGCCGAGAAATCAGGCGCTGATGCCGATACCCTGCAGAAGATGGGAATCGGGCGCTATCCATTGGCCGCAGTCGAAGGTGACATGATCAATGGCAGCATCCTGTGCGGGCAGGTCGTAGGTCTGGTCAAACAGGTTCAGCCAGCGGCTCAAATCGTGGAGGAAGTAGTCAGTGAAGCAGTGGTTTGGCTGCAGAAGGCGGGGGGCTTACTTTGTTAAAGCTGGCATTTGTATTTCCGGGGCAAGGGGCCCAATATGTGGGCATGGGGCAGGAATTAGCAGCTGCTTACGGAGCAGCCAATGAGGTGTTTGCTCAGGCGGACCAGATATGCGGATATAGTTTGAGCAGTATGTGTTTCACCGGACCCGAGGAGATGTTGAATCAAACCAGGTATGCCCAACCGGCCCTGTTGGTTACTAGTCTGGCCTGTCTGGCCGTAGCCCGGGCCAATGGTTTGTCGGCTGATTGCATGAGTGGCTTGAGCTTGGGCGAGTATACCGCTCTGGTTGGTGCCGGGGCCATACCGCTGGAGAAGGCTTTACCGCTGGTGATGCGCAGAGCCGAGCTGATGCAGGATGCGGTGCCGTTGGGCCAGGGAGCGATGGCGGCGGTAATAGGACTGGATAATGATATCGTCGAAGAGATATGCCGCAACCAGGAAGGCATCGTTACCGTAGCTAATTATAATTGCCCCGGACAGCTGGTCATTTCCGGGGAAAAGGCGGCAGTGGAATCAGCTATCCTCGGGTTAAAGGAAAAGGGGGCCAAAACCATGCTGCTGGCAGTCAGTGTTCCCTCCCACAGTCCCCTGATGAGGGCTTGTGCCGAACAATTTGCTCAAGTCGTAGCCGGGGTGGAGTTTGAAAAGCCCCAGGTCCCAGTGGTTTCGAATGTTACTGCGGCTCCCCATGACGTCGCTGATATACCACGATTGTTGGTGGAACAGTTATACTCTCCAGTCCGCTGGGAGCAAAGCGTTCGCCGGATGATGACCATGGTCGACTACTTTGTTGAAGTCGGGCCCGGCTCCAGCCTGTCAGGATTAATTAAGAAGATCGATAAAGACCGGATATTAGGGCAGATTAGTGATATCAAGAGCCTCAATAAATTGATGGAGAAGGTGAAATCAATATGAACAAGCCTGTAGCCCTGGTAACCGGTAGTTCCCGGGGTATCGGCCGGGCAATTGCCATTGAGCTGGCCAAGAACTTCAGGATAGCCGTCAACTATTATGATAAGATCGAGGTAGATGCCAACCGGGCCCAAGCCCAGGAGGTGCTTGACCTCATCCGTCAAGCTGGAGGCGACGGTGTCATATTGGGCGCTGATGTGTCCGATCCGGCCAGTGCCGCGCAATTGATAGAGGCCACAATAGCCAACCTGGATGGCATAGATGTCTTGGTTAATAATGCCGGTATCAATAAAGACCAGCTTATGGTGCGCATGACCGACTCCCAATGGCATGATGTGATCGACACCAATTTGTCGTCGGCATTTTATTGCTCTCGAGCCGCCTTGAAGTATATGATGAAAAAGAAGCAGGGTCGCATCATCAACATATCTTCAGTAGTGGGGATGGCAGGTAATGCGGGACAAGCTCACTATGCCGCGTCAAAGGCGGGGCTGTTGGGATTTACCTACTCAGTGGCCAAAGAATACGGACCGCGGGGCATTACCGCCAATGCTGTGGCTCCCGGATACATCGTCAGCGATATGACCAATAAACTGCCGGCCGAGGTTACAGCCCGGATGACCGAGCAGATTCCACTGGGAAGACTGGGAACACCTGAAGATATAGCCGCATTGGTGGCTTTTCTGGCCTCTCCGGCGGCCGCCTATATTAATGGTCAGGTAATCCGCGTTGATGGTGGAATGTCAATATAAATAGATCAAAAAAATTGAGGAGGTAGGAGCATGTCAGTATTTGAAACCGTAAAGAAAATCATCGTAGAAGTTAAAGGTATCGAAGAGGACCAGATCAAATTGGAATCACGTTTTGAAGAAGACCTGGAAGCGGATTCCCTTGACGTGGTAGAGATGATCATGATGCTGGAAGAGGAATATGAATTCGAGATTCCTGAAGATGTTGCGGAGAAACTTAAAACTGTCAAGGACGTTGTCGATTACATCGAGCAGCACCGGCCATAATAGTATTTGCAAATGAGGTGAAAACTTGGTATCACGCAGAGTTGTGATCACGGGTATGGGAACCATAAACCCGGTCTCCCATGATCTGGAAGGGTTCTGGAGCAAATTGCTGGCTGGACAAAGCGGGATCGGACTTATCGACCGTTTTGATACCAGTGATTATCCAACCAAAATAGCTGCTCAGGTCAAGGACTTTAATGCCCAGGATTATATGCCCAGGACTGAAGCCAGGCGCATGGATCCTTTTATTCAGTATGCCTGTGCGGCAGCGCGGATTGCCCTGGAAGATGCCGGCCTCGATCTGAGTAAGACTGATGCGGATCGGGCTGGGGTATTAATCGGTACCGGTATCGGTGGCATAGACATATTCGAGAAACAAAGCCTGGTGCTGCAGAAACGCGGGGTTGCGGGAATCAACCCGTTCTTTATTCCCATGCTGATACCCAACATGGCGTCGGGCCATGTCTCCATAATGTTTGGCGCCCGGGGACCTAGTGGATGCTCGGTCACTGCCTGCGCCACAGCTACTACGTCCATAGGCGATGCGTTTCGTATTATCCAGCATGGAGATGCGGAGGTAATGATTACCGGCGGAACCGAAGCTCCTATCACGCCGCTGAGTATTGCCGGATTTTGTGCCATGAAAGCCCTTTCCACCCGCAATGAGGATCCAGTGAAATCCTGCCGCCCCTTCGACCTGGACCGGGATGGCTTTGTTATGGGTGAGGGGTCGGGAATCTTGATCCTGGAAGAATTGGAGCATGCTCTCGACCGGGGAGCCAAGATATATGCAGAACTGATCGGATTTGGCAGCAGTTCCGATGCCTTCCACATTGTTCAACCCGATCCTGAGGGAGATGGTGCAGCCCGGGCATTAAAGGCAGCATTGCTGGAAGCCGGCATCCAGGCCGGACAACTTGATTATATGAATGCTCACGGAACAGGCACCCACTTCAACGATATGGTGGAAACCAAAGCGCTTAAGCGGGTATTGGGTGATGATCGGGACAATCTGGCGATAACTTCCACCAAGTCAGCCACCGGCCATATGCTGGGGGCGGCGGGTGCGGTCGAATTGATTGCGGCGGTGTTGACCATGCAAAATAATATTATTGCCCCCAACATAAACCTGGATACCCCGGATCCCGATTGCGATCTCGACTTTGTCCGATTGGAGCCGCGGGAAAAGCAGATTGTATATGCCGCTTCCCAATCATTGGGCTTTGGCGGACATAATGCGGTCCTGGTGATCAAGAAGTACTGATAACAGGAGATTATATATGGATATTACTCAGATACTGGATGTGCTGCCACACCGCTACCCGTTTCTGTTGGTGGATAGGATCATCGACTTGGAGCCGGGCGTCAAAGCGGTGGGGATAAAGAATGTGACTATCAACGAACCCCATTTCTCCGGTCACTTCCCGGGACGGCCCATTATGCCTGGGGTATTGCTGATTGAAGCCATGGCCCAGGTGGGGGCGTGTGCCCTCTTCAGCCAGGAGAGTAACCGGGGCCAATTGGGTTTCCTGGCCGGTGTGGATAAAATGCGGTTCAAGAAACAAGTAGTTCCCGGTGACACTCTGGTTATTACCAGCCAGGTGCTCAAACTGAAATCAGGCTTCGGTTGGTTCCAAGGAGAAATCAAGACCAACGATGAACTGGTTTGCCGGGGTGAGATCATGTTCGGAATAGAGAAACCGGCCAGAAAGGATGATGCCGGTGTTTAAACCCACCTTTAAGTCCAAAAAGGCCTACATAGACTTATCTGGGATAAACAAATCACCGCTCACCCTTGACTCCCGGGAGGGTAATTTTCCTTGCCCAACGTGTTCTGCATGGATCTCAGAAACCGAAATAATCAAAAACAACGATTTCTGCCCCCGGTGTTCCCACCATTTTGCGGTGACCGCCTGGGAGCGGATATATTCTCTTTGTGACGAAGGAACCTTTGAGGAATGGGACCGCGGACTTACCTCATTCAATCCCCTGGATTTCCCGGATTATGATGTTAAACTTCATAAGGCCCGGGAAGAGACCCATCTGCCCGAAGCCATTATTACCGGCCACGCTTTTATCGGAGGGATAGAGTGCGTGGTCGGGGTTATGGAGCCGCGTTTCATGATGGGCAGCATGGGGTCGGTGGTGGGAGAAAAGATATGCCGGGCAATAGAAGGTGCCATTGAGCGCTCTGTGCCCTTGGTGCTGTCTTGCTGTTCCGGGGGAGCCCGAATGCAGGAAGGCATGCTGTCATTGATGCAGATGGCCAAGACCAGCGCGGCAGTGGGACGACTTAACCAGGCCGGACTATTATATATTGCCATATTGACCCATCCCACTACCGGTGGAGTGACAGCCAGTTTTGCCTCTCTGGCCGATATCATCATTGGAGAACCGGGGGCCTTAATCGGTTTTACCGGTCCCCGGGTTATCGAACAGACCACCGGCCAGAAGCTGCCGGTCGGATTTCAACGATCGGAATACCTACTCCAGCATGGCATGCTGGATATAATCCAACCACGCCTGGAGATGCGCTCCTTGCTTATACGCCTGCTGACAGTTCATCAAGGAGGTAGGAATGGCCAGTAATAGATTTGAATTTGAGTCGTCCTACCGGCTGTTGGAAAGCAAGCTGGAGGAATTGAAGCAACTCTCCGAAACCTTGGACTGCGATTTCAGCAAAGAGATCGCCAATGTCGAGAAAAGGATTAGTGAGTTGCGAACGGAAAGGTATAAGCATTTGACTCCTTGGGAGCAGGTTATCCTTTCCCGCGATTTGGAACGGCCGATGACCCGGGATTATATCGACCTCCTGTGCACCGAATTCATAGAGTTGCATGGCGACCGCCTGTATGGGGATGATCCGGCTATTGTCGGGGGGATTGCAGTGTTTGAGGATCGGGTTGTTACCGTAATCGGGCACCAAAAGGGACAGGATACTCCTGAAAATATTCGACATAACTTCGGTATGCCGCGCCCTGAGGGGTATCGCAAGGCGTATCGGCTGTTGAAAGAAGCAGAGAAATTCAAGCGACCAGTGATCACGTTCATTAACACCCCCGGAGCTGATCCCGGCATTGGTGCCGAAGAACGAGGGCAGGCCTGGGCCATCTCCCAATTGCTCCTATGCTTAAGCAACCTGCGGGTACCGGTGGTGTCGGTGATTACCGGGGAAGGAGGCAGCGGCGGGGCTCTGGCTCTGACTGTAGCCGACCGGATTATAATGCTGTCCAATGCCGTTTTTTCAGTGGCCTCACCAGAAACCTGTGCTTCTATCCTGTTACGGGATGTGAAACGGGCAGACGTGATGGCGGAAGCATTGAAACTGAATGCTCCGGCCTTAAAAGAGTTGGGCATAATAGACGCCATAGTCGAGGAACCGGCCAATGTAAACTTGCTTGAGGCGCCAGATTTCGTTTCAGGATTAAGGTCCTGTATCAAGCAAAGCCTTGACGAGATTTGCGCTCTTCCCTTAGACGATTTGCTCCAGCAACGCTATCAGAGACTGAGGATAATTGGCAGGTTTAATCAGTAAGATCTTTGAGTGCGAAGAAAAATCAGCAGCAAGCCTGAAACCTCCAGCTTCAATGCGATTGGATACCCAAATGGAATATGAGGGAGCGTACCGAGTGCGGTGGGCTCCCTTTTTGGTGACAGGCGGTTTAATTAGACTTATAAATCCTGGTTATGCTAAAATGGTACACGAAATAAGGAGAGGGTGGCGATTAAGTGCTTAAACTTGAAAACATACAGATGCAGGTTGACAATGACAGCGGCGAGAAAACCGAGATCTTAAAGGGGATCGATTGCCAGTTCGAAAAGGGCAAGGTCTATGCGGTCACCGGCCCCAATGGCGGGGGGAAAACATCCATAGCCAAAGTGATAATGGGTATATACAGGCAAAGCCAGGGGCACATTTATCTGGATGGGGAGGAAATCAGCGACCTGAGTATAAGTGAAAGGGCTAAGAAAGGGATAGGCTATGCCTTCCAACAACCGCCCCGCTTCAAAGGACTATCAATTCAGAATGTGCTGACCATTGCTGCCCCGCAAGCTGACCTGGTGAGAGTCAGATCCAGTCTTCGGGATGTAGGACTATGCCCTGAGGATTACCTGGACCGCGACCTGGGCGCCGGTCTCAGCGGAGGAGAGATCAAAAGGATCGAGATGGCTCAGTTGCTGCTCCGCAACCCGGTCATTAGCATATTCGATGAGCCGGAGGCCGGCGTGGATCTGTGGACCATTCAGAAATTATTGAGACTTATACTGTCGACTTATAAAAACAATCCCCGGAAAACGGCCATCATTATCACCCATAATGAGAAGATCATCCCGGTATGTGATGAGATTATAGTAGTAGAGGGTGGAATGATTCAGGCCCAGGGTACCCCGGAGCAGGTTTGGAATCTGATCAAGGATGACATCGAATGTAAGGTACGCAATCAGTGCCAGGGGGAAATAAACTATGCAATTAACTAAGCTCGATATGGATATGCTGGCCGCGGTAGCCGATCTCAAGGAAGTGCCCCAGGGTGCGGTTAACATCCGGTTAAATGGAGCTGCGGTCATCAGACATTCTTCTCCCAATATATCAGTGGGGCCCAATCACGATGGCAGCGGTTTGCTGGTGGAGATAAAACCCGGGACACACAATGAAACCGTTCATGTTCCGGTGGTTCTGACCCAACCAGGATTGCAGGATAAGGTCTACAATACCTTTATCGTCGGAGAAAATGCCGACGCCACCATTATAGCTGGATGTGGAATACATAACGACAGCCATGCCGAGTCTCGCCACGATGGTATCCATGAGGTCATCGTGAGAGCCGGGGCCCGTCTCAAGTACATCGAGAAGCATTACGGGGAGGGAAGTGAGACCGGCAAACGGGTTTTAAATCCCTCGACACTGGTTACCGTCGAAGAAGGGGCCAGTGCGGAGATGGAGATGGTGCAGATCAAAGGCGTGAATGATACGGTGCGTTCAACCGTGGCTCATATTCATGCCCGCGGCAACCTTAAGATCATTGAAAGGCTGCTTACTCAAGGGGAGCAGAAGGCCGAATCGGACATTACCATTTATATGGAGGGACCGGGTGCATCCGCTCAGGTGTTGTCAAGGGCGGTAGCCCAGGGAGATTCCTATCAACTCTTCAAAGCTGCTTTGGTAGGCCAAGACGCCTGCATCGGCCATGTCGAATGTGATGCCATACTCATGGACAGGGCCCGCATCAGGTCGGTGCCGGAAATTCAAGCCGAGGATGCTGAGGCGGTTCTGACCCATGAGGCAGCGATAGGAAAGATAGCTGGTGAACAGCTGGTTAAGCTGATGTCCTTGGGTTTAAGCGAGTCGGAAGCAGTCGATACCATATTGGAGGGTTTTCTAAGATGAACTTGAATTTGTTCAAGACCTACGTTCGGGTGGTGGAATCTCAAAATCTGTCCAAGACGGCTGAAGATTTCGGCATATCCCAACCAGCCGTCACCAAACAGATACAGAGTCTGGAGGACATATTCGGGGTACTGTTGCTGGAGAGGTCGGGACGTAAATTGAAGCCGACCGAGGCTGGGGAGATTTTGTACAGCTACGCCAAAGAAGTAATAAAAGCAGTCGAGAAGACCGAAAGAGCAATGGAAGAGCTGTCGGACAGCCGCCGGGGAAGTCTCTATCTGGGAGCCAGTACCATACCGGGTCAGTACATATTGCCCTATCTGATCAAATTGTATAAAGACAAGTTCACTACTATCAGCATAAGTATGGACATTGCTGACACTGAAAAAATATTCAATCGAATCGGGGAGCGGGAGCTGGACATCGGCATCGTCGGTGGTTGGGTCAACAATCGTAAGGTGGATGGGTTTCCCTGGTTGGAGGATGAATTGGTAGTAGTGGTGCCGGCGCACCATAAATTGGCCGTCTACCAGGAGATCAAATTAAAAAACCTGCTCAATGAGAGATGGATATTTCGTGAAAAAGGGTCCGGTACCCGCAAGGCGCTGGAAAGCCTAATGGCGGTCAATGATATCCGTAGGGAAGACCTTAATGTGTATATGGAGGCCGGCAGCACTGAAGCAGTTCTAGCCATGGTGGAGTCAGGCGTTGGCATCTCGGTGGTTTCCCGCTGGGCTATCAAACGCATCGAGATGCGCAATATGAAAGCCATAACCTTGGATGAGGTGGATGCCAAACGACTATTCTACGTAATCTATCCTCGTCAGAAGGTGCGCCGCAAGTCGGTCAACAACTTCCTGGATTATCTTAAAACCCTGAAGGATTCTACCGAAGCCATGATATCAGCCAAGCAATAATCCGGGGGGAATCAGCTGCCGATAGCTAAAAATATTTAACAAACAGTGTATTTTTGAACCCTATCTATATATAATGGTTCTGTTGCGCTGAAAAAAGAACTGGAGGTGTTCCCGTGTTGCCTTTGCCTAAAAAGTATTTTGTTACTGCAGCGTCGTCAGAAGGAGAGACATCGCTTACTGCTTTCGATGGAGCTTTACTGAGAGCTGGGGTTGGCAATACCAACCTGCTCAAAGTCAGCAGTATACTACCCCCGGATTGTGAATTCGACCCCGATTTGACCATACCTTCCGGATCCTTGCTGCCCATAGCCTATGGTTATATAACCAGTTCCGAACCGGGCGACATTATATCCGCAGCGGTAGCAGTAGGGATCAAACGTAATTCCTTTGGCGTCATCATGGAGTTTTCCGGTAAATGCAGCAAGAAAGAAGCTGAACAACGGGTGACCCGGATGGTAGAAGAAGCTTTTGAAATGCGCGGACTGGAGTTACAGGAAGTAAAAGTCGCCTCTACTGAACATGTAGTAGAGCACATAGGTTGTGCATTCGCCGCTGTGCCGCTATGGTATTAGTCCGGATCACCAACCGGAGCCGCCGTCGCAACTGATTGCTCGACCGGCAGTCTGTCGGCACGAAACCATTTATAGGAGGAAAGCGGATGGATCTTTGGATTACCGAGTACCAAACTCCTGCTCTAGGATTTAGCTGCAAGATAAACAGCACCTTGAAGATCGAACAAACCCCTTATCAGCATCTCGCTGTGGTAGATACCCAGCAGTTTGGGCGTATGCTACTGCTGGACGGAATGGTCATGACTACTGATGTCGACGAATACGTTTATCACGAAATGATAATAAACGTGGCCCTGAATTCCCACCCCAACCCGGAAAATGTGCTGATAATCGGGGGTGGGGACGGAGGCGCCCTACGAGAGGCTGTCCGCCATCCGTTGGTGAAAAAGGCTACCCTGGTGGAGATCGATGCCCAGGTAATCGAAGCTTCTCGGGAGTTCTTCCCGCAGATGTCCTGTGCTTTCGAAAACCCCAAAGCCCAGGTTATTGTTGAAGACGGAGTCAAATATGTCAAGGACCATGTCGATGAGTTCGACATCATTGTAGTCGACTCCACCGAACCGGTGGGGCCTGCCATTGCTTTATTCAGTTCCGAATTTTACAAGGCATGTGCAGGGGCTCTGCAGGAGGATGGGATGTTGGTAGTCCAGAGCGAGTCGCCCTTTTTCAATCGCAATGTCATAGAAATGGCCTATACTGGCATCAGCGAACATTTCCCGCTGGCCAAATTATATCTGGCCAGCATCCCCACTTATCCCAGTGGTTTGTGGAGCTTTACCATCGGGTCGAAGCGGTATGACCCCGAATGCCCGTTATGCGCTGACTACGCATTGAAGTATTACAATCCTGAGGTGCACCGGGCTGCTTTCGTGCTGCCAGAGATGACGCGAGAGATTTTGGCTGGAATAGGTAGTGGCAGGTAAGACTGGTCCGCCTGGCCTATACGTCTGACATAAAAAGAGGCTGCTCCTCAGTCCGATTCGGATTGTGGGGCAGCCTCTTGTTTTCTTAAGAGTAATCCCTAGTAGTTCTCCGCCAGCACTTCGTAGTAAGCACGGGGATGGGCGCAAGCCGGACATACCTCCGGGGGCTCCACTCCCTCATGGACGTATCCGCAGTTGCGGCATTTCCATTTCACCGGACTGGGGCGGCGGAAGACGGTGTCGCGTTTAATATTGTCCAACAGCTTCCGGTATCTCTTTTCGTGTTCCTCTTCTACCTCGGCGATCTCTTTGAAAATATCGGCGATTTCTACGAATCCTTCCTCCCGGGCTACCTTTTCCATCTCCGCATAGATAACCGTGTGCTCTTCGTTTTCACCCAGGGCTGCAGTCAGCAGGTTTTCTTCGGTGGGGTGAACATAGCCGCCCATCAGCAGTTTATAGAACCTTTTGGCGTGTTCCTTCTCATTTAATGCCGTTTCTTCAAAAATACCCGCCATTTGCTCGTAGCCATCCTTCTTGGCCTGACTGGCAAAGAAGTCATACTTGTTGCGGGCTTGTGATTCTCCGGCAAAGGCTTTCCACAGATTTTCTTCGGTACGGGAACCCTTTAAATCCATTCCGATCTCCTCCTCTTCCACCATTGTTTGTAATCATACGGTATAACAGTATTCTATCTCACCATGGTATAGGGGTAAACCCAGATCAAGTTGCTGCCGGCAGGACGTTTGAAAATGGTCAGCCGCGTCAGCAAGTCGCTTATGACTTCGATTGTTTCCTCCTGGTCTGCATCACCGGATTCCGGCAGCACCAGTTCAAATACCGCCACGGGTATCTCCGACCAATTCAGCAGACGCAGCTCCTGCAGGCCTTCGTCTAAAAATTCCAGCTCCTCTATAGGCACCGAAAACGGCGTCTGATCTCTGAGCTTAATGTGTTCCTCCAGCATGTCGATGAACTTCTGCAGTTTCTCTTCCTGGTCTTTGCTCAAAATATACTGGAATAAGGCGTCATAGAGATTCTGGGTCAGCCTGAACGGGGTTAGGGGAGGCAGCATAAGGTGTCGTTCTTCTCTCACAAACTTAAGGTCAAAACCTACGGGTGCAGACATTGCGTTTTCACTCCTTGTGATAATTCTGGCCTATATATATTAAGATTATCGCAAATGTGAGCTCGATTGACAATTATACACCTACTAACTGCCTCATAGGCTTCGTCTTTTACTGTCCATGGTGTTGTGCTAGAATAGTTTAGAACATTTGCGGGCAGGTATTATGCATGAAGATAGCTATCGACGGTCCCGCCGGAGCCGGCAAGAGCACTCTGGCCCGAGCCCTGGCTTCCAGACTGGGCTACATATATATAGATACCGGCGCCATGTACCGGGCCTTGGCTTGGAAAGCTCTGCAGGCAGGCCTTGATCTGAATGACGCCACAGCCTTGTCCACGCTGGCTGCAGGCCTCGATCTGACCTTTGACAAACAGGAAGGTGAGCAGCGCCTGATTTGCCAGGGGGAGGATATCACCGATATTATTCGTTCCCCCCAGATCAGCGCGGTTGTTTCACAAGTGGCTGCCCATCCCCAGGTGCGTAACATTATGGTCCGCAAACAGCAGCGGATGGCCAGTGCCGGCCGGGTGGTAATGGACGGTCGGGATATCGGCGAACAGGTGCTGCCCGATGCCGATTTCAAGTTTTTTGTTACCGCCGATCTGCAAGAGAGGGTCCAACGGCGATTGAGAGAAATGGAAAGCCGTGGTTACCAAGTCGACAGTGAGGCAATTCTTCATGATATGCGCAACCGTGATCTGATGGATTCGGCTCGGTCGGTGGGTGCCCTTAAAATCCTGCCGGACTCAATTGTTATCGATACCTCTGCCTACAATGCCGATGAAGTGCTGGCCCAAATACTGTTTCTTATCGGAGAGGCCTAGATGATCTACTCCGTCATCAGATTCATCGCCCGCATAATATTCTTGGGCCTAGGTTTAAGAATTGAAGGCATGGACAATATCCCTTCATCCGGTCCGGTGATTATCGCCCCCAACCATGTGAGCAATTGGGACCCGATTGTCGTGGGGGCGGCGATAAAGAGGCCCATATTTTTTATGGGCAAGGCCTCGCTTTTTAAATACCGCCTATCCGATTATTTTTTTCGCAAGATGAATGCTTTCCCGGTCCACAAGGAGTATGCCGACCGGCAGGCTATCCGGCGTGCTTTGCAGGTACTTGAAGAAGGGAAGGTGCTGGGTATTTTTCCGCAGGGAGTCCGTAACCGGAGCGGAGAGGCCAAGGCTCAGTCCGGAATGGTATTGATCGCCTTGAAATCAGGGGCGCCCATAATACCGGTAGCATGTATAGGTACCGGACACAATCTCCCCTGTGGTTGGTGCCGGCGGTTAATCGTAAGAGCCGGCAAGCCCATTCGTCTGGACCAGTATAAGGGCCAGAGGATAGGTTCTGCCGGGATGGAAAAGATAAGTGAAGATATTATGAACAAAATCAACGACCTTCTGGTAGAATAGAGAAGTACTTTATTTTAATTCAAGGAAATTAATAGAACCATCTTCGGGGTGTAGTGATTTGCAGATCATACTGGCTAATAAAGCAGGGTTTTGCGCCGGGGTCAGGAGAGCCTTTAAAATGACAGAGGAGGCTGGCCAGGATGACAACCGCTGGTGTACCCTGGGACCACTGGTTCACAACGACGAGGTGGTGCGCTATTTTGAGAGCCGGGGCATATTCCCGGTGGATAATCTGGAGGGAATAGGCGCCGACGGAATAATCATCAGAACCCATGGAGTCCCGCCCGAAGTATTGAATCAAGCCAGAGAGATGAATCTTGAGGTCAAAGATGCTACTTGCCCACTGGTGCGCAAGGTTCATGAAGCGGCGCAATTACTAATCCAAGAGGATTATGATATAATAATTTTTGGAGATCCAGAACACCCAGAGGTTAAAGGTATACTGGGTTTTTGCCAGGGACGAGCCACGGTGGTCAGCAATGCCCAACAGGCCTGTCAATGGGTAGGAACATCCAAGAAACTGGGCGTAATATCACAGACTACCAAAGACGAACATCAGTTTTACGAAATGGCCGCTATATTACTGCCCTTTGCCCCCGAAGTGAGAGTGATAAACACAATATGTCAAGCAACCCGCCAAAGGCAGGAAGCAGCCCGAGAATTGGCCCGCAGGGTAGATCTGATGCTGATCATTGGCGATCAGAACAGTTCAAATACCAAAACCCTGACCCAGGAGTGTCAGAAGACTGGAGTGCGAACCTGGCAGATACAGTCCGCTGCTGATATAGACCCGGATTCCCTGGCAGATGCAGCTGTAGTAGGCATAACTGCAGGGGCTTCCACCCCGGACTGGATTATTAAGGAGGTATTGGATAGGATGACGGAGTTTGGCGACGGTGCTCCCCAGGAGCAACAAGAGGTAATGCCGGTTATGGAGACTGAGAGCAGAGAAAACGGGGAAAATGCCAAGGAAGAGAATTTCGCCCGCATGGAAGCCGAAATGGCTGACCTGGCTATTCCAAACAAAGGGGATATCGTAACAGGGAAGGTTATCCAGGTCCTGGACGATGAGGTCATGGTTGATGTAGGCGGCAAGTCTGAAGGTATAATCCCACTGCGCGAGTTGTCCGCAAAAGATGTTAATTCAGCCAAAGAATTGGTTAAGATAGGTGACGAGCTGGAAGTACTGGTTTTACGATGGGACGATGATGGCACCATTTTGCTTTCCAAAAAGAAAGTGGATTCGAAGCGGGCCATGGATAAACTGGAAGAGGATTTCAATCAAGAGCGCCAGGTAGAAGGTACGGTTACCGGCAGTGTCAAGGGCGGTCTGCTCGTTGACGTAGGGGTCGTAGCATTCTTGCCGGCATCCCATGTAGAAGACGGTTATGTTAAGAATCTGGACGATTACGTCGGTAAAACCTTCAATTTTAACATTATCGAGTTCAATCGCCATAAGAAGCGGGGTTCGCAGATCGTAGTGTCCCGCAAGAAACTGGTGGAAGAGGAACGGGCACGCCAGAAGGAAGAATTCTGGGCCAATATCGAGGAAGGACAGACGGTAAAAGGCCGGATCAAGCGTATTGTTGATTACGGGGTCTTTGTCGATTTGGGTGGATTTGAGGGACTGCTGCATGTGTCGGAAATGGATCATGTACGGATAAGCCACCCTGCCGATGTGGTAAAAGAGGGCGAAGAAATCGATGTATATATCATGGCTCTGGACCGAGAAAAGCAGAGAGTCTCGCTCAGCCGAAAGAAACTTCTGAAGAGTCCTTGGGAAATGGTTGTGGAAAAATACCAGGAAGGTGACGTCATAGATGGGACTGTGGTCAGAATAGCTCCGTTCGGTGCTTTTGTGGAGATTCAGCCTGGTGTGGATGGATTGGTCCACATCTCCCAGTTGGCTAATCGGAGGGTAGAAAAGCCGCAGGACGTCGTTAGTGTCAACCAACCGGTTAAGGTGAAGATCCTCAGCATCGATCCCCAGGAGAAACGAATCGGCCTTTCGATTCGCGAGGTGGCACAGGATTTGGAAGAGGCCGAGGTAAGAGAGTATCTGGACCAACAAGAAACGGAGCCCGCCGCCGAGCAGGCGGAAGGCGTCAGCCAACCTGAAGCAGCGGAACCAGCCGAACCGGTTGAAGTGATCAGCCAAATCGAAGAAACGGACTCGGCCGAGCAAGAATAGCTTAATCAGGAGGAGAGCCGGTGCCGATATTTGATTTTAAATGCCGCCAATGCGGACATAGTTTCGATATAATGATCCCTAATGCGGACAAGGATAAAGTGCGCTGCCCGGAGTGCGGCGCCCCTCATCCTACCCAACTATTGTCTTCGTTCAACACTGCCCGACCCGGGCCTGGTGTAAGTAAGCCAGCCCCGGATGGATGCAGTGGATGTGCTGCCGCCGGGACGGGTGGCTGAGGGTTAAAATTTTAGGCTGCCAGGTGGCAGCCTTTTTGTCGGGAGGAGGAATCCTCAATGCAGACCAAGGAGTTAGAGATCAGGAAATCGGCGATTAATACCAGCGGCGTGATTTTGGCGGGGGGTAAAAGTTCCCGGATGAAATTCAACAAGGCCTTCGCAGAGATATCAGGCCAGCCGGTAATCCACATTATACTCGACAAATTTGCATCCCTGTTTCAGGAGATACTTATTATAAGTAATGATCCGGAACTGTACACCTACCTTGGGGTTCCCGTGTATACCGATATATATCCGCACATGGGACCGGTCGCTGGTATCCATTCCGGCCTTTATCACTGCAGTCATGACAGCGCCTTTGTCATGGGCTGCGACGTTCCGTTCATGAGCATGGAGCTGGTACGGATGATGATCTCCCGATTGGACGGATATGACAGTGTAGTACCTCGCCTGGACAATCAATTGCAGCCGCTGGCCGCAGTATACAGCCGCCGGTGTTTGCCGGTGCTGACCTCCTGCTTGGAAACCAACCGGGTCAAATTGATCCGCATCTTCGATGAGCTCAATGCCTTGGAGATAACCCGCAGTGATATCGAGAAATTTGGGGTGGCCGAAGAAATGTTCCTTAATCTAAATGATATTGAGGCTTTGCATCTGGCGACCCAAATAGCAAGGAGGCCTGGAGATAAGAAACAAACGCAAGGTTGATCACCTGGAGCTGGCATTAAAGACCCCCGATGGACCTTTACCTAACGGATTCGAGGACATCATCCTGGTGCCCGATGCGGTGCCGGAACTATCTTGGCAGGACGTTAGCCTGCAGACTACTTTTTTGGGCAAAAGCCTGGATTATCCGGTATTGATTAATGCCATGACGGGTGGGACCGAATCCGCCTATCATATCAACAAAACCCTGTCCGCCACCGCTAGGCATTTCGGCTTGGCCATGGCGGTAGGATCGATGACCATCGCCATGGAAAATCCAGCCGTGCTGGACAGTTTTACCGTAGCCCGGGAAGCGAACCCGGACGGGATTATCATTGCCAATTGCAGCGCCAACCTGGAGGCGGGAAAAGCCTGCCGGTTGGTCGACCTGATTGCTGCTGATGCCCTGCAACTTCATCTTAATGTGGCTCAGGAATTGGCCATGGAAGAAGGAGAGCGCAATTTCAGAGGGATCCTGGATAATGTGGCCCGGATAGTTGATGATTGCCCGGTCCCGGTAATCGCCAAAGAAGTAGGTTTTGGTCTGAGTAGGGAGGCGGTCGGGAAACTATACCAAACGGGAGTGCGAATAGTAGATAATGGCGGCAGCGGTGGAACCAACTTCATCGCCATTGAACACCAACGCCGGGGCCTATTCGACCAGCAGTTGTATGAATGGGGTATTCCCTCTGCCGTCAGCCTGGCGGAGATAATTGCCCTAGACCTGCCCCTGCATGTAATTGCCGCTGGCGGTATCCATACCGCCCTTGACATTGCCAAGGCCATTGCGATGGGGGCCGACCTGGTAGGCATGGCCGGCTGGTTCCTCCGCCGATTGGAGCATGGGCAGGACTTGACTGGCCAGCTCTCCGGTCTGCTCCGGCAATTACAGGCGGTGTTCTTAATGTGTGGCGCCGGTAATTGTGAGAGCCTGAAAACCAAACCGCTGTTGATTCTGGGCCGCACGGCTGACTGGTTGCGGGCCAGAGGAATTGACCCAGCCATTTGGTCGGCCCGCAATGATCAAAAAGGTTTGGCCATTGATTAGACCCAAAACAGATCTATAAACCAATAGTATTTTAATAATCGCATACGCATTTATGGCAGATCGTCTGAGCCCGTCTTTATGGCGGGCTTTGTCATTAGCGTCGTTTTACATAAACAAAGTCAACGCTGGGTAACCTATTTGAAAATCGCCATGCAAGCAATGGTACTGAGATGCTATAAGGAAAGGAAGGATGGCCCCAATGCTCAATTTTCCAATAGGCTTGATAAGCCTGGTAATAGTGTCCATATTGATCTACTTTGGAGTAGCCCATCGAGTCCTGGATAAACTGAGGATGAATGACAAGGCTGCTTTAGCGGTAATAGCAGCTATCATCATTGGCAGCTTTATCGATATACCTCTTGGCAGCCGGGTGACTCTTAACCTGGGTGGCTCAATCGCGGTAATACTGGCTCTCTATGTATGGTTGGGAGCGGGTACCTCCTGGGAGAAGATACGTTCCCTTATAGCCGCGATAGTGACCGGTTTGGCACTGTACCTGGCCGCTCGCTATTTGGGGGCTGAACCTGAGAATATTTTCATAGACGCTATCTACATTTATCCCTTGATCGCCGGCATCGTGGGCTACCTAGCCGGGCGCTCCCGCCGAGGTGCTTTTTTCGCGGCGGTTATGGGGGTTCTTTCCCTGGATGTGGCCCAATACATCTATCTGATGCGTACTGGATTGCGAGGCACGGTGCATATCGGCGGAGCTGGCGCCTTTGATTCTTTGATCCTGGCGGGCATACTGGCAGTACTGCTGGCTGAACTCATTGGAGAAAGCCTGGAGAGGATTCAGGGTGGTCCCCAAACTGAAGGACGGCCCCGGGAACTGATAGAGAATCTGCGGGAGCCGGAACCCGCTCGCAAGCCACTGGATGAAGACAAACCTGACACAGACAAGGAACGGGGTGAAGGCGATGCGTAAATGTTTAAGCGTTCTGATTGTGGCCATATTTCTAACCTCCTCAATATTTGTGAACCCGGCAGCAGCGGAGGGGGAAGCCCCTTTCGGAGAGTACTTTTCTCTGATCAACGATGACGGCTACGTGATATTGCAGACCGCACAGGAAGTAAACCCTGGTGACGTCTATATAGCTTCCGACAATTCACGCTACGAAGTGACGGAAGTAGTGGGTTATAATGCCAAGTGTACCTATCAGGGCAAGGAGGAGATGCCTGAGCTCACCACCGACCCGCCGGTTCAGGCAGGTATATTTGATAGCGTTGTCCCGATCGTAAAACAAGGCGAAAAACCCACAATAGCGGTTTACCACACCCATAGTGACGAATCCTATGTACCCAGCGACGGGAAAGAGAGTATCCAGGGAAACGGCGGAATTTATGACGTCGGTGCAACTCTGGTGGATGAACTGAAGTCAATGGGATTCAATGTGCAATACAACACCGAAAACCACAACCCCCACGACGTCAATGCCTATAATCGCTCTCGTAAAACCGCGGCATCTCTGATGAAGAGTGCACCAGCAGCCATCATCGATGTGCACCGTGATGCGGTTCCACCTGGTCAATACCAGACCCAGATAAACGGTAAAAATGCCACCAAAATAAAATTGGTGGTAGGCCGCTCCAATCCCAATTCCAAAACCAATCTCGAATTTGCCAAGAACCTGAAATCAGCCATGGACAAGAAAGCCCCCAGCCTGTCCAACGGGATATTTATAGGCAAAGGCTCCTTTAATCAGGATCTAAGCCCTAGAGCCATTCTGATCGAAGTAGGCACCCATTTGAATGACAAGGCCGCGGCTGAACAGGGAGTAAAAGCATTTGCCAGCGTATTGCCTACCGTGCTGGGTACGACCCCTGCGGGCGGCGGTTCAGGCAGCAATTCACCTGCGCAAAAGCCGGCCTCCTCGGATCAAGGATCGGGTAGCACGATTTTGATAATGCTGTTGGTGGTAGCGGCAGCAGCGGTGGGATTCTATCTGTTGAACAAAGGCTCCCTGTCCAAGAAGTAGACCCAATCAGTCTAAACAAGAAGGGAAATCGGGATGAAAATCATATACCATTGTTTTGGGGGATCACATTCATCCGTATCCGCAGCCGCTATACACTTGGGGCTTTTGGACCACCAGAGAATCCCGACCGAAGAAGACCTGGTAAGGATCCCCTATTACGATAAGACGACCGACGCTGATTTTGGCAAGATCAGATATATGGGTACTGACGATGCCGGCAATGACGTGTATGTATTCGGCAAGAAGAATTTCAGCAACCGTTACGCCTCGGTATTAATGGGTATCGCAAAAATATTGGGGGAACAGGATCAGTTGGTCATGGTCGACTGTATGAACCGGGTCAACTGGAGCATGAAGATTGGGGGATTTACCTCGCGGCGACTAGGCCTGACCATGGTGGGGCGGCCGATCGTTACCTGGGGCACCAGGCAAGCATTTAACCAACTGGTCAATCTGGTCGAAATCACCAGAGTAAAGACCCTCGGATATAAATGAAGACAGCTTTGACGAGTAACTTATGAAAATAGTTTTCTTGGGTACCATCGGCATATATCATCCGATCTTGGCAGCCCACCTTTATCTCGGCCGTGAATTGAACGATGACAATAGTCACTTGTCCGGTTGGGGGGATTTCAGCCAGGAGGATTCAGGCTATCCGATATTGGTGGGACAGGATAGCCTTGGTAATCAAGTGTACGCTTTGGGCGCCGGGATTGAAGTAACCATGACCAGAGAGACCATAAAACAGTTGGTTGAGATTCTTGGTCATTCTCCGGATGAGCTGCTTATCAAGACGATATCAGTTCAAACGGAAATAGCACTGATTTATCTATACCGGATGGCTGCGTTCAGGATACTGCAAAAACCTATAAATGCAGTCGTCGCCCGCCTGTTGAGGCCGGAGTACGCATCCCTGCAAAGACAGGTCGATGAATTCAAAGCAGAGGCCAGATTTTCGTAAATGAAGTCTGGTCTTTTTGCACATCTTGCGCCGAGACCGCATATCGAAGATAATTGATACGGCACCTTTTTCCAAGATGTCCCTTTGCATTAAGCTGTATCAGGTGGTGGTATTTATGGCAGGTCGTATCAGTGGCGTAAGCAATGGCAGCATAGCAGCCGAGTTGGCAATTGTCCCCGGCGATACGCTCATTGCCATCAATGGCCAACCTATCAACGACATCCTCGATTACGAATTCCAGGCCCAGGATGACACCCTGGTGGTGGAAATTGAGAAGTTCAATGGTGAAACCTGGCTGCTGGAGATTGACAAGGATTACGATGAAACGCTGGGGTTGGAATTTGAAGAACTGGTCTTTGATAGGCTGAGGCCGTGCTCCAACCGTTGTATTTTTTGCTTTGTCGACCAGCTGCCGGAGAACATGCGGGGTTCACTTTATATCAAGGATGACGACTACCGTCATTCCTTCATAAACGGCAACTTCATCACCTTGACCAACCTACGGGATAAGGATTGGGACAAGATAATCCGGATGCATTTGAGTCCTCTCTATGTATCGGTCCATTGTACCCAAACCGAGCTCAGAGAAAAAATGCTTATGAACCGCCGGGCGGGGAGTGTAAAGCAGGACCTACAGCGTTTACACGAAGCAGGAATCCAGGTCCATACCCAGGTGGTAGTGTGCCCGGGTTGGAATGATGGAGGGGTCCTGCAGGAGACGATCGAGGATTTGGCTTCACTATATCCCGGAGTGCTTTCGGTGGGACTGGTTCCGGTAGGAATGACCGGGCATCGGTCGGGCCTTCCCGAACTCACTTCAGTATCGGCTGATTTGGCAGGGGCTATCATAGAAGCGACCAATGCCAACCAAGCCAGGTTTAGACAGGCTTTGGGGGTCGGATTTGTTTATGCGGCGGATGAATTCTATATCAAAGCCGGCCGCCCTATTCCTTCGGCTGATTATTATGATGACTTCTGCCAGATCGAGAATGGCATAGGTCTGTCTCGTGTCTTCCTGGAGGAATTCCATGAACTGGAGCCTGGTCTGCCGGATACCGTGCCGTCTACCCAGGTTTACATTGTTACCGGTCAATCAGCTAGGGTAGTATTGGCGCCGGTGATAAAACGACTTAATCAAATTGAAGGTCTGAATGTGCAGCTAATAGAAGTCAGTAACCAGTTTTTCGGCGGGGGAGTGACGGTAACTGGACTTTTGACCGGCCGAGATATTCTGGCTGCATTAGGGCAAGCTTACTGGGGCCAAAAGGTGATAATACCCGATATCGTCTTACGGGATGGATGCACGGTATTGTTAGATGATATAGAAATCGATGAGATAAGAAGAGTCAGCGGTGCAGATATACGGATTGCCGCAAGCAGTGCTCCCGGGCTGATTGAATCCCTGCTGGGGATCGCCGCCAATAATAATGGAGATGAACGGAGGTAGTTATGGCCAAACCGGTAGTGGCGATAGTAGGTCGTCCCAATGTGGGCAAATCAACGTTATTTAACCGTCTGGTAGGAGCCCGTAAGGCCATCGTCGAAGATATTCCAGGCGTGACTCGTGACCGCCTGTATGACGTCACCGATTGGGCCGGCCGTGAGTTTGTGATCATAGATACCGGGGGGATACGTTTTGACGAAGGTGATATCTTCGCCCGGGAGATAAAAATGCAGGCCCAGCTGGCCATCGAGGAAGCCGATGTTATAATGCTGGTACTGGATACCCAGGAAGGCATAACTCCTGAGGATGAACAGGTGGCCAACCTGCTGCGGCGAAGTCAGAAACCGGTAGTGCTGGCAGCTAACAAAGTGGAAAACTTTGACCGCCAAATGGAATACTTCGAGTTCTATAATCTGGGATTGGGCGATCCTATCCCGGTTTCGGCCATGCACGGCAGAAATATTAATGAACTGCTGGATGCGGTAGTGGACAAATTCGCACCCGCCCAGGAATACCCGGAAGATGCCGAAGCGATTAAGATAGCGATAGTAGGTCGTCCCAATGTGGGCAAGTCTTCGTTGGTAAACGCCCTGCTGGGCGAGGAAAGGGTGATCGTCAGTGACACCCCCGGCACCACCCGCGACTCCATCGATACCCCTTTTGAATATGAAGGTAATCGATACATTCTGATAGACACTGCTGGAATCCGCAAGAAATCCAGGATCACCGAGGCCACGGAAAGATACAGTGTAATACGTTCCTTGAAGAGCGTGGAACGGGCTGATGTGGTGCTGATAATGCTGGACGCCAGCGAGGGGGTCATCGAACAGGATAAAAGGATCGCCGGTTACGTTCATGAACAGGGCAAGGCTAGCGTTATCATCGTCAATAAATGGGATCTGATTGAAAAAGACGGCCAGACGATGAACAAATTCGATAAAGACATAAGAGAGGAATTGAAGTTCCTGGCCTACTGCCCGATCCTATATGTTTCGGCCCTGACCCGGAAGAGGATATTTAAAATACTGGAGCTGGTGGATTTTGTGTCTGACCAGCACAATCGCCGGGTACAGACGTCGGAGTTGAACCAGGTAGTAAACGAAGCCATGCTGCTGAATCCGCTGCCGGGAGGCGGGGGCAGAAAAATCAAGATATATTATGCCGCCCAGGTGCACACCGCGCCGCCTACTTTTGTTTTCTTTGCCAATTATCCGGAAAAGGTCCATTTTTCATACCTGCGCTACTTGGACAATGCCCTGCGTAAAAACTTCGGTTTCGAGGGCACACCAATCCGCTTGATCGTACGCAAGCGTGAGAAGACGCCCTAACCTGCGGGGGGGCAGTTGAAGCGGCGACGGAGTAGTTCTTGGGCCTGTTAAGACTGGGAGAGGAAAGGTTGGGTGAGGCTATGAGCGAACTCGGGGTATTGCTGGTACTGTTGTCATATCTAATTGGGTCGATTCCGTTTTCCTTTATATTCAGCCGTTTCCTGGGCGGTGTGGACATTCGTACCAAAGGAACCGGAAATGTGGGAGCCACCAATGTGTTGCGTTCGGTGGGGGTTAAAATAGCCATTGCCGCATTGGCGGGCGATTTGGCCAAAGGCCTTCTGGCCGCCTGGTGGGGCAGTTATTTCGGTGGTCCTGGTCTGGGGGCAGTATGCTCGGTTGCGGTTGTGGCAGGACATTGCTGGCCCGTTTTTCTCCGTTTCCGGGGCGGCAAGGGAGTGGCCACCGCGGCGGGAGTCATATTTATGTTGTTCCCTATGGTTGGATTGCTGGAAGCGGTGGTTTTTTTCACTGTAGTAGGGTTGAGCCGCTATGTTTCCCTGGGCTCGGTGACCGCAGCTCTGGCATTTCCCTTCCTGGTCCTTCTGACCCATCAGCCCTCTCAGTATGTTGTGATGGCCATTATTATTGCCGCCATTATTGTGTATCGCCACCGCAGTAATATAGAAAGAATCCGTAAAGGTACCGAGAGCAAGGTGAATGAGAAGGCTTTATGATCCAAGAATATAGGGAGGTATAAATGATCAGGAAAATATGCATTTTGGGTGCCGGCAGTTGGGGTACAGCTCTGGCTACCCTTCTGGGCAAGAATGAATACCGGGTGGTATTGTGGGGCCGGGAGGAAGACGGGGTGGAGCAAATCACCACCCTGCGTGAGAACCGCCGCTTCCTTCCTGGGGTAGTGGTCCCCGACACGGTGACCTCCACCACGGACATGGCACAAGCCATAGACGGGGCAGACTGGGTGGTTCTGTCGGTGCCATCCCAGGCCCTGCGGACGGTGCTGCAACAAGCCCGAGAATTTCTTAGACCGGATACATATTTGATTAACACCGCCAAGGGATTGGAAATATCCACCGGTATGCGTATGGAGCAGGTGACGGAAGATGTCCTGGGTGCGGAAATAATCAAACGCTACGCCGTTCTTTCCGGTCCTAGTCATGCCGAAGAAGTCGGCCGGGCCATCCCTACTGCGGTTACGGTAGCATCGAGGTGTAAAGAAACCGCTTTTCTGGCTCAGGACCTGTTCATGTCTCCCAGTTTTCGGGTTTACACCAATCCGGATGTAGCCGGGGTGGAACTGGGGGGAGCCCTCAAAAATATCATCGCTCTGGCCACTGGTGTGGCTTATGGCTTGGGTTACGGCGATAATACCATGGCCGCATTGATGACCCGCGCCTTGACCGAGATCATCCGGATGGGTGAATCCCTGGGCGGAGATCCCCGCACCTTTATCGGTTTGAGCGGACTGGGCGATTTGGTAGTCACCTGCGGGAGCCGCCATTCCCGCAACCGCCGGGCGGGAGAATTGATAGGCCAAGGTTTGAGTCTGGATGAAGCTTTGGAGCAGATAGGCATGGTTGTGGAGGGTGCGCCGACCTGCCGGATAGTACATAAAATGGCTTTGCAAGAAGGTATTGAGATGCCGATTACCCGGGCTTGTTACCAGGTATTGTACGAGAATCGCGACCCCCGCGAAGCGGTCCTTTACCTTATGCAGCGGCAGCGGAAGAACGAGACTGAAGATATCGGGGGATTATCCACCGATTGGTAACTAGAAAATAGAGTCATACATCCGTTACAAAGAGAATAAGTTTAGAAAAGACGGGGAAGGGCTGGTAAAAAGTGTGGCAAATATCACACTTTTTTTCTTTTCTGGTTATAATCGTGAATCCACATAAATATATTTATAGTGTTATAGCCGATTGTCCAATTACGAGGCTATCCTGATTCGGAGGGAGGAGCCGAATAAAAGTCTAAATCCAAGGGAGGGAGAAAGAGAAGTGGAAGGAAATAACATTTTAGACGACATCGCTGAAAGAACGGGGGGAGACATCTACTTAGGAGTAGTTGGCCCGGTAAGAACTGGCAAATCAACGTTTGTAAAAAGGTTCATGGATCTTATGGTACTGCCCAATATCCAGGACCTCTATGAACGGGAACGTGCCAAAGATGAATTGCCCCAGAGCGGCGCTGGCAAGACCATCACAACTACCGAACCAAAGTTTGTGCCTAACGAAGCCGTAGAGATTTTCACCAAGAACGGCATATCATTGAAGGTCCGCCTGATTGATTGCGTCGGTTATGCGGTGGAAGGTGCCCTGGGCTACGAAGAAGATGAAGAACCTCGCATGGTAAAGACTCCCTGGTTTGACTACGAGGTTCCCTTCGAAGAAGCGGCCGAGATAGGGACCAGGAAGGTAATTGCCGACCATTCCACCATCGGTATCGTAATGATCACCGATGGCAGCATCAGTGACATCCCGCGGGCTAATTACATTGATGCCGAAGAGAGGGTCATCCGCGAACTTAAAGAAATCAACAAGCCCTTTGTGGTCTTGTTGAACTCTACCCATCCGTTTAACCAGGAAACCATGGCTCTGGTCGATGAACTGAGCAATAAGTATGAAGCCCCCATCATACCGATGGATGCAGCCAATGTAAGTTCGGAGCAGATACTTAGTATTCTGGAAGAAGTGCTGTACGAATTCCCGGTCCAGGAGGTCAATATCAGGCTGCCGTTGTGGGTGGATGAGTTGGATGAGGAATACTGGCTGAGGGCTGATTTGGAAGAAGCCATCCGCAATGTCCTGCGTGAAATTCAGAAGGTGCGCGACATTGACAAGGCTATCGAGAAGTTATCCGATATAGAAAATGTCAGTTATGTAAACCTGGAAGAAATGAACCTGGGAACCGGTACTGCCGCCATTGACGTCACGGTACCGGACGAACTGTTCTACAGATCCTTGAGTGATGTGAGCGGATTCACGGTCGAAGGCAACCAGGATATCATTCGCATTATGAAGGACCTCAGTTTTGCCAGGAAGGAATATGAGAAGATAGCGCCGGCCCTGGCTGAGGTACAGGAGGCCGGATACGGGGTGGTGACCCCACGCCTCGAAGAGATGATCCTGGAAGAACCGGAACTGATCAGGCATGGCAGCCGATTTGGAGTTAGACTCAAAGCCAAGGCGCCATCGTTGCATATTATAAGGGCTGACATTACTACCGAGATAACCCCGATTATCGGAACCGAAAAACAGACCGAAGAACTGGTGCGCTACATGCTGGACGAATTTGAGGAAAATCCCACCAAGATCTGGGAATCCAATATATTCGGCAAATCCCTGCATGATCTGGTGCGCGAGGGTATCCAGAACAAGCTCCACCGCATGCCGGAAAACGCCCAGGTCAAATTGCAGGACACCCTGCAGAGGATTGTCAACGATGGCAGTGGAGGATTGATCTGTATTATAATCTAACCGCCCGGCAGGTGTTAAAGGGACGTATCTGCTCTAAGCAGACCGCGTCCCTTTTTTACGTTTAATGGCGCGAATATTTCAGCCGGCCGCTGGCAATCTTGACATTTGCAGCCGCATTCGTTTTAATAAAGCTTGGAGCTTGAATCATGACCCGAATAGGCATTCTGGCCAAGCCCAAAGGAACGGAATCCAACTCCGGGAAACAATTTTTGTTCCCGGGGTTATTTTGTGTTCAGGAAATGCTGCCATACCGCCAAAGATCCAGGCTCACCCTGAACCTTGCCGGCCGTGAAAAGCAAGTGCTATAATGTCGGAATCAGGAGGTAATTGTATGATAAACATAGGTTTATTAGGATGCGGAACCGTAGGATCAGGGGTAGTCAAATTGCTGCAGGAAAACCGCGCCGCCATCGAGGCCAAGACCAACTCCCAGCTCTCCATTGTCAAGGTGCTGGAACTGGACCGGCAAAAATGCCTGCAGTCAGGTATCGATGACAGTATCATAACAGACAATATCGAGGAGATCATCAATGATGAATCCATTGACATAGTGGTGGAGCTGATCGGGGGGATCGAGCCTGCCTTGAGTTTCATTACGGCTGCTATGAAAAAGGGCAAACATGTGGTAACTGCCAATAAGGATCTGATTGCCGAGCATGGCGAGGAACTCTTTGCTACTGCGGCTGAAAACGGAGTGGATTTCTATTTTGAAGCCAGCGTGGGCGGAGGGATACCAATTGTTTATCCCTTGAAGCAATCCCTGGCCGGCAACAAGATCCAGGAAGTTATCGGTATCCTGAACGGCACTACCAATTACATCCTCACCAAAATGAGCCAGGAAGGCCGCGATTTTGAGGAGGTGCTCCAGGAAGCCCAGCAACTGGGTTATGCTGAATCCGACCCCACCGCAGATATCGGGGGTTGGGATGCCGCCCGCAAGATAGCCATTTTATCCTCGATCGCCTTCAACAGCCGGGTCACTCTATCAGATGTATATGTTGAAGGTATCACCTCCATTAATGCCAAAGACATATTGTATGCCCGTGAACTTGGATTTGTAATTAAACTCCTGGCTATAGCCAAGGAATCCGACGGTAAGATACAGTCCCGGGTCCATCCGGCCTTTCTCCCTATGGGTCACCCTCTGGCTAATGTCAACGGGGTTTTCAACGCCATCTTCGTGCGTGGCAATGCAGTCGGAGATGTGATGCATTTCGGCCGGGGGGCGGGGCAGATGCCCACCGCCAGCGCGGTGGTGGGAGATATCATCGAGATCGGGCGCAACATGGCCTTCCAAATCAATTCCCGGATTGGCTGCACCTGCTACGAAGAAAAAGAGATACTACCCATAGATGAGTTGTGTGCCCAGTACTATATCCGAATGAATGTAACCGACCGTCCCGGGGTTTTGGCGGGAATAGCCGGAGTGTTCGGAGCCAACCAGGTCAGCATCGCCAGTGTGATCCAGAAATCCAGCAGCGCTGACAAGGCGGAACTAATCCTGATAACCCATACCGTCAAGGAAAAATACCTGCAGGATTCGCTCCAGACCCTCAGAAGAATGGATATAGTAGCTGAAATCAACAATGTAATCAGGCTCGAGGGTGTTGAAGAATAGAAGGAGTGAAGGAATTGTCTTTGTGGGTCACAAAATTTGGAGGAAGCTCGGTAGGCTCATTGGAAAGGATAAGCAGGGTTGCCCAGCGCATAGCCGAGATCAAGAATCGTGGTGATAATGTAGTGGTGGTGGTGTCAGCCATGGGAGATACCACTGATGAATTACTGGAGCTGGCCTGGAATATCAGCAACGACCTGCCCGCACGAGAACTGGACATGCTGCTGGCTACTGGGGAACAACAGTCGGCCGCATTATTGGCCATGGCCCTGGCCAGCATCAATTGCCCGGCGGTTTCCTTGACTGGTTGGCAGGCCGGTATCGAGTCCGACAGCCAATATGGCAAGGCCCTGATCATGAATCTGGATACCAGACGTATCAACCGTGAACTGGCTCAGGGCAAGGTAGTAATAATTGCCGGATTTCAGGGTATTTCCCCCGATGGGGATATCACAACCCTGGGGAGAGGTGGATCTGACACCTCTGCAGTGGCCCTGGCCGCTAGTCTTAAGGCCGACCATTGCATAATATACACTGATGTCGATGGGGTATATACAGCTGATCCCCGCATCGTTGACAGCGCCCGCAAGATCTCATCAATATCCTATGAGGAGATGCTGGAACTAGCTAGTTTGGGAGCGGTGGTTCTGCAGCCCCGGGCGGCTGAATTTGCCATGCTCTATAATGTGGATGTCGAAGTCAGAAGCAGTTTCAATAATAATCCGGGTACTTTGATTACGGAGGTTGCTAAAATGGAGAAGCAAAGAGTGGTAAGCGGGATCGCCCATGATACCAATGTGGCTAGGATAGCCTTGTTCGATGTGCCGGATCAACCCGGGGTGGCCAGTATAATTTTCAAAATCCTGGCCGATCATTGCATTAATGTGGATATGGTCATCCAGAGCGCTATGCGTGATGATCGCAACGATATTGCATTTACCATCGAAAGGAACGAATTCAATAAAGCCCGTCATGTGGTGAATGAGATTGTAATCAAGATTGGAGCCTCCGGGATGTCCTTCAGCACCGAAGTGGCCAAGGTATCCATAGTGGGCGCGGGGATGCAGAGCAATCGGGGAGTGGCTGCGGCCATGTTTGACGCCCTGGCCCGGCAGGATATCAATATCCATATGATCAGTACCTCGGAAATCAAGATATCCTGTATCATCGACGAGGATCGCATCGAGGATGCAGTCAAGGCCCTGCACAAGGCTTTCCATCTGGACGAAGGCGAATAGGGACGCCATGACCATAAGGGTGATGATGTAATCCAAAGATAAGCCATTTAAAATTATAAGGTGAAGATAAGTTTGAAAAGAGGGCGAATAGCTCTCTTTTTTCATAAGCACAGGGGACCTATCTAAAGGCTGTATAATTTTGGTTTGGTTTAGGTATCTTAATTATGAGGCCATAGTGTGGTATAATATATAAGACCATAAATATTTTAGTATATCATTTGGCAACATCTATTACATCAGAATTTGATTGTTGATTTATTTTTAGGAGGGAATGTAGTTTCGGCGGCATTATTCCCAGTTGTCGAAACTGCTTTTTTTGTTTCCCGTTCATAAATTGGTTTTGTATTCTTGAGCAAGGAGGGTGTCTATGTTCAAAGTAAATGACTATATTGTGTACGGTCTGACAGGAGTATGTCAGATCACGGATATTGCCAAGGATGAGATAAGTAACAATGAAACCGAATACTACGTGTTGAATCCCATTAGCAATAAAAACTTAACCATCAAGATTCCCGTCGGCAATCGACGTGTGGCGATGAGACCGATCATAACCAAAGATGATATAGCTGCATTAATCGAATCCATTCCGGAAACAGATAATGTTTGGGTGGGTGATGAGAGACAAAGGAGCATAAGCTTTAAGACTGCTCTTAAATCGGGCAAAAACGAGGAACTAATAAAAATTGTCCGGACCTTGCATCTGGAAAAAGAAGCAAAATCGATGGCCGGCAAGAAGCTAACCAAAACCGATGAAGATATCATGAATATCGCGGAAAAACAATTATCTGAAGAATTTGCGGTAGCTTTGGATATTTCACCCGATGAAGTTTTGCCCTATATTCTTGAACATATTCCAAAAACCAGTGATATCGAATAAATCGAAATAAGGAGTCAACTGGGGCGCACTTATCTTGTTTTCATTCCTATAATTAAATAATCAGATTACAAGCCCGGTCAGCGAGTATCAACTTGAGGGTCGGGTCTTTTTATGGCATTGGAGTCAGAGCAAGCCTGTCAAGGTTTGGACACCAATGCAAATCGATATTTGTTGTATAATAGTAGACACTAACAGATTGTGTGGAGAGTGGGGAGGGGATTGATTTGATCAAAAAGATAATGGTGGCTTTGGATAATTCCAAGACCGCCGACCGGGTAATGGCCCAAGCGGTCGATTTAGCTCGGGTTTATCAGGCCCAGCTATTGGCGGTGTCAGTCATCAACTATTCGCTGCTGAGTGACATTGACAATGTGGCCGATGCCCCGACTCCCAAGTTGACAGAGGCTATCTATGCCTGGACCGGTACCTTTCAGGAGGTTCTGGACAGATGTAAGGATTTGGCCCGCGACAATAGGGTTGAGTTCTTCCAGGAGATGTTGAGCGGCAATCCGGCCGAAGAGATCATCAAGTATGCCGACGCCAATGATGTGGACTTGATTATTATGGGTCACATCGGAAGAACTGCTGCCACCGGATTTCTGATGGGCAGTGTTTCCCAACGGGTAGCGACCCACAGCAAAAAATCGGTGATGATAATCAAATAGCCACCTGCCTGTATGCTGCTTGACGAAGAATCCATTGTGTTATAGAATATTCTTTGCGCCGGGGTGTAGCTCAGTTTGGTATGAGCGCTACGTTGGGGACGTAGAGGCCGCTGGTTCAAGTCCAGTCACTCCGACCATTTGCTGATATACCACTCATTTTTCTAACCAAGAAAAGGGAGTGGTTTTTTTGTTGCAGAAATTCTTTATGGAGATTTCGCCTCAAGCGATGGTGCAAAAAATTAGCGGCGGTAGAAGTACAGCTTGCCACTTTCCAGCTGGCAGTCAAGTTCTCCCAGGTCGTGCAGATAGGTGACAAAGGCACCCATGGTGGAGAGAGAAAAATAGTACTCCTTGAAGTCCAGCTGCAAATCCGCCAGGATGGTCACTTCCTCCAGCAGTTCCTCCCGGGTGTGAGGCTGGGTCAGCAGATCCCTGATCAAATCCAAGTAATACTCCAAATTATCACGGTTGGTGCGGTTCAGTTGCAGTAGAGTGGGGCGGTCGTATACCCTATCCGCGTGACCCAGTACGAAATAATCATAGTCGAGTTCATCGATTAACTGGTAGGTGTTTAATTGGGCTCTGATATCGTACAGGAAAGGATACGAGTACTTGGCGATAATCTCCTCGCTGAACAGGGCGTCACCGAGGAAGCAGACCCGATCCCGGGTGCCGATTCCCAGCAAACCAGGAGCATGGCCGGGCAGGCTTATCACTTCGAACTTCTCCTCGTTTATCTTGTGAGTGCCTGGAGTCACGATCTCATCGACCCGCAGCCCTTTATTCTTGAGAAAATGGCGGGACAGTTCCCGGGGAGGGTGGGCTCCATATAGGTACATGGGGAAGAGACCACCGTTTTCCAGGATCAGCCCTTCCTCTGGGGAGGCCAGAAACAGGCTGCCGGGGAAATTCTCCTGGAAAAATGAATTTCCCCCGGCATGATCGATATGGTTGTGGGTATTCACTATGTATTTGACATTCAAATTGTTAGCCTGCAGTACGTTGGCTATTTTGCGTCCCTGTTGGTTGTTGTCGCCGCTGTCAATCAACAGGGTATATTTATCCTTGAAAACGTATACACCGATATTGGTGGGGGCCGAAATATAATAGGTATTCCCGTTGATCTTGGTTAGGTTCACAGTTTCCTCCTAGTTGAGCCCGGCAGGGCACACCGCGGTCCAAACACTGTATCTGCGGGCAGCATCAAGGGGTATTGAGAGCGAAGTTTTCATAGGTTCAACCCGGCCTGCTGTAATGTTCGTACCATTTCTTCCTGTCCGGGTAATTCGTTCAGATCCACTACGATAGATTTATAACCAGCTGTTTTCAAGGCATTTGCGGTAAACTGGTCGCTTATCTGCTGACGTTTGTTGCTGTCCGCCGACCTGAGGTTGATGACCAGGACCGGCTTGAAGTCTTCGGCATCATAGATCACCATATCGGCGACCCGTTCCCGGAGACGGTACAGATACTCCTGGCGGTTCTCGGTCCCGGTGGGGACTACCAACAAATCCGTCAATGGTACATGCGGGAATACGGTGTAGGCGCCTTCCCGGAATATTTCCTGGAAAGCTTTAAAAACCAGGAGTTCCCGGCTGGGCATGGGGTAATCATTCTTTTTATACGGCATCTGGTCGGCATTGATCCATTTCTCGCTGATATCGATGAAGTCGCCCCGCGGTGCCGGCTTTTCTTTGGCGGGGACGGACTTGAAATAATCGTACAGCAATTTCACCACTACTATTATTAATACAAGGGCGATAAATTGAGGCATATGAATCCTCCTCCTGGCGCTCGTCTTATTGAAAACAAACAATTGCAGTCGTTTAATATATCATATACAAAATCGGGACAGTTTTGAGGAAATTTTACCGCGCCGGGGTTTATAGGTATAGTGTTTCATTGTAGAATAAGAAAATATTCCGATTATCTTGAGTGAAGGATTTGGAGGTGGCTAAAAACAGATGATGTATTCCAGCAGCCGGGGGGCGGCCGAAGCGGTCCCGGCAGCCCAAGCCATCAAGATGGGGATCGCCCCTGACGGCGGACTGTTTGTACCTGACCATATACCCCAAATAGATTCCGATACACTGACTTCCTTTGGCAAAATGTTTTACGCGGAACGGGCTGAGCGCATTCTCAGCTTGTACCTGCAGGATTTCAGCCCCGGGGAGATCGCCCGGTGCGTAAGGGCGGCCTACAATTCCGGGAGTTTCGATGATGCCAGTATAGCTCCGCTGGTGCCGCTCGAGGCGGGCGTATTTGTGCAGGAATTATGGCATGGTCCCACCTGTGCCTTCAAGGATATGGCTCTGCAGATCCTTCCTCACCTCATGACTACCAGTGCCGCCAAGACCGGTGAGACGGATGAGATTGTGGTCCTGGTAGCCACCTCCGGGGATACTGGCAAGGCTGCCCTGGAGGGGTTCAAGGACGTGGACGGGATCAGGATCGTGGTATTTTACCCCCAGGATGGGGTAAGTGAAGTGCAAAAACGGCAGATGGTGACTCAGACCGGGAAAAATGTGATGGTAGCTGCAGTGGAGGGCAACTTCGATGATGCCCAAAACGGGGTCAAGCAGATATTCGCCGATCCTGAATTCAACGGCAAGCTGGCATCCCATGGTATGAAGATGTCGTCCGCCAATTCCATCAATTGGGGCCGGCTGGTGCCCCAGATAGTCTACTATGTTTCTGCGTATGCCGACCTGCTGGCAGGTGGCCACATCAGTCCCGGAGAAGAAATAAACGTGGTGGTGCCGACCGGCAACTTCGGCAACATCCTGGCGGCGTACTATGCTAGAAAGATGGGCATTCCCATCCACCGCCTGATATGCGCATCCAATATAAATTACGTCCTCACTGAGTTCATCAATAGCGGGATTTACGATCGCCGGCGGGATTTTGCCCGCACCATCTCACCTTCCATGGATATCTTGATCTCCTCAAATCTCGAACGGCTCTTATTCGAAGTGACCGGACACGATGCCGGCAAGGTGGCGAATTGGATGCGGGATCTGCAAACCCAGGGCCGCTATGAAGTGGATGATGAGGTAAAACAGCAGATACAGGCCGTCTTTTGGGGCGGTTATGCCAGCGATGAGGAAACCAAGGCCACTATCCGCAGTGTTTGGGAAAATTCCGGTTACCTGCTGGATACCCATACCGCCGTGGGGGTGAATGTCTACCAGAAATATCTGGGCGCCAGCGGGGACCACACGGTAACCATTATCGCATCCACCGCCAACCCCTATAAATTCTCCCAGAGTGTGGCTGAAGCGATAATAGGATCGGACCGACTGTCGGGCATGGACGAATTTGCCATCGCCCAAGCTTTGGAGGAGTATACCGGCAAGCCGATACCGGCGGCACTGAGGGATATCGAGAAGAGGCCTATTCTGCATCGGACGGTGTGTCCCAAACAGGCGATGGGCCGAGTGGTCCTGGATTATCTTCAGATTGGATAGAATAGAGAAGGCCCGGGTATGAGCCCGGGCCTCTGACCTTCTTAATAGGCCGATAGCTGTGTTGTTATGGAAAGCCCAATCATTGACGTATCCCAAGTAGGCCTCAGATACTACCCTCCAATTGCCTTGCACCAAGCCCCTTTTGGTCGGTCTGCCAATATGGATTAGGTTGGCGCTTCCGAGACCGGCGATTGCAGACAATTTTAGCCCTTTATGAAACGCTCCATCAGCTGAGGGCCGCTTTCGTAGAATTTTCCCGCCAAAGCGCTCTCTTCGTCGTATCCTGCCACTGGAGATGGATAGGGATGTTTCTTATCATAGATCAAGAACGGCACCGGCTCGCTGGTGTGGGTGCGCACCGCTATCGGGGTGCGGTGATCGGGGACCACCATGATCCTGATATCATCGAACTGGTCCAGAGCCCCGATAACCCGGCCTACCACCTCTGTATCCACCTGCTCGATCGCCCATATCTTTTTCTCCAATTCCCCCTGGTGTCCAGCTTCATCGGGGGATTCGATATGCACATATACAAAATCCTGTCCCTGCCTGAGTTCATTCAAAGCCGCCTCGGCCTTGCCGGCAAAATTGGTGATGATAGCTCCAGTAGCTCCTTCCACCTTAATGGGCTTAAGCCCGGCGCAAATGCCTAACCCCTTTACCAGGTCGACCGCCGCTACTACCGAGCCCCGTACGCCGTATGCATCCCAGAAACTGTCCAGGGCCGGCCGCGTGCCATGGCCCCACAGCCAGGCGGAGGTAGCGGGATTTAACCCCTGGGCCTGGCGCTCTTTGTTAATAGGGTGGCCAGCCAGAATTTTCTCGCTTTTTAGCATTAGTTCCTTAAGAGCGCTGCTGTCTTCCCCTTGGGGCAGGTAACCGCCCACTTGGCGGCTCGATATATCATGGGGAGGGGTTAGTTGCAAGGACTTCTTCGCTGCGTTTTTCCATATCAATAAGTTCCGGTAGCTGATACCGGCATGAAAGCAGAATTCTTCGTTGTCCAGTTCTTTCTTCAGGGCAGCGATCAGCACCGCTGACTCAGCCGAGGAAATTTCCCCGGAGGAGTAGTCGACCATGCTCTTGTCTCCATATTCCTGCTCGGCTGACAGGGTAACCAGATTGCAGCGAATAGCCAAGTCATTAGGGCCCAGCTCTACTCCCATGCTGACTGCTTCCAGGGGCGAGCGGCCGGTGTAGTATTTTTCCGGGGCATAACCCATAACCGAAAGATTCGCCACGTCACTCCCCGGGGGAAAACCGGCCGGAATGGTCCGGACCAAGCCAATCTCGGCCGAAGAGGCCAAGCGGTCCAGGTTGGGAGTCCTGGCTGCCTGCAGCGGGGTACGATCACCCAGCTCGGGTATCTTGTAATCAGCCATGCCATCGGCTAGAATAAGCAGGTATTTCATGAAAGCCACCTCGGTTGAAATGATATTCACCAGTATAACATAATGGGAGGGGCAATCATGAGTATATAATCCTCGCACCCTATAAACAGCCCTTTGAGGGCCTTCCGAACCAGGGGAGAAATTGGCGGAAACCGGGTTGACTACTATGGAACCTGATGATATAATAAACTTCGTTGCGGAGCCGTGGTGTAGCGGTTAACATGCCGGCCTGTCAAGCCGGAGAGCGTGGGTTCAAATCCCATCGGCTTCGCCATATTTAATCTTGAAGCGAGTTCAGGTTGCTCGCCTCGGTAGCTCAGTTGGTAGAGCAGCGGACTGAAAATCCGCGTGTCGGTGGTTCAAGTCCGCCCCGAGGCACCATGCGCGGAAGTGGCTCAGTGGTAGAGCATCGCCTTGCCAAGGCGAGGGTCGCGAGTTCGAATCTCGTCTTCCGCTCCATTGTAGTTCAGGCGTTACCCAGGGTAACGCTTTTGTTTTGCTTGCCAAGCCAGAACAAAGTTTGATATAATCTAGTTTGCGTTTAAGCGCAAATATGGGCGGGTGGCGAAGAGGCTAACGCTGTGGTCTGCAAAATCACCATTCACCGGTTCGAATCCGGTCCCGCCCTCCATCAAGAAAAAATACCTCCCTGGCAATGCCAGGGAGGCTTTTTGTTTCATATGCCTACCACCGTTCCCATTTGACTATTTCAGACAGCGGCCGGCGTTCGCGCGGTTCCGGATCTTCATCCGCTTTGCCGATAGGCACCACAGAGATCACCCGGAAGTGGTCAGGCAGTCCCAGGAGTTCTCTTACCTTCTTTTCACTAAAACCGCCCATCCAGCAGGAACCATATCCCAAGGCCCGGGCGGCCAACAGTATGTTCTGAGTCGCATTAGCGCCGTCCATGAGCAGGAAGTGGGTCATGCCTTTTTCGCCGTACTTCTCGCAACGGTTGGGGTCAGCGCACACAACAATCACCGCCGGGGCGGTATCCAGCGATTCCTGGTCGAAAGCAGCCGCTTTCAGTTGTTTGCGTTGGGCAGGGTCTCTCACCACTACAAAGTAGCAGGGCTGCAAATTGCCGGCGGAGGGGGCCCAGCGCCCCGCTTCCAAGATGGTCGTCAAGTCCTGCTCATCTACTGGATCGGGTTTGAATTTCCTGATACTGCGGCGGGTCATAATAGTCTCGATACAGTCCAAAAAGATCAACTCCTCTCAAATGTTAATGGTGGTGGCACCCTTGCAAAAAGGCTGTTCATTTGGTAAACTAATCACCGTGCAATGGGCCTCAATATGGTACATTTCAGTTTTAGTATAACCTCGCCGCGTTGGTCCATGCAACGATTACAATCATGCCCGGGTGGCGGAATAGGCAGACGCACGGGACTTAAAATCCCGCGGCCGCAAGGCCGTGCCGGTTCGACCCCGGCCTCGGGCACCAATATCAAGCACGAAAATACCGAAGGTTTAAAGCCTTCGGCATTTTTGTTTGAGGTGTTAACAATTACTTGATAGGAAGGGGATTCGACTGAACCTTTCTCCGTAGCTCGCATATAAGGAAGACTGTCAAGTAGGACAAGGCCACCACCAGAAAGTATTTACCGAATATGTGCATTTTGAGGTCAATAGACAACCATGTAAAAAAAAGTGACCGGCAAATAGTGAAAGACATAAATTGTGAAGGAGGCGTTGTATGTCAGCGAGGCATGGAACGGGATGAGAGTCAGGACCACCAGCACCCTCAGCCAATCTATATAATACAGCCGTTTGTTTTCCATGTTTTCAGACAGCATATTGTCGCTCAGGCTGACCCCTCAATTCTGTTGACAATTATTACATATCACATGCTCCAGTCATTTGGGGTATTGCCCCGATCCGTTGTGGTTCATCATTGTGGGAATATCTCCCCGTCGCAGCCAGGTTTTACGACCCTTCTAGAACATAATACCATAAGGATTTGGCAGATAATAAAGGTGTGAATTGCTGATATCAGTGCCAATATAATTAAGCCGATATTTGCGGGTGGGACCGTGCCCACATGGATAAGGAGAATTGAGATGAGGCGCACCGAAGCCAAGGTCGAATTAAATGGATGGACCGGGACGGTATCAATCGATGAACCGGTTTTGCGCTACCCGGGCAATCCCATATTGACGTGTCATGATGTCAATCAGGCGTGGGGCGGCGATAGCCATTTTAATACTTATACTGTTCATAATGCGGGGATGGCTGAAGCGACGGGGGGTGGCATTAAGCATACCGTAATGCTCTTCCGGTCTCATATCGCTGATGGCCGCAGTGTAATTGGCAAGGCGGTGAGTAAAGACGGTTTGTGCGATTGGGTGGTAGACCCCCGGCCGTTTTTATTGCCCGCCACCGCTAATGATATATATGCGCCGGGCGTCGATATAGAGGCCGTGATCGAGGCAGAGGCGGGCGGGGTGGAAGACATGCGGGTGAATCCCGTAGGTGCCGATTCATATGTATTGACCTACAGTGGCTACCACGAACAGATTCCTGACCGAGTCAAGGTTATGATGGCTGTAACCAGGGACTTTAAGACAATTGTCCGCTATGGCCCAATTTCCCAGCAGGATATGCGCAATGTGGTCATATTTCCTGAACCGGACAGACATGGACAATGGATCGCGCTGCTGCGCCCCAACGACAAAGCCAGGGAAAGCTCCGGTTCCGAACATATTGGCGGTTCATTTGGGGAAATCTGCGCCGGGTTTGCTCCGCATCCTACCGGACCATGGGAAATCGGCGCTGTAGTTATGCGAAGTGGTCACGGGCCTAGTGCATTTCAGGCCAAGATGGGACCAGGCGCCCCGCCTATCCGGACTAGATTTGGGTGGCTGAATATTTTTCATGGGGTACGTTCGACCATGGCCGGCCACCCTTATACCCTGGGAGTGGCATTCCATGACCTTGAGGATCCCATCAATCCCGGTAAAATATGTATGAGCGCCAAACCGATACTGATGCCCACCGCGAGTGATTGTGTGGTGGGAGAAACCGATTATATCCACGTACCCAACGTGGTATTCAGCTGCGGAGCTTTGGCTGGCCAGGACGATACGATCGCCATATATTATGGCGGCAACGATACGGTTATGAATGTCGGCCTGGCCAATATACGGGTATTGAACGAGATGTGCGAGGTATTCCCTTTGGATGCTGTTACCGGCCAACACCTATATTCTTTGTAACTGCCGGCCCAGACCCGAAAAGGAACGTACCGACTTAACTTGCGCGTGATGCCTGAAGTACAACATTTATGACCGAGCAACCATTATAATATTAATATCCCTAACGATGTATCTACTGCTTATGAGGGTATTCAAACAAGATGGGCAAATATTTGAGGATCTTATTGCTGGCAATTCCCTTCAGCATCTATTTTCGTTACGCGGGTAACGATCTAGCCACATTTTTTACCGCCTGTCTTTCGATCGTTCCACTGGCGGGACTGATGGGGGAGGCCACTGAAAGCCTGGCCTGCCATACCGGTGAGCGAATCGGGGGACTCCTCAACGCCACTTTTGGCAATGCTACCGAGTTGCTGATCACCATATTCGCGCTGCGAGCAGGCTTGTTTGATGTAGTGAAGGCTTCAATCGCTGGAAGCATACTCGGCAATATATTGCTGGTACTGGGTTTTTCCATTATGCTCGGGGGATTGAGAAACGGGGAGCAGAAGTTCGACCGGGTCCATTTCAGCAACCAGACCAGTCTGATGTTCCTGGCGATCATCGCCTTGGTCATACCGGCGGTATTCTTTCCCGGGGGGCAGCAGCATCACGCCCTGGAGGAATTCAGCTTGATTGTTGCAGTTATACTGCTGCTGTTGTACTTGGCAGGCTTGTGGTTTGCCAAGGACCGGCCCATGCATGATATCTGTGAAGTCGAACAGGAGACCAATCAATGGAGCATCGGCAAGGGTGTTGCCTTGCTAGCTATAAGTACGGGATTGATCGCCCTGGAAAGTGAATTGTTGGTGGGGGGTATCGAGAGTGTGACTGAGACCCTGGGATGGTCGCAATTCTTCATTGGAATAATAATCATTCCAGTAATAGGTAATGCGGCCGAACATTTCACTGCAATATCGGTAGCCCTTAAAAACCGTATGAATCTTTCGTTTGAAATTGCCATGGGCTCCAGTACTCAAATAGCCATGCTGGTGACCCCCATCCTGGTCCTGCTCAGCTTCGCTTTCGGCACCCCGATGACCATAATGTTCAATTATTACGAGTTGGTGGTGCTGGCTCTGGCGGTAGTCATTTCGCAATTTATCAGCATCGATGGCGAGTCCAACTGGTTCGAAGGGGTGTTGCTGGTGGCCGCCTATGTCATAATCGCGATCGCATTCTTTTTGGTGTAAATGCGATTAGGTATCAATGGTACGGCATTCCATGAACACCAGGTATTTTTCGCCCAACATCTCACGTTTGACATTGGTATTGACAGCATAGCACCATTCCACCAGTACAGAACTGTTGGCAAATATGGCACTCCGTTGCGCTGATCTGATCCGGGCAGCATATTTGAGCAGTTCCTGCACCTCGCCATCTTCTAAGAAGGAACTGTTTCCATAGGTGCTATAATCGTTATTCATATGGTTGACAATAATGGTCAGGTCTTTGTGACCGCGCGTAGTCAGGTTCCAGAGATCCTTGTCCACGGCTTCGATGATGGTGCGGTTTTCCTGGATATCTATCACCCCGCTTTTTATAGCCACGAAATAAGGATAATAGATCACCAGGTCATTCTCTGCCAGGTTGGCCAGGAATTCTCTTCCTTGGGCCATCGCCTCCTCGGCGGTCACACCGATGGCACGGGGAAGATTGAAATCCTTACCGGTTTGAACGGCTGCCCGCACCGTCCACAGCAGATTCGGATCCAGGGATTCTTCTCCGGTGAAATGCCGCCATGGTACGGAAGGTATGTTCATTTTGTCGAGTTCATAGAATCCTTCCAATTTGTTCATTTCCAGCCTCCTCGCCAATCCCAAACAATACAATGCAGGCTTCTTTCTATCTAACAGTCGACGGTATCAAAGCGGGTCCCATAATCCTTGCCTAAAGTAATCGATGCTGTGGATAGGGTGAGATCATGTTTCCGGTTACAAGGGCTGGTATGAAATTAAGGATAAGTATTGGGTGAATATGTTGGGATATTTCGCCGATGGGTGGAAGAATTCCTGCAATTGTCTGGCGTACACAATAATTAGTAATCTGAGGCAAAAGAATGCCAGAAGCGCATCGGCCTCTGGCATCATGGTCACAGTTTCTTATCTATTGTTTTTGCGGATGGTAATGGGTGTGCAGCAACTCATGAGACTTGTGCCCCAAGGGCTCATGGAGGAAATCCTCATATAGGAACTTGACCTCGGGATTTTCGTGCGACTTGCGCAGAGGCTCTCCGGCGTCCTCAGCATAGATGGCATCGATCCTCTCTTTCCGTTTCTCGATGGTGGATGGGATAGGCTGGCCGCCTCCGCCGATGCAGCCGCCGGGGCAGCACATCACTTCGATGAAGTGGTAAGGAGAGGTGCCGGCTTTAATATCATCCATGATCTTCCTGGCGTTGCCCAACGAGTTGGCTACCGCTACTTTGACCTTGGTGCCGGCCAGGTCTACTTCTGCTTCCTTCATGCCTTCGAAACCGCGGCAAACGTTGAAATTGACATCCTCAAGCGTTTCTCCGGTCACAACCTCATATACGGTGCGGAGGGCAGCTTCCATGACACCGCCTGAGGCGCCGAATATAACTGCCGCACCGGTGTAGGCTCCCAGCAGAGAGTCAAAATTGGCCGGGGCCAGTTTATCAAAATCGATCGGTTCCATTCGGAACAGCTTACCCAACTCACGGACAGTCAAGACCAGGTCGACATCCTGGTATCCGCTGGAGTTCATCTCCGGACGGGCTGCCTCAAATTTCTTGGCGGTGCAGGGCATGATGGAAACCGAGTAAATCTTGGCCGGATCGATTCCCATCTTCTCGGCCCAGTATGTTTTGGCCAGGGCGCCAAACATCTGCTGGGGCGACTTACAGGTGGAAAGGTGATCGAGTTTGTCAGGATAGAAGGTTTCAATGAAGTTTATCCAGCCGGGGCTGCAGGAGGTGATCATGGGCAGGGTGCCGCCGGTCTGCAGTCTCTTGAGCAACTCGTTGCCTTCCTCGAGAATAGTGAGGTCAGCGGTGAAGTTGGTATGGAAAACATAATCAAAGCCAAGCATTTTGAGCCCAGCCACGAATTTCAGCATATCCAACGATCCAGTCGGCATTCCCACTGCTTCCGCTACCGCTACTCTAACTGCCGGGGCGATCTGGGTAATTACGATCTTGTCCGGATCGGCGACCGCGGCCAGGAATTTATCCATCTCTTCATTCTCTACGATGGCGCCTACGGGGCAGGCCAAGGCACATTGGCCGCATACCACGCATTTGGTTTCAGCCAGCGGCAAACCGTCAACCGTCTGCACAATACCATTGGCAACCTCCAAAGCCCCCACTGTTTGAATGTCATTGCAGACCTCTACGCAGCGCTGGCATAGGGTACATTTGGACATGTCGCGAACCAGGGAAGGGGTGGACCGGTCCTTGGGAATCTGCAGGGGCCGATTGGAGAATTCCCGGATAAGCAAGGTGTTGGCCAGGTTCTGGAGTTCGCAGTTTAGATTACGGGCACAGTTTAAACAATCTTGGGGATGGACTGACAGGATTTTCTTTAGGTTCTTTTGCCGGGCGGCGATAATCTCCGGGCTGTAGGTATTTACGACCATATCCGACGTGACTGTTTCAGCACAGGCGGTTTTCAACTCACCGTTGATATCGACCATGCAGACCTTGCAGTTGTCTCTCACTTTAAGGTCAGGATGGCTGCACAGGGATGTGATCTCAAAGCCGGCCGCCTTGGCCGCCTGCATCACCGTAAATCCCTCTGGTACCGCGATGCTGATACCATTGATAGTGACATTGACCATGCGATTTCTCCTCTCCCATCTTTGTGAAAATTAGTGCATCACTAAATCTGAAATCAGTTTATGGGGTGAGGGGAGAGGTGTCAATACATTTTTTGGATATTCATAATACCTGGGACTGCTAGCCCAATTATTTTTTATCAGAATATAATTGGCCTGCTGATGCCCAATTGGTGCGGGGATATTCCTCGATAACCATCTCAACGACTTCCGGTTTTATATTCAGAATCCGCACCGTTTCCCGGGTCAGGACTTCGGCTAGTTCCCGTTTCTGCTCCAGGGAACGGCCCTCCAGCATCTTGACGTTTATTATCGGCATGTTAATCTCTCCTCCTTCTTGCATTTACTGGTGATATTATAGGCATATCGCATGAGATTCACAAACAGCTTCCATTGAGAGACTCGCTCCGGCTGGTGACTTTATGATAGGTCCGGTATGATCCCAGCAATCGCAGGTCGGCAACGATGTTCCGCAGGCCCCTTAAAGCTTTGCCGATGCGTGGTTCCAGTTGATGTCCCTCGATATCGATGAAAAAAAGGTAGTTGCCGATCCTGGTTTTAGCGGGTCGGGATTCAATTTTGCTCATGTTAACTCCATAAAGGTAGAATTGCTCCAAGGCTTTAAACAGGGCGCCGGGCCGATCACGCAAAGATATTACCAGTGAAGTCTTATAGGCACCTTTGCCTTCTTTTTCACTGTTGGGCGAGGAACGATCCTTACCAGCTGGGGTCAGGATAATGAAACGGGTTTCATTATCGCCGCGATCCTGTATCTCTAGCCGCAAAATGGAAAGCCCATACGTCCGGGCGGCTGCTTGCGTACCGATGGCTGCCCATGGCAGATTGGATTCCGCCACCCGGTGAGCAGCCTCGGCAGTGCTGGCCATGGTTACCAGGTTAATATCACCCAGGCTTTTGGAGAGATATTGGCGGCACTGAGCCAAGGCTTGCGGGTGCGACAGTACTTGGGTGATATTTTCCAGCTTCACCCCGGGGCGGGCCAGGAGATTATGCCTGACGGGGAGAATCACCTCGCCCGCGATCTCCAGAGGGTATTCATAAGCCAACAAGTCCAGGGTCAAGTTTACTGATCCTTCACAGGAGTTCTCGACCGGGACGATCCCGCAATCGGCTTCGTGACAGTGCACTGCGGCAAATACTCCATCTATGGAAGAACAGGGTATTAGTTCCCAGTTGTTATTCGGGTTGGTCATTACCTGGGCCGCTTCCTCGCAAAAGGTTCCGGCCGGTCCCAGGTAACCCATTTTTCTTTTCATCACCCAAGCTCCTTTCTAAGCAACCTCGTGGGGGATACTGGTGCCGGCTAAATTCCTGCCGACCGCTGCAGCAATTAGGGATAATTGTTGCATTAATTGCTCCAACTCGGGAGGAGTAAGCGACTGAGGTCCATCTGACAGGGCTTTGGCAGGCTCGGGGTGCATCTCCAGGATAAGTCCATCCGCCCCTGCCGCTATGGCAGCCATAGACATGGGCAGAACCAGTCCCCGGTCGCCGGTGCCGTGACTGGGATCAACCAGGATCGGAAGGTGGCTTAGTCGCTTGACCAGTGGCACGGCACTCAGATCCAAGGTGTTGCGGGTGGCCGTCTCGAAGGTGCGGATACCTCTCTCACACAGTATCACCCGGCTGTTGCCTTCGGACATGATGTATTCGGCCGCCATCAGCCACTCCTCTACAGTTGCGGACATACCGCGCTTGAGCAGCACCGGCTTATCAGTCTGACCCACTGCCTTTAGCAACCGGAAATTTTGCATGTTCCTGGCTCCTACCTGCACCATATCTACATAGTCCAGAGCCATTTGCAGGCTAGCTTCATCGATGACTTCTGTTACTACAGGCAGACCTGTCGTTTGCGAGGCTTCTTTTAGTATCTTAAGCCCTTCTTCTTCAAGACCCTGGAAACTGTAAGGGGAGGTGCGAGGTTTGAACGCGCCGCCCCTTATAATCTGGGCTCCGGCCTGCCGCACCTGATGGGCAGAGGTTAGCAATTGGGGACGACTCTCTACCGCGCAGGGACCGGCAATAATGGTCAGATCCGCCCCTCCCACCGTAACCGCTCCTACTTGGATGGTTGTGTTATCTCCTTTGCATTCCCGGCTGACCAGTTTGTACGGCTTCATAATGGGGACAATTTTCTCCACCCCGGGCATCAGCTGCAAGTCCTGCAAGTCGCTGACCGGCCGGTCTCCCACAGCGCCTATCACAATGCGTTTAACGCCTCTGATCAGCTGGGTCTGGAAACCCAACCTGTCCAACATTGTGTTTACCGCCTCGATTTGCTGAACGCTCGACGTCATTTCCATCACTACTACCATTTTGATTCCTCCCTAAAAATATTTGTGCCCATAGCCTATGCCCCAAAGGGACGCAAGCTATGGGCTTCCGTGGTACCACCCTTGTTGATCCATAAAGGACCCACTCACCAAGATACGGGAAAAATCAATCCCCCTGATAAACAAAAAAGCCTTCCATCCCAAGGGACGAAAAGCTACCTGCTTACCGCGTTACCACCCAAGTTGACCTGCCACGGGGACAGATCCGCTCTGACAAAGGTGCGGGAACTGTTGTTCCGATACCTCCTTCCTTTTAACGTTGGAAGACTACGGCTCAGCCTACTCATCCTCTAGGGGATTCAGCCTGCGACTCCGGAGAGAACTTCGATCAATCATGCTTTGAAAGCGCTTCCAGTCGATGACGCTTTCTCCCTGTAAAGCTGGGGTTGACCTACTTTGCTCCTTCATGGTCATTACCAAGATGAAATTACTAGACAGTATAGCACTGGCGCGAAGGTGAATCAATAGCCGATTTTGATTTCTTTAGTACAATACCCGGGCTATTTGGCTTTCACTAATATTGGCAAATACCTGGCTGGAACCTATCCCGGTTGGCAAGACTAGTTGCAGCTGGCCGCCAACGCTCTTTTTGTCTTTGCGCATTTGGTTAATAATATCACTGCTGACCAACCGCTCATATGTGGTCGGCAAGCCCAAGGAAACTATGAGGTTTTGGATCCGATCATGATCACTGGACGACAATACACCAGATTCGGCTGCCAGACGGGCAGCCAATACGATACCAATAGCTACCGCCTCACCATGATTATAGCGGCGATAACCGGTTAAGGCCTCCAAAGCATGCCCGAAGGTGTGACCAAGATTCAGCAGGGCTCGGATGCCTCCCTCTGTTTCGTCCTGAGCGACTATATCTGCTTTGATCGCGCAGCAGCGGTGCACAATCTGCTGCAGGCATTCCGGGTCGCGGCTTCCGATCGCAGTCTGGTTTTGCTCCAAGAAGCCGAAGAAACCACTATCCCATATAATCCCGTATTTAATCACTTCAGCCAGACCGGTCAGGTATTCTCTTTCCGGCAAGGTCTTGATGAAGGAGACGTCGATGAAGACCAGAGAAGGCTGATGAAAGGTTCCAACCAGGTTTTTGCCTTGAGGCAGGTTGACCCCGGTCTTGCCCCCCACACTGCTGTCGACCTGGGCCAGAAGGGTGGTGGGTACTTGAATATAGCGAATCCCCCGCATATAGATGGAGGCGGCAAAGCCAGCCACGTCGCCAGGAATGCCTCCTCCCAGGGCTATCACCGTCGAATGGCGATCCAGACCTAATTCCACCATCTTTTCTGTCAAGGTTCCAACGGTAGTCAGGTTTTTATGATCCTCACCGCCGGGAAAGACTGCCAGTTCAACCTTAAAACCGCCCGACCGCATCAACTCCAGCACGCGGTTACCGGCAATCTCAGCCACCTTGGCGTCGGTGATGATCATCATGGCCGAGGTCCTGGGGATGAAGTCCAGCCAAGGCATCAATTGCGGCAACCAGTCGTTGCCGATATGTATCTCGTAGCTGCGATCCCCCAGTTCAACCCGCATGACATGTTCTCCCCAATCGTGCTATTTCATCTATGCCTATTAAATCATGGTCCTATTCATAAAGACTTGCCAGTGTCGATTCAAACCCAGGGAAAGATATGTCTATGCATTCCGCTCCGTGCACAATGGTTGGGCCATTGGCCACCAGGCCCATCAAGGCGCAAGCCATGGCAATACGGTGGTCATGATAGGATTCGCAAACCGCGCCCTCATAATTACGGCCGCCCTTTATTATCAGACCATCTTCGGTTTCATCGATGCTGACTCCAAAACGTCTTAATTCCGTCGCTATAGCTTGAAGACGGTTGCTCTCTTTAACCTTGAGTTCGGTGGCATCCCTGATTATGGTGGTACCCTCGGCGGCTGCTGCGGCCACCGCCAGGACCGGTATCTCATCAATCAAGCGGGGGATTAAGCTGCCGCCAATGCTTACACCCTTTAGTCCGTGACCTGATACGGTAATATCGCCCATGGGTTCGCCGGAAGTCAGACTCTGGTTGGTAATGGTTATATCCGCCCCCATCTCGCGCAAGACATCCAGGATACCGGTTCGGGTCGGATTGAGACCTACCTTGGAGATGGTGAGGCATGAGCCTGGCACAATGGCCCCGGCTACCAGGAAGAAGGCTGCCGATGATATATCCCCGGGGACCGTAATCGGCTGGGCGGTGAGTGGTCCCGGTCCAATGGAGGTGGTTAAACCTTCGATTTTAATGTTGGCGCCAAAAGCCGCCAGCATTTTTTCGGTATGGTCTCTGGATAAAGCCGGTTCGGTAACCGAGGTGACTCCCTGCCCATAAAGCCCGGCCAGCAGTACCGCCGATTTTATCTGGGCGCTGGCCACCGGGGTCAGATAATCGATAGCCCGTAGATGGCCCCCTTTTATAGCCAGGGGAGCAAAACGGCCGTTGCCGCGACCCCAGACCTGGGCTCCCATTTGGCGTAAAGGCTCGGCTATGCGGGCCATAGGACGCCTGCGGATGGTATGGTCGCCGGTCAAGATCGATAGGAATTCCTGGCCCGCCAATACCCCCGCCAACAAACGCATGGTGGTGCCGGAGTTGCCGACATCCAAATAATCGTCCGGCTCTTTCAGGCCATCCAAACTACAACCATGGACCTGCAACCGGTTTGGTGCCAATTCAGTGATCTCCACTCCCAGTTGCCTGATACAGCGTACCGTGCTCCAGCAATCCTGTCCGGGCAAAAAATTGTCGATGCTGGTAATGCCATTAGCGATCGCTCCCAGTATAACCGAGCGATGGGAAATGGATTTGTCTCCCGGTATGGATAGGGTTCGGGTTACGGGCTGCAGAGGATTGACCATCAAGTTCATTTGTCATCTCTCTTTTCCATGGAATTTACCTTTAAGAATGCGGAGGTTAGGTAATAATTATAATCGAAAGAAGCAGGAAAACAAAACCAAGGGTCTGGTTTATTTAGGCATGTGGTTGCAGTATAATCGTTTTAGGAAAAAAATCACAAGTCTACAATAGTCTAGATAGAATTGAGAGAAAAGGAGTGTAACGGGTGAAAAGAAAAACTCTTACCTTATTGATCCTGGGTATGTTCTTGGTTGTTCTCGGTGGTTGCCAGACCGCCAATCAACCATCCTCTCAGCCCAATCAACCCACTGCGGCCGTAAACTTAAAGGTGGCCGTATTGAGAGGGCCCACCGCCCTTAGTATGGTCCAAATGCTGGATGCCCGGCCCAGCTTGGGAGAGAACGTTCAAGCCGAATACATCATCGAACAGTCCCCGGATACGCTTAATGCCAAACTGCTGACCGGTGAGATCGCGATGGCCACAATTCCCACCAATATGGCTGCCAAGCTGTACAACAAAGGAGTCAATTATCAGCTGGCGGCGATGAATACCTGGGGCGTATTATATGTGGTTACCAACGGCGATGTAGTTGAGAGCTGGTCTGATCTAAAAGGCAAAAACATCGATAATAGCGGCCAGGGAGCTGCCACCGACGTGGTCTTCCGATATTTGCTCAGTAAGAATGGAATCGACCCGGAAAAAGATGTCACCATTAAGTACGTGCCCAGTCCGGCGGAGCAAGCCCAATTGGCCATCGCCGGTAAAAGCGATATTACTGTCCTTCCCGAACCCTGGGTGTCGACTGTGTTGAATAGGAATAAAGACCTTAAATTAGCCCTGGACATGCAGCAGGAGTGGGTCCGAATCAACGGCGCCGATGTGCCCTTCGCCCAGACCTGCCTGGTGGTCAACGCCGACTTTGCCAAGAATAACCCGGCTGTAGTGACCAAATTCCTGGAAGAATATGCAGCCGCAATAGACTGGGTCAATAAGAATCCGGCCGCCGCCGGCGAACTGATCAAGAAACAGGACATCGGCATCCCGGCCGACGTTGCCGCCGCTGCTATTCCTCGCTGCAACCTGCGCTATATGAGCGCTATCGATGCCAAGCCGGCGGTGGAAAAATACTTGCAGGTGCTCCTGGACTTCTCCCCTGATTCTATAGGAGGGAAACTTCCAGATGCGAAATTCTACTATCAGAAATAGCCTGCTCAGCGCAGCTTCCATATTGGCTCTACTGCTGGTATGGAAGCTGCTGGCGGTTTATTGGAACCAGGAATTGATCATGCCCTCACCGGAAACCACCTTGGTGACAATGTGGCAGGTGATCCAGGCCGATGGCTTCTGGCAGTCGGTAGGTTATACCCTGGGTCGGGGATTGCTGGGTTTTGTGATTTCCTGCGCAGTTGGGGTTTTGGCCGGCTTTGCGGCTGGATTCAGTCCTCCGGTTATGTGGCTGCTGCAGCCCTGGGTAACGGTTATCCGGACTATTCCCGTCATGTCGGTTATCATCTTGGCCATTATCTGGTTTAGAACCGATATTGTGCCGATCTTCGTCACTTTCCTGATGATATTTCCCATCATATACAGCAATGTTTTGTCCGGTATTAAGAATATAGACAATCGGCTTTTGGAGATGGCCCATATTTACAGGGTTAGACCCCGGCGTATTATGACCGAACTATATTTCCCAGCCATACTGCCTTATTTGATGGCCGGAGCCTCCAACGCCATGGGCATCACCTGGAAGGTGATAATCGCAGCGGAAATCCTAAGCCAGCCCCGGTTCGCTATCGGCACCAACCTGATGGTAGCCAAGATCGACCTGGAGACAGCCCGGGTGTTCGCCTGGACGGCAGTAGCCATCGCCATCAGTTTTGTCCTGGAATACGGCCTCAATACCCTGGAGAATAGACTGAAAAAATGGGGTTAAGCAGATGACCTTCAGTTTACGGGATATCGATGTAACCTTCGATGATTTACCTGTATTAAAGAATCTAACCATGGAAATGGATGAGCACCAACTGATTTGTATCCTGGGTCCGTCCGGGGCGGGCAAGACCACCTTGCTCAACCTGATGTCCGGATCGTTGCAGCCGGATCGAGGGCAAATCCAGGGTTTCGAGGGCAAGAGTATCAGCTATCTGTTTCAGGAAACCAGATTGTTGCGGTGGAAGACGGTTGAAGGCAACATCGATTTTGTCCTCAAGGACCATCTCAGTAAAATGGAGCGGGTTGAGATCATCAACCGCTATATTGAAATGGTGGGGCTAAGTGAATTCAGACGCTACTACCCGGACCAATTGAGCGGGGGGATGAAGCAGAGGGTAGCCATCGCCCGGGCATTCGCCTTTCCATCCGATATACTGCTCATGGATGAACCCTTCAAGGGATTGGATCTGCAGCTGAAGAGTGCCCTTATGCAGGCCTTTATCGACGTGTGGTTGACTGATAAACGCAGTGTCTTCTTCATAACCCATGACTTGGATGAGGCCGTGCTGTTGGGAGAGAAGATATATGTTTTCACCCCCAGCCCCGGTAGGGTCAAGGGTGTGATCACCAATTCCATTCCCCACAAAGAAAGAAATCTCAACTCCGACTCGCTCCGATCTATAGAGGACCGCCTGATCGAGCTGATTACTGCTCCATAAATCACCCCCAACCGGTTACAGATGTTCCTGTTTGACACCTTCGGGCTCCAACTGGGCCTGGTCCTTTGGCCGGATGGCCAGGAACATGCTCGCCAGCACCATCCCGGAGCCGATAATTTCCTTGAGCGTGAGTGTTTCGCCCAGGATCAGGTATGCCAGAATAAGACAAAATACCGGTTCTGCAGTGCTGATGAGAGTGGCGCGGGTGGCACCGATCTGCTGGAGCCCTTTCAAAAAGAAGAGTACTGCCATCAGGGTATTGAAGCAGGCCATTGAGGTCGTTACCAGCAGTTGGCGCCAGGTAAGGTGGAATACGACGCCGGCCTCCTGAGGGTATACCGGACCAACAATGAATATTGCCACCAGAGCAATGGTAGCGGTTATAGACAACGGTTTACCGTTGGCAACTGTCTTTTGTCCTGCCAGACCGTAAAACGCGTAGCACAAGCAGGCCAGTAGGGCATAGACGATGCCGATCCCAGATGCCGGGGAGGAAGAGCCATTGTGCAATCCGGACAGCAAAAAGACGCCGGTCAAAGCCAGTGCCAAACCAGCCAACACCTGCGGAGCCAATGATTCCTTGTATATAACCGTGCCCATTATTGCCACCAGGGCTGGGTGGGCGAAGAAAATCACCGTAGCCAATCCGGCTGACAGGTACTCCAGGGCAAAAAAATATAACAGGCCGCCCGCCGTCAATAAGACCCCCTGGGCAATAACAAGAGGCGTGACAGTAAGCAGCGGTTCCCTCTTGATGCCAACCAACAATACTACCAAAAGCAGAAAAGAAAACAGATAACGGAGAAAGAGGGTGCTTTCCGGACTCAGGCCTTCCGCATAGGCCATTTTTACCAGCACGGGCAGGGTCGCATACATCAGAGCCGAAAATAAAATAAAGAGCGAGCCTTTTAGTTCTTTTGAGGGGGTCATATGTCTTTCACCTTTCAGGGCTAATCATTCACCATAGTATATAGCTAAAACCAGCTTTTGGGTAAGGATCAGGAGGGTAAAAAATGAGCAGGACATTGCTGCTGGAGCAAATTCGTGCTATATTGTATAATCTGCAGTATGCTTTGATAAGGATCCGCTTGAAGGAGTATGTTGCAGCGATCACCGGGACACGGCAGCCAGCTGGAACTAAAATCAACTGTTTTTTCCGGTGGGGTTCACATATAATCTTATTAACAAACGTAATATTAATTGTGGCAAAAGCTCGACTTTGGCATAAAGTCCGAGCTGAAGGATGCGGAGGTGACGTTTATGAAAAACAGATGGGGCAAAGGAGAACCAGTGAACCTGTCCGACCTTCTGAGGATTACGCCGGTTGCTGATGAGATAATGCATCTCAGCGAAGAGTTAGGTATGAGCCTGACCGATGTAATGTGGATAGTGTCCCAGATTATAGAGAATAACGATGAAATAGACAGGGAACACGATTCCGAGAATGTGCAGGGGTTATCTGAACAAGAATGGGATAATATAGATCTAGAGAGCGTTGAAGATGAGATCGACCGGTCCATGTATATGGTCAATGTAAAAATAAACGGTCCGGGCAGGTTCCCGGAGATCGGTTTTAAGGCAGGCGTCAATGATACCGAGGACATGAACTACTTTTTTGATATGATCCTGGAGATGATGGAGAAACTGGACTAGACAGGTTGGAGGCCCGGGACAATACCCGGGCCTTCTTTTATTATCTTCTATAAATGGTTGCAGATTTTGATGGAAAGTTAAGAATAAATAGGGATGGCGTCACGTCCTGGCAACGTCCTTATGGATACCGGTTTTAATGCCGGTTTTTTTGTTTTTTTGATAATGCAGTGAATAATCACCAAAACCACATCTAATTAATATATTAATTGTTAGAAATCAAGGGAAATCAATGCCTGCAACCCCTGGGAATATATGGACATTATTGAAGCTATAGGATTATAATAATATTCAAACTTGGAAAGCGCCAAACTATGAATATGGTTCTAAGGGTAAAGTAGGCGCATAGAATATATTCAGGGGTAAAAACAGACGAGGAAGGGGGGATCGATATGGATTATAAGCTGATCGATGAGATCCTGCGCGAAATCGGGCTGGAACGAATCGAAGACGAAGAGTCGGATCAACAACAAAAAGGAGCCATTTAAGGTGCCCCCTTTAATGGCTCCTTAATTCTTGCCTATTGGGAATTCATTTGCAGTAATTCGGAAACGGTTACGAATTCGTATCCCTGGTCTTTAAGATTCTTGATCACCAAAGGCAAGGCCTCAGTAGTCTGTTTACAGGTATCACTGGCGTGCATGAGGATAATAGCCCCTGGGTGCACCTTTTTACTTACTCTTTCGACTATGCTGTTGACCCCCGGATTCATCCAGTCCAGAGAGTCCACACTCCACTGGATTACTTCGTAGTTGATTTCATGTGCGGCCTCTATCACCTGGTCATTATAATCGCCGTTAGGGGTGCGGATGAGGTTAGCGTCAACCTCCGTTATTTCCTTGATATTACTATGGGCCTTCATGATTTCTTCCTTGATTTCTGCTTTGCTGAGGGTGCTGAGATTGATGTGCCGGTATCCGTGACTGCTTATTTCATGGCCGTCCTGCTTTATCCGTTGCGGCACCTCCGGATATTGCTTGACCCAGGGCCCGGACAAAAAGAAGGTGGACCTTATCTGATTCTGCTTGAGTATCTCGACAACCGGCATAGGGGTGTTATTACCCCAGCTTATGTCGAAGGTGAGCGCCACCACTTTTTTATCAGTTTTCACTTCGTAAATCGGCTTAAGCTTGTGATTGGCCTGCACGTACATCACTCCAGTGGTTAGGAGTACGACCGATATCAAGGCGACCAGTACAATTTTGGCGCGAGGGGTCAATGCATAGAATCCAAACATCTTGGGCATAGCGATAATCTACCTCCTCAGATTCTTCATTTTGATACCTATTGAGCTCAACCGCATTATTTCCGTTCGTCCAACTGTATTAGTTCGCTCATTGTTACAAACCGATAACCGTCCGCGATTAATTGGGTGAGCAGAAGATCCACTGCTCTGGCGGTTTCCAGGGAGTTATCAGCCCCATCATGCAAGATTATTATTTGCCCGGGCGCGATGTTGGAGACTACATGTTGGGCGATTGCTTCGCCCTTTTTCCCCACCCGCCAATCTTTGGGATCCTGCAGCCAGGTCCAATAAGCGACTGTCATTGGGTATTCGTTCACGTATTTCACCAATCTGTCAGATAGATAACCACCCGGAGGCCGGAATAGTGTAGGGGTTCGGCAGGTGGCCAAGGTGATTATGGCGTTGGTTCTTTCAATCTCGCTTTGAAATATGGCAATATCGTTCTTTTTGAATTGCAGGTAGTTGTGACTGTAACTATGATTGCCCAACTCGTGACCTTGGGCGGCCATTAGTTGCAGGAGTTGGGGTGATTTTTCGGCCCGATGGCCGACTACAAAAAAGGTGGCGTGAACATTATGCCGAGCCAGGCTGTCCAACACCGCCGGGGTTGTCTCAGGATCAGGACCGTCATCAAAGGTAAGCGCTGCCACCTTCTGACTGGTTTTAATCAAGGTGACGACCTTTTTTTCATTCTTCCACTGGTTCATATGGGGGTGATAAGCTAAATTGTAGGAGCCCAGGCCGAGCAGAAAAATCCCGGCAAATATCGCCCCCAGTGTTCGCTTTTTAAGGTTAATTATCATGGTTTACCCTATAATGACAGACAGTGCGGATTTTATCCGCAGAAATGGTATGCAGTCGCGCTTGGTCTCTTTTACAAATGTATTGATGTATTAGGATAAATATGCTCGCATCGGGAAAGAGAAGCGGCAACTGGATACTTTACTATTTGCAGAGACTGCATTATAATATTATTCATCGTCAAACGCTGAATCGGCTGCAATACGAAAATATTAGGGTCGTTAACTCAGAGGTAGAGTGCTTCCTTGACGCGGAAGAAGCCACAAGTTCGAATCTTGTACGACCCACCATAGAAACAAAGTAATACCGGGGTTTTGCGGCCCCGGTATTTTTACGGGCAAGTGCCGCAAGGGTAGGTGCCACAGAATTGGCCCCCGGATTGGCAATTTGGCTAAGGCAGGGAAATACCTCCAGTACGTCAAAATGTAATTGGGGAATCATTAATTTGAAGGAAGGGGGAAAAAGCCAACCTTACAGGCAGCTGGAATGGAGGACGAAGCGATAGACACCACCGAGAAAATGGATGACGCCAAGATAAGGGAAAACATAGAACATGCATTGTTAAGATTCGACAAAGCCCAGTTGATATTCAATGATATAGAGGCTGCATATCTTAAGATCCAGGACTTGGACCCCGAAGTATACCCCGAAGTAAAAGCCGAATATCAACGCATCGAAGCCCTATTGAACATGCTCTTTGATTTTTTATCAGCTGGGAAATCGGAACTGGATAAGATAATTGAGACTGTCGCCGAAGATAAAAAAGAGTGATGCAGGAGTGCGGGCAGGGCTAAAGAGAGAGAAGATTGCACAGCAAAAGACAAGCCGGGCTATATAGCCCGGTTTTGTTCGTTCTGCTGTTGGAGTATGCCTTAGTCGGATGTTCGAAGCTTGAATTGGCGCGGTATTATATGTGCTGAATTAGGACCGGCTGTTGATCCCCACATTACTTTACAAGGTTCCTGCTGGTCTTCATCTAAACCGCAGAAACAGGTTTTGGCAAGCGCGACTTGGGTTTGAGGTCCAATGGGAACGCCTTCATGGTCATACTGAATGGCATTCTTACTACGGGAAGGCTCGCTCCCGTCCTGAGTATAGTAGGCTTCGCAATCGGGCGGGAGATTGGTTATGAGAGCCCGGTTAAACGAGACGGCTTTGAATTTGGGGATTGGTATCGGCCTGATATTATATCTCGCCGCTACTACAGGTCCATATTCCCCAATGGATCTGTAATACTTGACCGCCTTGACAGTAGTTGAGGTTGTCAAGCAAAGATGTTCGTGATAATTGATCAGTTGCCTGGTCCGGCTCCTTCTGGGATCGCTGCCATCCAACGTATAGTAGCCGGCTGATGATACGATGGCGTGCAGGCACACTAGCTGAAATCCGCAATAGGTTCCCCCACCAGGGGTTAAGGTCAATGCGTTGGTTCCTGTTGATCCGTTGTCACAGTATCGCAGGGCAGCCTTTAAATCTAACATACTCCACCTCACTGATCATGCCGGAATTCCCGGTTGGTAACCAACCGAAGGATCAATACGCTTCTGAGTTTGATTCTAGCATGCCTCTTGTCTTTTCTAGACAATAAAAAAACACCGAAATTATGCCATTCTCCACGTTGGAATGGCATTATACGGCATGTTGTGATCAATCCAATGTTGAAGTGAAGAGCAAATTGAGGAAAAACCCGTGCAGGGAATGACAAGCATTTCTTAATCCCGGCGGAGGGCGGGGTTCTAGGTAAAAAAGGGCTGCAGTATAAAGAAGATATTAAGAATAAATATCACCGTATTCAATGTCAAGGCCACCAGCAGTGTGGATGTCTTGAATCGATGGCCGGAATTGTAAATGTCCAGAAAACCGAGGATGCACACTCCCGCTCCGATAAGCAACAATATGTAAGAGGTCTCAACCCAATTGCCGGTGAGCCATTCGATGAAAACGCTCAGAACCCCCGAATAGCCAAGCGGTACCAGGCTGTAGATAAGGAATAGAATCAAAGCCATTACCGGATATAAAAATATCATTCTAATCAACCTCCCGTAAACAGCATCGAATTAAGCGGGCTAGACGAGAAGATATTGGAATTCTCTTGCATTATTCGGCAAAGAGGGAGGTATGTCCTGCCTGGTTTCAGAAAAAAAGAATGCCGGGAACCATTCCCGGCATCAATCATTACCGGCCTGACTACTTAGACGAACTACGGGACGACTGGGCATTGGTTTCGCCCATAAACACCTCCACCGCTTCCTGTAACTGTGATTGGTGATGATAAGCACTTCTGGAGAAATCGTTGACCAGGTTGTTGAACTGCTGACGGGCCTGACGGTTCTGGTCCAGTTGGGTTCTGATGGCGTTTTCCATCTGATCTTGGACTACGGACAGGCTGTTCACGGTGAAGCGCCACATATCCATCATCTGGTTCATCGAATTTTCGATCATGCCCATGCTGTTGAAATTGCTGCCGTTCATTGTTGATCCTCCCTTAAAAATATACTCGGATTGGACACTTTCCGTTTATGTTTCCCCTTCGATGACAAAGCTATTCAATAGGGAAGAAAAAAATAGCAATTTGCGGTCTTGTGACTATTACATGGTCAGTTTGATTTGCCTGGGGGTCGCGTCTGGCTGCAAAAGCGGATATTACGCATATTCTGCAAATTTTGGATTGGAGCGGACTGAATAATGAAAAATAGCCCCACATATAATAATGTAAGCATCCAACAAGGAGGCCGTAAAATGGTTTATGAGCTGCAGATAATCACGGCTGCGGACAAGGAAGCCTTTGTTACGGACTTTTCCCGTAAGTTTTCCTGGCTGAGACAACGCGGCTGCAGCTTATCGGTAAGATCATGTTCGCTTCATGGAAGTGATTCAGTTCGTTTCGATATCCTGCTGCAAGGCAAGGTATGTTCTCCTCATTTCCGGGAAGAGGATTACATTTATATTTTTAGATATCAATTGGCCGAATTCCTGGCCGAACATATCATCAGCGACTGGGAATACCACTTGGCCTGGAAAGAAATAAACAAATCCAAACGCGGCATATTATCCAATGATAGACCGGTAATTATGGATAAGGCCACAAAATTCCTGAAGCATTGTCACACCAGTGAAAGTCTCAACTTATTAATGAATTACGGACGCAAGAACAAGATTTCCCACCGTTTATTCGATTATCTGTTTAATCACCGGCTTCTGGTCGTGGAGGGTTTTATAAGATTTTGTATGCCTGATTTCCTTACCGACATCAAATTTGCTGTAGATTTGGCCTGTGAGGAATTACGCAACGAAAAGGAGTACAATGAATTCGTCAAACTGCTGCGTTATTTCGTCGACACCCAGCCGCCCATGATGTTGGAAGTCAACATCATGACCGTCGAAGGCAACGGATTTGTATTGTGGGACGGAAACGGGATTCGCATCGAGGAAAAGCAAATCAAGTACTATATGGAGGACATTGCCCGCGGGGAGATAAGCCTGGATGACGTCCTGGTCAGCATCCTGATCACGGTTGCGCCCCGGCGAATTATTCTCCATAATACCGACCAGCAATCCGACAGCGATTCGGTCCAAATGATCAAGAATGTATTCGATTCCAGGATAACTGTTTGCGGGGGATGTGAGCGGTGCCAAGGGAATCAAAAGATTGATTATCCTAATCCTACGAGGAAGGTTTTGGTGCACACCCATACCTATCCTCATGACAAAGGGTTTTAATCCTTACTGACCTCATAAACATAGCTCACAGATCATCTTTCTCGGCATACGAGAGATGATCTGTTTTGTTTTTTCTGCACTTTTGTTTGGTGGTGGGGTGGGTTTTAGGGTCTGCCTTTTTAATTGCGGGAGATTAGTAAATCTGGTACTGTATTTAGATAGGAATTACGGACCATCTGCGTTGGCAGCTTCATATACTGTTAGTTGTTCTATTGGATATCATTCTTTGGAGGTGTAAATATGATTGACATTAGTTTTCCCGATGGACGGCACCGTGAGTACGCTGAAGGGACCACTCCGCTTCAGATTGCTGCGGATATCAGCGCCAAATTGGCCAAAAACACTGTAGCGGCCAGTTTCAATGATAAAATTACCGACCTGACTACTCCCTTGTATGAAGATGGCAAGTTGGAGTTCATTGATTTCGAAACCGACCGGGGTCGTTCCGTATATCGACATTCCTCTTCGCATATAATGGCCCAGGCGGTCAAAAGGCTGTGGCCGGAAACCAAGTTCGCCATCGGACCTGCTATCGACAAGGGATTCTATTATGATTTCGATACTGACCATACCTTCACGCCTGAGGATTTCGCCCTGATTGAGAAAGAGATGAACTCCATTATCAAGAGCGATTACCCCATCGTGCGGCGGGAACTCCCCAAAGAAGAAGCCTTGAACTTCTTTGCGGAGAGAGGTGAAGATTATAAGGTAGAACTGATTCGGGATTTGCCCGATGACGCCATAATCAGTGTTTATGAACAGGGAGAGTTTGTGGATCTTTGCGCGGGCCCCCATGTTCCCAGCACCGGCAGAGTTAAAGCAGTGAAGCTGATGAGCCTGGCCGGGGCGTACTGGCGGGGCGACGAGAACAACAAGATGCTGCAGCGCATATATGCCACTTCTTTCCCCAAACAGGCGCTGCTGGAAGATTATCTCCAAAAGCTGGAGGAGGCCCGCAAGCGCGACCACCGCAAGCTGGGCCGGGAATTGGGATTATTTGTTCTTCTGGATGAGGGTCCCGGTTTCCCGTTCTTCCTTCCCAAAGGAATGGCACTAAGAAACGAACTGGAGAGTTTCTGGCGTCAAGCCCATCAGAAGGCGGGCTATCAGGAGATTCGCACCCCTATTATACTGAATCAGGAACTATGGGAACGTTCAGGGCATTGGGACCATTACAAGGACAACATGTATTTTACCAAAATCGATGGCCAGGACTTCGCGGTCAAACCGATGAACTGCCCGGGCGGGATACTGGTTTACAAACAGAGTCTCCACAGCTATCGGGAACTGCCCCTGCGCACCTGTGAGATGGGATTGGTACATCGACATGAAATGTCGGGGGTTTTGCACGGCCTGATGAGGGTGCGCGCTTTTACCCAGGATGACGCCCATATCTTTATGCTGCCGGAACAGGTCATCGACGAGATAAAAGGAGTAATGGCCCTGGTCGACCTGTTTTACAAGCAGTTCGGTTTTTCCTATCATGTCGAGTTGTCGACCCAACCGGAGAAATCCATGGGCACCAAAGAGGCTTGGGACATTGCCACCGACGCCCTCAAAACAGCGTTGGCGGAAAACAATATGGAATACAAGATCAACGAAGGCGATGGCGCCTTCTATGGTCCCAAGATCGATTTCCACTTACGGGATTCTTTGGACCGCACCTGGCAGTGCGGAACCATTCAGTTGGACTTCCAGATGCCGGAAAAATTCGATTTGTCCTATATTGGAGAGGATGGCGAAAAGCATCGTCCGGTTATGATTCACCGGGTTATCTATGGCAGTATGGAAAGGTTTATCGGAATCCTGACCGAGCACTTCGGCGGAGCATTTCCCGCCTGGCTGGCCCCAGTGCAGGTGCGGGTGCTGGCCATTACCGAGAGACAGCATGAATATGCGGCTCAGGTGGTGGAAAGGTTGAAAGCCGAAGGGATAAGATGCGAATCCGACCTGCGCAGCGAGAAGATCGGCTACAAAATCCGGGAAGGGCAGCTGCAAAAGATTCCTTATTTGCTGATCCTGGGTGAGAAAGAAGCCCAAGCCGGTGCGGTCGCGGTGCGTCACCGCAAGGACGGCGATCTGGGCCAGCAGGGGCTGGAGGATTTTGTGACCATGCTGAATGCGGAAATCAGGGACAAAGTTATCAGATAGAAGTTGCATATCCGTTTGGGATATGTTAGTCTTTTGGTTGGAATTGTTAAGCAGGAGCCTGGCTTCCTCACCTTACAACCCCCGGTTAGTAAGGTTATGACGACAGATAAGGGTATGCTTGTATCAACATACAAGTTTAGAGTAATCTGTTAGTACATGTAGAAGCGGGCGAAACGGCCCGCTTTTTATATTTGCAGGAGGTGAATCGATTATCAGCAAAGATTGGAGAATCAATGAGGATATCCGGGTTAGAGAGGTTAGACTGGTCAGTGAAGATGGGGAACAGCTCGGGATAGTTCCAATCCGTGAAGCCTTGGCCATAGCCGAGGAAAAAGGCGTTGACCTGGTGGAGGTAGCCCCTTCTGCCAAGCCGCCGGTATGCCGTTTGATGGATTATGGCAAGTTCAAATTTGAACAGAGCAAGCGTGACAAGGAATCGCGGAAGAAGCAGAAGATTATCTCCATTAAGGAAGTCAAGATGAGGCCCAACATCGAAGAACACGATTTTCAGGTCAAGGCCAAAAATGCCAGAAAGTTCTTGACAGCAGGGGATAAGCTCAAATTCACTATCATGTTCAGGGGCCGACAGGTTACCCACCCGGAACTGGGGGAAAAACTGTGTATCAAGCTGGCCCAGGAGTTGTCCGATATTTCAACGATAGAAAAGATGCCCAAGCTTGAGGGCCGTAACATGGTTATGATACTGGTGCCCAAGCTTGATGCCGATAAAATCGAGAAAGACAAGAGAGATAAAAAGGAGGACTAACCATGCCCAAAATGAAGAGTCATCGCGGCGCTGCCAAGCGATTCAAGAAAACCGGCAGCGGACTGATTAAAAGATCCAAAGCCTATGCCAGCCACCTGTTGTCCGGCAAGAGTCCCAAAAGGAAGCGGAAGCTGCGTAAGGCTGGTCTGGTCAGCGATGTAGAACAGAAAAACATTTCCAAACTGATTCCATATTAATTCATAGAGGGAGGACTATCAGATGCCGAGGATTAAGCGCGGAGTTACTTCGCACAGAAGACATAAGAAGATATTGAAGCTGGCCAAAGGATATATTGGCAGCAAGTCCAAGCTGTTTCGGGTAGCCAACGAGCAGGTTATGAAGTCGGGAGCGTATGCTTATGCCCACCGCAAGCTGAAAAAGAGAGAGTTCCGGCAGTTATGGATCGCCCGCATCAATGCCGCCGCCCGCGAGAATGGGACTACTTACAGCCGCATGATACACGGTTTGAAGGTAGCTGGGGTGAACGTGAACCGCAAGATGCTGGCGGAGTTGGCTATCAGCGATCCCCAAGGTTTCACCCAGCTGGCTGAGGTAGCCAAGAAATCTGTCTAACCATCGAATCTTAATAAACCGAGCTAGTAAAGAAGTATGGTCAAAAGCCATACTTCATTTGTCAGAAGGTGTAGAATGCAATTCATCAGCTCTCCGGATAATAAATTTATAAAGCTGGCTTCCAGCTTGAAGATCCGGAAATATCGAGAGGCTGCCGGCTTGTTCCTGGTCGAGGGGTGGCGTTCTGTCAATGAAACCCTGACCCGCCGGGAGTTGATAGAAGCGATACTGGCTGCGGCAGATATCCGCGAAGAACTCGATAGCAACCGGCTGCCCGATGAAAAGATCATGATCGTGGAGCCGAAACTGATGAAACAGGTTTGCAGTACTGATAATCCCCAGGGTATCGCGGCGATCGTTCGCAAACCACAGTGGGCATGGGGTCAGGTTAGCGCCAGCGGTGGTTTGTTGGTTTACCTGGATCGCATATCCGACCCCGGCAACCTGGGCAGCATTCTTAGAAGCTGCTGGGCTTTTGGCGTGCAAGCGGTATTGATGTCGCCAGGCTGCGTTGATCTATACAACCCCAAGGTGGTGCGTTCCACCATGGGAGCCATTCTTAACCTGCCCGTCTTTTCAGATGTCGGCCCGGCGGAACTGGTTGTATTAAAGGAGGCTGGGTTTGCCCTTGTCTCTACAGATGTTGGAGGCGGGCAAAGATACTATGATCTGGATTTTAGGATCCCTACCATCATCATCCTGGGCAGTGAGGCTCATGGGGTCAGCAGGGAACTGAAGGATATAAGCGCTATAAAAATAAATATACCAATCACGCCGGGGGTTGAATCTTTGAATGTGGCCGCGGCCTGTGCTATAATTGTTGCTGAAGCACGCAGACAGCGTCAGGTAAGTGCCGAGCACTAGGAAACACTTGTCGTGACATCCAGGTCCATGGTAAATTATTCGGAGGATTCTCTGCATATGCACGATCAAGCTGAACTTCTATGGTATCTATTCGAAACTTCCGGCTGCATCATTTATTATCTTTTATATAAAAAGTTACTCAGTAATTGAATAAAGCAGTGATGATCAGGACTAGTAGCCTGTTGTCTGACTTACAGGGAGGCCGTACCACGGATTGCGAGTGCGGCTAAGAAAAGGGCAGGTGAATTCACCTGGGAGCAGTGGACTGAAATAGCAGTAGGTCTGACCGGCGGCCGCCGTTAACGGCATGGAGTGAACCGGATCGATCCGGTTAAATAGGGTGGTACCACGGAAAGCTTTCGTCCCTTGGGATGGAGGCATTTTTATTTTCTGGTTCAGCCAGAGCCATATCGTAGGAATTCAAACCATGGTGTTGTCTAAACTGCATTTGAACAGGGGGTAGACGTATGATCGATACTTTGACCAGAATCAAAGAGGGGGCCGAGCAGAATATTAACCGAGCGGAGGATTTCGAAACCTTAAACGAGGTGCGGGTAAAAATCCTGGGACGCAAGGGTGAGATTACCCAGGTCTTGAGGGGTCTTAAGGATTTGGACCCAAGTCAGAAAGTGGAAGTGGGGCGGCTGGCCAATGAGGTCAAGGATGGCCTGGAGAAGCTAATCGAAGCCAAGACCCAGCAATTGAAAGCCCGGCAACTGGAGATGGCGCTCCACAGCGAGCGTTTGGATATCACTTTGCCGGGTCGGCCTGTACAAGCCGGGGCCCAGCACCCTATCAGCCGGGTTGCCGATCAGATAAAGGCGATATTTACCGGGATGGGATTTACAGTAGCGGAAGGTCCCGAGGTGGAGCTGGACTACTATAATTTCGAAGCCCTCAACGTTCCCCGTGATCATCCGGCCCGGGACATGCAGGATACCTTCTATATAACCGAGGATATGCTGCTGCGTACCCATACATCTCCTGTACAGGTGCGTACAATGGAGAAAATGGCGCCCCAGTTACCGGTAAAGATAATCGTTCCCGGTCGGGTATACCGCAAGGACGACGATGCCACGCATTCTCCCATGTTTCACCAGATAGAGGGGCTGTTAATCGATGAACGAATTACTTTTGCCAATCTCAAGGCCATGTTGATGCTCTTTGCCCGGCAAATATTCGACGCCGGGGTAAAGGTGCGTTACCGGCCCAGCTTCTTCCCGTTTACCGAGCCCAGTGCGGAGATGGACATCTCCTGCGTTAATTGTGGGGGCCAGGGGTGCCGGGTATGTAAACAAACCGGTTGGTTGGAGATCCTGGGAGCGGGCATGGTCCATCCGCGGGTGCTGGAATATGGCGGCTACGATCCAGAGAAACATACCGGATTCGCATTCGGTATGGGTATAGAGCGGATTGCCATGCTCAAGTACCAGATCAACGATATGCGTTTGCTGTTCGACAATGACAAGCGTTTCTTACAACAATTTTAGGGGGTGGCCGCATGCATGCATCTATTAATTGGCTAAAAGACTATATAGATTTCTCCTGGACGGCGGAGGAATTGGCCCACCGCCTGACAATGGCCGGGATTGCCATCGAAGGGGTGGAGCAGGTTGGGGATGATACAGTATTGGCATTGGACCTCACCCCCAACCGGGGCGACTGCCTGGGGATAATCAATCTAGCCCGGGAGGTGGCAGCCTTAAATGGCCAGGATTTGTCGCTGCCGGAGATCGCCATCAAGGAGACCAGGGAATCGATCGATGACTATATAAAGGTGGAAATCGCCGCCCCCGACCTCTGCCCCCGTTACACGGCTCGTTTGGTTAAGAATGTCAAAATCAAGCCATCCCCGCCGTGGATGCAGGCCCGACTTCAAAGCTGTGGGGTTCGCCCTATTAATAATGTGGTCGATGTCACCAATTACGTTATGTTGGAATGCAACCAACCCCTGCACGCATTTGACTACGACTTGCTGAGCGATGCCAAAACCATCATTGTCCGGCGGGCTCAGGCCGGGGAGTCAATCACCACCCTGGATGGAGTTGACCGGGAACTCAACCAGGAAGCCCTGCTGATAACCGATAACGGTCGGCCGGTGGCCCTGGCCGGTATAATGGGCGGGCAGAATACGGAGATCGGCGACCAGACGGTCAATGTCTTGCTGGAATCGGCCTATTTTGAAAATATCGGGATTCGCAAGACCTCGCGGCTGGTGGGTTTGCGCAGTGATTCCTCCATCCGTTTTGAAAAAGGCACCGACGTAAACGGGGTGATCATCGCGGTCAACCGGGCTGCCAGCCTGTTACAGGAATTGGCCGATGCGGAAGTGGTGGCGGGGGTGGCGGATTGTTATCCGCAGCCGGTGGCCGAAAAGCAAGTGCTGCTGAGACCGGCCCGGGTGAACTACCTGCTGGGAACCGAATTAAGCATCGAACAGGTGAAGGGCTATATATCCAGTCTACGATTTTCTTATATGAACCAAGGCGATGATTTGTTGGTGAGGGTGCCATCCTATCGTCCCGACATTAACCAGGAGGTGGACCTCATAGAAGAAGTGGCCCGCCTGCATGGTTATGAAAACATACCCGCGCAACTCCCCTGCGGCATCGCCACCCAGGGCAGGCTGACCGAATTGCAAAAGTTTCGTGATCGCCTCAGAAATATCATGTCAGCTTCGTTTTACGAAGCAATTACCTACAGCTTTGTGAGCGCCCGGCATTTCGATGCCTTGCGGTTGCCGCCCGATAGTCCGCTGCGGCAGGTGGTGGCGCTGTCCAATCCCTTGTCCGAGGAACAGAGTATCATGCGCACCTTGATACTGCCCGGACTGCTAGAGACGGTCAGCCGCAACCTGGCCCGAAAAAACAGCAATTTGTCCTTCTTTGAGATGGGCTCTGTCTATTATCCGTGCCTGCCCGGCCAGCCACAAGAGGTGCTGAAGGTGGCGGCAGTGGTAGCCGGAAGAACCGAGCCAGGTTGGCTGAAGTCCGATTTCGAGATGGACTTCTATTACCTGAAAGGGATCGTGGAGAATCTGTTCAACAGCTTGGGAATCCAGGGTGTGGAGTGGAAAGAATGCCAGGACCCCAGTTACCACCCGGGCCGTTCCGCCTGGTTGACCAGCGGAGATGCTGTAATCGGGGTACTGGGGGAGATTCACCCGGTGGTGCGGCAGAATTATGATATCAAGCCGCGAGTATGTGCGATGGAGCTCGATGTCATTCGGATGTTTGAACTCTCCAGTCTTAAGGTTATGAAGGAGAGTATCCCCCGTTACCCGGCGGTGGAAAGGGACTTGGCTATCGTGGTCCGGGAAGACTTGCCGGCAGCGGAGGCTGAAAACCTCATCCGGCAGCGGGGCGGCGAACTATTGAGGAGTGTCGCCATCTTCGATGTATATACCGGTGAACAGGTGGCTGCCGGCAGCAAGAGCCTGGCTTACAAGATGACTTTCCAATCAGCCCACCGAACCCTAACCGAAGCTGAGGTAAATGGTTTGATGGAAGACATCAGATCAGCCCTCTGTTCTGAATTGCAGGCGTCAGTCCGGTAACTGCCCCACAACGTTCACCGTTGGCTATTTATCTTGGGTTATCTGGCTGGATACAAATTCGAAGTGATTTAATTGAATGCATAATTGAACCTCCTGGGCAAATATAAATGCTCAAAAGGAGGTTTTTTTTTGGTAATAAATATCCGTGTCCACAGGATGATGATCGTTGCCACCGGAGCAACTTTCGTAATCCTGGTTGCCATCTTATTAACATTTGTGTTTTTATCCAAGGATAATGACGGTGCGATTCCGGAACCGGCGCCGCATGATGCCATGCACGGTGAGTTTCTGCCCTGGAACGAAGTCGACAAGTTGTTTCCTAAAGGAAGTACTGCAATGGTCGTGGATGTTGACAGCGGAATCAGCTTTCAGGTCCAGCGCCGGGGCGGCACCAGCCATGTGGACGCCCAACCCTTGACCGCTGCGGATACAGCTGCCATGAAGCAAGCCTATAATGGTCATTGGTCCTGGCGAAGAAGGGCGGTCATCGTGATATTGCCAAACGAAAGAAATATTGCCGCGTCCATGGCCGGGATGCCCCATGGGCAAGGGGCCATACCCAACAATGATTTCGACGGTCATTTCTGCATCCATTTCCGGGATTCAAAGACCCATGGCAGCCATAAAGTGGACCCAGCTCACCAGATGATGGTCTGGAAAGCGTCCGGCACGATAGATGAGCATATCCAGGCTCTCGACCGGGAGGGGGTGATAGCCTTGTTGTTTACCGCCCTTGATCAGCGAGAATACTCAATCGCCAGCCGGCTGATTCATCCCGACGTTGATGCCAGTCCGCTGTTGTTGGAGCTGCAGCGGATCGAGCGGATAAAAATTGACAACCTGAAAGCGCTGGACGAAAACAAGTTTACCGTCGATGTGAGGATTATTTTCGTCGACTCCACCCAAGAAGTGCGGCAAAAGACGTTGGTGGCTATTAATGGAGAAGGGCCGCCCTGGAAGATAGACGCCAGCAGTTTGGTCCCGCTGTTGGAACCGGAAACGGCGACCGTGATCAACCCGGTAGATGGATGGTATAGCCAGGAGGATTGGGAGCAGTAGCGGCAGGAGTTAGGGCGTCAGGATTTAATTACCCTCATCGGCAGGACTCCAAATCGTATATAATATTATTATCATCGGAGAGGAGTATTTAACATGACAGCTGGCGCACCTAACGATTTATTGAATATAGTTGTAAAAAATGTGGGCACCTTTCAAGTAGCCCGTGGTTCGACTGTGGGCGAATTGTGTGCTTCCCTCCAGGAGGGTAGGGCTTATCCGATTGTAGCTGTCATAATCAAGAATACCTTGCGGGACCTGCATTATATTTTCAGATACGACTGCAATGTAGAGCTGGTCGACACCACCTGCCCGGCGGGTTTGAGGATATACCGGCGCAGCGCTACAATGGTTTTGCTCAAGGCCTGCCGGGATCTGTTCCCGGAACGGACCCTCATGGTCAAACATACCCTTTCCAATGGGTTGTATTGCGAGTTTCTGGAAGTCCCCAGCGCGGACATAGAGATTGATCTTATTCAAAACCGCATGCGCCAGATCGTGCAACAGGACCTGCCGATAAAGCGTCATCTGATGGAAAACGATGAAGTCAGGCGCATATTCATGGATCAGGGTCAGAATGACAAGGTCCAGCTGATGCGCTATCGGGACAAAGAAGCCGCCCATGTTTACGAATTGGACGGTTATGTAGAGTATCCCTACGGCTATATGACCAACCGGACCGGAATATTAGGCAAATTCAGGCTTCTCTACCATTCTCCCGGAATGGTTCTGCGGACTCCGGAGATAGATGACTTGGATCTGGTCAAACCCTACCGGGAGCAGAGAAAACTGGCTATGATTCACCAGGAAGCCAAGGAATGGGCGGACATGCTGCATGTCCCGCATGTTTCAGCTCTCAACGATATGATTACCCAGGATAAAATCGATGATCTGATTAGGGTCAATGAGGCTCTGCATGAAAAGAAGATCGCCTATATTGCCGATACTATCTCCGACAATCCCAGCATTCGGGTGGTGCTGATAGCTGGTCCTTCTTCCTCGGGCAAGACTACCTTTGCCCAGCGCCTTTTAATCCAGCTTCGGGTTATCGGCCACCATCCAGTATCCATCTCCATGGACAACTATTTTGTGGACCGGGCCAATACTCCCATTGACGAAGAGGGCAATTATGACTACGATTCCCTGGCGGCAGTGGATATCGACCTTTTTAACGAGCAGCTGACCCGATTGATTGAAGGGGAAGATGTGGAGATGCCCATATATAACTTCAAGACTGGACGCCGGGAGGAGACCGGCACCACTATCAGGGTCCCAACCAACGAACCGATCATAGTCGAAGGCATCCATGCCTTGAATGACCAGTTGACCTGGAGTGTACCAGTCAAGAACAAATTCAAGATCTACATTAGCGCTCTAACCCAGCTTAATGTGGATTACAGCAACCGCATCCCCACCACCGATTCCAGATTAATTCGCAGGATCGTACGCGACCACCGGACCCGCGGCAATCCCGCTATCAAGACCATCAAGCAATGGCCTTCGGTGCGGCGGGCAGAAGAAAAGAATATCTTTGCCTTCCAGGAGAATGCCAATGTAATGTTCAATTCCTCGCTGGTTTATGAGATGGCCGCATTGAAGCTGTTTGCAGAGCCATTGCTGGAGGCCATTGACAACGATGTCCCCGAGCATATTGAATCGAGCCGGTTGCTGCGCTTCCTCAGTTACTTTCGGGCTATCCCGACCACCAACATTCCCCCCAATTCGATTCTGCGGGAGTTCGTGGGCGGCAGTTGGTTTGACATTTAGGCCCGGGGCGGAGGAGGGGAAAGAATATCAGCTCTTGGGGTATCCAGGCGCCGCAAGGCTTTCGGTTGCAGGAACCACATCAATTCAGCCTGCAGGGGCGCAATTGATTTCAGGCGGAAGCCAGCCGCCGAACCTTTCTTAAAAGGCAGGGGCAGTCCGGTCAAACACTTGCTCCAATCGCTTAAATAGGGCTGATGTCCGACTACAATCAAATACTCGCTTTGTTTGACTCCCGCCAACCGACGGGAGAATGCTTTCCAGTCTCCGTCACGGATAAATTCATATTTCTGCATTTCGCTCGTTCCAACTAAATCGGTGATTAAGGCCGCAGTCTGGACCGCTCTTTGTAAAGGACTGGTCCAGACGAGGGTATTATGCCAGGAGTGCATTAGGCTGGATAGTGTGGGCAGGGATTGCCGGAACTCCTTGACCCCCTCTTCGGTCAAGCCTCTTTGGGCATCATCAACCATTTTGTTCCGGTCTTCTGCTTTGCCATGCCTAACCAGTATCAATTCCTTGATCAACCAATTCAACTCCTTCGGACATTAAAAGGTGCTTACTTATTTGTTGGGCCAGATTGAGCCAGGCGGCAAAAATGCAGCTGGCTATTGAATAATTTCTTGCCCCGTTTGTCGATACGGTAATACCGACTATCGTTCTTTAAGATACGTGCTTTGACCGTATCCCTCAAATAAGCGTCCAGGATTTCTTTGATCCTGGTCTTATTATCTTCATCCTCTACTGGAAACATGATTTCTATGCGCCGATCCAGGTTACGGGTCATCAAATCGGCGCTGGACAGGAATACTCGATTATCTCCATCATTATGGAAGAAGTAGATCCGGCTGTGTTCCAGGAACCTGCCTACCACACTTCTTACCTGGATGTTTTCGCTGCAGCCGGGAACATTTGGCTTCAGGCTGCAAATCCCACGTACGATCAAGTCTATCCTCACTCCGGCCTGGGAGGCCATAAAAAGTTCCTTGATGACCGGTTTATCCAGCAGTGAGTTGACTTTGGCGATGATATGAGCGGGCCGGCCGTTCCGGGCATGTTCGATTTCCTGGCGGATAAGGCTGGACAACCGCTGCCGCAAGGTCATGGGGGCAACTTCCAGTTCATAAAGGTTACCCAGGTTGGAGTAGCCGGATAGCATATTGAAAATCGTGGAGGCGTCGGCAGCCATACGGGCATTGGCGGTAAACAGGCCCAAATCTTCATAGGTCCGGGCGGTTACGTCGTTGTAATTACCGGTGCCCAAGTGAAGATATCGTTTTATTCCGTCTTCCTCTTGCCTTACGATCAGAAGCATCTTGGCATGCACCTTTAAACCGGGTAAACCGTATATGACGTGACAGCCGGCTTTCTCAAGCCGTTTGGCCCAAGTTATGTTTTTTTCTTCATCAAACCGGGCTTTTAGTTCTACCAGTACGGTAACCTGTTTGCCGTTTTCGGCCGCCCGCTCCAGGGCGGCTACGATAGGTGAGTTGCCGCTCACCCGATATAATATCTGTTTGATAGCCAGCACGTCAGGATCCTCAGCCGCCGTTTGCACCAGGTGTACAATCGGCTGGAATGACTCGTAAGGGTGGTGGACGAGGATATCCTGTCTGGCAATTACACCGAAAATGTCCTGTCCGTTGTCAAAAGCAGCCGGTATCTGGGGCCGGAAAGGCGGGAACCGCAGATGATCGTACTCCGGCTCGGTTGCTATTTTCATTAAAAAACTCAAGTCCAGGGGACCGTTTATTTCATACAGGCCGCCCTCCGGCAATTCCAGTTCCTCTATCAATCGCTGTACCAACCGGGAATCCAATCCTTTTTCGTATTCCAGGCGGATGACCTCGCCCCATTTGCGCTGTTTGACCGATTGTTCCAGCGCTTCTAGCAAATCCTCGGCGCCTTCTTCGTCCAGGCTGAGGTCGGCATTACGGGTGATGCGGAAGCAGCCCGTGGCCAGAATCCGGTGGCCATTAAAAAGGCAGGGCAGATTGCTCTTGATGATCTCTTCCAGGAAGACCAACGAGGTTTTGTAAACCTTGGATGGGACGCTCACCATCCGATCCAATACCGAAGGGACCTGGACCGTAGCGAACACCGGCTCCCCGTCACCATTGGGATTTTCCAGCAGCACCGCTATGTTGAGACTGCGGTTTAATAACAGGGGAAAAGGCCGGCTGCTGTCGACTACCATTGGTGTCAGCACCGGGAAGACGTTGCGCAGATAATAGTTATCGAGAAATGCCTTCTGAGCATCGTCCAATTTCTTCCCCCGGCTTAGGTTGATTTGTTGTTTTTTAAGCCCTGGTCTTAAGGAGCGGCTATAGCAACTGTAGAGATCGGCGATCATCAAGTGCACCATCTTGGAAACCCGGTCCCATACTTGTTGGGGAGTCAGACCCGCCTCATCAGGGTCGGTCAATCCGGCTTGCAACTGGTCCCAAACCGCAGCTACCCGGACCATAAAAAACTCATCCAGGTTGGTACTCACAATGGAAGCGAATTTGGCTCGCTCCAGCAACGGATTATCGGTGTCCTGAGCCTCCTCCAGAACCCGCAGGTTGAAAGCCAGGGAACTCAATTCCCGATTTATGTAGTTTTCCGGTGCATCCAGATTGTATCCCTGCATTGCTATCCTCCTTTGTGTTTTAATACTGGCTTCAGCCCATAGACTTCTTCGAAGAAATCTACGTGAGCGGAGAAGCTCCAAGTCTCCAGAAGGAAATCGCCTTTGGATTTGACCTTGAAGACAATCTCGGTGGGCGTGATCTCCAGATCTATCTGTTGAATCGATATTTTATCGGATATATTCAGAGCATTGGCTATTTTGAGGATGGCGGCCAATTTGCTGACCATTATCTGGTCCTCCCGGTTCAAGGATGTATAATTATCATGCCATTTGGCCGGCACTACCTGACTGTGATACTTGGCTATGTTGGCTACGATGGCCAACTCGCGGTTGGCAAAACCGAGAATCTGCTGGGCACGAATGACACTGCCGGAATGCCGTTCATGTCCGTCAGCATTGATATATTTGCCAACGTCATGAAGGATGCAGGCGACCTGCAGGTATAGCCGCTCTCGCTCACCTAAGTTATGGATTGCCATCATCTGATCGAAGGTGCTTAAAGCCAATTCCTCCACCCTTTGGGAGTGCTTTTCGTCGGTGCCGTATTTTCTCCCCAAACGCCGGACTGAATTGACTATATCGTTTATATACTCATGTTTACGGATGGTATTAAACCGTTCATCAGCCATGTTGGCGAGTAGACCATGGCGCAGGGAAACCCTCGGGGCCTGTATCCCCGCGGCTCGGGTAGCATTGAGGAAACGCCGGAATATTATGGATGAGGGAAGCAGGATTTCAGCTTCATTACGGTGCATGTTATAGAGACTGGCAATTTTTTCGGGAGTAATATTTTTAATGAGTGTATGTACCTTCTCCATTGCCGCCCGTTCCAGGAAATGAGGGTCGGCGGTGAACTGGTTAAGGTGACCCAGACGCAGGATAGAGGTCAATTCGCCGCCCAGGCCGATCACGTATTGGAAGTCGGTGCCATGACGGATGGAGTCCAGCCAGTAGATCTTGCTCTCCAAAAACTCTTCGAGGATGGTGGGAAACTCCAAGGTCACCCGTTCCAGATCGGCCAGCAACTCGCGCAGACGCAGCGACCCTATCTTGACATACTCCGTAAATTGGAGACTGCCATCTTTGTAGGCAAAGATTTCCGTTCCTCCCATGCCCAAGCTTATCACCAGCAGTCCATCCTGGGACATGGTATGCAAGTCGCAGATGCTGTCCCGCATGGACTTGAATTCGTAGAATCGTTCCTGCAGGTTGTTGATCACTTCCACCTTCAATCCGGTGCACCGGCTGATCTGATCCAGGACGTATTCCCGGTTCTGAGCCTCGCGGATCCCAGTAGTAGCTACGGCCTGATAGTGTTTGACCCGGTAGTCTTTCATCAATTGGGCGAAAGATTTCAAGGTTTTACATAATTCCTGGGTTGATGATAATTCGATCTTGCCATTGGAAAACGTATCACGCCCGATTTGGGTTGGTTTCCAGACATCCTCGAGGGGCGCTATTATTCCCTGGGGACCTATCTCTGCTATCATCATGCTTACGAAATTGGTTCCGACATCAATGGCTGCGGCCGTTTTCCGCTCATAGTTCTTCATCCTGCGACCTCTTTCCTCAGGGATGGTATGTGTTAATTATAACAGTTCCAGCGGGGACCGAGTGCGGCCAATCCGCCAACCTATTCTCGAGAGGGCTATAAAGAATAATACGTTGCAGTTCCCAGGGCTGATATATAATGAAGGCAGGATTGCAGCGAAATTGAGGCAGGGAGAAGAAATGCCATGAAAAAGGTGGTCATTATTGACATAGGGTCCAACTCGGTTCGATTGATCCTGATTCGCCTTGGGGAAAAGGGCAACTTTAAATTGATTCATGATCTGAAGGAATCGGTAGGCCTGGAGCAGGGCTTGGAAATGGACAATACTATCAAGCCTGACCGCATGGACAAAGCCCTGCGGGCGTTGGCCATGTTTCGCAGACATTGTGATGCCGTCCAACCGGATGAGGTGATAGTGGCAGCCACCGAGGCAGTGCGGCGTGCCGCCAACCAGGAACTGTTCACACAGCGGGTCAAAGAGGAGACTGGATTTGAAGTGCGGGTACTGTCTGGACGCGAAGAAGCCTACTATGGATATGTAGGCGTTGTCAACAGCATGGATGTTGCCGATGCCCTGCTGATGGACCTGGGTGGGGGCAGTACCGAACTGACCTGGATGGTGGGCGGAAAGATAAAGGAATCGGTCAGCCTGCCCCTGGGGGCTCTGAATGTAACCCAGCAATTCGGTCTGGCCGACAATATCAAGGATGAGCAGATGCGCCGAGCCCAGGAGGGAATATTGAAGGTGTTGCACGAGGTCCCATGGCTGCCCGGTTTACGGTCGGTAAGACTTATCGGTATAGGCGGTACCTTCCGCAACCTCTGCAAGATTGACCGTCGCCGCAAGTCGTACCCCTTGGAGCGGATCCATAATTACCTCATGAGCGACCAGGACATCATGGACATTCACCGGGACGTATCCAGTCGCAATCTCAAACAGCGCCGGGCAATAAAGGGGCTTTCCAGTGAGCGGATGGACAATATAGTCGGGGCCACCACGGTTATCGTCCAATTACTGAAATATACTGCCATCACCCAAGTGGAAATCAGCGGTCATGGACTCCGGGAAGGCCTGGTATATGATTACATAGCCCGCACCCTCAACCTGCCCGGTGATGTATTGGAGAGATCCCTGCTCAAGAATCTAAACAACTATAATCTGGATGTGACCCATGCCCGGACCATTTACCGGATATCATCCTCTTTGTACCGGCAACTAAAGGATTTGGCCAGGATCAGCGGTGATTATGACAAGGTACTGAAGGCGGCAGCTATGATGCACGATGTCGGCACAGCCCTGAATTTTTACCAGCAGAACGAACATCTTTTTTATATGCTGGTTAACTCGGAACTGCATGGATTGTCGCATCGTGAGCTGGTTATGAGTGCTTATGCGTCCAGCAACCAGTTCAGCAGCAAGCGACAGTATGCTGGAGTACGCTTCCGCGTCTTTTTGACCGACAAAGACGAGCACGCCTTGAAGTGTATAGGGTTGTTGATAAGAATCGCCCGCAGTCTGGATCGTTCCATGAGCGGAATGATCCAGGATGTGATCTGCCAGATCGAACGGGATAAGGTGATCGTCAAGACCATTGCCGCAGGCAACATCGAATTGGAGATCTTGGACGCCTTGCGCTATTGTGAAGATTTTAGAAAATACTTTCGCAAGTCCCTATTCATTATGTAGATATTGGCGGTTTCTGTCCACACGCCAGCCAATCGATCGCCGTACGCCAGGTGGCAGGCAGGCGGTTTGGATAAAACGGGACGGAGTCTATTATACTGACTATTGCACGTGAGGGGATTGACACCGGCAACAGGTCTGATATTATGAAGCTGACTGAACAACTGTTCAGTCATAGTTGGCAAACTTGTGAGAAAAATATCAATCGGCCAGGGAGGCGTTTTTTAATGGAGTTGACAGGATATGCAGGAAATATTTTAGAAATTGATTTGAGCACCAGTTCTCACCGGTTGATTAAACTGTCCCCCCAGTTTTGTCGCGATTATTTAGGCGGGATAGGGTTCAATGCTCGTATCGTGTATGATGGAGTTCCGGTTGGAGCCGACCCGTTGGGGGAAGACAATATTTTAGTATTCAGTGCCGGGACCATGGTGGGCTCAACCTTCCCGACCGCGTCTCGGACCGAGGCCTCGGCCAAATCGCCCATGACCGGTTTGTTCGGCACGTCCAACTCGGGAATGTTTTTCGGTGCTCAATTAAAGAATGCCGGCTTCGATAGTCTGGTACTCAAGGGAAAGGCAGAAGCACCGGTGTATCTCCACATCGAAGATGGCACGGTCGAAATTAAGGATGCTGCCGGGGTTTGGGGCAAGGATTCGTGGGAAACCATTGACATCATGAAAAAGCGGTATCCGGGTTGCGAGGTGGCTTCCATCGGACCGGCGGGGGAAAACCTGGTTCGTTTTGCTTGTATCGAAAACAGCTACTTTGATGCCTGGGCGCGCACCGGACTCGGTGCGGTCATGGGTTCCAAGAAGCTGAAAGCGGTAGTGGTCAGAGGCAACCGGGGAGTAAAACCGTCTAACGCCGAGAAATTTATCGAGTTGTCCTGGAAGGCGCGCAAATTGATCGAATCGTCGCCATTCTTTGCACCATTCAAGAGCTACGGCAGTATGAATGCTGCTATGCCTTATGGCAATTTCAAGGCATTGAACGCCCATAACTTCAGCCAGGGATGCTTGCCCGACTGGAAGGAAAACTTTGCCCGCAGCAAGGTCGAGCAGTATACCCGTGGGCACATTGCCTGTCAATCGTGCATCATTGCCTGTGCTCACTGGGTGGAGATCAAAGAGGGGAAATACAAAGGCCTGCACATGAAGGATATGGAGGTGACGCCCACCACCTCTTACGGCTCCGGTTGTGGTATGAGCCTGGAGGGATCAGTCAAGGCCTGCGAGATGAGCCAGAGGTATGGCTTCGACATGGTGAGCGCCGGCGGAGTTGTAGCCATGGCCATCGAATTATACAACCGCGGCATTCTTGACCGGGATTACGTGGGCTATGAACTGGCATTCGGTGATGATGATGCTATACTGCATCTGATGGATGACATTGCCCATCGGCGTGGTGTGGGTGAGGTGCTGGCGGAAGGCGTTATGCGGGCCGCCCGGAAATTTGAGGGTGCTGAGAGCAGTGCCATGCATGTAAAAGGTCTAGAGATACCGATGATCGATCCCCGCGGGCGTACTTCTACTTGGAGCTTCGGCATACTCACCAATATCAGGGGCGGCGACCACCTGCGCTGTCGGAACCCGGTAGAGAATTTGCGTTATAACGAGAATAAGCATCGGTTCGGCAAAGAGAGATTCGGTTTTGATCCCAAGATGTATGACGCCTTGGATATGCCTGAGTCCTTGAAGGCCAAGGCCATAGACCTGGAGAATGACACCACCGATATTGCGGTCATGTCTTACTGGGCGGAGAACCTGATCAACCTGTTCAATTCCCTGGGTGTTTGCATAAGACCACCGGTCGAGCACCGCATAGGTCCTACCATTTTGGCTGAGGCCTATACCGCCTTGACTGGATTGGAAATGAACGCAGATGAACTAATGCGGGCTGCCGAGCGCAGTTGGAACCTGATGAAACTATTCAATCTGCGGGAAGGGGAAAAACCGGAGGATTCCAAGTTCCCCCGCCGGTTCTATGAGGAAGAGGTCGGAGGCCGCAAGCTCGACGAAGCTCAGTTGCAGGAAGTCCTCCAGCGCTATTACCAGGTCCGGGGGTGGGATGCGGACACCGGCGTTCCTACCGCCCAGAAACTGGCGGAACTTGGTTTAAATCAGTTTAGCCAAAACGGAGCAAGGCCATGAGCAAACGCCTGCAGGTAGAAATCGACAAGTGCACCGGATGCGGATTGTGTCAGTTGGCATGTGCCGTAAAAAAGAGTAATCAATTTGATCCGTCGCTGGCTCGTATCAAAATATACCGCTCCGAAGCTCAGGGACTCAATGTACCATTGGTATGTCAGCAGTGTGCCAATCCGCCCTGTGTGGCGGTATGTTTGATGAATGCGGCAGACAAAGACCCTGTCACCGGGATTACCGTGCGGGAATCAAACCATTGCATAGGCTGCCGGGCCTGCCAGGTGGCCTGTCCGTTCGAAGCCTGCACTTACGATCATATTCACGATGTGGTGGTAAACTGTGACTTGTGCGGGGGCCATCCCGCCTGTGTAGAGATATGCCCCTCCGGTGCTCTGCAATACTGCGATATCAATACCATCCTGGCCGGGGTAAGACATGCCGAGGGGCTCAAACGGTCCTTGATTCCAGACCGGGAAAGGAGCCATCATGGCTAGCATCTTGATCATTGGCAATGGGGCTGCCGGCAACAGTGCCGCTGATGCAATTCGGCGGGCAGATCCTGATGTATCGATCATCATGGTGGCCAGGGAGGAATTGCCGGAATACTCAGCCTGTGCCCTGCCGGATTACTTGTCGGGATGGATCAGCAGGGAGCAGCTGTTTGTTAAGCAGTGGCGTGACTACCGCCAGAGCAACATCAGTATGCTGGGCGGTCGTGATGTTGTCCGTATCGACACCGGACAGAAGCGATTGGTAACCAACCGGGAGGAAATCAGATATGACCGTTTAATACTGGCAACCGGCAGCCGGCCCATTATTCCTCCGGTTCCAGGTCATGATCTGTCCGGCAATTTCGCGGTCAAAACGGTTGCGGATATCGAGGCCATAATGGTTCATCGGCCCAAGCGGGTAGTAGTGGTGGGTTCAGGCAATATTGGCATCGAAATGGCGGAAGCCCTGCATAAACAGGACTGTCGGGTAATCTTGGTGGAGATGATGGACCAAATATTGCCCCGCCTCTTTGACCGGGAACCTGCCGATCGCATTTTGGAAATATTGGCCGCTCAAGGGATAGAGGTTCTGACCGGAGCCAGACTGGTGGCGGTAAATGGGCGGAATAGCGTAGAGGAGGCAGTAGCCGGCGAACGAGTCCTGGCTTGCGATACGATAGTCTGGGCTGCGGGGATGAGACAGAATGTGGATTTTGCCCGCGATGCCGGCATACAAACTGGTGAACTGGGCGGAATAAAGGTGGATGCTTTTCTACAGACCAGTTGCTCCGGCATCTATGCCTGCGGGGACTGTATCGAGTCCATTGACATGTTGACCGGTCGGCCTGCTTTAAGCTTGCTGTGGCCGAATGCCAAACGGCAGGGAGCCGTGGCGGGTTTGAACTCCATCGGACATCAGGTGGCCTATGAGGGAGCGGTGAGCCTGGTAGTGGAAGAGATATTCGGTGTACCGGTTGCTTCGCTGGGATTGACTGCTCAGGCATTAATCGGTGAACCGGTCCGGTTGCTGGAGGGTGAAAGTCATGAACGTTATTGGCGGTTATTGCTGGTTGATGACCAAATCATGGGCATGCAAGTCATCGGGGAAACCAGCGGATTGGGAGCGGTCATGGCCATGATGAAGAACCGTATTTCAGTCAGCGATTTCCATAAAATCGTCTCTGATCCCGATTTGGTCCGGACGGCTTCCTGGTACCTGCCGGCCAGCCAGTTCCTTATCCCGTGACAAACCATTGGAGTGAGGTAAAAATTTATGAAAAAGATGTTGCTTATCGATCATAACCGTTGTGTAGGCTGTCGAAACTGTGAGATGATTTGCTCCCTTGTGCATGAGGGGATTTGCTCGCCGTCATTATCCCGAATCCGGGTAGCCCGGGATGAGCGGGCCGGCTGGAATGTGCCCATTAGTTGTTCTATGTGCGAGAAACCGATGTGTGTTATGATATGTCCGGTAGGTGCCGCTCAACGCAATGAAGAGACTGGTTTGGTCTTGATCGACGAAAACCGGTGTATCGGTTGCCTCCAATGCGTACAAGCTTGTCCCTTCGGTCATGTTAATTACCATCCAAACCGGGGGGTGGCGTTTAAATGCGACCGATGCGGCGGAGATCCGCAGTGTGCCAAATTCTGTTGGACCGGAGCGATCACTTTTGAACCCGTAGACCTGGAATTGGAGAAGCGCAGGGAGGAGACCGCCCGGCGAGCCGTGTCTGAATAAAGCAGGGATTTTCGTGGTGGCGAACTGAGCATGCTGACGGTGTTTATCTTGCTGCAGGCAGGTTTTTAAAGGTGGGGAGGAAATCCGGTCTTTTTATAGAATATCAGAATTATTCTGCAAAGGAGGCACGGAGGGTGGATAGGAAGTCAAGCCAAAACATCAACAAGGTAGCAGTAGAGATCTTTAACCAGGTCTATGTTGTCAAGGGGACAGAAAATACCGAATACATTGAGATGCTGGCTGCCTATGTAGACCGGCGGATGCGGATGATCGAACAGCGCAACCACAGTCTTTCAGTTACCAAAGTTGCGGTCCTGACGGCTCTGAACCTGGCAGATGAGCTGAACAAACTCCAGGAAGACTATGATGATCTGGTCAAAGCGCTGGAAGAGGAAAAGAGAAACAGGACGGTATAATAGATGACCAATCGGGAAATCGCCAGGACGCTTGACCACATTGCCGATATTCTCGAGTTCCAGGAAGAAAACCCCTTCAAGATAAAGGCCTATCGACAGGCGGCCAATTCCATCTACCATCTGGATGAGGATATCCAATATCTCTACGAGAAGGACCGGTTAGGCGAGATCCCTGGGGTTGGCAAAGCGATCAAGAGCAAAATTGAAGAGCTGATTGAAAAGGGTAGTCTGGAATACTATGAGCGGCTCCTAACCGAAGTGCCTCCGGGGCTGCTGGACATGCTCGCTATCCCTGGGGTGGGGCATAAGACTATCAAGATGCTGTATGAGCAACTGGGTGTAACCACCCGCGATGAACTGCTGCAAGCCGCGAAGGAAAGACGCATCCGGTTGTTGCCGGGCATGGGCAGCAAGACCGAGTTCAGTATCATTAAAGGCATCGAGATGCTGGAACAATACAGCCAGAAAAACACCTTGGGTTTTGTCCTGCCGATGGGGCAAAAGATGCTCTCCTTTATAAAAGGACTGGACCAGGTATCGGAAGCCTCTCTAGCTGGCAGTATCAGGCGGGGTCGGCCGCTGGTTACCGATATAGATATTGTTGTGGCCACTGATGATGAAGCCGCCGTCCGCAGCAAGCTGGCCAATTACCGGGAGATAAAACAGGTTACCGAATCCCAACCAGGACACATACAAGGCTTCCTGCAATTCAATATACCTTTTGAGGTAATTTTGCATACTCCCGGGGAATACTGCCCGGGATTATTTTTGGCTACCGGTTCCAAACAACACCTGGCCCGTTTGTTTCCCAGTGGACCACCTCGGTTGGAGGGATGGAATTCGGAAACGGATATATATGCCAGCCTGGGACTCGATTATATTCCACCCGAACTGAGAGAGGATCAAGGGGAGGTGGAGGCGGCGGCCGCGGGCCATCTTCCGACTCTCATTCAACGGCAGGATTTACAGGGAGACCTGCACTGTCATTCCGGTTGGAGTGATGGTGCCAGCAAGTTGGCGGAGCTGGGCGAGATGGCCCGGGACATGCAATACTCCTATCTAGCCATCACCGATCATTCCCGATCGCTGGCTATCAGCGGGGGATTGAACGAGGAACGATTGGCGGCCCAGGGGGAAGAGATAGACCGGCTTAACCAGACTTGGGACGATTTTATGTTTCTCAAAGGAACCGAGGTGGATATCCTCCGGGACGGGAGTCTGGATTACGATGCGGAACTCCTGGAGCAGTTGGATGTTGTAGTAGCCTCTGTCCACACCAATTTCCATCTTGACCGGAAAAAACAGACCGAGCGTATAATCCAGGCTATCAAAGACGAAAATGTAGACATTATCGGCCACCTGACCGGCAGGCTGCTGAACCGCCGCCCCGCCTATGAATTGGACCTGGAGGAAATCCTGGCGGCTGCCGCCCGTTCCAAAATCATCCTGGAGATAAATTCCCACCCCGATCGACTGGATATCGATGCCGAACTAGCCCGCCAAGCTCGGGATATGGGGATCAAGATTGCGGTTAACAGCGATGCCCATCACAAAAATGACCTCCGACTGGTTCACTACGGAATCATTAATGCCCGGAGAGGTTGGCTGCGTAAGGAGGATGTGATCAATACCGAGAGCCGGGAGGCCATAATGGCTTACTTAAAGAATAATGAATAAGGCCACAGCGGCATAATAAGCTAGGAAGCTATTCAAGGAGGAACGCCCGATGTTGGAGTTTGCTTTAAGAGTGGCGGGGATGTATTTTCTGGCTCTTATTATGATACGCTTGCTGGGCAAACGGGCTCTGGGTGAACTGGGGCCTTTTGATTTTGTAATCATGACCGGGGTGGGGGATGTAGTCATATCCGTCGCCCTCGACCGCAGCATCCCCTATTATGAAGGTATCGTGGTTTTAGCAACCCTGGCGGTATTGGAATATACCATGGGATATGTGGGCCTGAAAAGCGGCCGCCTTTCCAACCTGATCACCGGAGTTCCGGTGGTCCTCATTGAAGACGGCAAAATAATCAGAAAGAACCTGGCCCGGGAAAAATTCAACATCGATGACCTCATGCAGGAACTCCGCCGTCAGGGGGTTCGAAACATCAAGGACGTGGAGAAGGGAATCCTGGAGTCCTGCGGAGGTTTCAGCGTTGTCCTTAAACCTGAAAAAGAGGCAGTTTCCAAAGAGGATCTGGGTATCAAAATACCCGCTGGCGACCATCTAATCACCACCGAGCAGCTGTCCCGGGCGGAAATATTTGCCCGCTTGGACCAACCCGAAACCAACAACCCGGAACCCAACTTGACTGATCGGATCAGGAATATTGAGCAACAATTACAGCATATCAGCGCCCTGCTCGAGAATTGCTCCGACCCCAATAACTCCAGCCACTAACCATGTGTTATAATTGTATTCGTTTTTTAGTCTATTGTAGATTGCCAATAGGGAGAGATGACCGATACCGATGGAATTATTAGCCCCAGCCGGCAGCTGGGAGGCTTTGCTGGCAGCAGTAAACAATGGCGCCGATGCGGTTTACCTGGGCGGTCCCAGATTCAGCGCCCGTCAAGGAGCCCCCAATTTCGACCGACCCCGGATGGAGCAAGCGGTTCGCTACGCACACGGCCATGGGTGCAAGGTTTATGTTACGGTCAATACTCTGATCGGTAATCAGAAATTCTCAGCGGGGTTGGATTACTTGTTCGAACTTGCCAGTCTAGGCGCCGATGCAGTCATTGTCCAGGATATGGGATTGCTCCACGCGGCTCGCTCCCTTCTGCCCAGCCTGCCCATCCATGCCAGCACCCAGATGACCATCCATAACCAGGCTGGAGCGGCTTTTCTGAATGCGCATGGGGTGGACCGGATTGTGTTGGCCCGGGAGTTGTCAGCCAGTGAAATCAAGACTATTCATGATGAGGTCCCGGGAGTACAGCTGGAGGTTTTCGTGCACGGAGCGCTTTGTTTCAGTTATTCCGGGCAATGTCTGATGAGCAGCCTGATTGGCGGAAGGAGCGGCAACCGGGGACGGTGTGCCCAACCCTGTCGGTTACCTTATCATTTATACCGTGACGGCCGACCAGCTGATTCCGTTGACCGGGGCCAGTTTTGGCTGAGCCCAGCCGACCTTTGCCTCATTGATTATTTGCCCACTTTAGCTGCGGCAGGGGTAACGGCCCTTAAGATAGAGGGACGCATGCGACGCCCCGAGTATGTGGCAGTGGTCACCAATGCTTACCGGGAGGTACTTGACCATCTGCAGGAAGAGCCTGGATACATGCCTGCCCGCGAGATTAAGGAGCGATTGTTGGGAATATTCAACCGTCGTTTCACGACTGGCTATGTAGCTGCTAATGACGACCATCTGATGAGCATCGAATCCCCTAAGAACAGGGGAGTGCTGGTAGGGCGGGTGGAGGAACAAGATAAATCCCTGCTTACCCGGATTCGGCTTGAAGCTGCGGTCCGCTTGGGTGACGGTTTGGCGATATGGACCAGTCCGCAGCAGATCCAAGGAGTGTTGCTCCGGGAAATGAAGGTGGGGGGCGTTAAGGTAACCGAGGCTCATACCGGACAGGTAATGGAAATAAAGCTGGATGGACCTGCCTTTCCCTCCAATCCGGTATTCAAGACTCATGATGAAAGTCTGCTGGGTGAAGCCCGGCAATCCATAAGCAGCCAACCCGCTCCCAGGATACCGGTCGATGCGGAAGTAACGCTGGCGCCGGGACGAAGGATGCAGCTGGTGCTGCAGACCCAAAGCCATCGGGTAACAGCTGACACCCGACAAGTGCTCCAGCCAGCCGAGAAACAGCCTTTGACGGAGGCGGTGTTAAGACAGAAAATCGGCCGCCTGGGTGACTCCCCGTTTGTGCTGAGAGATTTGAAGGTAACCGGCGAGGAATGCGACCTTACCGTCCCCTTCAGTGATATCAATGATGTTCGCCGCCGGGCAGCGGCCTTATTGCAGGCAGCATTGCAGCCAGAGAACCCTCATCCAACCAGCCGGGAGGAGTTCAGGTGGAGCAGGGATGCTTTTCTATTGAGGACTCCCAGCTCGCCCAGGCGGGCCTCCCGGACCCAGCTGGCGGCAGCGGTCAGTACCCTGGAAATGGCTGCCCAGGCTCTGAGCAATGGGGCGGACCTGGTCTACCTGAATATCAATGGATTGGGAAGTCATCAGCGCCTGGACCAGAAACGCCTGAGCCGGTTCATTGCGGGACTGGGAAGTGATGCGGAAAGAATTGTGCCAATGATGCCACGCATCCATAAACTGGGGGACAAGTTCGACTATCATGCCCAGGTGGGCGACGGTTTTACCAGAGTTATGGTCTCCAGCTGGGCGGATTTAAGCTGGGCAGTAGATAAGGCATTCTTGATTCATACCGATTATAATATGAATGTATTCAATTCTTATACGTTACGCTTCCTGGCAGACCAAGGGGCGGAGTGCATATGCCTGTCCCCGGAACTGACCTATAAACAGCTGACCGAATTCGGCGGCTTAAGTCAGGCCGAGCTGCTGGTGCACGGGGAATTGCCCCTTATGCAGTCCCAGTATTGTCTGATTGGACAGACCCGGGCGCCGGGAATTCCGACTTGCTCCCTGCCTTGCTGGTCCGGGGATTATTCATTGCAGGACAAACACGGATACGTTTTTCCCCTGGAGACTGACAGCGACTGCCGGCAATATGTTTTCAATTCCCGCGCCTTATGCCTGATGGAGGATTTGGACCGCATACTGGCCCTGCAGCCGGCCAGCATAAGGATTGAAGCAATCCGACCCGGTACGGAGCGATTGGGATCTATAGTGCGTCTTTACCGGGAAGCGATAGACCAAATCGCGACCGGCGGCCGGCCGGAATTAGAGCGGTATCAGGACCAACTGGCAGAGATCAGCGGGGTAGGCTTCACCAAAGGACATTATTATCGCGGGGTATTATGATGATTGACAAAGCGACGTTGGAGAAACTGGAATTCGATAAAATACAACAGCAACTGGCCGCCCGCGCCTATTTCGAAGGCGGTCGGATCCTGGCCTTGGAATTACAGCCGATGGATAGCCTGGCCGAGGTGAATGATGCCCTGGACTTGACCGAGGAGGCCATGGAGATCATTCGCTTTGGGGAACCAGCTTTTCTGCAATTGGTTACGCCAGTGCAAAAACACTTGGGCAAGGCAGGCATGGGAGGAGTTCTGGCGGGTCCGGATTTGCTGGCGGTGTACTACCTGGCGAGGGCGGTTCGCCTGGCAATAAGGTATATCGGCAGCTCCAAGGCGGCCAAGCTGAAAGAAACAACTGCCGGAATGAGGAGCTATTCGGAACTGGAAAGACAGATCCAGGCGGCTATTGATGAAGAGGGTATTATTCGTGATGATGCCACCCCGGAACTGAAGAGTATCAGGCGCCAGATCGATACCGCCCGGCAGCGGATCAAAGAATATCTGCAGCATTTTATCCGTTCCAGCAATAACCAGGCCTTGCTCCAGGATGCTTTGATAACGGAGCGCTCGGGCCGCTATGTAGTCCCGGTCAAACAGGAATACCGTAATGAGGTCAAAGGTATCGTACATGACGAGTCGGCGAGCGGTGCGACCCTGTTTATCGAACCCCTGCCGGTGGTGGAGCAAAACAACCGCATCCGCAGCCTGCAGATAGAGGAGAAACGTGAGGAGGAGCGTATTCTCCGTATGCTCAGTTCTGCAGTAGCGGATTCCGCTGCAGACTTGGCCCGGGATTATCAGATGATGTGCCAGTTGGATCTGCTTTTTGCCCGAGCGTTTTTAGCTTATGACATGGAGGCCTTTCGCCCCGTTGTCAATGATCGTGGGCGGATCGATATCAGCCGGGCTAAGCACCCCCTGTTGGGAGAACAAGCGGTCCCCATCAACGTGAGCCTTGGAGAGCGATTCGATATCTTGGTTATTACTGGCCCCAATACCGGGGGGAAAACGGTGGTGCTGAAAACCATCGGCTTGCTAACCGTAATGGCCATGAGCGGACTCTTTATTCCCACCCGGGAAAAAAGCCAGATCTCGGTATTTAAAAAGATCTATGCTGATATCGGCGACGAACAGAGCATAGAACAATCCCTGAGCACCTTCTCCTCCCATCTGAAAAACATCATTCGCATATTGGGCGAGGCTGATTCCAATACCCTGGTTTTGCTCGATGAATTGGGAGCGGGCACCGATCCGGTAGAAGGGGCTGCTCTGGCCCGGGCCATATTGGAGGATTTGAAGAACAAGGGTGCCCGGGTAGTGGTGACCACCCATCAGAGTGAGTTGAAGACATTTGCCTACCAAAACGATCGGGTGGAAAATGCCTGCGTGGAATTCGACCCGTTGACCCTGAGCCCCACCTATGAATTGAGCATTGGCACCCCTGGCCAGAGTAATGCTTTTGAGATTGCCGCCCGTTTGGGCTTAGATCGATCCCTGGTGGATAAGGCCAGGGAATTCGTCCCCGAGCGGGATGCCGAGATCGGCAATATGATCCGGCAGCTGAAAGAGAGTCGTTACCTGTATGAGACGGGTCAACGGGAACTGGAGACTTCCCGCCGCCAGCTAAATCTCGAACGAGAGGCCCTGGAGACAGAAAGAAACAGCTTCAATGAGGAGCGGAATGCTATCCGTGATCGGGCCAAATTGGAGGCAGACCAGTATGTAAGCCAAATCAAACGGGAAGCCAATGAGGCCATCGAGGAAATAAAGGAGCTGCTCAAACAACGGGAACAGCCTCCCAAATGGCACGAACTGGACCAGAAAAGCCGAAAACTTAAGAATCTTACCCTGGGAATGCCGGAGCCCGAGGTTCAACCGGGCAACACTGATTTCAGCCCCGGCGATTATGTCCTGGTACGCAGTGTCAACCAGACTGGCCAGGTATTGGAGGGCCCCAATGCGCAGGGTGAAGTGGCTGTCCAGATCGGGGGCATCCGGTTAACGGTGCAAAAGGAACAGCTGACCCGCCAAAAACCCAAGAAATTAAAAAATGTGATTGAACGCACCCACACATTTCTGGAAAAGGCGCAGCATATCTCCCCGGAAATAGACCTACGGGGTAAATACGCCGAGGATGCCATAACGGAATTGGACAAATACCTGGAGGATGCCAACCTGGCTGGTCTGGACCGGGTCCGGGTTATACACGGCAAGGGGACGGGAGCGCTGCGTCTGGCGGTTCGGGAATACCTGCAGGGTCACCGCCTGGTGCGGGAATTCCGGGATGGTATGCGCCAGGAAGGCGGCTATGGAGTTACGGTGATTGAATTTAAGTAAAACCTGCATACAGACAGAGCGCACCCAAGACATATAAACAAGTCCGGGTGCGCTTTTGTTTTACTGCAATTATCGCTGGTGAGAGTCAATCGGACAAGACGGCAGGCTCTGTCCGACCGGCAAGACGATCTCATAGACATATTTTGCGGAACACCCTGGTCGAGCCAGGTAGAGTTTGCCCTGGTTGCGCGGATCAGTGCATATTTTTGCCACATTGGTAGTAGGCTTGGCCGGCACCTCGCTGGTATGAATCGGGCAAGACTCAGTAGGGATAATGGTGCTCGGTCTGCCATCAGTGTCAACCTCGACTCTGTTAATGCCGATCGGGTCAGGGCAGTACTGGGTGGCTCTCAATCCGGTCTGCCGGCAGATATTAATAGTATGACTACTGCTGCACACCTCGGTTGGAGCCTTGCTCTTCAGACTGTATTCGGTCACCGCCGGACACAAGTAGCCAGGTTTCTGCCCGCTTTGGCTGCAGACTGTGACCTTTTCGATTCCGGCCGGCATTGGCCAGCTACCGGCACTCACTCCCTGATGGGCTTTTTGCATCATGGCTTTGAACAATAAGGCTGGCGCCCCGCCCCCGGCTACATTGACCATTTTATACTTCTGCTCATCGAATCCCATCCACACCGCAGCTGCAAAGCGAGGAGTGACACCACAGAACCAAATGTCGGTAAACTCCTCGCTGGTACCGGTTTTACCAGCTGTGGGTACATTGGGCACCTTGGCACGGGTGCCGGTCCCGGATTCGACCACCGTCTGCAGCATGTTGTTCATTAGCCAGGCGGTTTCCGGACTCATTACCCGTTGACCGTTGGGCTGGTACTCATAGATAGTGACCCCGCTCATATTCTCAATTTTATTTATGAAATGAGGCTGATGGAAAATGCCGCCGTTGCTGAATACAGCGTAAGCCCCCGCCATCTGTACGGGCGTGACCCCTTTGGTCAATCCGCCCAATCCCAGCGCGGCCAAGTTAAGGTCGTTGGTACCCGGGGTGTCAATAAGGGACAAGCCAAGTGCCCGGCCCATGTCGAAGCCATATCTGGTGCCAAGTTTGTCCTCCATTTGTACAGCAAAGGTATTGACTGATAACTTTACCGCTGTGCGCATGGTGATATAGCCCCGGTATACACCGTCATAATTGGCTGGTTTCCACACCCCATTGGCGGTATTGTAAGAAACCGGTGCATCATTGAAAGACGTATAAGGCATATAACCCTGTTCAAGGGCGGGCGCGTATACAGTCAGTGGCTTGATCGATGAACCCGGTTGGCGATAGGCGCTGGTGGCCCGGTTGAATCCGCGCACCTGTTCATATTTACGTCCCCCCATAATGGCCAACACGCCGCCGTTGCTGCTGTCCACCAGCGCCATACCCACCTGTACCTGCGGGCCGTTCTTGATACCGCTGGGGAAATTGGAGGCTTTTTCAAAGTACTCCTCGGCATGATCTTGCAGGGCTGGGTTGAGATTGGTATAAATCCTCAGCCCGGCGGTATAGATAACACTGTCGTTGCCCCCGAAATCCTTATTTTGGGACAATATAGCGGCAGCCTCGTCAATGACCGCATCAGTGTAAAAACCATGGCTGGTGATGACATCTTTGGTCTGGGCCAGGACGATCGGATGCTCGTAGGCTTGATCAGCCTGGTCGGAATCGATGAAGCCCGAATCCACCATGCTGTACAAGACTTGTTTCTGTCTGGTTTTGGCGGCTTCCAAATTCGAAAAGGGATTATAGTTGTTGGGACTCTGGATCAAACCGGCCAGCATAGAGGCTTCAGGCAGGGACAACTCGCTGACATCCTTGCCGAAAAAGGTGTGGGCGGCAGCTTGTACCCCGTAAGCACCAGCTCCGAAGTATATTTTGTTGAGGTACATCTCCAGGATCTCATCTTTTGAATAGGTAGCCTCGATCTTGAAGGCCAGGAACATCTCTTTGATCTTTCTCTCCCAGTTCTTGTCATTGGAGAGAAAGGAACTCCTGGCCAACTGCTGAGTGATAGTGCTGGCTCCCTGTCCGGTCATATCGCCAACCTGGAAGTTTCTGAGCACCGCTCTGGCGATTCCTTTGATATTGATGCCATGGTGGTTGTAAAACTCTTTGTCTTCCGTGGCGATAAAGGCCTGGATCAACTCATGGGGTACCTGCTCCAGACTGACGTCCATCCGGTTCTCCGGTCCGTGCAGTCTGTTGAACACATTACCCTCCAGGTCATAGAGCAGGGTAGTATTTGCCCCAACCAATTGTTGCGGGTCGAAGGCCGGCAGGGCCTTGGCAGCGTAGGTGGAAAGAGCTGCCACAAAGGCGATAATAATCAAGAGAAGTATCGTTAGCAAAAGCCTTCCCTTGTTTATCCGGCGAGATGGTTTGGGCGGTGTGCTGGGCGTTGGAGTAGGGGTTGCAGCCATAGATTAACATCGCCTCCTGGATAACTGGTTGATATATTGGCACAAAAGTATAGATTCACGTCGACATCACGGACAGATCCGCCCATTTTTATACGGAACTCTATATCCATTTGACAAAAACGCCTAAATTCCTGCTTGTTCGCTGATAATATAGGCAGCGAAAGTCGTATATGCAGGCTTCATGCCTCATTATTGCATATCTCTAAAACGATATGCTATCATTTTTTAATGGCAAGGAGGTTACGAAATGGAGACTTCATATAAAGAGGAAGCTCGGCGGCAACTGGATTTGATTGAGCGCGGAGTAGCGGAGATCCTCCCCCGGGAGGAACTGCTGCAGAAGCTGGAGATATCAATCCGGGACGGCAAACCGCTAAAGATAAAACTGGGTTTAGATCCTACGGCTCCTGATATTCACCTGGGCCATACGGTGGTCTTGAATAAAATGCGTCAGTTTCAGGATCTGGGCCATGAGGTCCATTTGATCATCGGTGATTACACTGGTCTTATCGGGGATCCCAGCGGCAAATCGGAAACCCGCCGGCAGTTGACCGAAGAGGAAATCATCGACAATGCCCGCACCTATCAGGAACAGATCTTCAAAGTACTCGACCCTGACAAGACCATAGTCCATTTCAACAGTGAATGGCTCAAACCCCTCCAGCTCATCGATGTCCTGCAACTGGCCGCCAAATACACTGTCGCCCGCATGATGGAGCGGGACGATTTCGAGAAGCGCTACAAGGAAGGCTTGCCCATCGGCGTGCACGAATTCATGTACCCGCTGATGCAGGGTTATGATTCGGTCGCATTGCAGTGTGATCTGGAGATGGGCGGCACCGACCAAAAGTTCAATTTGCTGGTAGGCCGGCATCTGCTTAAAGAATACGGATATGAACCGCAGGTAGCATTGATGATGCCCATCCTGGAGGGCACCGATGGGGTGCAGAAGATGAGCAAGAGCCTGGGCAATTATATCGGGGTTACTGATGACTCCTATGAAATGTTCGGCAAAACCATGTCCATCAGCGATAGTCTGATAACCAGGTATTTTGAACTCCTGACCCGGGTGCCGATGGAGGAGATCAAGAGTATGCAGGAGCAGATGGAGAGCGGTACCTTGAATCCCCGTGATGCCAAAATAAGGCTGGCCATGGAACTGGTTTCCATATTCCATAGCCCGGAAGAAGCAGTCCAGGCCATGGAGAGGTTCAAACTGGTTTATTCCCAGCGCGATATCCCCGATGATATCCCGGTCATTGTCGCCGAGGCCTCGGAAGTCTGGCTGCCTCGGTTTTTCACCGAGCACGGACTGGCAGCTTCGACCAGTGAGGGTCGGCGCATGATCCAGCAGGGAGCAGTGCGGGTCAACGGAGAAAAATACCAGCAGGAAGAGTTGCGACTGGCCGATGAGATGGTAATTCAGATCGGCAAACGTAAATTTGCCCGAATCAAGGTATAATGCAGAGGTCTTGACGCGGTCCGAGCCCGGCCTTTCTATGACACCGTAAAATGGTACTCTGAGTGCTTTTTGGCCGGGCGGGCTGATATTCTTATGTTCCCATTGACTTGAGCGCCGGCAGGATGTCGTTGACGTGACCCTCAAAGAATATGGCGTAGCCCCTAACATTGGGGTAGTCCAGGGAAAGCATTTTAATGAAGGTGAAACCAACTGCTTCCAGATCATCCTGGGGAGTATTGCGGATGAATTTCATGTGTTCATCGGTAATCTTCTTGGCCATGCAGTACACTTCCTTTTTCTTGGAATTGTACAAAGCTGTGGCTACCAGGGTTCTCATCTTTCATTAACCTCCTATCGGGTATCCCCCTCAACCCCCACACCTGAAATGCCTCATGTGATCCCTCCGACCACCGTGGTTGTTCAAATCCAAAGCGCCGGAAGCGGGGCTGATAAATCCAGTACAGTAAGATAGCACCAACCCAAGTGCAGGTATACGAATTTAAATGTTATCCCTTTGCCAGCTTCAATGCAAGTCTATCATTCACGGGTTGGCTATTCGTCCGGATTCTACGTCGAAGAGTGTCGAAAACTGAGTATATTCCTAAAAATTATGGATTGACGCTGTTTGTTATGATTGGATACAATGGTATCGATACAAGGCCAGTCTCTTATTATTTATTAATAAGTCGAGGAAGACTGGCCATTTTCCCTGAAAGGAGGTGACAAGAATTGGCTAACATCCGAGAAATCATCCTATCCTTTCGGGATAAACCAGGTGGAATTATAGAAGCATATCATGCCGTGCAGAGAGAATGCAATTACCTGCCGAAAGAGACTATCTCCATTGCAGCCGAGGTATTTGGCGTATCTGAAGCTCAAGCCTACGGTGTCGCAACCTTTTATTCCTATCTTTCCGTTGCCCCACGCGGCAAATATATAATCAGGATGTGCGAGAGCGCACCCTGCCACATCGCCGGTGCTGACGCCCTGATCAAAGCATTTGAAGACGCCCTGGGCATCAAGGTCGGAGAGACAACTGCAGACGGCAAGTTCACCCTGGAATTGACCGAATGTGTGGGACAATGTCAGGGAACCCCGGTTATCACCATCAACAGTGTTCCCTACGTGGATCTGAATCCCGCCCAAGTGGATACGGTGCTAGCCCTGTGCCAGTAAATATAGAGAGAAAGGAGGGGATTGGATTGTTAGAAGAGAAACGCATTGTACTTCGCAATGCGGGCAACATTGACCCGGAAGATATTAAAGATTATCTGCGAGTCGGCGGCTATCGGGGACTGGAAAAGGCTCGCAGCATGAGCACTGTGGACCTCATCGAAGAAGTGAAAAAATCCGGGCTCAGAGGCCGTGGCGGAGCTGCTTTCAATTGCGGCATGAAGTGGTCTTTCGTACCAACCAACCGGGGCGAGACATTTGTGGTGTGCAACCTGGATGAAGGCGAACCCGGAACTTATAAGGACCGGACCATAGTGCAGAAAGACCCGCAGACGCTCCTGGAAGGAATGGCGATTTGTGCGCACGCCATCAATTCCAAACAGGGGTATATCTACTGCCGGGGTGAGTACCCCTATGTAGTGGACCTGCTGAACAAAGCCATCAACCAGGCTAAAGAGGCCGGAGTGCTGGGCGATTTCAACATTGAAGTGCGCATGGGCGGCGGTGCCTATGTATGTGGTGAGGAGACCGCTCTCATTGAATCGATAGAAGGTCATCGTGGCGAACCTCGTTTCAAACCTCCGTTCCCAGGCGTAGAAGGTCTATGGGGACGGCCTACGGTAGTTAATAACGTGGAGACATTTGCCAACCTGCCGGAGATCGTTCTCAACGGTGCCGAATGGTTTAAATCCATTGGGGCGCCCAATTATACCGGCACCAAAGTGCTGACCTTGACTGGCGACGTTAAGAACCGGATTTTCATCGAAGTCCCGACCACCACCACCCTGCGGGAGGTCGTCTTCGGATTCGGTGGAGGAATCAAAGACGACAAGAAGTTTAAAGCCGTCCAGGTGGGAGGAACATCCGGCGGTTTTATACCCGAGCACCTGCTCGACACCCAGATCGATGCCGACTCCATGAGGAGTATAGGCGCAACTTTGGGTACTGGAGCAGTTTTTGTCATGGATGAAACCCGCGATATCGTGGATATCGTGACCCGTATATCCAAGTTCTTTGAACATGAATCATGCGGTAAATGCAATCCCTGCCGGGAAGGAACTTATCGCGCCTACGAAATATTGAAGAAGATCAACCAAGGCCAGGCAGTGGCCCAAGACATTGACAACCTGACGGTCCTGGGCCGGGTAATGGAGAAGGCTTGCTTATGTGGTCTGGGTCAGGCGGCGCCATCGCCGACGCTGACTACTTTGCAGCATTTCTATCCCGAATACCAGGCCCGGCTGCGAGCCCAATAGAGAGGAGGGAAAGAAGTGATAACATTAACCATTAACGGCCGGGAAGTGCAGACTCCCCGGGGCAGCACCATTCTGGAGGCCTGTCAGCGGAACGGTATATCAATTCCTACCCTCTGCTATGATCCTGATCTGCGCCTGGCGGGTTCCTGCCGCATGTGCGTAGTAGAGGTCAAGGGCCGGCCCCTTTATGCGGCGTCCTGTGTAACGCCGGCGGAATCTAACATGATAATAGAGACGGAGAGCGAAGGTATTGTAGCGGCCCGTAAGGTCATACTGGAGCTGTTGGCAGCACGGCACAACTTTAATTGCCAGGTATGCGAGAAGAACGGCGCCTGCACCTTCCAGGATTATTGCTATCAATACGGAATAAAAGAGAGCCGCTATGAATACGGCCATGGTGCCATCTACGAAATAACTGATCCCAACCCCTTCCTGGAGCGGGATTACAACAAATGCGTGATGTGTACTCGGTGCGTTAGGGCTTGTGAAGAAATTACCGTTGCCCGCGCTATTAATGTCAAGAACCGCGGCCATCAGGCCAAAATATCAACTGCCTTCGACGGCAACCTGGCTGATTCACCCTGCGTGTTCTGCGGACAATGCGTAATGGTCTGCCCGACCGGGGCTCTTACCAGCAAGGTCAGTGCCGGATTAGGACGTGACTATGAGGTGGACAAGGTTTTGACCACCTGCACCTATTGCGGGACTGGTTGCACCTTCGAACTAAATGTGAAGGACGACCGGGTGGTGGGCGTAACATCAGACCGCACCACAGTTGGCAGTCCGGTGAATAAGGGCGCCTTGTGCGTCAAAGGCCGTTTTGGCTGGAACTTTATCCATGCCGAAGACCGCCTGACTACCCCGCTCATCAAGGAGAATGGTGAGTTCCGTGAGGCCAGTTGGGATGAAGCCCTGGACTTGGTGGCCCAGCGTTTCGGAGAAATTAAAACCCAGTATGGACCCGACAGTATGGCCATGTTCACTTCGGCCCGGGTAACCAACGAGGAGAATTACCTGGCCCAGAAATTCACCCGTGCGGTGCTTGGAACCAACAATGTGGACCATTGTGCCCGCCTCTGACACTCCGTTACTGTCGCCGGTCTGGGGGCAGCATTCGGAAGCGGGGCAATGACCAATTCCATAGGTGAACTGGAAAAGGACGCCAAATGTATCTTTGTAATTGGATCCAATACCACCGAAAACCACCCGGTTATCGGTATGAAGATCAAGAAAAACGTTTTATACAATGGAGCCAAATTGATAGTGGCCGATCCACGCCGGATTGATCTGGCGGATATTGCGGATGTTTATATGCCGCATCTGCCGGGATCAGACGTGGCCTTAATAAATGCCATGATGAACGTGATAATCAGTGAAGGCCTGGCCGATGAGAATTTCATTGCCGAACACACTGAGGGTTACGAAGCCATGGCGGAAGTAGTCAAGAAATACACCCCCGAATTTGCTGAGCCTATCACCGGAGTACCGGCTGAGAAGATCAGGCAAGCAGCTCGCATCTATGCGGAAAGCGATGCCGCGGCCATATGTTATGCCATGGGCCTTACCCAGCATCGGACCGGAACCGACAATGTCAAATCGGCCTGTAACCTGGCCATGTTGACTGGTAATATCGGTCGACCCGGCACCGGAGTAGATCCTTTGAGAGGCCAGAACAACGTTCAAGGCGCTTGTGACATGGGCGGACTGCCCAACGTGTTCACCGCTTATCAGGCAGTCACCAATGATGCGGCCCGGGAGAAATTCGAGAAGGCCTGGGGAGTATCACTGCCAGGAAATGTGGGGACCGTGCTTACCGAAGTAATCAACAAGGCACATCATGGAGACGTCAGAGCCTTGTATGTTCTGGGTGAAAATCCGATGATGAGTGATCCGGACCTGGAGCATGTTGAGGAAGCACTTGAGAAGATTGATTTTGTAGTGGTGCAGGATATTTTCCTGAGTGAAACCGCCAAGTTTGCCGATGTAGTACTGCCGGGGGCCTCTTTCGCCGAGAAAGACGGAACCTTCAGCAACACCGAGAGAAGGGTGCAGCGGGTCCGCGCAGCCGTATCTCCCCCTGGTCAAGCCCGTACCGATTGGGAGATCTTATGCGACCTGGCGACCCGCATGGGATATCCCATGAGCTATGCCAACGCCGAAGAGATATTCGAGGAGATGCGAGCCCTGACTCCGTCCTACGCCGGTATTACCTACCAGCGCTTGGAAAGTGGAGGAATACAGTGGCCGTGTCCGACTGAGGCCCACCCGGGTACCCCCTTCCTGCATAAGGACGGGAATTTCAGCCGCGGTCTCGGTGCCTTCACCGCCATTGATTATATACCGCCCGGTGAACTGCCTGACCAGGATTACCCCATCAGGCTTAGCACCGGACGCAGTTTGTTCCACTATCATACTGGGACCATGACCCGCCGCGCCTCCGCGTTAAACGAGCATGTACCAGCTGCTGAATTGGAGATCAATGAGAAGCAGGCAGCTGAAATGGGCATCGAGAACGGTGAGGTTGTCAAGGTATCCACCCGACGGGGGAGTTTGAAGCTAAAAGCCAAGGTAACCGATAGGATTGCCCGCGGGGTAGCATTTACGACCTTCCATTTCGCCGAGACGGCCGCTAATGTATTGACTAGTTCGGAGTTCCTGGATCCAGTTGCCAAGATCCCTGAATACAAGGTATCAGCAGCCAGGATCGAGAAGCTCAGTGCCGAAGAAATGACAGGCTAGGAATTATTGAATCTATCTTAATTGATGAAAGGTGATGTGTACTGTATGAACTTTATGTCTCCAGCGGAGGTAGCCGCAGCAGTATGTAATGCTGGCAAGACCAAAGCCGAAATGGCGTTTGGCAAGCTCTTCCTGTTAGGGATTCTGGCCGGTGTCTACATTGGATTCGGGGCCAACCTGGCCACCAAGATCGGCTCCATGGAAGCATCGGGAACATCCGGGGGCCAGTTCCTGTTCGGCGCCGTGTTCTCTGTAGGTCTGATGCTGGTAGTCATCGCCGGTGCGGAACTGTTCACCGGCAACAACATGGCCTGTATGGCCTCGGTCATGAACGGCCAGGCCGGTTGGGGCGGATTGCTCTACAACTGGTCGGTAGTGTGGATTTCCAACTTCGTAGGTTCGCTGCTGTTGGTTTATATCATTTACTACGGCGGCTACTGGGGTGGCCCCGATGCAGCTGCAGGTGGAGCCATCGCGATCAGCGCCCACGGCGCCAAAGCCCTGGCTATTGCCAAAGGCAAGCTGACCCTGACCTGGGGACAGGCCTTCTTCCGGGCCATCTGCTGTAACTGGCTGGTGTGCCTGGCAGTATGGATGGCCTTCGCCGCCAAAGATATAGTCGGCAAGATCTTCGCCATCTTCTTCCCGATCATGGCCTTCGTTTCCAGCGGCTTCGAGCACAGTGTAGCCAACATGTTCTTCATCCCCATGGGCGTGACCATCGCTCAGGGAGCTCCGGAAGCAGCAGCCACCGCTCTGAAGATGAGTCCCGATGCGGTTTTGGCGCTGTTTAATTACGGCACCACCCTGATGAACAACATCATCCCGGTCACCCTGGGCAACATCGTGGGTGGGGCAGGATTCGTCGGAATGTACTACTGGTTCGTATACCTGAGAAAACCGGCTGCGGCCAAGCAGGACAAGGGTGTAGCCGCGTAAGCAAGTAAACTATCGTACCCGGAACACTGATCGGGGCATTGCCACCTGTGATTAACTGCCAAAGCCAACATGGAGTGGCGATGCCCCTCAATACATTAGGGGATTATGGTAGTTGTTGATCCCATACTGTAATCCACCAGGATAATTGGAAAGGGGGTATTATAAACATGGACGCCAAAGAATTCGAACGGATTATGGATTTCGCCATTGCGGCCGAGATAGAAGCCTATGAGTTCTATAACGAGGTGGCCCAGTCAACGGCGGACAAGAGCCTGAAAGTGATCTTTACAGAGTTTGCCGAGGAGGAGAAAGGCCATCGCCTGACCCTGGAATCGCTGAAGAACAAGCAGATCCA